>Ga0316209_1000090_pt1 | contig 191168 bp, 179 predicted proteins | sample 6monopyrite_MG_FD_204945 | JGI IMG/M metagenome (GOLD analysis project Ga0316209, IMG submission 204945) | Microbial mat bacterial communities from mineral coupon in-situ incubated in ocean water Damariscotta River, Maine, United States -... | ecosystem: Environmental > Aquatic > Marine >... | reverse complement strand
GAATCTAGCTTGATGGCGTTATTTTAAATTCATGGACATCATTTATGTTTATTAAACTCTGAGCAAGATTGTTGTAATTTTTAAAATCTTTTGTCCTTAAGGTCATTTCATACTGAAAGGAATTACCTCCATCATATAAACGATACCCCGCTTCAAAAGACTTAATGCCATGCTTACCAATGAGAGTACGCAAAGTCTCTTCATCCGTATATTGTTCACTGCGTACAAAACGTACACTCAATTGAGCATATTTCATCGAAGGAATTTTTGATTCAATCCAGCGAAACATTGAAAGGGTGATAATTGTAATAAAGGTTGCAATAACTGCCGGCTCATAAAACCCCATTCCAATGACGATACCAATTGCCGCCGTCATCCAAATAGATGCAGCAGTGGTAAGCCCTCTGACCGTTAAACCTTCTTTTATAATCACCCCCGCACCAAGAAAACCTATGCCGGTCATAATACCCTGAGCCATTCGCGTAGGATCTGTTCTGACAGTATCAATGTATTCAGCAGGTACAAGATGCCACTGAAACACCATCAATAGCATTAACAGACTAGAAGAAACGCAAACAAGTGTATGAGTTCGAAAACCTGCTTCCCGGCCATGTATTGCTCGCTCGAGCCCAATTAAGCCGCCTGCAAGCAGGGCGAGAAATAATCGTGATAAAATTATATTATAGTCTGCTTCCATATTCCGCCTTCAAATATTATTTAAGAGTATCAACTATGCCATCAAAAAATTAGTTCAATATTTTAGAATTCTTTTAAATGCAGTTATGAATTACTTTAACACCGATAAACAAAGTAAAGAATACCTGATAATTAAGTAACGTTATAAAAAAGTGACTACTTTGTGAATTTTTGGTGACATTTAAAGCACACTATCGAAGCTCATCAATAAACATGGAGAATGTGATAATGAAAGCTTCAAAAATACTGAGTTTATTCGTTTTATTGGCTGCCGTAATGGGTATGAATACCGTAACTTATGCAGCTGAACGCAATACTGGCAGGGGAACTGGGCCGGTTATATATGTGACCTCACAGGGATTGTTTTACGACTCAATTGTATTAACAGATGTACCACAAAAAGGTAGATTTCAGCAATTAGTCCCCACCACAAATGGTTTGACAACTGAATATGGTCCGGGTGAAGTTGGGCATCTTGGCGGTCGCTGGTGGTTAGATTTAAATGCAGATGGCGAAATGAATAGTGGTGATAAATTTTTCCTCTGTCCATTATTAGGTCCAGGCCGGGAAACGCTGTAACCAGCTATTAAAATGGAGCGATAATTTTATCGTTCCATTTTTAAAAAAAAGCTGTTTTAATCCTCCATTGTTCTAAAGGTTAAATTAACCCGGGGATGATTAATTTTTGTTGTCGTCGGTAAACAATGCAACCAGTTTTTTTGTGTTACTCCTTTCATTACCAAAAGACTGCCGTGTTGTAATATTAATGATGTCGTTTTTTTACTGCTCACATGCTTAAACGAAAATTTTCGTTCTGCCCCAAAACTTAAAGAAGCAATGGCCGAATTTTCTTTTAATTCTTTTTCCGCATCACTGTGCCATGACATTCCCTCACTGCCATTATGATACAGGTTAAGTAAACAGGAATTAAAACTTTCGCCCGACTGTTCTTCAACAACCTTTTTTAACGCTAATAACCCATTCGTCCAGGGTAATGCCTGTTTTGTTGTATTTGAGTAACTATATTTATACGCTTTATCGCCATACCATGCCGCTTTTCGCTTAGTCACAATATGTTTCCCATATATGAACACTTCATCATTTTTCCACTCGACTGTATTCAATAACTGAGCTAAATAATTATTAGCCTCCTTTACAGAAAAAAGCATCCCATAATAGTGAACAACACCATCATTAGGCAGTAAATTTTTTGCTTCGCCAGCAAGTCTCTCGAATAAATCCATGGTCACTATTATATTCCAGGTTAAGCGTAATTAATCACGCCCTTTTATCCCAAAGAAATTTTGCGCATTCGTCAGCCTTAATTTTTTCTCAATCTCTGCGGGAAACTGTTTCATCCAGCGTCGATGAAAATGATGAAAATCTGAATAGTGTGCCCAGCCTTCATCGGCTTCATACCAGCGATATATTTGATGCGCATTCCAAACCGGATCTGTCCCCGTCATAATACGGTCTTGATAGTTAATAATTAATTCACGCCATCCTGCTAACAATGAATAGTCATCATATGCAAAATAATCGTAATGCCATGGATCACGTGCGGCTAAATCTAACCAGACATTTGGGCAGGCCTGCATTAACGGTTCTAGTTGTTCAGGCCCTAACACACCACCGGCATGAGCCCAGAGAAAACGTGTTTCAGGGTACTTTTTACAGATAGGTAAAAAATAGCGGTAGTCGCCTGCATCAGTATGAATTAAAAACGGTAACTTAAATTCTTTCGCTAATTCAAGCAAACCGACGATAACCGGATTATCCCTACGTTGACCAATTCCTGTCGCTAAATGAACTTCACCTATACCTGCATATTTTCCCGTTTCAATAAGTTTTCGAATTTTACTAACCAATGTTTTATCAAAATACCAATTTAAGCGGTTACCAGCATGATAATAAGGCGTCACGAGAGGCACCACCCAATCACCACCGGCTTCTTTAAGCTTAAGAGAATAATGGGAAGGTACGCTTGAAACAACGGCAAGAACAACATTGTGATCTTCAAGAATTTTAATTGCTTCTTTTGCACTTAATAACTCTTCGTGATCCCAATTAAAATGTAAATGTATATCCGCAAAAGGAGGCAGCTCATTCTTAGGCAACGAACAAGCGGTTAGAAGAATAAAACTTAATGTGAGGTAAAAAAATCGCACTATAAATCTTCTCTCGCTCTGTTCATTATTTCATCAAAGTTTACGTAAAGTCGTATTCATCAACAAACTTAATCCCCGTTGTATTTCCGCCATCCTTAACATGAAGCTCTATTAATGCTGGCTAACCAAATACCACATGATACTGATATAACATTACCATTACTTGATGATACGATAACACGGTACATATTTTGTTCCGGGCAGTTTCATACGATGTTGTTCAACAAAAGAAGAGAGCAATATATCGACTGGTTCCATAATGTTGGCATCACCCTTAATTTCATATAAACCATGTTCTTCAACAGCACGAATTCCATCGTCTTTTACGTTGCCGGCAACAATTCCTGAAAAGACTCGACGCAGATTAGCGGCTAAAGAGTGGCGCGGCTGGTTTTTATGTAATTCAAGATTTCTCATATTTTCGTGGGTCGGCTCAAAAGGTTTTTGAAAATCAGAATCTATTTTTAAAGACCAGTTAAAATAATATGCATCATTATTACCTTTACGATATTCACGCACTTCGGCCATACCAGATTTCATTTCACGAGCTACGCGTGCCGGATCATTAATGATAACGGTATAACGTTGTTGAGCTTCAATACCCAATGTGTCACCTATAAATTGATTAATACCTATGAAAAATTCTTCAGCACTTTCTGGACCTGTGAGTATAAGAGGAAAAGGTGTATCCTGATTATCAGGGTGTAGAAGAATGCCCAATATGTAAAGAAGTTCTTCAGCAGTACCCGCACCACCCGGGAAGACGACAATACCATGCCCTGTTCTAACAAAAGCCTCAAGTCGTTTTTCAATATCGGGCATAATCACAAGGTCGTTAACGATAGGATTAGGAGATTCAGCTGCGATAATACCCGGTTCACTAATGCCAAGGTATTGACCGTTATTAATGCGTTGTTTAGCATGACCAATAGTTGCTCCTTTCATTGGCCCTTTCATCGCACCCGGTCCGCACCCGGTGCAAATATCCAGACCACGTAACCCCGCCTCATAACCTACTTCTTTCGAGTAATCATACTCTTTGCGTTTGATCGAGTGTCCCCCCCAACACACCATAAGATTAGGATTAATATCATGACGTAGGATGTTGCTATTACGCAGTATATGGAAAACAGCATTAGTAATACCATCAGAGCTATTAAGATCAGATTTCGGGTTGTCATTTATCTCATCGCTGACATAAATTACATCCCGTAATACCGCAAACAAATGCTCGCTAATCCCCTTAATCATTTTGCCATCGACAAAAGCATTGGCTGGTGCATTTTTAACTTCCAATTTAATGCCACGAGCTTGTTGCACTACTTGTATATCAAATGATTTATAATGTTCGAGTAATTTTTTACCGTCGTCCATCTTGTTGCCACAGTTCAATACCGCCAACGAACAATTTCTAAAAATATTGTACAAGCCCCCCTGACTGGTATCGAGTAATTTGCTGACTTCGGCTTTGGACAATACATCCAAACGGCCTTCGGGGGTAATACGTGCATCAATAACGGCTGGTTTCATGTAATCCTCTTTATCTAAAGAAGCAAGTTAAGCTCTCACCTAAATATAGTAAAAATAAAAGCGCTTTTCCCCTACCATTATTGACTTTTATAGTTTCCAATTAATAGGTTTTTTGCCATTTTCTACTAAAAAATCGTTAATTTTTGAAAAAGGTTTACTACCCCAAAAACCGCGGTACGCTGAAAGAGGTGAAGGGTGTGGTGAATGTAGCACAAGGTGTTGAGGGTTATGAGCGATACGCCCCTTTTTCTGTGCGTAAGCACCCCATAAAACAAAAACAATGGGGGAGGCTTGTTCATTTAATACTTCAATAATACGATCTGTAAACTGTTCCCAGCCCTGCCCTTGATGTGAATTGGCATTCCCTGCTTCAACTGTTAAAACGCTATTAAGTAATAACACTCCCTGATCAGCCCATGACTGCAAATTGCCATTGCTGTTCACAATCCCCATATCATCTTCAAGTTCTTTATAAATATTAATGAGTGATTTAGGAATCGGTTTTACTTCGGGCATGACTGAAAAACATAAACCATGAGCATGTCCCGGCGTTGGGTAAGGGTCTTGCCCTAATATTACAACTTTAACCTGATCAAGGTCAGTCGCAGTTAAGGCATTAAACCAAAGTGAAGAAGGAGGAAGGATTGTTTTTGATTTGTCTTTTTCATCTTGTAAAAAATCATGCAAACACTGCATATAGTCTTTTTTAAATTCTGCTGCTAAATGCGACTTCCAAAGAGTGGATAATTCTTGTTTAATATCAAATGGCATAACGTTACTGCTTATATAATTTACAAAAGTATTACTCGCCCTTACCTTTCTTCTTCACAGGCTTACCATCAAAATAACGCATCGCGCCCGCTGAGCCAATAATAAATAACAAGACAAGTAAAAATATTATAAAAAAGATTTTCAAAATATTACCATATAAAAGAGACTATAGCATAAAAACTACATGACCAGAACGAACGATGTAAAGTCAAGGTGACATCAACTAACTTGGTGGCATCCCCAAGTTCACTCAGCCCTGTATTATTTCGTGCAAGCTGCACGATCGCAAGCGTATGATACACGACATAAAAAACAAGAACAAAATTGTAAAGCGTTTAAAGCCATCAAATATGGATATTTTGTGCGTAATGCAAACGTTAGACAAGAAAGATATTCCATATATTTTTAAAAATCCATCGTTCAATGTTTTGGCATCGCTTATGCTTAGGTATTAAATAAACTGAACTAAAACATGGAGATAACATGAGAATATTTACATTAAGTTTATTAATTATAATCTCGACTCATACCTTTGCAGAAGAATCATCTACCTTTAAAAGTAAATTATTATCACATACCTTAGCTAGTAAAGCGGTCACGGCATCTGTAGTAGAGTGTAATAAGCGTGGATACAAAGTATCAGCGGCAATAACGGGGAGACAAGGAAACTTAATAGCCTTTTTACGCCATCCATTATCTGGTCCACATACCATCCGGGTAAGCCAGAAAAAAGCATTTACCGCATCTAGTTTACAAGCTCCTACAGGTAAACAATTACAAAAGGATCGTCCCGATCTTAATTTCGCTCCAGGAATACTTATCATACAAGGTGCTTTACCTATTAATATTGCAGGCTATTTCTATGGAGCTATAGCCGTTGCCGGTGCAGATACACAAACAGATGAAGACTGTGCAAAAAAAGGACTTGAAGTACTTGCAAAAATTCTTGAATTTGACTAATTAAATGCGTTTATATTTAAAAAAAATATTATTATTGAGGCAGATACAGGACTATATCAAGCCAGCACTCGATGACTGTAGAGAATAGTCGTTGCTATTGTGCCACCCGTCACGACACAGGATAAAGGAGTATGAGAAAATCGAAGTAATAACTTGCGCATGGCATCGCCTGCCAGGCTGCGTAAGCTATCGGTCATGATAATCATAGCTAATAAAAATAAGCCGAGACCACCTAAGGCTTGTATTATATGCATAGCAACCTGTTGTTGATAATAAAATTAAGGTAAATGTTTTCGTATATCTTCAACACTATGGTGAGCAATATTTTTATTCAGCTCAAAAATTATTTTTTCACTTGTGTCTTTTGATAAATGCGTTCTTAATTCACCAAGAAATGCAGGGGCAGCGATAAGCATTAAATTAATCAGTTTATTGGCTTTACGCATACCGTCTAAATAAGCAGCTATCCGTTTAGCAAACACAACAATTTCATGCTCTTTAGGCTCCATCTTTTCCTGATAACTATGATCGCCTCCGCCTCCCTTTCCTGAACCTTTTCCTGGAGAGTCACTAGTCATATTTTGCTCATGCATTCGTCCTTCAGGATGAGCCATAGTCTCAATTTCCTTAAATACCGAATTAGTAGAATCAGCATTAAAAATACGAGCACGAGTACTATCAGCGACGACAATTGTAGACTTCATCTTTCATCTCCTTTTACGTTAAAGTATCTATTAAGGACACAAAAATATTTTAATTACCATGATATAAATCAACTAAATATCAGAGATATTACTTTGATGCACTTTCTCCTGCTGATTTATTTTTGTCTTAAGATTTTTTTTAAATGAGTGCTCCAATTATTCATAATAATATTTAACTATATTATTAATTTTAATATAAATTGTGACCGGTTCGTTATTATTCAGCATTTAATTTAGCAAGCTCTTCTTCAATACGTTGCAATTCCTCAGAAGCGGCTTTTGCGATAGCTTCCTGCACATCTGCATTTTCAAGTTGAACCGCTCGCTCACCTGAGTCAGGGTCCAATCCTGTTCTGTAATCTTTTTCAATAGATTCAATCCTTAAACGTAACTCATCACGTTTTTCAATTAGTTGTAATTTTTTATTTTCAGTATTTTTCATGTTTTTATTCCTTGTTAATTTTGATTATTATTGCCTTTAAACATAAGATTATTTAATGATTTAATTTTCTCTTTTTATCTTATCTCCTGGCAATCAAGGTATATTCAGAATTTGAATCAGAGAATCTGACTTTTTCGATAATACAAAAACCCGCTTTTTTCACAGCTTGTTCCAATTTATGGGTAGTTAAAAGATTAATTTTTGGTAATAAACCAATACTACCCAGCAATCGCAGAAACTTACCAAGTACAAAATTTTTGTCACCTAAGCAAGTTGTTTCTGAAATAAAAACACCACCTGGCACAAGCAAATCATAAATACGCTTTAATACAGCATCAATATCCTCGAAAAAATGTAATACATAAAAGGCCATCACAATATCAAAACCAGCTGGCTGAAAATGCGCATCAAACAGAGAGGTTTTTACAAACTTCACATTATTTATTTTACGCTCAGCTTTTCTTACCTCTGCAATGGTAAGTAATTTGTCTGATATATCAATACCTGTTACCTGTTTTACATTATTTGCAATATCACTACATTGCGTACCCGTAGCACAGCCAATATCCAACACGATACTATCTTCTGTTAGATAAGTTTTAAGTTTCGTGATCTTAGCCTCATAGGCAGCCCTGTCTTGAATAGGTGATGCTGCATATTTAGATGAGATGAGGTCCCAAAATTTATCAGGTGATTTTTTGAATAGCATTTTTTTACATAGCGCCTTTATAATTTGAAAAAAACGCGGGCTATCCTCTATAGTTCATAGATTAACCATAGGCGTTTTCTTTAAATTTTTTCTGGATCTCTTCAATTTTATCAACGTTATTAATTAAGGCATTAACACAATCGTGATCGAGTGTTTCCCCAGCCAGCTCTGAAAGATATTGAAACGCATTACTATTTGACCAGGCTTCTTTGTAAGGCCTTATACTGGTAAGTGCATCGAATACATCTGCAACAGCAACAATACGTGCTTCAATGGGAATATCATCCCCCTTTAAACCAGCGGGATAGCCTTTTCCATTAATCGTTTCATGATGGAATTCAGCAATATTACGCAACATGTCAATATGTTGTATATTCTCAAGACCAAAGTTTTGCAAAAGGTCATCGATCATCTCACGTCCTTTTCGGGCGTGAGTTTGCATAATGTTTTTTTCATTTTCATTTAGCTTATCGGGCTTGAGGAGAATATTGTCCGGGATACTTATTTTTCCAATATCATGTAGTGGAGAAAACATAAATAGATGTTCGATGTACTCATCATTTAAATGATATTTATCTGCCAGGGTACTGGCAATGATACGACTATAACGCGACATACGATCAAGGTGGCTGCCCGTTTCCGGATCACGCTCATGAGTAATACGTCCCGTTGCTTTTACAACAGCACTTAAAGTATGAATTGAAACTAATTCATTAACAACCATCAAAGAAATCAGATGGCTATATACATCTATTTGGCGTAAAACACTTTCACTAAATACATCTTTTTCATCCGAATTAAAAAAAAGAAAACCAAAAAATACACCATTGTTGAACATGGGTAAGGTATAGCTTGCCGCATAGCCCTGGCGCCCTATTCTTTTTGTATGTTCATGTTGCCCGTCATCAAAAGTCACCATGCTATTAACAACGCGCGGTAAACCTTTATTTAAAATCGCTTTGAGAGAAGGTGCATCATCCAGATAAGTCTGAAAGTTATCAAGTGGATTGTCCTCTCCACTACTATGCATGTATGTTTTAAGTGCACTTGTTTCGGGGTCATAAATAACAATAGCAATTCGAACAATAAAGGGAAATATCTCACTGACAGATTTGTGGGTTGCAATGAGTTTCTCACGCAACGAGGTGTGCTTATTTAGCTCTTCAAGTGCATCATGGTGTTCGGACATATTTCACCCATTATTTTTTAGCATGCATGCTTCTCATTATAACGTATTTTGCAAATACTCATAGCTTAAGGAACACCATGAAACCAGAATAAATAATAAATTAAATCCGTGAAAACAATACGTTACACTCATGTAACTTACTATAAATCAAAATTAAACCACTCTCCCTCTTTAATTGGCACCTGTTTCTCCGTTAGTATTATAGATATGAACACACTAACCATAAATGGACAATCTGTCGAGGTAAGTGAGGGCTCTACATTGCTGGACGCTGCCACTGAAGCTGGCGTGTATATTCCTACGTTCTGTCACCACCCACGCCTACCTACCCATGCAGTATGTCGTATGTGTCTGGTCAATGTTAATAATGAAGAACATCCAAAGCCCGCATGTAAAACAAAAGCAAATGATGGTGATGTTGTTGAAACAGACTCCAATGAACTGCAGGAATTTCGCAAAACAAATGCACAATGGTTGCTGGCCCGCCATCCAAACGACTGTATCCGATGTGAAGTCAATGGCTCATGTAAGTTGCAGAGTTTTGTTAGTGAGTATCAACTGGAGGACAGCTGGGGAAATAAACCATTAGATTTGATCGAGCATCCCAGGCATATTCTTACTGATCACACATCACCAAGTATATGGCGTGATCTTTCAAAATGTATTGAATGCGGATTGTGCGTCGAAGCATGTGGCGAAGCAGGACAACAGCAACACATCATCGGCTTTGCCGAGCGAGGGTCAGAGCGACTACCCGTTACTGTTTTTGATCACACCCTGTCTGATACTAAATGTATTTCCTGCGGCCAATGCACACTTGTTTGTCCGGTCGGGGCTTTAATTGAAACACCACACTGGCACGACGTCCTTCATACCCTTGATACACGTCGACGTGTTTCCGCTGTACAAATTGCACCAGCCTCACGCATTGCCATTAGTGAGGAGTTTGGAATGAAAGCCGGTACTGTCAGTACAGGCAGAATGATTAATGCCTTAAAACAGCTCGGGTTTGATTATGTTTTTGATACTAATTTTGCTGCTGACTTAACTATCATGGAAGAAAGCACTGAGCTTGTTACGCGCTTAAACGAAAATAAAAATTTACCGCTGTTTACGTCCTGTTGTCCCGGTTGGGTGAACTGGGTTGAGATCAACCGGCCCGATCTTTTACCCCACTTAAGTACAACAAAATCACCACAGCAAATGCATGGTGCACTAACCAAACGGGGTTCTTTTGCTCTTTCGCTTGGTGCTGAATTTGCTGAGGGAAATGCAGAACCCTATGTAGTGAGTGTGATGCCTTGCACCGCTAAAAAAGATGAAACGGTTCGGCCGGGAATGTCTGGTGATTTAGATCACGTTATAACAACACGCGAGCTAGCCAGAATGATCAAAGCACGAGGCATAGCATTTAGTGCATTACCGGAAGAAGCTGCGTTCGATAACCCTTTGGGTGAAAGTACTGGTGCGGCACAGATCTTCGGTGCATCGGGTGGAGTAATGGAAGCGATGGTACGCACTGCATCGCATTTTCTTGGAGAAGAAAAAGAGCACAGCTTACCATTAGAATGGCATCAACTGCGCGGAGTCAGTAAAGGAATTAAGACTGCAAAGATTCCTGACATCGGCGAAGTTGCTATCTGCAACGGCATTGCAGCGGCGCAACACATGTTAGAAACTGAAACATGGCGAGACAAGTATGTTGCAATTGAAGTCATGGCCTGTGTCGGGGGCTGTTTAGGTGGTGGTGGCGAACCTAAATCAATGGATCCGAATGTGCTGGAGAAACGCATGCAGGCGATATATAACGTTGACAAAAATACACCTCGACGCCGTTCCTATGAAAATCAGGATATTCAAAAATTATATGCGACAGAATTAAATGAACCCAATTCAGCTCAAGCATATGCCCTGTTGCACACAAGTTATGCAGCACGAAATTCAAAACGATTGCTTTTAATGCGCTTTCTTGACTGTGTCGACAGGCGAGATGGAAATGCCGCCGCAAATTTGTTTCAACAAGATGCAATATGGTCAACATCCTCACCTTGTGGAGACATTCAGGGCGCATCACATATAGAAACTTTTATTAATACAACGCTACCACCACGCAGGTATGGCCCGGCTTATATAAGACATCGAATGGAATCTACTTCTGACATTGATAACCTTACTGTCATAACCCCGGCGGGTGAACGATGCCGATTTAGCATGGAGGTAGATACCTTACATGAAGCTCACCAATCCACAATGCTAATCAGTATACTGGTCCGTGAAGTACTGTAACCAATTATAGCCATTGATAAATAAATGGCTTTACCCTCTTGAATACTCATTTTTCTTTTTGTGCTTCTTTCCGGTGCTCTTCAAATTTATTCTGATAACTTTCTGCATCACCATAATCAAAAAAATCGATATAACGGTTATGAGGATCAGCTATTTTATGAGCATGTTTAATGGGGCACCAATACTCTTCTGTACGTGCTGCTATTTCACGACCATAATTAATTAACCCGGTAGCATAACTGCAATATAAACAATGTGATTTTTCAAAAATATTAAGATAAGCCAGATGTTGGTGGTCAAATATAAAATAGTCAGAACGCTTTACTCTTTTAATACCGTATAAGCGAAAACAAATAAATTGATAAACGCTGACACCGACATCAAAAATGAATAGCGGAACAATCAACCCATAAATAAATGGAGCAGAAAGAAAATGCTTTGGATTAATAGTAATAAACCAGTAAAACCAGCTTGTTTTTAACTTCTTATGAGCTTCACGGATACTTTTTTCAAACTCAATCCGTTTACCTGCAATTTTATAAGAAAAGCTTGTTTGTTGTTCATAAAGAAGAGTTCGTAATTCATCTTCAAGCTCACGGATGTTTTTAATTATTTCTCTTATTTTTTCATTCATCGTATAAATGAGCTCAAATGAGTAGTGATAATTGCATCAATATTAACAGGTTTACCGGTATCAACCTTGATAGTGATTAACTGTTCTTCATCCGTTAACGGTTCATAGTTTTGCAACTGCTTTTGCAAAACCTCGGGGCTGGCATCGGAAACATCATCATTCCTTCGAGCTCGTTCAATAAGCCGTTGTTTTAATATCATTTCATCGGCATGGTAAGCGACAATAATATGCTTTACCTTCACAGTTCTGGCAAGTTCAATAAACAGCCGGCGCTGCCAATGCTTTAGATTGGCGGCATCAATGATCACCGAATAATTTTCCTCAAGTAAATTGCGCGCAATATCAAGCAGATGGTTATACGTTTGTTGTGTGGATTGTCTTGAATAAAGTATAGCTTCTTTTTTTGCATCCACCTCTTCATTCATGGCCACATTGAATAAACGCTTACGTTCAACATCAGAACGTAGTTGGATAGCCGGAAGTTTTTCGGAAAATAAACGTGCACCCACTGATTTCCCTGAACCTGACAAACCAAAATTAATAATAAGACAGGGCGTTACAGGCCGAATGTATTCCTCCGCAAGCTTGATATACTGCTGCAACTCCAGCCATGTCTGCTTGAATTCATCACTGGCCGATTCCTCCTGCGTGCAACGCAATGCCGCGACTTTTACCCGTACCATAGCGCGGTAAACCTTGTAGAACAGGAATACCTTCAGTCCACTATAATCGCCGGTGATTTCAAGATAACGGTTAAGAAAGTGTTGTGCCAGCTCACCCTGCTGACGATCTTCGAGGTCCATGACGAGAAAAGCAATTTCACTCATCACATCAATCCAGTAAAAATTTTCATTAAACTCAATACAATCAAAAAGTACAATTTCATCCTGCCATAAGGCAATATTTCGCAAATGCATATCACCATGGCATTCTCGTATAAAACCCTGCGCCTTACGTAATTCCATGATGGGCGCGAGTGTGGCAAGTTGATACTGGCTCCACTGTTCGAGTATATCCAGTCGTTGTGTTATTAATGGGTCTTGAATGCATGCACGTACTTGTGCGAAATTTTCCAATACAGGCTGACTAACATGATCGACGTCACCGTATACACAGCCCTGATCAACCGGCCTGTTTGTAAGATGAAACTTGGCAACCTTGTCCGCCAACTTATCCATAATGACGGTATCCAGCCCTGACTCCTGTAGCAAGTGATCCAATTGTGAAGACTGAGGGAATTGCCGCATTTTAACGGCGTACTCGATGACCGAACCTTGTCCGTTTAATTCAGGTTGCGCCTCATTACCTGTTATTGCTACCACTTCCAGATATAACTGCGGAGCAAGCCTTTGATTTAAACGCAACTCTTCTTCACAGTAAAAACGGCGTTTTTCAAGTGTAGAAAAATCAAGAAAACCAAAATTAACCGGTTTTTTTAGTTTGTAAACATATTGGCCTGTTAGCAATACCCAGGAGATATGCGTTTCAATTACCTCAAACTGATTAACAGGATGACCATAGAGTGCTGCGTTTTGTAATCCCTTGATAAGTGACATCATTATTAATCCTTAAGGCATTATTACATAGTCGTACTTTTTCCCGAAATTAAAAACTTATCTGGCTTCTATTGCCGTTTCTCATGTTGTCCAAAGTCGATAATAATACTTTTAGAAGCTCTGGTGCATTTATTTTTTGTAAAAAAACCATCATACAACTTTAATATATTTGTCATATTAACTATCTACTCTTATAAAAAACAGAGAATAGATATTTATGAGCAATATAACACGTATCCACCCTTTAAAATGCCGAACGGTCTGGCTCTCTGATATCCACCTTGGGTTTCATGGTTGTAAGGCAGACTCCCTGCTGGACTTTTTAAAGCATGTAGAATGTGACTATATCTATCTTGTAGGCGATATTTTTGATGTCTGGTCTTTGAAACAAAAAGGGTTTTACTGGCCTCAATCGCACAATAATGTTATTCGCACTATACTCGGCAAAGCAAAACATAATACAAAGGTCATTTATATTCCGGGAAATCATGATGATATATTCCGTGACTATGATGGTATGACATTTGGAAATGTTGAAATTCATAATAAATACATTCATGAAACTATAGATGGACGCAAACTTTTAATGCTGCATGGCGATGAATTTGATGGTGCTGTGCAATTAAGTCGGCTAGCAAGCTTTATTGGTGATAAAAGTTATGATATTTCGCTTCATCTAAACCGATATCTTCAAGCCTTTCGTCGCCTGATGGGTTTTCCATACTGGTCGCTTTCAGGTTATCTAAAAAGCAAAGTACAAAATGCTATGGATGTCATTTCTAAATTTGAAAATGCAGTTGCAAATGAAGCGAAAAATTCAGGTGTCGACGGAGTAGTCTGTGGCCATATACATAATGCACAACTTAAAGAAATAAATGGCATACTCTATTGCAATGATGGCGACTGGGTAGAAAACTGCACAACCATGATAGAGCAGTACGACGGCACACTTGAGTTACTACGTTGGCGTGAAAAAGCAATAACACTGGCCATTCATCCACCGAAGTACAACACAGTCAATGAAAATAAAATCGCATAGCAACCAACTATAGTTACATCACTATATACGTAATTAAAAAAAGTAATTTTTGTTGAGTTATAAAATTTCTATTTTAGATTTAATCACTATGTCTATTTTATTTTTTTCTCCTGGCAGATTTTCTCTACCTAATATACAAATATATTTCTAATTTATAATATTGCCCAGGCGACGACGAAATTCCTTTGCCATTTCCGGTTCATTTGGCATTAAAATATTCGTTAAATTAATGATCATTTCTTTGGCCGCACCCTCTTTGTATTCGGGTTCTTTATCAAATATTCTGAATAAATAATGCATGGCTTGTGAATAGTTGTGTTCAGCAACAAAGCAAAGAGACAGGTCAAAACAGGCATCATAATCATCCGGATTAGATTCTATTCGTGCCATGAGTGCATCCAGCCCCTCGGTTTTTGCAGCTAAATTTTTAACGGTAAACTGTCCAATTAACATTTTTCCCGTCTCGCTTTGTTTATCTCTGTCTGGCAACTTATTAAATAACGATGTGGCTTGCTCGATTTCGTTCATATCGAGAAATATCTGTACCATGTCCATCGCAACGCGTGTATTACCCGGGTCTTGTTGAATCGCCTGAGTCAATAACGTAATGGCCCCAATCATGTCACCCGCAATATGTTTTTCACGCGCTTGTTTTCGTAGTTCATCAGATTGGCGATAAATACCCTGTGCTTTTAATAAGTCACGCAACTCAGCGCTGCTTAACTGGCCTTCATTAGTTAAAATAACTTCGCCATCTTTAAAAATTTTCAGGGTAGGTAAATTCTTAATATCATATTCCTGCATTAACTCCTGCTGTTCATCACTATCCACTTTCACAAATGCAAACTGACCTGCAAATTCTGTTGCCAGTTTAGCCAAATCGTCAGCCATATAAGTGCATGGCTCAGACCAGACGCCCATAAATTCAACAAGCACAGGAAATTTGTAGGAATTTAAAATAACAGTCGCATTAAAACTGCTACGGGAAGCTTCAAATACCAAAACTTCTTGATCACTCATCACTGAAAACCTCAAAACAAAATAATAAAAAAACAATTATATCGCATCAGAGGAAATAATGTTTTCTTCTACCATTATTTAACAGGCATTAAAGCTGATAAAACCTGTTAATCGTGCCCATATTTTAGGAATAGGCAAGTGAAATTTACTTCAGTTGAGGCGTTTTCATTAAGGAAATTTCATTTTTTTAATAGCCATCAATACACCTATGCTAATTGACAAACTTAATAATAATGGAACCCTTAATGTTGTCAGGGCTAACAGTTTAAGCTTTTGTATTAGGCAAAAAGGCTTGTACTTTAAAAAACACTGGCTAATAATGAAAGCGTATAAAAAACTTCTTCGCTCAACTAAAGTGAGAGCTACATGTCAAACCACTGGTTACAAAATGTCATAGAATCGATTGCTGATCGCGGCCGCGAATTAATTGGGCTGGATAGTAATGAAAATAAAAACCAGGATATTCATTCACTGTGCCAACAGTTATTAAACGGTGCTGGCGAAGCCTCCGGCATCGCGCTATCACAGCAAATTCTACGCGAATACCACAATATGAGTGATGAGAAAAAATTTAATTTTTATCAATTGCTCGACCAACAATTTGCACCCGACTTTGAAAAAATCCAGGCTGTTATGGCGCGCTACCAGGCATCCCGCTCCACCGAAGATCTTATTGCACTCAATACGGCAGTTGAAGCACCGCGACAGGAATTATTTCGTCGTTTAAATATGGCGCCTAAAGGAACTGCCAGCCTGGTGGCATTACGTGCAGATTTGCTCAGGCAGCTCAAAAAATCGCCCTCATTTAAATCCATTGATGCGGACCTCAAACATTTACTCTCTTCATGGTTCAATCGCGGATTTTTACAACTCCGTTTAATTAACTGGCAAAGCCCCGCAGAGATACTGGAAAAAATTATTAATTACGAAGCGGTACATGAAATACGCGGCTGGGATGATCTGCGTCGACGTTTAATGAAAGATCGCCGCTGCTTTGCCTTCTTTCATCCAGCCATGCCAGATGAACCTCTGATCTTTGTTGAAGTCGCACTGGTAAAAGGATTATCTGATGAAGTCGGAAGCCTGATTAATCCGAAAGCAGCAGAACTCGATCCACAACAAGCAGATACCGCCATATTTTACTCTATTAACAATACTCAGGCCGGACTACGTGGCATTTCATTTGGTAACTTTTTAATCAAACAAGTATTAACCGAACTCACCAAAGAATGCCCGTGGATAAAAATCTCCTCTACCCTATCGCCTATTCCAGGTTTTAGAAGAGCGCTTGATAAGTGGTTAGACAGCGACGAGAAGAGCGCGCAACACCGTGAGTTTGATAGTATTTTGCACCAACATGCAGCTGCACTTTTAGATGAAGTACGCGCACAATTATCAGCGAGTACGGATTTAACCGACAAACAATGCCTTGCGGCGCTGCTACGAAATCATTTAAGCCAGGAAAATATTTCCCAAGGCAATATTCTTACCGAACTTGCTCTGAGCTTTCTAAGTTTCGCGAAGAGTAAAGGTCAGCTAGCAGACCCTGTTGCCATGTTTCATTTATCTAACGGTGCATGTTTAGAACGCATCAACCCCTTTGCAAATATGTCTGAACACGGTCAACAAACATCATATGGAGTTATGGTTAATTATTTATATGATTTAAATACAGTTGAATTAAATCATGAAGCGTTTGTTACAAAAGGGAAGATTAAAATGTCAGATACATTATATAAAATATTTAAAAAATTTAATCGCACCACAGCATAAGCATTAACCGGAGAAAGTGCAGGCCTGTTTGCCCCAGCGAAATTTAACATTCTCTGTCATTGCGAGGGGCTTAATCAGATGCAGACATCTTCCCTACTCTTTGGCTAGTTCATGATTTCTCATGGCATCATTCTCAATAAGTACCCGCTCTTGTAACAGTCGCCATACACCATCAGTCTCCTGCTCCAGAAGCATCTCTACAATCTGCTCATTCAGCGTGTCGTCTGACCCCACCACTGTTTCATAAACAGTAAATATAATCTGAGTCTCCGTGGCGCTGATCAGGTTAAATCCTTTATAAGCAATGCTTTTTATCATAGCCATTTCAAACTGATGTCTGCATTGCTTAAACCATATATCGTAATCAATATTATCAAAACCAGGAACACCCTGAACACTGATACGCTTTGATATCATCCCCATGTGGGTCTTAAGATCTTTTTGTCCGGCACTTTCTGCTGCCGTCGTTAACCACTGCTCCGCAATCTGTTGAGCCTGTTCTTCTGTCATAAAAACTCCGATATTATTCATTAGAACAGGAATATATCATTTTATTTACATTACTATTCATGTTTACTGTGTTTTCAGCCAAAATGGAAAGTATTAATAGAGGCAAGAATGCAAACTTCTTCCTGATTATCTACGCCAATGCCAGCGCGAGTGCTAATGGCATCACCACTAAACGACCAAGGTTGGCAAACATCACGATAGAAGCGACTTTACCTGAATAATCAGATAAAGATATTTTTATTATGAATCCAAAATATTAATTATTTACGTAAAGTCGCAAGTTCAAAGCGGTGTTGATAGAAAAATAAAAGCATCACTAACATTGCACCAAGAGTATCAGCAAGAATATCTTTCTGTGCATCCCAAATGTCACCTTGCGATCCCAATACAGCAATTCCCGCTTCGGGATCGGCAGATATGGCATATTGCCACTCAACAATTTCATATATCCCGGCAACAGATGCAATGGCAAACACCGGAAAAAATGAAACAATCCAGCGAGTCCGTACTAATCGTCGAACCATTAATACTTCCGCAATTGCATAAGCATAAAATCCAACTGAAAAATGGGCAATCCGGTCATAGTGATTACGTTCAAATCCAAATAGTTCACTTACCCATGAAAACGGTACACGCTCGAAGGTGTAATGTCCGCCAATGGTATGCAACATAATAAACACTGACATTAATATATAACTCGTATTCGAAAACCGGTGAATACGCGAAAACCACACAATAGCGCCGACGACAATCAAAATGGGGATATTTTCAGCCCACCATACATCACGGTCATAAGGTTCAATCGCACTAATAATAAATAGCACAATATAGAAAGCCAATAACAGCAGCGGTATTTTCCAGGATAATTGAGTGTTATTCATATAAGAGGATTTTTACTCTGGTAACTTCTTTAAAGTAATTTATCAAAAAAGTTACTAATTAAAGATAAAAGCGTAGCATTTATTGTTTTAGTTTTACTCTAAGCGCACCGTCACTAATTTCAAACTCTTCAATACCTCTTTCAATAGACTGCCAGAACCCACCACCATTTCCAAATTCACTGAGCAAGTCGATATTCTTTAAGTTACCTAACCAATCATTGGGTAAAGGTACTCCCCAGACACTAACACCTTTTAAAATGGCACGAGGTCGATGCTTATCGATGCGCAGTTCCAGTCCGGCCGTAATCTTCAACGTTTTACCACCGAATAGCGGCAAATCAGGGTCAAGGTCAATTAATAATTTAGCACTGGCCAGATTGGCTGAAAGATCGATAGCAAGCCTGGTAGCAAGATCGGTATTATTTGCTAACAGCGCATTCAATTCTTTCTCACTAAAATGAACTTCACGATTAGCACCGGCTTCGCTATAGGCCTCAGGTTGCAATGGTTCCGTGCCTGCAGTGGAGGGTGTAGATTTTTTTCCTGTTAAAGCATCGAGTTTATTATCCAACTGCTGTTGTTCTTTTTTACTTAACTCGACCGGACTAAATTCCGTGGGAAACAAGTACACGGTAAATACCCAATAAGTAACACCCAAAGTCAGCGCAATGGTAATCAACACAATGACAAAGGTCGGCAGGCCTTTTTTTGTTGCCACTACCGGCGTGTTAACTGGCACGGAATTTTCGTCTGAACGCATACAGTTTATTATCTCGCTTATATATTTAAATTTAATGCCTGTTATTGGCCAAATAAACCTTTCAATTTATCAGCAGCTTTTTCTTTTTCGGCCTCTATTTTGGAACGCGTTTGATCATCAATCTGTTTTTGTAGTCTGGCTTGTTCAGCTGCTATTTTTTCTTTAATTTGTGCTTTTGCTTTATCTAGCTCTGCCCCAACGCCTTTATTTTTCACTTCTGCCAGCGCACGATCTGATAATACACTTAAAATCTCATGGCTTAACTCTGCGGCTGTTGCGCCTTTGCTCCCCCCCAAATCGCGTAACAAAATTTCAGGCAACTTAAGCTGATATTCTTTATTGTTTAACGGTACGACTTTGGCCAATATTTTACCTTCTCTAAAATGTACGCGTTTGAGAATAAAACGGGGCTCTTCACTTCCTGTGTTTGTTTCTGTTCTGGTTTGTTTTGTAGTGGTTGCATCCGGTGCTGTAGCTAATAAATTTTTCTTTAATACATTCAGATTAGTCTGGCGTTGTTGGTTCATTTCAAAATAAACCTCGGGTGCACGAATGCTAATATCATCAATCACAATCACCTCATTGCTGAGAGACTCGATATTAATTTTATTACCAATTTCTCCAAGTGAGAAAGCATATTTTGCTTCAAATCCTGCAGGATTCGATACACTTAAACCCTTAATAACACTGCTGCCTTCTTTAAGCGAAATTTTTACACGCTCAACACGTACTGCAGTTTGGGTTGCTTCACTGCCGTATTTTTCAATGGCATTTTTAACCAGATTATCCAGGTTATTGATGACATAAAACACGCTTGCGCCAATGGCGACAACAACGAGTAAAAGCGTAAAGAGTGTAATTTTATTTCCAGTTTTCATTGTCGAAATTATCCCTTAAAAATATAGAGTCTTTTTACTGATTTGATCTGCTACCCACTATTTAGTCTAATTTCAGTGGTGAGTGTTTACTTATAAAGACTAACATTAAACCAGCGAAAGTTAGTCTTATCCAATTATTCCTTAACTTAATCAAAAAACAAGTACAACGATAAATCTACTTACTTGGCCTGTGATAACTATTTACTAATGACTCAGTGTTTTCACACTACAAAGTCACACCCCACAGAACAATTATATCATTCAAATAACCAGGTGTATCTTTAACAACTTCCGAATAGTCAGATAACTTGCCTAATTTTACTGTTGATTTTTAGTTCAATATTTCCCATAAAATAAGCATTCTCTAAAGTAGAACAAACTAAACCATAAAAGCCCCTGGAAATGATAAGCACCGTTATACATCCGTTTAGCCAACTTAGACATGTAACAACCAGAACATTTCGTGTTTTATAACGTAACGCCATTGCTCATCCAATCTTAAACAACACAAGAACACTGAATTCATTAATTTTTTATCAGGAATAATGTTACATGCCCGCACCAATAGTGCCATTAAGATGAGTGTTGTGCTCCATATTGAAGCAATTAATCTCAATCGAAATAAAAATATGGCGTAATAGCAACAAATTGTCTTGGCATAATACTTGCGAAATAGGAACGTAAAATCGATACACAATATAACTATAGAGGGATTGTTATGTCTTATTTAGAACCACAAGAGTTCGTTACCAAAATGGTGGATGCGGGCGAGTCTAAAGTATACATGTCCACAAAAGATACTTTAATCCGTGCTTTTATGGCGGGTGCTATTTTAGGACTTGCTGCAATATTTGCCATTACTGTTGCAGTTAAAACAGGTTCTTTTCTTACCGGAGCCCTCCTGTTTCCGGTCGGTTTCATTATGTTGTATTTAATGAAATTTGACCTGCTAACCGGTGTATTTACACTTGTTCCCCTTGCATTAATTGATAAAAGACCCGGCGTCACATTTAACCAGGTATTAAGAAACTGGGGGCTAGTATTTGTTGGTAACTTTGCCGGTGCATTAACAACGGCATTTATGATGTCATTTATTCTCACTTACGGCTACAGCATTGATGGCGGCGCTATTGCGGCAAAAGTCGCAAGTATAGGTGAATCAAGAACAGTCGGTTATCAGGCACATGGTGCCAGTGGTTGGGCGACTATTTTTATCCGTGGCATGTTGTGTAACTGGATGGTGTCAATGGGTGTTGTTGGTGCAATGATTTCAACTTCAGCAACGGGTAAAATGTTCGCTATGTGGATGCCGGTTATGCTCTTTTTCTATATGGGTTTCGAACATTCAATTGTTAATATGTTCTTATTCCCGTTCTCTATGATTATGGGTGGTGACTTTACCATTATTGACTACTTCGTTTGGAATGAAATACCAACTGCATTAGGAAATCTGGTGGGTGGTTTTGTCTTTGTAGCACTACCGTTATACTTCACTCACGTAAGAACAAGCCCTAATCGTACGCTATAATGTGTAAAAGATATTACATAAAATAAACAATGTTTCAGCCCTTTTTAGGGCTGAACTTTTTTAAATATGACAAAAAAATTAAAAATATCCTATGGCCAGCATACCGACAAGGGCCGCAAAAAAATCAACCAGGATTTTCATGCTATTCATATTCCCAAGGAACCTTTACTGAGCTCTAAAGGTATCGTAATAAGTCTAGCTGATGGCATTAGCAGTAGTGACGTTAGCCAAATAGCCAGCAAAACCGCAATCACAGGTTTTCTGGAAGATTACTTTTCTACTGCCGAATCATGGACAGTTAACACATCTGTTCAACGAGTACTCCTGGCAACTAACTCATGGCTCTACTCACAAACTCGCGACAGCCAATTTCGATATAGTCAGGATAAAGGTTATGTATGCACTTTTAGTACATTAGTCCTTAAATCAAATACAGCCCATATTTTCAATGTGGGCGATACCCGTGTTTATCATCTCAACGACAATAACATTGAACAACTCACAGAAGATCACAGGCTCTGGGTATCCAGAGACAAAAGTTATCTTCAACGTGCACTGGGCATGAAAGACAACATCAACATCGACTATAAGTCTTTACTCATAGAAGTAAATGATATTTTTATACTTGCAACAGATGGCATCTATGAATTTGTAAGTGAAGAATTTATTATTGATAGTATTAAGGACTATAATCAGGACTTAAATAATGCAGCTAAACTAATTTCGGATAAAGCATTTGAAAATGGAAGCGACGATAACTTAACAATACAAATTGTTAAAATAGATCAACTCCCGTTACAAAGTGCAGATGAAATCTATCAACAGTTAACAAGCTTACCATTTCCTCCAGAACTCAAGCCAAGAATGATATTCGATGGTTATGAAATTGTACGTAATATACATTTCAGCAGCCGCAGTCATATTTACCTGGCTGTTGATACTGAAACAAAAGAACATGTTGTTATAAAAGCGCCTTCAGTAGACTTAAGAGAGGATACTGCTTACCTCGAACGTTTCCTCATGGAAGAGTGGGTTGCCCGGCGCATAAACAATGCTCATGTAGTAAAATCTTGCTCGCAAACAAGAAAGCGTCATTACTTATACATAGTCACTGAGTTTATTGAAGGCCAGACATTATCGCAATGGATGATTGATAACCCAACGCCGGATATAGAAGAAGTGCGTAATATAATTGAACAAATTTCAAAAGGCCTGCGTGCATTTCACAGGCTGGAGATGCTGCATCAGGACATACGACCCAATAACATCATAATAGATAAAACAGGCACTGTAAAAATTATTGATTTTGGTTCAACCCAGGTTGCAGGTCTGAGAGAAATAACATCGCCACTGATTCAACAAAACATACTTGGCACGGCTCAATATACCGCACCAGAATATTTTATTGGTGAAACAGGAACAATGCGCTCTGACATGTTTTCGTTAGGCATTATAACTTATCAAATGTTATCAGGCAGACTGCCCTACGGTGCTCATATTGCAAGAGCACAAACAAAAGCTGCACAACGAAAATTAATATATCAATCCGTGCTGGATGATGAACGCACTATTCCTTCATGGGTTGATGCAGCAATAAAGAAATCAGTGCATCCCGATCCGTATAAACGATATAGTGAAATATCAGAATTCATCTATGACTTACGTCACCCAAATAAAACGTTTTTAAATAAAACTCGCGCTCCATTAATAGAACGTAGCCCGGTTTTTTTTTGGAAAAGTCTGTCATTTATTTTGCTTGTAATACTTATAATAACACTGATTACTCATCCTGATTTAAATTAAATATAAGTATCCAATCTTGATTACCGGAAAACCTACCAGGACTTATAAGGCAGGAATTTACCATTTAAAGTTACAACAACACGATCACCTGCGGGGTTTTCTTCTTTATCAATATCCAATGTGAAATCAATCGCACTCATAATTCCATCACCAAATTTCTCATGAATAATTTCTTTAATCGTTTCTCCGTAAACACCAACAATTTCATACCAGCGATATATAACCGGATCTGTCGGAACAACCTGCTCCCACGTTTTCATTGGGAACGCCTGTAATGCTACAGAAAGCTCTGCCCCTGCTCCCAGTACCTCAGCGACTAAATCTGCTTCTGCTTTCTCTAAATGATTCATACCCAGACAAGCGGAACAGGTATATTCTGTAGATAAGCCTGTTTTTTCAGAAATCGCTGTCCACGTTAACCCTTTTTCTTTTTTTAACTCAAGTATAACCTCTTTCATTTCATTTTTATTCATCATCATCCCCTTAAAAATTTTTATAATTGTTACTACATAAATATAAAAGAGCATTATCTATGCCAGCTTTTCAATTGCAGTATTTACAACGTTTTTTAAGATATTAAAGATATGAATAAAAGATAAAGCGCACCAAAATGGTACGCAACGCACCAATTCAGTCAAAAGAAATTTAAAATATAAAAATTAAGAGAAGCCCATATGCCCTGCCACTATACTTATTAAAAAAAATAATTATGCCCGCAACGAAACGCCCTGACTCTCTTCTGGTAATTCGTTCATCGGCAGATAAATAAAAATACTAAGGCCATCTTCTTCATTGGCTGCCAGCATCTTTCCACCGTGTAAACTCACTGCACGTTTGGCAATGGCAAGTCCCAGTCCATAACCACCGCTTTGACGATCACGCGCTTCACCAACCCGAACAAAAGGTTCAAATATTGTCTCCAGCATTTTTTCAGGAATACCCGGCCCATAGTCACGAACCTTAATAACAATCCAACCGGAGGTTTCATGATCATCTTTCAGGCTAATTTCAACCGTAGTCCCTTCAGCAGTATAACGAATGGCATTACGAACAACATTTTCAAATGCGCTATTTAAAAGTACATTATTACCTTTGATGATAACGGGCATACTCTGGATTATTTTAACTTCACGACTAGTAGCACGTGCTTCAAACATCGCATCATCAACGACTTGTTCGAGTAATGCAGTAAGGTCGACAGTGTTATATTCAATTTTTTTTGTGTTGGTTTCGAACCGGGCTAAAGTTAATAGCTGGCCGATAAGATCGTTAAGGCGTTCCGCTTCACGTTCAATGCGATCCAGTTCTTTTGTCGTGCTGTCACCACCGCGCTGACGTGCCAGTCCAAGAGCAACTTGTAAGCGGGCAAGAGGTGAACGTAATTCATGCGACGCGTCACGTAACAACTGTTTATGCGATTCAATTAGAGTTTGCAGTTGTTCTGCCATATAATCGAAATCATTAGCCAGTTCGACAATTTCATCTTTACGTTTTCCCATTGAGGGTAAAACACGCTGGGTTAAATCTCCCTTTGCCAATTTCTGAGTTGCCTGTCTTAAGCGAGCAATAGGGGCAGTCAAATAACGCGCAAGCAACAGGCAAATAATTGCACTAATTAATGTCGCCAACAAAATGGGCATAACAAAAGCTCTGGGGCGATTGAGAACTCGATGAAGAGTAATGCTTCGGAAGTCGGGTAGTAGACGATAGCGCTGGCCATTAATAATAATCGGGAGATGGTGTGAGCGTCGACTTCTGTGCTCATTATCATCATCGTGCTCATCATCAAGAAATTTATATTCCATCCTGCGCGCACGTTGTTGTAAATATAAAGGTACAGACCGGTTTAGTAAGTCTTGCCCCTTTTTATCAAGTAATAAATAAGGAATAGCTTCACGCTTATCCAGTTGCATTAACCAATTTCGTAATTTTTTAATCTCACCCTCTTGCGCAAGAAGATTCGCTTGTCTGATATATTGGAGGGTATTATTACGCGGCTGAGCGCGACTCTCTTCATGTCGTATACTCTCCAGGTAATGTGATGTGGCTAGCAGGGTCAGGCTTGCGAATAAGATCAGGGCCAGCCAGAACGAAACAAATATTTTCCAGAATAAACTTTTCACCTCAGGCCTCTGATTTTGCAAAATTGTTCTGATAGCTGTACTGGTAACCCACGCCACGAATAGTTTTAATACGCTCCTCACCATCAGCCAGTGGACCGAGTTTTTTACGTAGATTACTCACATGCATATCCAGACTACGATCATAGAGATTAAGTTCGCGCCCCAGCGCACGTGCCGACAGATCCTGCTTTGAAACAACACGCCCCGCCTCTTCTAACAAAACTTCCAGCACACAGTATTCGGTACTGGTCATAGTGATTGGCTGGTGATTGATTAGTACCCGACGTGCACCTCGTTGAAGTTCAATATCACCAATTGTCAGAATATCTGCCGTTGTAGCGCTATTAGCTGTACCCTGCTCACTACGGCGAAGGATTGCGCGCATGTGCGCGACCAGAACACGGGGATTGCAGGGTTTAGCAAGGTAATCATCTGCACCAATTTCCAGCCCCACGATACTGTCGACATCTTCACCTCTGGCGGTCAACATTAGAACCGGCACCTGAGATTGAGTCCGTAACTGGCGAAGAACATCAAAGCCATTGAGTTCAGGCATCATGACATCGAGTATAATTAATTCATAATGATGCGCGAGCGCCTTGTGCAACGCCGTTTGTCCATCATAAGCGGTATCCACCTCAAAGCCCTCCTGGCTGAGGTAATCAACCAGCATGTCTGCCAGTTCTACGTCGTCATCTGCAAGCAATATACGGTGCATGAAAATAATCTACCCTTTAATGAACATTTTTAACTATGCCACAAACCCACCCTGTTTAAACAGCATCACGGGGTTACCTTTACGAATCTTTACATAACCTTACACACCGATAACCCACATTGACATAATGTCGGTATATGCTGTTACCATTATTAAAACAGACTGATTAAAAGTCTACCACTCTGAGGATATTGATATGAATAAAATAGCAACAACATTACTGGTAAGCAGCCTGGCACTAGGTGGTTTTACGTTAGCCAACGCAGATGATGACCGTTACGAAGGCTATGAAAAAAATGATCGTTATGAACATGACGGATACAAAGGAAAATACTGCGATAAACACAGTAAAAAGTCCGGATATCGCATGGAAAAGATGATTAAAAAACTTGGCCTTAGTGATGAACAGGCAACAAAAGTACGCAGCATTCGTGAAAACTTTCAGCCAAACATGAAAGCCTTGCATGAAAAAATGAAAGAGAACCGAAAGCAACTACGTGAAGAAATGCATGCAGACAACGTTGATATGAACAAAGTTAAAAAACTCGCACAGACTATGGGAGAGCTGAAAGCGAATAAAATAATCTTACGTTCTGAAATGCGCAACAACATCCATAAGGTATTAACCAAGGCGCAACGTGAAGAATTGAAAAAACGAAAAGAATACCGAGGCCATAAAAATAAACATGACTATAATAGCTAAGCTTTAACAGCTAAAATCATAGTAAAAAATAACAGGTGCCGGAAAACTATAGCCGTTAATATTAAACGATTGTTCCCCGGCACCTCTTATCTTGTCGCTGTTAGTTCAAAATAATCCGTGCATTAAGCTCCTGAAGCGGCCGGTTATTAGAGTGCTGTAAACTATTTTTAAAAACAGCAACCTGCTCCTCTGAAATAGTTACCGGTTTCTTCAGCACTAACCATCGAACGCCTTCTGTACAGGGAGGTGTTGTTAACGAGCCGTTAAAACGATAATAAGCTTTGTTATCCGGTAACAGATCTTTTGCTGATATTTTCAAATCCAGCACATTTTTATCACCTGACTTTTCGGGCATGCTCTTCCAAAGTTGAGTGATTGCCTTATTTTTTATTCCTTTTTTAAACATCACAGCAACAACAAGTAATTTTCCATTTTTATCTGCATGGACAAAATGACCTTCCAGAGGAAAACTTTTGCCATTAATCTTATTTTCACTCGGAGAGTGGAAATGAAACTGTTTTAACTCGAAAGAATTTTGTTCAATTAAAACATTACTCCCTTTCTTTATATTAACCTGTACGGTATGGCCATTATTAATAATATCCGACAACGCTGACGTGTAATTAAAACGAAGTGGTTCAAGCTCTGTTTTAACCGCGCCCGTTATATTGATTGGTGACTGGTTTTTGCCTTTACCACATAATTCATAATCAGAACTTAAACGGCTCCAGTTATGTGCTGCAATATCCCCCTCATAACCCCAGTGAACAGAACTTTTTGCCATAACATGTGTGCTTGATAATAAAAGAGCTGTAATTAAAATATTGACTTTTTTCATAATAACCTCATCCTTAAAATATAATATAACTCTGCAATCTATTTAAAAGACAATAACAGTCTTTTTAAACCTAAGGCAGATAATTTTTTGCAATAAGCATCACTTAATCAACAAACAAAATATTGTTCGGCTAAGTTGTGCTTTGTTACTTTAAATATAAATGTTATAAGAAATGAGGTGGTGCACGAGGTTCTGGTCGTAGAACAACATTGTCATAAATGCGTGGTAGTAAATAACAATTGGAACAATAGTTTAATTCAATCGTCGAAAAAATGTTTAAACTATAACTAAAGGAATAAATATCATCGTCATTGTTTTCATTATTATCCTGCCACCTGATATCATTTGACACTTTATCGATAAAAATCGTGTCACCATCGTATTGAGAGGCGACGCCGATAAACAAAGCAAACAGCAGAGCACTGATAAATAAAGAATAAAACAAACGGTGTAAGACTTTTTTCTTCGCCATAGAAAATCACTATATCATATTCGACTAATATATCTAAACTAAGACATTAAAGTAGTAATAAATGGGGCCAGCTACAAAATGGCCATTTATAGATTAAACCATTAAACAAACAGACTTGATGGCAAGGCTCAAACCACTCACAACAACAAAATACTCACGACTTGATTAAACAGGTGATCATTAATTTTTATATATAAATGTTGCCCGACATACATTGCCACAAATAAAACCGGCAGCGGTACTAAAACCAAAACGCCCCTATGATCGTAAATAAATCTCGTAAATAAATCTAAACAAAAATAGCCAAACATTCTTGCCCAACAGCCACCAAAACAACATGTGCATGTTCCACCATCTATGTCAAATTAAAGCTGTGCGATTTATCACAGATTTACAATAAATACTTTTGTATAATGCTGGAAAATAAAACGGCAGTAAACGGCGCAAAGGAATTCAGCTTACTCAGGATAACTTAGTATGACATCCATAATAATACCGTCTAGTTTAAGCTAACCCTTTGATTCAACAATAATAACAAACTTCTATAGGGATAAAAATGAAAATCATACACGTATTGAAACAACTCAAATGGTTGCTTCTGACTGCGACGCTTGCCGTGTCGTCAGTCAGTTATGCAGCCCCCCAAACACTCACTCTGATTGGCAGTGATCTACCTGCAGGTGAAGTCGATCCCTATTCTCAAGGCTCAAGTAGCCCAGATGGCCCTTGGGGACCAACCTACTCTGTGGGCACTCATCCATGGCAAGATTTAGGCACAGGAGGTGCAATTCCTGGCGCGACTAATTGGGTAAATGTTTATCCAGTACAGAGTTGCGTAGCCCCGGTAAAATGTGGCCTTAATGAAACCAATTGGGTGCGAATTCGTTTTAATATGCCTCAGGATTTCAGCAATGCTTCAATGAACATCCGCATGAAAGCCGATAATAGAGCGACGGTATACCTGAACTACGTGGATGACACTAACACCGGTTTTTTAGCTACAGTTCAAGGTACAGAAGTATTAGCCGGTGGGGATTTAAATCCGACTTCCATCAACCTCAAAGCGGGATTAAACGAAATCTTATTTAAGCTGGAAGACTGGGGTGGCCTGGTAGCCTATCAATATCGAGTGGATATAAACTTCGATTCAACTACTGCTGCAACGCTGGTTGTAGTGGGTCCTCCAGGTCCGAAGGGTGATAAGGGCGACCAGGGACCGCAAGGTGAAATGGGCCCAACAGGGAATCCAGGAGATCCTGGTCCACAAGGGCTAAAAGGTGATACTGGAGCAACAGGTGCGACCGGACCACAAGGCCTAAAAGGCGATACCGGCGCAACAGGTGCGATTGGACCACGAGGCTTCCAAGGATTTACTGGTCCTCGAGGTCTGCAAGGCGAAACCGGACCAATAGGCCCACAAGGTATACAGGGTGAAATTGGCCCGGTAGGACCACAAGGTGAAACAGGTCCAAAAGGTGAAGGTTTAGTCAGTGGTAGCTTGTTGTTCCTGCATGAAGGTATTGCCCCACCTACTGGCTACACCAGACTTGGAAGCTATAAGCTGAAACTGAAAAATTCTGATTATACAAAGCATGAATCTAACAAAGACGATGACGACGATAAAAAATCGAAGTCAAAACCTGACCACTCCGACCACGATCATAAAAAATACAAAAAGATCACGGTTATTGTATATCAGAGAAACTAGTTTTTTGTATAGCTAGTCTTTCGAAAAAAGCCCCGCTATAGCGGGGCTTTTTTTATACATCGAAAATAAAGCACAATACTTTTAATTGACTAAACCATTAAATAAACAGACTTGATGACAAGGCTTAAACCACTCACCAATAACAAAATGCTCACGACTTGATTAAACCGGTGATCATTAATTTTTATATGTAAATGTTGTCCGACATACATCGCCACAAATAAAACCGGTAGCAGCACTAAAGACAAGGTCACTGTTTTAACGGTAAATAAATCAGAATAAAAATAACCAAACATTCTTGCCCCGCCATCCACTAAAAATACCATCGTGATGGTGGCTCTAAATTGCTGTTTAGTCACTTTGCGCATTTTAAGATACAAAACATAAAATGGCCCACCGGTACCAAACAAAGCACCAATCAAACCCGCAGAACTACCCGCTGCAACGGCCCACCAGCGACTGCCCGATTTAATTTCGTGCGGTAACAATGCATAAACCGCATAGCAAAATATAAAAATACCCAGAGTTAAGGTCAGTACGGTGACATCAGCATTAACAAGCAACCATAACGCAATCGTAATTCCCGCTAACGAAAAAGGTAAAAGAGGCCATAGGTCACGCCACACAACATCGCGCCGATATGTAAAGCTCTGATACACCGTGCCGGTGTAACTTACCAGAGCCAAAACAGGAACAATAAAAGGAAGTGGTAAAAAAAAGGCGAGCAGTGGAATAGCTACTAAGCCACTACCAAAACCAGACAGTCCCTTAATCACATAGGCAATAAAGATTATAACAATACATAAGACAAGCTCGTTTATTGTTAAAGGTAATAGATCTAAAAGCATAAAAACACCAGTACTTTTTACTGGTGTTTGAATTTATAAACAGGGTGTTGTGCTTCCGTTTTATAATAAGGCATCATTTGCTGAATCAAATTGTTCAGCGTATTAATACGATTATTCGTTGCCGGGTGCGTACTTAAAAATTCAAAGCCTTGCCCGCCTCCACCCACTTTAGCCATTTTTTTCCACAAGCTTACTGCTGCCTTTGGATTATATCCCGCACGCGCAGCAAGCTCGATACCAATTCGATCTGCTTCTGTCTCAGCGGTGCGGCTATTAGGAAGGTTGATTGCTAAAGCAGCGGCAAGCGATACGCCTTGTAAGGCCAGTGCATTTTCGTTTTTCTGGGTGATAGCAAATGCAGCGATAGTTAAATTCGTTGCGAGTGCCACCGACATTTTTTCTGCAGTGTGTTTTGCCAAAGCATGTGCAATCTCATGACCAAGCACTTGCGCCAATTCATCATCAGTTGGTTTAATTTTTTTTACCAACCCACTGTAAAGCGCCATACGCCCACCGGCCATGGCCCAGGCATTCACGACTTTGGGATCGTCAATGACATGAATACTCCATTTCCAACTGGCTGTTTCTGGCCGGAACCTGATAGCCTCAGTAATAATACGACCGGTAATGTTTTCAACCCGAGCCTTTAGCTTGAGATCACTATCCAATTTACCATCACCAGAAGGTTTTTCGAGCATTTTAAGGTAGGCAGATTCTGATTGTTGAATAGCCTGAGATTCAGAGATTAGTAGCAACTGCTGTCGCCCGGTAACGGGAGCTCTTGCGCATGCGGAAATAAGTGCAGAAGTAACAAGCAATAAAAGAAGGTACTTATAAAATGAAAATGTTTTATTTGCTAACATAATATTTCTATCACACCATAGTATTCATATTGTTAGAAGAAATGCAGACAGGCTGAACCACTCCCAGTCTGCCCGATACGTTTAATGATAGCTATCTCAGTTACCTTATAATTTCTATAAGGTTCGACGCTATACAGCTACCCTCAGGAGTAAGAACAAAGCTATAAGCAAAGCCGGGTCGATCAACATGTTTTGACGTCGGCCATCGATAACCATTTTTATTTATCAAATTAAGCGTTGGCGTAGGTACATAGAAAAAGGTTAAAGAATAACCTTTACCGCCATTACTTGCTCCTTTAAAAGCATCATAAAGAAGCGTGACAATATCTTCACTGAATATTTTTTCCCAGGCCTTTTTTAAATCTCCTGATTTATCGACATCTGAAATATCGATATTTGTATATACAGGATCGCCATTATAAACAGATAATGTTGTCACATTAATCAGACTGAATTTCTTATCCTTCAGGCGAGAAAATTTTGTAATATCTTTTTCTTCTCCCAGCGGCCAGTGTCCACCGTAACGCCAACCAACAACAGTTGGTGTCGCAACCACGTGCCATAAATAACTTTCTCTCTTAGTCGATTCTGATTTGTTTAAAGTTAAAACAGAGTCGATTTTTTTTGCCCCTCTAACAGGCAGCTCAACTTTATTATTTGCATATTGAGCCCCTTTACTTGTATATTCAAAACCCCATTGTTCCTTTATAACTCTGTCCTTAGGCAGCCCTCTTATTGGCGCAAACCTTAAGTCAACCTTATAGTCCGGCGAAGGCCAGCACTTTTTTTTATAGTTTTCAACGGCCTCCTGTGTTAGAAAATCTTTTGAAAATACAGGCATGCACAATATGAAAAATACAAGCGAACTAAAAATATATTGATAAAATTTCATTTTCATACCCCGTTATCACTTTAATCCTTTTGCCAATAAAATATTATTCCACGCTTTATCAATACTGGCTTTTTCATATTTTTGACTGGCAGCTTCCTGAATGACTTTCTGTAAATCATGCCAAAGTGCTTCCCAGTCATTTGTCGGTAGCATAATCGGTTTCGAAATAATAATCATCGAAGATAAACTTCTTCTGTATGCATCCTCAAAATACACATAACATTTTTTTTCACGCTCTATTTTTGTATTTGCAAGCTCAGCAAGACCTTTAAATTTCCCCTTACAGGTCACATGCATACCCGCAACTGAATTACCAAGCGCTATAATAGTCTCAAGCTCACTGTTTCTTGCACTTTCAGTATATGTTGTATAAGTCCAGAGACCACCTACTACAGATAAAAAAAGACCAATTATAATTTTACTTATTTCAATTTTTTCTTCATTTGTAAATTTCATTTTCTCATCCAGTTAAGAATTATAAAAACCTACCTGATTAACCATATTAACCGAAAAGCAGCTTATCTACTGTCAATTTGAATACTAATGCTTATCAGTAGAATAACGAGGATTCAGAGTATATTTATTTTTATACTATATTTTTTCCACTCTGTAGGCGACATACCACCTGCGCTACAAAACCCAGGACAATGCGCTGGCACTTCCGTACCCCACTTTGTTGGCAACAAATTCACTGACTTACCTTTTCGCAATAAAGTCTGAGCAATATCAACACACCATTTTGCTAAATATTATCCAGGCGTAATGCTAACGGTTGCTTTAAATATTGTTGCAAAGCGTGACCGTGACATTCCCGCTTCATAAGCAAAATCATCTAAAGTCCAGGTATTTGCAGGACTGGAGTGAATAGCGTTAATTTCTTTTGCTAACTTAGGGTTTACAAGCCCGGCAAGTAATCCTACATGCAATCTGTTTTCGTTCATTAAATCACGCAGTAACTGGATAATAATGATTTCAATTAAACGTTCAAGAATCACTTGTCGACCACAACGTTGTTGTGTTGCTTCTATAAATAATTTAACGATGTTTCCAGTGCAAGTGTATCTTTAAGTTTTAAAATGATAACTTCAGGTAAAACCTGAAGTAATGGGTTTCTTAAACCTGCTCCAAAATAAAATGAGGCACATACCATCTCAACGTTATCGTCTTGTGGTATTAAACGATGACTGGTTCGGTTCATGTAAAAAACAGGCTAGGTTCAGCAATACTGAAACCTGATTTAGCATTATGCTCAACTTTTAAATATCCCGACTTTATTACATGAATATAACCCAAGCCATCATGTGCATCAAAGTTCACAGTATTACAGAGGGCTTCAGCCTGAAAAACTCGCACCTTCAGCTCGAAACAGTTAGCAATGAAACTAAGCGATCTTACATATTCAGACTTTTAGTTGATACTTTGGGTATAAAAATACAACCGTACAACACCTAAACTGCTATTTAACCTGCCAATATCTACCGAGTCAAGAGGCAATAGAAAGCCTTACAGCTCTACAATCGGGAGAATAAAAAAATAAAAATTTTACAGTCCAGCCTGACCGAATCTTATTCGCATTAGGAAGTTTACTTATATTTCAAGCCCCTCACCAGACTCAGGCTCGCACAGGTAAAACGTGGAAAATTTAGTAATAAAAATGAATTAGTTAGAGCAACAGGATATCGAGATATGGATTTTTTGTTAGAACTCCGTTTTTACCCAATGACATGAATAATGGTGAAGCCGCTTTCCCAGAATTTAACAATGTGTATATTGACTTAAAGAGTAGGCGCACGGAAAAAGTCCGGGCATTTTCGTGATGGCACAATTATTATTAAAGAAGGAGTCAGTGTCGCAGCAAAAGGACAACCTGGTATTGGCAGTAAGTAAAGCATAAAGTTTATTATATGATTTAGCATTACGATTGGCAGACCGCCTAATTAACCAACAAAGGAGGTTAGAACATTTTATTTTTTTACTGCAGCATCATACAAGTCTTCAGGATAACGAACATAATCAAAATAAAAACAAGACTCTCTATTATTCCCACGCTGATCATGTATTGAGATACGCCAAGTAAAATACAACGGCGCTTGCGTTACATATATCACTTCCATGTGATAATGAAACACTAAATAAATCCCTAACGAATAAAAACTTATAGAACTACATTAGGAACAATTGCTCTTCATCCTCTTTTTGTACCTTATTCTGATACGCGCAAGAATGACATCATACCATTCTCGCCGTGCTGGAAAATATGGCAATGGAATACCCAATCACCTGCCGCACCATCACCTGTTGTTGCTCCAGCTTGAGCGGCGTAGCCAGGACGTTCATCCACTTTAAACAGATAAAACGCAGAAGTATGAGGAGGGATGTTAACTGTATCAACATATTCGTTTTCCGGGTTAACCATCCACATATCCATATAGCCTTCTTCATGGTGCATGGTCATAAACATGGTAGGCTGGAATGAGAAGCCGTGTAAATGGAAAGGATGATGCATATCGGTGTGATTATGGGTTTCCCACTTTAAGGTTTCGCCTACCTTTGCGGTACGATAGTTAGTACGACCTTCCACACCAGAGAAGTCATCTATCTTGAACCATTTATGTGTAGGCATTCCCATCATCATCGCCATCATGTCAGCCTGTAGCTTTATCTGGCTATCTTGCCGGTCGTGCAATAAACGACCTGGATTAGCAACTAAAGCATCACCTTCATTTATGCTATAGGCAGTACTATGTTTTTTTCCATTTAACTTGATTTTAAACAAGTCCACTGTTGGACGAAGGCCATCGTCATCTGCTTCGGTCATCATCATGCCCGTGGGTGTCATCACCAACTGGTGACGACCACGTGCAAAATCTTTTCCTTGCATAACCAGAGTTTCACCCGCATCACCTTGCGGAACAATCACAACGTCAGCACGTTGCGCCGGTGCTAATAAAATCTCACCTTTATCATAGCCCTGATCAATAATTATAGAACCCGTATAACCGTCGTAATCAGGGTTCATGCCTTTACGCATTCCCATCACATTTCCGCCTTCAACACGGACCTTTGAAAGCAAGCCGCCTTCACCACCAACACGATAAATAGTATGTCCTGGTAACGATAAACGATAATAGCGTGAAATAGCAGTGTTGATTATTCTAAGGCGGATAGGTTTTCCCGATTTTGCATGAATGACTGGCATTTCCTTACCATTAACTAATAAGTGTTCGCCTTCTGTACCATTCATCGTTTCCATCATAGGTGTAGACTCAATATCTTTTAATTCACCATCAACTACAGCCATGTCACTTAAAACAATCGTTCTATCTCTCTTGGGTAAAATCTTTTCTTTAACTAACGCGTCCTCAACGTCTTGTTTTACAATCAAAGGGCCGTATAAACCGGCATTGACAACCTGGCCACCCCGAACGTGTGGGTGATACCAGAACACACCGCCACGTGGCACAATAAAGTCATAAGTATATGAGCCTCCTGGTTCCACTTCTGTTTGCGTTACAGGAGTACCATCACTCTTATTATTTAATTCGATACCGTGCCAATGAATGGTTGTAGGGTAATCGGCCGGTAATTCATTTTTAAAATGGACAATCACCCGGTCACCTTGTTTTGCACGAATTTCTGGGCCGGGAACCTGGCCGTTATAAGCAAATACGGTAACTTCCTCGCCAGTAGATAATTTCATTTGATGCGGTGCTGCTGTAATTGTTGTTTCAAAGATATTGGGGTCAGGGTTGACATCAATAGCGGGTTCAACATGAGCAACATTATTCACAGCATATACGGGTAACATAATGGCATTGAGTAATACAAAGAGAAGTGTAAAAGGTGAAGGTATTATTTTTTTCATTTATGACTCCTTAAAATGAGTAACGCGATTAGAATATTTATATGTAAATCCAAGTTTCCTTAAAATTTAAGAAGCAGTGCCTGCGAGCAGTTCTTCAATACGATCTATCCGTCCAAATTTAATACACAGTTTAATACTCCGTTATTAGTATTTTTTATTCTAGCTAGAATTTTCATTTTAGCTAGTAAACCTATAAAAAAAACACCTATTCAACCTGAACTCGGTCACACTTTACTGTTAAACTTTAAAATATGTTAAATTTCAATAGGTTATAAAGATTCTGAATGTTGCCAATACTCGCCAGCGTTTACACAAACCACCTATCTCCGCAAAAAATCGGCACAGGTTCTGACGGATCCCAGCGAAATATCTGATATCTCGCATTCATCATTATTAATAAATTTTCTAAGCGCAGGTCTCAACAGAGTCAGGCCCTGAGGGATCCCCGCCCAGATTTAACGTTCCCAATCACTGCTAGGAAGTACTGGAAAACACATTTTTGAGTGCTGACGCGGCAATCTCACGCTTAGTCCTATATGTCATGATGTTGCTTCAGTCACTTTGTTCTTTCGATGCCAGAACGTGCAGAGCAGGTTGAGGTAATGCTGACAAAACGCGCAGCGGTTCATTAAGTAATGCCAGAACGTGCAGGGCACGTTAGGGTAATACTGACGAAACGCGCAGCGGTTCATTAAGTAATGCCAGAACGTGCAGAGCACGTTAGGGTAATACTGACGAAACGCGCAGCGGTTCATTAAGTACAATGAGGTGGTTTTAATCGAGTATTAATAGGTTTTTTACTAATTTATTATTTTTGATCGATTTTATTAATAATTTGGTGAGGATTCGTCAGGTTCAGAGCTCATTTATTCTTGATTAAACATCATGAAGAACAACTCAAATGCGATACGCCGCCGACCTCACTGAACTCAGGCGGCTTAAGCCTATAGTATTTCTCATCCACCTCCTTCGACTGCTCAGTGTAAGGCTGTGTCATTACTTCCTGTAACTCACGGATTAGCGCGTAGTTCCCGCTTGCCGCTTGCTGATACGCTGGTGCAAGAATCCATTCACGCAAAATGTACTTTGGGTTGACGCGTTTCATCTGCGTCGCAATATCCTCAAGCGTACACGACGTAGCGGTAATAAGAGATTTCCATTTTGTTAGCCAAGCTGACCAACGCTTGTCCAACTCTTCATTTAAATTAGTGTAGAAGCTTTTTTTCAGTAGAGAAATATCATCCGGTATCGATGAGAGTTCGCGGAAGAAAAGGGTGTAATCAACCGAGGTTTGCATCATCAGCGTTGCGAGTTCATTAAACAGCGCCGCGTTAAACGTGCTAAGTCCAAGTTTTGCCGCAAACATCTTTTCCATTTCTTCCTGCATCACTTTCGCAAAGTCATTTTGAATGTCATTAAGTTGTTGTAAAGCACTTTGATCAGATGACAGCAATGGTTGCAATGCGATACAAAACATCTCGAAGTTGCGTTCTGCTGCTACGGGTTGGTTCAAAAACGCGAAGTGTTCTCCACCCCCCGTCCAGGGCTGGTAGTAAGGATCAAAAACTTCACAAAATCCGAAGGGACCATAATCAAGAGTAAAGCCACCGGCCGCACAGTTGTCGCTGTTAAAATTGCCCTGGCAATAACCAACACGGATCCAGTTCGCCACCAGCGAAGTAAGGCGGCTGCGAAACGCCCGTGCCAGTAATACCACTTTCTCAGCAGTACTAAGTGTCTTGTCGATAACATCCGCGTATTCACGATCAATTAGGTGCAACACTATCTTCTCGAGCTCGACCACCGCGTCCGGGTGTTCCTGCTTGCGGGCACGGCGACCAAAGAGTTCGATTTGGCCAACGCGAAGGAACGACGGCGCCACCCGCGTCGAGATTGCCACCGGCTCCGATACCAGCCTGTCGGGATCGATCGATCGTGAGCCTTCTGAGTACCAGGGTCGCTGCACCTTTTCCGTTTTCGAAACGTACAAGCTCAGAGAGCGTGAGGTTGGAATGCTAAGCGCATGCATGTGCTCCTGTGCCAAAAACTCCCTGACACTGGAGCGCAAAACGGCACGACCATCCGCACCGCGACAATAGGGTGTTCTACCGCCCCCTTTTAGCTGCATTTCCCAGCGTTGGCCATTGATCACCGCCTCAAGCACAGAAACGGCGCGACCATCACCATAGCCATTGCCGGTTTGGAACGGGCACTGTTGGGTGTACTCGGTGCCAAAGATAGAAAGCGCGTAACCCGTGGCCCAGCCCACCTTACGCATCGGCACCGGCACCTGCGAAAGGTCGCCGCTGAACACATGCATAAAATCGGCTGATTCCGCCAGACTGTCAGCAAAGCCCAGTTCACGGAAAAAATGTTTGCTATGCGCAACGTATTCGGGATCGCTGATGGGCGTGGGTTTAACAGGAACATAATGTCCCGAGAAAACTTGTCGTGGTTCATGGTCAGCGCCGTTTGCTGTCGCTTGCGGGTCACCGTTAAGCGTGTCCATGAACGAGTAGTTTGCACATTTTGCCAGATCGTCCAGCGTCAAAACGGTTGCGGCAGTTTTCTGAGACAGTTTATTTTTCATAGGATAAATAGGGTCAAGGATAAGAGGATCAGAACATAATGTACTACATAACAACGTCCTTGTGTTATCGAATAATATTTATCCGGCTTGCTGTCAGGCCATAAAACAATAACAAAATAAATGCTTTAAAAATATTATTTTTAAAGCTCTCTGCCGTTCCCCCCGTTTAGCGGACGATTTAAATTAAGCAACATTTTATGCCTCATTAGTGCTACTTTGTTGTAACACGTCAATAAGCTCACTCATTGGCATTGGCCTTCCGAAATAATAGCCCTGCGCATACTCACACCCCATGGCTTTTAACATCTTACTGGTCTCCTGGTCTTCTACCCCCTCAGCCACAACTTCCATACCCAGGCTATGAGCAAGATTAATAGTAGATCTGACTATAATACGATCATCTTTATCTTCTAGCAGGTTCGTTATAAAGGTTCTGTCTATTTTAACCTGGTTAGATGCAAGCTTCTTCAGGTATGCCAGGGAAGAATAGCCCGTACCAAAATCATCAATCGCTATGTTGAAACCAAGATCAGATAATTTTTGAACAACAATCTGGGATTGTTCCGAGTCATGCATAATACTGGTTTCTGTAATTTCTAATGTCAGTTTATGTTCAGGGATATTACTCTCCTCTACCATCTGTTTAAGATCGTAACTGAACCTTTCGTCATGAAGATTACGTGCCGAAACATTAATGGCAACATTGAAAGTATTATTTACTGAATCATGTAGCTGCTGTAACGCCTGTAGCGATTCTATAATGACCCATTTCGTCAGTCCGTGAATCATATTGCTTTGTTCAGCGATGGGGATAAAAACATCTGGACTAATAAAACCAAATTCAAGATGCTCCCATCGGGCCAGCGCCTCTATTCCAATTATTTCTTCATTAGCTAACAAAATTTTTGGCTGGAAATATAACTGTAGCAAATCATTATCAAGTGCATGACGTAACTCTGCAGTTAAGCTTAATCTATCGAGGCTATTTGTCTCGAATTTTTCGTCATAATAAGCCCAACTTGTTCCGCTACTTTTTGCATGATACATAGCCATATCGGCGTGACGCATCAGATCCTGCTGAGTGACTCCATGTGTAGGAAATTCGGCAACACCGATACTTGCATCAACGGTCAGGTGAAATCCTTGAGTATGAATATGCGATCGCACTGATCGAAGCATTTTTGCAAGAATCTCTTCTAGCTGGGAAATGTCGACATCTGGAATTAATACCGCGTACTCACCCCCCCCTAATCGTGCCACCAGGGATTTTTCAGGCGTACTCAAACGAAGGCGCTTTGCGGTCTCCTGTAATACGTGATCCCCCAAAGAATGGCCAAGCGCATCATTGATCTCTTTGAATCTGTCCAGGTCAATAATAATAGTCCAAAAATTTTTTCTGCTTAACGTATGCTCACTGAGCGACTCATTCATAACCTGAGTATAATTAGAACGATTTGCAAGCCCGGTAAGCGAATCGTGCAAAGACTGATAACGCAACTGCTGACTGATTTTCTTTTGCTCTAACAGCACTTGATCTTTTTCCTGCTGAGATTTTAAAAGAGAGTCCGTTGCTTTAGCGAGAGCGGAAAAGGGTAAAAGCCGAAGTGTAAAATAAACTAACAGCGCAAGCACTATCCCAATAAGTACAGTCCACAAAATTTCCGTTATAAAAGACCTTAAACTAATTTCTAATGAAAGCTTTCCAACGACTTTCTCACCATCAGACAGTTCTGTGTAGACCAGGTATGAGGGGAAGCCGGGTGCTTCCCCCGAGTCCATTACCGTTTCTCCGGACGTATCCTGAATTTTATAATAAGCATTAACTTCCTCGTCCTTTTTATGTGCAATGATGTCTTCAACTCTATGGTGTTGGTATTGCCATGAATCAGGATGAATATAGATAATCTCGGATATTTTGTTCGCAGTATTGTTGACCTGAGATTTTAAATAAGCATTGTAGTACACAAACACAGCGCTGCCGTATACCACGGGGATAGTTAGCATAACAACGACCGAGATGGCTATAGCCGTCCATGTTGTTATAAATTTCAGGCGAACAATATGATCCAATGTTTTAATCCCGAAGTTTGACCGGCACGACTTTGTGTCCGGTTTTTTCTAATAATTGCTGGCTGGGCTGTGATAAAAAAAACTCCAGAAAAGATTTCACCTTAGGCTGTGGGCTTGTATTTATAACTAAATATAAATTTTTAACCATGGTGTATGTATTATTAGCAATATTCTCAACACTCGGTTCAACACCGTTTATTCTCAAAGGCTTCAGTTTTTTGTTTTCTGTAAGAATTAACGCGAGCGTGCTTGTGCCAATCGCACCGGGAATCGACGCAATCTTAGTTGCAGAATCCTGATCAGTTATTGCCATCGGAACACCGCGGCGAGAATAGGCTTTAGTCAGCGATTCATTCATCCATGTTAGATGCTTCCTTACCAACATAGTGTCAGAATCAGACTCCGGACGTAATACCGGGCGAGCTACTTTACCGTTCGGCCAATACGGATGAGCACCTGAATAAATGTTCTTTAACTCATCATGTGTCACGTTATTGATCGGGTTGCTTATAGCCGTGGCATAAACTAACGCGGTGTGCGCGTAGAGATATGAGTGGATATTAGCCGACTTTTCATTGGCTTTTAATGCCCGCGAAGTAATAGCAATATCTAACTTACCGTCTCGTAATGCCCGAATACCCCCGCTACTTCCAATGCTATTTAACACCTCTACATTTACACCGGGATGCAATTTTTGATATTCAGCAGACAACAATCGCATCGTTGCCAGATCGGTTCCACTTCCCCCTATTACCAAATGCGTTGCTTCAAGCTCACTCGAAACGCACAGCAACGAAACAAAAAAAATAGCAGAGAATGAAAGTGTTGTGGTTATGTGTTGAAATTTCATAAAGACTCACTTGTTCCGGCTTTTACATTATCGGGTACTAGTGTTTTTCAGAAAATAACTTATTGATTCTTATAAATTAAATATCCAATACTCCTAAACAGGTTATCGGCATTAACAAACATTTCTTAAGTTTTAATTTTACTGTCAGATTAAAATTTAAGTAATCAGGGCCATTTTCAATGATGACTACACAGAACAACATGGGCAGGCACGTCCGGAAAAAACTTTGGTTTTCGAGGCATAACGACATCCTTGTGTAATCGAACAATATTTAACTGGCTTACTGCCAGTCAGTAAAACGATAACAAAATAAATTATTTAACAATAATATTTGATAAGGAACCCGCTCCCTTTAATTGCCCCATATTAAGCCCCCATCTCCATGGGGTTAGCGGGAACAGTTGTCCACTCCTCTAATGAAGCCATATAAACCGCGACATTGTTATAACCTAGTCGATTGAGAACAAAGGCATCGGTTGATGCAACAATACCACCACCACAATAAGTAATTATCCGGGCATTACGATCAAAATCATGCATGGCAGCCAACGTATCTTGTGAAAGTAAGTGACCTTCCTTATCGAGTAAAGACAAGCCATCAATATTCACCGCACCGCTAATATGACCCGCGCGGGGATAGATACTCACCTCACCACGATAAAATGGCTCGGGTAGTGTATCGACAAGAACAACCGAATCAATATTAATACTGGCAAGCACTTCATCGTGATCCGCAATTAATTCAGGACGGGATTTACAAGTTAGCGCGTTAACTGCGCGATTAACCGGTTCCAGGGAAAGGGCATTACCCGTTGATGTCCAGGCAGAAAGTCCACCATCTAAAATGGCCGCATGATCAAAACCGACCCAACGTAACATCCACCAGACGCGTGCCGCCCACCCCGTGTAGTTCGCATCGTATAACACAACACGAGAATCATCCCCTACACCCAGTCGACCCATTACAACGCAAAACTGTTCGGGGCTTAATAAATCGAACTCAATGGGATCACGTGTTTTACACAACTCATTTTTTAAATCGGCAAAACCTGCATTGGGAATATGACCAAGCTCATAATCCGGCTGGCCACTGACATTTTTTAATCCACGAGGATCATTCGCATCAGGCATAGTCACAACCGTACAATCTAATAGCACCAGGTCAGGCTCATTAATATGCTTTTTAAGCCATTCCGCGCTTACCAGACTATCCATAATAAGACCTCCATATCAATAATAAAGTATAGACAGAGATAGACTTTATACAATTACTTTAAAGAGACAGAACCTGAGGCAGTCCCTTAATTTTTATCCCTTATTCAACTCAAAATAAAAGGTAGCCCCCTCCCCTGGCGAGCTGGTAAAACCAATGTTACCCCCTAGACGCTCAATAATATCTTTTGCAATCGACAAACCAAGACCTGTACCACCTTTCTCACGCGTATCAGATGAGTCCGCTTGAGAAAAGCGCGTAAATATATGGCCTCGAAATTCTGATGGAATACCTTTACCCTGATCGATAACAGATACACGGACTTTATCTACCGTACAGTCAATCATAATGCGTACGTTACCGCCTTTTGGTGAATACTTAACTGCGTTAGACAACAGGTTAGAAAGCACCTGCATTAAGCGGTGCTCATCAGCAATTACAGTCTCGTTATCACATCCATTGTTTTCAACTGAAAAACTCACACCATACTGATCGGCATAACCCTGATTAGCGGTTGTAGCTTTTTGAATAAGGTCTCCCATGACTACCGTGTCATTATTGAAAGTTAACTTTCCAGCCAGTAGTTTTTCAGTATCCAGAATATCATTAATCAAAAGCGTTAAACGCTCACAATTTTGATTAGCAACATCCAACATCTCCTGTGCTTTCTTAGGCATCTCAACGATTTTTCCACCGAGCAATAAACCAAGTGAACCTTTAATAGAAGTGAGCGGTGTCCGCAACTCATGACTCATTACAGAGAGAAACTCTGATTTTGCCTGATTAGCCTTATCTGCTTCATTCAAGGCTTCAATTGCTTTTTCTTCTGCCAACCGTCTTTTAGTTACTTCATTGGATAATTTTCTGTTATATAAATACAACGAAGCAACAATTAATAAAAAAACTATCAGGCTTTTCCAGAACAAACTGTAATCAAAACCATATTCGTACCTGACACCAATCCATTTATTATGAATTTGTTTACGCTGCTCATCGCTGATTGAGTCAAGCGCACGCTGTAAAATATTGACGAACTCTGGCCAGTCTTTACGAACGGCCATACTCAGCTCATATCGAATCGGCATTTCACCCGAAATTTTAAGATTAGTAAGGCCTTTTATTTGAATAATGTGAGTAGCCGTTGCAATATTATCTACATACGCATCGACTTTCCCCTGAGACACGGCTTGCAGACCTTCGGCAGAAGTTTTTACAAGATGTAGCTTAATCTCGGGGTGATTAGCAACAAGGTAATCATGTGTCGCATACCCCTGCACAACACTAACATGCATACTCTGCATCCCTTTAATACCATCAATATAATTTACATCATCGGTGGTCACAATCACCATCGGAAAAGAAAGATAGGGTCGGGTAAAGTTTACAAACTTCTCCCTTTTCGGATTTTTAGCAACGCAGGAAAATACATCCAGCTCATGTTTTTTTACTGCGGCCACTACTTCTGGCCAGGGTTTTGTTTTATCAACTTCGAAACGAATTCCAAGTTTCGTTTCTATTAGTTTCATGTAATCCGCAGCGATGCCCTGATACTGCATCTCGCTATTAACCCATTCAAAAGGCGGCCAGGAAATATCTGAGGCAAGCCGGATAACGCTGTGGTTTTTTAACCAGACACGCTCGGCATTTGTTAAGCCCAATGATTCATCAGGTTCTGCAAATACTACAACAGCAAATAATATCATTACATTAAATACTGCTATTTGTTTTTTAAGTCGATTAAAGCGCATACTTTTTAATCTATATAATTGAGAACCCGATAGACCTCTATCAATTTACACTTACTTTAACGAAACAACCAGCTTTTCAAGTAACCGTATAGCCTCTAATTTATCCTCATTGGTCGGGCTGTTTCCTTTACTCATGATTCACGCCTGCGGGAATGCCCCCAATTTAGCGCGTCCGTGAAATCAGGGAGCTCCACTCTGCCCCTTTAATTAGAAACAACCATCACCGATACCTCTTATCTTTAAATATAAACAGCCTACTTTCATTACTTACTTGAAATTTTCAGATTGCGCCCTAAATAATCCCTACAAATGGTATTAATAGCATCATAAGGAGAAATAATATGTTCCACCCAATTACAATTCCCGCAAATTCCAAAATGTTATTCAATGTGGTCAAGCTCAAAGAAGGTGTCAGCATTGAAGATGTTGAACTATTGCTTGGTGAAATGTGCAACGTCGTTAAAAATACCTACGGAAATGATCATGGCGGTTTTATTGCCGGGCAGGTTTTTAAGTATGCCGGTTTCATATCTAATGAAGGCTCATTCGATTCGAAGAAAATGCAGGAAGATCACATTACCATCGTGACCTACTGGAAGTCGTTTGAACAACATGAAACATCTCATGCAGACAGTACGTTTAAAGAGAAGTTCGATAAGCTCGCTGAATATTGCGATGAAACTTATGAAATTGGCTACGATATGTTATGGCAAGGTGTGCCGGAATAAACCCGGTTTTCATCTGACCCGGCAAGGGAGGGTTGAGCACTAAAGCTCAATCCCTCCCTTTAATTATTTTTTATTACAACGTCACAAATTGATTACTCTGCTCAAGCTCGTTAAGATCACTTTCCTGGCAAAGAACGTCTGTTACTGATGAATACTCAGAGCCCGTCCATAACCATTCACACAATGCATTAACACTTATTTCTGAACCACAAACAAAAACCTCAACCCGACCGTCAGTTAAATTTTTTGCATACCCTGTAAGCTGAAGTTTTTCAGCCCGTTGGCGAGTGGTTTCACGATAAAAAACACCCTGCACCCGGCCAGAAATAAAACAGCGTTTACAAATCGTCATATGCAGCACCTGTTCAGGCTTATATATCAGTTTTTAAAATTAAAGAAAACACAATTAAAGGGCGATGCCCCAAAGAATTTAACGTAGCTAGTCAGTACTGACGCGACAACCTCGTTGTTATCCCTATTTAAATCGGCGCGGTCGAACGACAAACCAACTCACAACGACTAAAAGCCCGAATACCGTATAAATAATAACAAAAACCAATGGGCTCGCTTCATAATACAAAAGACTTTCTAACCAATGTGATATGAATGTACCACTGTATACAGTTTCACCGGCCTTTGAACGAAGTGCCATTTCTAAGCTAGTAAATGGACATGCAACCCCAATCCACGATTGGATAACCACCACACTGATCGCGACAACATGAGCAAAACGAAACCACGGATTACGAACCCAGGACCACTTAAGAGCATAGCCGACAAAAATAAAGATTAAACCCAACACATTAAACACAACGATTAACATGTGCAGAAAAAGAATGACATCAGCAGCTAAGAGATAAAAAAATGATGCATCCATTTTCGTCACCTAATAAATGGGGCTTTCGTGCCATATAGCACCGCCTTGTGATAATGAGACTTGATTGAATATACAACAAAGAATATCTTATAAAACAATATTAGCAAAAAATATGCGCCCTGAATGTTGTTATAAACAACATGAAGAAGTGCCCTTGGGGTGCGCCCTGAATGTTGTTATAAACAACATGAAGAAGTGCCCTTGGGATGCGCCCTGAACGTTGTTATAAACAAAGCGAAGCAGTGCTGAATAATGCCCGAAGCGATTTTACAGTGAAAGACAAAGAGAACACTGAGTACTCAGCCTTTTCTACCCTTTATTAATTAGTTTACTATACATAGATGAATTTGCCCGCCTCACATCACACCGTATTACATCGCCCCAACCTACAGATCATTCTCTTCTTTATAACTTCAATTTGTATTTCGACGGCACAAGCAACCCAGACCGGTTCCAGCCATAACCTGTTTTATCTTAATAAATTAAATGACAAAGCTTTATTCGTGTGCAGAGCCAACCTGGTAACACGCGATGGATTTTCAGATCTCTTTTTCGGTTACGTTGATGCCAACTATCGCTATAAATTAACCGAACCCTGGTCCGTTGAAATAGGCTATCGCCATGCTGCTCTTAAGCTGGGTAATCAATGGCGCGAAGAATACCGGCCCATGCTATCTTTGTATTGGCGCGGTAAACTGGCCGGCGGTAAATTTTCAAACCGGAGTCGGATAGAGTGGCGATACTTCGAAGGCAATGCACAAGACCGCGTACGCTACCGTAATGAATCGGTATGGACATCACCAAACACCATGACCGATTACCAGCTCACGCCCTTTATCGAAGAAGAATTTTTTTACGACATCACCAATAGTGAACTGAATATAAACTGGCTAACGTTTGGCGTTTCAAAGTTCTGGCGTAAAGGGATGAAATGGAAACTGGGTTACCGCTTGCAATCACAAAAATTTAACAATGAATGGGAAAACCGACATACACTCGTTACCGGGATTAGTATTTTTCACTAATTAAAGAAGCTGTTTAATCCACTTAGAAAAAATAATATCGGCCCATTTATTTAATGCCAAAACTTTCTCATCCAGCTTATATAAAATATCGTCTCGTGTTTGCGCACACGGTGGGCCATAGTCAAGATCACTACCAAACTGCTGCACCCATTCTTTAACCATATCTACTGTCATTTCTAAATGAAACTGTAACGCAATACAGTTTTTAAAGGCAAAGGCCTGGTTCTGCCGACATTCACTATTAAATAAAGGTACTGCACCTTGCGGAATTGAAAAGGTATCCGCGTGCCAATGAAAAGGCAGCAACTCATCGGGTAAATCTTTTAACCAAGCATTGGATTTATGTTCTGCAACAGCGGTGACTCGATGCCAGCCAATTTCCATACCTGGCTCACTCGTAATACGCCCTCCCATTGCAGCACTTATCATCTGCGCACCTAAACATATCCCCATGATCGGCACGTTGCTCTCAATGGCCTTACGTATTAAGGCTTGCTCATCCTTTATCCATTGCAAGGGGTCCGTCACATTCATGCCACCGCCCATGAAAACCAGTCCCGAAATCGTATCGAGATCATCCGGTACCTCGACACCTTCATCAATACAAACAACCTCAAAAGGGATGTTTTGTTTTTCCAGAAAGACGCCCAGATAACCAGGCCCTTCACAGGCAACATGTCGGAATATGCGTATAGGTTTCATAATGCGTTGTAGTATAGCCTTAAATACTTTTAAAGGGCTCTGCCCCTGAGGTATCCCCACGAAATTATGAATAAACACGATCAAAAACAACAACTTAGTAAATATGCCTATTTATAGCTGGAAAAAGCACGTCATTGCGAGGGAATAAAATGACTGCGGCAATCTCATAATGACGTATTATAAACTTGAGATTGCCGCGTCAACCCTTAAAAACACGTGTTTTTAAGTGCCTCCTCGCAATGACGGGGTACTCTAAATTTTGTGGAGATCCATCAGACTCAAACCCCTTTAATTACTGACCCCATTAACTATAATAACTACTCACTATCATTTTGGAGGTTACTGTGAAAAGAATCATTTTGCTTTCTACAATACTGGCCATGGTCAGCGCCTGCGACAAAGCGCAAGACACAAGTGTCACCGGCGATGCACCAGCGGCAGAATCAACAGCACTCCAAAACAAGGCAAGCATGAGCTTTTTTATTAGCAGTACCGGCGCGGGTGATGGCGCTAATTTCGGTGGCATAGAAGGTGCCGATGAGCATTGTCAGGATCTCGCCGATGATGCAGGTGCGGGTAACAAGACCTGGCGTGCCTATCTAAGTACCACAGGAAGAGTCGACTTTAAAAATCCGGAAAATAACTCCCCTTCTATACATGCACGCGATCGTATCGGTAAAGGCCCCTGGTTTAATGCCAAGGGCGAATTGATCGCACGCGATGTGGAACACCTGCATAGCAATAACAACATCAATAAACAGACCGGCTTGAACGAAAAAGGTGAGATGATCAATGGTCGTGGTGATAAACCAAATCAACACGATATCCTAACCGGTACTCGTCCAGATGGCACCGCCTTCTCGCCGCATGCGAATTACACCTGCAAGAACTGGTTTAGTAACGAAGATGGTGCCGCGGCGGTTGGGCATCATGATAGAAGCGGCCCGACAGAAGATAACTGGTCAAAATCCTGGAACTTCTCACATTTCAGCAGAGGTTGTAGTCAAAAAGCGCTCGAAAGCTCGGGCGGCGCCGGGATGGTATATTGTTTTGCGATTGATTGAAAAATAAAAGCAGAATAAATTGGGAAAACTCCAGCGTTAAAAACTAGGAACGACTGGAGGGGACAAAATAATCATCCCAACGCTGGTCAAGTTTTTGAATAGCCGTCTCGATGGAAACAGCAATCAGTTTATCATCACGTTGCTCAACCAGTTGCAATGACACGAGTTTATTCAGGGCATCATCAATTTCAAAATCAATAGCGCAATCCCACTTCGTCGCCATCCAGTTTTCAATTTGTTGATCAAGTTCAGAACGTGATAAGGGTTGTTCACTCAGCAATAAAAAGTAATAGGCCAGTATCGCCTCTTTACACTCTTCTTCTTCCGCATCATTCGCCAGGCGATGAAAGACACCGGCATTATTATCCAAATTTTTAAAATACAAGTTCTGAGTTAACGCCTGCATAAAATGCAGTTTGCGGTTTTTAAAACTATTAAACTGCTTCCACAGGTAACCACCCAATGCACCCACCCCCGCAAGCAATGCCAGCAACGCGGTTTTGTTTAACTCTACCGGCTGACTGCTTAAGCCCAACCAAAACCCGAACAAGGAACCAAGGATCACCAGTGATGCACCGAGCTTAGTGGTCAACACCACGCCACCACTAATCAGCGCGGGAATACCAATGAGTAACTTATCAATGGTGCGCATCCGCACGACGGTATTGGGGAACAACATTTCCAAATCTGCCTTGGGCACATTCTGAAATAACTTGAGCAAGGTAGCGCCGGGTTTACAGTTAGGTAAACTTTGCTTGCTTTGCTGGTAATCATCACGAAAACGCAAGTACACCACCACCCGATCGTAATTAGTAAAGCTTATTGTTTTCTTCACCAAGCCAAACCAACTGGAAACGGTTTCTTCGCGGGTAGACTCACCTCGGCAAAATAATAAGATTTCAGAAAAATCATCAAAATCCACATGTAAACGAATTTTAAACAACGACGACTCGTTTAAGGCCTGGTTAAGTTCCGCTTCGGTCACCTGTTCGTAATTAGCCTTTTCTAACAAGCCGCCCAATAACTCCACAAAGTTAAGTTCGGTTAATTGTTGCGGGTTATCATAGCGGCGCGTATCTGCATCCGGATCAACCGGTGCATAGCTATCCTTTAAAGATTCAATCACCTTGTGAAATTCAAAATGAAAAATACTACCCAGCATGTAATACAACTGGCGAAAATCATCTTCCTGCCCGCTTAAATTTTTATCCTGCAAACACATCTCCACCACATCATGCTTGCGGTAAGGAATAAAGCGAAAAGTCTTATCAGGAGTTTGTTCTGTCATAATTCACACAAGGGTTAACTATTGTTCATAATAAAAAGAAGGTCTGCACAACTCATGCTTTCAAAGTAATAAAGAAACATTAAATAAGGCTGTAATGGATAATAACGTAAAGATCACTATTAGCAAATGATCAGGCCAGAACGCATCGTATGCGTTAAGTATCCTGCCCCCCCTTTATTTTTCCGCCATGATCTTAAGGTTAATGTCGCTAACACAATGCCATGATCGGTACTTTCGCCATCACGTTCGAAAATAGAATTAATTAAATGCCGATTGTATGTATGATAAGCGCTGACCTCAAAAAGACTGTCCTGATAATGGGTATCAAATTCACATGACATTAAAATGTAATCGAGCACCGAGCCTTTGCCGCCAAAATAATGTGTTGGGCTACGCACGACTTTATTATTTTGATTTATTTCTACATCTGAGTCATCAACTTCATTAGCGTCATAACTTTCACTGGCATCATTAGATTGAGCCACTTGAAACAAATCCCAGACATCGTTTAAACAATACTTAGCAAGATAGGCCTCGCTGTCAATCTCAGAAACAAAACGTAAGCTGCTTGTCAGTAAATGGCTTAACACACCATCCGCCAAGGTATTATTAAAATCACCCATTAAGACCATCGAGTAGCCCGTCATCTCACGCCGCTCAATCATATCAATCATTAACAACGTCGCTTCACTGCCCCGTCGTATGGTTGAGCCCCAACCACCCGCCACATCGGCTTTTAAGCTTTCAATAATTGTTTGCTCTGCCGATCGATTTGTATCGTGCTCATCAATTTCAATCATTGGACGTTTCGATTTAAAGTGCGCAACATAACAATCGCAGTAGCCCGCATGCGGAACGTCAATCGTTGCCCTTAATACTTTTCGACTAAAAGAGAAGTCATCCGTCAAGCCTATTGTTTGTGCGAGCTCAGTGTTTGCTTTGACCGAATGAATATCAACGATAGGAAAACGAGATGCGATGGCGACAACAGGCTGCGTATAAATAAAATCATCAATCACTTCAGGTTGATCAACCACTTCAAAATAACCATAACCTTGCGAGGCAACTAACGCTTTTAATGACTCAACACTAAAAACCTCTTGAAACCCAATAATATCGGGCTGATATTCACGCAAGTATTCAGACACCCAGCGTTGTTTTTTCTCCCATTGCTCAGGACTATAAATACGGTCAAAATCATAGTAAGCATTGGGTGGCTCAAGGTAGTTAAATAAATTGAAAGTAGCAATCTTAAACTGTGTATTTTCTACGGATACAGATTCAGCAGAATTTGATGAAGTTACAGGCGCAGCTATCTGATTTATTTCTTTATTATCTTTGGAATTGATGATGATATCTCAAATAAAAATTGGGGGGATAATTATACCTCAAAATTAAGTCGTAAATTAAGTAAGATCAGAATGAACTTCCTTGGTTTAACAGGCACTTCAAAATGGGGATAATACCCATAAGAGTTTCATTCTGAGCCCACTTTATAGTCTTTTGTTTTGATCAATTTAATGTAAGATTCATTGTTTAACTAACCTCTAACATTACACAGATATTTATATGCTCCCAGATATACTACTTGTCGATAACGGCTCAAAGAAACCCTCTGCAACGCTTCGCTTACGTCTGCTCTCAGAACAATTAACTCAACTCTGTCAGTTGACGGTTTCACCGGTTTCTCTTGCCCATGCCGACAAAATAGATCCTGCTGATATTGAAGATAAACCTGCCCACATTTTTTCTGAATTTATGACAAGCCGTCTTCAACAGGGCCAGAGAGATTTTATCGTTCTGCCGCTATTTTTTGGCCCGAGCAAAGCCATATCTTCAGCCATTCCTGAACGGGTGCAACAACTAAAAGAAAAGTTTGGCGATTTTAATCTACATATAGCAGACACCGTTTATCCGTTGCCTGCTGCAGAAATCAAACTCATTGAATTACTCGCATCTTTAACGCTCGACTGCATCCACACAACAGAGTTTAAAAACCCACGTTGTGTACTGGTTGATCACGGCTCTCCCTCACCTGCAGTTACGGCAGTTCGTGAGCATATCACTCAAGCCTTGCAAGGCACTTTACCGGATATCAGTATCGATCAAGCCGTTATGGAACGTCGAGGTGGTAAAGAATATGACTTTAATGGTCAATTACTGGAAGACTGGCTAAAGGCACAAACAGAAGCAGGTGCCAATGAAATAATCGTTATTCAATTATTTTTTTTACCGGGAAGACATGCCGGCCCCGGTGGCGATATCGAACAAATATGCGTTAAAGCGTTAACTGAGAATCCCAATACACGCATCGTTGCAACAGCACTGGTCAGTGAACACCCGCTCATTCTTGAGATACTACGTGATAGATTGATATCAACCTTAAAATCGATACCACCTTCCGAATAATTCATAGTGTTCTGTAAAGCTGATTATTATTCTTCATAATAAAATATTAATCAGCAAATAGAGTCACCAATAGAAGAGGTTCTATAGCGCACCTCCCAGTGAACATTAAATACGAATTAGAAAACTATATTAGAAGAAACTGAGTTCTGACCCCACTTTACAAATTCAAATATGTTATCCCATACAATATTCAAATTATTAGAGGCTGTTTTATAAAAATCTTCTTCTAGTGGTAAATTTATAATCATTTTAATTTTATATTATTTTTCATTACAAAATCCAAAATCGCTTCCAGTGTACTAATCTTGTTTATATTTAGTTTCAAAATAGTTATTTTTTCCATCTAGTATCCATGCATTCAGAGCTTGTATTTCATTTTCAAGCTGAACGTGATTTCGTGTTAGGCACTCCCAAACAATTGCAACTCTCCAACCTAGCTCTAACAGTTGTTTTTTTACCCTAGCATCTCTTTCCTTATTTTCTCGAAACTTTGTCAACCATTTTTCTGTATATTTCCTATCAGAATATGCAAGCTTACAACCCTTATGCTGATGCCAGTAACAACCATGAGTAAAGATAGCAATTTTGTATTTTCTTAAAACAATATCAGGTTTTATTTTTCCGATTTTACTACCCAATCTAAATCGGTAACCAAGTCTATGAAGTGCTTTTCGTGTAAGAATTTCAGGTTTGGTGTTTTGGCTACGTATACCAGACATCATCCGGCTACGAGTTTTTTTGTCGACAATATCAACCAATTATTATTCGGCCATACCAAGTGTATATTGATGAATGTGATCTTTCTCTTCTTCTATCAATGTAAGAATACGTGGCTTCATTATTCGAGCTATTTCGTTAATAACAGGCATAACAACAGAATTTCCAAACTGTTTATAAGATTGCGTATCTGAAACAGGAATCTTAAATGATTCGGGGTAGCCCATTAAACGTGCGCATTCTCTTGGTGTTAATCTACGAGGATTTCCTTTACCTCGATTAACTAATATTTCAGAGCCATCTTTATAGTAACGTGCAGATAATGTACGAGAGGTACTTTTTTTAGTTACCATCCCATATCCAAAGCCATTACCTTTTGCTTTATGCTTTGCGGCATAGTCATATAAATATTTCCATAACTTATCGCTTAGAATATATTTATCGTTAACCTTACCTTTATTACCTACAATATAATTTTGTAATGTTTCCTTTGTAACATTTTCTGAACCATCTTGAGGATGAAAGATGTCTTTCATTGTTTTAGCATCTTTGGCTCTATGCTTGAAATCATCCCAGGAAAAATCGGTATCATCTTTAAAACCAACAATATAAATACGTTCACGATGCTGTGGAACAAATCCTTTACCATCGACCACCTTTGTAAATATTTTATATCCCAACTCATCTTCAAGAGTTTCCTTAATCACCTGAAAGGTTTTGCCTTTATCATGACTCATTAAGTTTTTAACATTCTCAAGTAAGAATGCTTTAGGCTGTTTATGCTTAATTATCCGAGCAACATCAAAGAATAACGTACCTTGTGTTTTGTCTTCAAAGCCATGCAGTCTTCCCAACGAGTTTTTCTTTGAGACACCCGCAATAGAAAATGGCTGGCAAGGAAAACCTGCTAACAACACATCATGATCAGGAATATCATTAACATCAACTTGAGTTATGTCACCTACCACAGGGTGATCAGTAGCGAAGTTTTCACAGTATGTTTTAACAGCATACTTATCCCATTCGCTAGTAAAGACACAGTGGCCACCGTTCTTTTCAAACCCCATGCGCAATCCACCAATACCTGCAAATAGATCAATAAAAGTGAAATCTGCACCATCAGGCACATTGCTTTCATTTCCAAAGAGTAAATTTTGAAGTTGAGGTGCTCGATATTCAGGTGGGCCATCTTCCTTAACTTCCCAGTTATGGACAGTTTTAGCAGTAACATCCAGCTTTCTAGCAATATCAATCGGGGAGTAACGTTCAAGTGAGCGAGAGAGTAATTCTTTAGTTGTAACCTTGGTATCCATGGATTTAGCCTGTTATTCTTCTAGGGAAATATTACGGTAATTATTTCCCCTTTTTGTCCCTTTTGCAAGATAAATCTGGAACTTTTAGAGAACAATTTATTAGGTTAACTCCTCAAGAGTAACGGTGTCGTATAGCTCACTGAGAGTAGCCTCCAATTTTTTTGTAACACTAATCCGCCACTGAGGTCTCTGATTCGTTTTACCCGTCTTAGTAATATCATGCCCTGGATCATAGTAAATAATATTTTTTGCGATGCCTGCAAGATATAGCCATATATCAGTGCCTTCACAGATGAATACTCTAGCCGTATATCGGTATTCATTATCATGCACCTTATCATCACCAGAGTACTTCCGCTTTTCATATTCAACATAACAGGCAGAAGCATGCTTATCATTCCAGCTATTTAACATTTTCTCTAATGACCAGCCAGATAACAGAAAATTATCATCACAGTCATCCAATCTAATGAAGACTGCATCTTCCTTACTCGTATCGAACTGTCCCGAATTCGAATCGTACCCTTGAACATCCAGCATTAGATTACGATTAATATGCTCACAATGTTTCTTTTTACGGTAGCGAAACGTACCGTTAAAAACCTTATGGAGGCTTTTATCCCTCACTGGGCTCCACCCATACACCTCCATGAAATCACGGAACTTCATCTTATATTCCTTACCCATATCGGCGGTAGGAGTCATTAGTGATATCCTTCCACTTTGCTTGAATGACTTAATTTCAAATCCATGCTTGTCAGGTGCTTTTTCAGCATTTGTGGGAATATTAAGTAGTGCTTCGAGTGTGAAACCCGCACCCTGGTTTCCTTTAAAAGGTACCGGTATTCCATCCTTTTCTTTTAGTCTCACTGAGGGATGCCATTTGCCGCTAATTGCCTTGAGTTCATTAATCAATAACTCTCTTGGCGAAACTCCACTTTTTGAACCAATGATATGTGTCATCAACAAAGGAACTGGTGGAAATAGAGGAAGTTTAGGAAATGATGATACAACCGGATCATCGCGTTCAGTGAGTGCAAGTCCATAGGTCTCACCTGTCTTATAGTTAGCACCCATGATCAAGATTCGGTTACCAAAACTGTTATCATGCAAGATTTTTCTAATCATGCAATCAGGCCTCTCTTTACATCCCTGTGCAAACCCTGAGAATCTTGCTTCTGGATACTGAAAGTAGTTAATAATTTTGGCTTGCGGTGCATGATATATAGAAGCATCCGCATGCAACCAATAGAAGTTAAGCGACATATCGACAATGGGGTCACCAGGTTTTGAGTTCCGTTTTTTTGTACTGGTACTCGGGGGCCGAAGAGATAAAACAGCTGGAAACATGGTGAGGACGTTATTTGCCCCTGCCTTGCCTAAGTAAACTTGGTTTTTGTCATTATCCTGTCTCGGTGCCAGGAACTTAACATAAATACGCTCAACACCATGTGCATTGAATATAGCTTCAATCTGATCGAAAGTTTTAACACCCGACTCGAAGGTGAGTTCACCTTGTTTCACCTTAAACTTCTCGTTTACGTATTTCTAGTTGTAAAATATTTTGATTATCCATAAAACGTGGTCTGTCCCCTATTATATTATCTTTATTATTTTAGATTACTTTTCTTTAAGTTCCTTAAGCTCATCATACTTATCAATAAACTCTTTATGGTATTGGCGCGCGGTTGATAACAAATCACTATATGACTTAATCTCAAAATTGCCTCTATCAGTTAAAGCATCTACTTGGGTTTTGACACCTGGAGCATAATTATGATTTTCTGAAATTAATATAGTTTTCACTTCTGTTACAGTATCTGGGCACCGTTGTTCTATATATTCTTTATACTGTGTACATTGATTTAACTCATCAGATCCAATCTTTATCTTCGGCCGTTTTAATTCAATAATATGTACAATACCGTTATTGTTAGAACATAAAAAATCAATTCTTTTATTGCTACCCTCAAGCTTCTCTTCAGGAAAATGTTCTTTTAGCCAGCCTGAATACGTTACCTCCCGTTCAAAAGATGTCATTCTCGGGTCAAGAATCCAAGGAAAATTTTCTAAAAACTTCTGCATAACTTTTGTTTCAGAAGCATTATCATTTATATATTTTTCAAATTGATTTATTGTGTTTATTCTTCCATCGGATAATTTTGCCATTTCTTTCGCTTCAATAAATGACCAATCTTCAAGAAGCTTGATTGCATTATCATCATCTAAAATACCAACATTATCTAACGTGACGGCAAAATCTTTAAAGCCTTCAATTGAAAATGCATCTTGGATATAAGTAAATAAACTAATTGATTTTTCATCATCCATTTTAGGGTTATTCAATATTGTTGTAGCAATCTTTTTAGCAAGAGGTTGCTCTGCTGCACTTAATTGTTCAATCCAATCATCTATATCTATTCCATGAGACTTCTTAAAGTTTTCCTTTTTTGTTTCTTCTCTTTTTAATCTCCAATCTTTTGAAATAGATTTTAAAATATCATTCAGCTTATCTTTTAAAGTTTCTAGTTCTTCTCCTTCCCAGACTAATGATTTCCTATCAGTTGATACATAATCCTCCTCATTATCTTCATCAATAAAATCTACATTTAATGTACCGTATAGATAAGAATGAAAATAATCATTTGATCTATCGTCAAAATAAGCATTTTCCTGAACTAATTTTCCTCTAGCCAATAAAGTAACACCTTGCTGGTTTTTCTTTAATGGCGTTTTCGATGTCATCAATTTACCTTTTATGCCTTTTTCATTGTAATAATCTATATCTTCAATTAAATCTTTAAAATCAGCAGGAAAATCCCACACAAATTGATTTTCTACATTTTCATATATTTCTTTATTCTCTACTTTCTCTGAAAGAATATCATTAAGATATATCTCTACATTGATATCGTTAAAAATTGAAAAGCGTTTTGATAAACTACGACCTAAGTCATGTGCATTGAATTTTGATTTTCTTTTAATTTTATCAAGAGTAATTATTGTTCCATCGTGATTATTTGTTACCTCGTTCACACACAAAGGTATTGGATGATATGAACCTCCGCTTGACTTCATATCTGAATATGTCATACGCAACGAGTTCTTTAATCCTTTTTTTATGGTTGTAACTGTAATTTCTTCAGCTATACCAAACATAGATAACTTACCAATTCCTTTTTTTCCCAATACAAGTCTACCTTCTGGTGTCGTACCAACTCCATTTTGTATTCTTCTGTTTCTACCAACAGTTAGAAAATGATTGTTTATTTCTTCAGCATCCATGCTATGTCCATCATCATGAACAATAATCTTTTTTTCATCCTCGTCATGAAGATAAATACTAATGTTCTTTGCATCAGCATCCCACGAGTTTGATAATAACTCAGCAATCATAGGTGGATATTGTGTATATAATTTCACCCCCAAATGTTCCAAGGTATTAAGATCAAAAGTCATTTTCCATATATTTTCTTGAGACATGTAAATTCCTTAAAAGCAAAGTGAAAGAATATTTCTAGTAAAAAAAGGAGAGAACCAACAGGGTCAGGCCTTACATTTGACATTTAATCAAAACAAATAAAAGGGGTCAGAACACAGATAACGCTAATATTAGAAGAAACTGTGTTCTGAACCTATTTATTACTACCCCTAATTATTCAAGTGATCTAACCCTCGATTATTACTCTTGACTAATTTTCTTAATATTTTCCAATATCTCATTTTGTTTTTTCTTATTTAATGCGCCATAAAGTAGCAGCAATTCCGCTAGTTCATTTTCATCAGTGTAGAAAAAAGCGGCGGGAACATTCAACGCTCTGGCAATATTTCGAACAGTGGCAAATTTAGGTATATGGGTATTACGCTCATACTGGTTCATAACTGCGCTGGCATTGGATTCATCAATACCCGCCAGTATGCCGAGACGTTTCTGTGAAACACCCACCTTTTCTCGAGCTTGTTTTAAACGTTTGCCAAAAGGCACTTCTTCAACCATATCCCAACTCTACATTCAGCTTCATTCCTAGAGCTAAGACTTACCTAGTTTGTTTCGCTTGAATACTAGGTAATACCTAGTATACTATATTTTACCTAGTCAGCGTCCGTCGTTATGGCGTTTCCGGCGTATCTATAAAAAAGGAAAAGGAAGGAAAGGAGATGAGGATATTAATTGCTGAGGATGACGAGATACTTCAGAACCTGCTTGATATTTATATGAATGACTGGGGTTATCACTTTGATATCGCTTCAAATGGCATGGAAGCCGTGGAACTCGCTCAGAAAAACGAAGGTAAATATGACCTCTGTTTAATGGATATTCAAATGCCGAAAATGAATGGCATCGAAGCCGCAAAGATTATTCGAAGAACGGTGAAATACTTTCCTATCCTGGCCTATTCAACTAATGCCCGCTACAAAAGTAAATGCATTGAAGCCGGAATGGACAGTTTTATAAGAAAACCCTGTGCACATAATGACTTATTCGCCAAAATTAACGCGTTGTTACCAGAGGCTAAAAAATCATTGCTGCCGGAATAATGAGGGCGGATGACTTAGATTTCACACTACTTTATTTTATGGGACCTAAAGTCTCAACTAAGGTTAATAATTCTTTGCTTACTTCAATTAATTCTTGAAGTAACTGTGGCGTTATTTCTAAATGCCCTTCGTACTCAGCCAAATTTCGTTGCTTATGACATTTATCAAGAACACGCCATTTTGCGTTCTCTAAGCCAATTGTTTGTTCTAAACATTGGAACACTAAATAACGATTATCAGATCGATATCCATGCCAACGCATGACGGCCAATGCCAGGGCATGCGATGCGCCATAAGCTAACGAAAACTGACCCTCTTCGGACAAGCCTTTAACTTGAGCATCTTGCAAACGACGCTTCGCTGAATTCACCATACCATCAAACTCATTCTGGTCTGGTGGTTCTTTTTTCAATTGCTTAATTTTGACTAAATTATCTAATTTCTCTAATACCATCATCGTTTCCTTTTACCCATATTTTCGGTTGTTCCATTAACCGGGTTAAAAATGCATTTTTCTGTTCCAACTTGTCTTTAATTTGCTCCGCTGTATAAATTGATGGATTAACCGGTCTGCCCAGTGAATGTTCTGCCGCTGTTAACACTGTCATCAAATCGGCATACGCTAAAGAATCTGTTATCACCAGCAAATCAATATCGCTACCGGCCTGGTCTTCTTTCTTCGCAATTGAGCCATAAATAAAAGCCAAATCAATCTGGTCATACACGGGTAATAATGCCTCTCTAACGACATCCGCGATACCAAAGGTTTTTCTAACGACATCAACCAGTTCGTTATAAATAGGGTTATCCGAATTTGCCCGATAATAATGTTGATTGCCCTCAACGCTCATCAGCAACAAACCCGCTGAAACCAGTTTGTCTAACTCACGACGAACCGTGCCTCGCCCCATATCTGCCAAACGCACAATCTCGTTCATATAAAAACGCTGTTGTGGTTTACCATAAAGTAAGCCTAAAACACGTTGTTGTGTTTTGGTGAAAAGCGCATCACCAATCGTCGTTGCTGTCATTGTGTAAACACTCATAAAAAGACCCAATATGGGTACTATAGTACCCATATTGGGTCTTTACAAGTTATTGTTCAATTTAGGCGAAATATTTAATCAAAAAACAAAGCCGGACTAATATCAAACCGCTCGGCTAATTTCGTAATATGATCTTTGGTTAGGCTGCGGCTTCCATTGAGGATTTTGGATATTAATGTTTTATCGCCAATTTCTGGGAAGTCTGTTCCTTTAAGTTCATATTGTTCCATAAGCAAACGTAACACCGCGATATCTGCGGGCGTATTTGCTGCCGCGGCTTCAAACGCTTGTACTTCTGGAAGTTGATTCTCATAACGTGCAATGGCTTTTGCAAATCCTTCGATAGCCCAGTTTAACGGTGAGTTTGGATCATCTTCAGCCGTTTCCATTAAATTGCTGACGACTGCCAATGCACCTTGATAAGCTTCATCGTTTTCAATATGCGTGAAGGGTTCTGCTTCTTGAGCAAAGGTAGTGACACTTTGTAAAACGGTTGCTTGTGACATTACAACTCACCTTTTTGATAACGTTTATTTAACTTGTCGTACTCTGCATGTGAAACAATATGTTTTACAAATAGAGTTTGTACTCCGAATAATATACAGGCGATTAGCCGTATATTATTTCCTCCAATATTAATAACCCACCACTTCTCTTTATGTTTAAAGTTATCTGCGGAAGGAAACACATTCCTTAACGCATAAGGATCTTCAAAGATACCTGTCTCAAGCACTTTATAGGTATCCATAATTGCAGTGGCGTGTGCAGGGTATTTTCTCGCGGCCTCTGCAAAAGCCGGTTTAGCAATAATGTGCATCCGTTCTCTCATTACTGTATTGGTGTATACGAACTATAGGATTTGGTTGACATATTGTCAACGTATATACTTCTATCTTTTTGATTATATGTCAATTCTGACATATGATAAGATATTTAAAGAAAGAGTTAAGTGGTATGACAATGAAAGCAGCTAAACAAAAAAGACTCGAAGCTAAAGGCTGGAAGGTAGGTAGTGCTGCTGATTTTTTAGAACTCTCTGAAGAAGAAGCCGCTTACATTGAGCTTAAACTTAAATTGGCTAAAAGTTTAAAAGAAGTAAGAACTCGACGTCGCTTAACGCAAAAAGAATTTGCAAAGCGAATAGATTCTAGTCAATCCCGAGTCGCTAAAATGGAAACAGGTGATCGTTCTGTCTCCCTAGATTTATTAATTAAATCTTTATTGGCACTTGGTGTAACGAATAAAGATATTGGTAAAGTTATAACAAACAATAACCAAGCAGCATAAAAAAGCCCGCATATACGTAATGATGATCAGCTTAAAGATGAGATGATTCCCTCCCCCTAACCCCCTGAGAAAAACAACTAGCCACTCGACTAAGCTCTCCATGCTAAGTCGTTGGTTATCCCGAAATGGGAGGGGGAGCTGCTATTTTTTCCCTTCCCTTGATGGGTAACCAGCGACGTAGCTTGATAGCTTAGTTGAATGGCGAGTTGTTTTATCAGAGGGCGTAAGGTGTGGTGATTTTAACCATTCCCTCCCCCTAGCCCCCTCCCGAAATGGGAGGGGGAATTAAGCATATTATCTCCTCCCAAAAATGGGGGGGAGTTAAGCATATTATCCCCTCCCCCATTTCGGGGGAGGGTGTAGGGTGGGGGAGTTTTTTATTCTAGATTTACTTGTTTTTGCCACGCACCAGACTGATATGCTATTTTCTGTGCTTCTTCTAACCAGTCTAAGCGTTGTTTTGGGCTTGCACTTGCCCACAAGCGAAGCTGTGCTTGTTCGTCTTCTGTTAGTTTATTCATTTTTAATGTGACTTTTTTATTCACAAATTGGATTTTGCTTGTAGCGGAAACTTCTCAGGGTTCTGAATAATTTCCATTGATAAATCGACATCTAAGTCAGGCCAATGGATATGTTCTTTGCCTTGAAGTTCAACATTGCTTATTGCTGAAATATTTGCGTCACGAAACCAGGGAAAATGTTCGAAAGCGAGAAAGAGCTCTTCATTATTCCAGAGCAACCAAAAACCATGTGATGAGACATTCGTCACTTCAATTGCCGAAGTGTTGGCGCCATGCATCTCATTCATTATGCAGCTCCTAACTTCTCATATTCCTTTTGTTTTTTTGCATCGTGAATGGTTTCCCACAAATCCAGTTTCATTTGCAAGTTAAGCCAATACTCAGGGGTCATATTAAATACTTTTGATAGTCGGATTGCGGTATCTGGAGTGACGGCTCGTCGTCCACGAACAATTTCATTAATACGGCGGCGAGGCACCGCCATTTTTTCTGCCAGTGTGCCCTGATTTAATCCTGCCGGTTGCATAAATTCTTCGTCAAGAATTTCGCCGGGGGTAAAAGGTTTACGTTCTGTCATATTCATAGTTCTATACCTCAGTGGTACTGCAGCAGCTGTATGTCATAGATGTGTCCTTCTTCATACCTAAACACCAACCGCCATGGGCCATTAATGGAGATTGCCCAAAGCCCTGCAAAATCTTTTCCTTGCAACGTATGCAGACGATTACCTGGAGGATTACGTAAATCCTCGATACAGGTTGCGGCATCCATTGAATCTAATTTCATCAATACACGATGCTGCAGTTTTGCTGGAACTTTGTTGCATCGGCCTTCCCGCCAACACTTCTCTAGCCCCTGATCCTTGAAGCTTCTTATCATAATGTAACATTAGACGGTACAGCGGGGCATGTCAAATTTAGCACATAAAAAAGCCCGCATAAAGCGGGCTTTAATATAACTTTATCACCCCACCCTAACCCTCCCCTAAAAAGGGAGGGAAAATGAGTAGAGTTTGTTATTTAAACTTCCTTATAAATTTCAGCACCGCCTTCTTTAAACTTAACGGCTTGCTGCTTCATTCCAAGCTTAAGTGCTTCCTGTTCATCAACACCTAACTTAGCTGCGTAATCCCTCACATCCTGCGTAATTTTCATTGAACAGAAGTTCGGCCCACACATTGAACAGAAATGCGCGACTTTATGCGCTTCTTTGGGCATGGTTTCGTCGTGGTATTCACGGGCGCGGTCTGGATCGAGCCCTAGGTTAAATTGATCTTCCCAACGGAATTCAAAACGCGCTTTTGATAAGGCGTTGTCTCGCACTTGTGCGCCGGGGAAGCCTTTGGCTAAATCAGAAGCATGGGCGGCCAACTTATACGTGATGATGCCATCACGGACGTCTTCTTTATTTGGCAGACCTAGGTGTTCTTTTGGTGTGACATAACACAGCATGGCGGTTCCGTACCAACCAATGTTGGCGGCACCGATGGCACTGGTGATGTGATCATAACCGGGGGCGATGTCTGTTACGAGTGGCCCTAAGGTATAGAACGGCGCTTCGAAACAATCGTCGAGTTCTTTTTGCATGTTTTCTTTGATCATTTGCAATGGCACATGACCGGGGCCTTCGATCATGACTTGTACGTCATGTTCCCATGCAATCTTTGTTAACTCCCCTAACGTCTCTAACTCACCGAATTGCGCGGCATCGTTTGCGTCGGCAATACAACCCGGGCGTAGGCCATCACCGAGTGAGAAACTGACATCATAGGCTTTCATGATTTCGCAGATTTCTTCGAAGTGGGTGTAAAGGAAACTTTCTTCATGATGCGCGAGACACCACTTGGCCATAATGGAACCACCACGACTGACGATACCGGTCAATCTATTCGCGGTTAACGGCACATATTGCAAACGCACACCGGCATGAATGGTGAAGTAATCCACGCCTTGCTCAGCTTGCTCGATTAACGTGTCTCTGAAAAGCTCCCAGGTAAGGTCTTCTGACTTGCCGTTTACTTTTTCTAATGCCTGATAAATGGGCACGGTACCAATGGGCATGGGTGAGTTACGTAGAATCCATTCGCGAGTTTCATGAATGTTTTTACCGGTGGATAAGTCCATTAAAGTGTCGCCACCCCAACGTGCTGACCAGACCATTTTTTCCACTTCTTCATCGATGGATGAACCCAATGCCGAGTTACCGATGTTAGTGTTCACTTTTACGCGGAAGTTACGACCAATGATCATGGGCTCAAGTTCAGGGTGATTAATGTTCGCCGGGATAATGGCGCGACCGGCGGCGATTTCACTGCGCACGAATTCTGGCGTGATCAGATCAGGAATATTGGCGCCCATGGGTTCGCCTTGTTGCTGACGCAGTAACTTTTCGTATTCTGGATTAGCGCGCATTTCGGCTAAACGGTTGTTTTCACGAATGGCAACGTATTCCATTTCTGGGGTGATGATGCCTTTTTTCGCATAATGCATTTGGCTGACATTTTTGCCCGCTTTGGCTTTTTTCGGGTTACGAATATGTTCGAAGCGTAATTTAGCCAGCTCTGGATCGTTTTGGCGTGTGGTGCCGAATTCTGAGCTTGGGCCGTCTAACTGCTCGGTATCGTCACGCTCGTCAATCCAGTTATGTCGCACATCAGGAAGGCCTTTGAGTAAGTTAATACTTACTTCTGGGTCTGTGTAGGGGCCTGATGTGTCATAAACCGTAATCGGTAAATTGGCTTCTTCGCCGTTATCTGTGTGCGTTGCGGTGGTGGTAATTTCACGCATTGGCACACGAATGTCTGGGCGTGAACCGGTGATATAAATCTTTTTTGAACCCGTGAACGGTTGCGTCACTTCGTCTGAAAGTTGATTGGTTTTGCTAATAAAATCTTCTGGGATTGCGCTCATGGTCTTTTGTCCTAATAGCAGCTTGGCTATTTTTGTTGTTCAAATTCTAAAGTCGGACGACCGCGCCTAATCTATTTACTTAAAGTGATATAGAAAGGAGTTTCTTAATACTTCTCGCCTTCCCTACGCCAGCATTATCTGGATCAGGTTCAAACTAGGGTATATCTCAGCCTTTCAGCACCCCCGGCGGTCGAAGTTCCACGGTACTGGAAAGACCGTTATTTTGCAACCTTATAAGCATGAAGGGTATGTTAACATATTGAAATATAAAGACTTTAAAATTATCTGTTTAAGCGCATATTTTAAAAACTATCACATAAAAATTCAATAAATTAGCCCGCTTTAGAACATATCATTACGTCTTTAATATAATATTTTTATGCTGAAAAAATGAATAACAAGACCCGCCCTCTGAGTTGTTTTTTATGCTCTGCCGAGTTTCAGAAAATCCACTGTACTCTTTATTACCTGCGCATCATAAAGAATACGTCGATGGCCTAGCCCTTGAGTACGTATGAATTTTGAATTTGGCCAAGCCTGATGCAAAAGTTCACCTTCGCTTAATGGCACATCAATATCATCTGCATCATGAATAATCAGAGCCGGAATATGCCCGAGTGATTTACTGGTATGGGTGGAAGAAACACGCTCATGCAGGTTTTCACCATACTCTTTACTAAAGCGCGTAAACATATACTCTTGAATGCTTTTCGGTAAAGTCAGCGCAGTGCTAAAGCGTTCCACCACATACTGAAAACGTGACGGTGGGCTGATACACACAATGCGTTGAATTTCTAAACCGTGATTAAGTGAGTATGGCGTTACCATGCCACCAAAAGAATGAGTCACAAAAGCATAAATCGGCCCGACTTTTTTTGCTAAGGCACATTGCACCGCACTTTGTAAAAATAGGTGCGATACCTTGCCTGGTGTTTTGTCGTGGGCATGATTATCGAATGACATTACGCGAAAACCGGCTTCTAACAAAGGTGCGGCGAAGGCGCCCATTTGACTACCTCGCCCTGTCCAACCATGCATTAATACTACCAGGGGGGCATTTTGATGCTGCTTATTTTCCCAGTAATACGTCATGACAGCTAAGTTGCCAACACCGTAGACATCAATATCAAGATCAATCGCTTCTATTTTTGCTGTTTGTAACCATTTTAATTCTCGCTTTGGCGTCAACTTTAAGCGGTCCGTTGTGAACCAAAGCGCATAACTCCAGCGGCCAAGCAGAGAGGGAAAAATCGGACCAATATATTTAAAAATAAAACGAAATAAAGAAAGCACAAAGGGCAGCTTTTTCTTTTTCTTTCTCTTTTTTTGTTTGACTTGATCGTGTTCCATTTATATTTAACTACCCTATTTTCATTTGCTGAAACTCAAAGTAATGATTATTTATCTGCTTCTCATCACATACTTTAGCATTAATGCTAGCATTGGAAGTAAGCCTAACAGAGAAACCACCGTGGCGCCGATCGGCAAGTCTGCAATAAATGATAACCATAAGCCGATAATACTTCCGCTTAATCCCATTACCCAGCCTAATAAAAGGCGTTTGCCAAATGCGCTAACCAGAATCGAAGCACTGAAACCGGGAATAATCAAAAAAGCGAAAACCATGAGTATACCGGCAATGTTAACAGCTAATGTGATGACCACCGCAAAAGAGGCAAAGAATAAAAACTCCCAAAATAACGAGGGGCGTGCCGTTTTATCTTCGCTAAATGATAAGGCATAAAAACGTTTGCGCTGAAAAATGTGTAACAACACTAACGCCGCATACGCACCGGCAACGAAGACAATTTCATCCCAACGCACCCACAAGATATTGCCATTGAACAATGAGGTGAGCTCTTCCATACCCTGACTGCTGCGGCTAAGAATTACTAATGACAATGCCGTTGCAACAACATAAACCGTGCCGATGGTGACTTCGCGCGCTGTTTTACTGGGAATTTTATGCAAGCCAGTGAAGGCGAATGCCGCGAGCAGTGTGGCCGCAAAAGCAAAGGCTTGTGCTTCAAACCCATGCGCTTCCTTGCCCAATAAAAAAGCCACGCTGGCACCCAGCGCAGCGATTTGTGCCAGCGCCAGATCAGCAAAGATAATGCCGCGTGACAATATATGTAAGCCCAGATAAGTGTGCGTGATAATCATTAGCGCACTCATAACAAAGGCAGGGAATAATATTAGCCAGGCATCCATGTTAATTTGCTCCCTTAGCTTTTAAGTTTTTGACAATATTATCGAACAAATCGATATAGGTATTGATACCTGTTTGCGCACCTACAGATTGCGGGATAACCGCAATCTGTAGTCCCGTTTTTTCATTGAGATAACGTGCCGAACGACGTTCGTAGTAGGGTTCCATAATCAGTAAATCTATCTGCTCATTTTTGATACGTGCGATTAACTTTGCTAATGAAGCAGCACTGGGTGTCATTCCCGGTTTGGGCTCAACTTCATCAACAATACGAAAGCCAAACGCTTCGGCCAGATAAACAAAAGATCTGTGATATGCAATAACCGGTTTTTCCTTGAGATGTTGTAATGTTTTTTTCCAGCCCTGTAATTTTGTTTTAAGGGTTTTCTCGAATAACTCAACATTTTTTTGATACTCAGTAGCATGCTCAGGATCAAGTTGCCCAAGACGTATGGCAATAGTTTTAGCCATACGTACACCATTGCGCGGGTCAAGCCAGTAATGTGGATTGCCTTTAGCGTGAACATCCCCCATATCACGGGAAACCGGCCCTTGTATTTTACCTAGCAAGGGCACAGCTTCTGAGAGATCCAGATAGCCGGGATTGCCGGGTTGAACCCGGCTATTTCTAGCAGACTGTAACAACGAAGGTAGCCAGCCAATTTCCATATCGGCACCCACAAGCAGCAGCAGGTCGGCGCCATACACTTTCCGGATCATGCTGGGTTTAGCCACGGCAAAGTGGGGATCCCGCGTCCCCGGTGTCAGGCTATGCACATGAATATGCTCTCCCCCCACTGCTTTGGCGATTGCCGCCAAATCTTGAGTCGTCGTTTCCACCTGCAATGCTGCATAAACACTGCCAGACCAGAGACTAAAGGAGAGCAGCCATAAAAAATATTTGTAAGAAATTTTCATATCTGCCTCCTTAAAAAGTATGTGCCATGTGACTGCCCAGACTAAACTCAACTTGCAACCAAACCGAATCAGCCGTTTTATTTGGCAAATGTTCTGCCCAGTCGCGGTTATATTGTAAGCGTACTTTACTGTATTCACTGGTATACCAGGTCAGGTTGGGTGATAAACGTTGACGAGAATCCCGTACCGGATCGTTACTGGTATCACCGTCGGCATTGGCATCTTCCCAGCGTAATCCGGCAATCCAGCCCGGTTTAAAGCCCCATAACACTTGAGTAAAGTAGCCTTGATCTTTGAGGATTTCGCGTGCGACATCGCCCGCTTCATAACGACGCTGTAAGAATTCGGTATGCCATGCTACAAAGGGATAGCCTTTTTGTGAATAAGCAGGCTGCCACTTGAAATATAAATCCGCCCCAACTACTTCTGTATTCGTGGTCGAGCCGCTAGCATTTGGGCCCCACAAACCGGATACACCAACATTCATACTGAGATTGTCGGATAGATCAATCCCGCTTAACCAACGAGCAGAGTACAATAAATCAGCCGAATTACGTGCTCTTCTGTCAGTGAGAGTATAACCACCGATTTCTTCTCCCTCTGCATTTAAAAAGCTGGTGACCGTTTCTCCTTTAGCGTTTTGCATACCAAAAGTCAGCTCTGAGTAGGTGTCGGTGGGCATGAGCCAGGAAACGCGTGCACCCTGGCTACGTAAACCATCGCCACCGAAAAAGCGAGAAAGAATGACAGGTTGATCGACAAAACCCCAGGTGTGCGGGTGTTGTTTGTTCTGACGACCAAATTCAGTGTAATACTGGCCGCCTTTTATTTGCAGTCCCCCAGGCAGGTTGCGTGTTATGAAAAACGCCTCCTCCAATTCCATGACAGTTTCGCCTTTTGGATTCATCAGAAAAATAAGATTAGCTTGTGCATCCAGGTAATTATCCACTGTTCCAGCGATAGAGAGTTCGACATTTTGCAAAGTAAAACCGTTTTGTTTTGGATCATGGCCACCGGCTTGCAGGTTGGCTAATGTCGCATTGTCGACACTGGATCCCCCTGCTGCAAACAACCCGGAAAGACCAATACGTAACGAACTACTTTGTTGCGAGTTATTCGTTTTTGCCACGGATGATGGATGTCCTTCATCAAGGCGTTTTTTTAATGCATCGATCTGCGATTGATAGTCTTGTTGTAGTCGTTCAATTTGCTGACGAAGTTCTAATGGTTCTTGAACAGACTCTTTGGCCTCAGCCGCATTAGTTGTGATTGAATATAAAGTCAGTAATCCACTGACAAGTGTCATCGAAAGATGAGGGTAACGTAATTGAAACATATTGAATTCCTTAAACTGATCACAAATGACATATGCGACGTGGCATAAAGCACATCACATAAGCATTGTTATTTAATTAAATGTATTAAAAGGGAAAACTAAAAAAAGATCAGAGTAAAGGTGGGGCGCGTGCGCAGGGAGCGTAACGGTTAGTTTGAGTGGAACGTTTGAATGCAGGGAGAACAAGGATCAGGCTTAATAAAAAAAACGGGACAGGATCTGTTATAACCGACAGTTTATCAACGGGTGAATGTTTTAAGCGACAAACTTCGCATTGCTCATCACTGTCTGAGTCGCCAGAAATATCAATATCGTGTAACGCTGTATGCCACGTTGCAACCACTAACGCCAATGCCAATAAAACACGCAGCCAACGGTTCGAGGAAGATTGTTGCATTAATGTCGTAGCAAAAGTCATATTTTGAAGAATAGCACCAAAAGAAATAAAAAGCATGGTCAAATTATTTTATAGTTTAATGCCATAATAATTCAGCACACTAATCATTAACCAATAACTGGCAATTGTCGCCACAGTTGCAAGTGAAATACTGAGATAAAAATTCAAACCCATTCTTAATAAAACAGGCAACAGCAAAAATAAAACTAATGAGGGCAACACAAGCCAAAATATACTTGAGGCTAAGCTACTCACCTTTTCGACGTCTTTTGTATCAAGGTAAAGCCACAACATGGCAAGTACTGAAACAAGAGGAATAGAAGCCAATATTGCACCGATGAATGAGCTACGTTTCGCTATTTCAGAAATAATAACAATTAACAGTGTCGTAACTGCAATCTTAAGTATGTAGTAGGCCATTCCTTATCCTTTTGATGTGGATAGTATTAATTATTGTATTTATGAAATGATAGCCAAAAATCAAATAAACTCGAAATTAGAATATAATAGAAATCACTATATAAAAAAACCATGCCAACCAGAAAGTACCGCTCGTAGCTGGCATGGGTTTGCCTATACTGCTTTAGTTTCCAGTGTGATTAGCCGCAATATAATCACCGCCCAATGTTAAAAACACATAAAGTTTTTGCTTTTTAATATCAGTGATGTTTTTATTAATAAATACAGCTACCCATTCAGGGTTACCCTTAAATACTTTTTTATCAACTGAACTAGCCGTAATGGATGCCCAGCTTTTATCCAGCTTGTTCCTTTTTACGAAGCTAGCAATAATTTCAGTTGCTTTTGTTTTTGCCGTTACTTGATTCACAGGCGTATTAGAATGTCCATGGTCGTGTCCACCACCGGCGATAGCCGTGACTGAAAATAAACCAAGAGTAAAGCTAAGTAATAATGTTTTTAATTGCATAATATAAATCTCCTAAAGTAAACTAATTGAATCATATGTTGGTATTCAGTTAATTATTGTCACCAGAACTATCAATTAATCGTGTTAATGTGAATGCCCATGTCCACTTTCTTGTTTATTTTCTTCCTTTTCACTACAACCTGTTACAACAGTGGCAGATAAAAGTCCAAGAAAGATAGAAAATATTAATGTTCTTAATTGCATACATAAATCTCCAAAAATTAAAAAATAGAATCTCGTTCTTTGTTACTGTCTTTTTGTTCAGATTCAGTTTTCTGTTTATTCTTTAAATCAAGACGCTGATAATCACCATTAACTTTCAAAATTATATCAACAGCAGATGAAGTATTATTTTTCCAGTACCAACCATGAGTACCTTCAAATGACGTTGTTAAAGTACCGCTAGATTTACTTTCAGTACTTTTTTTGAAGCTTTTGAAATATCCTGTTTTATCACCTTTTGGTTCTCCATGAAAATCATAGAAAAGTTTTGTACCATTGCTTTCCCATGAATATTCAAATGTCGTGTCCTTTGGGAAAAAAAGTTTATATTCTTTATCACCTCTAGCTGGAATACTTATTGTAATAACATCCTTCCAGTCAGTTCGAACTGCAGCTTCAGTTTTTTGTACTTCTTGAACTGGCTCTACATTACTAACAAGTTCTTCTGCATTAGTAACATGCTCATAACCATGCATTTGCATTAAGAAAAGATAACCTCCTGCAATAATCAAAAAACTGTTTGCCGCTTTGGTAAAACTCTTAAATGCATGACTTTTACGAAAGGCCGAAATAAGTAGCAACATTACAGCCAATGCAGAGATTTGACCAAGTTCAATACCAACATTAAATGAGATGATATTCATCAATAAGCTGTCTTCACTTAGCGGAAGCTGTTGTAACCGTGTTGACAATCCAAGGCCATGTATTAATCCTAAACCAAAGATCATAGCCAGCATATTAGGGGCTTTAACGTTAAGATATTTTTCAAAGCCATTCAGATTAGCAAAAGCGATATAGCAAACACTTAAAGCTATTACAGCATCGATTAAAAAATAATTAACCTGAATGGCACTAAAAGTTGCATAGATAAGAGTAATACTGTGACCTACAGTAAATGCTGTTATGTATTTAACAATATCTTTGAACCGGGTCAGAAAAAAGATAATGCCAAAAATAAAGGCTAAATGATCATAACCAGATAGCATATGCGTAGCACCAATCCATATATAGCGAAGATTCCCACCTTCAATAATTATTTGTTTTTCAGCTTCTGACATACCGTGCCCAAAGGCAAATTGTGACCAAAGTGCCAATATAATAGTCACTGGTAATAGAAAGATGAAATTGCGTTTTAATAACATATTTTTTTACTCCAGCACTTTTGATTCATAATATATTTCATATTTAATACCTGATTCGTTTTAATATACTTACTTGGTTACAGTTGGCCATTTTTCTCTACCGCAGTGACCCAGAAGATACCCTGGCTTTTCATACCAGATGTTGAGCCACGTAATGTTTCAAGCACCCTATCCACATCACCGTCTTCTAACAAAAGATCCACACGGACTCGTGGCGTATATCCCACCACCTTGTCCCGCGCTGAGAGGAAGGGATCGTTTTCGACTTGCACCCCGTGACCTTCAACATGACTAAAAGTAAATCCTGATATCTGTTCCATACTACGTAGTTGATCAGATAAATCTTGTTGCATATTGGTATGTACAACCAGTGTTAAATGTTTCATGTGTTATCTGCTCCTATGCGTCGTTGACTGTAAGTTGAGATTGGATTCGAGATTTGCGCTCCAAACGCCCCTCTAACCAGGCATATAAGGTGGGTAACAAAATTAAGGTCAATAAAGTTGAAGTGAATAAACCACCGATAACAACAACGGCTAAAGGTTGTTGCAATTCAGAACCTGGGCCCGTTGCAACCAATAATGGCACCATGCCCAGACTCGCAATTAATGCCGTCATTAATACCGGCCGCAATCGTCGTTCAGCACCTTCTTGAACTGCTTCAAGGGTACTGCGCCCTGCTTCACGTAACTGGTTGAAGTAACTGACCATCACCACACCATTCAGTACGGCCACACCAAATAGTGTAATGAAACCAACCGAGGCCGGTACCGAAAGATAAAGCCCGGAAAAGTAGAGAGAGACCACACCACCGATCATAGCGAAGGGGATATTAAGAACAATCAGACCCGCCTGACTCAAGGAACGAAATGTCATGAACAACAAAACAAAGATCAAAGCAATGGCGATAGGTACTACCAGCGCTAAACGTTTTGCTGCACGTTGTTGATTTTCGAACTGGCCACCAAAGGTGACATAATATCCCGCTGGTAATTGCACTTTTTCTTCGATAGAACGCTGTATTTCATTGACAAAGCTGACGACATCTCGGCCTTGAACATTCGCCTGTACCACCACCTGACGTTTAGCAGACTCACGCGCAATCTCTACCGGACCATCAACTTCACTGATGTTCGCCAACAAATGCAAAGGAATTTTCGCACCACTTGGCGTCTCGACGAGTAAGTTTTTAATATTTTCACTCGATGTACGTGCCGCTTGCGGATAACGCAGTAAAACTCCTATGCGCCGATTTCCTTCAATCACTTCGGTTGCCACCTGTCCAGCAACAGCCATTTCAACTAACTGGTTAATATCCTCAACACTAATACCATAACGGGCAATGGCTGTCGGACGTACATCAACTTGCAGGTAGGTTTGGCCAGAGAGACGCCCGCGGAAAACATCCACAGCACCAGTTGTGCTATTGACAACTTCTTCAATTTGGGTCGACAGTGTTTCCAATGTTTGCAAATCATCACCATACAATTTTATCGCCATAGCAGCACGTACACCTGTAAGCATTTCCGAAACGCGCATGTCGATAGGCTGAGTGAATGCGATATCGAGTCCTTCAAAGCGATCTAGTTTTTCACGCAACTTTCCCAGTAGGGTTAACTGATCGATAGTCCATTCATCACGTGGTTTCGTGATAATAAAATTATCCGTTTGGTAAAGCCCCATCGGGTCCATACGCAATTCATCGGCACCCGTGCGAGCAACGACGCCAGTGACTTCAGGGATTTCCATAAAAGCTTTATGAATTGGTGCATCCATCGCCAAAGATTGAGTCAGTGAAATATCCGATGCTTTTTCCACAATCACAACGGTCGAACCTTCATCCATGACTGGCATAAACTCTTTACCAATATGCGGGAACAGACTAATGGCGCCAATCAACATCAGCACGGAAGCGATTACGGCAATAGAACGAAAACGCAACGCCCAGGATACAACCGGACGATAGACTGATTTTAATTTGCTTAATAGCCAACCATCATTTTCATGACCACCACGCATGACTAAACTCGCCACAACCGGAATCACCGTTAACGATAAGATCAGTGAGCCAATTAGCGCAAAAGAAATGGTGACTGCCAGTGGCGTAAACATTTTTCCTTCTAAACCCGTAAGACTAAACAACGGTAGGAAGACCACAATGATAATTAGAATCCCACTAATCACTGGTGTCGCGACTTCCATTGTTGCGCGGTAAACTAAATGTACTCGACTAACCCCTTTTGGCGCATGACTTAGTTGGGTGTGAATATTTTCCACCACTACCACAGCAGCATCAACCAAAATCCCTATCGCAATAGCAAGTCCACCTAAGGACATAAGGTTGGCTGAAACCCCCGTTAACCGCATCATAATGAAAGTAAATAATACTGATAAGGGTAAGATCATTGCGACAGTTAATGCCGCCCGCAAATTACCCAACATAATAATGAGCACCAGCAAAACAAGGATAACTGCTTCGCCTAATGCTTTTTCTACTGTCCAGACGGCTTCTGTAGTTAATTCACTACGATCATAAAATGGAATAATCTCGATACCCTTAGGCAGGGTTGGCTTAAGCGCCTCCATTTCACGTTTTACCCCTTCAACCGTGGTACGACTATTAGCACCTCGACGTAATAATGCTAAACCGGTTACGACTTCCCCTTCACCATCAGCGGTCACCGCACCGTATCGAGTGAGAGATCCAATTTGTACTTTGGCCACCTGACTAAGATGAACCGGCACACCATTACGGGTCGTCACGGTGACACCTCGTATATCATCTTCATTTTTCAACAATCCAACGGTACGAACCAGCAACATTTTATCGCCACGTTCAATACGATCACCGCCAGCATTACGATTATTTTTCTCCAATGCTTTTTGTAAATCATCCAAACCTAAACCAAAACGCACCAGCGATTGTGGATCAGGTATAACTTCAAAGGCACGAACTTCCCCCCCCAAAGAATTTACATCCGCCACACCATCAACGGTACGTAAACGTGGTCGAATCACAAAATCTTGTATGGCACGTAATTCACTATTACTATAATCCTTACCTTTGATACGATACATATACATTTCACCTAATGGTGTCGTGATGGGTGCAAGTCCACCATCGACGCCTTTCGGTAAATCACTCCACACCTGGCTAAGTCGTTCACTAACCTGATTACGTGCCCAATAAATATCGGTGCCATCTTCAAAGTCAATTTTAATAATGCTTAAAGCATACTTAGTGATAGAACGTAATACGATTTGACGAGGTAGCCCCTGCATTTCCAGCTCTAAAGGCACAGTAATACGGCTTTCTACTTCACTTGGAGACAAACCTGGTGCTTTAACAATAATTTGAACCTGCGGGGCTGAAATTTCAGGAAAAGCATCAATAGGTAACGTTTTAAAAGCCCAAATTCCGCCTGCGGCTAATGCAGTTGCGAGCAATAAAATCATTAAACGCTGGACTAAAGAAAAGCGTATCAAAGAAGTAATCATCTTATTTCACCTCGCCAAAATTAGTTGCAGGACTGTTACCAATCAAAGAGAAGCCTGAGGTCTTGCGCACTTCCGCGAGTTCGAGCCAGCCTTGTTGTAATAGTTCAAGGTAACGTTCTTGAGCATTAAAATAGGTATTATTCGCATCGATGAGCGTCAGTATATTTAACTCACCAGCGTCGAATCCTTTACGTGTCAGCTTGAAGACCTGTTTTGCTGGTTGCAACAACTTAGTTCGATAGTGCTCGGCCTGTTTAATAAGATGACCAAGGTGTAAATAACTTTTGTGTAGATTCGTAGTTAACTCACGTTGTTTAAAATCTAATTCAGCTTGCGCCTGATAAACTGTCGCTTTTGCTTTATTAACGCTGCCATTATTTTGATTCCACAACGGGACCTGAACACTTAACATTATCCCCATCGAATCCTGTTTACGTCCACCGAGATAATCCTGTCCCTGAAATAAAGTTAAGGTTGGGTCATCAAAACGTTGTGACTTTGCCACCGCAATTCCTGATCTGGCAGATACAATTGCGTGTCTATCTGCTTCTAAAAGTGGATGATTTTGTAACAAATTGTTATTAGCCGTTTTAATTTCAGCAGGAACCATAACGGATTTAAGTGGCATGAGCTGTAACGTACTTTCTACTGGCATAGCTAATAAAGCTTTAAAGCTAGCAGCAGCTTCATTGAATTTACCTTCGGCGACTTGCACCGTTTGTTTAGCCGCTTGCAATACAATATCCAAACGCATGGTTTCAAGTGGCGTGAGATAACGAATTAAATAATCTTCACTCCCTCGCTTACGTCCCGTGTTTTGATAACGACTGGCCTGTTGTAAACGTTTTTGTGCGAGTTCAAGTTTCGCTTCTGCAAGTTGCAAAATATGAAAGCGACTTGCGATTGTGTATTCCAACAGTAATTGCTGATGGCGCCTGAGTGCTTTAGCTGTAGACACATCAGCTTCAGCCTGATTACGCTGATGTGTTAACCGAGCAAACGGCAAAGCCTGGGAAATTGCAACCTGAGTGACATCATATCCACCACTAGCATCGTCGAGGCCAATCTTATTGTCCATCTGAACACTAACGCTTGGGTTAGGCCAGGCATCAGCCTGTTCTAACTTACCTTTTTGTTTACTGATTTCAGCATCAGCCGTTTTCATTTCAGGCGCGATTTCAACTGCACGTTGAATACTTGTATCTAATGTCCAGCGTGTCACAGATTCAGCCAATGACATAGGCGAAATAAGCCATCCAGCACTTACCAGTAAAGGTACTAATATTTTATTCATAACATTATCCATTCTTATCAATGGTGATAACACCATTGAAGTTTTGTTTAAAACTCAAAAAATTATTTTAGAGGTTGCAGTCTATATATTAGTTCCAAAGGCAAAATATTGCCTGAAACAGAAAATATTACTAATGACTGCTGTCGTTAAATGGGAGAATGAATTGGGGGAGCGCGCAGAGGGGGGCTAAGTAAGTAATAGGTGGAGGTTAGTTTTGTTTGAATATGTTTTCTGAAAATACTTCGTAGCGGTGGGATCGCCAAAAATAAGCTTACGAATAGGAAAAATAGTATAAATGGTGCAAAGGTTTCAACTTTTTTTACAGTACTAACAGTACTATCGGAGCTTACTTTATAATCAGTCTGATGATGAGTATCGTATGGAGAATCGTGTAATGAAGTGGCAATATGCACATTGAGCTTATGATCTGATATTGAAGATGAGAAAACGTCATTATGCTCAATATGCATATGTAATTTGGACGGCTGCCCAAGCATCAAAGCAAAAGCCAAACCTACAACTAATACATATTGAAATAACGAATTGTTAGAGTATTTTCTCATCTGGCGAAGTCTAAAGTAGTGTAATCCATTATTCAAGTGTAAACAGTTTTATGGTTTTAAGAAAAAGAACTTACAGCCTCCATGTAATAGCTTATCTACCTCACATTTCTACTAATATAATACGTCTATACGGGGCATACACATTTTAAATACGCTGTTAATCGGTCTATTGAATACTTCATTTATTGAAATCCCCCCCCATTTACCAGCTTAATTACACGTAACTTTAGAGGTTGTATTGAGTACTTTTAATAATAATGATTGTTATTTACAGACGTTTTATAAGCTTAATTTATACCCCGATGTTTCGTTTTAGCACCTAAAACAGCATTGTTTTATTGCGATAATTGTATAAAGTGCTTACCCTGTTTGGCATATAGAAATAGAAGAATAATCAATAAAAACCACTAAATTTCGGGAAAAAACTCATGACAGTACTCAATTTTGAAGAAGCGCGACACAATATGATCGTGCAGCAAATCCAACCCTGGAATGTGCGTGATGATAAAGTGCTGGATTTACTTCAACGTCTACCACGTGAAGATTTTGTACCCGCAAAATATAAAGAACATGCTTTTACCGATATCAATATTGCTTTAGAAAATGGCCAGGAAATGATGTCTCCCAAACTTGAAGCCTCTATGCTTCAGGCTCTGCAAATACAAGAACAAGACAAAGTGCTCGAAATTGGCACTGGTACGGGCTATGTTACTGCGCTGCTTGCCAGTCAGTCGCGTCACGTCATTACGGTTGATATTGATGAGGAGGTACAAAAACGTGCCGAAGAAAAACTCAAGGCACACCAAATTACAAATGTCACTTATGAAGTAGGAGATGCCGCATTAGGCTGGGTCGAGCAAAAACCCTATGATGTTATTGCCATAACCGGTTCCCTCCCTGTTTTACCGGAAGTATTTCAACGAAGCCTGACTGTTGGCGGGCGCTTATTTGTTGTAGTTGGCGATGCCCCCGTCATGGAAGCCATTTTAATTACGCGTATCAGTGAAACCGAGTGGGCACATAAAGTCTTATTCGAAACCTCGATTACCCCTCTCACTAATGCGGTCAAACCAGAGCGATTTGTGTTGTAAAAATTGTTATAATTTCCGGCGACACTAAAAGCCTGTTAATTTTTAACAGGCTTTTTTCTTACTTAGGTACATACCTTATTTAGCATACCAATATGAAAAATATTACTCCAAAACAGCTCCAGCAATATTTAACCGAAACCGACATAGCCCCTCTTCTTTTGGATGTGCGTGAAAACTGGGAGTTTGAATATTGCCATATCGCTAACTCAGTTTTAATTCCAATGGGTAAATTGCCCGATAAATTAAATGAACTTGACCGACAAAAAGAAATTATAATAATTTGTCATCATGGCATTCGCAGTCGGCAAATGGGATACTATATGGAGCAAATGGGTTTTGAGCACATCATCAATCTCGATGGTGGCGTTGAACGCTGGGCAGAAGACGTTGAACCAACAATGAAGCGATATTAATTTTATGGAAAAAATAATCTTCTCATTCATTTTAGCTTTCAGTATTAGCTTGCCAACTTATGCACAAGATTTACTTTCAATTTATAAGCTTGCGCTACAAAATGACAGCCAGTTTCGTGCTGCACAGGCAGAGTATCATGCTCTACTTGAATTAAAAGAACAAAGTAATTCACAGTTATATCCTACCATTTCAATAAATGGTAATTACACCGAGTACAACGCTAAAGCCACAACCTCATCTTCTGCTTCAAAATATAATGCCCAGGGTTACAACCTGAATTTAGTTCAACCTATTTATAATCATGCAAACATTATCGGCCTTTATAAAGCTGATGCACAAGTTGCTCAGGCAGCCGTAACATTTAAAAATGAACAACAAGGTCTTATTTTACGTGTTGCAACCCGTTATTTTGATGTGCTTGCAGCAAATGATGACCTCGCCTTTGCCAAGGCTGAACGCACCGCAATTCATGAGCAGTTAATACAAACCCAGCAACGCTTTAATGTTGGATTGATCGCAATAACTGATATACATGAAGCGCAAGCGCGTTATGATCAAGCCGTCGCCCAGGCTATTGTTGCAGAGAATGCTGTTGAGATTAGCTATGAAACACTAAGAGAGATCACCGCCTCGGAGCATAATGGGTTAGCAATACTATCGACTAGACATCCACTGGTAAAACCTGTTCCTGCTAATATTAAGCAGTGGGTTGACACCGCCTTATCACAAAATGCTTTGTTGAAGGCAAGCGAGAGAAGGGTTGATATTGCCCGTGAAGAAGTCAACTTACAACGTGCAAGCCATTACCCAACGCTTGACCTAAGCGCTCAACATTCTCGTACTGACTATGATGAAAATAATTTTTTTAGTCAGCGTCAACGAAATGATTCAACGCTGTCGTTACAATTAAATATACCTCTCTACCAGGGTGGTTTAGTCAACTCCAGAACACGTGCCGCTACACATCGACTCATTCAGGCACGTGAAAATTTAGAGCAACAAAGACGGGCAACCGAAAGAGAAACGCGCAGTTCCTTCCTCAGAGTTATTGCAAACATCAGCCAGGTTAAAGCATTAAAACAAGCTTTAGCATCAAGTTCTGTTGCACTGGAAGCGACTCAGGCCGGATTTGAAGTTGGCACACGTACTGCAGTTGATGTTTTAAACTCACAACGTGAACTTTATCGTGCACGGCGTGACTATGCTCAAGTACGCTATAACTATGTATTAGAAACACTTAAGCTTAAATTTGCAGCAGGCACATTATCGAATACAGATATTGAGCAACTAAATCCATGGTTAAAATAGTTTTAAAAATATTTATTCAATGAAAAAGCCAGATTTAACATTAAAACTTTTCGCCCCAAAATACTGGCCAACATGGACTGGCTTGTTATTATTGAGATTACTGGCTTTTATTCCATACAGTTGGATGAAAATATTTAGCTCTCTCTTTAGCTACTTATTTTATAACTTAGCCAAAAGAAGAAAGCATATTATTGAAACCAATATAAACCTATGCTTTCCTGAAAAAACAGATGCCGAAAGACGTTTGCTTTCGCGTAAAGCGTTCACTTCAACCATAATGGCTATTTTTGAATTTTCTTTAAGCTGGTGGGGAAGAGAAAAACAACTGGCACAACTTCATCGTATTGAAGGCCTTGAGCACATTGAGAAAGCCTTAAAAAAAGGCAAAGGCGTTATTTTAGTTTCAAGCCATTTTACCACAATGGAAATTGCCGGTGCTTGTCTTTGCCAACATTTAGATAACCTGGTCTTAACTTATAAACGCTCAACTAATGAACTTCTTGATTTTTTTATTCAAACCCAACGTTTGGAAAAAAGCGCAGGGTTGATTAAACATAAAAACTTACGTGAAATGTTGCGCAGTATAAAAAAAGGGAATGTGGTTTGGTTTGCACCCGATCAGGATTTCGGCGAGAAAGATTCTATCTTTGCTCCCTTTATGGGAGTAGAGACATGCACACTTTTATCAACTCAACGTATTGCAAAACTCACAGGTGCACCTGTGATTACTTTTTATGGTGCTCGGATTGATAGTGAATCAAAATATGTTATTCGTTTGAGCCCCGCACTTGAAAATTTCCCAAGTGGAGATGACCGGGCTGATGCGACCGCAATTAATCATGCAATTGAGCAGCAAATCAAACAGGCACCCGAGCAATATTTATGGGCGCATCGCAGGTTTAAAACTCGTCCTAAAGGCGAAAAGGGTTTTTACACGAAATAAATATGTGGCGTTATAAAATATTACTTTTAGTTCTGTTTATTCCTCTTGTGCTATATACGCTATGGCAAAGCTTACGCGCGTTTGAGTTTCGATATTTTTTACAACGCTTCGCTTTATATTATTCTGGGCCTATGGCCGGTGATTGCATCTGGATTCACGCTGCTTCTGTTGGTGAAGTTAATGCAGTAACACCATTGATATTAAAAATACAACAGGAAAACCCGTCAGTAAAAATAATATTAAGTAGCAATACCATAACCAGCGCGCGTGTTGCCAAAACTAATTTACCTGAACATATTCAGCATATTTATTTCCCCCTTGATTATACCTGGGCGATGAACAGGTCACTCAGGCATTTAAAACCTCACGTTTTATTCATAGTGGAAACTGAATTTTGGCCCAACCTATATTTGCTGGCCCACAAAAAAAATATTCCTTTTTACACTATCAATGGCCGCATATCTGAAAAAACACTGCATGCTAAACCATGGTTAAAGCAGATTTACGCAAAGATATTACCCTTGATTAACTACGTTTATGCCCGCTCTGAAACAGACCAGGAGCGCTTTTTATCGCTTGGTGCAGATGCAGGGAAAATAGAAACATTAGGCAATATAAAGCTCGCCCTTTCTGAAACCACCGATGCCTCTCCCATCGAGCTGGGCCGACCTTATGTATTAGCTGCTTCGACAAGAGAAGATGAAGAACAGATAATCGTTGCCTCGTGGAAAGAATGTAAACATCAAAACCATATACTGGTCATCGTACCGCGCCATCCAAACAGGATAAAAAACATATTATCTAATCTTAATCATTTTGATTACAATATTGCGGTCAGAAGTAAAAAAGATCCTGTGACAAATAAAACTGACATCTATATTGCCGATACCATTGGAGAATTAAAAAGTTTTATTGCCGGTTCAGAATTTGTCCTGATGGGCGGCTCTTTTGTACCAAAAGGAGGACACAATATTCTCGAAGTTGCCCAGTTAGGTAAGGCGGTTGTATTTGGACCCGATATGCGTAATTTTGAAGATGAAGCCAATCTTTTTAGGCAGTTTAAAGCGGGAATTCAATGCAAGAAAAAAGAACTTAGTAATATTCTGGAAACGCTTATTTCAGGTAATAGCAAGAGAGCTGCGCTCGAAAAACACGCACATATTCTTATTCGCCAAAATAATAATGTTGAAAAATATATTAAGCACTTAACAAAATATTTTAGTTAAAATTATAATTATTCATCCCAGCCATACCCACGTAACAACGAGCGCCAGTTCATATCTGAAAAATAAAAAACATCTTCATTTTTTAAAGCTTTATTTAACGAACGCTTAAGCCTTAACAAATTTTCTTTTTGCCATTTCAGTTTTATTTTACGAAAGCCACAACGGTCAAAATCAATTAAAAAACAACGCCCACCATCATCCAGCAAAATATTGCTCGCATTCAAATCGGAATGATGTACTCCCTCTTCATGGAAGCGCCGTACCATGCTACCGATTGCAATCCAATAACCTTCAGCTAAAGCTTCCTGCATTAAAAAGCTCATTAATGTTCTCGTATGTGGAATACGGTGCATCATAATATCGGCTGAATAACTTAACCCAACCCGCTCAACTTTTATTGCTGCAGGCGCTGGTACGGGCAAACCTTTCGATAGCATAGTTTCAAGTATTCGCCATTCACGCCAGGGGCGTGAAAACTTAAGCCCCAACCATAAATATTTATCATTTGATATGCGCGAAATTAAACCACCACGCTGGTAATGCCGCAAGACAAAATCCATACCCTGATGCTGTACAAAAAAGGTGGTACCGCGTCCTTCTGCAAAACCAACGATTGAGGAGCGTTGAGCCCAAACCTTGGAATTAAAACTAACATCTTCAAAACTCCTGAAAACATTAGCGTCATATCGAATATGCACTCCACTTTTGTGTTTCTCTACGATATTTTTCGTCATTTTAATGAATTAAATTTTTCAGCTGATGAAAGGCTTGCATTACCATATCTATACCCGACTCTGATTTGTTATTTCTTAAATCACACGCAATAAACCAGTCTTCGTCCGGCGATACATGCTTCGGTTCTGTATTTAAAAATATAGCGATGGTTGGTTTATGTAAAGCTATCGATAAATGCATTAAGGAGGTATCGCCTGTCACCACAACATTACATTTTTCCATTATGGCGGCGTCTCTTCTAAATGACGATAATGGCATTTTAATGACGGGAATAACACCGTTTATACCACTAAGGTAATCTTCCGTTAAATTTTCCATTCCTGGATTGGTAAACACCAGCGGTATCATTTTATACTTAGAGTGTAACTGTTTACTTAATTCAATAAAAAAGGGGACAGGCCAACATTTATTCGCCGCACCTGCACCAAGATTGATGGCGATAATATTATCTTCAGAATACCTTTCAAGTTTTTTTTCTGCATGATATTTTTCTGAATCACTAAGATAAAAGCTTGCTCCTTTTCTAACGCTGTACGGATCAATTCCAAGAGGCGTTAATAAATGTGATATGTATGCAACCGAGTGCCCATCAGGGATTTTTGGAGGATCTATTAAAATATTATTGGCATATTTTGCTCTTTTCTGATGTGTAAAGGCAATCCGATATTTGGCTTGCACAAGAAAAATAATAAGACTTGTTGAGCCGCCACCATAAAAATTGATCATCACATCAAATTTTTTTCTTCTCAACTCAAGAATATGAGTTAGCATGTTCTTAATATGTCTAAATCTGTTCTTTTTATTTCTATTTACCGTTAATACATTATGAATATCCGGATTATTTTCCATGATATCCTGATTACCTTCATCAACCACTGCGGTAATTTTTATCTTAGGAAACTTTATTTTTATTGCTTCAATAATGGGGGTACGTAAAAGAAGGTCGCCTTTAAGCCCTAAAAATATCAAACAAATACTATTTATATTACCCGTAATTACCATAAAATAGAGCCCAATTAATTTAAATACTAAACTAACTATAATAAAATCAAAGCTGATATTATAGCAACATTTAGATAACATCTATCCCGAGCCATTATTAAATAACGAGAATTAAAGCCTTAATGTCACATACTTTAGTTACTATTAGAATTTTACTTCTTACATTGGGTGTATTCACATTTTTTCGTGCGATTTTACTTGTAGCCTATTTTGATGAATTTTCAGCCCTTTCACTATTTGAAATATTACAGTCCTTTGTCCATGGTTTACGCTTTGATTTTGCATTAGCTAGTATCTTATTGTGTATCCCGCTGTTAATGATACATTTCCCCTTCAAATGGACAGAAAATAAGCAATGGCTGAAATTTTGGTATTGGGTGTGTTTTCCCATCGTACTTGCAGCCTGCTTATTACTTGCTGCTGATATCGCTTATTACGCATTTGTAAAACGTCACATCACACAAGAATTACGCTTAATCTTACACGACAGCCTCTTTATCCTCCAAATGGGGCTAAGTAGCTATAAGCTCGCCATTTTATCTTTTCTCGTATTTTCAGCTGGTCTCGCCCTCCTTTGGAAAAAAGCACTACCAATCAATTCTGTTGCAGACAACTCAGGCAATCTGGGTAAACGATTAGCGATATTTACTCTGGTCTTTTTTGTTCTTGTTATTGGTATACGTGGCGGAACTCAGCGTAAAACCATTCATGTTGTGAATGCCTTTTCCTCCGGTAATGCAAGTCAGGGAAATTTAACTCTGAATGGTGCCTATAGTTCGCTACGCTCTTTTAATGCTAAACCGTCGGTTTCTCACCATTTTTACGAAAAGGAGCAGTTGAAAAAACAAGCTCACGACATAGGGTTGTACCAACATAGTGATAGTTACCCTTTCCAGAAAAAATTTACTCATGACGCAGAAAAAAAGTTAAATATTGTTATCGTTTTGTTGGAAAGCTGGAGCTATAGATATATCGATGCCCTGGCTGGAAATAACTACGGGGTAACACCAAATTTTGACAAAATCATAAAGCAAGGACTCAGTTTTAATCGCTTCTATGCAAATGGTCAACGCAGCATCGAGGGACTTCAAGCCGTTTTAACGGGTGTTCCCAACTTAATTGACATGCCGCGCTTAGGCTGGGGGCTGGAAAATAGTAAGTTTACCCGACTCGGTTCTTTACTAAAAAAACATGACTATCACACCGTCTTCACGCAAAGTTCTCGGCGTACCTCTTTTCATATTGACGGCATATCAGCAGCAACAGGCTTTGAACATTATTTTGGTATGGAAGATATGGAGCTAAAACTCAATTATTCTGATCCTCACTCATTTTGGTTTGGCTGGGATCATGAAACCTTTAATAAAGTGATAAGCCACTTATCAACCATAAATAAACCTTTTATCAATTTCACATTTACCGGCACAACACATGCTCCTTACGGCACCTTGCCAATTGAGTTTAAGAAATTTCCTCATGGTAAAAATAGTGAAAATGGATTTCTTAACACCCTGTACTATTCTGACTGGGCACTGGGTCAGTTTATGCAACAGGCAAAACAACAACCCTGGTTTGATGACACCATCTTTTTCTTTACCGCAGACCACACCTTAGGTCATTTCCATCAAAAAACAACACTGGAGCAGTTTCATATACCGTTAGTTATTTATTCGCCAAAATATATAAAAGCTGGCGTTAATAATGTTATTGGCTGCCATCTGGATATTATGCCAACCATTATTGATTTATTACAATTATCAGATACCTACTCCGCACTGGGCGCATCGCTGCTGCGCAAAAAAAATAATAATAATGCTTTTGCCTATCTTCATGCTGGAAATATAACGGGAATTGTTAATAATGAAGGGTATCTGATGCATACATTGAAAAAAATAACTGAAGCTAAAACGCTAAAACACCGGGAATTAGACAAGCGTGTTAAAGACAAACTCGAACGTATTCTTTTAACGATCGATCAAACAGCTTTTCAGGCTGTGCAATCCAATAACTGGCAAGAATAAAAGTATGCCTGCCACTACCATTAATTCTATATGTATTTTACGTCTCTCCGCACTTGGTGACATAAGCCATACTCTGCCTGTTTTCCATACCATCAGAAAAGAACGACCAAATACAAAAATCACCTGGATTATAGGTAAAGCTGAATATGAACTCGTTAAAGGGCTGGAAAATGTTGAGTTTATTACTTTTGATAAAAAGTCAGGTTTCAATTCTTATCGGGATATTAGAAAAAAATTAAAGAATAGAAAATTTGATGTCTTATTACATATGCAAATGTCATTAAGAGCCAGCCTGATTAGCCTGTTGATAAAAGCAAAAATAAAAATTGGTTTTGACAGAAAAAGAGCCAAGGATGCACAGTGGTTATTTAGCAATAAAAAAATAAAATATCAACCGAATCAACATGTAATAGATAGTTTTTTTGGCTTTACCCAGGCTATAGGTATAACGCAAAGGCATTATCAATGGGATATCCCCGTATCAAACCAGGAAGTTAAAAATCTGGATAATATTTTTCAAGCAAGAAAAAAATATATTATTATTAGCCCCTGTTCGAGCAAAGCCTACCGTAACTGGAGTGTAGAAGGTTATTCTACAATCGCGGATTATATTAATGAAAATTATAATATGGATATCGTACTAAGCGGTGGCAACTCCGAAATAGAACAGCATTATGCAAAAGAAATAATGGCGCTGACACATTGCACACCAATTAATTTGATTGGAAAAACAACAATAAAAGAATTATTACATATTCTTAAAAATGCAGAGTTTGTCATTAGTCCTGATTCAGGACCGGCGCACCTGGCAACAACAGTACAGACACCGGTTATTGGTTTATACGCAACAACCAATCCGGACAGAGCCAGACCCTATTTAAGTGCAGAGACTACCGTTAATAAATACCCTGAAGCAGTTTTAAAAAAATACCATAAGCCTGTTTCAGAACTGACATGGGGAACACGCGTGCGAGATGAATGGGCAATGAAGATGATCACAATAAACGATGTTAAGTGTATTGTTGATAAATTAATCAATAAAATAAGTTAGGAATTTTCATAATGAAAATTTGGGCGGCGAAACAAACCTGGTTATCAAAAAATGCTTCTGCTAAGGCAGAGGCACTTGATAAAAATAATGTCACTCGCATTGCAGTGATTAAACATGCCGCTTTGGGTGATCTTCTGCAAACCCGACCCTTTTTAATTGAAATCAGAAAGGCCTTCCCAAAGGCTAAAATAATACTTAGCGTTGTATCGAATTACATGAAAGGCATACCTGATGATCTGGTAGACGGTATTCATCTGGCTAAAGGTAATGAAAAAAAATATGCATTGCGTGAAAGTTTAAAAAGCTATAAGGATTTAGGTGAACAGGATATCCTGTTTGATCTTACAGCGACATCACGTTCTTTTTGGATAACATTCTTTACTAAAGCCACCTTAAAAGTTGGCTTCAAACATAAAGGGCTTCATCGCTTGTTATATGATATCGCCATCCCAAGAGCCCATTACCGGTTTGAAGCAGAAACATTTTTAGAGCAAGCAAATGTACTTGGTGTCAGGCATCAATGGCCATTAGAATATAATTATCCTTTGCCTGAAAAAATTGTTGAAAATAACTATATTTCATATTTTCCAACAGCCTCGACGGCCGAAAAATGCTGGCCGCCTGAATTAATGGCCGAGCTTATTAAGAAATCCTGTGAACAATACCCGAACACGCAACACATCCTTATCCCCGGCCTGGCAGACTGGGAATTAGAAACCGCTAAGATGATAAAAAAAATAGTGGGTAACAAAGAAAATTTTTCAATGTCAGAGTCAGGTGCAAAAGCGATATCTTTGATTTGCCATGCTCAGGCCGTTGTTCTTAATGATACCGGTATGCGAAACCTGGCTATCGCTGCAAATACACCAACGGTATGTATTTTCCCTATCACCTCGCATGTTTTTGGATATACCCCGTTATTTGGGAAACACAAAGTTGTCGTCAATGGAGAGACTGAACCCGCTAAAGTGGATGATGTGCTTAATAAGTTAAAGGAGATCATCGGTTAATATTTAGTTACTCCGGAACCATTAACTTAACTAAATTTTTGAAGTGTTTTTCTTCAGAAAAGCGTTTATCTGCATCATTTTTTCCAGCCAATGCCAACTTGTCACAAGCGTTTTTATTGTCAACTATTTTTAATAGCTGCTCAGACAGATCATCTGGGTTTTCTGTTTTAAATAATAAACCCGTTTTTTCATGTTCAATAATTTCAGGAACACCACCACAATTAGAGCCAATAACCGCAACGCCTGCTCTCATAGCTTCAGGTAAGACTAAACCAAAAGTTTCGCACTTTGTGGCCAATACAACGGCATCAAAACAAGACATAATGCTGGGTGGATGATTATGGAAACCTAAATAAAAAACATTTTTTTCAAGATGATATTCCTTAATTTTGCTATTAAGCATAGCGTAATAATCCTGATCCATAATATGACCAATCATTGCAAGTTGAACAGGCTTGCCCTGTTTTTTTAAGTTATTAACGGCTTCAATCACAAAGTGTTGACCTTTGCCTTCTTCTATTCGTCCAAAAATAACCAAATGAAATATATTTTCATCAATCCCTTTGTCAGCTAAAAATGATTTGCACTTGTCTGTATTATGTTCAACAACAGGAACACCATGATAGAGAAGGTGTACTTTGCTTTTATTAAGCGGCAAATTCCTGATTGTATTATTGTAAAGCTCTTTTGTAATAACAATGTAGGCATCAACGTGTCGATATAAAAAACGATGATAAACATCCTTTTTTTTCCGGCTTATCGCCATGTGCCGGGTAAAGATTAAACGAACTTTTCTCCTGCTAAATATTTTGGCCAGAACAACAAATAAAAGATCTTTACTCCAATGTGCATGCACAACATCAATTTTATTTTTATCAATATAGCGGGCAAGCTTAACGGCTGATAGTATAGGTAGACGATGAAAAGGAGAAGAAAAGGTATTCGCAAGAATATTTATATTCATTAATTTATCAAATATAAATGATTTTTTTGCACAAAGAATAGTATAGTCCTGATTATTTTTTTCAAAATAATTAATAATATTTAAAACATACAGCTCTAAACCTCCAAAACCGCGAGACATACAAACCTGAAGTACTTTCATCTTTTGCTGCCTTAATATTTCCTGTTCATAATTTAAAAAAATACACGTATGAAGATATAAAATATATTATTTTACTCATCGATTGCGTACTATTAGCCAAAGCCGATAATTTCAATGAGCAACATTATATTCAGATGAAAATTCTTATTATCCGAAACGACAAGCTGGGGGACTTTATACTAAGTTTGCCATCTTATAAGCTATTAAAAACCGCTATTCCAGATTCAGAAGTTCACGCCTTAGTGCCTGATTATACAAGTGAATTAGCGAAGACGTCCCCTTACATAGATAAAGCTATCATTGATCCCACTTCAGACTCGACTTTAGCACAACAATACCAGTTATTAAAAACTTTACGAAATGAAAAATATGATGCAATTATAACGCTCTATTCCACAACCCGAATTGGCTTATTGGCCTTTGCATCGGGAACAAAGTACCGTTTAGCACCCGCGACTAAAATAGCACAAATTTTCTACAACCAGCGTTTAACACAAAGACGTTCAAAATCACTAAAGCCCGAATATGAATATAACCTTGATTTAATAAAAAAATATCTTTCGGATACCGGCGTAACAAGCTCACGTCCGCCACAAGTACCCTACTTACATTTCAATAATGTAGACGTTAAAAGAATCAAAGAAAATTTTTATGAAAAATATAAAATTAATCAAAATAATAAATTGATCTTTGTTCACCCCGGCACAGGTGGTTCAGCAACAAACCTTTCTCTACAACAATATGCCGCTTTAATTGAAACGCTTGGTCTCTCAAAGGCACTCTCTTTTGTAATTACAGCCGGCCCTGGAGAGCTGGAAAAGGCGAATGAACTGTCACAGCTTATTAAAAATATCCCGCATATCGTTTATCACTCAACGGAAGGGATTGTTCATTTTTCAAAATTAATTCAAGGCTGTGACCTTTTTATTAGCGCTTCAACCGGGCCATTACACATCGCCGGTGCATTAAACCGTGCAACAGCAGCCTTCTATCAACGCCGCCGTTCTGCAACCCCGTTAAGATGGCAAACATTAAACTCCGAAGAGAAACGATTAGCATTTACTCCGCCGGATGGTGAACATGAATCTGATCTAAGCAGTGTCGATGTGCATATTGCTGCTAAGGCCATCATCAATAAATTTTTGGCATAAAAAAGGCCCGGATAAAATCTGAGCCTTTACATTATTGTTTACTTCTCCTGTCAAAAAAGCACGTCTATCACCCTCTACGATTCGCCGCTCTTTTTTCCAGCGCTTCGATTCTGGCCTCAATCGGAGGGTGTGAAGAAAACAATGCCATAATACCTGCCTTATCGTTAATACCAAAGGCTGCCATCTGTTCGGGTAAGGCTTCAGGTTCAACCTGACCAAGACGTTTCAGCGCGTTAATCATATTATGGTGACCTGCTAAATCCGCACCGCCTGTGTCCGCAATGAACTCTCGCTTTCTCGAAAAATACATCACGATAGTTGAAGCAAGTATCGACAATACGACCTGAGCAACGATCACACTGACAAAGTATCCAATACCGTGGCCCTGATTATTTTTTAAAATGACCCTATCAACCACATGCCCAATGACGCGGGACAAGAAAACAACGAAAGTATTTACCACCCCCTGAATCAAGGCCATTGTTACCATATCACCGTTGGCGATGTGGCTCATTTCATGACCAACAACCGCTTCAATCTCACCCTGAGCCATATTGTCTAATAACCCCTGAGAAACTGCCATTAATGCATTATTTTTACTCGCACCGGTCGCAAAAGCATTCATTGCCGAAGTCGGAAAAATGGCCACTTCCGGCATTTTTATGCCAACAATTTTGGCTTGTTTTTCGACCGTACTGATTAACCATTTTTCCATATTAGTGCGTGGATTGGTGATCACAACCGCACCCGTCATACGCTTTGCCATCCATTTAGAAATCAGCAAAGAAATGATTGAACCACCAAAACCAATAACACCTGAAAGGATAACTAATGCCTGGATATTAAGATCTGAGCCATTTTCAGCCAATATGCTGTCAACGCCCAATAGACGTAAAGTAATACTCAATACCACCATGATGGCAATATTGGTCATAATAAATAACATAATTCGTTTCATAGCTTCACCTGTTTAATGTCTCAATGTGGATAAACACATCCCCACAATCGGCTCGATACTACAGCTTCTATCACATAAGAAAAAGTCGAATATAACTGCTATAATCATCGTATTTTACGAAGAATAATAACATTCCCATGAACTACAAACACTTACATTACTTCTGGGTCGTGGCCAAAGCCGGCAGTATTGCCCGAGCAAGCGAAAAACTGCATATTACACCTCAAACCATCAGCGGTCAGCTTAGTCTGCTGGAAGAAAATTTAAATGAAACCCTGTTTACCCGGGTAGGCAGAAACCTGGAATTAACAGAAACGGGACGGCTGGTGCTGAGCTATGCGGATGAAATTTTCTCATTAGGAGGTGAGCTGGAAGAAGCTTTGCATAACCTCCCGGAAAATAGAGCAATTTCATTTAAAGTGGGGATAGCCGACGTCGTCCCCAAGTCCATCACCTACCGACTGCTCGCTCCTGCACTTCAGTTACCCGATCCTATTCGTATCATTTGTCGTGAAGGTTCGGTCGACTCATTATTAGCCCAGCTCGCCATCCACAAGCTGGATCTTGTTATTGCAGATAGCCCCATTCCGCCATCAATAAATGTACGCGGCTTCAATCACCCTCTTGGTCATTGTGGTGTAACATTTTTTGCCTCACCATCGCTCGCCACTCAACTTGGATCAGATTTTCCACAGAACCTTAATGCAATGCCATTGCTATTACCGGGAGAAATGACCGTGGCTCGCAGCCAGTTAACCCAATGGCTTGATAAACAACATATCTATCCTTACATCGTCGGCGAATTTGATGACAGTGCTTTAATGAAGGCATTCGGCAGAACGGGGACAGGCATATTCACCGCACCAACCCCCATTGCAGAAGAAGTTGAGAAGCAATATGACGTCATCGCCATTGGACAAACAAATGAAATACAGGAACAGTTCTACGCAATCTCTGTCGAGCGTAAAATTTCTCATCCTGCAATAACCGCTATTACAGAAACCGCCAGAGAATGGTTATTTCAAAACTCTGCCTGAATAAATACAATAAATTAACTGATTTAAACTATCAACAATCAGGCCATTACATGTTTTAAAATTCAGTTAGCTCTCACCAGTTAGGATATACTCTATCTCAAAATGCTCTTTTTAAAGCATCTTTAAACTAAAATTTTACGGGTTATAGTTCTATGGATTTTGAATGGGTTACACTTGCTCTTGGTGACGTTACCTGGATTTCACTCGCATTTATTTTGGGGTTTCTGGTCAGCCTTATCAACCTCCCACCATTAGTAGGTTTTTTAATAACAGGCTTTGTACTTAATTATTTTGGCATGACAAGTGGTGAATCACTACAAAAATTCGCTGACATCGGCATCACACTCTTGTTGTTTACAGTTGGTTTAAAATTAAACCTGAAAGTATTAATCCGACCGCAGGTGTGGGCAGTGACGATGTTGCACATCGCGATTATTATCGCCGTTTTTGGTGCACTTATTTTTAGCTTAACCTTTACTGGCATCTCACTCTTTTCTGAGATGGATCTCAATACATCTTTATTGCTCGCTTTTGCACTCAGTTTTTCAAGTACCGTCTTCATTGTAAAAACACTGGAAGACAAAGGAGAGATGAGATCACTGCACGGCCGAATCTCCATTGGTATTCTGGTCATGCAAGATATTGCCGCCGTTATATTTCTCGCAGTTTCTCTTGGTAAAGTTCCTTCTCTGTGGGCCTTATTCTTGTTTTTACTTATTCCCTTACGTCCATTATTGCATTACATATTACAAAAAACAGGCCATGGTGAATTATTGATTTTATATGGCCTTGTTCTCGCATTAGGCGGAGCAGAACTATTTGAGCTTGCCAGTGTTAAAGGTGATCTTGGTGCCTTAATTATGGGTGTACTAATTTCAACCCATCCGAAATCTACCGAATTGTTTAAGTCAATGCTGGGCTTTAAAGATTTGTTTCTGGTGGGTTTCTTTCTCACCATTGGTATGGCAGGCCAGCTTTCACTCGAAGCCTTAGTGATCGGAATATTGCTGGTGCCTTTTATCGCAATGAAGTCAGCACTCTTTTTTGCTTTAATGACCCGCTTTAAATTACGTGCCAGAACATCCTTGCTGGCAAGTGTAAATTTAAGTAACTACAGTGAATTTGGTTTAATTGTCGTTGCAATAGCAGTATCAAATGGCTGGATGAATTCCGACTGGCTAGTCGTTATAGCCGTTGCACTCTCACTATCTTTTATCGTTATATCTCCTCTCAATAAAATTGATAATAAACTCTATGGAAAATTCAAATCATACTGGATGAAATTTCAAACTCCACAGCGGCTTTCTGATGATATGTTGTTAGATACTCAGGGATCTACCATCGCTATCTTTGGTATGGGGCGGGTTGGTAGCGGTGCTTATGACAAAATGCGCAAAAGCCATGGAGAGACCGTTGTTGGCGTAGACTTTGATTCCTACATTGTAAAAAGGCATCAATCCAAAGGCCGGAAAGTATTGCACGGAGATCCAAGCGATGCTGACTTCTGGGAAAAAATTGAAAAAGATCACAGCATCAAGCTGGTCATGCTGGCATTACCTAATCTGCAAGCAGGTTTAGATGTGCTGGAACAACTTCGGGAAATTTCTTACTCCGGGCATATCGCGGCAACGGCAAGATATAGAGACGAAGTTCCTTTATTAAAAGAGGCTGGTGCGAACGTTGTATTTGATATTTATACCGAAGCGGGGGTTGGCTTTGCAAATAATGCACCGGCAAAAAATTAATGTGCGAAAGGACGTGGTGATTTACTGGCGCAAATCATAAACCACACCTCAAAATAGCATAGCAATAGATGAATATATTTGATCGTACTGTCACTCTCTATATTTTGTATGACTACTGAACCGAACCCATTGACTCATTTTCTACATTGGCAGGTAATGGCAATCCCGCAATACGACTGCCCTGAGCAGCGGGTCCGTGCGGAAATAATAAATACAAATAGCGCTTCCCCCCTTGCTCAGCAAAATGTTCATCCAATTTTCGTGAAAGTTCATGGCTTGCATGTGGCCAACCGTGTTGTAAATAGTATTGCTGTAAATAATCAATGACACGCCAATGTTCCGGTGTCAGCGTGAGTCCGTCCTGCTCAGCCAGTTTAATCGCCGTAGCCTTATCCCATTCTTGTAATGTTTGTTCCCGCTCCAACACATCAGGTGCGATATCCTTTTTTTCAGGGTGCAGTATGTAGTCATTAATATCCGTCATGTTATCCTCCTTCCAACAACACAATAAGTCTGTTGTCACTATTACAAACTATTTATTTCAACTTAATACTTACAAACCGAATATTCTGCATAAGTTTATAAAGTACGCCTTTTTCTTTATCAATAATTATAGTTGTACGTGTACATCTGAATAGTGAACCGGCTATAAAATAGTTAATATTAGCAACATGTTCATTCATATAACTGGCGTGACTCAAGCTTCGATTTAAGTCACGCCACTATTTTACACACTAATCAATTTCGATTTTCCTTATGCTGGAATCAACAGTGTCTTCTCTTGGAATAGTCACTGTCAATATGCCGTTTTTCATTGACGCGCTTATCTGCTCCGCGTCACCATCGTCTGGAATTGCCAGTACGCGCTCAAAAGTGCCATAGTGCCTTTCAATTCGATAAAAATGTTTATCCTTTTTCTCTTTTTCCTGCTGCTTGTTGCCTTTAATAAGCAGGGTACGATCTTGTAGCTCCAGAGAAACATCTTTTTGTTCCAGGCCAGGCACTTCCAGAGTGATGGTATACTTTTTGTCATCACTCAGCACATCCACACTGGCATGAAACTTGTGGAGAAAATCATTGTCCAGCAGCCGGTTCAACAAGGGTGCTTGACCGAGCGCAGGTGCGCCGCGAAAGGCATCATCAAACAAACGATCAATTTCCCGATGCAGCTGCAGCATGCTGGAAAAAGGATGAGATACTGGCAAAATATCACCTTGTTTTACCGGTATGTCTCGCTGCTGCTTCTCTTCATGCTTAAGCCAGTTCCAGGGATTAAGTTTTTTTATGTCCATAATTAAACCTCTTCAATTATATCATTTCATAAAACGGGAGAACGATAAAAAATTCTCCCGAGTTCCTGACTAAGCCGCCTCTGCCTTTTTAGCGTTATGTTCAAGTACCTTAGTAGAGCCTGAATTAATCGTAATCCATCTGGGTTTCATTGCTTCCGGCAGCTCCTGTTTTAATTCGATAGTCAAAAGCCCCTTATCAAGTTTTGCAGCGACAACTTCAACGTGATCCGCAAGACTAAACTTACGTTCAAAACTTCGGTTCGCAATTGCCTGATAAAGGTATTTACGTTTGTCTTTATCTGAATCTTTCTTACCTTTAACAATAAGCAGACCGGGCTCAACCTGTATATCCAGCTCATCCTGAACAAACCCTGCAACGGCCAACGTGATCGCATAGCAGTTTTCATCCAGTATCTCGATATCATAAGTGGGATAACCGGCATTTCTCTGCTCAGACCTGAAGGCGTTATCAAACAAGGACGTCACAGGATCAAAACCAATGGTGTTGCGATAAAGTGGTGTTAAATCAATAGTTGTCATGGCATATCCTCCATAAAAGCAATATGAAACTGAACAATTAAATTAAGAAACCGGAGCCTTTGACCCCACTCTCTATTATTGGAAATAAGGGTACACTCTGGATTTTCAATACCCGGTAAAGAAAAAAATTGTTGAAGTTGATAGTTTCTTACTTGAAATCTTATCCATAAAACCCATGTCATTTTCTCTATTACCGCAAGGTCTTACCGACATTTACAGATTCTTGTCGGAAGTTTTACCTGCTGTATCTACCGTAGTAATTTGCATTCGGCATGTAGAAGAAATCTTAGGTAATAGGCTACTCTAGTGAAAAACACGTTAATATGATTAAGGTAATTTGCCATGAATAAAAAAATATTATCCTTAGGTCTTTATTCAGAGGAAACAAAGGAACAATGGCCAAAGCTAAACCTATACCAGCGCTTTGAACAGGTGGTCACTCTGATTTTATCGCTAATTATATCTGTTGTTATTATTGTTGCCCTGTTTGAGTTAATAGCTAAGGTCTGGACTATGTTAGTTAGTGGAGTATTCGATCCACTTAACCATCAGGTCTTCCAGACGGTGTTTGGAGCAATCATGACTTTACTTATCGCCATGGAGTTTAAACATTCCATTATCAGAGTGGTTTCGCGAAATAACAGTATTATACAGATCAAGACCGTCGCCTTTATCGCCATACTGGCATTGGCGCGAAAGTTCATTATCCTTGATATTAGTAAGACCAGTGCAGAAACCATTGCTGCATTAGCGATCACAATACTGGCGTTGGCGGGTGTTTACTGGTTGGTGTCTGATAGCGAATATCGCAAAGGCAGCCGCACAGACGTTCCACCTAAAGAACATTAACTAAGGCAGCTATAATTCACGCCATATTATAATGCGTCTATTCAAATAAATAGGATATACTTTGAGTATCGATAAGAGTTTCAGCCTGTTTGTATGATGATATAAGGCTGACCGATATTTTAGAAATGAATATTGCAACATAGACTAATGGGATTGAGCCACTAAATGAAAACCGAGTTAACGACTATCGGATGGCGAGAATGGATATCTCTTCCGGAACTAGGACTGCCTTTTATCAAAGCTAAAATTGATACTGGTGCAAGAACATCTTGTTTGCATGCCTTTGATGTAAAACCATTTAATAAAGACAGTGAAGAATGGGTTCGCTTTGGGATCCACCCCTATCAAAACGACTCCGGGCGTGAAATTTATTGTGAAGCAAAAGTACTCGATAAACGTACTGTTACAGATTCCGGCGGGCATAAAGAAGAACGCTATGTCATTTCCACTAAACTGGAATTACCCGACAAGCAATACTTAACTGCAGAAATCACGTTGAGTAACCGCGACTCCATGCGTTTTCGTATGCTGCTAGGCCGAACGGCGATGGAAACAAATTTCACTGTAAACCCCGCAGAATCGTATATGCTTGGTAAACCAACAAATAAAGGATAGCGTACTATCACAGTAAATGATTATTCAGGTATTAAATCCAGTAACTACTTACTATATTTTAGCTCATCACCTGTAATGATAAGGTGAACCTCTTCAGGATATTGTTTATTGTACTTATCAAGAATAGCTTTTATTTTTTTCTCCTTCATGAAAGTAGGTTTAGCCAGATAAAGTGATGTTTTATACCTTGCTTCGTGAGAAATTCTGGCCATAGCTGAAAATATACAAACAGGATTGTTTATAAGTTCTTTCTCTATAAATTGAGCCATTCTTTCACGCGAACCTGTTTTTGTTATCTTGCGTGTAAACTCCAGAACATTATCCAACTTTTTATTATCTTTACACCCTCTTGCATCAACAAGAGTCTTGTTAAGTATTGTGTAATATTTAATAAAGTTCTTATTTTTGAAATCCTCATCAATACATTCTAACTTATTGCAAACATCGACGTTTTGTGCCAGCAACTGGTTAGAATAAAAAACTAATATTGTAAGAATAATAAATTTCATATTTCACAATCTCTAACTGAAGTTGCTAACCTAAAAACACGATACAAACATATTATGATGTAAATCAATCATGAGATATCTGTTTTTCTCTTTGATACATAATAACAGCACCTGTTCTTAGCAAGCCAAGAACAAGTAAAAACGCAGACAAGGCATATAACATATCCGGCTTTATTTCATGTTTAAACAGCCCGATAAGTATTTCACGTACCGTAAAAATAATTGCGGCATCAAGAATAAAGGTCAGGCGAAGTTTATGAGTATTAAAGTATTCAACTAATGATCTGGACAGTTCAACCAGTACATATAATGTTAATACATCTGCAATGATATCGATATAATGTCCGGTAATGCCCTTTAGTTGTATCAAGTCCCATGTTGTGGAAAATAAGTTTATTGCTCCAATAGCAATACCAAGCATAATAAATACAAGAATAACTGCGAAAACGATATTCACAGCGGTATTAAATATTCCATTTAACTTATGGTTAAACATTATTTTCTCCAGGACTTCACTAATATTTCAAATGTATACTTTACAGTATTGTTTTAGAACCGACGGATAATTTTATCTGGCATCCTTTGCTCACGTTGTTTAATCCTGATTATCATTATAGTTATACTCTTTACACAAAGGTTTGGTCGTATACTCTATTGCAGAATCAACAAGAAAATAATTTTTTAAATAATTTCGGCCAATCAATATTTGATAGTTAAAGTTATTTCTGTCTGCCAGATTGATTTCCTGTGTCCGGTAAATTTTTCCCAAACAAATACCAAGATTAATAACAGGTCGCTTAAGAGAAAAGGCAAGTTTACGTTTAATTTTTACATAACGAACAACCTTTCGTTCTAATAATACTTCTTCACCAATATTATTTTCGATACTAAAACGGATCCATTTTTCGCCATTTTTTTTGAATTTCTTAATAATTTTCGCATTTAGCGATGATGTTGTCGCCCCCGTATCAATTTTTGCCTTTAACTTAAGATCGCTATCCGCAATTTCAACATATTCCAGCCAGCCAATAGCCTTCTTCTCTGAAGCAAAAGATACAGGCATTTGAAACAAGCAAACGAACAAAACCGACAATACTCCGAACCGTGAATACCGCATATTATTTAATCCAAATAAGCCCTAAAAGGAGGTAACTTATAATAGACGTTATCACCTTTATCAAGTACATTTTCACTTATGCCTGAAAATATATCTGCAGAAACGGGGACTAGTGATACTACAACCCTTAAAAAACCAATATGGTGGCTTATTGCTATACTTGTTCTGTTATCTATATTGGGAATAAGTAGTCGGTTGTTACTCTCTGGAGCAGAGACGCTGGCTGGTGGAGATCGTTTATGGCGTCTTGCGGTTAATGTTTCTACAGTTGCCTCAGCAGGTAATACCTCGATTAATATTCACCCTCCTTTTGATACACCACATATTCGAAGTATCCAGCGCAACCTGACTTACCCCAATTATAAGGTGCGAAAACCTGCAGCGAATAAAAAACCCCGGCGCAGTATCCATGTTACCGCCATAAACAATGGCGCCAGTAATGTCTCTGCAGAGTATTTTTTGCATCTTAGTCAGACACCTTTTATTTTAGCTGCAAATAACACTGAATTAACAACAGCAAAAAGAGAAAGCTTTCTGCTAGATGATACAACCTTACAATTTAAAAGCTATACCGTAAAAGAAGTAGTAAAGAAACTTTTGCAGAAACAACCTAACCAGGAACTTATCGTTGATGAAATTTATTCTTTTCTTAAATCGTTCCCGATCTACCTGGGAAAAGATGCGGCGAATGTCCCCCGGATTTTAACTCAGAAAAAAGCAACCATATATGATCGTTCCCTTGCCATGGTTGCATTATCTCGAGCAGTCGGTATTCCTGCCCGACTTGTCAGCGGAATAATATTAAAAGACGAGATTGAACCACAGCCCCATTACTGGGTTGAAGTCTATCAGGAGAACCTGTGGTCTGCTTACGACGTCCACTTTGGTTATAAACAAACTGTCCCGATAAATTATTTACCAATGCGCCGGAATGCGAAGGACATCGTAGAAATCGTGAATGGTGATTTTAACCAGATAGAGTACGATCTGGAACAGGAGTTTAATCATCCTTCGATGCGTCAAAAAGAAAAAGAACAATGGAGTTCTATCTTTGACTTGACCCGACTATCGTTAGATATACGCAATGAACTGGCTATTTTATTGTTATTACCACTGGGGGCATTAATAACAGCATTATTTCGGCACCTGGTTGGCGTTCACAGCTACGGGGTATTTACGCCAACCCTGCTCGCGCTGGCAATTGTATACGCAAACTTCATTACAACATTGACTGTTTTTATTGTGGTCATATCATTAGCGATTGGAGGACGAAGTTTTTTTCCAACGACACTAACACGTATTCCCCGGCTCTCTATTATTTTTACTTTAATCGCCGTAATACTGACCTTATCTGTTTCTGTTTTAAATTACTTTGATATAGAGCAGGAAGGAAAAATAATTTTGCTACCCATAATCATCCTGACTTCGCTGGTTGATCGTTTTTATAATACAATCGAAGACATGGGCTTGAAAATTGCGCTTAGACGCATGGTTTGGACAATTATTATTGCCTTGCTTTGTCTGCCTGTTATACAGTTTGAAACCTTAGGCCATTTAATTCTTGAATACCCGGAAATACACTTTTCAACGCTGGCGATATTCTTAACCATTTCACTTTATAAAGGAAAACATTTAATAAACTTGCCTGTGTTAAAAATACTGGCTGAGCCTAAAGTGATAAAAAAGAAAAAAAATAAATAATTTCGTACAGCTATCTCACCCTACCATTACATATTCCTAACTTTAGATCGTATAATTTTTTTTTAACGGTACAATAAGTTTTTAATATATGACTACAAATACAAACTAATAATGATTCAATACCTTTACTTTAGGTGATTCGAATAGATTTATTTTTGGCACCCGCTGATTTACAGGGCGACAAGTTAGTTTAAAGAGAACTCTTACATCCATTTTAATTTTTTAAAGATGTATATCTGAAAGATTGAAACAGATACTAAAATTGCACAAAAAACATAAAATGCTCCCTTATATTCAGCACCGGGAATTCCACCAACATTAATCCCTAACAAACCTGTTAAAAATCCCAAAGGTAAAAAAATTGCGGCAACCATGGATAACACATACATCCTTTTATCCATTTGTTCCGATATTCGACTCATTAATTCTTCCTGAATAACGATAGCTCTTTCCCGTGAAGCGTCAAGATCTTCAATATAACGCATCGTGCTGTCAGCGATTTCACGTAATCTCAACCGATCCATATCATTTAACCAGGGCACACGTTCATTATGTAAACGCGACATCGCTTCCCTTTGTGGAGCGAGGTAGCGTCTCAGGCTAATTGCTTCACGACGAAGTTCAGAAATTTTTGGCCGAAGCTGATAACCTTGCGCTGATAACACCTCTTCTTCGAGTAGGTCAGCCTTGTTTTCAATATCATCAACCACGTCGGCCATTCGTCTGACCAAACCACTCGATAGCTCAACCAGAAATTCCCCGGTTGTTTTAGGCCCATCTCCCTGCTCAATCGCCTGCCTTAAATCTGTTACAGAAAGTAGCCTTCTTCTTCTGGTACTAATGATGCAATTTTTGTTTATCCATAAACGAATCGAGACCATATCTTCAGGATCAGCACCCGGATTCATATTAACACCACGTAAGGCAACCAGTAATCCATCTTTCATTACGACACTACGTGGCCGCGGGTCATCACTTATTAAAGCAGAAACCACCAGCTCATCCAGACCGCTCTTTTCACGCAACCATTTTTCACTTTCAGCAAGGGTATAATCAAGATGCACCCATAACAAGCCCTTCTCTGCAGACCAATTGTTAATCTCTTGCCAACCAACAGCCTCTCCGCCACCCTGGCCATCAAGAATATAAGCGGCAATTAAATCATTATTATTTTCCATAGCATATCCTGATATTAATTATTTTTTTCAATATATTAACAATAAATATCCTCATTCCAGTCAGCCATCTTTAATCATTATCTTTAGATAAATTAATATCTTTAGCTGAAGCATTCTCATTCGATAAACCAGTATCATTTTCAGGTGCGTTTTTTATATGCACATCCCGTTGCGGGAATGGAATTTGAATATTATGTTCCCTGAAAGCCGCATCTATCGCAAAATTAAGATCACTGTTGGCCTGGAACTTTTGTGGAATATTTTTAATAAATACACGTAATTCAAATAAAAGTGAGCTGTCTCCAAACCCCATAAACAAGACTTTAGGTTCAGGCACACTGCCATCGGTTACCACTAACGCATTTTTTTGCGCTATATCCATTAAAATATTATGTACCAGCAATGTATCCGTACCATAGGCAACGCCAACAGGTACGCGAATACGTCCTGTTACATCACGTAACATCCAGTTAGTCACCTGCCCCGAAATAAGATCGGAGTTAGGCACAATAACATCGGCTTGATCAAAGGTTTGTATTTGCGTTGAACGAATACTAATACGTTTAACAAAACCTTCCGTGCTACCTACAACGATCCAGTCACCCGTTTTAATCGGGCGTTCAAATAATATTATGAGACCGGAAACAAAATTATTCACGATATTTTGCAAACCAAAACCAATACCAACAGAGAGCGCACCCGCAATAATTGCCATGTTGCCAAACTCTACACCCGTTACAGAAAGTGAAATAATCAACGCCAGGGCAACCCCGACATAACCACTTATTGTGGCAACCGCTTCCCTGGCACCGCGGTCGAAATTAGTACGAAGCAACCAGCTGCTTTCGAGATTTGTTTTAAGCCAGCTATTCAGCGCAAGCAAGGCGGTTAAAACAATAACAGCTAATATAATCCGTGCCGGAATAATCTTTAAAGAACCAATAGTAAAGCCTTCCATCAGGACAGTATTAATTTGCTGAAAACCTGTGTCTGATAACCCCCAAATCCTTAAAACCGCAGCGATCAATATCAGCCATAAAGCGGTATTAAAAATAAGCCGTATCCAATTCAGTTCAGGTAATTTTTTTCGTACTTTAATGCCTAAAGAATTACGGATATATCGCTGCCACCTTGCCTTGCCTTTTATCAGCCCATCAAATAAATCATTAAGCAATCGCGACAAAATGATAAATATACCAAATGTAAATAACGTACCAAATACCGCAAAAATCACATAAGCAGACAGATTTCGGTAGCCTAATAACTCAACCACCAGAATTGAAATTAATATCAGGTTAATTGCAAACCGTATAAAAATCGTGTTTTCAAAACGGGGGATTTTACCCAGTAATTGAACAGCCCAAATAAGGTTTAAAACAAAAATAAAAGTAAATAAGCCCCGTGACAATAATAATGTTTCTTTTGGTAAGCTTTGAGTCAATAACGTGGTGAATAGTAAATAACCAATAAATAAAAGAATTAAAAAGACTTTTAACCTTTGCGCCAGCGCTATTGCAACAGTTTCCGGCAACCCATGAAAAGAAATTGCCGGCTTTCGTGGCCTTAGAAATATTTCAACAATGGCAATAAGTGTAAAATAAATTGGCAAGCCATAGGCGATAACACTAATGAAAGGTACGGGAGTTACCGTTGAGGTGAGGATGTAACAAAAAACAGCGACACTTAAACTGATCAATAAGTGAGGGGCATAAAAAGCAGAGATCGAAAGAAACGAACGTAAAATATGATTTGAAAAGGTATCGTGCATCATATTTTTTCGGATATAGCGGCATATATGCTTACGAATAAGCAAACTTATTAACAAGCTAAAGAAGATAACAACTAACAAAACCAGCATATTAGTTATTGATATAAGCGCAATTCCGGTATTATTTAATAAAAACAGTTGCGTTGCTTTTAACCATAACGAAGGTTTATTCCAGTTTTTAAGAATTAAATCGCTAATATTATCTGTCTTTGCAAATAACCTGACTGATAATAAATTCTGTTGCTCAACCGATAAACCTTTAAGTACTTCTTCGCCTCTTAATACAATGACGCGACAACTTGCCAGCACTTCCTGTGCCTTCAATATGTCATGATTTAATTCTTTACGCTTTTGTCTCACGTTTACCAGTTCATTTTTATTTGGCTTACCCAGAGACTCCAGGTTTTTCTTTAATTCTTCAGCCGTCGCACTCTCTTCTACAATACATTGAGACCCGGCTGATTCAATTTCTGCAACCTGTTTTATCGCCTGCGATAGCTCGTTTTCGTCATAACGATGACGTTCTAATTTTCGTTCAATACTATCTAACGTTTTGCTGTAACTTCGCAATGATTTATAGTTGGTTTCACTATCTGCTATTGATGCAGGTGAATAGGCGGCAACAACCGAAAAAAGAATCAAGTTCAGCAGCTTTATGACAACAGAGCGGAACAAGGAAAAATCAGATATATACGACATTTACTGAGACCATTTTAAATATGTTAACGATAAAAGATTTATTGTATGAGAACATCCTATACTATACCAACACTAAATATTGCCAACTTATCTTATTTTTTTAATATTGCGAACGGAATGGAATTAAATATAGTAAATTTAAAATTTTTCAATTAATCTTCTTACTTAAATAGATACCGAATCTTCTCAAAAATTCGCACATGAAACATAGGGCTAACAAATGAAAATTGCTATTTTATCCAGAAATAAAAAACTATATTCTACTCGCCGCCTGATTGAAGCCTGTGAACAACGGGGTCATGAACCTATGGTCATCGATGCACTGCGTACTTATATGGATATTGCTTCCAATAAGCCCGAAGCACACTTTAATGGCAAAGTGCTCCCCCGTTTTGATGCTGTTATTCCCCGTATCGGTGCTTCGGTGACTTTTTATGGTACGGCTGTTCTGAGGCAGTTTGAAGTTATGGGTTCTTTTCCTCTGAATGAATCCGTCGCAATCAGTCGCTCACGCGACAAACTGCGTTCATTACAGTTATTGTCGCGCAAAGGTGTTGGCCTGCCTAACACTGGGTTTGCGAATAGTCCTGATGATATACAGGATTTACTTAAAATGGTGGGCGGTGCGCCTCTCGTTGTTAAATTATTAGAGGGTACTCAGGGAATCGGTGTTGTTCTCGCCGAAACTAAAAAAGCTGCAGAGAGTGTTATTGAAGCCTTTATGGGTCTAAAAGCGAATATTTTGGTACAAGAATATATCAAAGAAGCCAGTGGTGCTGATATCCGATGTTTAGTTGTTGGTGGCAAAGTAGTTGCTGCTATGAAGCGTCAGGCACAAGCGGGGGAATTCCGTTCGAACTTACACCGTGGTGGTAGTGCATCACTAATTAAAATCACACCTGCCGAACGCGCCACCGCAGTAAAAGCAGCAAGTGTAATGGGGCTCAATGTCGCCGGTGTCGATTTGCTTCGCTCAGAACGTGGTCCACTGGTGATGGAAGTGAACTCTTCGCCGGGTCTTAGAGGAATAGAAGATGCGACCGGCAAAGATGTTGCCGGTATGATTATTGAATTTATTGAAAAAACGGCAAAGCCACATAAAACCCGTACCAAAGGAAAAGGCTAACATCTGTGAGTACTGACGTCTTTGAAATAAACGGCATCGTCGTTAACCCAGGTACCCGAACAACCGTTGATTTACCCTTTGGTCGCATGTATACCCATACCCCTATGAGTATCCCGGTCCAGATCATTAATGGTAAAAAAACAGGACCACGCTTATTCTTAAGTGCTGCCATTCATGGTGATGAAATAAATGGCATTGAAATTATACGCCGTTTACTTAAATTACCGGCACTTAAGAAATTACAAGGCACTCTGATAGCGGTTCCCATGGTTAATATTCATGGCATTATTAATCATTCACGTTATTTACCTGATCGGCGAGATCTAAACCGTTCCTTTCCAGGTTCAGAGAAAGGACCATTAGCATTGAGACTGGCTCACCTTTTTATGAAAGAAATTGTTGAGAAAAGTACTCACGGTATAGATATACACACCGGTGCCATTCATCGCAGTAACCTGCCACAAATTCGGGCTAATCTTGACGATAAGGAAACAGAAGAACTGGCCATCGCATTTGATGCGCCTGTTGTCATTTCTTCTAATTTACGAGATGGCTCTTTAAGAGAAGCCGCCTCTGCATTCGGTATCCCAATGCTGTTGTATGAAGCAGGCGAAGCATTACGGTTTGATGAAGTTTCGATTCGCGCAGGCGTCCAGGGCATTATTAATGTTATGCGTAGTCTGGAAATGTTGCCCGCCAGTAAAAGACAAAAAAGAAAGCACATAGAACCTGTTGTGGCGCGTTCCAGCTCATGGGTACGCGCACCGGATAGCGGTATTCTCAGAGCGATGATTCCGCTAGGCGCCAGGGTAAAAAAGAACACCTTGTTAGGTGTTGTCGCCGATCCCTTTGGGGAGAAGGAAGTTAATGTGACCTCGCCGTTCAATGGTATTGTTATCGGACGGACAAACCTGCCTTTAGTGAACGAAGGCGATGCGCTTTACCATATTGCACGCTTTGAAGATATTCAGGAAATTGAGGCGAAAGTGGACGATTTTCATGAGGAACATTTACCCGAAGAAATTCCTTTCCCGAACTCTGAAAGCCCGATTATTTAATAACAACACACATACTTAAATAACCACAGCTCATAATCACGACGACTAAGATTATTTATGCATCTGATGTTTTAATATCACGCAAGGCTATACCCTGTAATAACCGTCCCAGAATATCTGAGCCGGTTATAATCCTTTTTTCGTCGGACCAAATAAGAATGAGATCATCATCAATAACATCATCGTTGTTCGATTTTGCATAAACCTTTAGCTTTGCAATCACCCGACCTAACAGGGTTTTGGCATCTGTCACAATAATGGGACGATGACAAAAGGCATAAGGATTTATTTTATCCTGACTAAATAAAGCTTGCCGCAAAAAGGCATTTGCATTTAATACCAGACAAGGCTGTTCTTGCTGATCAAGAATAATAATCCACTTTTTCCCGGAACGATTAATAGCCTGTAAAAATGGATCGCTGAGACTGCGTTCAAATTTTGGAAAGATCGGCTTATTATCTTTTACAGGTAAACTTATCAGACTATCAGGGTCAATATGCTCCCCCTCTTGTGTAACAACAATATCATCCAGCGCCAGAAAATTTAATGCACCAATGCCTTCAAGATGACCGACATCACTCTCACTGGTTTGAATATGTTTATGGATAATGGTACGTAAATCTCGCTCATTAAAATAACGAATGCCTTCTTCACCTAACCACCAGTCAAGTACCATGGCGCTGGGTTTTGCGACAGGAAAAAGAAGTAGTTGATAAAACTTCAGTACTGGAGAAAGCAATGAGCCCATTCGCATCGCATGCCGTGAAAAATAGGCCTGAGGTACTATTTCACCTGCAAAGGTGATAAGAACGGTCGAGAACATAAAAGCAGTCAGCCCTGTCATCACTGAGTTCGATAAGAGTGCCAGTAAAACATTAATTGATACATTGCCCCAGAGAATAGTGGTCAGTAAAAAATTAAAATCTTCACGAAGCGCAAGAATCTTTATTGCATCGCTATTGCCGGAAGAAGATTCAACTTCAAGGCGCAGACGACTAATGCCCAATATCGCCAGATTCAGACCAGAAAAGATGGCAGATTGACTTATACAAAACAAAATGCCTAACCAAATAAATAGATTAACTGAATGTTCTAACATTAATTAATTCTCACAAATCGATAAAAAAATAGACTTCATGCAGTACTAATGTCTACTATTAGCTGGAAATTAAAAATCTGTTTCGAAAAAAAGTATGTTCAGATAACAGTGACGATTTTCAACTGTATTAAGACCAAAAGGGACAGTAACATGAATATAAAATTTATAGTAACCCTTATACTCATAGTATTCGCCACCATCTTTATTGTGCAAAATGCAGAGATGGTAGAGTTACGTTTTTTGTTCTGGAAAATGGCTATGTCACGTTCTTTGATGTTTGTCTTTTTAGTCATATGCGGCATTCTTATAGGCTGGTTTCTACATAGTTATATGGCAAAAAAGAACGCCGCAAAAAAAACAATAAAAAGTAGATGACTGATTATTCAATACTTTCATTTTCATAAGGCGCAACGTCACCACGACTTTCCTCATTTTTTGTTGTTACCAGGTACATACCGTTAAGATAATGCATTGCCTTAAATAACTGTCGTGCCATACGACGAATCTGGCTATTGAGCTCCAGGGTATCGATGACACCCGGAATCGGGCTACGCAATTCAGCCCCCGCAAGTATCAAACTCGTTTTTGTATCATCATACGCAGTTTGTAGCCGCTGCAATTGTGCTTCACCAGCATCGAGCGAGAAACTTTCTGAATCAGGAACCGCTAATTCTATTAGATGCGCCACTTGCGAACGATAATAACCAACCTGTTCTGTAATATTTTCATCATCGATTGATATCATCTCTGCTTGTGTTCTCATAATCTCCAAACATTGATCTGCACATGCTAATAAATGTTGTTCTGCCCGTAACAACTTCGACATTTGCACCGAGGTTTCATTCGTCAACGTAACTTGTCCTAACTCACCGATAAAGCTGGCAACGGCATTGGCCAGTTTTTTTACAATGATATGATCGGTGCGTATATTTTTTTCTACCGCAGATTCTGTGCTTAATGTTGCCAGTGACATGCGTCTTACTATCGTGGTGATACGTGCTATTTCCATAGCCAATGCTTTTATTGCCAGCACGGGAGAAACGGCTATATTTTTATCAAGGAATTGTGGATTACCTTCGATCTCCTCCTGTGTGACAAAACGCTGTTCCAGCATTCGTGTCATTGTTTTACTGAAAGGGAAGATCAAAAGAACACCAAGAATATTAAATACAGTATGGAATAATGCCAGGGTAACTGCAGGAATATCTTCCAACCCCAAAAATTTACCGGTGGATTTCACAATCAAAAATAATAGCGGCAAGGTTAATAGGGCGACCAGCCCCGTTACAACATTAAAAATAACATGAGCAGCAGCGACCCTCTTTGCATTAGGTGTCGCGCCAATAACGGCAAAACCCGCTGTTGATGTTGTTCCGACATTAGCACCAATCACCATTGCAGCAGCAGCATAGAGCCCTAAGACACCTCCGGTTGCAGCAGTTAAGGTTATTGCGATTGCAGCACTGGATGACTGAGTAAGGACTGTCATCAGAAAACCCAGCATTAAATATAACAATACACCCGCAACGCCTTCTACAGTGAAGCGTTGTAGTTCTAAAGTGGTTGCTATCCCGGTAAACGCCTCTTTGAGTACATCGATTCCCAAAAAGAACAAACCGAATCCGGCTAACGCCATACCAAGTGATGCACGCCTGCTACTGCTGTTTATCAGTTGCATGAATACGCCAATACCAATCATTGGCAAAGCAAAAACTTCAACTTTTAATTTAAAACCAATAATGGCGACCAACCAGGCCGTCATGGTGGTGCCAATATTTGTTCCAAAAATAATACCCATCGCCTGGTAAAGATTTATCAAGCCCGCATTAACGAAGCCAATGGTCGCAACGGTGACCGCACTTGATGACTGTACTATCGCCGTTATTGCCAGGCCGGTGAAAATGCCATGAGCCGGGGTACGTGTCCATCGACTTAAAATACCGAGTAATGCGCGGCCTGCTGCTAACTTTAGACCATCGGTAATCATCCTTACCGCCAAAAGAAACAGTCCAAGTCCACCTATCAACATGCCTATAGTAAGTAAACTTTGTTGCATATTTTTTTCCTACAACATACCTGATAGCAAAGTTGCGATACCAAGAAAAGCAAAAAAGCCAACAACATCGGTAACCGTAGTCAATATAATAGATGATGATTGCGCCGGATCCTGCCCTAATGCCGACAACACAATGGGCACAATAACGCCGGCTAAGGCCGCTGCCACCATGGCAATCACCATAGACGACCCTATCACCAGCGCTAATCCTGTCGATGAACTCCAAACAAAAACACCTAAAGCTGTCAGTAAGGCAATTGCCACACCGTTCACAAAAGAAGCACCAACTTCTTTTCTTGCAACCTTCAGCCATTGACTGGTACCAATTTCACGTAATGCTAAGCCCCGCATTGTAACGGCCAGCGCCTGAGCACCAGTATTACCCGATTGCCCTGCCACGACCGGAAGCAAAACAGCCAATGCAGTAAACTTTGCAATCGTATCCTCAAATAATCCAACCACCGCGGCAGCCAAAAATGCGGTTAATAAGTTAATGGATAACCAGGGTAATCTTTTACTGACCACAAATCGAACCGGTGATAAAGCGCGTTCATCACGACTTGCACCCACCATGGTTAAAAGGTCTACACTGCTTTCTTCACGTACCGCTTCCATTAATCCATCATAATGAATAATCCCAATAAGACGCCCACTGATATCGACCACAGCTAAATCGGTAACACGATGGGTTTCTAACTGTTCAACCACTTCTTCGCGAGTTGCGGTCGCAGCAACCAGGCCGGGAATCGGTTGTGAAAATTTATCCAGTGTATCTGTTGCATCTGCAAGCGCTAATCGATGTATTTCAATCATGCTTTGCAGGTGTCCTTCATTATCAACAATATACAATTGTCTTGAGAAACGTGGTTTAAATTTACGAATACGGTGTAACACTTCCCGTACCGTCATATTTATATTCAATAGCAGAAAACGAGTATCCATTAGCGAGCCCGCACTCTCATCCGGGTATTGTACTAGCGAAGTTAGTTCACGTTGCCGGGTGATATCGACCAGTTTCAATAAGCGCTCTCGTTCCTCTAAATTCAGTCGCATTAGCACGCGTGCAACGCGAACAGGATCCCCTCGTAACAAGACCTGCTTTATTGATGACTCAGGTAATTCTTGTAAAACGCTCGTTGCCACATCCAGCATCAATCCATTCCAAATATTAATCCTCTCTGGAATTTTTTGTTGCTGCATCAGTTCAATTAACTCTTCATGTGATAATTGATTTACGGCTTGTTGAGCCTCCGTCGGGTGATAAAGCAGGAAGGCATTATTTAAAGCGTTCACTGCATGCTGAGTATTCTGGCTCATCACCTTCCCCCTTTGCCTGATTTATTCATACTAAATAAACTACTCAATAACTCAGCCATACTGATCCAGTATAAACTGGCTAATGACAATAAATTTTCCATGGCGTCCTGGCTATTATTCATTCCCCGGGTTCCGATCGTTTCTTGTATAGATCGATACTCCAGAGCACCTAATAATGTTTTATCCCGATCAATTACGGGTAATCTGCCTCGTGTTTTCCAGCCAGGATGTGTTAACAAAGACTCAGACAAGGCATGCACTGAAACCGCCTGCGATTTTTTATTCATAACATCGCGTAACTTTTCATGATGGCTCGAGGTAAGTAAGCGGCCAAGCTCCAGCATTCCCACTAATTTATGAGCACTGTCAATAATATAGAGTTCACATTTTACCGGATGTTCAAGACGTTCAATGCGACGAATCGCCTCCGCCACTGAAATCGTATCGGGTAAAACATCTATCCACGGATCCAACATCGCGCCTACCGACAAGGCAGGGTATTCAATATAACGCTGAAGTCGCTGTCGCATTTTCTGAGAAAACAACACTGTAATTTCCTGTTGTTTTTCTTTTTTTAGCATACGATAAAGACGCGCGGCAGACGCAAGCGGCATTTCTGCTAACAATTTTGCCGCATTAGATAATTGAATTAATTCCAGGCACGCGACCGCTTTTTCGGGCAACATCGCCGCCAATACTGGCGCACTGGTTACAACCGACAACTCACTAAACAAGGCGGCAACATTGTCTACTTCGAGTTGCTCCAGCGTACGCGCAGCCTCGGTAGGATAATTGAGCAGAAATTTCTGTGAAACCGCATTTTCTGTCTTCACCTTACGTGACCTTCTCTGTGATTATTGTTACTTGCTCATCAAATATTTTAGCGGGTACATCGACACTGCCCTGCTCGGTATCAATAACAACACGCGAGACCAGGATATCCACAATCCGCCCTTCAATATCCCCAATTTGAACGGTGTCACCAACTTGGTAAAGTTGCTTTAACTGGTTAGCGGCAATTAAATTACTCACATGCGTTCGTGCACCCAGCCCAAATGCCAACGCAACACCACCTAAAACAGCGGCCAGAATGATACCAACCACATCTGATAAAAAGACGATATCAATACCAATTTGATTAATACCCAGAACTATCGCAGTAAAAAGAATAATAATTTGCACAATACGTGCGAGCAAACCGCCGTTTGATAATCCAGCAGATGCCGTCGCAGTTGCAACAAGGTCACGCACCAGAGAGCTGACCACGAATCCAACAAGGACAATAAGGAGTCCTGCCGCAATCACCGGTAAATAAGAAACTGCCGACTTAATCCAGATACCAAAGATACCTAAGCCAAGTATATTGGTCGCAAAGGTAATAAAAACCAGCATAAGTAACCAGAACACCAGTTCACCAACAATAAGTGTCGGAGGGTTACGGGGTTGCAAATGGACTAACTCTTTTTTAACAATCATGCGCTGCCACAATCGATCAAGCCTGGCAATGGTACGCACCACTAAAAAACGCATGAGCCGGGCCAACATCCAACCTAAAATCAGAACCAGTAGCGCAAGCATCACTTTAGGAAGATACCCCAAAACCTGACTTATTAAATTCTGAAACGCTGTTGCCAAGCCATCGAATATTGAAACTGATTCATTCATTCTTTTTCCCCGCTATCGTAAACATAGTGCTCTGGTTAATCATCCAAATCAGGAACAACTTATTGCATATGAAATGAATCATATAATTTTAAAGTGGCAATATGTTGTATTTAATGTAAGACACTAAATATATTCTTATAATCAAAATTATGCCATCTAATAAATACAACCTTTCTTAAATAAGCAGACTATAACAAGAACAGGTAATTTTATTATCGTATTACTACCGATAATAACTATTAATATTGAACAGTGGTTTGTACTCTTTTTCAAAATAATATAAAACCTTTAACCGATTATTTAGCCATGACTTTTTTTATACTGAACTCATCACTGTCATTTTTATTCAAATCGATGGTGTTCTTCTCTTGTTAGCCATTGGTAATGATTACCAGAAGGTATAGCGAATTCTGTACTTGCGTTAAGGTTGATCGGCCGTGACCAAATAGCATGAACACTCAGAAAACCCTTTTTATTTAGATGAGATTCATATGAAAGTAGTGATAATGGAGAGCAAGCGTCGTTAGTCATAAGGACTATCTCTATATTGGTTATGGTGTTGAACTAATAGAATTTTTCTATACCTATAATGTGCAGTATTAATTATCTGAATAATAAATGGCAGCTCAAAGGTGAAAGAGGTGAACATCAAAGTGCGGATATTCTTTATACGATTGAACATTAAAGTCATCAGTCAGATAAATTCTATTATAAAAGATAGACAAGATTATTAATCGCGTTTTACACTGAGTCATGACAACTAAATACTGGCCTGACAACAACCCTATCAACTACCTCAGTGGACATCTGACCAGACTGGTTAAAGGTCGCCTGTGGTTAAAAGTTTTAATTGGCATGTTTTTGGGTGTTGCCACCGGAATGTTAATTGGGCCAACAACCGGATGGTTAGAGCCCAGGGTCGCCACGGCTATCGGCAACTGGCTGGCTTTACCCGGTCAATTATTTCTGACCTTAATTCAAATGATCGTCATGCCGTTAATTTTTGCGTCTGTTGTAAAAGGTTTAACCGCCAGTGAAAGTTTTGAACAACTGCGTAAAATGGGCATTGCCGTTGTTATTTACTTTATCATAACAACGACTGTCGCCATTATTATTGGTTTAATTGTTGCGCAACTCATCAAGCCGGGAAGTTTCGTTGATGCCAGTAGTTTAAAAGCATCAATTCCAGCATCGGCTCTTTCCGCAACACAAGCTCAGACGAGTGTTCCTGACCTGTCTGATCTACCGCAAAAATTAATTACCTTATTACCGACGAACCCTTTAACCTCAATGGTTGAAGGCCAAATGTTACAGGTAGTTTTGTTTGCCATGGTGATGGGTGTTGCATTGGTCATGATGAATGTAAAACAATCCAAACCACTGCTTGATTTAATGGACTCGCTACAGGAAGTTTGTATGACCGTTGTCGGCTGGGCCATGCGTCTCGCACCTCTTGCCGTATTTGGATTAATGGCACAGTTAACAACAAAAATAGGACTGAATGCTTTATTAGGCATGGGGGTCTATGTCGGCACGGTATTACTGGGGCTCTTTATACTTTTGTTTATTTATCTTTTAATCGTTTATATCTCTACTCGTGAATCACCCTTCACTTTTTTACATCATATAAGAGATGTCATGTTGCTCGCTTTTTCAACCTCCAGTTCTGCAGCGGTGATGCCTTTATCTATTAAAACTGCGGAAGAAAATCTTAGGGTACATCCTTCGGTCTCTCAATTTGTTATTCCTTTAGGCGCAACCATTAATATGAATGGCACCGCCCTTTATCAGGGTGTTGCAACAATGTTTTTAGCGCAGGTCTTTGGTGTTGATCTTGGTATGAGCGCATTGTTGCTTGTTGTTGTAACAGCAGTAGGCGCCTCAATCGGTTCACCAGGAACACCCGGCGTCGGCATAGTCATTCTTGCCATGGTGCTTGAAACAGCAGGCATACCTGCAGCGGGTATTGTTCTTATTATGGGTGTCGATCGTATTCTTGATATGAGCCGGACAGCCGTCAATGTAGCGGGAGATCTTGTGGCGGCTAAACTAATGAACCGATGGATGATTAAAACTGAGATTTTGGAAACAGCGATAACGGAAACAAGTCGTTAAACTGTAATATACGTAACGACGTCTATAAATTAAAAATACTAAATTTTTTAATGCCACTTACTAATAAATAATTGGAGAACACGATGGCAAAGTTAACTTTTTTTGGTGCAACTGAAGGTGTTACCGGTTCAGCATATTTATTGGAAACTGAAGATAAAACGATATTATTAGAGTGTGGTCTGTTCCAGGGAAGCCGTGAAGAGGAAAAAGCTAACGACAAACCTTTCCCATTCAGTATTAGTACAATTGATGCAGTCGTTCTGTCCCATGCACACCTTGATCATTCCGGGCGTTTACCTAAATTAGTCGCTGATGGGTATAACGGTCCTATCTTTATGACTTATCCGACAAATGATTTACTTGAGATATTACTTAAAGATGCCGCTTCACTCCAGCAACGCGATGCAGAATGGGAAAATAAACGCCGTCGCCGCGCGGGTAAATCTGAAATAGAACCTATATATACTATTGATGATGTCGAAGCAGCATTAGCAATGTGTGTCGGCTTTAATTATGGTCAGCGCCATGAGATTGCAAATGGTATTGCGGTACGTTTCAATGAAGCCGGCCATATTCTTGGCTCTTCTATCGTCGAAATATTTATTCAGGAAGGGGGCACTGAGAAAACACTGGTGTTCTCTGGTGATCTTGGCAACAGTTGTGCCGCTTTATTGCGCGATCCTAAGGCGATAGAAAAAGCGGATGTATTACTTTTGGAGTCCACCTATGGAGATCGTAATCATTTACCGATGGATGAAACGCTGCAAGAGTTTGAAAATATTATTGCAGAAGCATCAAAAAATGGCGGCAACATTCTCATCCCCTCTTTTGCTGTAGGTCGAACTCAGGAAATCATTTTCCGACTTGGTGAATTATATCAGGAGGGAAAGTTAATGCATCAGGCTGTTTATCTGGACAGTCCTATGGCGATTGCAGTAACGGAGGTCTATCATCGTTACCAAAACATTTTCAACCTCGAAGATATTAGTTCAATACGACAGGGTAAAACGGGGAGCTTACATACCTTTTTGCCAGTACTGCGCTATTCGTCATCCACTGAGGAATCCATGGCGCTTAACAAAATTGAATCAGGTGCCATTATTATTGCGGGTAGTGGCATGTGTACTGGTGGCAGGATACGTCATCACTTCAAACATAATTTATGGAAACGTAACGCCCACGTTATCATCGTAGGTTATCAGGCTAATGGAACTCCCGGTCGTGCATTGGTTGACGGTGCCAAAACATTTCGTATGGGGAATGATGAAATTGCTGTCAAAGCCACCATTCACACACTAGGAGGGTTTTCTGCGCATGCCAGTCAATCACAACTCATTGATTGGGTAAATAATTTTAGTAAGCCCCATCCAAAACTCTATCTTATTCATGGTGAAACTGAAGCAAAAACCAAATTAAAAGAACAGCTTGCTCATCAAGGCTGGTCAGCGAAAATCCCACATTCGGGTGAATCTATTACATTCTAAAACTGAGTTTAACAAAAAATGGTAACATCCAATGAAGATACCTGAGTTTCCAGAACAGTTTTTTCCCACTGCCGAATATGATGTTTGTGCTGCAAAACTAGGGCCGGATACTCCCCAAACCCGCTCACAATCCTATAGCCTTGCCTATGCCGACAAAGATTTTTTACTGAGGGATGAACTTCGACCAGTACGATTACAGTTAGAGCTACTTAAACCAGAATTAATACAACAAGAAAATGGGATTCATTCCACTATCGTTGTTTTTGGTAGTGCACGAATCCCGGATGCGGACACAGCAACCAGTCAGCTACAACAAGCTGAAGCACTGGCGAAAGAAAGTCCATCTAACCCGACGCTTGCGCATAAGGTAGAAATAGCCAAACGTATCCTCGCCAAATCACGTTACTATGACGAAGCAAGAGAGCTCGGACGTATGATTACTGCAGATTCGCAACAACAAGGAAAATGTGAGTTAGTGGTTATTACAGGTGGTGGTCCGGGCATTATGGAAGCGGCTAATCGTGGTGCAAATGATGCTGAAGGAAAAAGCATAGGGTTAAATATTGTATTGCCCTTCGAGCAAAAACCTAATGACTATATCACCCCGGAACTTTGTTTTCAGTTTCACTATTTTGCTATTCGTAAAATGCATTTTATCAAGCGAGCCATCGCTTTAGTGGCTTTTCCGGGAGGCTTTGGCACGTTGGATGAACTCTTCGAAACGTTAACCTTGATACAAACAAAAAAGGTTAAAGCCGTACCCATTTTATTATTTGGTCAGGAATACTGGAAACGGATCATCAATTTTGAAGCCATGGTTGATGAGGGTACCATCGACAAGAGTGATCTGGACTTGTTTCAGTATGTGGAAACAGCAAATGAAGCATGGGATGCTATTCAACTATTTCATGCCGACTATCATCAGGACTAAGTTATTCAAGAATTATCAACGCCATGTGTTGTTCGTTATCTAACATCACTTAAATCACAACATTGTAATTTAATATACAAAATTAACTTAAATCGAATACTTTTTAGAAAATGTTTAAGCCATTATAAAATTATTAAAAGGAATTAAAACATGACTGATGAAACTTCTGTAAAACCTTTGCCGTGGCATAGCTTCGATACAGATAACTCGTTTCGTCAGCTATCTTCAGGCACTGCGGGATTATCACAGAGTGATGCACAAAAACGACTGCTGGAATCTGGCGAAAATCGTCTTACCCCGGCACAAAGAAAAAGTGCACTTGGACGTTTATTATTACAATTTCACAATGTTTTAATTTATGTACTACTGGGTGCAGCCGTCATCACGGCCCTTCTCGGACACTGGCTCGATAGTGGTGTTATTTTTACTGTCGTTATTCTCAATGCCATTATAGGTTTTATTCAGGAAGGCAAAGCTGAAAAAGCACTGGATGCCATCCGCAATATGCTTTCACAGCAGGCAATGGTTAAACGTGATGGCAAGTTTGTCACACTTCCCGCCGAGCAGTTAGTGCAAGGTGATATTGTATTAGTTCAGTCGGGTGACAAAGTGCCCGCTGATTTACGTTTATTCAAAGTCCGCGAACTTCGAATAGAAGAGGCGATGCTAACGGGTGAATCTGTTCCTGTCGAAAAATCCACTCAAGCTGTAGCTGAGCACGCCTCTATCGGAGATAGAAAATGTCTCGCCTATTCTGGCACGCTAGTGACCTACGGCCAGGGACAGGGTGTTGTAGTTGCAACGGGTGACCATACTGAAATTGGTCGTATAAGTGGCTTATTGCAAAAAGTACATGTACTCACTACGCCCTTGTTAAAACAAATGGCGACATTCGCAAAATGGCTAACGATGGCGATTGGCGTGGTCGCAGCGATGACGTTTTTATACGGAGTGTTGCTTCAAAGCTACTCCATGAGTGACATGTTTCTCGCTGCAGTCGGGCTAGCGGTGGCTGGTATTCCTGAAGGACTTCCGGCCATCATGACCATAACGTTAGCCATCGGTGTACAGCGTATGGCAAAAAAGAACGCTATTATCCGACGGCTTCCTGCCGTGGAAACATTAGGTTCGGTAACCGTCATTTGTTCAGATAAAACGGGCACGCTGACACGTAACGAAATGACAGTACAGACCGTTGTCACCGCAGCCAGAACTTGTGAAGTCAACGGTGTGGGTTACGGTCCACACGGAACTTTTACTATTAACAATAAGGAAATCAATGTCGATGAGTTTCCACTATTGCAGGAACTAACACGTGCCGCTTTGTTATGTAACGACGCCAGCTTAAGTGAAACGAATGGGCAATGGCAGATACAGGGTGATCCTACTGAAGGCGCTTTGGTCACGCTGGCATTAAAAGCCGGACTCGAACATGATCATTGCCTGAGTCAATATCCCCGCACTGACGCAATTCCCTTTGAATCACAACATCGTTTTATGGCAACACTACACCATGACCATGCTCAACATGGTTTTATCTACCTCAAGGGTGCACCCGAACGGGTGTTAGAAATGTGTCAGCAACAACGCACGAATGATGGCGATGTTCCGTTAGACAAAGTGTATTGGGAAACCTCTATGCACAACATGGCCTCGCGTGGTCAACGACTATTGGCCATCGCTTGTAAACCTGCATTAGCCGGGCATCAAAGCCTGGCATTTAGCGATGTCGATGAAGGACTGACACTACTTGGACTGGTGGGGATTATTGACCCGCCCCGTGAAGAAGCCACTAAAGCTGTCAAGATCTGCCAGGCAGCGGGGATCCGTGTAAAAATGATTACCGGTGATCATTCTATTACGGCACGCGCCATTGGTAGTCAAATGGGTATTGGTGATGGTGTTACTGTTGTGCAAGGTTCCGAGCTGGAAAGTTTTAATGAAAGTCAGTTAAAAGAAGCGGTTCAAAAGTCAGACATTTTTGCTCGTGTCTCACCGGAACAAAAACTACAGCTGGTGACAACCTTACAGGCAATGGGCGAAGTCGTCTCTATGACCGGCGATGGTGTTAACGATGCGCCGGCATTAAAACGTGCTGATGTTGGTGTTGCAATGGGGCATAAAGGGACTGAAGTGGCTAAAGAAGCAGCTGAGATGGTACTAACAGATGATAACTTTGCCTCCATCGCGCATGCCGTAGAGGAAGGCCGCACCGTTTATGACAATCTTAAGAAATCAATTTTATTTGTCTTACCCACTAATGGTGGTGAGGCACTCATTATCATTGCGGCCATTATCCTGGGAACACAGTTACCCATCACCCCCGTTCAAATCTTATGGATAAATATGATCACAGCAGTGACGTTGGCTTTGACGCTCGCCTTTGAGTCGCCGGAACAAAATGTCATGCAACGCCCACCGCGTGATCCCAATGAACCTATTCTTTCCAGATTCCTTATCTGGCGAGTCATCTTTGTTTCTATAATACTGGTAACGGGTACGTTTGGTTTGTTTTTATGGGAACGACAACACGGTGCTTCGATTGAGCTCGCACGTACCATTGCAGTTAATACACTGGTCATGTTTGAAATTTTTTATTTATTTAGTTCGCGCTATCTATTCGCTCCCTCTTTAACACTTAAAGGCCTGTTCGGAAATCGTTATGCCTTGTATGCGATTAGTTTACTGCTCTTGTTCCAGATGGCTTTTACCTACTCGACTCCAATGCAAACATTGTTTGCAACAACAGCTATGGATTTTTTAGCATGGTTGCGTGTCATCGTGGTTGCTTCATCGGTATTGTTTTTGGTGGAAGTCGAAAAATTTTTCCTACGAAAATATACTAAAGGATAAAAGTTAATTATTAAAGATAAGGCATAAACAACCAACATGCCGCATCACGAAGTCGCACGAATAAATGGCGATCATCAACCTCTTTTAATGTGATCTCACGAGATGCCTGGCGAATAGAGCGTATATAATCAGCCAATTGCTCAACGAATTCTGCGCTATAGATTTCCAGATTGAGTTCAAAATTAAGACGTAAACTTCTTGGATCCAGGTTGGCCGAACCTATTTGTGCATAAACACCATCCACCACAAACAATTTAGTATGAGCAAACGGCGGAGGTTGATAATAAACTTTTACACCATGTTGTAGTAATTCCCATAACAGGTTACGTGTCGCCCAATCAATGAAACGTAAATTACTTTTCCGGGGAAGAATAATGGCAACATCAACGCCACGCAGTGCAGCAGATTGCAGACTGGAGATCATTTCACGCGAGGGTAAAAAATAAGGCGTTATAATAAAAACGTTATCTTGCGCAGCAGAGATTGCGCCCATCATTGTCAGACTTATTTTATCTAAATCTTCATTCGGTCCATCACTAATGCTGCGGCAAAATACCGTGCCTTTTTCTTTATGTTGAACATTAAGCGGTTGAATATTCTCATGAGTAATGAATCGCCAGTCCTCAATAAAAACGGACTCAAGCTGCGACACAACAGGACCGTACAATTGAAAGTGAAGATCAACAGTAGGGTTCTTAATGTTCGACTCAAGTAAATGCCTTGCGCCGATATTCATGCCTCCGGTAAATCCAACGTTATTATCAATCAGTAAGAGCTTACGGTGATTACGTAAATTAATTGTAAATGCAGGTGGAAAAATTTTGGGCGGTAGAAAATGTGCTATCTGGATGCCTGCCTTACGTAACTTTCGGCTTAGCCTTGGCCAGGAATAAAACTCACCAATACCATCGATAATAACTCTGACTTCAACACCGCGCTGATGAGCTGCAATCAGAGCAGCAACAAAAGATTTACCGACAGAGTCTGACTCAAATAAATAAGTCACGAGTAATACTCTTTTTTTGGCAGTGTTAATGGCTGCCAACATAGCGGGGTAAGCTTGTTCACCATTTTTAAGGGCAGCGACATGATTTCCGGCAGTTAATGGATATGAAGTAACATTATCTGACACTCTGGCAAAGGGGACTAATCGCTGGCCAATGGCAGCTATGTCCGCAATACTTGCCTGTTCTTTAACATCACCACGCTCATAGCCCACCTTAAACCTGAAAGAACGTCGTCCAACAAGCTTTTGCGCTTGAGTCTGAATCCTGTTGATACCGAACATATAATAAAAAAGTGGCCCAAATAAGGGGAAAAACAAACAAACGGAAACCCATCCTAGCGCTGCTCGTGAATCTCTTTTGTAAAGCATGGCATGAGTGACCGCGAGTGCGGCCAAAGTAATATGCAAAGCAAAAAGAACCCAATTCCATGAGATGAATGGAATATAAGCCCCGACAATGAGCTCGAGTTGATTATTGTCTGCTGTCACTCCCTCTCCAGCCCCAAATCATAACGGTATGTTTTAACATAGAAATCATCAATAAAAATAATCAATCAATTTTAATAAGCTGAATATGATAATTTACCTCAATCTGTTTTATTCAGAACCCGGGGCTTTACCCTGAGCACTCACTTCATCTGAGACCTCAGGTTTATCAAAACTTAACTTCTCAATTCTTAATTTCTCAATTCTGTGGTTTGCCATACTTTGAATGTTAAATTGATACCCATACTCCGTCACAACATCACCTTGCTTAGGTAATTCTCCTAAGGCCCCCAGGCACAGACCTGATAGTGTATTTGCATCAAGCTCATCGGGTATACTAATTCCAATTACCCGTTCAGCATCAGACAATGATGCCAAACCATCGGCTTCCCAACTGGTGTCACTCAACTGAGTAATGGTGTAGCAAGGTTTATCTCTATCTGTTTCATCCTCAATTTCACCGACGATTTCTTCCAGCAGATCTTCAAGTGTCACCAGACCAATCAATGCACCATATTCATCGACAACAAGAGCAATATGAGCACGTTGCTCTCGCATAACATCAAACAAATGCGCGACTTTTTGCGTATCAGGAACGACTAGTGGCTCGCGTGTATATTTCGACAGATGATTCCATGGTGTCGAGTCTTCACCAAGCATGCCGGCATATAAATCTTTAGCTAATACGATGCCCATAATTTCATTACCCTTTTCCCCATCGATTAAAGGGAATCTGGAATGACCACTTTCCCGAATGATGGCAAGGTTTTCTTCAGGTGGGCGACTAATGTCTAACAAGTTCATAGCTGTTCGGGGAATCATAACGCGCGCAACATGTCGTTGATCAAATTCCAGCATGTTTCTAAGCATGACGGCTTTATCAGATTTTAATTCTCCATGCTCTTCCGAAGTCGAAACTAAGCCTTTGAATTCATCACTTGTAAAAACATCAGCATGGGTTGCTTCAGCGACTCTGAATAATTTGAGAATCATACGCGTGGCGTTATTGAGTAACCAGTTCAGCGGGTAAACCATTAGATAAGATAGGTGTAACGGGTAAGCCACCCAAAGCGAGACAGGTTCTGATTTGCGGATTGCCAGTGTTTTAGGCACCTGTTCACCGACAACAATATGCAGGGATGAAAAAATTAAAAATCCCACAATAAAAGCTGAGGTGTGTAAGATTGCATCAGGTACACCCAGGCTATGGAATAATGGCTCAAGTAAAGCGGCAACGGCGGGCTCACCAACCCAACCTAAACCCAGTGATGCCATAGTAATACCTAACTGGCAAGCCGCTAAATAGGCTTCAAGATCATGTTGTATACGTAATGTCAGTTTTGCTGAAGAACTTCCTTCATTTGCCAGTGTTTCAATACGAAACCCCTTGGCTTTGACCAGGGCAAATTCTGCTGCAACGAAAAATCCATTAATGACCAGTAAAACAACGACGGCAACCAAATTTAACGTAATATTTTCCATGTCTGTCCTATTAATTTAAAACGCGATTTAGTCACTTTACCCCATCAATTAAAAACGGGATATACTTATCTTCACTATCTACTTAAAATAGATGTCTCTATAGAGATGGCGTAATTTAGTGTAATAATAACGTCAAAGGGACATAGATGTATTGAATTTTTAAAAGACTTAATTGCTACACTAACCCCTGGGGTTATTTTTATATGGCTATCCTATGTTCAAATACTATCATCAAATCCGAGCAAATATTTTATGAAAAGATTACGTAATTTTATATTCAATATATTTATTGGTGGTGTCATTGTATTACTGCCCATCATTATTATCATTAATATTGGGCAATGGCTTTTTTCTATCTTTCAAAGCAATACAAAGACATTAACCAGTTTTTTAACAACAAGCTTTTCTATTACTGAGCCCATTGCCATAATTGTAACCTTAGCGGTTGGATTTATTCTCTTTTCTGTAATCGGTATGATTGTCAGAACGCATATAGGTGGCAGTTTATTTCACTTTTTTGAACGTATTACACTATTTCGTATTCCTGGTTATAAAGTGATCAAGGATATTACTGCGCAAATAACCGGTAAACAAAAAGGCCTCTTTCGTAAAGTTGTACTGGTTCAGGTTGGTAATACCGGCGTCTCTGCAACGGGATTCCTTGTTGATGAAATTGACAACGATCACTCAACCGTTTTTATTCCTTGTGGGCCAAACCCTACTACCGGTTTTATTTTACATCTACAAAATAAAGACATTAAGGAAATAAACATTTCTATTGAAACCGCAATGAAAACAATTATTGCTTGTGGTGCCGGCTCATCACAATTTATTTCAGAGTTAGCTCTGAAGTCTGATTTAAAAAAAACAAATGCGTTACAAGAGTAGCCACATAATTTCGGATATATTTAACGGCTAAACTAAATGCAAAATCATTGTTTTTTTAAATTAAGGGTACTAATGAATAAATTTCTACAATGGCTTTTATTCCTTATTAGCTGTTTATTTGCTAATGCACTTTATGCTCAGATGAACGTTATTGTTGATATCCGCGGAGTCAATAGTGAAATAGAAACGAACATAAGACATTATCTAAGTATCGAACAGCAAAAAGATCATGCGCTATTAAGTCAGGGTCTACTTCAACATATTCACAAAAAAGCACCGCAGGAAATTACCCTGGCGCTACAACCTTATGGTTATTATAGAGCAGAAATCAAAGCCGAATTAACTCAATCAAGCGAACAGCAATGGCGGGCAACCTATACCGTCAAACCCGGTCCTGCTTTACCGATATCAGAATTCAATATCACCTTAGCCGGAGAGATAAGTAATGATGTTGCATTTAAAAAACTAATTAAAAAATATTCATTACATAAGCAAGAAATATTTAATCATATTAAGTATGAAGACCTTAAAAGCAAGCTCGTTAACCTGGCAGCTGAGCGAGGTTATTTTAATGCACACTTTACAGAACATCGCGTTGATATTAATCTCAAATCGTATAACGCTAAGGTTCAGCTACATTATGACGGCGGTATTCGATATCGCTTTGGTGAAGTCCTGTTAACACAAGATGTACTAACGCCAGAACTATTGCGACGTTACATACCTTTTAAAAAAGGTACTCCCTACTCACTTAAAAAATTAATTGATCTACAACAAGCACTCAACGACAGCGATTATTTCTCCACTGTTGAAGTTTCACCCGGCCAGCTACAAGCAGAGAATTATGAAGTTCCAATTATTGTGAAACTCACCCCGCGCAAACCAAACCGATACAGTGTTGGCATGGGTTATGGGACAGACACAGGGGCACGCGCCAAGTTTTCCTGGGAAAAACCCCGACTCAATAAAAATGGACATCGCATAAATAGTGAAGCCAAAGTCTCTGAAATTGGGTACAGCATAGGAATCCAATACCGCCTGCCCGTACTGAGTCCTCGAACCGATCAAATAATCTACAGTACCGGGGTAGTCAATGAAAAAACCACTACGAGTGAAAGCACCATCAGCACTGTCGGTATCAGCCTTAATCGCAGCCTTAAACGTTGGCGACAATCCATTGCACTAAACTATCAACAAGAAGAGTTTGTTGTTGCTAACGATCGGGGTTCCTCTGACTTACTCATGCCCGGTATCAATTTAAGTCGCACCTGGGGGCGTAATCATATTTATACGCTTGATGGGCTACGCTTTGATATTGGTTTACGCGGAGCCAGTGAACAGCTTCTTTCAAATAACAGTTTTTCACAGCTGCAAGGGGGGCTAAAAGCAATTACTTCTCTGGGAAAATCTCACCGTATTATTGCCCGTGGCCGATTAGGTAGCACCTGGACGGATAACTTTCGTGAACTTCCCTCCTCTGTTCGTTTTTTTGCCGGCGGAACCCAAAGTGTTCGTGGTTATTCCTACCAATCACTTGGCCCAACAGATAGCAGCGGCAAGGTGGTTGGCGGCCGATACCTTATGATTGCCAGTTTGGAATATGAAAAGCGCTTAAATGGCAAATGGGGCGCAGCGTTTTTTTATGATGCAGGCAATGCCTTTAATGAGCTAGAAGACCGGTTAGAACATGGTGCTGGTTTTGGTATTCGATGGAATTCACCCATCGGTCCGGTACGTTTTGATTTCGCCAGTGCTATTAGTCGCCCCGGTATGCCGTGGCGGGTACACATCAATATCGGCCCTGATTTATGAAACGACTTAGATTAAAAAAGACCCTGCGTGCAGTTAGTATTTTATTGCTACTGCCCCTTCTGTTTTTGACCTGGCTGATGAGTACTGAAACGGGTTTACAGCTGGTCTATAAAAAATCAAAAAACTATTTACCCGGCAATTTAACGATAAGTAAACTTGAAGGCAGTTTGCTTGGCCCGATCAGTGCCAGCATTATTCAATATGAGCAAGGTGGTGTAGTCATCAAGGCGAATAAATTAACCCTGCAATGGTTGCCTGCCACATTGTTGAGTCAAACGATTAATATCTCTGATTTACAGATACAGGCTCTGAAAATTTTTATAGCCGCGGTAAAAAACGACACCAATAATAACGCTAACAGCTTACCAGAAATCAATTTACCCTGGCGGGTCGTTTTAAAAAATATTGTCATTGATGACTTTAACCTTAGTCAGGAAAATAAAAATTATAGCTTAAAACAAATTAAGCTCAATGCCAGTAATTTATTCAATAAAATTAATATCAAGTCACTTTTATTTAAAACTGAACGTTCTGAACTCAATCTAAACGGTCAGCTTAATACAAAAAAAAACTATCAACATAAGTTCGATGTGCAATGGCATACTAAGTTGCCCAATGACGTGATGCTTGCAGGAAAGGGACGCATCGAAGGCGATGTCACCGTACTTAAAGTTCAACAACAGGTAACTGGTCTGGTACAGTTAAATTTTAAAGCCGATGTAAAAAATGTACTGGAAAAATTAAACTGGCAAGCTGAAGCTGATATCATTAATTTTAGTCCCGGTAAAATCTGGCCAGAGTGGTCTGCTCAGCTCAAAGGAAAACTGCTCACTACCGGGCATACTGAAAAGGGTAAGTTAAGCGGCAATGTCAATATTAAACAATTGTCTGGCACGCTACGGAGCTACCCTGTTTCGCTCAATAGTCGTTTAGATTTTCAACAATCCGATCTCACACTAAGAACATTTAACTTGCGTTCGGGTAATTCACTACTCAGTGCGAATGGGCGCATTGATTCAAAACTAAACCTTAACTGGACACTCAATAGCAACAATCTGGCTGAACTTTACCCCAATGCCTCGGGGCAACTCTATGCAAATGGCCAGCTGTCAGGCACACCCGCTATACCAAAATTTAAAGCCCGTTTAAAAGGGAAAAATTTAGGCTTGTCAGCTTATAAAGTTGATCAGTTAAAAGGCGACATCGCTTTCGATATTTTTCATTGGCAACAAATTAATATAAATCTTGCTGCGCAGTCACTTAATGTAAACAAATATGAATTAAGCTCTCTGGATATAAGCGCTAATAATCATAAAATCCGGCTAAAAGCCAACTCAGAAACGGAAACCGCTTTAGTGCAACTCAAAGGAAAGTTTTTTACTCAGGGCTTGCAAGGCACAATTGAAAAAGCAGACCTCATTAGCTCACGCTTTGCTGACTGGACGCTAAAAAACCCTGCCGACTTTAATATAAGTAAAAAACAAATATCTATTGAACCTCTCTGTTGGCAAAGTCTTAAAGCCAAAACCTGCACAACCCTGCAAAACAATAACCAACGTTGGCACTCTCATTTTGAATTTAACAACCTCCCATTAATGTTGTTTAGCCCCTGGTTACCAGCAGATTTAAAACTTGAAGGTGTAACAAATGCAAGTGCAACATTTGAATTTAGTCCCTCTGCTTCACTACAGGGACAAGCACAAATCACACTACCACCTAACGTAGTAAGTTACCCTATGTTAGAAGGAAAACGTGAATATATAAAATACCGTGGCGGCACCGTGGATATCGTTATTAACAATAAAGGATTAAATGCAAACTCAGAAATAGTCATCGACAATGAGGATCGTATTAAAGCACAACTGACATTACCTGATGTTAGGCTACTTACAGTGGATAGTAGTAGACAGATAATACAAGCTGGTGCACAACTCACGGTTAAGAATATTGGATTTATTAAAACCCTTGTACCTGATGTCCAGAGCATTAAAGGTGAAGCGGCATTAAACTTCAGCATATCGGGAACGCTGGCACAGCCAAAATTAAACGGTCACGCGCATTTAAAGAACGGCTCATTACACATCCCAAGACTGGGGCTGAGCATTGAACAACTCAACCTGACAGGCCAAAGTGATGGTTTAGAAAAAATAAAATTTCAAATGTCTGCGCGTTCTGGTGCAGGCGATATATCTGTGCAAGGTCAGACTCTGCTTGATCGTCAACTTGGCTGGCCAACAACAATTAATGTTAAAGGCGAAAATTTTGAGGTTACTCACATACCTGCTTCGCATATCATCGTATCTCCTGATTTACAGATATCATTACAAAAAAATAACATTAATATTAACGGTGAAATGCATATTCCGTATGCAAAACTTCAACCTAAGAATGTTAGCTCTGCCGCACGGCTTTCAGATGACGTTAAGTTTACTGGAGAACATGAAACTCCGGATGAAAAATGGTTAATTAATACCAGGATACGCCTGACTCTGGGGCAGCGCATTCATTTTTATGGCTATGGTTTTGAAGGACGCTTTGGTGGAAATTTATTATTGGAAGACAAACCTGGTCAGCCGACTAAAGCGCTCGGCGAAATTAAAGTAGAAGAAGGTCGATATACAGCCTATGGCCAACGCTTAACGGTTGAGCATGGGCGCTTACTGTATACCAATGGCCCGATAACCAATCCCGGTTTAGATCTACGTGCTGTGCGTCGCATCAACGCTATTACTGCGGGTCTAAAAGTTAGAGGCACCTTAAATAACCCACAGGTAGAACTCTTCTCTATCCCCGCGATGGGTCAAACAGATACCCTTTCCTACATTTTATTAGGCCGCCCTATTGAAAATGCTTCAGGTAAAGAAGGTGAAGCAATGGCCAAAGCAGCACTTGCATTGAGCTTAGCTGGAGGTGATAGTCTTGCCAGAACAATAGGTGCTCGTTTTGGTTTAGATGATTTGCGTGTGGAAAGCAGTGACACTGGTGAGCAGGCATCGCTGGTCATAGGCCGATACCTGTCACCCAAACTCTACATTGGTTATGGTGTTGGACTAATAGAATCTTTCAATACCTTTAACGTGCGTTATCAACTGTCTGATAAATGGCAGCTTAAAGGTGAAAGTGGAGAGCACCAGGGTGCGGATATTCTTTATACGATTGAACGTTAGATATAAGAAAATTGAATAATTGTAAATAAACCATAAAATCAATCTGAAACTGAATTTACCTGAGTGTTTTTATAAAAGTTTTTCTAAGCGTATATTAAAAGCATGCGAAATCATTATAACTAACATTCCAGATGCTACAAATACATAGACAAAAAATAATTAACGGTAAAAGAATCAGCTAACTTGATCGCTCAGGCCAAACAATATGCTTAATGTTATTTTTGCCTGACTTCTTAACTTCATACATTAAGTTATCAACTTGTTTAATCATATCTCTGCTAGACTCCATAACTTCACTGTAAGAAACTGCGCCAATACTAAAAGTCACTGGCCAGTTGTTGGCCTGCATTACACTTAATAATTCATTTTGTAATTTCTTGATTAAAGGAATTGCAGCCTCATATTCCAACTTTGGTAACATCACAGCAAATTCATCACCACCTAAACGAGCAGAAAAATCTGAGCTTCTTATATTTGAAGATAAGGTCTGACTAACCATGATTAATAACTCATCCCCCGTTTCATGCCCCATAGAGTCGTTAACATATTTAAAATTATCCAAATCAAGATAGGCAATCGTGAGCGCCTCAGGATAACGATGAACCCTGACATATTCACGCTCAAGTTGTTCCTGAAAAAAACGTCGGTTCGCTAAACCTGTCAGAGGATCGGTATCTGCCAGGCTTTCTTCTAATTTCAATTTTTCACGAATAATTAACAACAACCAAAGTATAACGAGAAAAAAAGCCAGCCTGACCAGGGTATTCAAAATAGGTATCAGAAAAGAAGAAAAATCATTACCTGCCGCAAGATCTACCCCTAACCATATCCCGACAGAAAAAACGGCGACGGTTATACCAACACTTTTTCCGCCGTACCACACCGCCAACATAACAGGCATAGTATAAAGTACCGAAAACGAAAGTTCTGGCCCTATAAGGTAATCAAAAACACCTAACCCAAAACTTAACCCCAATACCAGGAAAAAAAAATCACTCTGTCTCATAGCATCAAGATAATTATTTAAATACTTTAACAAATTAATTACCTGCATCTGTTTGGATAATTTTTTATTCATATTTTTTTAAAGCCCGCAGTCCAATTATTCTTTTTTATAGATGAACCCATGTTATATAGGACTCTCACCGGAATAAGAGATATTCTTGAAGAATAAACAGCTTAGCTAAATTATTACCCCGGACAATGGAGCTTAAAATAACCCGATTCAGTACATTTTTATACTTAGTAAACTATATCAAAGAAAATTGTGTCGTATTCAATTTTTAGGCTTTTCCCGTTTCTGAGTGCTCGTAAAACTGTTTTGCACCCATGGGGGGGTGAGGGGAAAAAAGTGCTCTACTCTCAAAAATGTAGCCTACGCCTACATTCAAATCAAGGACCCCAACATTATGAGTATTGCTCATGCCCACCTAACTCACTAAAATCAATAACCTATAAAAACCACAATTAAGCTATCTGACGAAGATTATTTGGGACTCGAAATGCGGGACTTACCATAGCCTTAGATACAATATACTTGCCTCTTGCGGTGTTTTTTTACCACCCAGATAATAAAAAAAGGCCCATATAAAATATGAGCCCTTTTACCACAAAATAAAAATTTAATTAGTAGTTACTACTTTATGAAAGATAATTTTCTCATTTATGAAGTTTTAAAAGTTAAATGCTAAACCTATAGCAAACACAGTGAACTTATCATCAGCTGCTTTATAACTATCATAATCAGCTGTTACAGCAACTGAATTAGTTAAATCATATTGATATCCTATACCATAGAATAGATCAGTACCTTTTTGACTGGTTTTCGATGTTGAGACAGATGCCCCGGACACTGTTCCATCAATATCCCAGCTTAGTACTCCAACACGAGCAGCAAAAGATGATTTTTGGGTGATAAAAAATGAGTACTTTCCATTTAAGCCTACACCAGTAGCACTTGCCGTTACATTTGCTGCGTTCGTAGTAAATTGGTAAGTCTGTCCATCTAATACAAAAGTATCACCAGTATTACCGGTCAGTGAGGCTTCTCCAAAGTCTGCATAAAAACCTTCAATTGAAATATCTTTATTAATTTTTTTACCAACTAAAAGCTTATAACCCGTATCTTCTTCGTCCAAACTAGCAGAGCCTGTTATACCAGAAATACCTGTATCAACTTTAGTTGAGCCATATGTAATGCCCGCATACCAACCATTCTCAGCTGCAGTTGCTTCTACTGTGCCAAGCAATCCCAAACTTACGGAAACTAATGCTAATAATTTATATTTTCCTAGTCCTATTCTATTCATGTTTAATATCCCTTATTTGCTTATAATAATTTATCTTTGTATATAGACATAACAGTGTGGGGTATAAGAAGAATAACTAATTTTTGTTATGATAGCTGTATAAAAAGCAACCACCAAACATAAAAGTGCTGATTTTTATACCTATTTATGCCCCGGTAAAGCAAAAAAAAGCCCAGATAAAAATCTGAGCCTTTAGGGTATGGTGGCTACACCTAGATTCGAACTAGGGACCCCAACATTATGAGTGTTGTGCTCTAACCAGCTGAGCTATGTAGCCATATCTTATTGCCAAAAAATCCGCTTTGGCGAAAGAGCGCGCATTGTCTATGTTCGGCTTGTTTTTGTCAAGTTGAAAACACACCTCAAACACGCTTAAAGAATATATTTTTTACTTAAAAATCAACGGGTTGTAATTGCCGGCGGTGTAATACAGAAATGCTACTCCTTGTTAGAGAAATAATAAAATACTGAACAGGTGTGGATTCCCAATATAATAATTAAAGCAGTATTTATCGGGTCTTTCCGGACACACGTACATTTATCCCATCTACAATAAAGCGTTTTCTCAATGCAAAAAAATGGCCTGAAAACAGGCCATTTTTATTTACAGTTATATTGTTTTATCCGGGGGATGATTTTGCACCAGCTACTGAAGATTCATCATTGCTATCTTTAACCTCCTCATACCAGAGGTCATGGTGTTGTTTAGCCCAGCTTTCATCAACTTCACCTGTCAGCATGCCATCGAGAGAGCCTTCACTACCAAGTGTACCAATGTAAATATGCCCAAAGGCGACCGCAATCCAAATAATAGAAAGTGAGCCATGTATTAAATTAGCATTCTGCATGGTATTTCGAACTTGATCGAAGTTAGGGAAATCCAGAATTAATCCTGTGATACCAACTGCAAGCCCTATAGTTGTTACTATCCAGAACCAAACCTTTTCACCACCATTAAATCGACCACAACTGACATGTTGGTTACCGATAATGCCGCCGCCGCCCGCTTTAAACCATTTAATGTCATTTTCATTAATAAAGTTATGCTTTAACCAACTCACAATCATTATCACTAGTACCGCAACGAATAACGGTCCCAGGTAATTATGTACACTTAATGCAAGACTGGCATAAGCGGCAAAACCATCTGCACCTAAAACCGGTATTAACACTGCCCGGCCAAACAACAGACTAAGACCCGTTATTGCCAACAGTATAAATAATGTCGCTGTTGTCCAGTGGATAACACGATCAAAAATAGCCCATCGAGTTACGGTGTTTCCAGAGCGCCCATTATCGAGTTTCATCCCACCCGTTTTCAAATGATAAATAAGTAAGGTTAACAAACTGGCGATAATGAAAAAACCACCAATCGTTGCAACAGGTCCGTTACGCAGATTACGCCAATTTTCTCCTTCACTTTGAATAAGCACATTGGTTTCTTGTCCTTTAATTGCAGTGTATCCTGCTTCTCCTCCACGTACTGCACGCCAATAATTAGATCTTGGATTTGTCGTTGCAGCATTATCAGCAGCCTGTGCGCTTGCAACCAGATCGGTATATACATAGCTACCTAACGGCAACAGCATGACCGATAAGATCATAAAAAAAAATGACCAAGCCATCGTTCGTTTGCGACGCGATAAACGGGTATCTGTATTATTTTTTATCTGTTTTATCATAATCTTTCTCCACCTAATCACACTAACTTAACGATCGGTTTGCACCATATCGAAACGTTTACGTAAGCGTTCTTTATGCCCGGTTCCTTTAGATGTATTTACCAAAGGATCTATTTCACCCTTGTATTTACCCGCTTCATATAAAGTTACACCAACGTCGTCATAGCATGCACTAAGCACCATACTGCTAAGCAGTAAGGTATAAATACTTAATTGTTTTGGCATCTGTCAGCCCCTATTAATTGAGTTAGCTTAATGAAAAAAGAAACTGTGTTAAATTTCACAGTTTCCTTTTCACTTTAGTCGTTGCCATAGGCTTTATCCCAGCCCCATGTTTGTGGGCGACCACTACGTTTAGTTGTTCTTTCACGAAAAATACCAGAAACAATGTCACCGTCACCGGCTAATAAAGCCTTGGTCGAACACATTTCCGCACAAAGTGGTAACTTTCCTTCAGCGATACGGTTACGTCCATATTTTTCTTCTTCAGCAGCTGAACTATCTTCTTCAGGTCCACCGGCACAGAAAGTACATTTATCCATTTTTCCACGCACACCAAATGCAGATTTCTGCGGATATTGCGGTGCACCAAATGGACAAGCATAGAAGCAATAACCACAACCGATACATTGATCTTTGTTATGCAACACAATGCCGTCGTCCGTTGTATAGAAGCAATCGACCGGACAAACTGCGGCACAAGGTGCATCGGTGCAATGCATACAAGCAACTGATATTGATTTTTCTCCTGGTACACCATCATTAAGTGTTACCACCCTGCGACGATTGATTCCCCAGGGGACTTCATTCTCATTTTTACACGCTGTTACACAGCCATTACACTCGATGCACCGTTCTGCATCACACAAAAACTTCATACGAGCCATTTTTTATTCTCCTCGTTGGTTTCGTTGACGCGGCTAATCAAGCGCGTATTATTTTGCATAATGATGCTTTAGTTTCTTGCATCTGCGTGACTGAATCATAGCCATAAGTAAAGACAGTATTTGCTGCTTCACCTAAAACGTACGGTTGTGTTCCATCGGGATATTTATCTGTTAAATCTTTACCCTGAAAATGACCACCAAAATGGAACGGCGTAAAGACAACGCCCGGAGATACACGTCTGGTTAACATTGCTTTAACCCGAATGCGTCCACCTTCAGGACTTTCAACCCAAACGTCTTGTCCATCTTTAATACCTATGTTATTCGCATCTGTTGGATTAATTTCAACAAACATATCTTGTTGTAATTCTGCCAGCCATGGATTTGAACGTGTTTCCTCACCACCACCTTCATACTCAACTAAACGTCCACTGGTATGAATTAGCGGGAACTCTTTCGAATAATCCTTCGCTTGAATAGAAGCGTATCGCGTTGGTAATCGATAGAAAGACTTTCGATCTTCGTAGGTTGGATATTTATCCACTAAGTCCCGACGTGAGGTATAAAGTGGTTCACGGTGAATTGGCACCGGATCAGGGAATTGCCATACAATAGTTCGCGCCTTTGCATTACCAAAAGGTGCAGCACCATGTTTTATCGCGACACGCTGGATACCGCCCGAGCGATCTGTTTTCCAGTTTTTACCTTCTGCGGCAACTTTTTCAGCAGAAGTGAGATCACTCCACCAACCTAACTTTTTAAGCAACTTATCATCAAACTGTGGGTAACCATCCTTCAGCTCAGAATTTTTACTATATGAACCATCAGCCAGTATGCTTACGCCATTATGTTCAACACCAAAGCGAGCACGGAACGTCAGACCACCATCAGCAACCGACTTATTGGTGTCATACAAAATTGGCGTACCTGGATGTTTTAGCTCCGGTGTTCCCCAACAAGGCCACGGTAAACCATAATATTCGCCATTAATTGGGCCACCTTCTGCTTTTAATGACGTGGTATTAAACGTATGCCAGTTTTTCTGATGTTCTTTAAGACGTTCAGGGCTTTGTCCGGTATAACCGATTGTCCACATACCTGTGTTGAATTCACGCGTTATGTCTTCAATATACGGCTCTGAATTATTAACCTTGATGTTTTTGCATAATTGATCAGCAAAACCAAATTTCTTAGCAAACTTATATATGATGGTGTGATCAGGTAACGATTCGAAAAGCGGGTTAAATATTTTATCACGCCATTGTAACGAACGATTTGATGCCGTTACTGAACCGTAAGTTTCAAATTGTGTTGCTGCCGGTAATAAATAAACGCCATCTTTACGATCATGCATAACGGCAGATACCGTTGGGTACGGATCAACGATAACCATAAGGTCTAGCTTCTCCATTGCCTCTTTCATTTCTGTGCCACGTGTTTGCGAGTTTGGTGCATGTCCCCAAAGCACCATGGCTTTAACATTATCGCGCTGTGCAATGTTCTTTTTATTTTCCAAAATACCATCGATCCAGCGTGAAACAGGAATTCCTTTAGTATTCATGGGTTTCACTGCTTTGCCGTTTGATTTTTCAAAGCTACCTTGATCAAAACGCGCTTTTACCCACTCATAATCCAGTCCCCAAACTTTTGACCAGTGTTTCCATGCGCCGGCGGATAAACCGTAATAACCTGGTAAACTATGTGAAAGCACACAAAAATCGGTTGCACCCTGAACGTTGTCATGGCCACGGAAGATATTTGTACCGCCACCTTCAACGCCCATGTTTCCTAAGGCCAGCTGGAAAGTACAATAGGCTCGCGTATTATTATTACCACTGTGATGTTGCGTTCCTCCCATGCACCAGACAAATGTACCGGGACGATTTTTGGCCATCATTTCTGCGGCGGCTTTTACTTGCTCTTCAGCAACACCGGTTACCCTTTCAACTTCGGCAGGTGTCCACTTAGCGACTTCTTTACGTATTTCTTCTAAACCATAAACACGTTGCTTGATAAATTCTTTATCTTCCCAACCATTTTTAAAAATATGCCACAACATGCCCCAGGTAATGGGGACATCCGTTCCTGGTCTAATCGCTAAATGAAGATCACTGTGAGCAGCCGTACGCGTAAAACGTGGATCAATGACCACAATTTTTGCACCATTTTCTTTTGCACGGAAAATATGTTGTAGCGCCACAGGATGTGCTTCAGCCGGATTAGAACCAATCATTAAAATTGATTTGCTATTATGCATATCATTAAACGAATTAGTCATGGCACCGTAACCCCATGTATTCGCTACACCGGCTACCGTAGTTGAATGACAAATTCGTGCCTGATGATCAACGTTATTGGTTCCCCACAACGCGGCATACTTACGGAATAAATATGATTGTTCATTATTAAACTTAGCTGAGCCTAACCAGTAAACAGAATCAGGGCCTGATTTTTTACGGATATCCAGCATTTGATCACCGATTTCATTAATCGCTTGCTCCCAGGAGACACGTTGCCATTTTCCATTGACTAATTTTGTTGGATATTTAAGCCGGCGTTCGCCATGACCATGTTCACGTACGGATGCGCCTTTTGCACAATGGGCACCAAGATTAAACGGATGATCAAAAGCCGGTTCTTGACCGGTCCATACTCCGTTTTCAACTTCAGCGTAAATACCACAACCAACCGAACAATGTGTGCAAATTGAACGTATCATTTCTACCTTACCACCACTTGATGATTTAGTTGATGCCTTCGCTTTTTTCATCATGGTTGGAGACATAACCGTACCCAGTACGGCCCCTCCTGCAGCTAAACCTGAACGGTGTAGAAAGGTACGTCGGTCAATACCATTACCTGTTGACGACTGGACAGTCTGATTATTATCGTTTTCAACAGTTTGGGTCTGCGCCTGTTTTTTTCTCAGCTTCATTTAAGGGCCCTCACTTGGAATTCTATTTTTATTAATTCGTTAATAGTGTGAATGTTGTTATGTAAATATAATTAACTACGTGTGCTGTTATAGTAATCACGGACATGTTGAGTATCCTGATAACCTTTTGCTTTTTTGTTAGTACTAACTGTTTCAGTTTCTTCATCAGCAACAGCAATATTTTGTCCTGTCGTCGCAACAACGACAGCTGCACCACCTGCCGCGGCTGCGCCTTTTAAGAATTCACGGCGTGATTTTTTTGATTTTTGACTCATCACTTTCTCCTGTGCTGAAATTTAATACGTATTTAAAATTGCTAAGCTACACCATCATGGAAAAATAACGGTTTTCAATATCTAAAAAGGCTTCCCCTAACTGGCCTACTGCCCGATAGAATCCTGATGATTCTGTTTTTTGTAAATCAGTAAAAAATCGTTTCATCCAGTTACCAATAAAATCTTCATAAAAAGCACGTTCTGTTTCGAAGTCAGTTTCATCATCAAGTATTAACTGGCTAATAACTTCACACAATGCTGCTGCATGATCTTCAGGCTCATAAACACCTTCTTGTTGCTCAAATCCCAGTTCAGATAAACGTTGTCGTAAATGCGCCAATGGTTTTTCCATTAAAAATCCGGTTAAATACCAGGAAGCAAACGGGACCAACTCTCCACGACCAATGCCAATAAACAAAATATGATATTCATCAGCGATAGATGCTGCATCATACCGTTGTGCCGCTAACTTAAGCATGCACCATGCATTTACAATATCCTTAAAATCATCTTTATCAGTTTCGATTTCCTGTAATTGACTTAGCAATACTTCACTCGGTGGATTCACTAATAAAGCAGCTAATAGCGCATAACTACTTGCCCTAACTTGATCACTATCGTCATGTACCTTTTTTTGTTCTTCTTTTATCTGGTTCACATGAACTTGATTCAACATATCTTCATTCCTTCATTGCATTTTATATTGCATATTACGAGCCATACTTGTTAGAAAAATAAGCCTATTCAACTGAAAATAGGGAGAATGAACTTCCATAGACTCAATGAATATTTGCTGCATGGGTCAAATTGTCCACCGGCGACCCATTTTGACCTTATATATTTTGTTACAGTCACACTTGTCCCGGATTATTTTCCTTACTTCAAACCCATTTCATGACTAAACATATCTTTAACACGACAGTCTTCGCACATTTTTAAACGGTTAACAGCATCATCAGATTGGAACATCGAATGACCTCCCAATTTCCCCATTATGGTGTTAATAATTGAATGTGTAGCAAAAGGTTTACTGCATACAGTGCAGCAAAAAGGCTCATCTTCATGCACTCTTCTTGGATTGCGGCGCAGTTCAGGATCAAAGTTATAGCGTGCAAATAATGTCAAAGCCATTTCAGGACAAGCGCTGCTGCATAAACCACATTGCACACAGTTTGCTTCTGAGAAATTTAATTGTGGTAATTCACTTCCATCAGCCAACGCTTTGGCAGGGCAAACAGAAACACAAGACATACATAGTGTGCAGCGATCCTTATTAACCTGAACTTCACCAAAAGGGGCGCCCGCTGTAAGACTTATACTTTTTTGTGGCCGCGGAGCAAAAAGATAAAGATGGTCGGTCGCCATCCGCAATGCGCTACGTTTATCATTTAGCGTGATGAATTTTCCTGGCGTTACAACATTAAAGCTATCACTTATCGTTGGCGAAAAAACAGGTGTATTGCTTTTAATCACGAGTTTATGCAAACAGGATGATTCATAACCCATACCCGCCATAATCTCATGCGCATAACCCATCTGGATGTCCAATGTTTCATTCACTGTCTTTAATATACTTTCATGTGTTAGTAACACAACATCATGCGCACCATAAGCAAACGCAGAAAGCCAGACCTCGATGCCGACCGAAGCAATTTCTTCAAGCTGGAAAGGAATATAATGTTCTAATGCAGCATGTTCATACAAAAAAAATTCTTCTGCAGCATAAAACGCAATAGCCGCCTGTTCACCTCCTGCAGCATAATAAGCTTTTAACATCATTCGGATTTTTTCAAGCGTGTCTTGTAAACGAGGATAAGAATATTGAATTGCCCCACTTGGGCAAACAGTGGCACAAGTCCCGCCACCTTGACAAAGAAAAGGGTTAACTTCTATTTTATCTTTAAGTGAAGTAATCGCATCAGCCGGGCAAGCATTAATACAACGTTGACATGCCAGTATTCCACTATTTCCATGTGCACAGATATCTGCGTTATATTCAAAGAACTTTGGTTTTTCAAACTCGCCCAACAATTCTGCAACCGCATTAATTGTATCTTGAAGCTCTATGTCATTTCCCGGTGAAAAATAACCAAACGGTAACAAATTTTGAGAAAGCATGGGTAACGGACTTAAATCGATAACCTGATCAAACCCCTTAATTTCAGGATAATAAACCTGCGCAAGATTAGCGACTTTGCCATTAACCATCAATTCTGCTGTAAAGTTACCCAAATATCCTGAAAGTGATGTCAGCTGGCCATAAGCAATTGATACCGAATTAGAAATTAATTTAAGGTCAACTTCACTATTTTTATTACTAATAAGAACCGTTATGGTTATTTCATCAGATAGTTTATTAATAACGTCGATAACTCTTTCATCGTCGCCGATGACTAATATGAAATTACTGCTTTTATAAGAAACTAATGAAGTCGGTTCAACAGAGACACCATTAGCTGCATCTAATGCTGCAGTAACCGCAACATTAAAGAGCGTTTCGCTATCGGATTTAATTTCATTATTAATTATATTTTCAGTTGAGTTTTTCATTATCGTCTTCATTTTTCAGGTTAATTAATTTCGTTGCAGGCGATACTTCGATATCATCTTTATTGATATTTGATAACGGTAAATTTTCATCATTTTTTTCTGCATCATCTATAGTGTCGTTATCAATTACATCTTCATTTAACTCATCATATTTTTTTAGTGCATGCTGCTGTTCCTGATGTTCTTCAAGATTCTCAAGTTCTTTTCTTCTTTCTCGCTCTAACATTCGTTTCATCTCATGAGGAATAATATCTCCAAGTGGTGTAAATTTAGTAAAATCTTCAGCATAATCATCAAGCCCGTCAACAATATTGAATAATGGTAAATGAAATAATTTTCGCAGAGCTAGTTTTCGTACTGCATGACTGACATCAGGAGAAAGGAAATCACTGTAATCAGACCCCTCATTTAATTGCTCCAGAGGGAGCATATCCGCATCAGTTTTGTGAACAAGAGGTTCTGAGTCAGCAGTTATTGATTCAGATATAACATGATCGATTATATTATTATTTTCTAAATTGTTATTAACATCCGAAGTTGATTCTCTTTTCCTTTTTGACCAACGTTGCACAAAGCCTTGTTCACTTTCCTGTTCATCAGGTTTAATGGCCATTTAATGAGTCACCTTATTTGATTTGTTGCTAAAACCCTGACTATCGTTTTTCTTTTTTTCTTTCCAGTTCTCTAATTTCCGTTTTTTCTTTTTCACGGGAATATAATTGTTGACGACAAAATCTTCTACCCAGCGATAAATTTCTGCAGGCATTGGCACCTGAAACACATGATCATCTAATTCCATATAAGATGCTGCCTCGTCATAATTCACACTCACATTAAAGGGTATCAGCTCTCCATCACCTTCCTCATCACGGCATATGACAAAAACAAAGGGAGTGTCTGAGATAATGTTAAAATAATAACTTTCTGCTTCATCAGCGAATAAATTTATCTGATAATTTACCCAAATATATTTTTCTTCTTCTAAACCAATTCTTGATACCATTCTTTCTGGAGTATTATTTGTAGCATAATTACCGCCTGCAATAACTGCTTCTACTTCCCATTGCTCAGCTTGCCAGATATTATTTTCAATCAGGCGGTGCTGCATAACAATTGATACCGGAAATGAAACTGTTTGTGTTTTATCTGCTACTTCGCGTTCTGTCTTATCTTGCTTCATTATGATTTACTCTCGCTGACCACACATAAACGTTATAGGAGAATTAATAAACAACAATCAACCTCGCAATTTATATACCAATACCGGTTATGGCCTGTTATCACTAACATTTACGCAGTCTGGCAAAATATTCCATAAAGAAATTTTGGTACAAAACAACTCACATCACTTTGCTTTGCGTCATTATGTCGCACATGTTTTATGTTTTTGTGCGTGGTATACCTGACAGGGCCTGTAACAACACAATTTTCATGAAAAAAAATAAAGGTATGACTTTTGCTTCTGATACCAGCATTCTCAAATATTAATAATAACAATCAGGAATAGCATGGATAATCCCGATGTTTTAAATAACGATAAGCTTATTGACCGGTTTGGACGTCATGTAAGCTATGTAAGACTGTCAGTGACTGACCGCTGCGATTTTCGATGCCAATATTGTATGAGTGAAAAAATGAAATTTTTGCCCCGGCAAAAACTTTTGACATTAGAAGAACTCGCTGTTGTAGGAAAAACCTTTGCCAGCCTTGGCGTAAACAAAATACGCATTACCGGAGGAGAACCACTGGTAAGAAAAAATATACTATGGCTATTTGAACGGCTTGGTGAATCAGAACAAATCAAGGATCTCACTTTAACGACAAATGGTTCACAACTCTATAAATATGCAAACAGATTAAAAAATGCAGGCGTATCAAGAATAAATGTAAGTCTTGACAGCCTTAACGAGAAAAAATTTAATGATATTACTCGTACCGGTAATTTGAACCAGGTACTAAAAGGCATTGATGCCGCTATTAGCGCCGGTTTTGAAAAAATAAAACTTAATTCAGTTATTCTTAAAAATCACAATCATGATGAAATTATTGATCTTGTGGATTTTGCGGTTGAGCGCAATATTGATATTAGTTTCATTGAAGAAATGCCATTAGGTATTATTAGTTCACACGGTCGAGACAAAACATATTACTCCAGCGATGACGTAAAGCAGGATATCGAATCAGTTTACTCATTATCCTCATCCAACAAGAAAACTTCCGGGCCATCACGTTATTATGACATTAATAACAGCAATTCTGCCGTAGGTTTTATTTCACCTCACAGCCATAATTTTTGTGAAAGTTGCAACAGAGTACGTGTTACTGCTGAAGGCCGGTTACTTTTATGCCTTGGACAAGAGCATTCGGTTGATTTACGCGATGTTATGCGACGTCACCCGGGTGATGATGAAAAACTTCGCCATAGCTTAATTGAAGCCATGAAAATAAAACCTAAGTCACATGAGTTCAATATCAATATTGAGCCCGTAATATTACGACATATGAATATGACAGGAGGTTAATGTGTCCGAACAAAATATACATAGCTATAATTCAGCGCACTCAAATGCAATACCTTTTGATATAAGCTCATCCCCTGAGCTTTCTGATGCTGGATTAGATGCGACGTTTTCAGTAACTGCAACTGATGAATATGGTCAATCTCAAGAAAAACACATAGCAGGAGAAAGACCATTAACCATCTATGTTAATAAAAAAGAAATCGTTACCTTAATGACGTTAGGTACACAACCAGAAGCATTAGTATTAGGTTACTTACGCAATCAGGGATTTATTTCAAATATTAATGAAATAAAGTCCGTTCAGGTTGACTGGGAAACAGAATCTGCAGCAATTGTTACTCAATCTGAATACAACTGGGATGATAAATTAAGCCAACGAACAATAACATCAGGCTGCGGCCAGGGCACCGTTTTTGGCAATATGATGGAACAACTCGGCAACGTTCACATCAAAAGCCAAAAAATATATCAATCAACTCTCTATTCATTATTAACGAATATTAGTAAACAAAATGAAGTTTATAAACGTGCCGGTGGCGTACATGGGTGTGCATTGTGTCAGAATGATCAACAATTAATATTTGTTGAAGATGTTGGTCGACATAATGCTGTCGATACCATATCCGGACTTATGTGGCTTCATAACATTTCAGGTGATGACAAAATATTTTATACCACGGGAAGATTAACTTCTGAAATGGTTATTAAGGTTGCACAAATGAATGTACCTACGCTTTTATCACGATCAGGGATAACACAAATGGGGCTCTCTATTGCACGGCAACTTGGTGTTACACTTATTGCTCGAGCCAAAGGAAAACATTTTCTCATCTTTAATGATGTTGATAATATTACTCTTGATACCCCCCCAGCCATTAATATAAATAAAAAATCATGAACACGCTTAACTCTATTAATTCTCCTTTATCTTTTAAAGAAGATGAACCACGCTTTATGAACGTAAAGCAGGTATCTGAATACTTGCAGCTCAATGAGAAAAAAATTTACGCTTTGGTTAGCGAAGGAAAAATCCCCGGAACAAAAATAACTGGAAAATGGATGTTTCCACGCGCTTTAATTGATAACTGGATTATTGAATCAAGCCATGGTGGTCTGTTAACGGATCGGTTGATTATTGCCGGCAGTGATGATGCATTAATGCAACGCGTTATAATGCAAATCGCAAACAATATCCAATCCAAAGCACTTGTCAGTTACACCTGTACAGGTACACGACTGGGTCTATCATTGCTGACACACCATAAAGCTGATGTCTGTTCTATGCATTGGGGTCCCTATTCTGAAAGTCATTTGCGTCATCCTGCACTGTTAAACAAATACAAACAACACCACAATTGGGTTTTAGTCAGGTTATTTAAGCGGGAACAGGGTTTATTAGTCAAAAAAGAAATTTTATCAAAAAGGAAAACTAATGACCTGAGAGAAATATTTAAAACCGGACTAAAATGGTGCAGTCGTCAAAGTGGTGCCGGATCACAGCGTTTTCTACAAGAAACCTTGCAACATTTTGGAATAAAAGAAGATAGTCTGAACATAAGCTGCACAGCTTTATCCGAACGCGATGCGGCATCAAGGGTTGCAATGAACCAGGCTGATATAGCTCCCGGCACAAGAAGCATAGCAACGGAGTATTCACTTGGGTTTATACCTGTCGGCTGGGAGGCTTTTGATTTAGCACTTTACCGTGGTGTTTACTTTCGAACCTTATTTCAAAATTTTCTTGAAGAAATAAAATCAGAAAAATGTCTGGAACTCGCGAAGCAGCTTGGCGGCTATGATTTTTCTGAATCGGGGAAACTAATATGGTCAGAGGAATAAAAATTTATGTTATCTCGCCCTATCCTTAACATCTTTATTTATAATAATTTTCGGTTCTGCCAACAAAAAAATATTAAAGCACACTCCTGATGTTGAATTATTCTCAACATTTATTGTGCCGCCATATCGCTGTACCAGACCAAAACTTACCGACAAACCTAAACCAGTACCATTTCTTTTTGTCGTGTAAAATGGATCAAATACACGATTTATTTCATTTTCATCAATTCCCGAACCGTTGTCCTTTATCTTAATAACAACGCCCTTATCATCCCAGTTATGAGTTTCAATGTTTATTTTAACTATATCATCTGAATTTGACTGAACGGCATTGACAATTAAATTAATTAAAACTTGCTGTAGTTCCTGTTTCTGAATATGTGTTTTAATATCTGCATTGAGATCTAATGTTACAAGTGCATGATGCGTTTCAAGCTCATATTTAACCAATAACAAAGTATGTTCAATGACTTCATTAATATTAATGCTACCAATATAATCTTTGTTTTCTGAAGTGCGTGAATACTGCAATAAATTTTCTATTATATTGCGGATACGGTAGACCTGCTCAATAATCAACTCACTCTCAACTTTTACAGGATTAAGTTTATCCCCCAACTCTGTAATAATAACTTCCATGTTACCCAAAATAACTGCCGTCGGATTGTTAATCTCATGTGCAATGCCCGCCGTTAACTCACCCAATGAGGCAAGTTTTTCAGCTAAGACTAATTGTTTTCTGGTTTCGTTTAATAAGTTTATGTTATTTTTAAGTGCTTCATTTTTAGTTTTTAACTCAACTGTTCGCTCATCTACTTTTTGCTCTAACAATTCAGCCGCATGTATTATTTGTAAATTACGTTCTTCTACCTGATCAAGCATGGAATCAAACTGACGCGCTAACACGCCAATTTCATCATTTGTATCAACATTACCTATACGTAATTGTTCTCCCGCATGTGTTCCTCTAACAACCGATGTCATTTGTTCAACAGGTCTAAAAATTGACTTGGCACCCCGAATAGCAAACCAGCTTGATAACAACATTACAACTATAAACAACATAAATAAGATAAGTAACGCATTACGAAGAATTTGATTAAAAGGCGTTTCTAAAAAACCGACATAGAGAATACCTACTCGTTCACCACCGACATCATAAATCGGTTCATATGCAGAGATATACCAATCGTTTACAACAAAAGCGCTTTTTATCCAGGTCTGACCTTGCTCTAACACCTGTGTACGAACTTCTTCCGATACACGTGTCCCTAATGCACGTTCGCCATATTCATCCTGAACATTTGTCGTGATACGAACATCATCAATAAATACTGTTACTGTACCTAAGCTGCCTTCAATTAAACTACCCGGACCATATACAAGATCGCGAATACGATCGACAAACTTAAAATTTCTGTTAAGTAATACGCCTCCATCTAATAAAGCAATCATTTTATTTGTTGGCCCGCGAATTGGATACACCATACGTAACATCATGCCTCGATCTTCAACATTATGTAATATTGGTTTGGCGCGCGGTGTGTCGATCAGGGATAATCGTAATAAATTTCTATCTATATCTTTTTCGCGTTTTAAATCATCCTGAGAAAAAATTTCAATACCACTGACTGCATTAGATATTTTTGCCTGGTTAAACAGCGCTGATGGTTTACTATGTGTAAAGCCTAAATGTGGCCGCTCATATAACCAATACCCTTTCAAATCCAGCAAGTGAAGATAATCAAAACCTTCCTCTTCTTTTAATATATCAATTTCAAGTTTAAGGGAGTCATAATCATTCGCATATAAACTATTTCTGAGCGTATAAGATTCACCCAGACGTTCAAGTTTTGCTAAATATTTTTGTTGTTGTTGATAAAATATTTCATGTGTTACAGACAAGTCAGTACTGACCTTCATTAGCAACTGATCGTAACTGAAGTCTTTACTCCAGTATACGGCCATACTTAACACTATTGGCATAACAATAAATACAGGTAATAAAACGAGCAATAATAATTTATAGCGAAGGTTTTTCTTTATTTTTAAAATTATTTTTTTCAAAAACATAGCTACGCTAAATGACCACTTTCCAACAAAACGGGGACAGGTATATTTACAATGTTATCAATTCCATGATTGCGCTTTTCGTTCTAATGTTTTTCGTGAAACGCCTAAACGACGAGCCGCTTTAGATTTATTGCCTTCAACAGCTTTAAGCACTCTCTGCATATGATGTTTTTCAACATCTTGTATTGACCAGTTATCAGGGTAATCCATTTCCATGGTTTTATTATTAATATCAGTTGAGCTTTTATTAATACAGTTTAAAGGTGTTTTCCCTAATAAAAGAGAACGCTCAATAATATTCTTTAATTCACGGATATTGCCTGGCCAGTTGTACGACTGTAAACCTATAAGATCTTGGTGGTTGAATGGAATAGCAGCTACCCCTAATTGTGCTGAAAGTGTCTCAGAAAAATATTTAGCTAAAAGCGGTATATCTTCTTTGCGCTCTGATAATGCCGGCATCCTTATCGATACAACGTTTAAACGATAATAAAGATCTTCTCTAAACTGGCCTTTTTCAACTTCACTTTCCAGATCGCGGTTTGTTGCAGCAATTATTCGGACATCAATTGATATTTCACGCTCCGAACCAACCGGACGAATTGCATGCTCTTCTAACACCCGCAATAACTTTGCCTGCATCGCTAACGGCATCTCACCAATTTCATCAAGGAATATTGTTCCACCACTGGCATAGTTAAACAAACCTTGTCGGGATTGGTGTGCTCCCGTAAAAGCACCTTTAATGTGGCCAAACAATTCACTTTCTAGTAGATCAGGCGAGATTGAACCACAATTAATGGGAACAAAAGCGCCCTTCCTTGTACTAAATTCGTGTAAAGCGCGCGCTGCGAGTTCTTTACCTGTTCCGGACTGCCCTTCAATTAATAATGTCGTTGGTGTTGGAGCAACTCTTTTGATAATGCTACAAACGTCTTTAATGGCTTCACTCGCCCCTATCATTCCATCCATTTCATAATATTGCTCAAGCTGTCTTTGTAAAACAAAATTGTCCCGGGTTAAGCGTTGCTTTTCCAGACAGTTTTTCACTGAAGACAACATTTGTTCAACCCGAAAGGGTTTTAATATGAAATCTGCTGCTCCCGTTCGCAATGCTTGAATAGCGGTTTCCATATCAGCAAATGCCGTCATAAAAATAACGTCGGTATGAATGCCATTCCGTCTTAACTCCTGGGCCCACTGCACTCCCGATTGTCCCGACAACCTAATATCCATAATAATTAAATCAAAATGGCAGCGCTGCCGTAATACTTCAGCAGACTCAACACTATCAGCAACTTCAATAAGTCCACATTCTCGAATAAGGCTTTTTTGTAAAAAATTTCGCATGCCTAACTCATCGTCAACAATTAAAATTGATGAGCCAGAATATTTTGTGACAATAGAGTGCTCTACAATTTTTTCGGAAACCTCACTATTATTTGCTGTACCAGACATTCTGTTATCCTTTTATGTATTTTTAATTCTGACTAATTAAAGATGAAAGTTTAAGGAAAATAATCATAATCTGTAAATAATAACATTTCACCTGTTTTGGAAAAATAAAAACAATATATACCTTTACAGCGACTTAACTGTATCAATATGACCCAGACAACACTGTTATGCGTCATATTGTCTACTCAGACAATATTAGAAATCTTTTATTTTATTATAAAACCGCACAAAATCAGACATATCCCTATGTCCTGATAAAAAAAAGTCTATGGCATAAGATTTGCTATTTTATTGCCATCTTTTAAGTATAAAAAATATAGTGAATAATCATGAAAAAAGCCCATATACTCTTATCTATCGCTCTCCTTTATGTAAGCACATCCTTATATGCAGATACGATACGATTAGCGACAACGACGAGCACTGAAAATTCTGGACTATTAAATGTATTAATCCCTCTTTTTGAAAAAAGTAGTGGTCATAAAATTCATGTTATTGCTGTTGGAACAGGTAAAGCTCTGCGTATGGGACAAGACGGCGATGCGGATGTTTTGTTGGTTCACGCACGTGATGCAGAAAAAAAATTCATACGTGACGGCCATGGCGTTAACCATCGCAGCGTAATGTATAACGATTTTGTCATTGTTGGCCCCAAAGAAGATCCCGCCGGAATTTTAGAGAGTCATGACGGCGTGGCCGCGCTGAAAAAAATAATGGAGAACAAAAGCCTTTTTATCTCCAGAGGTGACAACTCAGGTACACATAAAAAAGAACGCACTTTATGGGATATTGCAAAATTAAAGCCTTCTGGAAAGTGGTATCGTGAAGCCGGTCAGGGCATGGGTAAAGTTTTACAAATCAGTAATGAATTGTCTGCTTATACATTAACAGACCGAGGAACCTGGTTATCGTCACGCTCTAATTCATCGATAAAAATATTAGTTGAAGGGGATAAGCGTTTATTTAATCCCTATGGCATTATTGCTGTCAATCCTGAAAAATATCAGGATATTCATTATACCGCGGGCATGTCATTTATTGCCTGGATAACCTCACCCTTTGCGCAACAAAAAATTGCGCAGTACCAAATTAATAATAAAACGTTATTTAGCCCGATGGCCATCAGAACAAGCCACTTAAGTAAATAATAATGGAAAGTATTGGTGCAGCTTCTGCGCACGCACTTTATTTATTATTCGCAGGTGAACCTGAATTATGGAATATCATTGGTATTTCCTTTAGCGTTTCACTTCGTGCTATTTTATTAGCTTCTCCTATCGCTATTCTGCTTGCCTTTGTTATGGCTTACCGACGTTTTTACGGTCGCCGAGTATTAATCTATATTTTCAATACTTTACTTTCAGTACCTGCTGTCGTTATTGGCCTAACTTTGTACATTTTATTATCTCGTAATGGACCATTGGGTGACCTTAAGTTACTTTTTACTCAGGATGCCATGATTATTGGCCAAATTATTCTTTGCATGCCGCTTATACTGATTATGAGCCATACCGCCTTTCAATCTTCTGATCGTCGAATATGGGAAACCGCCCGCACCTTAGGTGCGACACCTATGCAGGCCATGTTCACCGTAATCTATGAAATACGATTCGGACTCCTGGCCGCTTTAATAGCAGGCTTTGGCCGCATTATTGCTGAGGTTGGGTGTTCTATGATGATTGGAGGCAATATTCTTCACCACACCCGAAATATTCCAACAGCCATTGCACTTGAAACAAGCAAGGGTGATTTTTCACAGGGTATTGCTTTAGGTATTGTTTTGCTTGTTATGGCGATGTGCTTAAATTTATCGCTTAGTCTGTTACAAGGCCGGGGAGAAATGATTTGAGCACCTTTAAAATCAGCTATAAATATCTGAGCAAAAGTTTTAATCAAAATTTATTATTTAATATAGATCATCTTGCGATAGAATCCGGAAAATGCTCTTTACTCAGCGGCATAAATGGTAGCGGAAAATCTACTTTATTAAAAATAATGGCAGGATTAGAAACCCCGGACAATGTTGAAGTCTGCTTTAAAGACAATAAGCTGGACTGGAAAACGGCCTGCAAGAAAATACATAAAGAGATAATTTATTTGCACCAAACTCCTCTCATGTTTGATGCCAGCGTTGAAAACAATATTCAATATGGTATGCGCAGACAAGGTTTTTCTAAAACCAAAATAATCGAGTTAACCAAAACAGCTTTGCAATGGGCCGATCTTAAACACATCAAAAATAACAATGCACGCATGTTATCCGGAGGAGAAAAGCAACGTGTTGCTCTCGCCCGTGCATATATTCTTTCTCCAAAAATACTTTTACTCGATGAAGCATTTTCTAATGTTGATGCTCAGGGTAGAGATAAAATTTTTGAACAAATATGTAAACTTAAAGAGAAAGGCATAGGAATAATTATTACCAGCCATGAATTATCACACACTACATATTTAGCAGAACAACATTTTCAACTGAAAAATAAGCACCTCAAAATATTAAACACTGATAATAAAACAAGTGAATTTGAAACTACCGAATTGAAACTGGTTAATGCATAATAAAATTATGATTGAGATAAAAGAAGTCAATATAAACAATATAACAGCTGTCATTTTAGCTGGAGGTCGTGCCAAACGCATGGGTGGGCAGGATAAAGGTTTGCTTAATGTTAACGGTCAGGCGATGATCGAACTGATCATTGAAAAAATATCCCCTCAGGTTAATCATTTAGTCATTAATGCTAACCGGCATATAGAGCAATATGAAAAATTCAGCTATCCAGTAATTTGTGATGATAATTCCTCTGATTTTCATGGCCCACTTGCGGGAATACTTAGCGCTCTGAAAAATTGTACAACTCAATATCTTCTCGCCATCCCCTGCGACAGCCCTTTTTTTCCGGATGACTTATCAAATCGATTGCTATCCACCTTAATAAAGAAAAATGCTGAAATATGTGTAGTGCATGATGGTCAACGCATGCAACCCGTATTTTCACTTATCAATATGAATCTTCAAGATAGCCTGCAAAACTATCTTGATAATGGCGACAGAAAAATTGATCTTTGGTACAAGCAGCATCATACCGTGCTTGCAGATCTCTCTGACTATAATGATATATCATTGAATATTAATACGCCGGACGAACTTGAAAATCTCAAAACAAGACTTACAGAGTATAAAAATGTATGTTGATTGATACGAAGCTTCCTATACTCGGCTTTTCTGCTTATAGTGGTACAGGAAAGACAACATTACTGAGTAAAATTTTACCACTGCTCAAAGCGAAGGGCATACGTACAGCAGTAATAAAACATGCTCATCATAACTTTGATGTTGACCACCCTGGTAAAGATAGTCATACCCTGCGCCATACAGGCGCATCACAAATGCTTATTGCCTCCGATAAGCGATGGGCGCTGATGGTCGAGACACCTGAAATAAAAAATCAACCACAACTCAGCGAACTACTTCAGCACCTTGATTGTGAAAAACTGGATCTGATACTTGTTGAAGGCTTTAAAGATGAACTGTTTTCTAAAATAGAATTGCATAGACCATCCTTAAAAAACCCCTTACTGCATGCAACGGATAAAAATATTATTGCTGTCGCTACAGATGAAAAAATACAGTTGCAACGAGACCTGCCGCAATTAAATATCAATGATGCCGACCAAATTTTTAACTTTATAATAAATTATATACAACTCAACTCTCACAACGTACAACAAATAAATTTAAAGTAAATATTATGACTAACCCTGAGCCCTTTATTGTATCTGATCAAACAAACTTAACGGTTACACAAGCTTGCACCTTGATTGAATCACAAGCTAAACCAATATCATGTATTAATAAAATAGATATACGTTCTGCACTGGGCCGGTATATTGCAAAAGATATTCACTCCAATATAAATGTGCCATCACATACAAATTCAGCCATGGATGGTTATGCAATAAATGGCGATGATATAGCATCGAATAGCGATACCAAACTTACTGTTGTCTGCACAGTATTAGCTGGCCAACCATATGATGGCAGAATTGAAAGAGGACAGTGCGCACGCATTATGACCGGCGGCATGATGCCAGAGGGGACTGATACCGTAATAATGCAGGAGGATGTTGAGCGAACTAATGACATCATTAGCATACAAAGCTGCCATCGCAAAGGACAAAATGTTCGCCAGGCCGGTGAAGATTTAGCCATTGGTCAGGTCGCATTACGTAAAGGCCAAAAAATTATGCCTGCCGAACTTGGAGTTATCGCATCACTGGGGCTTTCGGAAATAAAAGTGCACCGGCGTTTACGTGTTGCCTTTTTTTCTACCGGGGATGAGTTACGTTCCATTGGAGAAACACTTGGAGATGGTGATATTTATGACAGCAATCGTTACAGCCTTTATGGCATGCTATCCCGCTTAGACGTAGATATTTTAGATATGGGCGTTATTGCCGATCATAAAAAAGATATAGAGTCAGCCTTCCAGACGGCGGCTGAAAATGCTGATGTGGTTATTACCAGCGGTGGTGTATCAGTGGGTGAAGCTGATTTTGTGAAGGAAACACTCGATAAGCTGGGAGAAATAAAGTTTTGGAAAATTGCCATGAAACCAGGACGCCCTCTGGCTTTCGGAAAAATAAAAAATGCTTTTTTCTTTGGACTACCAGGAAACCCTGTTGCCGTAATGGTGACCTTTTATCAATTTGTACAAAGGGCAATTTTAATGATGGCTGGTGCTGAAGCCAAACCTCGCCTCCAGTTTCAACTACCTAGCAGCGAAGCCTTTAAAAAAAAAACCGGGAGAACAATATTTATTCGTGGTGTTATTTCAAACAATAAGAATGGAGAGCCAACAGTTCGCAGTACAGGACAACAAGGTTCCGGGATTCTTAATTCAATGAGTCAGGCTAACTGTTTTATCATCTTGGCTCACGATGATGGCCCTGTTAATAAAGGCGATATTGTTACTGTTGAGCCTTTTGAAGGTTTTATTTAAATAACAATTTAATATATTCTAAGCCTAATAAAAATAATTAGGCTTAGACATTAAAACGGAAATGCATTACGTCGCCATCTTGTACGATATAGTCTTTTCCTTCCAGTCGTAATTTACCTGCTTCTTTACAACCATTCTCACCGTTATGGTCTACAAAATCCTGATAGGCCATGACTTCTGCACGAATAAACCCTTTTTGAAAATCAGTATGAATGACACCCGCCGCTTCGGGGGCTGTTGCGCCAACCTTTACTGTCCATGCACGGACTTCCTTTACCCCTGCGGTAAAATAAGTTTGTAAGTCGAGCAAGGTATAACCTGCACGAATCACCCGGTTTAAACCCGGTTCTTCTAAACCCAGCTCGGACAAAAATTCTTTAAGATCGTCATCTTCCAGCTCAACCATTTCAGCTTCCATGGCAGCACACACCGCAACAACAGCGGAGCCTTCGGCTTCAGCATGCGCTGTTACCTTGTCTAACATTTCATTATTTTCAAAACCATCTTCTGCAACATTGGCGATGTACATAGTGGGTTTATTGGTCAGTAAAAAAAACTCGTACAACATTGCCTGTGCATCTTCATCCAAATCTAAAGCACGAACCGCTTTACCTTCATCAAGTTGTGCTTTTACTTTATCTAAAACAACTAATTTTGCTTTTGCCTCTTTGTCACCCGATTTCGCAACCTTGGTATAACGATGAATCGCTTTTTCAATTGAATCCATATCCGCAAGCGCAAGCTCTGTATCAATAACAGCAATATCATCTAAAGGATTAATTTTACCGGCTACGTGCACAACATCATCATCTTCAAAACAACGAACAACATGACAAATGGCATCTGTCTCTCGTATGTTGGCTAAAAACTTATTACCTAAACCTTCACCTTTTGATGCGCCTTCAACTAAACCTGCGATATCCACAAACTCCATTGTGGTTGAAATTACTTTTTCAGGCTTTACAATTTCTGCTAACTTATCCTGGCGAGGATCCGGTACAGGTACAATACCGACATTCGGTTCAATCGTGCAGAAAGGATAATTTTCAGCCTGAATACCCGCTTTAGTCAGCGCATTAAATAAAGTTGATTTGCCTACGTTAGGTAATCCGACGATGCCACATTTGACGCCCATAGTTATTTATCCGTATGTAATTCATTCATGGCTTTTTGTACTTCACCTTCGATAACCAAAGGCAAGACATTTAAAGCACGTTCAATATTTCTTTCGATACTGATTTGATCATCAGTAGAGGCTTTTTTTAATACATGGTTTGTGACTTTGTTTTTGTCACCGGGATGGCCGATACCTAAACGCAGGCGTAAATAATTATTACCGCCCATCTTACTCGCAATGTCACGCAGACCATTATGCCCACCGTGGCCACCACCTTTTTTTAATCTTGCTGTGTCGACTGATAAATCGAGCTCATCATGCACAACCAGAATTTCATCAAGATTAATCTTATAAAAGTGTGCCAAAGCCTGAACAGCCTGGCCGCTAAGATTCATAAAGGTCGTAGGTTTGAGCAACCAAACATCTTCGCCGTTATACTTGAAACGCGCGGTTTCTCCATGAAATTTTTTTTCAGCTTTGAAACTGATATTTTTTTGACGAGCCAGCTCGTCTAAAAACCAAAAGCCGGCGTTGTGCCGTGTTTTCTCATATTCCGATCCGGGATTTCCCAGACCGACAATTAAAGATACACGAGACAACGCCGGCTTCCAGTAAGGTTCAGAAGTCTGCGAGCTTATTCAGCAGCAGGCTCTTCACCTTCTGCTGCTGCTTCAGGAGCTGCTGCAGCTTCTTCGTCTTCTTCCTGGGCACCACGTGTCATATGACATGCAGCGATAGGTTGATCATGACCTTCACCATGCGCTAACTCAACAATCTCAACACCAGCCGGTACTGTAATGTCTGACATATGCAGGCTTTGATCAAGTTCTAGTGTAGAACAATCAACTTCCAGAAACTCAGGTAAGTCTTTTGGTAAACATGCAATTTCAACTTCAGTCATGCTGTGAGTAACCAAACCACCTTCTTTAGCACCAGGACCTTCTTCTGCATTCACAAAGTGTAATGGAACGCTCATATGCAGCTTTTCATTCGCACTAACACGTAAGAAATCCGCATGCATTACTGCAATTTTTGCCGGGTGACGTTGTAAGTCTTTTAATACAACCTGCTCATCTTTACCATCAACAACGAGGGTTAAGATATGAGAATAAAAGGCTTCATTCTCTAAGCTATGTAAGAATTTTTTATGATCGATCGTTAATGAAACAGGATCTTTACCTGCACCGTATACAACAGCAGGAAACTTTTCCGTATGACGCAGGCGGCGGCTCGCACCTTTCCCCAGGTCAGTACGTGTTTCTGCTTCAACACTAAAACTTATACTCATGATATTTCTCCAAGTCGCAGATACTGCGAAGATAAATTACTGCGTTGTAAATCAACTCAAAATGCTCATGCACTTATTGTGCACTTCGCTTTTTCATTGTTTTACGCCTTATTCTTTAACTTCTCGTTATCTGCTTAACATTAATAAAACAGACCGAAAATCAATCTGCTGTTCTGGTTTCTTTTTGCGACCAAAAGAAACCGCCTGATGAACTTTAAAGCTCATCGCGTTTAGTTCGTTAATCTACGTATAACGAACTAACCGATTCTTCATTACTGATGCGGCGCATTGTTTCTGCCAGCAATTCAGCAATGCTTAACTGTCGAATTCTAGTGCAAGTTTTTGCTTCTGCTGTTAATGGAATCGTATCTGTCACCACTAACTCATCCAATTCTGACTTACTAATATTATCGATAGCCGGGCCCGATAAAACAGGGTGTGTAATATAGGCAACCACTTTTTCTGCGCCATTTTCTTTTAACGCTGAGGCCGCGGCACATAATGTTCCTGCCGTATCAACTAAATCATCGACTAATATACAAGTACGATCTTTTACATCACCTATGATGTTCATGACCTTTGCTTCATTCGCGCGTGGACGACGTTTGTCGATAATCGCTAAGTCGGCATCATCCAGTCTTTTGGCTAAGGCGCGAGCACGTACCACACCACCAACATCCGGTGACACAACCATCAGGTTGTCATACTTCTGCCGCCAAATATCGCCTAACAAAATAGGTGAAGCATAAACATTATCAACCGGAATACTGAAAAAACCTTGAATTTGATCAGCATGTAAATCAACGGTTAATACGCGATCAGTGCCTACCGTGCTGACCATTTGTGCTACAACTTTTGCAGTAATGGGCACACGCGCTGAACGCGGTCTTCTATCCTGGCGAGCATAGCCAAAATAAGGAATCACGGCCGTTACCCGGGCGGCAGATGAGCGACGCATGGCATCAACCATCACCAATAATTCCATTAAATTCTTATTGGTTGGTGCGCACGTTGGCTGAACAATGAAAACATCCTTACCGCGGACATTTTCCATCACCTCAACCATGACTTCACCATCGCTGAATTGACCAACAATCGCATTGCCTAAAGGCATATTTAATCGTCTGGCAATTTCATTTGCCAACTGCGGGTTTGAGTTACCCGCAAATACCATCATGTTGCCGTAGGACACATTATCCCCCTGGGGATCGAGTATTTATAAATTCAGCTTAATTTGAACACCTGTAAGTAACAGATATTCCATCTAATATGGCTGGGGTACCAGGATTACTGCGGGCTAACGCCCTTGTCCCATGTTCCACATGGGATCGGCCTTCGCCGTTCAAGCTTATTCCATAAGCTTATCGAACCTCTACGGTTCTCATCCTGGTGTTCCAAGTTGTTACTTCTTTAAAGTATTTTACCTGAACATAGCAGGTAAATTACTTTGAATATGGCTGGGGTACCAGGATTCGAACCTGGGAATGCTGGAATCAAAATCCAGTGCCTTACCGCTTGGCGATACCCCAATTGACTGTTGTATCCAAAAAGCTCTTTTTAGCTATTCGGAAAAAATTCTTTTAATGGACTCTGGCCTATGCCTTCCGCAACAAAACCATCCCATTTTTCTGATAATTCAGAAAACGCTGCTTCAGCCTGTTTCCTGTTATCAAAGGCAGCAAATACACATGCGCCGGTTCCTGTTAGCCTGGACTCACTGTATTTGGCCAAATCCTTTAACGCTTGATCAACTTCAGGACACATATCTCTGACCAGCTCTTCACAAACATTTTGCACTTGCGTTTGCCCTTGCAGAAAGTCGCGTATTGTAATGGTTGAGCAATCTCGCTGCAATTGCGGATGAGCAAAAACTTTGGCTGTTGAAACATTTATTTGCGGTTTTAGCACCAAAAACCACTTTTTAGGTAAATCTATCGGTTTCAGACGCTCACCAACCCCTTCTGCCCATGCCGATTGCGCAAAGATAAAGACCGGAACATCCGCACCTAGCTGCACCCCCAACGCCATTAACTCCTGCTGGTTCAAGCCGCACTGCCATAAATGGTTTAAAGCAACCAAAACAGAAGCCGCATTTGAACTGCCGCCACCCAAGCCGCCGCCCATGGGAAGCCTTTTTTCAACCGCGATATCCACACCAAGGGGGCTATCACAGTGTGCCTGCAATAATCTGGCCGCTTTCACCACGAGGTCATCCTCTGCCGGCACCCCCTCTAATTCGGATATTCTCACGGTTTGCGGGTCTTCGCGCAATGTTAAAGAAATCGTATCGGCATAATCCAGAAATTGAAAAACCGTCTGTAACAGATGGTAACCATCCTCACGTTGACCGGTAATGTGCAAAAAAAGGTTTAACTTTGCAGGCGCTGAAATCGTTATATTTTTCTTCATTATATTTTTGGTGTCCAAACACCAATTTTTAATATACCCGCCTCAATAATATGTTTTGGTACCGCAAGATTTTGTTGTTCTTTATGACCGCTATTTTTTAATATTCGTCCGGCACTATCGTACTGAGCATTAAAACAGGGCTCAACAAATAACACATTTTCATCGTCATGGCCCAGGCTCACCTGACAACCTTTTTTATTTTCCTGGGGAATAAAAACAAAAAACTGATGACTTGCTGAACGAAAATCATTTCGCATGGCATCAGGTTGATCGCTATTGTCAGAGTCGGCATCACGCAATAAAGATCGCCCCGTTGTTAAAGCTTCCATATCTTTTGTTGTTCGCGCATAAACCCAAACAAAACCATTTGACCAGGCTAATTTTTTAATCTCGCCCTTCACTAAATCAGCGACCGGAATAGTGTTCACCCAATTCGATTTCGAATTTTGTTTTTCATCCGTTAAATTTGTTGAAAAGCTTGAAAAAAAAGGAATTGAAATAAGAATAAAGCCAATAACTGCGAGCAACTTCATTAAGCCCGATAATGTTTGACGACGTTTTAATGATTCTGTTGAAGGTGCCTGCATTTAGCTTACTTCTTTTTCAGTCGTAAATTTTTTACTTTTTAAATCCCACTCATCAACAAATATTTTTACTGTCAAATTGTGTCCATCAATAAAGATTTTTTGTGGTAATTCACGCTTTAAAACATCAACGTAACGTTTAAAACGAACACGCCAGCCATCCTGCTCCAGTTGTTGCAGACGACCAAACAGATCAATCTTTTGCTTCTCTTTTTTAATCTTCCAGTTGGGTAAACCGCGTATCCAGTAAAACAAACTATTTACCGGCATGCGCACACCGGTCACTTCTTCTAATAAGCGATCGGGGCTGTCGGCATAAAAATAATTTTGATCGGCATCGACTAAAATCACACCTTCGCTGGTACCCGTTAACTGCGCATGACCTGCCCCAAAAGGACCGGATAAGTCTAAAATATATTTATTATCATGAAACTGCCAGTTCATACTTAAAAACCAGGATTCATCGTCATTGATAATGGCAACACGCCCACTTAAAACCCAGTTATTTATTTCAGATAAATCAAGCTTTCGTTGCTCCCATGTTTTATTGGGATCAGCTACGTATTTAGGTGGAGGAGTGGCGGTACAAGCGGTTAAAGAAATAACCGCTAATAAAAAAAGTAGTTTTTTCATTCAGTAAATTTTTGCATAACATCTAATAATAAATCATCGTTTGGTTTTTGTTGCAGTGCGGTATTCCAGATTTCTTGTGCGGCATCCCGATCACCGGCAACCCATAACACTTCTCCCAGGTGAGCCGCAATCTCAGCATCTTTTAATTTTTCAAAAGCACGTCTGAGATATTTTAGTGCAAGATCATACTGACCTAAACGATAATAAGCCCACCCCATACTGTCATGAATCGCGGCATCGTTTGGTTCCAGTTTTAACGCCTTTTTAATATAACCAAGTCCACGCTCTAACTGTTTAGTTTTATCAACCAGGGTATAACCTAATGCGTTTAATGCCTGCGCATTGTCTGGCTCACGTTTAACAATACCTTCCAGATCCTTAATCGCTAAATCGATTTTACCCAATTTCTCCGCCATTAATGCCCGCGCGTAAAGTAAACGGTTATTATCAGTTAGTTGCTGTAACGCTTCGTCATATAACTCTAATGCTTCTTCATATTGTTTAGCCGTGTTTAATATTTCACCTTCGGTAAGATAAACGCGCAACTCTTTATCCAGTGAATCGGGGCTCATGTTTTGCAAACGCAAACGCGCCTCTTTTACTTGCCCTTGTTTAGCTAAAATCAGTGCCATACGCAACTCTGCTTCAAAGCGATACTGATTTTTGCCAACTTTTTTATAGTGTTCAATCGCTTTAATTAATTCATTTTGCATTTCAAAAGATTGAGCCAAATAATATTGCGATGATGCAACATGCTTTTTATCTTCAAGCAACCGGCGAAAATATTCTTCTGATTTTTTTGGCTTATTCATTTGTAACGCTAACAAACCTAATGCGTAGCGCGCTTCATGTTCAAGTTTTTCATCATTTGTTAATAATTCAAACTGCTTAACCGCTTCAGCAAACTGTTGTGCATCCACTAAATTTCGCGCATAAAACATTCTAAGTTGAGCGTTATCCGGCTGTGCTTCTACTGTTTGTTTTAGTACATAGAGCGCACTCGCTTTATCGCCCCGACGAATAAAAATATTCGATTGTAATATATGCGCTTCAGTCCATTCAGGTCGCAACTCAATGACCTTTTTAACTGTTGCCAAAGCAGCATCTAAATGACCAACGATAAAAGCTAACTGACTATATGCATAAAGTGCATTTGGATTATTTTCCCGGTTGCTCAATAACCTGGACATCACCGCAAGTGCTGCTTGTTTATCTTTTTCTTTGCTAAGCAGTGATGTAATCAGCATAAACCGTTGCCGCTCACTCTGTTTTCCATTACTTATGACGTATTCAAAATGTTTAACCGCGTCCTCTATTTTTCCAACGCGAACTAATAGAGCACCAAGCACTTGTCTGGCCTCAATATTGTCAGGTTCTAACTCATTCCATAATGAGGCGGATGCAATTGCACGCTTATTATCGCGGGCATAATAAGACGCTCTGGTTGCTTGCTGGGCGACACGAGGATCACGCGTCACCTCTGCCGCTTTAGTATAAAGCGCAGCAGAAAGCGCAATTTGGCCACGTTGAGCGGCAATTTCAGCGGAGAAAAGGTAGTACAAAACCTCACCGGATAATTCAGTTTGAGTTTTTTGTTCCTGGGCAGAGGGCTTTTGTGCTTTGGCTGTAACGGTTTTTTGGGCGTTATTCACACTAACGGCGACAGACTTTTTAGTGTCCAACGCTGTTTTAGCCTGTTCAGTCGGTTTTTTTGCAACTGAATTTGGTTCAACAGGGGGTTGATTAACCGCACAACTCATCTGAAATGAGAAAATGCTGATTAAAACGAGCCAGCGGCTCATATTTTGTCTTTTCTTTGTCATCTTGCTTCCACTATAACCGACTTTTTGTTGATTTACCTTTATAATACGCCGCTCAATGCAGCAAACTTGATCTGGTAAACTAATTATCGGACAAATTTCGATATACCTTATATATGGTTTAATATCGGATTCTGCAAGTTTTTCACCAACTTTGATGTGATTTGATCAACTGTGACACTAATAGCCTTCGGTATTAACCATAAAACAGCGCCCGTGGACATCCGCGAGAAAGTCGCGTTCGCGCCCGAAAAAATGGAGCAAGCGCTACACGAGTGCCTTGGAAAGGGTGATGTGAGTGAAGCGGCCATTGTTTCGACCTGCAATCGCACTGAGCTTTACACCAATATAAACGAAGATAATGACGTCAGCAGCTTACTCGACTGGTTCTGCCAGTACCACAAACTCAATAAAGCGGACGTTGAACCTTATATTTATCTACACAGTAATAATGAGGCCGTTCAGCATATTTTACGCGTTGCAAGCGGTTTAGACTCACTTGTACTGGGTGAACCACAAATTCTTGGCCAGATAAAAGACGCCTATAATACTGCCAGCCACGCAGGTACGATTGGTCGACAACTGAACCGTTTATTCCAACATACTTTTTCTGTCGCTAAACAAGTACGTACCGATACCGCAATTGGCGCAAACCCCGTTTCCGTGGCTTTTGCTGCTGTAAGTTTATCCAAGCGTATTTTTGCTGACCTTTCAAAGCACACTGCTTTACTGATTGGCGCAGGAGAAACCACCGAGCTCGTTGCGCAACATCTTACAAATCAGGGTGTAAACAAAATGATAGTGGCCAACCGAACGGTTGAGCGCGCACAAACTTTGGCTAATAAATTTGAAGCGGAAGCCATTGCCTTATCGGATATGCCAGAGCGTTTAGTTGAGGCTGATATTATTATTGCTTCTACTGCGAGCCAGCTTCCTATTCTGGGTAAAGGTGCAGTTGAGCGTGCCCTGAAACAACGCAAGCATCGTCCCATGTTCATGGTAGACATTGCAGTACCCCGCGATATTGAACCCGAAGTGGGTGAACTCGATGATGTTTACCTTTATACCGTTGATGACTTGCACGAAGTAATTGAAGAAGGCCGCCAGTCCCGCGAAGAAGCTGCAGTTCAGGCAGAAGAAATTGTTATTAATCAGGTTGAACATTTCATGGGCTGGTTACGCTCCTTAAAAGGCGTAGATACCATTCGCGCTTTTCGCGAACAAGCCGAAGCAAAGCGCGATGAACAGCTTGCAACTGCACAAAAACAACTTGCAGCAGGAAAAGATCCTGAACAAGTCATGAATGACCTTGCACGCACCTTAACAAACAAACTCATTCATGAGCCCAGCGCACAGCTTAATCAGGCCGCACATTCTGGTCGAAAAGAAATGCTCGAAACTGCGCGCGAACTTTTTAAGCTTGAACCCGAACCATAAAAAGCCAGCATCGTAAAAAATCCAGAACCATAAAAACGCTTAATTATAACTCTCAACAAGACTAATTTTAAAAAATGAAAGATTCCATACACAATAAATTAGAAAGTCTGGCCGAACGCCTGGAAGAAATTAATCATCTGCTTTCAAGTCCTGATATTATTGGGGATCAAAATAAATTTCGTGCTTTGTCACAAGAACATGCTCAGCTAACACCTGTGGTTAGTTGTTTTAATGATTACGAATCAACTATGGATGATTTTAACGAAGCAAAACGCATGCTTGAAGATGATGATAAAGACATGCAGGAAATGGCAAAAGAAGAATTTAAGGACGCTAAAGAACGCCTTGAAAAGCTCGAAGGTGAATTACAAATTCTTATGCTGCCAACCGATCCAAATGATGATAAAAATATCTTTTTGGAAATTCGTGCCGGTACAGGTGGTGATGAAGCGGCTATTTTTGCCGGTGACTTATACAAAATGTATACCCGCTATGCTGAATCAAAACGCTGGCAAGTCGAACTCATTAATGAAAGCTTAGGCGATCATGGTGGTTATAAAGAAGTGGTTATTCGCATTGTTGGTCAGGGTGCTTATTCAAAATTAAAATTTGAATCAGGCGGCCATAGAGTGCAACGCGTTCCGGAAACAGAATCACAAGGCCGGGTACATACTTCCGCTTGTACTGTCGCTGTTATGGCTGAGGCAGATGAAATCGATACCATCGAAATTAATAGCGGTGATTTAAAAGTTGATACCTTCCGTGCCTCCGGTGCCGGTGGTCAGCATGTTAATAAAACGGATTCTGCAATTCGTTTAACCCACATTCCTTCCGGTATTGTTGTTGAATGTCAGGATCAACGCTCACAACATAAAAACCGCGCACAAGCGATGAAGGTTTTACAGGCAAAACTGCAACAAGTTGAAGAAGACAAAGCCGCCAGCGAAGAATCAGCAACACGTAAATCTTTAGTCGGCTCAGGCGATCGCTCTGAACGTATCCGGACTTATAACTATCCGCAAGGCCGCTTAACCGAACACAGAATAAACTTAACCTTATATAAACTTGATGAAGTGATGCAGGGTAAATTAGATGATGTTATCGAGCCACTCATCAACGAACATCAGGCAGACTTACTGGCGGCAATGGGTGAAGAATAATAAGTAGTACATTAACGACCACTACTTATCTTTGATATTGTAAATACTATTTCAAGGTTAAATTTTGACAAGCCGTTTCTTTTATTCGTGTTGCCGCTATAAAAGCAATAACAGCAAAGGCAAACATCAATAGCATGGCAAACTGATAATTTTGCCAGCTATACACGTTAACTCCGTTCACTACTTTTCCATCCCAACCAAGATCCAGTATCCAGCCAAACAAAGGTTGTACAATTGCAGCGCCCAAAAATAATCCGGTGTTCACTAAACTAATGGCCATACCGGATAATGCAGGTTGTGTAACTTCCTTGGCACAAGGATAAGTTAAAACGAAGCCACCACTGGTTAATCCGATTAAGGCAAATAACAACATTGCGAATAATCCCGGTTGCCACGGCAGGTAAATGAACCCAAGCCAGGAAAGCGCATAAACCAGTGCGCTGATTAAAATAACCGGTTTACGCAAACCGATGCGATCTGAGATCCAACCAGCGAGCAAGGTGCCGACCGCTAGACTGATTAATGTGATCGTTGTATAAAGTGATGCCTGATCACGGCTCATGGCAAAACTGTCTCTTAATAACGGAATGCCCCATAAACCGGCAAAAGCAAATAAGCCGCCGGCCATACCAAAATTAATCCAAAAACCCGGCCATACCGCGCGACTTTTAATCACCTTTATTAAATCTTTGATCCAATGTTGATGGCGCTCTGCGTGTGATGACATGCCGTCCATTTCACGCACAGAAGGAAAGCCTGCATCCTGCGGACGGTTACGAACAAAAATGAGCGTTAATATCGCAAGTACTATCGACATTAAACCAATCGCAATAAAAATATCCCGCCATGACCAAATATTTAATAAAGCAGACAGCGGTTTAGCAGCGAGGACAGAGCCAAGGTTGCCCATTAAAATAGTAAAACCAGCGACCAGACCATAGATCTTATCTCTGAACCACACCGTATTATTTTTCATCAAACCAACAAAAATAACTGAAACCCCCAGCCCGACCATAAAGCGGCCCAAGGAAGCAAATTCTATGCTTTCTGCCATCGCAAAAATAATCGATCCCGCTCCGGCAATTAAATTACCCACGGTCACTGATATACGGTTACCCAGGGTATCCGCTAATACACCGGCAGGAATTTGCATAAGGGTGTAAATGTAATAATACATTGCGGCCAATGAACCCAATGCAGCCGCAGAGGTCTGAAAGCTCAGCATAAGCTCTGCCGATACAACCCCCGGTGCCATGCGATGAAAATAAACAGACATATACGACAAAACAAGAATACTATAGATTGTCATACGTGTTCTGTAAAAACGCTTTTGTTGAATCGATTGCATTAGCAGCCCCGTTAAATTGATGTATCTATCCTAGCGTATAATCATTGCAATAACATATACTCTGTATTACAAAATAATATTATGAATAAAAACCGATGCCAGACATTAAAACCACTTTAACTTCGGCAGTTAAAAGCTTATCCGGTTTATCCGATTCAGCCCGGCTTGATTGTGAATGGTTACTCTGTTTTGTTTTAGATAAGCCGCGAAGCTACTTACACAGTTGGCCGGAAAAAAACCTTTCTCCGGATGAAATCACTCAATTTGAAAAACTGCTTAACAAGCGGGTTAGCGGCGAACCGATTGCCCATATTTTGGGTGAGCGCGGCTTTTGGTCACTTAACTTAAAAGTCACAACAGATACTTTAATTCCCAGACCCGAGACCGAGCGTTTAGTTGAACTTGCACTTGAATTAATTCCAAATCAATCACAATGGGAAATTTTAGACTTAGGTACAGGCACAGGAGCCATTGCCTTAAGTTTGGCAATGGAGCGTCCTGCTTGTTTTATCAGCGCAACCGATCAATCGCTTGCCGCACTTGATGTGGCAAAACAAAATGCAAAAAATAATAAAATTTCAAATATTACATTTATTCACAGTGACTGGTTTGTTAAATTAAAAAATAAAAAATTTGACGTAATAGTTAGCAACCCGCCTTATATAGAAGAAAATGACCCACATCTGCAGCAAGATGATGTCCGTTTTGAACCTTTGTCTGCATTAACATCAGGAGAAGATGGTCTGGATGATATCCGGACTATTATAAAAAACAGTCAGGCGCATTTAACCCAAAACGGTGTTTTGCTGATTGAGCATGGCTATGACCAGGCTGAGTCCGTTTGCAATCTATTAAACCTTGCCGGCTTCAACAAGGTTGAAAACTTCAAAGACGACAATGACATTCCCCGCGTATCTGTTGGCCATATTAGCAGTTGATAATATAAAAGAATTCAATCAACTAAATCTCTTTTTGCTATTGACCCTTCTCTGATTAAGGTTAGGATTAAACAGAAGAGGAGAGATAAATGACAAATTTCACTAAACAACGTGATGTCATGTTTAGTCCATTACATGATGATAAATATCAAGCTTCAACAGCAAGTCAAATGCTCATCGATCTTGAGGGTATTATTGCCGCCGACGCGCTCTCCGAAACTCACCTTATTATTAAATATGACCTGCGTTTTTTCACCCTGGCAGATATCGAAGAGCTGCTTAGTACGGTGGGCTTTCATCTTGATAACAACTTACTGATTAAAATCAAACGTGCACTTTATCGCTATACTGAGGATACTGAACGAGCTAATTTAGGCTGTATCGATGGGCAGTCAAACTGCACACGTGAAGCCTATATTAACCGCTACCAAAAGCTACCACATGGTTGCCGCGATAAGCGACCAGAGCACTGGCGAGACTACCTTTAAATTTCTAAACCTCATCATTTTCCTCGCGCTAATAATTAATCCTTCCATCTGATCTCATTTATCTTTACCCTTCACTCTATGGATGATGAACAGCTCTTACGCTATAGCCGGCAAATTATGCTGCCGCAAATTGATATTTCAGGTCAGGAAAAACTCCTCGCTTCTCGTGTTTTAATTATTGGACTCGGTGGGCTTGGTTCACCGGTTGCCATGTATCTCGCCAGCGCGGGGGTGGGTCATCTTGTATTAGTTGATGACGACGTGGTGGAGCTTTCAAACTTGCAAAGACAAATTGTTCATAGAACTCAGAATATTGGCTTAACTAAAGTCGCATCAGCAAAACAAACTATTCACGATTTAAACGCTGATATTAACGTGACAAGCTATGAGAAAAGACTGGATGATAAAGAGCTGGCAAAAGAAGTGGCAGCAGCAGATATTGTTATCGATGGAACAGATAATTTTTCCAGCCGCTTTACAACTAATGCACACTGTGTAAAAAACAAGACACCTCTTATTTCGGGTGCCGCAATTCGCATGGAAGGCCAGGTCAGTGTTTTTAATAAAACACCTTCCAGTCCATGCTACCGGTGTTTATATAAAGATGAAGGTGAGCTTGATGCAAGCTGTAGTAGTAACGGCGTACTATCTCCTGTCGTAGGCATTATCGGTTCAATTCAGGCAAATGAAGCTATTAAGGTTTTATTAAATATTGGAGAGACTCTTGATGGTAAGCTCCTTATGTTTGATGCCTTACAAATGGAATGGCGTACTTTAAAATTAAAAAAAGATCCATATTGCCCACAGTGCTCTAAAACATCGACTTAATAGCGAGTAGAATAATGAATCAAGATGTATTGAATCAAAAAGTTTATGCTGAACAAGTTAAGCTGTTGTATGCATCTATGCCTGCTGCCGTCATAGCAAATATCGTTGTTTCCATTTTATTTATTGCTCTCCAATGGCAGGTTATTGAAAAAGTTGTTTTATTCTCGTGGCTAGCTGTTTCTATCATTATTATTGTTGTTCGCATCATCTTACTTTTCTTTTACAAGCATCGTCCCCAGCCATCAAACAATACATCCAAATGGGGAAAGCTTTTTTTGTTAGGCTCATCTGCATCGGGTCTTATTTTAGGTACAGCTGGTATCCTGTTATTCCCAGTCAATGATCCTATTTACCAGTTAGTTTGTACCTTCGTTTTACTGGGTATGTGTGCAGGGGCATTATCCAGCTTATCTTTTGGAAAATATAATTTTCTAATCTATGCAATTGTCGCTCTTGTACCTTTACTGTTGAGTTTAAGTTTAGAAAACACCCGCTTGACTTTAGCCTTAATCCCCATGATTTTAATGTACTTCTTTTTCTTGCTAAAAAGCTCCGCTACAATTTACAAAAACACACAACAAAATATTTTATTACGTTTGCAAGCAACTGAACGCGAAAAAGAACTTTTAAAATCCCAGCAAAGACATCTATTACACACCCAGGAAACCCCCTTAGGCGTTATTGAATGGGATACAGACTTTAGAGTTACAGACTGGAATGCCAGCGCCGAAAAAATATTTGGTTATTCTAAAGAAGGAGCATTAGGACAGCACCCAAATGCCTTGCTTATTCCGGACACAGGAAAAAGTGAAGCAAATAAAATCTGGCAACAACTTCTCACCGCACAAGGTGGAACTCATTTTGAGATCAGCGCCATGACAAAAGATAAAAGCATTATTACCAGCGAATGGTTTAATACCGCTTTGGTGAATAATGAGGGTCATGTTATCGGCGTCACCTCCCTTATTCAGGATATTTCTGAACGAAAGCGCATCGAAAAAATGAAAAGTGAATTTGTTTCAACAGTAAGCCATGAATTACGGACACCTCTGACAGCAATACGCGGTTCTTTAGAGCTTCTTCTTGCCGGCGTAGCAGGTCCATTTCCAGAAGATGCATCAAAGATGCTGCAGATGGCTAACTATAATACCGATCGATTATTAAAAATAATAAATGATATTCTCGATATGAAAAAAATTGAAACTGGCGACTTTGACTTTAGTCTGACAGACACGCTGATAATGCCCGAGATAGAAGAAGCAATAAAAGCCAATGAAACCTACGCATCTCAATTTGATGTTAAATATATCATCGGCCAATACCTTGAAGATAAAAAAATATTGATTGATAAACTTCGTTTTTCACAGGTGATGAATAACCTGCTTTCTAATGCTGCAAAGTTTTCGCCTAAAGGGGAAAAAGTGGAGATCAATGTGACGCAAAATAGCGACGTAGCCCGTATAGAAATCAGCGATGCCGGTAAGGGAATCCCAAAAGTTTTTCAGGAAAAAATATTTGATCGCTTTACCCAGAGTGATTCATCTAACACCAGAAGTACCGGTGGCACAGGACTTGGCTTAGCGATCACCAAAGTTATTATTGAGAAATTTAACGGAGAAATCGGATTTAACAGTATAGAAGGTAAAGGCACAACCTTTTATATTGAGCTACCATTAGTAACGGAGCAGCAAAAAAAAGCACAATAAATTTAATGCACTAAACCTGAAGGGTTTGGTGATACAGGCTGCGAAAATAATTGCTCACTATCCACTGCATCAAAACTATATTTTTGATTGCAGAACTCACAAGCCACTTCAATATTAGTTAATTCATCAATCATACTTTTGACTTCAGCTTCGCCTAGAGATATCAACATTTTTGCGACTCGTTGACGTGAGCAGCTGCAACGAAAGGAGATCGTTTCAGCATCAAATAGTCGAATATCTTCTTCATGATATAAACGATGGATAATCTCTTCTGCGTCCAGCTCTAATAACTCTTCATTTTTGATAGTCGATGAAAGCTGCTGAATACGATTCCAACCATCAAGATCTGAGAGCTCAATAATATTAGATTTAGTTTTTTCCGTTTCAGGGAGTTTTTGCACCAACAAACCTGCAGCTTGTTTATCATCCGCAGCTAACCAAATCCCTGTATCAAGCTGTTCTGAACGCAATAAGTAATCCGTTAACGCATCCGCTAAACTGTCACCGATTAAGGCAACAATACCCTGATAGCGTTCGCCTTGTTCAGGCTCTAAGGTAATTACCAAACGCGCATCACCAAAAAGCGCTTGTAGGTTTTCTGTATTAAAATCAGCCTTTTCTTTTAATGATGCAGTCGCGCGTAATGTTTTTTCACTTGTTCCTTCAACAACTAACAGGCTTATCGGTCCATCGCCTTGAATTTGTGCAATTAGTTGGCCTTTAAATTTTAACGTTGCCATCAACAAACTCACTACTGCCATTAACTCCCCCAGTACTTTTTGCACTGCAACGGGGTAATCATGTTTTTCAAGCACAGCTTGCCAGCTTGCATCCAGGTGAACAAGTTCACCACGTACAGCGAGGTTTTCAAACAGAAATTTTTGCAGAGTATCTTTCATAATTTATTGCTTCTTAAGCGTAAAGACACAGAGTTCGCAAAAATAAAAAACCATAAACACTGCTTCCCATTCAAACACTACACTACAAAATAAGCATTACTATTTCTTTGAAAAATAATTTCTTTTTTCTTTGCGAACTTTGCGTCTTTGCGGTGATATATTTATTTCAATTTATCGCGAATAAGTTGATTCAACTGTCCAGGGTTTGCCTTACCTTTAGAAGCCTTCATACATTGCCCAACAAAGAAACCTAACACTTTTTCTTTACCCGCTTTGAACTGTTCAACCTGTTCTGGATTAGCGGCAATAATCTCATCAACGATCGCTTCAATGGCACCCGTATCTGTAATTTGTTTTAAGCCTTTGCTTTCAATAACCGTATCAGCATCTTTACCTTCCCCTTTCCATAATGCTTCAAAAACTTGCTTAGCAATTTTCCCGGAAATGGTGTTATCTTTAATCCGCGTTAATAACAACGCAAGCATTTCAGCCGTTACTGGACTTTCAGTTATATCCATATCTTCTTTATTAAGATAACCCGATAACTCGCCAAGCACCCAGTTAGTCGCCAGTTTTGCATCACCACATTTTTCAATAACGACTTCAAAGTACTCAGCCACATCACGGCTACTTGTAAGCGCCGCAGCATCGTCTTCTTTTAAAGCAAACTTATCAATAAAGCGTGCCTTTTTTGCATCAGGTAACTCAGGCAAAGTGGCGCGAACTTGTTTAACAAATTCCTCTGAAATTTTTATCGGCAATAAATCAGGACAAGGGAAGTAGCGATAGTCATTGGCTTCTTCTTTAGAACGCATTGAACGCGTTTCATTTTTATCTGAATCATAAAGGCGTGTTTCCTGAACAACTTTACCGCCTGCTTCAATCAAATCTATTTGCCGTTCCACTTCAATATTAATGGCGCGCTCCACAAAACGAAAAGAGTTAATGTTTTTTAATTCGGCGCGTGTGCCAAATTCTTTTTGTCCTTTTGGCCGCACCGATACGTTAGCATCACAACGGAAAGAGCCTTCCTGCATATTGCCATCACTGATACCAATGTAACGCACCAATGAATGCATTTTACGCATGTAAGCCACCGCTTCCTTTGCAGAACACATGTCGGGTTCAGAAACAATTTCAAGTAATGGCGTGCCGGCACGATTAAGATCAATTCCTGTCATACCATGAAAATCTTCATGTAACGATTTACCCGCATCTTCTTCTAAATGAGCACGAGTAACGCCAATAACTTTTTTAGTACCATCTTCTAAATCAATTGTTAAAGAACCTTTACCTACAATCGGGAAATCCATTTGCGTAGTTTGATATCCCTTAGGTGAATCCGGATAAAAATAATTTTTACGATCAAAGGCTGAAGTCATGCCGATTTCAGCATCTAACGCCAAACCAAACTTAACCCCCATTGTGATCACTTCTTTATTCAATACTGGCAACACACCCGGCAGACCTAAATCAACCGCGCATGCCTGAGTGTTTGGCTCTGCACCATACGCTGTTGCTGCGCCAGAGAAAATTTTACTTTTCGTCGCAAGCTGCGTGTGGATTTCTAAACCAATGACTGTTTCCCATTCCATAATTCTTTCCTCAAAACCTTCATAACATTTCAGCCCTGCTTACTAACGCAGAGGGCACAAAGACGCAGAGAACGCAAAGATTAAACTTTCTTTATAAACTCTGCGTCTCTGCGACCTTTGCATTTATTTATACGCTTCGGGCATTTGTGTATGCCAATCTGTTGTTTGTTGATATTGATGTGCAACATTGAGTAAACGTGACTCATCAAAGTAGTTACCAATAATTTGTAATCCCACCGGCATGTTATTTGAGAAACCACACGGCACTGACATTCCTGGCAGTCCGGCAAGATTGGTTGCGATGGTATAAATATCGGACAAGTACATTGAAACGGGATCATTCGATTTCTCACCGGCTTTAAATGCAACTTCGGGTGAAGTTGGCCCCATAATGACATCCACTTTTTCAAAAGCCGCAACAAAGTCATCACTGATCAAACGACGAATTTTTTGTGCTTTTAAATAATAGGCATCATAATAACCGGCAGATAGAGCATAAGTACCGATCATAATGCGTCGTTTTACCTCATCACCAAAACCTTCCCCACGGCTACGTTTATATAAATCTTCTAAATCTTTAGGTTCATCACAACGATAACCAAAACGCACGCCATCAAAACGTGAAAGGTTTGATGAACACTCTGCAGGTGCAATTACATAATATGCCGGAACCGATAAATGGGAATTAGGTAAACTGATATCAACGATTTCTGCACCGAGTTTTTTATATTCAGCAATGGCCTCTTCAACCACTTTTGCAACATCAGCATTTAAACCTTCACCAAAGTATTCTTTTGGTAAACCGATTTTTAAGCCTTTCAAATCTTGATTTAAGTTTGCGCTGAAATCAGGTACTTCTTTATCAACACTGGTCGAATCTTTTTCATCTAAGCCCGACATGACATTAAGCATTAAAGCGGCGTCTTCTGCTGTTTGTGTAAATGTCCCGGCTTGATCCAGGCTTGAAGCAAAGGCGATCATGCCATAACGTGAAACGCGGCCATAGGTTGGCTTTAACCCAGTCAAACCACAAAGTGCCGCAGGCTGACGAATTGAGCCACCGGTATCAGTACCGGTTGATGCCGGCGCTAAACGTGCGGCAACGGCTGCAGCTGACCCACCAGAGGAACCGCCGGGAACTGTTTGTATGTCCCAGGGATTTTTCACGCCGCCATAAAAACTGGTTTCATTCGATGAACCCATGGCGAATTCGTCCATGTTGGTTTTGCCTAACATGACGCTGCCGGCTTGATTAAATTTATGAATAACCGTCGCATCATAGGGGGCGATAAAATTATCCAGCATTTTTGAACCGCAGGTCGTTTTAATGCCATTGGTACAAAAAATATCTTTTTGTGCCAGCGGTATTCCTGTCAACGTGGTCACGTTACCTTTTGCCATAGCCGCATCAGCTGCGCGCGCTTGTGCCAAAGCATGATCTTCACTCACAGTAATAAAACTGTTTAGTGCTGTATCGTATTTTTTGATTCGTTCCAGGTAACTTTTAGTGAGTTCTTCACTAGAAAAATCGCCTTTTTTTAACCCCTGGGCTAATTCGGCAATAGTTTTGTTATGCATATCTTTAACTCTTTCGATTTCTTTTGATGTTCTTTCTCTTGATTACAAAGGCTAGTTCCGGAATTTAATCAATAACCTTAGGCACGAGGTATAACCCTTCTTCCACATTTGCGGTGATTTTTTGAAAGTGTTCACGCTGATTTTCTTCGGTGACCACATCTTCGCGCAAGCGTTGAAATGCAGCATGCGGATGTGCCATTGGCGTCACATTTTCAGTATCAACCGCATCCATTTGTTCAACCAAATTCAAAATATTGCTCAGGCTTTCGGCATAACCGGGCACATCACTATCAGCAATTGAAATTCTTGCTAAATGTGCTATTTTTTCGACGTCATTTTTATCCAGCGACATAGGAACTTAACTCCAAATAAAGACTCTCTAAGTATAAGGCGCCCTGTGATGGGCTCGGCAAATTCTACCAGTAATCACTAATGGCTGCTTGCTCATTTGGCCCTTATTAATTAAAGTAGCACTCTAATTAACTTTTTAATAACTATAAGAATCAATCATTATGTTTTCACGCCTTCGCGGTTTTTTTTCAAACGATATTTCTATCGATCTTGGTACTGCTAACACTTTAATTTACGTTAAAGGCAAAGGAATCGTCCTCGACGAACCCTCAGTGGTTGCGATTCGCCAGGAACGTGGCCCCGGTGGGCCAAAAAGCATCGCTGCAGTCGGCACCGACGCAAAACGCATGCTAGGCCGTACCCCTGGTAATATTGTGGCTATTCGCCCAATGAAAGACGGTGTCATTGCTGATTTTACCGTCACCGAAAAAATGTTGCAGCACTTTATCCGCAAGGTGCATGACTCAGAATCACGCTTTTTCCGTCCTAGCCCACGTGTTTTAATTTGTGTTCCTTGCGGTTCAACCCAGGTGGAACGCCGTGCTATTCGCGAATCAGCCAATGGTGCCGGTGCACGCGAAGTCTATTTAATTGAAGAACCGATGGCGGCTGCCATTGGTGCAAAAATGCCGATTAGTGAAGCCAGTGGCTCTATGGTGTTAGATATTGGCGGTGGTACCACCGAGGTCGCCGTTATCTCATTAAACGGGATTGTGTATTCCGCTTCTGTTCGTATTGGTGGCGACCGTTTTGATGATGCCATTGTCAATTATGTGCGTCGTAACTACGGCAGCTTAATTGGTGAGCAATCTGCTGAACGCATTAAAAAAGAAATTGGCAGTGCTTATCCGGGCAATGAAATCAGAGAAATAGAAGTCCGTGGTCGTAACCTGGCCGAAGGCATCCCAAGAAGCTTTACCCTAAACTCCAACGAGATTCTTGAAGCTTTGCAGGAACCATTAAGCGGCATTGTCAGTGCGGTGAAAACTGCATTGGAGCAAACTCCACCAGAATTAGCTTCAGATATAGCGGAACAAGGCATGGTACTCACTGGCGGCGGGGCATTACTGCATGATCTTGACCGCCTGATTATGGAAGAAACAGGCTTACCAGTCATCATTGCTGAGGACCCTCTCACTTGTGTTGCACATGGTGGTGGCATGGCTTTAGAGATGATCGCTGAACATGGCGGCGACTTATTTAGCCCCGAGTAAGCATTACTTGCTCCCCCTTAAACTTAAGGGGGAGTCGTAAAATATCTCGCTTATAAAAAAATAATACATAAAAATACATTCTTTGGAGGAATAGCTTATTAAACTTTTATTCATCCAGGGCCCTTCTTTAGGTAATCGCCTTATCCTGCTTGTCATTTTGTCGATTACATTAATGACGCTGGATCACCGCACGACCTACGTTAATAATATTCGTGCGGGTATTGCGCTGTTAGTTTACCCGTTACAGTATGTTGTAAACTTTCCGGGTAATGTGGGCGAGTGGGCGTCAGACAGTTTTAGCAGCCGTAGAACCTTACAAGAAGATAACACTGCTTTACGAACACAAAATTTAATTTTAACCGCGCAACTACAAAAATTAAATTTTATCGAGGCAGAAAATATTCACCTGAGAAATTTATTAGAATCATCAGAGCGAGCAGGCGAACGTATTTTAATTTCAGAGCTCCTTTCGGTTGACATGGATCCGTTTAAGCAGCAAGTCACCATCAATAAGGGGTTTGCTTCTGGCGATGACATTTATACAGGACAACCTTTTGTTGATGCAAAAGGCATTATGGGAAAACTCAACCACATCTCAGCACTGTCCAGTACCGCAATATTAATTACTGACCCCGGACATGCCTTACCCATTCAGGTTAATCGCAACGGTCTACGCGCTATCGCCAAAGGTACAGGGAATCAAAACCGTCTGGAAATTCCTCACTTGCCAAATAATGCCGACATTAAAGTTGGAGACTTACTCGTGACTTCAGGCTTAGGCTGTATCTTTCCTGTTGGCTATCCCGCTGCAGTGGTGGTTGAAATTAATATCGATCCAAGCCTGCCGTTTGCTGAAGTGCTCGCGGAACCTGTTGCCGATCTTTATCGTAGCCGGGAAGTTTTACTCGTTTGGCCAGGTGGCAAAGCAAAACCAAACCCTGACGCGCCATGCCAGATTGAATCTAACCCCGCTAAGCAACAAGAGAAAAAAGCCTCATGAAAGATAAAAAAGTTCATGGTGGCAAAACCATTTTAATCAGCTTTCTTGCGGCACTTATTTTAACCATTATTCCTCTGCCGCCATTGTTACAGATAGTAAGACCCGAATTTATCACCATCGTATTAATATACTGGTGCATTGCTTTACCGACCCGTATCGGAGTTGGAATTGGCTGGCTCTCAGGTTTGGTACTGGATGTATTAACGGATACATTACTAGGTCAACATGCATTAACCCTGGCAATCATTGCCTTCTTATCCATTAAATTTCACCAACAAATTCGTGTATTTCCTGTGTGGCAACAAGCAATCACTATTTTTGTCCTAGTCGCCTTTCAAGCAACAATCACTTTATGGATCAAAGGTTTACTAAGCGAAGCCCCTTCGTTTACCACTATTATGTTACCCGCTATCAGTACCGCACTATTCTGGCCACCGGGTTATTTCTTAATGCGACAAATAAGACGAAATTACCACATTAATTAATGTTGAATATTTGTTAAGAAGCCATGGCCTTTAATAGTAAACTGAAACTCAAAGATCATTTTCATGAGACCCAGATATTTAACCAACGGGTACTCGTGGCTGCGCTAATAATGCTTATTTTATTATCTTTTTTACTAATACGGCTGGTCTACTTACAAATCAGCAACCAACAATACTATTCAACATTATCAGAGAATAATCGCGTTAGCATTCAGCCAATAGCCCCCACACGTGGACTCATTTTTGATCGCAACGGCATACTTCTGGCGCAGAATCTCCCCAGTTTCACACTTGAAATTATTCCCGAACACGTTATAGATTTAGATCAAACATTAGAAAAATTAAAGCTGCTTGTTGATATAAAAGCAGAAGAAATAAGACGTTTCAAAAAGAATTTACGCCAAAAAAGACGATTTGAAGGTGTACCGCTGCGCTTTCGATTAAATGAAGAAGAAGTTGCTAAAATTTCAGTGCAACAACACCAACTACCGGGCGTTATCATCAATGCCCGGCTTTCACGCCACTACCCGCAAGGCAAACTTGCCGCCCATGCTGTCGGCTATGTTAGCCGTATAAATGAAGCTGAACTAAAAAAACTCGATACATCAAATTACAGTGCGACGACACACATCGGCAAGGTCGGTATCGAGCGCACCTATGAAAATATCTTACATGGCAAAGTCGGTTTTCAGCACATCGAAACAAATGCACAAGGACGAACATTGCGTGTACTTAACCGAACGCTACCAACTTCAGGAAAAAATTTATATTTAAATATCGACAGCAAAGTTCAAGCTATCGCAGAAAAAGGGCTTGCTGAAAACAATGGCGCACTCGTTGCGATTGATCCACGTAATGGTGCTGTTTTGGCGATGGTGAGCATGCCCATTTACGACCCAAACTTGTTTGTCCATGGCATTAGTAGTAAAAATTACCGGCAACTCAGTGATTCTGCAGAACGTCCATTATTTAATCGAGCCTTACGTGGCCAATACCCCCCTGGCTCAACAATTAAACCTGTTGTAGGACTGGCGGGACTGGAACTACATGAGTTGCTGCCACATGATGAATTAAATTGCCCCGGCTATTACATGCTAAAAAATGATGAACGCAAATACCGCGACTGGAAAAAAGAAGGGCACAGAACAACGAACTTACACAAAGCCATCACCGAATCCTGTGATGTCTTTTTTTATGATTTAGCGCTTACCCTGGGGATTGATAATATGTCCTTTTACCTTGCTTACTTTGGGCTAGGAAAAAAAACCGGTATTGATCTTCTTGGTGAACTGGCAGGGCTTAATCCAACGCGAGAATGGAAGCGTCGAAGTCGTAATTTACCGTGGTTTCCCGGGGAAACACTGATTACCGGCATAGGCCAAGGTTTTATGTTAACCACCCCGTTACAACTTGCAAACATGACGGCCGCCATCGCAACTCAAGGAAAGCGCTTTAAACCTCAAATGCTACAGGGCATACAAAATGAACAAAACAGCCCTCTCATTAAAACGCAGATGAAAAGCTTACCCTCCATACCCATTACTAACGAAAAAAACTGGCAAACGGTTGTGCAAGCAATGAAAAGTGTTGTTCATGGGGTGCATGGAACAGCACGAGGTATTAAGCGCCAATTACAATACACCATCGCAGGAAAGACAGGTACCGCACAGGTTTTTGGCATTGCTCAGGATGCGGAATATAAAAAAGAAGAAATTGCCAAAAAACTACAAGACCATGCCCTGTTTGTCGGTTATGCACCTATTGAAAATCCACGTATTGCCGTTGCTTTGATCGTTGAAAATGGCGGCAGTGGTGGCTCAGTGGCCGCCCCTATTGCACGTAGAGTTATGGATCAATATTTATTAAACTTACCAAAAGAAGAGCTCACGACACGGTCCCGTGTAAATGGAGAAGCAATTCGATGAATATGAAAACCGGTTCGTCGGCCATGAATTTTCGTGAAGAAAATCGTATTAGTGCAGGACGGAGATTTTTTTATCGCTTCCACATCGACTTGCCTTTGTTAATCGGTATATTACTTCTTTCTGTAATGGGAATGGTGGTGCTTTATAGTGCCGGAGGCCAGGATATTGCGCTTATTAATCGTCAGGTCATCCGACTCTCATTAGCCCTGGTTATCATGCTCATTATTGCGCAAATTAATCCCGGTACCCTGAAATTTTGGGCTCCCTGGCTGTTTGCCATAGGGCTAATAATGCTCATCGCTGTATTGTTATTTGGTGAGGTGGGAAAAGGTGCTCAACGCTGGCTCAATCTTGGTTTTTTTCGTTTTCAGCCCTCTGAATTAATGAAAATTGCTGTTCCCGTTATGACTGCATGGTATTTAGCCGAAGCCGCCTTACCTCCTCGCGGCATCCGCTTACTTTTCGCCACTATTATTGTCATCCTACCAACGCTGCTCATTGCCAAACAACCTGATTTAGGGACATCACTACTCATCGCCTCATCCGGTGTTTTTGTTTTGCTTTTATCCGGTTTACGGACAAAGCTTATATTAAGTGTTCTTGCCCTTATGGCTGCAAGCGCGCCCATTTTCTGGAATTATTTACTTCATGGCTATCAACGCCAACGTATTTTGACTTTCCTCAACCCGGAAAGCGATCCGCTTGGATCGGGTTACCATATTATTCAATCCACCATTGCCATTGGCTCAGGAGGCCTTTACGGTAAAGGCTGGCTCAATGGCACCCAGTCTCACCTTGATTTTTTACCAGAGCGCTCAACTGACTTCATTTTTGCGGTTTTCAGTGAAGAATTTGGTTTCTTAGGCATTCTGTTATTACTCGCCGTCTATATTGCCATTATTACTCGGGGTATTATGATTGCCGTCAATGCTCAGGATTCTTTTTCCCGCCTCGTAGCAGGTAGTATTACGCTCACCTTTTTTGTTTATGTTTTTGTGAATATTGGCATGGTCTCTGGCATACTACCTGTGGTGGGAGTTCCCCTTCCCTTGATTAGTTATGGTGGTACATCTATGGTGACCATTATGGCGGCTTTCGGTATCCTTATGTCAATACAAACTCATCGTAAGCTTGTCAGTGCGTAACATAAAAATTTTTATCTATAATCAAAAGAGTCATAATGAAATTATTTAAGCATAAATCAGCAATTATTTTTTCCAGTTTTGTCTTCGTGGTTAGCGTCTTTAATACTGCCGCTTTTGCGAAAGATTTTTCCAATAAAAAGAACGTCAAACTCTTTATTCAGGAAATGGTAAAAAAACATAACTTTAGTAAAGAGCATCTGACAACACTTTTTACTGAAGCCAAACTGCATAATTCAATTTTAGAAGCCATTGCTCGCCCCGCTGAAGGCAAACCCTGGCACCAGTACAGACCCATTTTTGTTACCAAAAAACGAACACAAGGCGGCATTGCTTTCTGGAAAAAAAATGCAGCAGCACTGGCACGAGCAGAAAAAAAATATGGCGTACCACAAGAAATCATTGTGGCGATTATTGGTGTAGAAACGCGTTATGGCAGGCATGCAGGGCGTTATCCCGTCTTTGATGCTCTGGCAACACTTGCTTTTGCCTACCCTCCTCGTGCAAAATTTTTTAAAAGCGAGTTAGAACAGTTTTTACTAATGACACGCGAAGAAAAAATTGAACCAAAGAAATTGTTAGGCTCATACGCCGGAGCAATGGGGATGCCACAATTTATTTCCAGTAGTTTCCGTCGTTACGCTGTTGATTTTGATGGCGATGGCAAACGTGATTTATGGAATAACCCTACCGACGCCATTGGTAGTGTGGCAAATTATTTTCGCAAGCATCACTGGAAAACCGGGCAACCAATTACTCAAAAAGTTAATGTTTATGGAGAAAAACTTAACGGTCTTATTTCAAAAAGACTGAAACCTTCACACAGCATAACTGAACTGCGTAATAATGGCGTATTACTGCCCTCTATCACAAAAGATTATGGCAAGGGTAAACTGTTAAAATTACAAACCAAACAGGAGCCTGAATACTGGGTTGCCTGGAATAATTTTTACGTAATTACCCGCTACAATCACAGTGCGCTTTATTCCATGGCAGTTTATCAATTAAGCCAAAAAATAAAGCAGGGCTACTTAAATTTATAAAGCAGGCAAGGTAAATGTTTTCAGTATCACCTAAAATTCATTTTTTAACTTTAACATCTGCCGTATTACTGCAAGCATGCTCTTCAGCTCCTACATCACACTCATCCTCGCGATACCATGTTAAACAAGATTATGGCCCATCAAAATCTGTTGATGTGAGTCATGTAAAGAATGCCATACCCAGAACTGTGGCCAAAAGTCGTTACGGCAACCCTAAACGATACAAAGTACTCGGCAAATGGTATAGCGTCAGCGACAGCAGCAAGGGTTACGCAGAAACAGGAATTGCTTCATGGTATGGTAAAAAATTTCATGGTCACCGTACATCAAATGGTGAAACATACGACATGTATGCAATGACTGCAGCACATAAAACACTACCTTTACCGACCTATGTCCGTGTCACACACCTGGAAAATGGTCGCAGCGTTATTGTAAAAGTGAATGACCGCGGTCCGTTCCATCAGGGACGTATCATTGACTTATCCTATTCTGCCGCTAAAAAACTGGGCGTTACTGCAACGGGCACGGGAAAAGTTAAAGTCGTCGCAATTGATCCTGAAACATTTCAAAAAAACCAGGCCTATCAACCCAAAATTAAACGGGTTGCTGCACTGACCACAAAAGCTCAATTACAAGCTAAGTCAAAACTATATCTACAAGCAGGTGCATTTAGCGATAAAACAAATGCCCTCCAATTACAAAGACGGTTAATCCGCATATTCAGCCCACAACAAATTCATTCCGAGTTTTCAGCTGATCAAAATATTTATCGTGTACGCATTGGCCCCTTAGCAAGTGCTGATGTCGCTGACAAAATATCAACTCAATTATTAGATAAGGGCATTACAACAAAAAAAATCACTCTTGATTAAGATGCAGTTACATAATTAATTAACAACACAATTTCTTTGAAATACTAGGTTTACGACAGTATAAACGTTAATATGCATTATCATTTTTTGCCTTAGGAAAAACCATGCGCCTTTTTTTATTTCTCAGTTTATTTGCTCACTTAACGCTGGCAACGGCAGCGCCGTCTCTCATTCCCGCTCCACCACGTGTAAATGCCAAAAGTTATTTATTAATTGATCATAATAGTGGTTATATTTTGGCTGAAAAAAATGCCGATAAAAGAATTGAACCTGCAAGTCTCACAAAGTTAATGACTGCCTACGTTGTATTTTTTGAAATTTCCCGGGGTGGTATTAGCCTTGAGGATGAAGTGAAAATAAGCGAAAAAGCATGGCGAATGGGTGGCTCTCGCATGTTTGTTGAAGTAAACAAATATGTTTCAGTAGAAAAATTACTTAAGGGATTGATCATTCAATCAGGGAATGATGCAACCGTCGCTCTTGCAGAACATATTGCTGTCAGCGAACAAGCATTTGTTGAGCTTATGAATCAACATGCCGTGCGATTAGAAATGAACTCAACAAATTTTAACAATAGCACCGGTTGGCCGGATAAAAAGCATTACACCACAGCACGTGATTTGGCCAGGCTCAGCCGCGCGATTATTAATGATTTTCCAGAATACTATTCTTCTTACAAAGAAAAAGAATATACCTATAATAATATTCGCCAATATAACAGGAACCGTTTATTGTGGTTAGATGAACGGGTTGATGGCCTCAAAACAGGTCATACTGAAGCTGCAGGTTATTGTTTAATTTCATCTGCTAAACAAAAAGGCATGCGACTCATATCTATTGTAACCGGAGCCGCAAAAGATGATGCCCGAATTTCTTCCAGCCGCAAGTTACTCAACTATGGTTTCCGCTTTTTTGAAACAAATCTGATCCATAAAGCAAATAGCAAAATCACTGAAATGCGCGTGTGGAAAGGAGAAAAGCAGCAACTTGCTCTCGGTATAACAGAAAACCTTTTTATCACGACACCCAAAAGTCTAAGTAAAAAAATAAAAAATAATATTAAGGTTGAAGCAATGATTGAAGCCCCCGTTACTAAACACCAAAGTTATGGGAAAATTAATATTATGCTGGGTGACAAACAAATCGCAACTCGGGAGCTAGTTGCTCTATCTGCTGTAGCAGAGGGGAGTATCTGGCAAAAATTAATGGATAGTATCCAGTTAATGTTTCAGTAAATAGCGATATGACAATTAAGTTTACAATAAGGTTTTTTAATCTATGAATAATCAGCTTGTGTACCTTAATGGCGAATATTTACCTCTTGACCAAGCCAAGGTTTCGGTATTAGATCGTGGTTTTATTTTTGGTGATGGCATTTATGAAGTGATACCTGCCTATGCCGGGAAAACGCTGCGCTTCGAACATCATATGCAACGCCTGCAACGCAGCCTTGATGCCGTACGCATAACTAACCCTTTAAGCAATGAACAATGGCAAAAAATTATTAACAAACTGATCGCCGCAACAGGTTCTCAGGATCAATCCGTTTATCTGCATATCACGCGGGGTGTTGCCCAACGCGACCACAGTTTCCCGCACAAATTAGAACACACTGTTTTTGCAATGAGCAATATATTACAAACGGTCAGCCCAGAACTATTAAAGACAGGAATAACAGCCATCACACTTGATGATATTCGTTGGCAATATTGTAATATTAAATCAATTTCCCTGTTACCCAATATTTTATTGCGCCAGCAAGCCGTCGATAAAGACGCTGCAGAAGCAATATTAATACGTAACGGAAACGTGACTGAAGGTGCAGCAAGTAATGTCTTTGTTGTTTCAAATGGTGTAATTAAAACGCCGCCTAAAGATCATAAAATTTTACCCGGAATCACCCGGGATTTAATTGTAGAATTAGCAAAAGAACATGCTATGCCGATCGAAGAAATATCAATTAGTGAAGAAGAATTTTTTACCGCTGATGAAATATGGTTAACCAGTTCTACCAAAGAAGTTTTACCTGTTACACAAATTAATGAACAACAAGTTGGCGATGGAAAACCGGGGGTAATTTGGAAAAACATGTATCAAAAGTATCAGGATTTTAAAAAAAGTTTACATAACTAATTTCCAGCCATCAGGTTTATTTACAATAATGTACTTGTACTCTTTCAATTAAGCCCTATATTTAGCCCTATGACTAAAGAAAGAAATGACACAGATGAACTCTTTAACTTCCCTTGCCAATTTCCAATTAAAATAATGGGGCGTTGCGATTGCGAGCTCGAATCTCTGGTAGTTGAAGTGGTAAACCGCCATGTAACAAGCCTGACAGAAAATGCGGTATCTACCCGCCCAAGCGGAAAAGGTAACTTTATGTCTGTTACAGTGACTATCACTGCGACAAGTCGGAAGCAAATCGACAATATTTATCTTGAGCTGACTGCGCGTGATGAAGTGTTAATGGCATTGTAATTTGTTTACAAAGCCATGAAATATACTAACAACAAACTTATCATTCGCGATCTTGGCCTGCAAGACTATGAAACTACCTGGCAAGCTATGCAAAAATTTACCGCTGAACGGGATGAATCAACAGCGGATGAATTATGGTATTTGGAACACCCCCCGGTTTTCACTATGGGGCTTAATGGCAAGAAAAAACATTTACTCGATGTTGGCGATATTCCCGTTATTAATATTGATCGCGGTGGCCAGGTAACCTATCACGCCCCCGGACAACTTATTCTTTATACCTTGATCGACTTAACGCGCTTACATATCGGCGTTAAAGATCTTGTTCGCGCTATCGAACAAGCAATTATTCAACTACTGAAACAATACAATATACCCGCCGAGGGAAAAGAAAACGCGCCGGGCGTTTATGTGAATGATGCAAAAATAGCGGCGCTGGGTTTGCGTATTAAACGTAATAAAAGTTATCACGGTTTATCTTTAAATATTGATATGGATTTATCGCCTTTTCAAAAAATTAATCCCTGTGGTTATGAAGGTATGGCGGTGACACAAATAAAAAATTTTGAAGAACAAATTAATATTAATCATTTAAAAAATGATTTAGCGGCATATTTAGCTCAGCTTCTGGGTTATAACAGCCATGACATCACTGTTAGTAAAAAGAAGAAAAGCTAACTAGCGCCCCTCATAAAGTATTTTCCAGCCACTCCCATTTTTCTTTAAATATAAACGTTTATACATTTCACTTTTAAAATTATTTGACTTGTAATCCTGCTGTAAGCGTACAACAGCAAGCTGTTCTTCTTTATTTTTTTTCTTTGGATAAAGTAACACCGAAACATCGGAAAAATTAACGGATTGATAGGTTTTATTACGTACTAATAAGCGCTTACGTGCTGACCAGCTTTTTAAGTTATGTGATGCAGACCAAAAATTTTTATCGTAATGTGATAAGTACTTATCAATATTCATACTTTCCCAGTCAGAACGCCAGTTTTCCAGCGCCTGCATAATAGAGTCTTGTTCATTTTTCCAAATAACCGGCTCAACCCACTCAGCACGGCTGGTTATGACAACAGGTGTTATGCCTGGTTTAATTTCACTCTTTAAAACTTCAAGATCGATATTTGTTAAAACAACACAACCTTCACTGTCTCTGGGTGGCCGACTGTAATCGCCCTTATCTGTTCCATGCAGCCAGATACCATAACCTGTTTTTCCATTATGCTTATCAAGCTCATTAGGATAGTTCACTGGAAACGCGCCAACACCGTATTTAGAAGGAAGTTTATCGGGGCTTATCCATGAGGTCACAAAATAAACACCTTCAGGAGTGCGCAGGTCACCTCTGACTGTTTTATCGCCGATTAACTTACCTGTTGTGACATAATAATCATTAACCTGTTCAACTAATTGACCTGATTCTTCACGGCTAAAAATGTATAAACGGTTTGCTGTTTTATCAATAAGTAATGCTTTTTTAACACTGGATCCTAATGCCAAAATTTGTCTGGGCAGACTATTACTGCTTTTAGTGCTTAATAAAGCACTTAATCGCAGCCGGGCTTCTTCACGCAAAAACTTTAAATACTGCTGTTTTTCGTCCGTTAAGGAGGGCAACAACGATGCAAGCAACTTTGTTTGCCCAAGCTTATTCGCCCCAGAAAATTTGGATAAAAGTAAATCACCCTTTAATAAATAAGCCAACTTAAAATCAGGTACTTTTTTAATCAACTTATCCAGTTCTGCTAAGGCAAGCTCCAGCTTTCCTGATTTAAAATATAAGATTGATTTTAAAAGTTCAGCTTCATGATCCTGGGGATAAATTTGTAAGCGTTTTTCGAGTTTTTTAAAAATTGACGTTATTTCATTTTCCGCTGTAGTACTTAACAAATCCGGTGTAAGCTTTGCAAGCTGAATATTGTCTGCATACGAAGATGTAAAAGCAGAAAGCAACCACATCGCAACAACAATGATAGTCTTTATTTTCATAAAGCCTTATAGACTCCTTTCACGAAGTATTTGCCAACCATTATCTGTATTCAATAATACCAGTTGCTTCAAACTCACATCACGAAAACTGTTGGAGTGATATATTTGCTTAAAGTTCACAACAGCCTGCTTACCTGTATTTTTTGACACTTTAAAATCGGAAAAATTAACTTTAATCCAGTTTGGTTTTTTCAACCTTATACGTCGTGACTCAACCCATTTAGCACGTGATAAACCTTTATCAGGCTCATACTTGTCGTGGTAAAAAGAAAGATAAATATCAACAGACTGTGCTGACCATGCCGCTAACCATGCCTGCAAAACACGTTTTATCACTTTGTCCTCTGATATTGTTTTATTATCTGCTTTCTGAGGGACTGGCTTTATAATTATTCCGGAATTATCAACAACAGGCCTGACATTAGCAGCATCTTCTACATTTATACTGGATTGCTTCGTTGTTAAGGGTAGTGATGCGATGCTAACGGATGAGGGTTCTAAATCAATTTGCAACGCTTTACTATAAGCATCTCTTGCCAGAGCAATATTAATTGCAGTTAAACTTTCATATAGCCGGGCATAACCTTCATGCGCTTTTAAACCCTGTTCTAAAGTAATTTTTGCTTGCTGAATATTTTTTTGTTCTAAATAAAGCGCGGCAAGATTATTATAAGCTTCAGGAATCTGTGGGTATGTATTAATAATTGACTGATAAGCATTAATTGCTTGTTGTGTTTTTCCTTGTTCCACCAAATTTTGAGCGCGTACAAACTCTTTTGTTATACCCATCTCTTTGCCCTGAATAGCAAAAAGAGTATTGGAGAACGCTAATAAAGAAATAATTAACAGTATCGATCGTCGCATTCTAAGTCCTTAAGTCGCGGTAAAAAAATAATCATAATTGATTATAACAAGCTCTATAAAAGGTACAAATCAAAATTAATCACCCAGCTCATGTTCCAGCTTCAATTTATGATAATCAAGACGCTCCATTAAGTAACACAGGCAATCCTGGCGAATAACATCTACATCCAGTGTTAACATTGATGGCATAAGGGGTACAGAAAAACATAAAACACCTTTTTCAACGGAAAAATATTGTTCAACGACATCAACTCCATCCTCATTAATAGCTTGTAAACAGGGTGAAATCCCACAATTTACATGCCCCAATATTGTTCCTGCCGATAATTCCTGAAAATTTAAACGATCCATATTGGCAATAAAATTAAGCTTTGCTTCAGGTTTCTCAATGCCGAAATCAATACCTTCAGGCACTTTGACAGTAGCAACTGTATGAAAAACATCAATATCATGTTCTGCTACCTCGTGACTGGGAAATGCCTGCATATGAAGACAGGCATGAATATATTCTTTAGCGTGCTCTTTGCCATACCTATCTTCTGCTTTACCACACTCGACCGTAACTGAAGGACAAAGTCGGGACATTGCCAAAGACAAAACGCTATCCGGTCGAATAAAGTACACCACTGTGCGGCTAAATAAAGTCGCAAGGTGTAAAAACTCCCGATTAAGCTTATTGATACATGCGTAATGTGGATTCATTCCGGTATTATTATGAATATCGATAGCAGCAAACAAAGGCGCTTTAGCAAGCATATCCAGTAGCTCAGCAGCCATATTACTTTCCACTGAATCAGTATCTGTCTTCCAAATTCGGTTAAAGTCGCGCTGCCCGTCTAATAATCGACTACCCTCAGCGGCGGCAAGAACATTACCTATAAAAATATATAAAGTCCGTGGCAATTCAGCATTTTTTTGCTCAATAAGGTATTCACGCACAGCATCCCAACCACTGGTTTCATTTCCATGTAACAAAACAGATACGAATAACACCTCATCACGCTGACCTTGTAAACGAATTAAAGTAGGCCCGGAAAGGTGTTGGTGTAAATCATTTGCTTTGACTGACAATACACCTTCCGGAACTTCATCCAATACTGTTAATTCCGGCTCGCCATCATCTGTTTTTTGCATACTCCATTTATGAATGGGTAACCCTCGGTTTTGATTTTGAATATAAGTTCGGGTTAATTGCTGCATATCCCGGCCATGCCTTTGTATAAATTCGCGCTGCCATGTTGCGCCATTTTGGCCTGATTGAACTCGAGCATAAATAATACCCAGATATTTATCTCTGTCATCAACCGAGATACCTAATAAAGTTAGTCCCTGACGTGCCAAAGGTAGCAACTCATCAATAATTAAGTCTCGTGCATTAACATCTTTACCGCCTAACCATCGTTGCGTGCTTTTTAAACCCAGTCGCGCAGCCGCATAAAAATTATCACGCGCATGACTATGCGGGATCTGATCTTCAATAGGTTTATCCAGCCCGGCGATTGCCGTGACCGCACCATAATAAAATGCGGCATTCGCTATAGCATCCTGAGTTGTTGGTCCGGAAGGAACAACACGCTGTTCGATTCTCAAGTGCGGCTGACCTGACTCATCAAAGCCGATTAACGGCCTATTCCAACGCCAGATAGTGCCGTTATGCATGCGTAAATGTGGTAGCGTTGCCGCATCCTCAAGTTCAACCGGTAATAAAACCGGGTAGTGCTCAAGGTTTTCTTTAAAGTATTCAAACAATGATTCACGAACATAACTATCGCCAAAGGTGACCCGGCGAATAGGGCCAAATGCTGCACCATCAAAACCACCGACTGAAACAGCCTGCTCAAAAAGCGGGATACGTGTTTCATCCCAAAGATCTTTTGCAAATAAATAGGGCGAATTTGCACTTAACGCTAATAATGGGCCCGTTAAGGCAATACTGGCATTAAACAAGCGTACCGAATTATCTAAATTTACCTGCAGGTGAATCTGAAATGATGTTGCCGCCGCTTCCATCATGACATCACGATGTGTGACTTTAAGATGCTCAATACCATTAATATCAAAAACTAATGGCTTACCTTTACGTTGATGCAACACTTCACGGTTTAAAGCACGATAGCGCTTCATTTTTGACATGTTAGCAAGATTTAATACGTCATTATTTAGCGTAGGTAAGATACCGGCCATAACAATGTCGGCATTTAATTCGTGAGCCGTATTTTTACAGTCTTGCCAGGTTTTATCCAACTCGTCCTGCATACGAGTAAAAACATCATCCTTTAAATCGCAGGGCGTGCTGTTCAACTCAACATTAAAATTCGCCAGTTCCGGCGTTGCCAGGGGACTGGCTAAACGCTCAAGGAAAATATCGTTTATGGGTGCAGGCTGGAGTTGCTCATCTACAAGCCATGCTTCAAGTTCATAACCCGCACACCCTGTTTGTGATGAAAATTTTTTTTCTTTAAACCAACTTTCTAATAATTCGGTTTCTTTTATCAAAGATTTTTTAAAGCGGGTAAAATCTGCTTCACTAAAACTACTACTACGAATTTCTTCACCCATTTTTAATCTCTTAAATTTTTTATTGTTATCTGTTATTTTTCAGGTATAAATCAAGCTCACTTAATCTCTCTGGCGTACCAATATCGTGCCAGATTCCCGAATAAAATTCGCCTGTAACCTGCTGCTGATCCATTGCTGTACGTAAAAGCGGCGCTAATGCTTGTTTAGTATTTTGCAAACCAGAAAATAAATCTGAGTGGTAAACACCTATACCACTAAATGTCAGTTTGTTTTCACCTGATTGCTCTACTCTACCTGATGTTGTTAAAACAAAATCACCGTCAGGGTTATGCAGGGGATTATTTACCAGCACCAAATGTGCTAAGCCTGCTAATGAAGAAGGTAGCGTAAAAAGATCATAATCACAGAAAACATCACCGTTAATAACAATAAATACATCATCATCCATTATGGGAAGCGCATTTACAATCCCACCCGCGGTTTCAAGTGCTTCTGTTTCAGCGGAATAATGAATATTTAATCCATAACGAGAACCATCCCCTAACGCTGTCTCTATTTTTTCACCTAACCAGGCATGGTTAATAATGACCTCTGTTATACCCGCGGCTTTTATATTTTCGAGATGATATTCAATGAGCATTTTCCCCGCCACCTTTAACAGGGGTTTGGGCATCGCGTCCGTTAAAGGCCGCATACGCTCGCCCCGACCCGCCGCTAATATCATTGCCTTCAAAGCACATCCCTCAGTAATTTTTTAAAATCATCAAACTCGGGATAAAGCTCTAATACTTCAAACACATAGTCCATGGTACGGGGAATATCTTTAAGGTAGCCTGTTTTTCCATCGCGATGTTTCAGGCGTGAAAAAATCCCCGCAACTTTGAGATGCCGCTGTAAGCCCATTAAATCAAACCAGCGTAAAAATTGTTTTGCATCTACATTTTCAATAATTCCCAAAGACTCCGCCCTAACGCGAAAAGACTCCACCCACAACGCCACTTTTTCTCGCGACCAACTGATATAACAGTCTTTTAACAATGAAACCAGGTCATAAGTGACTGCACCAATCACGGCATCCTGAAAATCAATCACGCCCGGTTTATCGGCATGATCTTTGTTTACCATTAAATTACGCGAATGATAATCTCGATGAACATAAACCTGAGGCTGAGACAGCGCGTTTTGAATTAAAATGCCAAATACGTCCTCAAGAACTGCTTTTTGAGATTCCGTTACGGTAATTTTTAACTGTTTTTTCAGGTACCAGTCCGGAAATAAATTTAATTCAGTACGTAATAATTTTTCATCGTAAGCGGGAAGATTTACAGGCGTATTTTGTTGTAACAGCAATAATGCATCCATTGCAGACGAATACATCTTATCGACATTATGATTGTTTAACTCTGATAAAAATACGGTATCCCCAAGATCACTCAAGAGGAGAAAACCTTGCTTGATGTCTTGCTGTAAAATTTTCGGTACGTGCAAACCAAATCGCAACAGCATTTCTGCAATGTCAATAAAAGGCTGGCAGTCTTCCTTCTCCGGAGGCGCATCCATAACAATATACGTTTTGCCTTTATCATTAATCCTAAAATAACGCCGAAAACTCGCATCTGCTGATGCGGGTTGAATATCGTCATATCCAATATCAGAGCTTTGTAACCACTTCTTTAGTTGTTCTAAACGCAAATCCACTTTATTCTCCTGTCCGCACTCAATAATATACTATTCAGGCGTTAAAAATCATAAATAGCTTGGACTAAACAACGCTTCACTGCCATAGTTTATACATTTATATGCTGCATCTCCCCCTATTTCTGAGATACTATATGCTGGTTAAAAACAAAAACTTAAGAACAAAACTGACGCCGTGAATAAAGACACTCCCCTCACAACTTCTCGCTCTCAAAAGACAAAAAAAACACGTTTTTTAAGTCATTCACTGCTTCTTTTTTGCTTTTCAATATTCAATCAGTCACAAGCCAGCGCTGCGACAGATGAAGGGCTTTGTAAGCCCGCGGCAAAAACA
>Ga0316209_1000089_pt1 | contig 191719 bp, 159 predicted proteins | sample 6monopyrite_MG_FD_204945 | JGI IMG/M metagenome (GOLD analysis project Ga0316209, IMG submission 204945) | Microbial mat bacterial communities from mineral coupon in-situ incubated in ocean water Damariscotta River, Maine, United States -... | ecosystem: Environmental > Aquatic > Marine >... | reverse complement strand
CCAGGGCTACCCCCGTCTCCCGGGTTCGTCAGGGCCGTTCACCACACGAAACCCGGAAGCCCCGGAAGATGTTGCCAATACGGGGGCGCTCGTCTTTCGGGCCGCAAATTCAATGTGGAGTAAGCGGATTGGTGTACAGGGTTTAGACCAAATCGCTGTGGTGTTGCGGTGTTGCGAGCCAAGCCGTAGCGTGAGCCTGTGCAGTTGGACCTCAGCTAACGCGAGCCTCCTCGGCTTCTCTTGCCCGTGAGGTTCAGGAGCACGGTCTACCTCCAGCTGGCTGGGGGCTTTGCCGTCCAGTCACCACACGAAACCCTGAAGCCCCTCTTAATGGACCCGGGATGCGAGGTAGCCCTAGTCAAAGGTCTCTGCCCAGGAGGCCCATCCCGGGCTCTCTCTCGCCCCCCCGTCGTCTCGTCGCCGTCAGCATCGGCCTAGACTCAAGGTGCTACACGGTCGATGCTTACGGTGATGGGTTCAGGGGCGCCCCAGCAGCGCCAGAGCCAGATGCGGGGCGCCCCGCTTCCAAACGAAACTCTGGAGACCCCGAGTACTATCCCCCCGCCAATCGCTATGCAATCCGCCAATCTGAAGCAGGTTAGCAAGACAGAGATTGAAGCACCTTCGCCTCCTCACATGAGGCCCTGGCGCATTATTCTACTGGCAGTTGCGTTGGCAGTTGCGCCCGCTCTCTACTACGGCGAACGCGCTACGCACCCTCCGGCAGCTAGAACGAGAAGTGGCCTCGCAGCTACCGTTACTTTATTCCACGGCCCCAATGACTGCGTCAACTGGGAGCCGTTCCTGAAAGAAGTTCGCCAAAGCGTGAAGAGCGACAGATCGCTGTCATCCCTGCTCGAACTCAATTGGGATATCCGCTCTACGGGGACCGCGTGGGGAGCCTTCGAGGGGCTGTTGCTGGACATAAACACTCCTGTAATCCTAGTCGCAGACGAGGATCACGGCGCGCTTTCGGCACTTGGAGGCTGCGAGTCGAGCGAAGAGCTCAGAGCATTCCTGGTTTCGACCATAATCAATGAATACGACCTGCCGAGCATTCGCCGAAGACTTTCATCTAAGTCCGAGCGCCCCATGGATCTTTGGTTCATGTATAAGAGCCTGCAGAGCTGGCCAGCCGCGGGTTCAGTCGAAGCTATTATTCGTCGAGCCCGACTCGCAGCGCCCGAGAGCATTCGAGAGGGTGAAGAATGCGTAGTCGTTCACCAGTGGCTTCAGGACTTCTTCTTGGAAGTCAGCGAAAGGGGGTCGCCAATCGCGTTTGACCGATTCGAGCCTTACGGGGCCAGCCTGATTCACGACGAAGCTCGGTTTACGCTTTACCTCCAGGGACTCCGGTGGGCTCGCAATAGCGGCGATGAGATGTACATCGCGAAGTTTGAGTCACTCGCCACGGAGTCTGCTGACGAGGCAGGAAAACGCCTCGTGGCTTCGTTGCTGGCCATGCAATAGACACTGTCGTCTTGCCCCCCTCAAGAGTCCATCTGAGTTGGCCTGCATAGGCGAGAGCCCCAGGCGCGCGCCGCGGTGCTCCTCCCCCTCGCCGCGCTGAGTACGACATCGGGCGTAGGCCCTGTTTTGCCCCGCGGAGGGCCTTGTTTCCTTCCCCGATCGTGGCCTCGCGGCTATCCTCTTCGCCCATGAATCCGGGCCGAGTCGCCCGATCCGTGCCTGCGCTGCGCTGACCGAGAGGTCCTCTCGCGCTCCTCCAGCGGCCCCCCTCCCGCACCTCCCTCGAGGGACCCACTCGAGCCTCCGTCATGCTGACGAACTACGCCCCCGTCCTGATTCTGCTCGGGATCGCCGTCGCGTTCGCCGCCGGCAACCTGATCATCAGCGACTTGCTCGGACGCAAGCGTCTGAACGCTGAGAAGTCGACCGCCTACGAGTGCGGCATGGACGCCGTCGGCAGCGCGCGCATCCGCTTGTCGATCCACTTCTACTTGGTGGCGGTGCTCTTCATCCTGTTCGACGTCGAGGCGATCTTCTTGATCCTCTGGGCGACGAACGCGAAGGCCTTCGTCGCTTCCGGCGTCGCCGGCTTCGTGTTCATGGAAGTCACCGCCTTCGTCGCGGTGCTCGGACTCGCACTCGCCTATGTGTGGCGCAAAGGAGGCCTGACGTGGGATCGTTGAAGCCCGTCGATGGAACCAAGACCGAAGGCGGCTTCCTCGCGACGCGCGCGGACGCCTTGGTCAACTGGGGACGCAAGAACAGCCTGTGGCCGATGCCGCTCGGTCTCTCGTGCTGCGGCATCGAGATGATGTCGATGCTCGGTCCGCGCTTCGACCTCGCGCGCTTCGGCGCCGAAGCCGCGCGCTTCACGCCGCGCCAGTGCGATCTGATGATCGTCGCCGGCACGCTGACGTGGAAGATGGCGGAAGCCGCGCGCACCATCTACGACCAGATGCCCGAGCCCAAGTGGGTCATCGCGATGGGCGTCTGCTCCTCGTCCGGCGGCATGTACCACTCGTACTCGGTCGTGCAAGGCGTCGACATGATCATGCCCGTGGACGTCTACGTCCCCGGCTGCCCGCCGCGCCCGGATGCGGTGATCGACGCGATCCTCAAGCTGCAGACGCGCATCGAGCGCGAGACGCCGGTGCGCGACTTGCTCGCGAATCCCGTCACCGAAGGCTGGGAAGAAGGCACCGGCAAGTTCACGCGCCAACCGAACAAGTCCAACCCGACGCGCCGCGACGGTGTCGCGGACAGCGCTGAAGAGGAGCTCTCGCAGTGACGGCCATGGAACGCATCGCGGACGCCCTCGGCCGCATCGAACACGAAGTCGTGGCGCCCGCCGACGGCACACCGTGCCTGCGCGTCGCGCGCGCTGAAGTGCGACCGCTGATGGAAGCGCTGAAGTCGGACGGCGGCTTCGAAGTAAACGTCTTCGTGACCGCCATCGACCACGAACCGGCCACGCCGCGCTTCGAAGTCGTCTGGGAGTTCTTGTCGGTGAAGCACTCAGATCGCGTGCGCGTGCGCACGTCGTCGAACGACGAGTTCCCGAACGTCCCCACGATCATCGACCTGTGGCCCGGCGCCGCCTTCTTCGAACGCGAGTGCTACGACATGTTCGGAGTGCAGTTCGAAGGCCACGCGAACCTGCGCCGTCTGCTGATGCCGATGGCCTTTGATCACCACCCGCTGCGCAAGGAGTTCCCGCACCAAGGTATCGAGCCGGACAAGCTCTACCGCGCGTGGGACAAGGCGCGACGCACGCAGGAAGGTCAGCCCTCATGACCGAGACACAAGTCTTCGAGTACACGCGCGGCCAAGTCGATGAAGACGACCCGCTGCACGGCGAACTGATGCGGATCAACATGGGTCCGCAGCACCCGGCGACGCACGGCGTGCTGCGCCTCGTCGTCGATCTCGACGGTGAAGTCATGTGCAAGGTCGACGCCGACGTCGGCTATCTGCATCGCGGTAAAGAGAAGACGTGCGAGAGCCTCGGCTGGCGCAAGTTCTTCGTGCACACCGACCGCCTCGACTACGTGCAGCCGCTGACGAACAACATCGCCTACGCGATGGCGCTCGAGAAGCTCGCCGACCTGGAGGTGCCCGAGCGCGGCCAGACGATCCGCGTGCTCCTGATGGAGCTCAACCGGATCATGGCGCACTTGATCTACATCGGCACCTCGTCGATCGACCTCGGCGCCGTCGGCATCTTCTTCTACGCCTTCGTCCAGCGCGAACTGCTGTACGACATCCTCGACGCCTACACCGGCCACCGGATGAACAACACGTACGTCCGCATGGGCGGCGTGTACGCGGACATCGACGATGACGTCGCGGCGCAGATCAAGGCCTTCCTCGACCAGTTCCCGGCCAAGCTCGAAGAGTTCGCGAACCTGCTCGAGCGCAACCGCATCTTCTACGACCGCACGCGCGGCGTCGGCGCGATCAGCGCTGAACAGGCGCTGGCGATGTCGCTGACGGGTCCGAACCTGCGCGGCAGCGGCGTCGACTTCGACCTGCGCAAGCAACAACCCTACTGCGGCTACGAGTCGTACTACTTCGACGTTCCCGTCGGAACGGTCGGCGACTGCTACGACCGCTACCTCGTCCGCATGGAAGAGATGCGCCAGTCGTGTCGCATCGCAGGGCAAGCGCTCGAGCGCCTGAAAGAGAACCGCGGCGGCGACTTCCTGACGCGCGATCGTCGCTACGTGTTGCCTCCCAGGGCCGACGTCTCCACAGGCATGGAAGAACTCATCCACCAGTTCAAAGTCGTCACGGACATGTCGCTGCCCAAGGGCGAAGCGTATTCCGCACTCGAGTCGAGCAAGGGTGAGCTGGGCTTCTTCATCGTTTCCGACGGCACGAGCGATCCCGTTCGCTGCCACATTCGCGCGCCTGGACTGATCAACGTCCAGGCCATCCCGATGCTCGCCGAAGGCCGCCTGCTCTCCGACATGGTGGCGATCATCGGCAGCTTGGACTTCGTGATGGGCGAGGTAGATCGCTGATGGCACTGCCCGAGAAGCTGGTCGCTGAGTTCGACCAAATGGTCACCAAGTACCCCGAGCGTCGCGCGGCTCTGATCCCCGCGATCCACCGCTGCCAAGAGGAGCTGGATGGCTGGGTGTCGCCCGACACGATGGAGGACATCGCCGAGTACTTCGGCTTGGAACCCGTCGACGTCTACGGCGTGGTGACCTTCTATCCGATGTTCCGCACCAAGCCGCCCGGCAAGCACGTCGTCAGCGTCTGCCACAACATCTCGTGCGACTTGCGCGGCGCGCAGGGCATCCTCGCCAAGGTCTGCGAAGTCACCGGCGCGCAAGTCGGCCAGACATCCGCGGACGGCAAGTTCACCGTCGAACACGTCGAGTGCCAAGGCGCCTGCGCCAACGCACCGATGTTCGACCTCGACGGCGTCTATCACGAAGACCTCGACGACGCGAAAGTCGCGAAGATCCTGGGAGGCCTGAAGTGAGCACGCACCCCACCTACTTGCTGAACCGCGCGCAGCTCGCGGACTCGCACACGCTCGAGGTCGCTCGCAAGGACGGCGCGTACGCCGCCTTCGAGAAGATCCTGAACGAAGGCCAAGACCCGAAAGCCGTCACCGAAGTCGTCAAGACCTCGGGACTGCGCGGTCGCGGCGGCGCGGGATTCCCCACCGGCCTGAAGTGGTCGTTCATGCCCGACGCTTCGAAAGACACGCGTCCGCGCTACATGGCCGTGAACGCCGACGAGTCGGAACCCGGCACGTGCAAGGACCGCGTGCTGATGCGCGAGGATCCGCACGGCTTGCTCGAAGGCTGCTTGATCGCGGGATACGCGATGGGCCTCGAAGCCGTCTACATCTACGTGCGCGGCGAGTACCGCTTGCCCTACAAGCGCATGCAGGAAGCGATCGATGAAGCGCGCGCCGCGGGCTTGATCGGCAAGAACATCCTGGGCAAGGGTTTCGACCTCGAGATCCACATGCACCAGGGCGCGGGCGCTTACATCTGCGGTGAAGAGACCGGCTTGATGGAGTCGCTCGAAGGCAAGCGCGGTCACCCGCGACCCAAGCCGCCCTTCCCCGCCGGCTTCGGCCTCTGGGGTCAGCCGACGACGGTCAACAACGTCGAGTCGATCTTCAACGTGCCGTTCATCATGACGCACGGCGCAGCGTGGTTCCGCGGCTTCGGCACCGAGAAGAGCCCGGGCAACTTCCTGTGCGGCATCTCCGGACACGTGGCGAAGCCCGGCGTCTACGAAGTGCCGCTCGGCATCACCGCGCGCGAGATCCTCGAGGAGTACGCCGGCGGCGTCTGGAAGGATCGCGAGCTCAAGGGTTGGTTCCCCGGCGGATCGTCGACCGGCATCGTGCCCGCCGACTTGATCGACACGCCGATGGATCACGACTCGATCAAAGGCATCGGTTCGATGTTCGGAACCGGCGCGATGATCATGCTCGACGAGACGGCTTGCACCGTTCGTGCGTCGGAAGTGCTCGCGCGCTTCTACGACCACGAGTCGTGCGGCCAGTGCAGCCAGTGCCGCGAAGGCACGCAGTGGCTCAACCAGATATTCCACCGCATCGAGAACGGCCGAGGAACCATGGCCGACGTCGACTTGCTCGAGTCGCTCTCGCACGGCATGACGCCGGGCAAGACGATCTGCGCGCTGTCCGACGCCGCCGCCATTCCGACGCTCGCGGTGATCAAGCACTTCAGGGACGAGATCGTGGAACACATCGAGAAGGGCTGCTGCCCGCTGAAAGGTGGCACCGGCACCGCGCCCGCCACGGATCGCACGGAGGTCCACGCGTGACCAAGATCATCCTGAACGGCCGCGAAGTCGAAGCGGATCCGAAGAAGCCGCTGATTGCCGCCTGCCACGGCAATGACGTGGACGTGCCGCACTACTGCTATCACGCCGGCTTGACGCCGGTGGGCTCGTGCCGCATGTGCCAAGTCGAAGTGAAGCAAGGCGAGATGCCGCCGCGCGTGATGGCGGCCTGCCGCACGCCCGTCGCCGAAGGCATGATCGTCGACACCGAGAGCCCGAAGGCGCACGAGACGCGCCGCGAGTGCCTCGAGTTCCTGCTCAAGAACCACCCGCTCGACTGCCCGATCTGCGACAAGGCCGGCGAGTGCATGCTGCAAGACTTCACCTTCGACGAAGGTCAAGCCGAGGCGCGCACCGACGAACCGCGCCGCAAGCTCGAGAAGCGCAAGGACCTGGGCGACGTCATCGTGCTCGACCAGGAACGCTGCATCCTGTGCAGCCGTTGCGTGCGCTTCTTCGAAGAGGTCGAAGGCAAGCTGCAGCTGGTCATCTCCGAACGCGGGGCGCACAGCGTCGTCGAGACCTTTGCCGACCGTCCGCTCACGGGGAACTACCAAGGCAACATCGCCGACTTGTGTCCCGTCGGTGCGCTCACGCTGAAGCCCTTCCGCTTCAAGGCGCGCGTCTGGAACCTGTTCAAGAAGGCGTCGACCTGCGGCGAGTGCAGCCGCGGTTGTTCGATCACGACTGAAGTGCTGCGCAACGGCGAAGTGAAGCGCTTCCGCCCGCGCTACAACGCCGACGTCAACACTTGGTGGATGTGCGACGCCGGACGCTTCGCGTTCGATCGCCCGAACCGCGCGGATCGCCTCAGCGGCGGTCGGCGACGCGGCTTCTCGAACATCGAAGATGTCGACACGGACGACGCGCTCGACCAGCTCAGCGACGCCCTGCGCGGCTCCGCTGCTCCGGTCGTCATCGCCTCCCCCTTCCTGACCGTCGAAGAAGGCACGGAACTGCTCGCGCTCTGCAAGCAAGTCGGCTCCGAGGCGCGCTTCGTGTCGCCCGCGCCGAACGAGCTCGCTGACGATGTGCTGCACACCGGCGACCCTTGCCCCAACCGTCGCGGACTGACCGAGCTGGGTTTCCAGCCGATCGATCCCGCGGACGCGCTCGTCGCGCTCGGCGCTGCCGAGACGGCGTTGCTCGTCGGCGAACGCGTCGGTGAGCTGGTCGGCACCGAAGGGCTCGCGGCGCTACAGACGACCTTGCGACTCTATGTGTTCGACACGAACGCCTGCACGGCGCCCGCCGCGCAGCTCTCGATCGGCGTTCCGGATCACACCGAGCGACTCGGCACCTGGATCAACGTCGACGGTCACGCCGGCAAGGTCAGCGCCGCACGCTCCGCTCCGTCCGGCGTGCGCCCGCTCACTTCCAGCCTGCAAACCCTGCGCGCGTCGATCACCGGCGCGGAGGTCACGGCCTGATGTCGATGCTCCTGATCTGGCTCCTCGTCACCGTCGCCTGCTACGGCGCCGTGATCGGAACGGCCGCGCTGATGACGCTCGCCGAGCGCAAGGTCTCGGCCGCGATGCAGTACCGCTACGGCCCGAACCGCGTCGGTCCCTTCGGACTGCTGCAACCGCTCGCCGACGGCGTGAAGTTCATCTTCAAGGAAGAAGTCATCCCCGCCGGCGCCAACCCTTGGATCTTCAAGCTGGCGCCCGTCTTGACCGCGCTCCCCGCGATGCTCGCGATCGCGGTGATCCCGTTCACCGGCGTGATCGGCACCTTCGAAGACACGGTCATCTACGGTTCGATCGCGAACCCCGAGATCGGCATCCTCTACGTGCTCGCCGTTTCGGGCATCGGCGTCTACGGCGCGATCCTCGGCGGCTGGGCTTCGAACTCGAAGTACTCGCTGCTCGGCGGCCTGCGTGCCTCGGCGCAGATGGTCAGCTACGAGCTGTCGCTGATCCTCGCCGTGCTCGCCGTCGTCGCGATGACGGGTTCGCTGAACCTGCACGAGATCGTCACGGATCAGTCCGGCTGGCTCGGCTGGAACGTGTTCTCGCAACCGCTCGCGTTCATGCTGTTCCTGATCTGCAGCTACGCCGAGACCAACCGCCACCCCTTCGACTTCGCCGAGTGCGAACCCGAGCTGGTCGGCGGATTCCACACCGAGTACTCCTCGATGAAGTTCGCGATGTTCTTCATCGGCGAATACACCGCGATGGTCGTGATGGCCTGCCTGACGACGACGCTGTTCTTCGGCGGCTACCTCGTGCCCTTCTGGGAAGGTGCGCCGTGGTGGATCGGCTTGCTCGCCTTCGGCGCCAAGACGTCCTTCTTCCTGCTGCTGTTCATCTGGGTGCGCTGGACCCTTCCGCGCTTCCGCTACGACCAGCTGATGCACCTCGGGTGGAAGGTTCTCTTCCCGCTCGCGCTGCTCAACATCTTCATCACCGGACTGTGGATCTCGTTCGGGCCCGGAGGCAACTAGATGGTCGTCGTCGAACGCAAGGAACTCAGCTTCCTCGAGCGCATCTACTTCCCCGCGATCCTGAAGGGACTCAGGATCACGGTGTCGAAGATGTTCGCACCGCGCTTCACGCGCCAGTACCCGGAAGAACCGCTGCCGACCAACGAGGTCACGCGCGGCCAACCGCGCCTCGCGGTCAACGAAGACGACACCATCCGGTGCGTCTCCTGCGGCCTCTGCGAAGCGGCTTGCCCGGCCTACGCGATCACGATCGACGGCCAAGAGACCGAGCGCTTCATCGAACGCGAACCCGAGCGGTTCGACATCGACATGCTGCGCTGCATCCTCTGCGGCTTCTGCGAAGAAGCCTGCCCGAAGGATGCGATCTACATGAGCAACGAGCTCGAGCTGGCTGACTTCTCGCGCGAGGCTCTCGTGTACGACATCGAGAAGCTGAAGCGTCCCGTCAGCGCCCTCCAGGACCGCATCGACTACATCAAGAAGATCAACGACCGGTGGCAAACTTCCTCTTCTACTTGATGAGCGTGGGAGCGATTCTCTGCTCCCTCGTCGTCGTCAGCGCCCGGAACCCGGTAGTCAGCGTGCTGTCGCTGCTCGGCTCCTTCGTGTGCCTCGCCGTGATCTATCTGCTGGCAGGCTTCCAGTTCATGGCAGCCGCGCAGCTCCTGGTCTACGCGGGCGCGATCATGGTGCTCTTCCTGTTCGTGATCATGCTGCTCAACCTCGGCACGTCCGAGGAACAGAACGGCCCGATCGATCGAACGCTGCTGCGCGCGCGCCGCATCCCGATCGTGTTCGCGATCGGTGCAGCGGTCTTTCTGCTGACCTTGTTCGGCATCGAGACGCAGCAGACGATCATGGAAGTCGACCCCGAGCTCGCTGAGCGCGGTGTCTCCAGCATGTCCGGCCTCGCGGAACTGATGTTCAGCACCTACTTGCTGCCCTTCGAGGCCGCGTCGGTGTTGCTGCTCTCCGCGACGATCGCGGTGATCGTGCTCGCCAAGCGCGGTCGCACGGAACTCGCCACCGACGCATCGGCGGAGGTGACGCAGTGACCGTCCCCAACGAACACATCCTGTTCCTCGCGGCGATCCTGTTCTCGATCGGCGTCTGCGGCTTCTTCATCCGCCGCAACACGATCATGGTGCTGCTCAGCGTCGAGCTGATGCTCAACGCCGCGAACCTGACGTTCATCGCCGGCAGCCGCATGCACTCGACCGCCGCTCAGGCGGAACTCAGCGGCCCGATCTTCGCGATCTTCGTGATCCTTGTAGCGGCTGTCGAAGCCGGCGTCGGTCTCGCGCTCGTCATCGCCCTCTTCCGTCGCAAGCAGACGGTTTCGCTCGACCAACTCAACGAGCTCGGAGACTGACCCTTGGAAGCTGCCTCCTACCTCTGGTGGATCCCGCTGCTGCCGCTCATCGGCGCCGGAATCTGCGGAGCCCTGCACCTCGCGACGCTGAGAGCGCGCAAGTCGAACCCCGACGCGAAAGGACCGGCGGGCTTCGCCCCCTTGGTCGCTTCCGCGGCGATGGGCGGCGCGCTGATCTTTTCGATCATCGGCTTCCTCGCCATCTGCCCGTGCGAGGACAACGTCGTCGACGGCGAGCAGATCGTCGCGCTGCAGAGCTCGACCTGGTCTTGGATCTCGGTCGCTGACCTGCGCTTCGACCTAACCATGTGGCTCGACCGCTTGTCGTCGATCATGACACTCGTCGTGACCGGCGTCGGCTTGCTGATCCACATCTACTCCGCGGGCTACATGAAGGGCGACAAGGGCTACGCGAAGTTCTTCGCGTACCTGAACCTCTTCTGCTTCGCGATGCTGATGCTGGTGCTCAGCTCGAACTTGCTCGGCCTGTTCATCGGTTGGGAAGGCGTCGGCCTCTGCTCCTACCTGTTGATCGGCTTCTGGTACGAGAAAGGTTGGCCGGCGGAAGCGGGCCAGAAAGCCTTCGTCGTGAACCGCATCGGCGACGCCTTCTTCATCATCGGATCGTTCATCCTGATCGGCGTCTTCGGCACGCTCGAGATGCAGGACATCGGCGCGCAAGTGCCGGCAATGATCGACGCGCACAGCGGCAAGTTGGCGCTCGCCGCCTTGCTGCTGTTCGGCGGCGCCTGCGGCAAGTCCGCGCAGCTGCCGCTGTTCGTCTGGCTGCCCGACGCGATGGCCGGTCCCACGCCGGTCTCCGCGCTGATCCACGCCGCGACGATGGTCACCTCGGGCGTCTACATGATCGTCCGGTTGAACCCGCTCTACGCCGCTTCGCCCGGCGTGCTGATGTTCATCGGCTGCGTTGCAGCCGCGACGGCCTTCATTGCAGGCACCACGGCGCTCGTGCAACGCGACCTCAAGAAGGTGCTCGCGTACTCGACCGTCTCGCAGCTCGGCTACATGTTCCTCGGCATCGCCGCGGGAGCCTGGGGAGCCGCAATCTTCCACCTCGTCACGCACGCCTTCTTCAAGGCGCTCTTGTTCCTCGGCGCGGGATCGGTGATCCACGGCATGCACGAAGAACAGGACATGCACAAGATGGGCGGCCTGCGCAAGCACATGCCGCGCACCTACGCGACCTTCCTCGCCGGCGCTGCGGCGCTGTCGGGCTTGCCGCTGATGTCGGGCTTCTTCTCGAAGGACGAGATCCTCGCGAAGAACTTCGCGATGGGCGGCGTGAACTACTTGTTCTGGATGGCCGGCGTCGTCACGGCCGCGATCACCGCTTACTACACCTGGCGCATGGTCGCGCTGACCTTCTTCGGCGAAGAACGTTTCGACGCGAAGAAGGTGCACCCGCACGAGTCGCCGGCGCTGATGACGGGGCCGCTGTTCGTGCTCGCGGTGCTGTCGATCATCGGCGGCGCGGTGCTCGGCCTGCCCCACGTCTTCCACCTCTGGAACCACGCGCTCGACGTCTGGCTCGAGCCGGTGGTGCTCGGGGGCAACGAGATCCTCTCGGCCCAGAAGGGCATGCACATGCCGCTGCACCTCACGGCTGTCAGGGAGTGGATCCTGCTCGCACTCGGCTCCGCCGTCGCGCTGTTCTTTGCGCACAAGGGCTTCCACGACCACAAGCGCGGCCTCGCGATGGATGAGTCGGTGCAAGGCGCCTTCCCCGTCGCGCACGCCAAGCTGACGGATGCCTGGGGCATCGACTCGGGTTACGCCCGCGTCATCGTCCAGCCGGTCAAACTGCTCGCCTTCGTGATCGCCGTGATCGTCGACCAGTTCGCGATCGACGGTGCGGTCAACGGAGCCGGCCGAATGGCGAGTGACTTCGGCCGCCGCGGCAGGCGCCTCGTCGACGGCTCGGTCTCCTGTTACGGACTCTGGATCGGCGCTGCCGCCGTCGTCTTGGCCCTCACCTGGTTCTGGAGGGGCAACTGATGTCGCTGCTCAGCCTGCTGATCTTCCTGCCGCTCGTCGGCGCCCTCGCGATCGCGTTCACGCCGTCGAAGGCGGCGTCGCTGCAACGCGGCATCGCGTTCCTCACCACCGTCGTCGTCGGCATCTTGAGCCTGACGGTCTGGGGGACCGATGACCTCGCGAGCCTCGCGGTAAACTCCGCATGGTTCACGCTGCCCGGCTCGCAGATCGACGTCGGTTACCGCCTCGGTGTCGACGGCATCTCGCTCTTGATGGTCGTGCTGACCGGCATCTTGATGCCGATCGTGATCCTCTCGACGCCGGGCCACATCAAGGAACGCGTCAAGGAGTTCATGATCTGGGTGCTCTTCATGCAGATGGGCATGATGGGCGTCTTCCTCGCGACGGACTTGGTGCTGTTCTACTTCTTCTGGGAGATCGGCCTCGTCCCGCTCTACTTCATGGTCGGCATCTGGGGCGGCAAGCGCCGCCTCTACGCGACGCTGAAGTTCTTCCTCTACACCTTCGCCGGCTCCGTCGTGATGTTGATCGCGGCGATCGCGCTGATCTACGAGGCGCAGTCGACGGACATCGTGGCGATCACGAACGCCATGTCGACGCTCGGCGTGTCCGACACGATCTGGCTGTTCTCGGCCTTCACGCTCGCCTTCGCGATCAAGGTGCCGGTGCTTCCGTTCCACACCTGGCTGCCCGACGCGCACACCGAAGCGCCGACATCCGGCTCGGTGATCTTGGCCGGCGTGTTGCTCAAGATGGGCACCTACGGCTTGCTGCGCTTCAGCATCGCGATGTTCCCCGCCGCTGCCGTCGCCGCCTCGCCCTACATGATGGGCCTCGGCGCGATCGGCATCGTCTACGGCGCGTTCCTCGCGATGGCGCAGACCGACATCAAGCGACTCGTCGCTTGCTCGTCGGTCAGCCACCTCGGCTACGTCGTGCTCGGCCTCTTCGCGCTGACGCACGTCGGACTCGCCGGCGGCTTGATCCAGATGGTCAACCACGGCTTGTCGACCGGCCTGCTCTTCTTGCTCGTCGGCATGATCTACGAACGACGCCACACGCGTCAGCTCGATCAGTACGGCGGTATCGCCTCGGTCATGCCGATCTACGCGATCTTCTGGACCATCGCCGTCTTGTCTTCGGTCGGCTTGCCGGGCCTGAACGGCTTCGTCGGCGAGTACCTGATCCTGCTCGGCTCCTACCAGGCGATGCCCTTCTGGGCCGTGATCGGTGTGACCGGGGTGATCTTCGGCGCGATCTACTTGCTGATGGCGACGCGCAAGATGCTCTACGGCCCGGTGGTTCACGAAGCGAACCGCAAGCTGACCGACCTGAACCCGCGCGAGATCGGACTGATGATCCCGGTCGTCGTGCTGATCGTCTGGATCGGCGTCAAGCCGGACTACTTCATGGGTCGCACCGAAGCTTCGGTCGCGGCCATCGTCGAGCGCATCGACCAGGCCCGCGAGGGCATGAAGGTCGCGGAACTCGCCGTCCCCGCCCCCGCCGCGAAAGGCGGTGAGAGCCGATGACTCCCGAAGCACTCGAACTCCTCTTCACGGGCGCCTTCCACGGGCTCGGCGCGCTGTTCGCTGTCGCGTTCGGCATCGTGCTGTTGCTGCTCGCGGAGATCCTGCCCGGCGCGGCCAAGCTGCGTCCGGCAATCTTCGTCGCCACACTGGTCGTGGCCTTCCTCGGTGAGCTGCACTTGCTCGACGAACCCGCCGGCATCGTGCTCGGCGGCAGCTACATCGCTGACGCGTCGACTGCGGCTTGGGGCATGGTCTTCCTCTGCGCGACGGCGATCGCGTGGGTCTTCGGTCGCGGCTACTACACGGTCGAGAAGCCGTTCCAAGGCGAACACGACGTGCTGATGCTCTGTTCGCTGCTCGGAATGCTGTTGATGGCCGGCTCGGGCGACTTACTCAGCTTCTTCATCGGCCTCGAGCTATTGTCGGTCCCGCTCTACGCGCTCTGCGGCTTCCGCCGTGCGCGCAACGACTCGGTCGAGTCGGGCCTCAAGTACTTCCTGCTCGGCGCCTTCGGCTCCGCACTGTTCTTGTACGGCGCGGCGCTGGTCTACGCCGACACGGGGACGATCTCGCTGCTCGAGCTGGGCAACGCCGATACGTCCGACTCGCTCTCGTTGATCGGCTACGCGCTGATCACCTCGGCGCTGCTCTTCAAGGCGGGCGTGTTCCCCTTCCACTTCTGGATCCCCGACGTCTACCAAGGCGCGCCGACGCCGGTGACGACCTTCATGGCGACGGGCACCAAGGCCGCCGCCTTCGCCTTCTTGCTCAAGATGGCGTTCATGTTGCCGGCGGGTGCCGTGGCCAGCCTGTCGTGGATCGCGTTGATCACGATCGCGCTCGGCAACCTCGGCGCTCTGGTCTCGCGCGACCTGAAGCGCATGCTCGCGCTCTCGGGTGTCGCGCACGCCGGCATCCTGTTGCTCGCCGTCGTCAGCTGCCTGAAGACCGGCAACGTGGCGCTCGCCGAAGAAGCTGCTATCTACTACATGGCGGCGTACGTCTTCTCCGCCGGCGGTGCCTTCGGACTGATCGCGCTGCTCGAGTCGAAGACCGGCGAACCGACGACGCTCGACTCGATCAAGGGCCTCGGCGCTCGTCGCCCCGGCATGGCCGCGGCGATGGCGGTCTTCATGCTCTCGCTCGCCGGCATCCCGGCGACCGGCGGTTTCCTCGGCAAGTACTTCGTCTTCAGCACGCTCGTCGTGCAAGCGGACATGGCCGGCGCCGCGATCATCGCGATCCTGCTCTCGGTGATCGCGCTCGGTTACTACCTGCGCGTGATCATCGCGATGTGGATGGAACCCGCGGACGAGGTCGCTACGCTGCCCGCCGAACCGAAGCGCCTCGGTGGCGCTGCGGCCGCCGTGTGCGTCGCGATGGTCTTCCTGCTCGGCGTGCTGCCGGATCTGTTCCTCGGCTTGCTGCCCTAGCTGCGACTGACAACCAAGCAGAAGAGGCCGCCCTGGGATTCCTGGGGCGGCCTCTTCTCGTTCGTTGCTGCGCCGGATCGACGCGCGTGTTCAGCTCGGTTCTTCGAACTCGACCGCCCAACCGCGACGTCCGGCTTGGATGCGCTCGCAGCGCACCAGCTGGCCGCTGTACTCCGTCGTCTCGCCGTCTTCGCCTGTGATGCTCACAGTGACGCGCAGATCACCGTCGGTGAAGAACAGGATGCCCGTCTTCGACAGGTTGTCCGCGACGCCTTGCAGCTGCGTCGTGTCGAGCTGCACCGAGACGGGGCTCTTCGTGTCGCGGCGCAGCGCGCGGCGGCGGTCGTCGACCTTCGTGGCCTTGGGGTCGGGTGCGTTCATGAGATTCGGGGGCTGGGGGGGGTGGGGGGGGGGACCGGTGAGCGGGGAGGATCGCCCGGTCCTCCCTCATCGACCCCAGCTGCCGGGCGGCTTGAAGGGCGAACGAGCCGGCCCACCCCCACCGATCATTCCACCGGCGCCCCCTCCCCCCTCCGCGAGGGCTCCCCGGACCCGGTCGAGCGCAGGAATTACCTGCGTGGCAAGGACTTGGGCCAATGCGGCGCGGGCGGACGGCACTGTCCCATTTCGGGGCTGGGGTCAACCCAGCAGCTCGCGCAATCCCGCCGCCAAGGCCGCCGGGGGCTCAAGGGGCAGCTCGCAGCTCTCGCCGGTGGCGAGCAGCTTGGCTTGGGCCGTGCCCGACTGCCACTCGTCGGCGCCGAGGATCAGGGCGATCTCGTGGCCGCGGCGGTCGGCGTACTTGAGCTGCGCGCCGAGCTTCTTGGCGTCGGGGTAGAACTCGACGGCGAGGCCTTCGCGGCGCAGGGCGGTGACGAGGCGCAGGTAGTCGTCGCGGCGGTCGGCGGCGAAGAAGGGCACCAGGATGCGCGCGGTGGTCGCACGCGACGGCAGCTTGCCGAGGTGCTCGAGCGCGCCGAACAGGCGGTCGAGTCCCAGCGACGCGCCGACGCCGGGCAGCTCTTGTTTCGAGTAGAGGTTCGCGAGCTCGTCGTAGCGACCGCCGGAACTGATGCTGCCGATCTCGGGCAGCTCGTCGAGGAAGGTCTCGTAGACGGTGCCCGTGTAGTAGTCGAGTCCGCGCGCGATCGAGGGGTCAATCGTCAGCCGGGACGGATCGACGCCAGCAGCGGCCAATCCGTCAGCGACATCACGAAGCTCACGGACTCCTTGCTCGCCAAGTTCAACACCAGTTAGGGCTTGGCTCAGTTCGTTCAACCTCTCCTCAGTGGATCCCGAGGGCTGAATGAAGTCCATGATGTCCGTCACGGTGGCGGACTTCATTCCGTCAACGATGGTCACCCGATAGAACTCATCTGCTCCCAGCTTCTTGAACTTGTCTATGAGCCGCAGCACTTCCGTTGCTCGTTCAGAGAGGCCGACCTTCTCCAGAAAGCCCGTCAGCACCTTGCGGTTGTTCAGGTGGATCGTGAACTCCCCCACCTCCAGCGCGTCGAGCAAGTCGTGCATCACCAGCGCCGTCTCGATGTCAGCCGTCATGCTCGTCGTGCCGACCGTGTCAAAGTCGCACTGGATGAATTCGCGGTAGCGACCGCGTTGAGTGTTCTCGCCGCGCCACACAGGTCCGATGTGGTAGCGCTTGAAGGGCATGCCGAGCTCGTTCGCGTGTTGCGCGACGAAGCGCGCCAGCGGCACGGTCAAGTCGAAGCGCATCGCGACCTTGCGGCCGCCGCCGTCCTCGAAGCGGAACATCTGCTTGTCCGACTCCTCGCCGCCCTTGCCGGTCAGGATCTCCTCGTACTCGAGCGCCGGCGTGTCGATCGGGACGAAGCCGTAGCTGCGGAAGACCACGCGCGCGGTCTCCATCATCGCTTCACGCGGGATGGCCGCGGTCGGCAGGTAGTCGCGGAAGCCCTTCAGGGTGCGGGGCTGGATCAACTGGCGCTTTTCGGACATGGTTCGGCTCGCTGGGCTTCCGCTCGAGGGGTCGCGGGACCCGGATGATAGGGCCGCGCGCGGCGAGGTCCCGTCGAAAACCGGTGCCGTGGAAGCGCGATCGCGCGCGTTCAAGCGCTCCGGCCCCAGAGCATGCGCGCACGACGCAGGCAAGGCTCGAGTTCCGTCCTGCGGTAACCGAGCAGGTCCCGCGGTCCGGCGGGCAACCAGTCTTTAGAGTCTTCGATGACCAGATCCAGGCGCGCCGCATCCACGATCGCATCGCAGTACGCGATGTGCGCCACCAGCGGATCGTGCGCGGCGACACCTTCGAGGTCGTGGTGGAACTCCGCGACGCGCGCAACGCTCTCGGGGAGCTTCCAGACCTGCGCGACGAGCACGCCGAGCTCGACGTGACTGACGCCGAGCACGCGTTCTTCGGCGGCGACGAGGTCCTCGCCCGACTCCGCCACTTGCTTGAGCAGCTTCGAGTAGCGCTCGCCGAAGTGGTCCACGAGCACGAACTCGCCGATGTCGTGCAGCAATCCGCAAAGCTGTAGGTCTTCGTACGACGCACCGCCGAGCCGGCGGCGCGGTAAGTCCATCGCCACGCGCGAGGCGACGACGGAGCGCTTCCAGACTTCGCGCGGATCGAAGTCCGGGATCACCTCGAGGTTACGGAACAAGTCGAGCACGAGAGCCTGCATCACCATGCTCTTCAGCGAGCGCATGCCGAGTACCGAGGCGGCGTGCTCGATCGACTCGACCGGAACGCGCAGTCCGAAGTACGCGCTGTTCGCGATGCGCAGGGCCTTCGCCGCGAGCGGCGGGTCCAGAGCGAGTTGCTCACCCAGCTCCGACATGCGCACATCGCCGCGATCGATCAGTTCATTCAGACGAATGATGACCTCCGGCAGCGAGGGGATGTTCAGCTTGCCGGCGAGCTGCTGATTGATCGGGCGCGGGTCCATGGTTGCCCAGAATCTAACGCTCTTCGAGCCCGAAACGCAGCGCTGAGTCTTCGCCCCCTCCCGCGGGGCGACAGGCACCCTTCGCGCTAGCCCGGATTATTCATGAACACGCACCCCAGACTGCGCAGCCGGCCGGCATCGCCGGCCTCTCGGCCCCTGACGTCACTTTGAGGAACCTGGCTACTTCGACGACCCGTTCAGGGTCGCCATCATCGCCGGAACCCTCAAAGCACCGACAGGAGCCGATCTGCTGTGTCTGGAGCACGTCTTCATGAATAATCCGGGCTAGCCGCCTGGCTCAGGTCGCGCTAAGGTCGGCGACGATTCGTGGGCCGGCTGCCTCCCGAGGAGGCGCGCCCGGATCACCCCCCCCCCGGACTCGCACACGCGAATCGCCCCCCCCTGGAGCGACGCAGCTCGATGATGCCGAGATCAATCTTCTCAAGACGCAAGCTCGCGCTCGCCGCTCTGACCACGGTCTTTCTGTTGTTGGGTGCAGAGGGCTGGCTGCGCTGGTTCCAACCGGTTTCATTCCGCAAGCCGCCCGAGCCGATCTCCGCCGAGAAGCGCGAGAAGCTCGTCTTTCAGCACTCGGACCTCCCGGGCCTGTCATACGAGTTGGCGCCGAACAAGCGGGAGATGGCGTACGGCAAGTTGGTCGAGACCAACAGCTTCGGCATGCGCGGCGATGAACCGCGCACCGGGGATTCCGCGCCGCAGTTCCGCATCGCGACCATCGGCGACTCGTTCACCTTCGGTCACAGCGTGCTCGGGGAACACTGCTACGCGGAAGTCCTCGAGCAGATCCTGAGTCGCGAGGAAGCAGCGGGCCGCTTCGAAGTGCTGAACTTCGGAGTCAGCGGCTACACGACGCAACAGGAAGCCACCGTGCTCGAGCACAAGGTGCTGCAGTGGGACCCGCAGCTCGTGGTGATCGGCTACTACCTGAACGATCCCGAGACCGACCCGAGGCATCAGCTGCATCAGACCTTCGGGGAGGTGAAGTGGTGGCAACACTCACACCTCTTGCGACTGATGGCGAAATCCAAGGTCAAGTGGGACATTGATCGCTACGGCAACGGCGACTACATCAGCTATCTGCACTATCCGAACGGTGCGAAGTGGAAGACCGTCACCACGGCCTTCGCCGACATCCAGCGCCTGACTTCCGAGCGCGACATCTCGGTCCTGCTGGTGATCTTCCCGCGCACCGGGAACGCGTGGGCCCAGTACCCCAGCGAACCCATCCACCGACAAGTCGAGGATGCGGCACGCGCCGCCGGGATGGACGTCATCGACTTGTTGCCCGCTTACTCGAAGTACCGGCCTCTCGAGCTGATGATCTCCCCCAGCAACAACCACCCGAATCCGCTCGGGCACCGGATCGCGGCGCAGGCGATCTTCGAGTGGATCGAAGAGCACAAGGCCGAAGTCTTCGACTGACGACGCATCGTCAGTCGGATTCGAAGCGCACGACGACGAACGCCGCGCGCCCGGACTCATCGACCGGACCGTAGCGCTCGCGATCGAGACCGAGCGGTTCGGCCTGCAGCAGGCGGCTCACGAACGGTAGCTCGCCGCCGCAGCGTTCCTCGAGCTCGCGCAGATCGGTCGAGCGCAGACAGAGCACGCGCACTCCCAACTCGCGCGCTGCGCTGCTGAGTTCGCGCGCGTCTGCGGCTCGCCAGAGGACGGCGTCCCGCGGCTCGATCGCGTCCGCGCCGACGGTGCCCCTCGACACGAGCACGGGACGGCGCGCATGGAGCAGGACGGCCGGCGCCAACGCCGTCGGAGCCGCCACGCACCACGCCATCACGGCACGCGTCGCATTCCACGGGCCGGCGCTCGGCGTGCTCGTGCGGAGTTCCTGCAGCACGTGCGCCACTTGGGCGTCCTGCGCGCGGTGCACTTCAGCCGCCTCGCGGCCCATCCACGACGCGGCGAGGTCCGCGACCAAGACCGTCGCCAGCGCGGCGAGCAACCAACGCCGGCTCCGACGACCGGTGGACCAGATCGCGGCGGCCGTGAGCACTGCTCCCGCGAAGCCGGCGAGGAGTGCGCCGCGCTCATCGAAGAACGCCACGCCCCACGCGACCGGCAAGACCAAACACCACACGCGCAGTTCTGCGTGGCGCGGACTGCGCAGGCAACAGATGTACGCGATCACCTGCAGCACGACCCAAGCGGGCGGCCAATGCGGCACGCGCGGTGCAGGCAAGTCGGGCAGGAGCGCGAGGACCGCGCCCACAGCGAGCAACGCTGCGATCGTCGCGGCGCTTCGTGTGAGGCCGCGCGCTTCGAGTCGCCTCGAGATCGGCGGCCAGAACGCCAAGCTCATCGGAAGACCTACCGCCAAGATGGCGAGCGGCGCGATGCGCGCGAAGTGGCCGACCGGTCCCGTGGGACTCGGTTGCTGCCAAGGTCCGCCGACAGCCGGCAGCGCGGCGATGCACGCCATCGAGACCATCATCAAGAGCGCTTCGCGGGCGCGAGCGCGCCGGAGCTCGACGGAGTTGACCGAGTAGAGTTCGACGCCGAGCAACACGACGAGCGGCAGCACGGCGGCCACCGCGAGCGGCGAGCTCGCCAACGCGAGACCGAGCACGAGTCCGGCGAGCAGCGCGGTCTGCAAGCGATCGAGCATCTCGCCGTCGCGGCCCAGCAGCGGCGCCGCCAGCGTCAGACCGAAGGCCGAGAGCAAGGCCGACCACGCGCCGAGCGGCAAGCGACCTGCCTCAAGTGCAAGCACGAAGGGTGCGCCGAGTGCCAGCTGCGCGGCGGTGGTGAGTGCGCGAGCTCGCGCGGAGCTGCCGCCGATCCGCGCCGCGGCGCGGTGCGCGACGAGCACCAAGAGCACGCCGAGCAGCGGGCCGACGTGACGCATGAGATCGGCGAGTCCGCCCTCGTTGAGCGGCGACCCGTTCGCGGACCCCGTCGCGCCGTCGAGCAGCAGGTATGCGGTCCCCGCGAGTCCCGCGACGAAGACGGGCGGATCGACGACCTCGCCGCCGCTCGGGAAGCGCGCCGCGCGATCGAACTGCGGCACACGGCCTGACGCCAGCGTGAGCTGCACGCGTCGCAAGTTCCACGCGGCCTCGCTCTCGACGAACAGCTCGATTCCCGGCCGTCGCGGCGCACCATCCGCAGGTCTCGGACCCTCGCGCAGGAGCAGCGCGCAGAGCAGCAGCAGCCCCAGTGCTGGAACCGTGAAGCGGCCGGATCGCACGCCGACTTACTGGAGGGTGCCGTCCAACCAGCGCCCGAGCAGCTGGGGGATCTCGAGCTCGGTCAAGAAGTCCGGACCGCGTCGACGCACCCACCAGCGCTCGGTATCACCGGACGCTTCGTCGGGTTCCAGTCGCTGGATCACATCGGTTTCCTGTCCGTACGCGACACCGAGCACCGGGAAGTCGAGCCCCGTCCGCACGCCCCTCGCCACGGTCGGCGACGAATGGATCAGCAGGCGATCCAGCGTGCCCGCGGGCAGGCTGCGCAGGTGCGAGGGAAGCAGCACGGCGGTGTCGCCGCTCGCGACGATGCGGAAGCGCTCTACGCCTTGTTCCTGCAGCTCGGCGATCGCCGCGTCGAGGCGGGCTCGATCCTCGACCTCGCCCGTGTAGGACAACGAGAGTACGAAGCACCGGCGGTTCCTCGCGAACTGGTTCCAGCGCGACTCGAGCACGCCGGCAAAGACCGCCGACTCGGAACGTCGGCCGTCGGACAGCACGAGCACCGCGTCCTGCGCTTCGCCCTCCGGCGTGAAGGCCCACGCCCCCACCGCGTCGCTCGAACCGAACGAGATCCAGCCGAAGCTGTGATGCCAGTCCGAACCGCCGGGCAGACCGAAGTGCCCCAGCCGCTCGGGAAGCGTGGCCGCTGAAGTCGGGCGCACGCCGAAGTCTTGCAGTTGCGTCCAGTCGCGCCAGAGTTCGCGGTGCGGGTCGATGCGCGAACCCTCGCCGCCGGCTTGCAGTTGCTTGCGCGCCGCTTCGACCTCGCCGATGCACGGCACCAGGACGCCGGGTGCGCGGAGCTCGCGCTCACCGACCCGTAAGCTCGGCGAGAGCCGCCAAATCGAGGCTTCGCTGACCGGAGGACGGATGTACATCTCGAGACCGGCGCCGAACTCGCGACCGCTGAACGGCTCGGTGCGCGCACGATAGCGGCTGCCGTCGGGCGCGACCCAGTCGAGCCCGATGATCAGCTCGGACGGAACGGCAGTCGGGTAGATCTGCGTCACGTGCACCGTGATCGCTTCACCCTTGCCACCTTCACGTGCTGCGAAGAATCCGGGAGTGACGCGCAGGTCCACTGCGTCCAAGAAGTCGGCTTCGAGTTGCGGACCGACAGTGCCATCCGCCTTGCCCATGACGCGCTCTGCCGCTGAGAGCGTCGCGAGCGTCGGCATCCAAGCGATGTGGCCGGCGGAGCGATCCGCCTCGAACAGCTGCATCACGCCTTCGCGGCTGTCAGCGCTCGCTTCAGCGAATTGATCGCGAAGGCGCGATTCGCGCTCGAAGCGCGTGGCTTCGGCGTGGCTCGGCTTGTAGATCTCGAACGAGTCCTGTGCAGCGGCAACCTGGGCGGCAAGGACGAAACAGGCGGCGAGACGAGCGAAGTGGTTGGTGATCATCAGCGGGTCGGATAGGTAGCGAGCACCCAGGCCTTCCAGAGTTCCTCGAACTCCAGGATCGAAGTGCCGAAGGTGTCTTGCAGAGCATCGCGTGTGTCGGTCCGCTCGCGAAGCTGAATCAGCAGCTTGTTGAGCGCCCTGCCGTCCTTCTGCATCAAGTAGTCGATGCAGCTGAAGGCGAGCGCGTGTTCCGCCGGGGTCAGCTCGGTGGTCTGCTTCTGCATCACCGAGGACATCGAGGACTGCTTGCCGAGCGCGACCACCGGTTTCTCGGCGAAGTCGCCTTCGCGCGCGCCGAGTTTCTCGAGGTATCCACCGCACGTCGCGCAGTTCGCGAGTTCGCTGCAGAAGATCACCTCGTCGTCGAGCGCGCACTCGCCCTTCTCGTGTTGCGAGCACGGCTTGCGCCCTTCGGATCGGCACCTCTTGCAGATCGGCCCGTCGGTATCGTCGTCAGTGACTTTGACGAGCGGCGCGTGATCATGCGGACCCCCGGCGCGTGACGTCGGGACAGACCAGAGAGCCAGTCCGCAGAGGACTGCGAGCTGGAACACGCGACGCGTGATGCCGGACGGAAGTGTTCTCATCGAGCTTCGATTCCTGGGCTGGGGGGGGGCCGCGGAACAGTCTACCCGCTCGCGTCCGTCGCCCGGTCGTGCACCAGCGCGCCGGCCTTGATGACCTTGCGCACGGGGTTCCAACCGAATTCGTACGTCAGGAAGGCCAGGCCATCGAGCTGGAGCAGCGCGATGTCGGCCTGCTTGCCGACTTCGAGGCTGCCGAGGCGCTCTCCGCGCCCGAGCGAGACGGCCGCGTTCAGCGTGGCCGCCGTCAGGCTCTCGGCCGTACTCATCCCGTAGCGCAGCGCCGCCCAAGTCAGCACTTCCGGCATCGACTGCGTGTAACAAGAACCGGGGTTGAAGTCCGTCGCCAACGCCGGCGCGAGTCCGCCTTCGATCATGCGTCGCGCGGGAGCTTCTTGATCGACGCGCAAGAACAACGGCACGAGCGGACAGAGCACCGGAATCACGTGCGCGGCGAACAGCGCTTCGATGCCTTCGGGCGAGACGCACTCGAGGTGGTCGGCACTCGCCGCGCCGAGCTCGGCGGCGAGCTGCGCGCCCCCACCCGAGCTGAGCTGATCGACGTGCATGCGCACACCGAGACCGAGTTCACGCCCGCGCAACATCAAGCGACGCGACTGTTCGACGTTGTAGACGTGCGATTCCGTGAAGACGTCGCAGTACTCGGCGAGCCCGGACTCCGCGACGGCGGGCAGCATCTCGTTGTAGAGCAGGTCGACGTACTCGTCCTTGCGATCGCGAAACTCGAGCGGGAAGTCGTGCGCGCCCAAGAAGGTCGGCACGAGTTCGACGGGATGCATCGCGTTCGCGGCGGCGATCACGCGCAAGCACTTCAGCTCGTCGTCGTGCGTCAGACCGTAGCCCGTCTTCGACTCGACGGTCGTCGTGCCGAGCGCCAAGAAGCGATCGAGCCGCGGCAGGAGCTTCGCGAGCAGTTGCTCTTCCGACGCGCCGCGCACGCCACGCACGCTGGAGACGATGCCGCCGCCCGCCTCGGAGATCTCGACGTAGGTCTTGCCCGCGACGCGCATCTCGAACTCGTCCTCGCGCGTCCCGTCGAAGACCGGATGCGTGTGCGAGTCGACGAAGCCGGGGATCGCGAGGCCGCCCTCGGCGTCGACTTCGCGCGCGGATTGCCACGCGGCCCGCACTTGCGATTCGGTCCCGACGGCCGCAATGCGGTCGCCGACGATCGCGATGGCTGCGCCGCGCAGACGCTGGACGCAAGCGAGGAGCGCGCCACTGCGCGCGGCATCCCCCTCGGGAGTGGCGAGTTCGCCGATGTTCGTGATCAGGAGGTCCGCGCTCTGCATCGGCAGAGGGTAGCAGGTGCCCCCCTGTCATCGCCAAGCACGGCGCGGCGACGAGCGTCGTGCGTGACCGCAGCGAGCGAATCGGCTTAGTCACGACCTGGTTGTTCCCCCGGCTTCGCCCGTCTCGCCTATCCTTGGATCGTGATCATGACTCTCCTCCAACGCACTCCGGCGCACCTCGGCTGCGCCCTGCTGCTCTTCAGCGGCGTCTCTTTCGCTCAACAGCTCACACTCGAGCGCTTCGTGTTCCCCGGCAGCGACATCACCTTCGCGCGCGGTCTCGACACGCAAGGACGCGTCGCCGGTTCCTACTCGCTCCCCGGCGGAAGCACCCACGGCTACTTGCGCGACGCGAGCGGCGTCATGACGAGCGTCGACTGGCCGAATGGAACGTACACGGCCATCGAAGGCATGAGCGAAGGCGGCATCGCCGTGGCCTTCGTCGCCGGAGCTGCGTTCGGCGGACCCGCGGAGTACGCGAACGGAGCGTGGACCACGCTTCCCGGCCTGCCGCTCTCGACGATCTTCCTACAAGGCGCGAACGACGCAGGCATCCGCGTGGGCTTCGTCGTCCCCTCGGACGTGGTGCACCGCGGCGTCGTCTACACGAACGGCACGCCGGCGGTCTTCGACTACCCCGGCGCGCACGCGACCGAGCTGGCAGACGTCGATGCACAAGGTCGCCTGCTGGGCAACTACCGCCCAGCCGATCTCGGCCCGTGGCGCGGCTTCCTGCACGATCCGGTAGCCGGTACCTATCTCGACATCGTGCGACCCGGCTTCGCCGAGACGCGCGTGCGCGGCATGAACGACCAGGGCGACATCGTCGGCGAAGCGTTGCCGATGGGTGGCGGACCACGCCGCGCCTCGCTCCTCTCGGGCGGACAGTGGTCCGACCTCGAGCTCTTCGGGGTGCTCGGAGAGAGCCGCGCGACGGACATCTCGAACGACGGGCGCGTCTGTGGTGACTACTACGGACGCTTCCAAAGCGCCGACGCCGTACAGGGATTCGTCCTCGACCCGAACGGCGACGGACCCGCGACCTACTGCGACGCCACCGTGAACTCGAGCGGCTACGCGGCGGACATCCACTTCACGGGCTCGACGAGCCTCGCCGTGAACGAACTCGGGCTGGAAGCGGGTCCCGCTCCCGCGAACACGCTCGGCGTCTTCTTCTACGGCTCGAGCGCGACGCTCGCTCCCTTCGGCGACGGCTTCTTGTGCGTCGGTACGCCCCATCAACGCGTCGGTCCGGCTCCGACCGACGTCTCGGGTTACGCGTGGAAGGCCTTCGACGCTGACGAGCCGCACGCCGCGCTCGGTCCCGTGACGGCCGGCTCGACGTGGTACTTCCAGTTCTGGTTCCGCGACCTCGCCGCGGGCAACGCAGGCTTCAACACGAGTCGCGCGCTCGAGGTCGAATTCACGTTGTAACCGCACCGAGGCGCACACGAACTCGCGGTGCACACAAGAGCGAGGAGCGCGCGACCACGGTCGCGCGCTCCTCGCTTCATGCGTGTGGGATCGGTCAGCTCGCCATGCGCTGTGCGTCTGCACCGGACTCGACGGCAGCCGCGTCCAGGCCCATCGAGAGCATCATCTTCGCCTGGATGCGCTTGCGCGCGCGGAACATGATCATCTTCATGTTCGACATGCGGACGCCGAGCAGCTCGCAGCACTCCTTGTAGGAGCGACCTTCGACCTCGACGAGCTCGATGGCGCGCTGATCGCGGGGGCCGAGCGTTGCGTACGCGTCGGAGTAGTGGCCGAGGAAGATCAACCACGCGCTGCGCAAGGCGCCTTGCTCTTCGACGGACTGCAGCTGCATGATCGGACCGGGGCGCAAGTCGGCGGGTTCTTGCAGGTCTTCGGGGAAGGCCTGCAGGGATGCCGCGCGCGGACGGCTCATCGCGCGGCGGACGATGTTGCGGGCGATGGCGCTGATCCAGACCTGGAAGGAGTGCGGGCGCTCGTCGCGGAACGAACCGGCGTAGCGGTAGACGTTGATGAACACGTCCTGCATCAGATCGATCGGGTCGAGGCGCTGGGCTCCGCCGCGCAGGTCGCGCGAGATCGATGAAACGAGGCGGGCGGCGGTGAAGCTGTGTAGGGCTTCGAAGTCCGCCGCCTGTCGTTCGTCGCGGAAGAGAGCGAGGAGGGCCGTCTCGAGCCGGGCGCGGTGGGTGCCGGTTTCCTCCTCGGGGCCGGCTGCGAGGCTCACCCCGCGCTGCCGGAGGCGCCGACGCGTCGCCGTCGGGATTTGCAGGGTAGGCGAGGCGTCCGGGCGCACGATCGGGGTCTGGTGGGAGCTGTTCACGGGCCCCCATTCGCACGGAGCGTGCCAGCCCCGCATTCTCCTGGAAGCGGCCCTGAGCCCGCGCGGTGGCGCCTGGCGAGGACGGGCTCGTTCCCGGAGCGGAACACCCATCGGCGGGCGCTACGAGTCCGAAACAGACCAGAAGAGGCCCCGGAAGTCCGATTCGGGCTCCGGAGTGCCCCGATCGTGCGCCGATTCCGGAGCGAACCTCCCCGCGGCCCCTCGATGCGGCTACATTCTGCGCCGAGCGAACGCTCCTACCGACTCCTCCAGCAAGCGACCCGTGATCTTCTCCCTCGCGGCGGCCGAAGCGCCCGCCTCCCTGCCCCCATCTCACTGGCTCCAGGACGACTGGCCCGCGCTCGGCGTCGGCGTCCTCTTGCTCGCGCTCTCCGCGGGACTGGCTCTGATGCGCGCCTCCTTGGCGCGCTCGAACCGCACGCGAGTCCTCGCGCTCACGCCGGAAGGTGACTCGCGCGACTACCTCGAGACGCTGCTCGCTCGTGCGGACGCACTGATCACCAGTGCGAGCTTGCTCAAGAAGAGCTGCGACCTCGTGTTCATCGTGCTCGTGCTGGACGCCTTCGCGCGACGCAGCATGCCGCACTGGTTGGAAGTCATCGGTGCACTGATCGTCGCCGTGCCCGTGATCTTCTTATTCACCGAATCGCTTCCGGCGATCGTTGCGCGCCGTCACGGCGACGGCTTGCTGGTTCGCGCTCTGCCGTTGTTCCACTTGGTGCAGCTGCCGTTGTTCGGCGTCGTCGCGACGCTCGAGTGGTCGCGCCGCGCGCTGATGCGCATGTTCGGTATCGAAGAAGATCCGCGCAGATCGCGAGAGCTCGTCGAAGGTCTGCGCGACGTCGTCGAAGATGCCGGACGCAGCGACGGACTGGACGAAGTCGAGCGCGAGCTGATCGAGAACGTGATTGAATTCGGCGCCGTCGACGTCGCCGCGGTCATGACACCGCGCACCGAGATTCACGGAATCGAGGTCGAAGAAGGCCTTCGCGCGGCGATTGCACTCGCCGCGCTCGAGGGCCACAGCCGCATTCCCGTCTACCGCGACACGATCGATTCCGTCATCGGTTCGATCTCGGCGCGCGGCGTGATCGGCATGCTCGCGTCCGAAGACCTCGAGACGGCGAAGCTCGAAGACTACCTCCAGCCGGCGTACTTCGTGCCCGAGACGAAGTCGGTCGCAGAGCTGCTCAGAGAGTTCCGTCAAGCGCGCCAGAAGATGGCGATCGTGCTCGACGAATACGGCGGAACCGCCGGCCTCGTCACGCTCGGTGACGTGCTCGGCGAGATCGTCGGCGAGATCCAAGAGAGCTTCGACCACGAAGAACCCGACGAGGTGCAGAACGTCGCGCCCGGAGTCGCCGACGTCGACGCGAGCCTGCACGTCTCGGACGTCAACGAAGAGCTCGGCCTCGAGCTGCCCGAAGAAGCCGACTTCGAGACCCTCGGCGGCTTCGTGCTCTCCGAACTCGGACACTTCCCCAAGTCCGGCCAGCGCTTCGAGTGGAACGGTGTGCACTTCGAAGTCCGCGAAGCCTCCGACCGCCGCGTGATCACCGTGCGCGTGACGCGCGCCGTGAGCGAGTCGGACGGCTCCGAGCCTGACCACCTCACGCAGCGCGCGGGCTGAGTCCGCCTGCAGGAACAGCTGGACGTGTGTTCGTGCAAGCGGGCCGCCCGGCTCCACGCTGTGGCGGAGATCTCGGACTAGACCCGGCTGGCGGGTTGCGACCGAGCCCGCGGGTGGCGATCCTCCTCCGCATGCCCTCCGACCGCGCCCTCGTCCTCCGCCGCTTCCCCTACTCGGAGTCCTCGCTCGTCGTCCGCGCGTTGACGCGGGACCACGGGCGGGTGCACATCCTGGCGCGCGGGGCGTATCGGATGCAGTCGCGCTACTTTGGGGTGCTCGACCTCTTCGACGAGCTCGAGTTGGAGTGGCGGCAGAGCCCCCGGCGCGAGCTGGCGGAGCTGCGCAAGGGTGACGTCGGGCGGCGCCGGAGGCCGCTGCGGGAGGATCTCGCGCGCTACCGAGCCGGCGTGGCGATGCTGGAGCTCGCCGACTTCGGATCGCGCCCCGGACGGTCCGACACGCCGCTCTTCGAGCTGCTCTCCGCCTCCCTGGAACGCCTTTGTGATCTCGATCGACCGCCCGACGCGGCGCTCGTTGTCTTCCAGCTGGGCTTTCTGCAAAATCACGGCCTCGCACCCGCGCTGGCCCGCTGCGCGGCATGCGATAAGCAAGCCCCCCCGACGACACTGGACGCGCAACGCGCTCACTTCTCAGCCGGGTCGGGAGGTCGACTCTGCGCCGCGTGCGCCGAAGACTCGCGAGCCGCGGCTCGGCGCGTCGGAACGATGCCGATCGCGGTCCTTGCCGACGGCGAAGCCCTCCTCGCCGAGCTGCGCGAAGGCCGCTTGCCCGAACCGGATGCGATCTCGGAACCGACTCGCTTGCTGGCCCTGCGCGACCTGACGGAGCGCTTCCTCGACTACCATCTCGACTCGACTCCGAAGGCGAGCCGCCAGTTCCTCGCGACTCCCAACCGCAACGCAAGATCCTGATCTCCATGCCGCGACCTCTCTGTCTCTCTCTGCTCCTGCTCGCCTCGCTCATGTGTGGCTGCAAGAGCGTGCCGTTGATCAGTCGCAACGGCGTGCCGGTCTCGATCGACGCCGACGAGATCACGCAGGCGATCCAGCAGACCGAACTCGCGCTGGTCGAAGACCGGCCGATGGACGCGCTGAACTGGATGCGCGCGGCAGGCGACGTCGACGGCATGTCGACTTCGGAACAGGAACGCGTGCAGTCGCTGACCGAGAAGGCGGCCGATCGCCTGATCGCGGCAGAAGCTCACGACGGCGGCGATGTCGACCTCTTGATCGAGCTGCTCGAGATGAACTTGCCGCGCCAGATTGCGGTCAGCGCCGGCATGCGCGCAGCGGAACTGCAAGTCGATCGCGGTGAGCTGAAGGACGCGTACAAGACGATCCGCAAGGTCGACAAGCTCTATCCGACACACCACGAACGCACGACAGCGGCAATCTTGTTGGCCGAAATCGGAATCCGCTTGTCGTACGACGAAGGCGGCTTCCTGTTCTTCACCGACAACTCGGACGAGGGCGTGGCCGCGCTCGAGTACTTCGTGATGAACTACCCGGCGCGCCCGCGCGGCGACGAAGCCTATCGGCGACTCGCGGACATGTACGAACAGCAAGAGAAGTGGGCGCTCGCCATCGAGCGCCACGAGGAACTGATCCTCGAACACCCCGACAGCGCGCTGGTTCCCGAGAGCAAGGCGCTCGTACCGCACCTGCGGCTGCGCGCCGTGACCAGCCCCGAGTACGACCGGGGCGCCGTCTTCCAAGCGCGCCGCGAGCTGGAAGACTGGCTGCGCGATCACGCCGGCCACCCCTTCGAAGACTTCGTGCGCGCGGACCTCGCCGACGCGCGCCGACGCCTCTCGGAGAGCGACCTCGGCATCGCACGCTTCTACGCGAAGGTCGACAACAGCTGGGGCGCGAGGCACCACGCTGCCCGCGCTCTCGAAGAAGCCCGCGCGGCCGGCGACCAACGACGCATCAAGGAAGCCGAACAGATCCTCGAGACCCACGGCGGCGGCGTCGCGGCCCGATGACCCTCCCGTCGATCACCCTCATCCGGCGCATCGCGCTGGTGCTCGCACTCGCCTGCCTGACTGGCTGCGGCTACAGCTCGGGCCTGCGGATTCCCGAGGGCTACCGGTCCGTCGGCGTGGCCATCTTCGCCAATGATTCCAAGGTCCCCGACCTCGAGCGCGATCTGCACCGGTTCGCCTCGGACAGCGTGCGGGACGCCGTCGAAGCCCCGCTGACCTCACCGGAGCTCGCTGATGTGGTGATCGAAGGTCGCATCCTGAGCTACACCCACTTCGGCGGCATCCGCGGACCTGAGAACCAGCTGCTGGAGACCGGTGTCGCGATCTCGGTCGAAGCTTGGCTGACGGACCGCAAGACCGGGGAACGCATCGGCGAGCCGGTGTATTCCGGCCAGACCGTGGGCTACACGACCGTCGAATTCGGCGGAGAGGAGCGGTCGAAGGACCGCGCGCTCGCGTACCTAGCTGAGGGCTTCGTGCTCGAACTCCTCGCGCGTCACAGCCACTGAGACCGTCGCGGAGCTCCGCCTCCGCTCCCCACCACCTCACTTCGCTCGCGCAAGCCGCCTCCGGCACGCTGTCTCGAGCGAAGAAACACAGATCACTCGACTAGAACGACCCGCAGCACCGTAGCCCGCCGCTCGACGCCCGCAGGGGCCGCTTCCCGCGCGCCGGGGCCGGCTTTCCCCCGCCGATCAACGACAGCGGAGGCCGCAGTTGCTCCAATGGGTCCCGGTCCACGCGCCCACTCCGGCGTTCGGACGCCACCGCCGATAATAGAAACTGATGCCTGAACCCAAGATGCCCCCCCCGGAGAAGAGCCGGAAGAACCGCTCGTTCGGCTCTTTCCTGCTGTTCCTGCTGGTGCTCGTCACCGTGCTGTTCACCTTCCGCGGTGACCACTTCGGCCGCAAGAAGCTGAGCCAGGACGAGTTCTGGTGGAACTTCTACCGCGGTGAAGTCGCCGAAGTGAACATCGGCGAGCAAGCGATCAGCGGCAAGCTCAAGGACGACAGCTTCTATGAGGTGCCGTTCCGCGACATGGAGGGCAAGGAAGAGATCCTCCACAGCAACAACGGCATCCGCAACCGCCAGAAGATCAGCGAAGTCAACCTGCGTCGCGGCATCGAGGCCGGGGACTACCGTCCGACGCGCTTGGTTCAGATCAGCGCCACCAAGGCGCACACGACTCCCGTCTCGGATGAGTCCGGCTCGTCGAAGATGACGAGCGAGAAGCTCGAGAACACGACGCGCACACTGGTGGTCGTCGACGCGAATGCGCTCAGTGGGCGCCTGCCCACGGCGGTGGGTTACCCGCTCGAGAAGGAACCGGGCTCGTTCTGGTTGCAGCTCGATGAAGTCACCGACTACACCGGCCTGACCGCGCTGATGCAGCAGTACGGCGCCACGATCGAGCGCCGCCAGCTCAGCCTCGGCGGCGGCACGAACGCGAAGTTCGAGAGCGGACTGCTCGGCTCGATGTTGCTGATCTGGGCACCTTGGATCCTGATCCTGGTGTTCTTCTTCATCTTCATGCGCCAGATGCGCTCGCAAGGCGGAGCCGGCGGCGTGATGAGCTTCGGTCGCAGTCGCGCGCAGCTCTACACCAAGGAAAACCACACCAACGTCACCTTCGAAGACGTGGCCGGCAACGTCGAAGCCAAGTCCGAAGTGCGTGAGGTCGTCGAGTTCCTGAAGAACCCCGGCCGCTTCACGCGCATCGGTGGACGCATCCCGCGCGGCATCCTGCTGGTCGGTTCGCCCGGCTGCGGCAAGACGCTGCTCGCCAAGGCCATCGCCGGCGAAGCGGAAGTCCCCTTCTACTCGATCTCCGGCTCCGACTTCGTCGAGATGTTCGTCGGCGTCGGCGCCTCTCGTGTTCGCGACCTGTTCAAGCAAGCGCGTGAGAACTCGCCCTGCATCATCTTCCTCGACGAGATCGACGCTGTCGGTCGCCGTCGCGGCAGCGGCATGGGCGGCGGACACGACGAGCGTGAACAGACGCTGAACGCCATCCTGGTCGAAATGGACGGCTTCGGCACCGACGAAGGCATCATCCTGATCGCGGCCACCAACCGCCCCGACGTGCTCGATCCGGCGCTGCTGCGCCCCGGCCGCTTCGACCGCGAAGTGACGATCGACCTGCCCGACTCGGAAGCGCGCGAACAGATCCTCGCGGTGCACATCAAGAAGGTCAAAGCCTCAGGCGACATCGACCTCAGCGTGCTGGCGCGCTCGACGCCCGGTTACTCCGGCGCCGACCTCGCCGCGACGGTCAACGAAGCCGCGATCATGGCCGTCCTCGACAAGCAGGACGAGGTCAAGATGGAACACCTGGAAGAAGCGCGCGACAAGGTGCGCTACGGCCGCAAGAAACTGTCGGCCAAGCTCCAGGAAGACGACCGCCGCATCACGGCGTATCACGAATCCGGTCACGCGGTTGTCGCGCTCGAGCTCGAGGACACCGACGATCCGCACAAGGTCACGATCGTTCCGCGCGGTCGCGCGCTCGGCGCCACGATGATGGTGCCCGAGAAGGAGAGCTACCACATGCAGAAGAAGCGCCTCTTGGCGCAACTCGCGGTGCTCTTCGGAGGTCGCGCCGCGGAAGAAGTCTTCTGTGGCGACATCTCGGCCGGTGCGTCGGACGACATCCGTCGCGCGACGGAACTCGCGCGCACGATGATCACCGAGCTCGGCATGAGCGAGAAGATCGGCCCGATCAACTACGCGGAACGCCAAGGCTCCGACTTCCTCGGCACGGAACTGATGTCCGGCAAGTGGCACTCGGAAGAGACCGCGCGCGAGATCGACTCCGAAGTGAAGACCTACCTGTCGGAGGCCTACACGCGAGCGATCGAGATCGTGCGCGCGAAGTCCGAAGCGATCATGCGCATGGCCGACGCGCTGATGCGTTACGAGACGCTCGACGCTCCCGAGATGAAGGCGCTGGTCGCCGGCGCCCCGGTCGAGGGTCTGCGCCCCCCGCGCAAAGAAGAAGAAGAAGAAGAACCCGCCCCGCCCGCGGCTCCGGCACCGACCAAGCCCGAGGCCCAGCAGGGTGGCGACGAACTGACCGGCGGCTTGCCCGGCGAAGCGGGCTTCTCCCCCGCCTGACGGACAGACGCTTGCAGGCCGAGACCCCCGACCCGCGGCGGATCCTTGGTCCCCTCGCGCTTCGCTTGGGCCCGCGCGCACTCCCTGCGCGCGGGCCCTCGCAGATCCTCGCCGGGTCCACGCCGGCCCGTTCTGACGACAAGCGCTGCTCCTTCGCCCTCGACGCCGCCGGCCTGCGCGATGCAGCGCCGGGCCTCGCTTCGATCCGCGGCGCGAGCGTCGAAGCCTACGTGACCCGGGACGGCCCCAGCACGCAACAAGTGCTGCTGACCGTTCCGCACGAGACGCTCTCCCGCGCCGCGCGTGAAGGCGATGAGGCCGCCGCCCTGCTGCTCGACGTGCAAGCCCTCGTCGCGATTCCCCCGCCCGCACCGCGCCTCTTGGGCGTGGTCAACGTGACGCCCGACAGCTTCTCGGACGGCGGGCGCTTCCTCGATCCCGCGGCCGCCGTCGAACACGGACTGGGCCTGATGAACCAAGGCGCGGCGCTGCTCGACGTGGGCGGCGAGTCGACCCGTCCCGGCGCTGCCGAAGTCCCCGCCGCCGACGAGCTGGCCCGCGTGATCCCCGTGATCCGCGCACTCGCCGCGGCCGGCACCCCGGTCTCGATCGACACGCGCAAGGCCGAGGTCGCGGAAGCCGCGCTCGACGCCGGGGCGTCCGTCGTCAACGACGTCAGCGCCGGTCGCCACGATCCTCGGCTGCTCGAAGTCGTCGCCGAGCGCAGAGTCCCGCTGATCGCGATGCACATGCGGGGCGATCCGGCCACGATGCAAGTCGCTCCCCGCTACGACGACCCGGTGCGGGAAGTCTGCGAGGAACTTCGCGAGCGCGCCTCAGCCTGTTTGAAGGCGGGCATTCAGCCATCTAAGATCATCCTCGATCCGGGCATCGGCTTCGGCAAATCGGTTCACCACAACCTCGCGCTGCTCTCGCGCTTGGTCGAGCTACGGTCTCTCGGTCTCCCGCTCTGCTTGGGCGTCTCTCGCAAGTCGTTCATCAGTCATCTGACCGGCGCGGCGACCCACGGGGACTGGCGACGAGGGACTTCCCTCGATCGGCCCGACGAACGCGTCGGCGGGACGGCGGCGGCGGTCGCTCTCTGCATTCTCGGCGGAGCGGATTGGCTGCGGGTGCACGATGTGTCGATCATGTCCGAGGCAGCCGCGGTCGCGCACGCCATCGCTCGAGGAATCGCCCCACAACCAGACTGAACCGTGACAGCATCCTTCGCCATCCAGGCTCTGGTCCTCACCTTGGGGATTTACGCGTTCTTGCGCTTCCTGCGCACGACGCGTGGCAGCGGCGTGTTGAACGGTCTGGTCATCGCGGGCCTCGTGGTGATCGTCGGCTTGTGGGGACTCGCGGACTTCTTCCAGCTGGAAGAGTTCCAGTACATCGTCCAAGGCATCACGCCCTTCCTGGCCGTGATTCTCGCGATCTTGTTCCAGCCCGAGCTGCGCCGCGCGATGATCCGCCTCGGCGAGCGCAACCAGCTCGCGAACCTGTTCAACACGCGGCAACACGAATCCGTCGTCGAAGTCGCGCAAGCCGCCATTGCGATGGCAGCGCGTCGCCACGGCGCGCTGGTTGCTTTTCAGCGCGACACAGCGCTCGATGCGTACACGCAGAACGCCGTGCAGGTCGACGCCGAGGTCAACCGACTGCTGCTCGAGAACCTCTTCCACCCCGGCAGCGCGCTGCACGACGGCGCCGTCGTGATCACAGGCGATCGCGTCTCCGCCGCGGCGTGCTTGTTCCCGCTGACCGAGAACGTCGAGATCTCCAAGTCCACCGGAACGCGACACCGCGCCGCGCTCGGCCTGACCGAAGAGACCGACGCGGTCACGCTGATCGTCTCGGAAGAGACGGGCAACATCGCGATCTGCCGGCGCGGTCACATCGAACGCGACATCCCGCCGGCACGCATCGAGGAACGTCTGCGTCACTACCTCGGCTACTCGGAACGCGAACAGTCGGCGGTGGGACGCAGCGCCGGCGCGAACTTCTGGTCCGCGGTGCGCGCGCTCTTCGCGCAAGACCTGCTGCGCAAGGGCGCCGCGGCGGCGATGGCGTTCGCGATCCTCTACCTGGTGCACCAGGACATCCTCGAGGACAAGACCTTTTCAATGACGATGCGCGCCGACGGCATCCGCGGCGCCAACGTGCTGAGCGTGCAGATGCCCAGCGAACAACACCACCTCGCCGCGCCCGTCTCCGGTCGCGTGGTCGAGGTGCAGGTGCGCGCGACGCGCTCCGAACTGGCGCGCTTGAACCTCAGCCTCGCAGGCTCGCTCTCGCTCTCGGACGACACGATCGGCAGCGGCCCGTTCCCGCTCGACCAGGTCGAGTGGACCAACACGGCGACCGGCGAGACGCTCGGCCTAGACGTGCGCTGGAAGAACGAACCGCTGACGCTGACGGTCGAACGCTACGCCGAACAGTCGTTCACGCTGGTCCCGGAGAACCTCGACCTCGACGACTCCACGATCGACGCGCGCTACCGCGTCGATCGCGAAGGCATCGTCTTCACACCCTCCGAGATCACGCTCGTCGGCCCGCAAGATGCGCTCGACGCGCTGCTCGGCGGCGGCATGCCGCTGCGCTTCCAGCGCAAGGTCATCGGGCCGAAAGATCGCGACGCGAAGCGCTTCTACCTGAGCCTCTCGGACGAGCTGACCGCGGCGTCGCTGCGGCTGTCCGACACGCGCACGCCCGAAGCGCTCGTTCCGATCATTCCGGACCGTCGCGAGCTCGGCTTCATCCAGCTCGAGATCACCAAGGTCAAGCTCGACCCGAACTCGACGGTCAACGCCGCCGACTGGTCGATCCCGCCGGTGTCGGAACTCGCGCGCTTCCGCTTCTCGACCGAAGGCATCTTCAACGTCGGTGACGATCCGGGCACGCCGGCCTTCGCGCAGCGAGCCAACGCCGTGCAGGAATTCGTCGAACGACACCTGCACGCGATGGTCGACGTCTCGGACCTCGATGCCACGGGCAGCAAGACCGCGCGCGTGATCTGGATCTGGCCTCCCAGCCACATCGACTGGTGGACGGAGTTCGCGCAGTACATCGGCGAAGAGAACCTCGACCCCGAAGCGGCCATCCTGCTGGAGCTCGAGAGCGATCCCGAGATCCGCCTGACCCACGTCGGCGAGTGACGCTCGCGCGACGCGCGGCACGGAACAACCATGAGTGAACGCATCTTCGGCACCGACGGCATCCGCGGGCGCACCTTCGAGGGCTGGCTGACGGTCGAGCGCGTCGAAGCGCTCGGGCGCGCCGTCGGAACAGTGCTCGGAAGGCACCCCGAAGCCGGCACCAGCGGTCGTGCGCTGCTCGCGCACGATGGTCGAGAGTCAGGACCCGTGCTGGTCGACGCACTCAGCCGCGGCCTGGCTGCCGCCGGCATGCAGGCATCGACGATCGGGCTCGTCACGACGCCGGCACTGGCTTGGTCCACGCGCGCCGGCGACTTCGTCTGCGGCGCGATGGTCAGCGCATCGCACAACCCCGCCTGCGACAACGGCATCAAGGTCTTCTCCAGCCGCGGCGGCAAACTCTCAGACGAACTCGAAGCCGAGATCGAATCCGAGCTGCTGTCGCACCCCCAAGGCGTGAACGAAGGCCCCGCCGCGCAAGCCGCGACGGAACTCATCGAAGACTACGTGCAAGCGATGCTCGCCGGCGTCGGCGGGGATCTCGATCTCTCCGGCATGGTCGTCGCGCTCGACTCCGCGCACGGTGGCGGCGCAACGATCGCACCGCGCGTGTTGCGCGAACTGGGCGCCGAATTGCTCTCAATCGGCGACGCGCCGGATGGCCTGAACATCAACGAAGCGGTTGGTTCGACTCACCCCGAAGCCCTGCAAGCTGTAGTCAGCGCCGAAGGCGCCGCGATCGGCATCGCGCTCGACGGCGACGGCGACCGCTGCATTCTCGTCGACGAACGGGGCGAGATCGTGCACGGCGACGGCATGCTTACCCTCCTCGCAAGACGTGCGATGGAACTGGGCGAACTGCACGACCCGCGCATCGTCGCGACCGTGATGAGCAACCGCGGCCTGCACCGTGCACTGCGCGAAGTCGGCGTCAGCGTGCTGACGGTCGGCGTCGGCGACCGCCGCGTCGTCGAAGGGCTCCGCGCGGAACGCCTGCGCCTGGGCGGAGAACAGTCGGGGCACATCTTGTTCGGCGCCGACCACCACTACATCGGCGACGGACTCTACTGCGCGCTGCGCGTGCTGCGCGTGATGCGCGAGACCGGACGCTCGCTGTCGGATCTGGTCGCGCCCTACCAACCCTTCCCGCAGGTCTTGCTCAACGTGCGCGTCGACAAGAAGCCGGTCCTGGAAGACATCCCGTCCATCGCTTCGGCGGTCGAGAAGCTCGAGACCGAGCTCGGGGAAGACGGACGCATCCTGCTGCGTTACTCGGGCACCGAACCGCTGGCGCGCGTGATGGTCGAAGGTCCCGACCTGCAGCGCATCCAGTCGATGGCCGAAGAGATTGCGAAGTTGATCACCCTCGAGCTCGGCGCGGCCGACGCGCGATGATCGAAGTCGCCCTCGAGACCTCCACGCGACGACCGTCGGTCGCCGCGCGACGCGGTGACCGCCTGCTGGAAGAACAGCTAGACCGCACCGGATCGCACGCCAGCGACCTGCTGCCCGCGCTCGAGCGGCTGCTCGCGCAACTCGACGCACGACCGGCCGAGATCGACCGCGTCTACGTCGGCATCGGACCGGGCAGCTACACCGGCTTGCGCGTCGGTGTCGCGACGGCGCAAGGCCTGGCGCGTGGCGCGAACGCAACGCTCACCGGCGTGCCGTCGGGCGAAGCACTCGCCTTCGCCCAGTGCGTGCCCGACGAAGAACTCGTCCAACTGCTCGACGCCCGCTCGCGCGAGCTGTACTTCGCGCACTACGCACGCCGCGGCGCCGAGCTCGTCGTACTCACGGAACCGCGCGTGATCACCGCCGAGGAACTGCGCGACCTCCTGCCGCCGAACTTGCGCATCCTCGGCGACGCGACTTGCGCAGACGCCGCGCAGCTCGACGAAGCCGCCCGCACGCACCTGACCACCGACCTCGTGCCGTCCGCCTCCGCCGTCCTGCAACTCGGCGCAACGCGCCTCGCAGCCGGAGCCGAACCGGCCGCCCCCGAAGCCGTCCTGCCGCTCTACCTGCGCCCCTTCGCGGCGAAGGTCCGCAAGCGCTGACGACCACTGACGCCTCCGAAGGCGCAGCAGGTACGGAGTCAGGGCACTTCTTCCACGATTTCTAGCCTTCGCCTCGTGTCGCGAAGTGGCGCCCAAGAATCGTGGAAGAAGTGCCCTGACTCCGTACCTCCTTCTCAGCGGCGTCGGGCGGCTTGGACGGCTGCGACCATCGCGGCGGCGCGGGCGGGATCGACGTCTCGGCGCCAGTCGCCGTCCGGCTTGATGCTGGAACCGATGATCAGGCCGTCGCTACCCGCGACGAAGGCGGAGGCGTTCTCGGGTGTCACGCCGCTGCCGACCAGCACCGGTGCGTCCCCCACGGCGTTCCGCACGGCAGCCACTTCGCCCGGATCCGCTGCCGCACCGGTCGCGACGCCGGTGACGATCACGCCGTCGGCGCCGCAGAAGAAGGCGGCGCGGGCGGTCTCGGCGAGATCGACGTCGGCGGTCAGCGCGTGCGCGCTGTGCTTCTTCTTGATGTCGGCGAAGACCGCGATGTCCTGCGCGCCGATCGCGCGGCGGTAGCGCAACACGGGTCCCGCCGACGCTTCGTCGAACAGACCTTCGTCGGCGACGCTCGCGAAGACGAAGCCCTCGGCGCGGACGAAGTCGGCGTTCGCTGCGAGCGCGACCGACAGCGCGGCGTCGTTCGCGCCGGCCAAGACCTGCACACCGAGCGACAGCCGCGGCGCGAGCTCGCGCACCGCGAGCGTGACGCGCGTCATCGCTGCGACGATCTCGGGTCCGACCGCACCGCGCAGGTACGGACGGTCGTGCATGTTCTCGACGATCAGCGCCTCGAAGCCGGCGTCGAGCAAGCGCTGCGCGTCGGCGCACGCGCGATCGACGACCGCGTCGAGCTCGAGTTGCTGTTGCGGCGTGCCGGGTAGCGCCTGCACGTGCACCATCCCGATCAGCGTTCCGCGCTGTTCGAACAGCTGTCGTCGTTTCGATTCCATCGCGGCATCATCCGCGAATCGGCGCTGTGTGCGCAAGTGCCGAACGACCACCATTCGGCTGTTGAAGCTCGAATGCGGCCGTTTCGAGCTCGCGCGCTCCCCGCTCCGCGCGTTGCAGCGCGCCCAAGACGGATCGCCGTCAACGAGAACGGCCCCGCACGTCGAGACGCGCGAGGCCGCTTGTGACATCGAGCTCGCCGAAGCGCGCCCGAGACGTACTCTACAGGTCGTGCGGACGCAGGGTCCGGCGGTTGTTGTCCGTCGCGCGCTGCTCGGCCGTCGCAATCATGTTGCGAACGGCGGCGTCGAGGGCGGCGTAAAACTCGCCCGAGACGTTGATTCCGGCAGCAGCCTTGGTCCGGCTCTTGCTGATGATCAGATCACCAGCGGCCTTCTTCTTGGCGCCACGTCGGGCGGCCTTCTTCTTGGAGGCTTTCTTCTTGGTCACCTTTTTACGGGCGGCCTTCTTGGCAGTTCTTCTCGCCATGTGCTTGTTGGGGTTTTCCCCGATCGGCGGGGTAGTCGGTGGTGGGATCACCAGGACAGAGAACTCGTTGACGCAAGTAAGAGGATGGCTGTGCGCGAGGGGCGTGTCAAAGGCCGCGCCATCGGATTCGGGCGATTTTTTCAGGTTTCGGCGCCCAACTCGGGCATCTCGGATCCGCAGCAAAGCTCGGTGCCAAAGCGTGCAGCCCGTTGGAACGGAGTGCGTAGAGGGATACTCTCCGCCTTGTGAACGTGAACCGAGTGTGGGCCGAGATCGATCTCGACGCGCTGACGCACAACCTGGCCGTGATCCGTCGTCATGCGGGTCCCGGTGTGCGTCTGATGCTTGTCGTCAAAGCGGATGCGTACGGACATGGTGCCGTCGCCGTCGCTCACCACGCCGTACGCTGTGGTGTCTCCGCGCTCGGCGTCGGGACATCCCACGAAGCGCTGGAGCTGCGCGCAGCGGGCTTGCGAGTCCCGATCTTGGTCCTCGGAACGATCCTGCAGGAAGAGTCCGCCGCGCTGCTGCGACACGGCGTCGAGGTCGGAATCCACGCGTCGGACCGCGTCGCGCAACTCGATCGCCTGGGGAAACGACTGCGCCTCAAGGCGCGCGTACACCTCAACGTCGACACCGGCATGGGGCGACTCGGCGTGCTCCCGGACCAAGCGCCGCGCCTGTTACAAGCCATCCAAGCCGCCCCGTTCGTCGAGCTCGCCGGCTTGATGACGCACATCAGCTCACCGGCCGGCGGTCTCGCACCCGGAACGTCCGATCAGATCGCGTCGTTTCTCAGCGTGCTGCGACACGCCGAGAGCCTCGGACTGCACCCCGATTCCGTGCACGTCGCGAACTCCGCGACCCTGTTCACCGGTGTGCGCGGCCCGTTCGACACCGTGCGTCCGGGCATCAGCGCCTACGGCATCCTCCCCGCCGAGCTGCCGGGATCGGCCGAATTGAGGCCGGTGATGAGCTTGCGCTCCAGCGTCGTCTTCCTCAAAGACCTGCCCGTCGGCGCACCCGTCGGCTACGACAGCAGCTGGACCGCACTGCGCCCGACGCGCATCGCGACCTTGCCCATCGGTTACAACGACGGACTGCCCTGGCGCCTCAGCGGTCGCGGCGAAGCGTTGATCGGCGGGCGCTCGGCACCGATCCTGGGACGCATCTCGATGGATTACACGACGATCGACGTGACGGACATCCCCGGCGTGCAAGTCGGCGACGCCGCGACCTTCTTGGGACGCGACGGCGATCAGCGCATCCCCGTCGAAGAACTCGCGCGCCGCGCGGGTACGATCCCCTACGAGATCACCTGCTCGATCGGCAAGCGCGTGCAGCGCGTTCCGGTCGGCGGCGGACTGACCACGCCCTACCTCTCGTCGACCGACCCCGAGTCGCTGCACGTCACGCACTGACCGCTTCCGTATCGACGGCACGCCATGCAGAGTCTGCGCAAGCTGATGACGCTCTTACGACTCCTCGGCTGGGTCGTGCTCGTCGTCGTGGTCGGCATCCAGTTCCTGGAGCGCAGTGGGCTGACGACGCGCTGGGCCGAAGAGTGGCTCGCCTCGCGGCTCGGTCCGCTCGGCGCTGAGCTCGAGCTCGGCGAAGTCGACGTCCTCTGGCTCGACCCCGCGGTGGTCTTCCGCGAGTTCAAGCTCGAAGACCGCGGCGAACTGCTCGCGGCGAACGAACTGCGGCTGTCCTTCGCCCTGACCGAAGAAGGCGGCGTGACCGTCGAACGCGTCGAAGTCCAAGGCGGCCGCGTGCGCTACGGACCGGCGTTGGTGCACAGCCTGCGCGGGCTCTTCGACCTCGCGCCGCAGAGCTCCCAGACACAGAGCCCCACGACCTCCGGGCCGCGCCCGCTGCCTTCGGTGCGCGTACGCGATCTGGCGTTGTCGCTCGAAGTCCCCGACGGCGGATCGGTGGCGCTCGGCGTCCTCGCGCTGGATGTCGACGGCCGCAGCACCGAAGACGCCGACTTGCGCGGACGCTTCCGATTGCCGGCGCGCAAGGGCACCCAAGCACCGGAGATTCGCATCCGCGGTCGCGCGGAATCCGGCGGCCGCCTGTCGCTCGAGAGCTGGGGCGATCGCCTCGACCTCGCGGCGTGGCAGATCCCCGAGCTCGCGATGCTCGACCCCTTCGCGCAACTGCAAGCGCGCGGCACGCTATCCCTCTCCTCCACCGGCGTGGTCAGCTTGACCGGCCAAGACGATCCGCGAGCCGAGCTACGGCTCTCGCTCTCGCGCGCCGCCGTCGAGCTGCCCTTCGAAGACCACCACATCGAAGAAGCGAACGTCGAGCTCGAGCTCGCCTACTCACCGCGGGCTGACGAACGACTCTGGTCGCGCTCGGCGTGGACGGGTCGCGGCGAACTGCATGGTACTTGGGAAGGTCACCGTTTTCACGGCGGCTTGCGGCTCGGCAAGTGGGCGACGCCCGGCACGATTTTCGAACAGTGGACGGAACTCGAGTCGCTGCCGATCGGTGATCCGTTGCTCGAGCTGCTCGGCCATCCGCAGGAGCTCGAGACTGTCGCGCGCTCGATCGATGCCGTAGGCCACGTGAAGCTGACGGCAGCGCTGCGCTGCTTCGAAAGCTGGTCGCCGCCCGAAGATCCGCTGCCGCACATCGAGTCCATCGCCGTGTTCACCGACGCCGGCGATGTCGTCGCGAAGTGGCACGGCTGGCCAAGTCGCAGAGGGGCGCGCCCCATCGGCTTCCCCATCCCGGCGCAGGTCTCGCAGGCGAAGGGCATCTTCGCGCGCACTCCGCGGCTCGCGCGGCGCAACTACTTGGGACTCAAGGTCGTCGGAGAGCACAAGGGCGGCCCGGTCGACCTACAGGTCTACACCTGGTCTCCGCGGGTCGACATGTCGCCGCTCGCGCCGGGTTACGGGCTGCCCGAGCTCGACCTCTTGATCGAGAGCTCGGGGATCGCGATCGACGAAGACCTGCGCGTGGCACTCGCCGAGCTCGGAGACATCAAGCCGGCACTCACCGCCTGGGACGACTACGCGCCCGTCGGCGGCGTCGCGGCTGGACAGCTGCGCCTCGCCGGTCGCGCGGAATACCCCTTCCCCATCACGCACATCAACGTGCAGCTCGAAGGCGTGGCGCTCACACCGCGCCTGTTCCCCACTCAGCTCAGCGCGGTCGACGGCGAGCTCGAAGTGCTGTCCAACGGAAGCGACAAAGTCGCGGTGCGCTTCGACGCGGAAGGCGAGCTGGTCGGCGGTTCGCGCGCACGCCTGCAAGGCCGCCTGCGCGCGCCGGCGGGACCCGACATCCGAGACCAGCCTCCGACCTTCGAAGTCGCGCAGCTGCGCGCGGACGGCGTGGACTTCGACGGCCCGGTGCGCTCGCTGATCGACGAACAGCTGCCCGGCGTCGGCGCAGTCTTGAACGACTACGAACCGCATGGTGCGGCGGACCTCCACGCGACTCTCTTGCGCTCGCCCGGATCGACGACACGCGAGTTCGAGTTCCGCATCAGCCCGCGTGGGCATGTCAACGTGACGCCGGCGGCCTTCCCGGTACAAGCGAGCGCCGTACGCGGTCGCGTCTTCGTCAAAGCCGTCGTGCCGCTCGGCTCGAGTGCCGCAGCTTCCAAGCCGGCCGTCTCGACGCGCGTCGTCGCCCTGCGCGGCGCGTGGCCCAGCCACATCTCCGTCAGCTTCCGCGGTGAGTTCCCGGCCGACGAACCAGGTTCGTTCCAAGTGCGCGGCTCGGGTTTGCGCCTCTTCATCGACGCCAAAGACGGGATCATCCCGACCGCCTTCCTGCGCCAACTCGATCGCGAGATCGCCGCTCCCGACGGCAGCGGGCTGATTCAGACGGCTGAGCTCGAAGCGATCAGCTTGTTGGGCAGCATGGACTTCCAGTCGATCGTGCAGCTCGACGAGAGTGCCGTGGATACGACGCCCGGCGAACACCGCTTCCATCTGCGCGGTGGTCGGTTTGCAGCCGGAGCCTCCTTGCAGCTCGACGACATCCGCGGGCGCTTCGATGTGACGAACGGCGTCGTGCGCGGCGGCGACGTCAGCGCGCTGTTCGCGGGCACGCAAGTCACAGCGGACGGCTTCGAGTTGCACGCGACCGACGACGGCTTCGCCCTCGAGACCGACTTCCGCGCTTCGAACGTTCCGCTCGATCCGGAACACCTCGCGATCCTGCTGGACGAAACGACGCGCAACGCGCTGTTCGACGAACTGGCTTGGCGCGGTCGACTCGACGTGCCGCAAGGACATCTCGCCTTCACCAGCTCGGCCGGCGGCCGTCGCGAGACGCGGCTCTCGGGTGATGTGCGGCTCTCCGACTGCTTCCTCGACCTCGGCCTGCCGCTCAGCGTGCGCTCCGCCCGCGGACGCATCGAGAACCTGGTGCTCGACGAAGGCGGCGTGCGTGGATTCGGACGCATCGAAGACCTCTACGGCCAGATTGCAGAACGCGAACTCGGTCCGGCGCAGATGCTGGTCAGCTACCACGGCTCGCGCCTCACCATCGACGAGCTCGAAGGAACCTTCGAGCGCGGACATGTGCGCGGCCTCGCCGATGCACCGTCGCCCAGCGTGCGACCAGCCACGGTGCTCGCAGTGGATCTGATCGAACCCTTCCCCTTCCTGCTCGCGCTCGAGCTCGAACGCGTCGACGTCGCGCGCTTGCTCGAAGGCGTCTTCGCGTCGAACATCGCCGACCGCGGCGACTTGAACGCGCGACTGCGACTCTCCGGTCGCTTGGACGACCCGCTGTCACTCGAAGGCCGCGGCGGCGGAGAACTCACCGACACGCGGCTGTGGTCGGTCCCGGTCTTCCGCGACCTCTTCTCGCAGCTCGGCTACGACGCCACGGCGGTCTTCGACAGCATGTCGTGCAACTTCCAGCTGCAGGACGGAACCGTGCGACTCGACCAAGTCGATGTGCACAGCCCGCTGTTCAGCCTCGAAGGCGACGGACGGCTCGACCTCGACGGCAGCCTGAAGATGGATCTCGAGCTGCGTTACGCCTTGGTCGACAAGGTCAAGATCCTGACGGCGCTCGTCTACCTGGTGCAGAACACGCTGCTCGAAGTCGCGATCCGCGGCGACCTCTCGCGGCCACAAGTCTTCCTGCAGGGCGCACTGACGCGTCTCTTCCAAGACGTCGACGGCGCGGAGCGGGGCTTGCCCCTTCCCCGTCCGAGCGGTTTGCCCGCTCGGTTTTAATGACCGCCCGTCCGAGCGGTTTGCCCGCTCGCTTCTAGCCGGCGCGCGCCTGGTCTGAGCTTCGGCCGGATGCCGACGGGCGAGAGGCGCCGGACGGCGTTACACTCCGGCCCATGGTCGATGAAGCGTTGTATGCAGTGGTGATGGCGGGCGGCGTGGGTGCCCGCTTCTGGCCGGCGAGCCGTCGGGCTCGTCCCAAGCAACTGCTGGCGATCGCGGGTGAGCGCTCGATGCTCGCCCAGACCATCGAACGCCTCGATGGCTTGGTCGCGCCGGAGAACATCTTGGTCGTCACTTCCGCCGAGCTCGCCGATGCGGTGCGCGAAGCGATCCCCGAGGTGCCGCCCCAGAACCTGATCCTCGAGCCACAGGGGCGCAACACGGCGCCGTGCATCGCGCTGGCCGCCTTCGAGATCGAACGACGCAATCCGGACGCGGTGCAGATTGTGTTGCCGGCCGACCACGTGATCGAGCCCGCCGAGAGCTTCCGATCCGCGCTCGCCGCCGCCACGCAGGAGGCTCGATCGAGCCACGGCTTGGTCACCCTCGGCATCCGCCCCACGCACCCGGCGACCGGTTATGGATACATCCGCTTCGGCGAACGCCGCGGCGCCGCGGCGAAGTGGGAACCGCACGAAGTCGTGTCCTTCGTCGAGAAACCGGACTCCGCTCGCGCGAAGGAGTTCGTCGAGAGCGGCCACTACCTCTGGAACGCCGGCATCTTCGTGTGGGAGACGCGCACGATCCTCTCGGCGCTCCGCGCCCATGCGACGGACATCTTCGACGCGCTGTCCGGCTCGACCGACCCAAGCGAACTCGCGCGCGCCTACGCCAAGCTCGAACCCGCGCCGATCGACGTCGCCGTGATGGAACGCGCCACGAACGTCAGCGTGATCCCCGTCGACTTCGGCTGGAACGACGTCGGAGCGTGGCCCAGTCTCGCCGATGTAGTGCCCGCCGACGAAACCGGTAACCACGTCAGCGGCGGCGTGAGGGTCGTCGCTCGGGACGCACAGAACTGCGTCGTCTATGGCGACGAAGGCTCACTCATCGCACTGGTCGGCGTCGAAGACTTGGTCGTCGTGCAGAGCGGCAACACCGTCTTGGTCTGCCCGCGCGATCGCGCGCAAGAGGTCAAGGCGATCGTCACGCAGCTCGAGAACGAGGCCCCCGAGAAGCTCTAACGGCTGATCGAACGAAACATGAAGGGCCCCGTTCTCGCCGTCGACCACGGCACGAAGCGCACCGGCTTCGCGACCACCGACCCGCTACGTATCGCGACGCGGCCGCTGGAGGTCTGGAAGGGCGCGGGCAACTCGGCAGAGCTGGTCGAGTACACGGCGAAGCTCACGCACGAGCGCGAGGCGACGCACTTGATCGTCGGCTTCCCGCTGCACATGGACGGTGCCGAGGGCGGCCGCGCGAAGGACGTGCAAACCTTCGTCGACGCGCTCGCGAAGGCGTTGCCCGACGTCTGCATCGTCAAGCAGGACGAACGCCTCTCGACGAAGGCCGCCGAAGCCTTGCTCAAAGAAGCGGGACACTTCGGCGACGAGCGCAAAGCGCGCCGCGACTCGTGGAGCGCGCTCGTGATCCTGCGCGACTGGATCGAGTCGGGCGAGCCGGAATAACGCGAACGTCGCCGGGGCCGAATCCCGGAATACCGTGCCGTGAATGTCGGACAAACGTACGCGGCACGGTATTCCGGGATTCGGCCGCTAGCCCGGAGTTTTCATGAACACGTGCTCCAAACACAGCAGATCGGTTCCTGTCGGTGCTTGGAGGGATCTGGCGATGAAGGCGACCCTGAACGGGTCGTCGAGGAAGCCGGATTCCTTCAAGTGCCGTCAGGAGCCGAGAGGCCGGCGATGCCGGCCGGCTGCGCAGTTCGGGGTGCGTGTTCATGAATACTTCGGGCTAGCGCAGCGTCTCGTCGAGCCAGTCGGCGATCGACTTGCACGCGGACTCGGCGCAGGCCTCGTGGAAGAGGCTGTGGCCGGCGCTCTCGAGCAGGACGACTTGGGGGCCCGAGCCGTCCCAAGCACCGACGAGCTCGGGTGAACCGAGCGCGTCCGCCTTGCCCTGCAAGACGAGCTGCGGGATGTCGATGCGGTTCGCGCCGGCGAGGTGCTCGCGCGCTGCTCGGTGGCCTTCGGCGACGGCGCGGCGCGAGATCGCGGTGTGGATCAACGGGTCGGCTGCCCACGCAGCGCCGACGGCGGCTTCGGCACTGATCGACTCGGCGCTGTAACCGGTCTCGCCCACATCCGTCGGTTGCGCTTTGCCGAAGAGGCGCGACAAGCCACGCTTCGCGGGCGGTTCGACGAAGGGCGGTTCGAAGACCGGCGCAGCGAGCACTAGCGCGGCGACGCGGCCCGGATCTTCACGGGCGTAGCTGGCCGCGAAGGCCGCACCGAGTCCGACGCCCAACAGGACTTTCGGCGAGTCGGGCAGGCGATAGGCGAGGTGATTCTGCACCTCGTCGAGGTCGCGCATCACTTCGCGCAAGCCGGCGGAGTGCCCGCGGTCGCCTTCGCTCTTGCCGTGCCCGCGCAAGTCGGGCAGCGCGACGGCCCAGCCGCGGTCGGCGAGCACGACGGCGAGATTCTCGTAACGACTGCCGTGCTCACCCGCGTCGTGCACGATCGTGACGACGCCGCGCGGTTCACCGTCGGCGGCGATCTCCGCGACGTGGAATAACACGAGCCCTTCGCTGGAATGCGAGAGTCCCGCGCCCACTTCGCCGTGTTCGTCCGACTCGCGCAGCTCGAGAAAGGTGTGGACTGCTTCGCGCTTGCTCATGGATGACATCAGCGCGCGACATAGGTGCCGCCGTTTTGTTCGGCGAGGCTGCGCATCAAGTACGCGTCTTGCGCGCCCGACAAGCCGATCGTGTGGATCACGATGCCGGCCGACTGGTTGCGGTCGCGCACGTACGCGAGGATCTCTTCCGGATCCGTCGTCAAGCCGACCGACGGGCGGCCATCCGACAAGAAGAAGATCGTGTCGATCTTCGGCTCCGCCCAGCCGTCGCCCGATTCAGCACCGGCCATGTCGAACGCCTGCGCGAGCGCGCCGTAGATGTTCGTTCCGCCGACCGCGTCGAGGTCTTCGACGTAGCGCATCGCATCCGAGCGCGTCTCGCCGGTCATGTCGAGCAGGTTGTCCTGCCACGCCCAGACGTCACTGGCATAGAAGATCACGTTGAACACAGCGCCGTCCCCGATGCCGCCGAGCGCGCGCTTCATCGCGTCCTTGGCCGCTTCGAGTCGCGACTGTTCACCGGCGCGCGGCATGTCGGGTCCGCGACCACTACCCGATTCGTCGTCGGGGTTGTCGCGCGGCACCATCGCGAAGTCCATCGAACCCGAGAGGTCGAGCACGAACAATACGCGTTCCGAATCGGTACGAATGCCGAAGAAGGTCAAGCCCATGGCTTCCTTCGCTTCCTCACTCGCTTGCGCTTCGATCTCAGCGATCGGCGGGACGACGAAGGTCTCTTCGTTCTCCGCCCACCAGCGACGCCAGAGAGGTACGTTCGAGCGATAGTTCTGACCGGTCAGCGACGTCAGCGCTTCTTGGTAGTCGGTCTTCGTGCGACCCGGTTCGCGCTCCAAGCCATCGATCAGTGCAGGAATCGCGTCGCGCACACGCAGCTTGGCGAGCGCCAGCGCCGTGCTGCGCTTGACGTACCAGCTCTCGTCCGCAAGCAGCGTCGTGAGCCCGTACTCGACCCACGTCTCGTCACCCGCCGCCGCCAAGGCTTCGACCATCGCGGCGCGCGCGGCGGCGTCCTTCTCGGCGAGCAGCGAGTCGTGCAACGCCAGGTTCACCGCTTCGCTGTGCGCGTGTCCGAGCAGCGCGATCGTGTAGTTGCGCGCGCCGTCCTTGCCCTTCTTCTGTGCCTTGATCAGCGTCTGCGCCGACTTGTCGAGCACCGCTCCCTCTTCGCGCGCCAACGCACGGCCGCCGGCTTCCGCAGCGACTTCGCAGAGGTATGCGATGTTCAGGATCGCGATCTGCATCCCGGTGGCTTCTTCCTTCGCGCGCTCGTACTGCTGATTGGACGTCGTGAAGCCGCCGCTGTCGCGCGCTTCCTTCTGCAGTCGTGCCTCGAGCTTGCGCACGTCGGCCATCGCCTTCGGCAGCTTCTTCTTGAGCTTGCCCGACTCCTTGGTCAAGTCGACGATCAGCTTCTGCATGCTGACCGCCGTTCCGTCCGCGCCGACGTAGCCGAGCAAATCGACGGATGCCATGCGATCCGCGACGTTCAGCTCGGGATTCTCGAGTTCCTTCCAAGCGTCCTTCTCGAGCCCTTTGCGCTTCGAGGTCGGAACCGTTGTCAGCAAGGTGCGCGAGCCTTCGACGAGCGCTTCGTGCCACGGCGTGTTCTTGCCGATCACCTTCTCGGCCTTGTTCAGCTTCTCGCGCAGCTCGCGCAGCTTGTCACGCTGCGTCTTGAGCGAAGCTTCGAGGCTCTGGTCGTTCTCGGCGCGCTTCTCGAGCGACTCGACCAACTGTTCTTTGCGCTCGATGCTGTAGCGCGCTTTGAACGCGTCGTCGTGCGCCTTGCGCAGTTCGATGTTCACGCGCGCGAACTCCTTCGAGATGGCCGGCATCGCCTTCGGGTCGGCGGTGTCGACGAGCGCTTGCAGCGCCGCCTTGCGTTCTCCGGTGTTGCCGCCGGCGCCCGCGCTCGCGAGCTTCTTGGCGAGCTGGTCGACGTCCTGCTTCAACGCCGTCGTCATGGCGGGTTGCGCAGGTGCGAAGGCGTAGGTCGCAGGTACAAGGGCGACCGCAAAGGTCGCGAGGACGGCGAGTCCGAAGGTGTGGTGTCGCTTCATGGCACGAAGATCCTACCGAGGTCGCGGCGCGGTGCTACCATGCGTGCGGTACGAGTGGGCCAGACGGCCGCTCCGCGGGCTCTCGGGTGCCGCGGGGAGGAAAGTCCGGGCTCCACGAGTCAGGGTGGTTGCTAACGGCAACCGGCCGCGAGGCTAGGGAAAGTGCAACAGAGAGTAGACCGCCAACCCCCGCTTCGGCGGGGCGGCAAGGGTGAAAGGGTGCGGTAAGAGCGCACCGCGTTCTCGGCGACGAGGACGGCATTGTAAACCCCACCCGGAGAAAGACCGCATAGGGGGAGCGCCGTGGCGACGACTCGCGTCGAGGCTCCCCGGGTAGGTCGTTCGAGGCCGAGTGCGAGCTCGGTCCCAGAGAAATGGTCGTCGCCTCCCACGGGAGGAAACAGAACCCGGCTTACCGGCCCGCTCGTACCGCCCTCTTCGGGGATCCGCATCTGTGGCTTGACGGATCCACAACCACGACATGTTGTGGTCGACCCTCACAGAACACGCAGGATCTTGACAGATCCCGGGGCCCTGCTACGATTCCGAACCTCGTCACCGCCGGCGTGTCGTGGATCGCCGATCGATCGGCTCCAGACCGATCCACGCCGGCGCTCACCATCGCCTTTCCACCGCCTCCCTCCCCACCTCCGCGCGCCCATGGAGTTCGTGTTCGTCGTCCCGCGGGAGCTGGCTCTGCCCAGCTTCTACCCGCACGGTCTAGTCACCTTCGGCGGCGAGGACGGCGGGATCGAGCACGAGGCCTTCGCCCGTGCCGCCACTGAACACGGCTTCTTCTGCGAGCGCGCTTACGCGGAACACGCGCCGCGCCTGAAACAGATCATCCCTTACGGAGTGGTCGTCTCGGGCGGCAGGGTGCTCTTGCTCAAGCGACTCAAGAAGGGCGGCGAGTCGCGCCTCCACGACAAGCTGTCGATCGGCGTCGGCGGACACATCAATCCTTGCGACGATGAAGCGGGCCGCTCCGGTCTGCTCGACGCCGCAACGCACCGCGAGCTCGCCGAAGAGCTCGCGTTCGATCGCATCGCTTCCGTGCGCTCGGTCGGAATTCTGAACGACGACTCCAACCCGGTGGGCGCTGTCCACCTGGGCTTGGTCCAAGTCGTCCACATCGACGGACCCGTGTCGATTCGCGAGACCGACCAGCTCGAAGGCGAGCTGGTCACCCCGTCGGAACTGCGCTCCCGCCTCGCGGACGGCGCTGACTTCGAGACCTGGTCGAGCTTGCTCGTGCCCGAACTCGAGGCCTTCCTCCCCCAAACCTCGGCAACTCTCTCCTAGCATCCCCCCCGCAGCCGGAAGGTCCACACGCCAAGATGAGCACTCCCAAGAAGAGTCGGGAATTAGTCCCCGAGAAGATCTACGACATGCTCTTGAACGCACGCACGGCCGACAAGGTCGTGATGCACTTCAAGGACGGGCGCATCATCGGAGGCGCCCTGATCTTCAATCCCTTCAAAGGGACCGGACGCTTGATCAACATCGAGCAAGAACTGTCCGTCGACTTCGCGGTCGACGACATCCGTGACTTGAAGCTGACGCCCAAGGCCGCCGGCGTCTGAGTCACGACCGATCCACAAGAGCGCCCCGCTCGCGTCTCGACGCGGGCGGGGTGTTCTTTCATGTTAGAGGCTGAACTCGCCGCGAATCTTGTTGGACGTACTCGATGCTGACTGCCACACTGTTGCTCTCGATTCTCGCCACGACCGCTCAACAGAGCCCCAACGAGCTGCACCGCTTGAGCGTGTTGGTAGAAGACGCGCGCACGGGCGAGCTGGTCGAAGCCGCGGAGATCGTGACACCGCTGGGTACGGATGTGCGTGAGCACTACATCGTGTTGCCGGAAGTTCACGAGTCGGAGCTCGTCCCGCGGCTCGTGCCATACAACGGCGAAGTTGAGATCTACTTGTGGAGCGCGAGTCGATCGGAGCTCCTCAATGCCTCTCTCAGCTACATCGATCACGACCCGCTGCAGCAAGTCGTCGAGCGTGACGGCAAGCTCCTCTTGCTCTCCGACATGCGCCTCCCGTGGGAACTCTCCTTCAGAGCGCGCGTGTCGGGGACAGACACCTTCAGGGACCTGAATCCGATCCCGGAGCTGGCTCGACTCGATGGCAGCACGCCGGACTACCAGTTCGTGTATGCCGGCGGTGGCGAGAGGATCGACTTGCAAGTCCTCCCGCCGGGAGGAGACGCTGCGACATCTGGGCACGACCACACTTGGGTCGCCTTGTACGGACTTGGCCGAACAGCGAACCAACCCCTCCATGGTTGTTTTCAGGCGCTGCGAGACAGCAAGTGGGATGGAGTCGATGACTCCGTCGGGCTCTGTGACCAGTTGATCCTCGCCTCTGCTACCGAGGTCCAGCCCCGCACGCGTATCAAGAGCAGCAAGTACGAGCAGGTAGAGTTCACACCTTCGACACTCCTGCCGGGCTCAATGCAGGCCGAGTTGGAGCACCTTGATCAGTGGGCGGGAAGACCCGAGCAAGCGATTCGCATCCGCGGGGAAGTCCCTCCACCTGCCAGCGAAGCAAACTCGCGTACTTGGGTCGCCGTCGTGCGAATCGAGCCCGAATCTGCTGGCCAGTCACTTGCCGCGACGAGACGGGCAAGCGTGCTGCACGCGGATCCGAAGGATCGCTTCGATGATGAAGCCAGCTTCGCTGAGCTCGGGATGGTCCACATGGAAGGCCCTAGACTCCAACTCGACATCCGCCCCACCATGGGCCCCGGCGCCGCATGGGGCGACGTCGACGGCGACGGACTCGTCGATCTGTACCTCGTCCAAGGCGGCGGGCGCGAAGGCTCGGTCGTGCCGCGTAACCGTCTCTACAAGAACAACGGCGACGAGACCTTCGCGGACATCACCGACACGTCGAACACCGGCGACCAAGGCGCCGGCATGGGCGCGCTGTTCTGCGACCTCGACTCGGACGGCGACCTCGATCTGTACGTCGCGAACTACGGGCGCGACGTCCTGTACTGGAACGACGGCCAGGGCGTCTTCACGATGGCTGCGGACGGCGTGATCCCGGACCTCGACCTGTGGTCCGCGGGCGTCGCGGCGGCGGACTACGACAAGGACGGCGACCTCGACCTCTACATCACGAGCTACCTCGACTACGACGAGTCGAAGATGCCGCCCATGGACGAGCTCGAGCGCTACCAGCGCGAGGATCCGGTCGCGATGCTGCCCTTCGCTTTCCCCGGGCAGCGCAACGTGTTCTTGCGCAACGACCTGAATGAAGACGGTTCGCGGCACTTCAGCGACGTGACCGAAGAGCTCGGACTGCTCGACGTCCAGGGCCGCGGAATGCAGGCGATCTTCTGGGACTTCGATCAAGACGGCGACGACGACCTCTACATCGCGAACGACGTCAGCTTCAACGTGCTGTACCGCAACGAAGGCGACGGCACCTTCCGCGACGTGACCTTCCTCGTCGGGCTCGACGACCCGCGCGGCGGCATGGGGCTGACCGTCGGCGACGTCGATCGCGACGGCGACGAGGACCTCTTCCTGACCAACTGGCAGCTCGAGGCGAACGCGCTCTACCAGAACAACCTGATCAACCGCGCCGGCCGCAAGCTGCACACCGGCACCTTCGCCGACCACACGGTGCAGTCGCGCCTCGGCCCCGCGGGCATCGGCGTGACGAGCTGGGGTTGCGAGCTGTTCGACGCCGACAACGACGGCGACCTCGACCTCTTCGTCGCGAACGGCTACACGAGCCCCGACTACGAGAGCACAGGGATCTGCGTCGGGCAGCCGAACCACTTCTTCCTGAACGACGGACGCGGACGCTTCCGCGAGGCGTTCGAAGCCGGTGGCTTCGCCCTCGCCGAGTCACTGCCCTCGCGCGGCGCGGTGGCGTGCGACTACGACCAGGACGGCTTGCTCGACGTGCTCGTCACGGCGAACAACTCAGCGGTGCAGCTCTTGAAGAACCGCGGCAAGTCACTCGGCCACTGGATCAACTTGCGTCTCGCCGGCTCGAACGGCAACACGCACGCGATCGGCGCGCGCGTCCACGCGCGCTGCGGCGACGACACCTTCGTCGCGTCCTTGCGCGCCGGCACCGGTTATCTGACCGGCAACGCCCCCGAGCTACACTTGGGCCTCGGCGAGCACGCGCAGATCGACGAACTCACCATCCACTGGCCCTCGGGCCGCGTGACGACGCACGCGGATGTCGCAGTCGATCGAGTGCTCGCGATCCAAGAGCCCAAGTGACTCGCGAGTCGAGCGCGCCCGCTCAGCCTTCCGGGTACGGCGTCATCTCGGGCTCGAGGTCGACGTGCACGGCGTCGGCGATGCGGTTGATGTAGTTGAAGTACGAGACGACTTGGATCGCGGAGTGGATCTGCACGTCCTCGAAGCCGTGCGCGCGCAAGGCGTCGATGTCGGCCACTGCCATCTCGGCGGGCCGCAGCGTGAGTTTCTCGGCGTACTCGCACAGCGCGCGTTGCGCTGGTGACAGCGCGGCGCCGCGCCAGTCGACCTGCACGGCGGCGAGCAACGCTTCGCGCGCGGTGTCGTCCATGTCCGGGAGCTCAGCACGGAGATCCCCAGCGTGTGCCTGCGTTCAGTAGTGGCAGTGATTCGCGCGCGAGGTGACGACGGCGAGCAGCTCGGCGTCGATGCGCGAGAGCCCCTGGGCGTCGAACATCACTTCGCGGTAGAGCCCGAGCGACGCCTTCTGGATGCGCGGCGCGAGGCTCATCGTCTTGACGATCTGGTACACGCGGCCGGCGCGCTGGATGGCCGCTTGGTAGGCGCGGGCCAGGGCACCTTCGGCCTCGTCTTCGGAGATGGTGCGGATCCACATGCCGCCGAATATACAGAGCCGCACAACTTGTTGTGCTCGAACAACAAGCTGGTGCCGCACGAGAACTTGTTGTTGGAGCACAACAACTTGTGCGGCTCCGTATCACAGGTCGACCCAGGTCTGCAATGCGATGGCGTGGCTGCGCTTCTGGGCGGAGAGCTCGGCGCAGTGCCTGGCGGCCTCGAGTTCGCCGCTGCGCGCCAGGACGTTCGCGTAGCGCGCGTACCAGCGCGAGACGGACCGCTCCGCTTCCATGCAGACGCGCAAGGCGAAGCGCGGCCCGTAGAGTCGCGCGCTGATCGAAAGCAGGCGCGCCGCAATGAGTCGACGCAGGCTGCGGCGGCGTGGATTGCCGCCCAACGAGCGCATCACGTCGCGCAAGCGCGCGATCTGACGCAGCTCGTCGCGGTAGAACGACCAGAGCAGCGGGCGCAAGCTCTCGTCCGCCGTGCGACGCGCCAGGAGGCGGTAAGTCGCGAGCGCCCCGAACTCGGCAAGGAGCGCTTCGCGCATGTCGGCGAGGACGATCGCCTGGGGACCCCGCTGTGAACTCACGGTCAGTCGGCGAGGCTCTTCGCGACGTCTTCGATCAATCGGCGTTCGCGCGGGTCGGCGGACATGCGGTAGAGCACGGAGAGCTTGCCGAGCGCGGCGGTCTCCTTCACTTCACCGAGCACCCGGATCACCGCTTGGCGCAGGTGGAAGTTCGAGACGTCGAGCAGGCCGATCAGCATGTCGCGCACCTCGAAGTCCAGGCGACTCGAGCGACCCAAGGCCCGCACGGCGACGATGCGCACGCTCGAGTGACGCGTCGGATCGGAAGCGCGATCGACCAGGATCGGCAACACGCGCGGATCGTCGAGCGTGCTGAGCACGTCGAGCATGTCGGCTTCCAGCGTCGCGTGAGGCGATGCGGTCTCTCCGCGGCCGGAAATCCAACCGAAGGCGTCGTCGGGGCTCGCCGTGGCACGCAAGCCGGCGGCCGCGGCCATGACCTTCCAGCTGAAGGCGGCTTGGAAGGTCTCTTCCGCGAGACCGGCAAGCTGTGCATCGACGCCCCAGCTGTAGAGGCTCTTGAGCGCGGCGACGCGCACGTCGGCAGCGCTGTCGTTCTTGACCGCATCGACCAACGCGCCGCGTTCCAGCGATCCCTTGCCCATCGCGAGCGCTTCCGCGGCGGCAACCCTGACGCCGTCGACGCTGTCGCCGGAGAGCCGCGCGGCGATCACGCGAGCCATCCGGCCGCGTGCCGCTTCATCGTTCTCCGAAGACAGCCCGAGAGCGAGCACTTTCAGCGCATCGCGCCGTCCGCACGGGTCGCTGCAGTTCGCCGCGATGTCCATCCAGGTGCGCGCCGGACGCGTCACTTCGATGCGCTTGGGAATCCAACCGTTCGGATCGAGTCGCACCCAGCGCGGTTCCGTGGCCGAAGCGAGCTTCACGACTTGGCGGCGCTCGGTGAGCTCGACGGTCTCGATGCGCGACTCTTCGCCTTCGACCACTTCCAGCTCCACCGGCAAGTGGAAGACCGCCGGAGTGCGACTTCCGTCAGCCTGCAGTTGTTCGATCAAGACGGTCAGCTCGCCGTCTTCCCAGCTCGACTCGAGGCGGAAGACCGGGAAGCCTGCGGAGAAGAACCACTCGTCGAAGAAGACCTCGAGGTCACGGTCCGATGCCGATTCCAGCGCGACGCGCAAGTCGTCCGTGCGCACGCCGCGGCCTTGGTTCTCCAAGACATAGTGGCGAACACCGTCGAAAAAGTCGTCGTCTCCGAGCACCCCGCGCAAGAGGTGCAGGCGCGCGGCGCCGCCTTGGTAGGAGTGTCCGCCGAAGAACAAGTCCATCGGGTCGCGATACACATCGTGCACCGTCGGTCGTCGGTTCGAACCGACGTCTTGTGAGACGTAGTTGTCCTGCACGTCTCGCATGCGGATGCGGAAGGAATCGGTGCCTTCCTCGGCTTCGAACCAGAGCTGCGTGCAGTAGGTCGCGAAACCTTCGTTCAGCCAGATGTGCGACCACTCGCGACACGTCAACAGGTTGCCGAACCACTGATGAGCCGCTTCGTGCACGACCAAGCCGATCGAGGTGCGGTCGCGATGACCGCGCACGTCGGTGAGCGTCTCGCACGTCAAGGTCGTCGCGGAGATGTTCTCCATGCCGCCGAACGGGAACTCGTCGACACAGGCTTGCGAGTACTTGGTGAAGGGGTAACGCAGGCCGGTGAGCTCGCTCATGAAGCCCAACACGGCCGGCGTCTGTTCGAAGGACGCGGGCATCCAGTCGGCGTAGACCTCGGGCGCCAAGTACATCAGCGGAACGCCGTCCCACTCATCCGTCTGCACCACGAAGTCGCCCGCGACGAGCGTGGTCAAGTAAGTCGGGTGCGGCGTGGCCATGCGCCAGTGTTCGAAGCGTCGATCACCGTCAAGCGCGCCCTCATCGATGCGGTCGCCGGCGCAGACCGCCACCCAGCTCGCCGGCATCTCGACCTTGATCTCGCTGGTCGCGCGATCGGCGGGGTAGTCGAGGCAAGGGAACCATGAGCGCGCCGCTTCGCACTCGCCTTGCGTGAAGACGTGTCGCGCGGGAGCGCCGGCATCACCGACGAACCACAGACCCGCGCGCGGCGAGCCGCCGTAGTCGATGGTCAGCTCGACAGCGTCGCCTTCATCCAGCGCCTGCGCCAAGTGGATCGTCAGCTCGGGTCCGTCGTGGATGAACTCGAGCTCGCGATCCCTCGCATCGCGCACGCGATCGACGGTCAATCCGTCGAGATCCAACTGCACCCTCTCGATGTCACCCATCGTCGCGATCAAGCGCACGCGACAGCGACCTGTCAGCTGACGCGACTGCGCGTTGATCGACAGCTCGAGCGCGTAGTGTTCCGCGTCCAGCGGTTCGACGCGCGGCGTGTGCCGGCGTGCGATCATCGGCGCATCGAGCGTGCGCGATCCGGTGCTGCCGCAAGCGAAGGCGGCGAGAGGCAGGAGGCAGAGGAAGAGTTCGGAAGCTGAGAATCGGCGCATCAGGTCACTAGCTGGGGGGAGGAGCGCGGATCTTAGCAAAGGCTCGAGCGCGCACGGCTTGCGCCCCGGCGCTTCGATGCGACAGACTGGCTTCCGTGGACTTCCTCTTGGAATGCGTCGGATTCCCCCCCGACCAAGACATCGGCGAGCTGATCGAACTCGCGCACGAACGCGGCGAGAGCGTGCCGTGGCGCGGGCCCTCGGGCGAGCACCTGACCATCCCGCTGGCGGACGGGATCGAGCTGCGCTTCGACCGCGAAGAGGACAGCGACCACTGGAGCCTGCTGCCCTTCTACCGCGAACAACAACGACTGCGCGTCGCCGTGCAGAGCATCCGCTCACTCGAAGACTCGCCCTTCGACGCCCTGCTCACCGGCTGGGCCGCTCCGACACGCGCCGAGTATCAAGACGAGTGGCAGAGCCCGGGCGCCTACCTGCTCTCGTGCTGGCTGACGGACGCGCGGCGCTTGCCGAAGTGCTTGATGCCGGGTCGCGTGCTGTCCGTCGGCATCGCCGGATTCGCGCTGGAAATCAGCTTCGTCGGACCGAACGCCGAGGCGCCGGACCAGACGGTCTACGATCTCGAAGGCGGTGCGCGCCTCGAGCCACTGAGCGGCGCCGACGCCCCGGGCGGCTGCATGGAAGCCTCGCTGCGCGTCAAGGGCGTGCGCCACGCGCTCAATCCGATCACACAACTGCCCGTCCTGCTGCTCGAGTGCGATGCGCCCGGCCGCAGCTTGCACGTCTTCGTCAGCCCTTGGCAGCTCGGACAAGACGGCTTGCGCACGCCGCGACCCGGTTGGCGCATCGAAGGCAGCTTCCTCTTCATGGGCCGCATCACCGGCGGACTGCCGGGGCCGGCTCGCCAGGTGCGCCGGCACTTCGGGTGATCGCTTTCTCCCCATCCATCGCGAAACACCGCGCCCTCGATTCCCAACGACTGATACATGACCATGAGTGACGCAGGACAAGGCAGCGCCGGCAACGTGATCGCAGCCCTCGTGAACCTCCCCCTCCCCGGGCTCGGCCAGCTGATCCAGGGACGCATGCTGCGCGCCGCCTTCTTCTTCTTGGTGACCGGCGGACTCTACTTGTTGCCGTTCGTCGGCTGGCCGTTCGGCGCCGTCGTGCACCTCTGGGCGATCGTCGACGCGGCGATGTACAAGCCGAAGTAGCGAAGTACGGTACCGCGTCCGTTCCTCCGGAATAACGCGGAGTACGCGGTTCCTGAGTGCCAGCGCTTCCGCCGCGCTATTCCGGAGGAACGGACGCGGTACCGTACTTCTCTACTTCGTGCCGGCCGGTTCCAGCTCGCCCGCGGCCTCGGCGGCCTCCTCGACCGTCACGGTCAGCGCACCGACCAGCGCGTTCGCGGTGTCGTGGTCGATGCCGACGAAGCTCGTGAAGCTCACGCGCGGCGATTTGAGGTCGAGGTCAAGTCGCACGCCGTGTGAGTCGTCGAGCTCGCCGGTCACGCTCATGATCCGCTCTTCGACGGCCTTCAGCGCGGCGTAGAACTCGTGCGCGTCGTCGGAGGTGTCCCAGATCGTCGCGAGGTGCACGACGTGCGCATCGCCCTTCGAGAGCAAGACGACTTCGTCGCCGCCCCAGCCTGCGGCGGCGTCGTTGGTGTAGCTCAGCTCGAGCAGCGAGCGCGGATTGGTCAAGTCCGGTCCCTTCAGCGCATCGTCGTCATCCACGAGGATCGCGAGCGTCAACTCGCCGAGCGTCGTGCGCCCGCGTTCCGTCCAACCCTCCGGCGCAGCGCCGTGCGTAATGCGGATCGGTTCGTCGAGTTCTTCGGCCGACCAGTACTTCAGCGGATGCAGGACCTGCTCGCTCGAGCGCGGCGGCGTCGCAAAGGCCTCGGCGATCGTCTTGCCGTGACTCGCTTCTTTGCGCAGCGCGCGGCGGCGCACGCGGTAGCCCTTGTCGAGGAAGTCGTTGCCCGCGAGGTACGCGCCGAGCAGCGGCTTCCAGAGGAAGGCGGGCGCGTCGCCGAGTTGTTCCGCGCCGAGGCTCGCCTTCTCCAAGTCCGACTGCGAGAGCGTCCCCGTGTTGCGCAACACCCAGCGCGTGCTGATCAGCTGCGCGCTGCCCTCGCAGAGTGCTTGGTAAGCGAACAACGCGTCCGTCGATGCGACGCGTTCGCGCATGCCCTTGTCGAGGTCGTAGAGCTGGTCGTCGAGCGCGTGCACCAACTCGTGCGAGAGGATCACGCGCGCCAAGCCGCCGGTGTAGTCCTCCATCAAGTAGAAGGCGTCCGAGCCGGGATCGTAGAAGCCGCCGACTTGGCTCTCGAGCAGCTCGTAGGTCGTCGCCAACAAGTCCATGTCGGCCGGGATCAGGCCCAGGAGCTTCGCCTGCATGGCGTCGGCGTCCCACTGTTCCGGCGAAGTGAACGACTCGACGCGCTCCTTCGCGTGCGTGAGGAAACCCGCGCCGTCGGTGATCCGAACCGAGACGGGCCGCTGGAAGCTCTCGCCGCGCAGATCTTCGAGGTCGAGGCGGATCTCTTCGGTGACGGATTCCAGCTCGGCCTGCGTCCAGACCTCGGGCGCGTTGGAGTCCTGGGCAGCGGCGAGCGCGAGGGCGATGAAGGCGGCTTGGATCGTCATGGAGAGCATCTTGCCAGTTTGCGAGTCGCAGGGGGCGAGCCGGATGATTGCACGGCGATCCGCGCCATTCCCACCCCGTCCGCCGCAATTGCACTCAATGGGCCTGCTTGGCACGATCTGCCGCCCCACGGCTCGCCCCTCCCCAGTTCAGGACCTCTTCTATGCGCGAAGCTCGGCGCCGACTGCTCCCTCTCGCTCTCTCGATCGTCGCGCCCCTGCTCCTCACGGGGCTCGGTGCGACACGCGCGAGCGCGCAGGAATCTGCCGCTGAGGCGGCGGTCAACACCGCGGAAGTGGCGACCGAGAGCCCCGGCCTGCTGGACAAGGTCGACGAGGTCGCGGGCGTCCTGAACGACTACATCGCGAGCGTCTTCTTCTACGACGTCGGCGGCATGTCGCACGCGATCGAAGCAGAGGGAGTTCCGAGCGCGACCGAGCTGCACACTCTGGTCAACGAGCTATTCGACGACTCGGGCTTCAACGTCAAGGTCGCAGCGATTCAGCTCGAGCTCCCCGTCGGGACGACGGAAGAACAACGGGTCCAAGTCGACTCGCTGCTGCGCATCTCCTGGACCGAGCGCAGCGGAGAGACCATCGAGGAGAGCTCGAAGAGCCTCGCGGTCAGCATCAAGTCCACAGGCGAGCAGGCCTCGGCTGCCGATGCGAAGTCCGTGCTGACTGCAGCACGCACCGGCGTGCCTCTGACGGTGTTGTGGCTGATCCTCGGCGCAGTCTTCTTCACCTTCCGCATGGGGTTCATCAACCTGCGCGGCTTCAAGCACGCCATCCAGGTCGTGCGCGGCAAGTACACCGACCCCGACAGCCACGGCGAGGGCGAAGTCAGTCACTTCCAAGCGCTCGCTTCCGCGCTGTCCGCGACGGTCGGCCTGGGCAACATCGCGGGTGTCGCGATCGCGATCAGCCTCGGCGGACCCGGCGCGACCTTCTGGATGATCGCCGCAGGTTTCCTCGGCATGTCGTCGAAGTTCGTCGAGTGCACGCTCGGCCAGAAGTTCCGCCAAGTGCGCCCCGACGGCCGCGTGATGGGCGGCGCGATGTTCTACCTCTCGAACGGCCTGAAGGAGCGCGGCTTCGGCGGACTCGGCAAGTTCCTCGCCGTCTTCTTCGCCATCCTCTGCATCGGCGGATCGTTCGGCGGCGGCAATACCTTCCAAGTCAACCAGTCGCTCAACGCGCTAAAGGGCTCCGTGTCCTTCTTATCGCCCGACGCGACTCCGATCATCGACAGCTTCGCGACCGCCGCCGGCCCGAACAGCTGGATCTACGGCCTGATCATGGCCGTGATGGTCGGCATCGTGATCCTCGGCGGCATCCAACGCATCGCCGCGACCGCTGAGAAGATCGTGCCGCTGATGTGCGGCATCTACGTCACCGCGGCGCTGTTCGTGCTGTTCAAGAACTTCACCGAGATCCCGACTGCGCTCGAGACGATCTTCGCGGGCGCCTTCAGCGCGAAGGCGATGTATGGCGGCTTCATCGGTGTGCTCGTCCAAGGCTTCAAGCGCGCGGCCTTCTCCAACGAAGCGGGCGTCGGTTCAGCGGCGATCGCGCACTCCGCAGCGAAGACGCCATACCCGGTCCGTGAAGGCATCGTCGCGCTGCTCGAGCCGTTCATCGACACGATCGTCGTCTGCACGATGACCGCGCTCGTGATCGTGATCACCGGCGCGTACTCCTCGCCCGACTACGCCGAGTTCCGCGCGAACGCGGACGGCGCAGGCCTGACCGCCGCAGCTTTCTCGCACGAGATCAGCTGGTTCCCGATGGTGCTGTCTGCCGCGGTGATGCTCTTCGCCTTCTCGACCATGATCTCGTGGTCGTACTACGGCGAGCGCTGCTGGGCCTACCTCTTCGGAGACGGCTCTTCGATCGTCTACCGCCTGCTGTTCCTGTTCTGCACCTTCGCCGGCTCGATCATCACCTCGCAGAACGTATTGGACTTCGGCGACCTGATGATCCTGGGCATGGCCTTCCCGAACATCCTGGGCATCTACTTCCTCGCCGGTGGCGTGAAGCGCGACCTGGACGACTACATGGGCAAGCTGAAGAGCGGTGAGATCCGCCAATACAAGTGACCTCTCCCATCATGACCGACGCCCCGATTCCGCCCGTCGACCTCGTCGCTGAACGCGCGCAGCTCGGCTCCGCTCTCGACGAAGCCGTGCTCGAGACGCTGCACTCGGGCACCTATGTGCTCGGCCCGGAAGTCGAAGCCTTCGAGCGCGACTTCGCGCAGCTGCAACACGCGAAGCACAGCCTCGGAGTCGGTTCGGGCACCGACGCGCTGATCCTCGCGCTGAAGGCGCTCGGCGTCCAAGCGGGCGATCACGTCGTCACCAGTCCGTTCACCTTCTTCGCCAGCGCCGGCTCGATCGCGTGGATCGGCGCCAAGCCGGTGCTCGCCGACATCGACCCCGAGACGGGTTTGATGGACGTCGAAGCCGCGCGTGCTGCTTGCGACGCGCAGACGACTTGCGTGTTACCGGTGCACATCTACGGCCAGCTCGTGGATCTGAATGCGTACCGCAAGCTCGCCGACGAGAAGGGCATCACGCTGCTCGAAGACGCCGCGCAAGCGCACGCCGCCGAACGCGACGGACTGCGCGCCGGTGAGATCGGGGACGCGGCGGCCTTCTCCTTCTACCCGACGAAGAACCTCGGCACGGCCGGCGAAGGCGGCGCGATCTTGTGCAAGGACCACGCGATCCTGACGACGCTGCAACGTCTGCGCGACCACGGAAGCTCGGCGAAGTACCAGCACGCGATGATCGGCACGAACTCGCGCCTGCACGCGATGCACGCCGCGATTCTGAACGTCAAGCTCCCCCACCTCGAGGGCTGGAACACGAAGCGCCGCGAACACGCCGCGCGCTACCACGAGCTGTTCGCCGGCAGCGACGTCGTCAAGCCGCTGGCGATCGCGCCCGGTTCGACGCACGCGTTCCACCAGTTCGGCGTCCGCGTGTCGGGCGACGGCGCGCGCGATCGCGTGCTCAAGGGTCTCCACGAGCGCAAGATCTTCGCGGCGATCCACTACCCGCGTCCGGTGCACCTGCAGGAAGCCGCCGCCGATTGGGGATACGGCCCGGGCGACTTCCCGCACGCCGAGAAGCTCTCCGCTGAGATCCTCTGCCTGCCGATCCACCCCTTCCTGACGCCGGAACAGGTCGAGCGAGTCGCTTCCAGCGTGCTCGAGCTGGCCTCCTGATGCAGCGCATCGGCTTTTCCTTCGGTCCAGCGCCGCGCCGGCTCGATGTAGCCTAGGATCTTCCCCGTCATGCGCTTCGCCTTCCCCGCCGCTCTCTGCCTGCTGATCTTCGGCAGCGCCCTCCCCGGTTCACAGGACCGTGGAGGAGGACTGCTCGGACCGCCGGATCGCGGCGGACGTTCCGGTGGTCGCGGTGCCGGCGGCGACGATGGTGCGCAACGCGGTGGGCGCAAAGCCCTGCCGCCGGAGCTGGTCGAACTCGGTGCCGCCTACTTCAACATCGCCGACTACAACGGCGACGGTTGGATCAGCTACCGCGAAGGACGCGAGAGCTTGACGCTCGACCGCGATCGCTTCGCGCGCATCGACAAGGACTCGGACGGCCGCATCGACCGCCAGGAGTTCCAAGAGGTCTTCGAGATGTCGATCCGCAAGGTCGGCGACTTCCCGGCGCCCAAGCCGGACCCCGAAGGCGGACCGGTGGAGCTCCCCGAGTTCGACGCGGATGCGTTCGCGCACGGCGCCGACTTCCATCCGGCCGCCAGCATCGACGAGCTGTTCGGCCGCGCCGAACTGCGCACGCTCGAAGAAGGCGCGACGCGCCAACCGCCGTTCATCGCCGGGCCGATCCCGCACTTCCGCCGCCTCGATCTCGATCTCGACGGCGAGATCACGAACAAGGATCTCGACGAACTGCTGCGTCCGATGCAGGTGCATACGCGCGTCCGCGCCGTCATCGCGATCATGGACACCGACGAATCCGGCGGCATCTCGCGCACCGAATTCGACGCGGCCATGACGGACGGCGAGTAACGCGCTCGTGCTCGGCCGTGCTGAGCGCTGCTAAGAGTGCAGCACTTCGAGATCCAGCAGTCGCGGTCCGCCGTTCTCGTCGGCGGCGGCGTACTTGCCTTCCGCCGTCAGGCTGACGCCCGCGAAGCTGCCGTCGAGTCCGAGCACGTAGAAGCGCAGGCTGAAGGTCGGCTTGCCGGAGGCGTCGACCAAGCTGGGTTGCCAGCTCGCGGCGCGACGCGCTTGATTGGTCACCCGGCGCAGGACTTCCATCCCCGCGTCGAGCGGTGACTTACCGGCGCGCAGCAGCTCGACAGCCGTGTGACTGCCGCAGGCGAGTATCGCCGCTTCGCCGCGCCCCGTGGCTCCGGCGGAGCCCGCTTCGGCGTCGCAGTAAAGCCCGGCGCCGAGGATTGGCGAATCCCCCACGCGGCCGGGGATCTTCCAGGAAAGGCCGGAGGTCGTCGTCGTGCAACCGACGCGTCCGTCCCTCGCGAGTGCCGAGCAGTGAATCGTTCCCGTCGGGCGATCCGCGCCGAACAGATCGAGACCTGCGACCGACTTGCCGTCGACCGTCTTGCCGCGCAAGACGTGCTCGGGGACCTTCGTCGGCGGCGGGAAGCGATCATCGCAATCGCTCATCGTCTCCTTCCACTCGACCCACAGCCGGCGTGCCGGTTCGATCAACAACTCGACATGTTCGTGACCATGCCCACGCGCGAAGTCGTACGCCCCGCGCCCGACGATCATGCAGTGGTCGGTGCGTTCCATCACGAGGCGCGCGACCTCGGACGGGTGCAAGATGTTCTCGAGGCACGCGACGGCGCCCGAGTTGTGCGTCGCTCCATCCATCACAGCGGAGTCGAGCTGCACGACGCCGTCTTCGTTCGGCAAGCCGCCGAGTCCGACGGAGAGATCGTCCGGGTCCGCTTCGGTGACCTTCACGACTTCGATCGCGACATCGAGTGGCGCGCCACCGTCGACGAGCTTGTCGTAGTGGAGCTGCATGCCCGCGATCGCGTTTGCGCTGCCGACGAGCACCGGCCCGCCTCGAGCCGCGGCGGATGAAGAAGCACCTTGCGCCATCGTCGCGCGGCAACCGAGTGCCGCGGCACCCGCTGCAAGTCCGAGGAAGGAACGGCGGTCTAGTTCTCCGCGACCGCTAGGGCTCTGGTGCGTCATCGTGTCGTTGTCGTCGATTGGGGGGGAAGACGCGTCAGTCGTCTTCGGGGGCCACGGCGCAGAAGTCCGTGAACCAGGTTTGCACGCTGTCGCACCAAGCCTGCCAGAGCGCTTCCGCTTCGGCTGAACCGACAGCGCGCGCCGAAGCGATGCGCAGCTCGCGTTCGAGCTCGAGGCTGGCGAGGTAGCGTTCCAAGTCGGCCGGAACCGGGTCCGCCAGCGCCAGCGCGCAGGACATGACGGCGGCGGACATGCGACGCAACTCGCCGGCGTCCAGCATCTCCATACGGTCGAGACCTGTGTGATAGGTGAAGTCGGTGAAGTGCCAGAAGAGCACCGCGGGGATGTCGTGCGACAAGAACACATCATGGTCACTGCCGCCCTCCCACGGGTTCTCGGCCGTCTTCCAGCCGCCTTCGACCCCCGCGATGTCCCGCAAGGCGCAGCGCGCGACGATCGCGACACCGTTCGGCAAGAGGTCTTCTTCCTGGACCTCGCCGGCACCCCACGCGGTGTGCGCATCGGGAGGCAGCGTGTGCAGCGCACCGGGGTCCGGAGTGCGTTCGAGCAGTGGAACAGCGCCGGTTGCGGCGGTCGACTGACCGAGCATGTCCGCGGAGATTCCGGCGACGACTTGTCGCGGCGTGTCCTTCAGGAAGATCGCGGACTGCCGCATCTCGTCGCCGAAGATGAACGCGAGGCTGCGCGCGGGGCGCTCGATCTGGCCGGACCGGATTCCGCGCGCGAGGGCGGAGGCTGCTTCGCAGAGGCCCGCGACGCCGCTGGCGTTGTCGCCGGCGCCCGGTTCTTGAGCGTGACTGACGATCGCGACGCACTGGTCGGGTCGCGTGGAGCCTTCGAGTTCCGCGACGAGCGTGCGCAGCGGTCTGACTTCGAACGAGACGTCCGCGCGGAAGGAAACTTCGAGTTTACCGTGGAACTCGAGCAAGCCGGCGAGGATCTGCTGCGTGCGTCGGCTGACCTTACCGACCGGCGTCTGCGTTCCCGCGGCGACGCTCTGGAACTGGACCGCGTCCAGGTGGCGATCGTTGCCCGTCGGATCGACGGTGAAGTCGAAGACAGCGGAAGAGAGCACCGCGACCGCGCCGCGCTTGCGAGCTGCATTGATCGTGCGGCGACCCAGACCGTCGCTGGTGACCAGGATCGATCCTTCGGTCACGTCCTCGAGCTTCAACGCGAGCGGACCTTTCACGTCCGCGGCGGGTGCGTGCACCGGCAACATCACGCGATCCGCTTCACCGGGCGAGCGGAAGCGATGCAGCGGCAGCGGCGGACAGCCGGGCAGGTGCACTTCGAAGCTTGCCGAGCGCGGCGTCCAAGCCGGCGTGATCATCGGAGTCTCGATGAAGCGCAGCGTGAAGCCTTCGACTTCGCCGTACCCCGCCGCTTCGAGCTCGCGCCCGACGCGATCGAGTACCTTGTCGTAGCCCTCGCCGCCGGGCGTGCGGTAGAAGCCGTCGATGTACGTCGCAAGATCCATCGCGCGGTCCGCGCGGAAGATCGCATGCAGTTTCGCGGCGAAGCGTGCAGGTCCCGAGGTACCGGGAGCCACAGCCGGTCCGGTGTGGTCGGCGGTCTCCAGCGAGGTGTCGGGTGCGGGCGCTTCGCCGCCGAGGAGCGGCGCCGCGAGGGCCGCGATGAGGATCCAGTTGCGCATCATGCCGAGGAGTGCGGTCGAGCCGCGTGGTGATTCCGAGCGCGAGGGCGATGCCGGGGCGGATCTCTCGAGACCTACCGCGAATCGACGCCTCACGGCCCGTGCGAGCCGATCAGAGCTCTTCGGAACCTCCCTCGACGACCGGCGTGGCGGTTCCTTCCGCGTCCCACTGCGACTCTTCGAGCACTTCGGACGCTTCGATCGGCGACGCGGCGCTCTCCGGCAGATCGATGCCGAGGCAATGCGCGCGGAACCAGGCCTGCGTGCCGACCGACCACTGCCGCCACGCCTCTGCGACGACGGGGCGACCGGCGGCCTGCGCGGCTTCCATGCGCAGGTGTTTCTCTTCCAGCATGCTCTGCAAGTAGCGATCGAGATCGGCCGGACGCGGGTCCGCCATCGCGAGCCCCGTCGACAGCGCCGCGATGCTCATGCGATGCAGTTCTTCGCCGTCGACCATCTCGTAGCGGTCGAGGCTGGTGTGGAAGGTGAAGTCCGGGAAGTGCCAAAGCAGCACGACGGGGATACCCGCCTTGATCAGGTTGTCGTGGTCGGTGCCGCCTTCCCACGGGTTCTCGTAAGTTTCCCAGCCGCCGCCGACTTGTCGCGAAACATCGTAGAGCGCGCAGCGCGCGACGATCGAAAGACCGTTCGGAACGAGCCACTCGGGATCGACCTCGCCGGCCCCCCACAAGGTGTGTTGGTCGGGCGCGATCACGGCGACGGCGCCGGGGTCGGGGTAGCGTTCGAGCAGCGGCAGCGCGCCCGTTCGCGAGCGCGAGTTGCCGACCATCACCGCGTTCACCGCGGCGACCGTCTTGCGCTCGGATTGCTCGAGCCACACGCGGCTCTCTTCGAGTTCCATGCCCCAGACGAAGACCACCGAGCGCGAGAGGCGATCGATGGTTCCGGCCCGCAGCGCTTCGATCAACACGAGCGCGTTCTCGAGCTGGCCCGACGCACCGCTGGCGTTGTCCGACGCGCCTGGTTCTTGCACGTGGCTGACGAACAGCACGGCTTCTTGTTCCAGGTCGCGTCCGATCACAGTTGCGATCAGCGTGCGAACCGTGTGATCGCCGAGCTCGACTTCGGCCTCCAGCTTCAAGCGCGCTTCGCCGCGCGCGACTTGTTCGGCTTCGACGAGCTCGAAAGAGCGCTGCGAGATCTGCATCACCGGCAGCGGAGTGCCCGTAGCGACTTCGCGGTACTGGATCGCGTCGAGGTGTCGGTTGCTGCCCTCGAAGTCTTCGTTGTAGCCCGCCAGCGCGGCCGAGACGACGGCGACGGCGCCCTTGGCTTTCGCGCGCTGCACCAAGTCCGCGCGCAGCGAGGTGCGAGTGAAGAGGATCTCGCCTTCGTTCAGCTCATCGAGGCTGAAGGCGACCTTGCCGGACACCGAGCAAGCCGGCGCGTTGCGCGGCAACATCACGCGGTCGACGTCGTGACGTTGATCGAAGGAGTGCAGCACGCGTTCGCCGCCTTCTTCGAGCTGCAGCGCAATGTGCGCTCTGACCGGCATCCACGACGGCCCGTCCATCTCGCTCTCGATCCACTCGAGCTGGAAGCGCGCGTTGTCGCCGAAACCGGCAGCGGTGAGCTGTTCCGCGAAGTGGTCGAGGACCTCGTTGTAGTCGCGGCTACCGGGCGTACGGATGCGCCGGTCGAGGTACGCGACGTTGTCCATCGCGCGGTTCGCGTCGAAGCGCTCGAAGAACTTCTTCACGAAGCGCTGCGGCCCGGTCTCCTGCAAGTCGACGCGCGGGCCGTGGTGTGAGAGTTGCGGTTCGTCGACTTCCTCGGTCCAACCCGGCAGGTCCTCGGGCGCCGGCAAGCCTGGGGCTGCATTGCAGGAGACGATCGTGCCGGCGGCGAGCGCGGCCAGCAGGAGTCCTTGAGTGGGGCTTGGGCGTCGGATCATCTTCGAGCCGTCCCCGCGAAAGGGGGACGTGTTCAGTCCTGGAGGTACTTGTCGAGGAACAGGGCCAGTCGAATTCGCGCCTCGGGCGAGATCCGATCCGGTGCTGTCATGATCGCATTGCGCAGGGCATCGTCGCAAGAGGTGCGCCCCATGGCCGCCGCCTGGGGCGCTGCAGCGCGGATCAGGCGCTTCGCCCCTTCGACGTTCTTCTGCATGATCTCGATCACCGCGTCGACCGAGACGTCGTCGTGACCTTCGTGCCAGCAGTCGTAGTCGGTCGCCATCGCGATCGTCGAATAGCTGATCTCGGCCTCGCGAGCCAACCGAGCTTCTTGCAGGTTGGTCATGCCGATCACATCGACACCCCACGTGCGGTAGAGCTTCGACTCGGCCCGCGTCGAGAATTGCGGACCTTCCATATTCACGTAGGTTCCGCCGTCGTGCACGCGCACGCCGATGCCGTGCGCGGCCTTCAACAAGATCTGTCGCAGCTCTTCGCAGATCGGATCCGCGAACATCACGTGCGCGACGCAGCCGTCTTCGAAGAAGGTGTCCGGGCGGTGGCGCGTGCGATCGATGAACTGATCGATCAGCACGAAGTGACCGGGTTCGATGTCTTCGCGCATCGAGCCGACGGCGGATACCGAGAGGATGCGGCTGACGCCGAGCTTCTTCATCCCCCAGAGGTTCGCGCGCGAGTTGATCTCGGACGGACTGATGCGGTGACCGCGGCCGTGACGCGGCAAGAAGACCATCGAGACTCCGTCGAGCAAGCCGGTGACGTAGGAGTCCGAAGGCGCACCGAAGGGCGTCGAGAGCGCGACTTCACGGACCTCCTCGAGGCCTTCCATGTCGTACAGGCCTGATCCACCGATGACGCCGACTACGTGTCCGTTGCTCATATCGTGTGCTGGTCGCTTGTGCGCCTGGGCTGGGGAGAGAGCGCACGCCGCGTGTGGCGTGTGCGACTAGAACGTAACGCGGCCCCCAGTCGGGAGCCGCGTGTTTCGTCAGGACTCGTGGTCAGTCGTCGCGATCCGAGCGCTCGCGGTCCCGTCCGCCGTCGAGGCGCGGGCCTTCGCCGCGTGCGCGACGGCGATCGTCCTCGGAGACGTAGCGCTTGAACTTGCCGGTCTCTTCCTGACGCCAGCCGCGGTTCTCGCGCTGGCCGCCTTGACCAGCGCCTCGTCCGCCGCCGCGATCATCACGCCCGCGATAGCCGCCGCCTTGTCCGCCGGAGGGTCGTCCACCGCCGTAGCCGCCGCCCGCAGGCTGTCCGCCGCCGAAGCCGCCCGAGGGGCGTCCGCCGCCCTGACGGTCCTCGCGGCCGCGGTACCCACCGCCGGAAGGGCGACCACCGAAGCCACCTTGGCGGTCGTCGCGTCCGCGATAACCGCCGCCTTGCGGACCGCCGCGGTCTTCGCGACCGCGGTAGCCGCCGCCTTGACCACCGCCGGAGCCGCCCGAGGGCCGGCCGCCGCCCTGGTAGCCGTGTCCGGACTCGCGTCCTCCACGGTCCCCGCGGTCGTCCGCGCCGCGGTCATCGCGGCCGCGATATCCACCGCCTTGGCCGCCGCCGAAGCCGCCGGACGGACGTCCTCCGCCCTGGTAACCGCCGCCTTGGCCGCCGCGGTCGTCACGTCCACGGTATCCGCCGCCGCCCCGCCCGCCGCCGTAGCCGCCCGACTCGCCTCCGCCGCGGTCGCCACGGCCGTCCGAGCTACGGTCGTCCGAGCTACGGTCGTCGCGGCCGCGATAGCCGCCGCCTTGTCCGCCGCCGTATCCGCCGGAGGGTCGCCCACCGCCTTGGTAGCCGCCGCTGCGGTCGTCACGTCCTCGGTGGCCGCCGCCTTGGCCTCCGCCGTATCCGCCGGAGGCCCGCCCGCCGCCTTGGTAGCCGCCGCCCTGTCCGCCGCTGCGCTCATCACGGCCGCGGTATCCGCCGCCGTCTCGCCTGCCACCACGTTCATCGCGACCGCGGTAGCCACCGCCGCCTTGCTGACCGCCGCGTTCATCGCGACCGCGATGGTCCGAAGAGGCCGCCGCGTCGTGGCGCCCGCGACCGCCGCCGTCCGAGCGGCCGTCGTTGCGCCACGGTCCGCTCGCGCGTCCGCGGCCGCCGCCTTTGGAACCGGAGCCGTAACCGCCGCGCGATTCGCCGCGGCCGGAGTACGAGCGGTTGCCGCCGCCGCGCTGATCGTCGCGGCCGCCGCCGTGTCCGCCGCCGTACCCGCCGCTGCGCGCACCACCGTGTCCGCCGTGACTGCGACCGTGACGGTCGTCGCGGGTCGGTGCTCCGTCGTAAGCCGAGAGCGCACCTTGGCGCCACGGATCGATCCGACCGCGCACCGGTTGTGCGAGCAGCGCGCGCACGATGAGCGTCGCATACGCACCGCGCGGCAAGCGGAAGGCGAGGTCGGCGACCGCACGCCCGCGACGCGAGTCGACGTCATCGGGCATCTCGAGTTCGAGCTCGTCGGGCTTCACATACAGCTCGCGGGGCTCGCCCTTGATCTGGAAACCGGGCACGCCTTCGATCACGAAGTCGTCGACGGTCATGCCTTCTTGTTGCAGCACGCGTTCGAAGAGCGAACGCACCGCGGGATCTTCGATGTTGTCGAGCTTCTCGCCGGGCAGCGGAATCTCGAGCACTTCGTCGGCCAAGCGGTGCGGGAAGACGAGCGCGCCTTCGATCGCGTTCGACACCGAAGCTTCGCCTTCGCCGGCCATCTCGGAGAGATACAGCGCCACAGCGCGGTTCCAGATGTGCGATTGCCATGCGAAGAGGTGGATCAAGCGCAGGCGCGTCGAGAGGCGGTGGAAGGCCCCGATGAAGTCCTCGGGTTCGCGCTTCAAGTGCGCGAAGAGCGACTGGTGTTGATGGAACTTGATCGCGATCTCGCGGCACTCGGACCAGTCGCCCCAGTTCTTGCGCAGAGCGTGCTTGAAGCCGCCGGTGCGCGCGTCGTCGAAGGTCGAAGGCGCGGCGACGAAGGCCTGCAGCGCTTGTTCCGGACGACCGAGCATCAAGTCCTTCGCGATCCAACCCTGGCCGTGGCGCAGGTTGCCGAAGCGCTGGTCGTCGAAGTAGTTCGGCGCACCGTCGCGGCGCACGGACTCGAGGTTGTCGCGCAGACGACCGAGGTCGCGCGAGTCGAGATCGCGCAGACGGATGCGGAAGCTGTTCCCGAGACTGTGTTCCGACGCGTAGGGTTCGTCGGCGTAACCGATGCGCTCGAACTTCAGATCGGGGTCGTTGAACTTGATCGCCTTCTTGCCGGGCACGCTCATGTACTGCGTGGTCACGCCTTGGCGGTCTTTCAGACCAGCCATCGAGATGTCGGACGGTTCGACGCCGAGCTCGTTCGCCAGGATCTCAGCCGCTTGCAGTGAAGTGAGCTTCTTCTTGGTGACGTGGAAGACGGTGTGATCGCCTTGCTGACGCAAGTAGCCGTCGGCGAGGATCTCGTCCACCTTGAAGTCGTTGGGGCGTGTCTTGAGTTTCATCGTCGGGAGGGTCGGACCTTCGCCAGCTGCGTAAGCAACCGTTCGAAGTCTTTCGGCAGGTCAGAGACGACTTCGCACACTGCGCCTTCGGGCGCGCCGGGAGCGAGATCAGGAAAGCGCAAGCGGTGCGCGTGAAGGGTGAGGCGGTTCATCAGCGGCAACTCTTCGCGACCGCGCTTGGGGCGGTAACCGCGCTTGAACTCGGACAGTGCGATCTGTGTGCGCCGCCCGTAGAGCGGATCGACGACCAGCGGGAAGCCCGCGGCGGAGAGGTGCACCCGAATCTGGTGCGTGCGGCCGGTCAGCGGTGCCGCGCGCATCAAGGTGAAGCCTTGGAAGCGCCGTTCGACGCTCACCACCGTCGTCGACGCCTTGCCGCCCGACTCGGCCGCCCGCATCTTACCGCTGCGGCGACGATCTGCGGCGATTTGCCACTCGATCCGCTGTTCCTCGCCGTCCGCGAGCGGGTGTTCGCCTTCCACCAGCGCGAGGTAGCTCTTCTGCACGCGGCCGTCCTTGAAGGCCTCGCGCAGTCCGCGCTCGGCTTCGATCGTCTTCGCGACGAGCAGACAGCCGGTAGTGTCCTTATCGATGCGGTGCACGAGGCGCGGCCGGAAGTCGAGCGGGTCGCTGCCGTCGGAGCCGGAGCGCTCGAGCGCCATTTGAAGCAACGCGCCGGACACGCAGCCCAGATCGCGCGCCCAGCGCTCGGGTTCGACCGCCACGCCGTCGGGCTTGTCGATGACCATCACCGCTTCGTCTTCGTGCAGGATCGCGAGCGCCTTCGGCGGCGGCGCGGGCGCCGGCGGGGCGCTCTCCACGTCGAAACCGATCGAGATCACTTGGTCGATCTTCAGGCGCTGCGAGACGCGACCGGGTTGGCCGTCCACGAGCACACTGCCCTCCCGCACTTGTCGACGCAGGAAGCCCTTGTTGAGGAGCGGATACTGCAGGCAGAGGAACTCATCGAGTTCGATCCCGCTGCGCTCCGAGGGGACGAGGAGGTGTTGTTGCACGTCGAGTGCGACCGGCGCCGCGCCGGCCGTCGGTCGTCAATGGCGATGTGGATCAGCCGTCCACGAGTCCGGCGTAAGCTTCCTTCTTGAGGGAGCCCACGAACGGAAGATTGCGGTAGCGTCCCGCGAAGTCCAAGCCGTAGCCCACGACGAAGAGGTCTTCGACCTCGAAGACGCGGAAGTCGGCGTCGTACTCCACCGCGCGACGCGACGGCTTGTCGAGGAACACGCAGCTGCGGACCTCGGCAGCGCCGCGCTTCGTCAGTTCCGCCTTGAGGTGCGAGAGCGTCTTGCCGGTGTCGAGGATGTCGTCGACGAGCAGCAAGCGCTTGCCGAGGATCTCCCCCTCCGCCGGGAAGAAGTTCAGGTCGAGCTGGCCGGAGGTCGTGCCGTCGCCGTAGCTGGACGCCGAGACGAAGGCGAGCTCCAGCGGGATCGGGATGCGGCGGATCAAGTCCGACGCGAAGATGCACGAGCCCTTGAGCACCGAGACCACGGTGAACTCAGTGTCACAATAGGCCTGGGTCACTTGCTTGGCGACCCGGTCGATCCCGGCGGTGATCTGCTCCTCGTTGAGGAGCACCTTTTCGATGTCGTCGTGCACGTCAGGCTCGGGCGGGGGCGCGGTGGGGAGACCGGAGCCGTTCGACGGGTGTCGCGGGGCTTCGAGGCGGTCTGGGGAAGCCGGAGAGGATATCACGGGGTCCCAGATTCGACCAGCCCCGGCACTCCGCAGGATTTCATGGCGAGGACTTCTGGCACGCAGCGCGAACTCCGAGTTCAATGCGTGGTCTAGCCCGTTGAAAGAATTCTGCGAACCAGTCAGACCGGACTCGGATCGCTCTCCGACGACGCAGGGCAGATCTCCGAGCTCGGCTGTTTCGCAGCAGTAAATTCCAACCGGTACCTCACTGCGAGACCGGTGGAACAAAGCTACGACGAGCCAACTTTCATTCCTTGAGGCCCACCCCATCTCGTCCGATGCTTCGGATGCAGCGGTAGGCCCTGATCCACCGCGGACCGCGCGGCGTGCGACTGCACTCCGCGATCGAGCCCACCCACCCCAACGCGAGGCGCCGGTTCCCCCCCGGCCGGAGTAAGAGCCATGACCAAGCGCAAGTACACCCGTCGAACCGAACAAGAGCGGATCTCCGAGCTCGAGGACAAGATCCGATTGATCCGCGAGCGCATGGAGAACAAGAAGCGCAAGGACTCCGCTGTCCTCAAGGAGCTTCCGAAGGTCAAGCGCGCCTTGAGCAAGTTCGCGCAGCTCGCCGCCGACAACGAGCGCAACGACCTGGCGAACTCCTGCGTCGCCTTCCTCGCCGGTCTCGACCGCGCCGCACGCGAAGTGCCCGCCGGACAGCGCCAGACGCAGTCCGCCGAGACTGACGGCAACCGCTAGACCGCGCTCGCGAACGCCGTCGATCTACTAGCAGCAGCGCCGCACCGCTTCGAACCGCGCGGCGCTGCTGTCGTGTCGATCGAGCGAAATCAGTCCTTCGAGCCGCTCTTGAAGCCTTCCGGGTACGGACCCGGATCGTTGATCGGGTTCTCGCCCCAGTAGCCCATCGTGTTGAAGATCAAGATGTCGCCGAGGTAGGCGAAGCCGTAGACCGGGATGATCGTGAAGCCGAGAAACACGACTTCGTTGACCCAGTCCTGGTTGGAGACTTCGACGTTCCAGTTCCGGATGCTGTCGAACGCGTTGTTCGGGCCGAGGCAGCTGGTGAACAGACCGAGCGAGCAGGCGCCGGCGAGGATGAGTTGCTTCATGAGGTGCGTACTGATTGTGGTTCGAAGAGCTCGCGAGCCGAGTTCGTCCGGGCCCGCCCCTGGCATCCTGGAGCTTGAAGCGGTACGAATCCATGCTCCGGCGCACCAAGCCCACTCCCCATGCACCGACACCCCGACGTCGAACTGCTCTCCAGCGAACTCCTCCACGCAGGCCGGATCTTCCGGCTGCTGAAGGAATCCGTGCGCCTGCCGTCCGGCCTGCGCCAGGACATCGATGTCGTGGCGCACCCCGGCGCGGTGGCGATCGCGGCGCTCGACGGCGAGGGGTGCCTGTTGCTGGTCCGCCAGTACCGCCACGCACTCGGCGACTGGATCGTCGAGCTGCCCGCCGGTCGCCGCGAGGAAGGCGAAGACCCCTTGGTCGCCGCTCAGCGCGAGCTCGAGGAAGAGACCGGCCACCGCGCCGACCGCTGGTCGCACTTGCGCGAGATCTACCCCGCGCCCGGCTTCTGCTCCGAGCGCATCCAGCTGTTCTTGGCCGAGGACCTCGAAGCCGTCCCCGGCGGCGGCTTGGAACAGGACGCGGACGAAGAGCTCGAGGTCCTGCGCATGAGCCCCGGCGACGTGCTGGGCAGCGCGCTGAAGGACGGCAAGACGCTGGCGGCCGCCGCGCTGCTGATCGGCCGCAAGTAGACCGGACGGCCGACCAACCGGCGGAAGCCGCCTTGGCCCGGCCGGCGCACACCGCGCGGACCGCAGTGCAGCAGAGCCCCCGGCGTGTTGATCAGCACGCCATCCCCGAAGGCGACGCCCCCACTCGCACCGAGCAGCTCGGCGTCTTCACGCACCCGCACGCGGCGCCCCGACGGGTTCAGCCAAGAGAGTCGAGCACGATCGGCGTCGCAGCACAGAGCTCCATCCGCGAGCCAGATCACCCACTCGTGCGCGGCGAGTGCCGTGCGCGAAGTCGTGCGCAGCCGGTCGTCGAGACGCACGGCGCGCCGCCCGCTCGACTCGAGCACCAGACCGAGTCCACCCTCGAGCTCGCACAGCTCCGCCACCGTCCCCCGCAGCTCCGCGCGCCGCAGCGGTATACCGCCCTCGAGACGCCAAAGCCCGCCGAGCGCATCCCCCGCCCAATCGCCGTCGAGCGCCGTCCAACACCACGCCTCGCCCAGCTCGTGCGGCGCAGCGGGCGGTTGCCAACGCATCCAACGACGCGCCGGTCCATCCGCTTCGATCCACTGCACCGCGGGCGTGCCGTCAGTGGTTCCGCGACACGCCGCGATGTCGCGCACGCCGGCGAGCGGGACGCGATCCAGCACGGCTCCGGACGTATCGACCCGGATCACTTCGCGCGGCGCGTCGGCACGCGGCTCGGTGGCACGCAAGACGAAGTGACCGCCACCCGGCGTCGCAACGGCATCGAGAGCGAAACGCACGCGCAAACCGCCGGCGGGGTAGAGATCCGCGTCCAGCTGATAGAGGCCCGTGTCGCGGTCGATGACCGTCAGCAAGGCCGTACGGAGCCCGGTCGCGCGCGTCAGCGGCATCCCGCCGAGCAAGACGCAAGTGCCCAAGAGGCAGCCCGCCGCGAGGCAGGCGAACAGCGAGATCGAAGGCGGAGCTTCCACGCGGAGGAAGACCGCGCTCAGCGCGAGCGGTTCGCGCCGAAGCTGAAGAACTCTGCCGGCTCTACTGGTTCAGCGACGCCTTGCGGTAGGCGTTCCAGATCAGGAAGCCGAAGGTGCCGAAGATCCCGAGCACCATCGAGAGCATAAACATGATCGAGTAGTTCAGCCCGTCGGAGAAGGCCTGGTTCTCGGAAGCGACCGCTTCCTTGCAGCTCTCTCAGGTGAAGCCGGTGGGCGCCAACAGCGCGATGGCGAGGAGCGGTGCTCCGCAGCGCAGCGCGGCGCGCAAGATCGATGAGCTTCGCATGACTCGGATTCTACTGCGCCGGCGGGTTGAAGGGGTAGAGCATCAGGTAGACCACGACGCCCGAGACCGAGACGTAGAGCCACAGCGGGAAGGTCCAGCGCGCGAGGCGCTTGTGCGACTCCCAGCGCTCCCGGTGGGCGAACCAGAGCGTCCCGAGCACCATCGGCAGGTTGATCATCGCCCCGATCACGTGCGGGATCAGCACGACGAAGAAGTAGATGCCGCGCATGGCTCCTGCGCCGTTGTAGGGCACCGTGCCGCCCTGGGCCGGCACGACGACGAAGTGGTAGTAGAGGTAGCTCGCGAGGAAGGCGATCGAGACCAGGAAGGCCGCACGCATCAGGTTCGCGTGGGCGACCTTCCTCTGCTGCTTGATCGCGAAGATGCCGGCGAGCAACAACATGGCCGCCGTAGCGTTCAGGCAGGCGTTGACCAGCGGCAGGCGCGAGCGCGTCGCTGCGGCTGCAGCGCTTCCAGTGTGCGCGTCGAGCCAACGTGCACGCGCCACGGCACCCGCGACGCCTTCCTCCGACTCACCGTCGTAGTATCCGCGGATCGCGCCTTCGCGGTCGACCACGACTAGCTTCGTCGCGTGCGTGACGCGCAGCGCGGCGATCTCATCCATGTCGGTGCTGACGCCGAGGAAGAAGCTGTCCTGCATCAGGTCGTAGGTCGCTTGTTCCGGTCCGCTGAGGAACCACCAGCGATCCGCGTCGGCGTCGTAGCGCTCGGCGTACTCGGCGAGGACGGCGGGCGTGTCGAAGTTCGGGTCGACGGAGATCGAGACGAGCTTCACGCCCGACTCGGCCAGCTGCGCTTGCGCGCCCTGCATGTTCGACGAGAGCTTCGGGCAGGGCCCGGCGCAGCGCGTGAAGAAGAAGCCGACCACCCAGACTTCGCCGAGCAGGTCCGCGCTGCCGATGGTGCGACCGCTGCGTTCGCTGAAGGCGAAGTCCCTCACCTGGCTGAACTTGGCCGGCGAGTCCGGCACGGCATCGAGTTGCGTGTCCGGCGAACTCGTCGAAGCGGGCTTCGCACAAGCCGTCAGCAGCGCGAGGCAGAGCAGCGCCAAGCGGCGCGAATGGGGCAGTCGGGGCGCGTTCATGGCCGAAGAGTGTAGCGGCGGAATGCGATCACGGCAGCCCGCGGGGAACGCGGACTGCCGTGAGTATGTCGAGCTCGCTTCGAAGCGAGCGCCCGGCGACCGGCTCAGTGGCCTCCGCCGACGCCCTCGGGGACTTCTTCGCCGTGCGCTTCCAGCTTCTTCTTGTAGCCGGGGCTGCGCTTCGCGCGCTCGGTCTCGTCGAGCACGACGATCTCGCCGGTCTCGGCGTCCATCTGCACCGTCAGCGGGTAGACCATCAGGTCGTTCTTCGCCGTGTCGGGCATGTTCGCGAAGACCACGATCAGCATCAGCGGGATGGTCGGGACCATCAGGCCCTTCACGATCCAGCCTTCGAACTTCATGTGCATGAAGTAGGTGAAGATCAGATGGCCTTTCATGTAGGCGAAGGTCAACAGGCCGCCCCACAGCGCCCAGGTCGCGAAGGGCAAGTACGCCCAGCCGACCTCCGCGATCGTGAGGAAGAGCAGAGCGCCGAAGATCTTGTTCGTGTTGAATCCGTGAGTCTCACTCATGGCTTTGTCCTTTGGGGCGCGTGCCCTACATCAAGTAGACGATGGTGAAGAGCAGCACCCAGACGAGGTCGACGAAGTGCCAGTAGAGACCGGCGAGTTCGACGCGCACGTAGTTCTGAGGTGTGTAAGTTCCCTTGACCGCTCCGATCCAGACGCAGAACAGCCAGATGACGCCCACGCAGACGTGGATGCCGTGGAAGCCGGTCATGGCGTAGAACGTCGACCAGAAGAGGTCGCGGTTCGGCAGATAACCGTGATCGAGCAGTTGGATGTACTCGTAGACCTGCACGCCGACGAAGACCGATCCGCCGATGATCGTGAAGCCGAGCCACTTGGTCAGCCCACCCTTGTCGCCCTTCTGGATCGCGTCCAGCGCGCGGACCATCATCCACGAGCTGGTGATCAGCAGGAAGGTGTTCGCCGCGGTGATGTCGACCGCGAGGATGTGCTTCGGGTTCGGCCACTCGGGGGAGCCCGTGCGGATCACGATGTACGTGCCGATCAGACCGGTGAAGAACATCACCTCGGTCGCCAGGAACAACCAGATCGCGAACTTGCCGCGGTCGACGGGCGGGCCGCTGTCGTAGTCGTAGACCGGGTGGTGGTGCGCCGGAGCGTCCACTTCGGGATCGTAGGCTTGGATCTGTGAACTCATTGGGATCTCACTTCACGGCGGCGGCTCGCACCGCCGGGTCGCAGAGGATCAGGGTCAGAAGGGCGGGCAGGTAGATCAGGGATGTCCAGAGCAGCTGGCGAGCACGAGGCCGCGTCTGCTTGGCCATGAATCGGAAGGAAGCGACGCAGTACGCCATGCCGAGCAGCAACGCGCCGGCGATGTACACCGGTCCCGCATCGCCCCACACGCCGGGCAGCATCGAGATGGGCAGCAAGCAGAGGCTGTAGACCAGCGCTTGTCGTCCGGCGATCGATTCGCCGCCTTCGACGCCCGGCAGCATCTGCATGCCGGCGCGCTTGTAGTCTTCGCGGTACATCCACGCGATCGACATGAAGTGCGGGAACTGCCACGCGAAGACGATCGCGAACAGCGAGATCGCCCAGTTGCCGAGCGCGCCGGAGACGGCGACGTAGCCGATCAACGGCGGCGCCGCGCCGGGCAGCGCGCCGACGACGGTGTTCAGCGTGCTGACGCGCTTGAGCGGCGTGTACACGGCGACGTAGGCGAAGAGGCTCGCGAGGCTGAGCATCGCGGCGAGCGGATTGAAGCGCAGCCAGAGGCCGGCGGTCGAACCGACGCCGAGCAGCGCCGCGACGAGGATCGCGTTGCGCGTGCTGATGCGTCCCGTCAGCAGCGGGCGGTCCTTGGTGCGATCCATCAAGCGGTCGGTGTCGCGCTCGAGGACTTGATTGAGCGTGCCGCCGCTCGCAGCGCTGGCCGTGACCCACAGCGCCGCTTCGATCGCGTTCATCACGGAACCGCCGCGACCTTCCGCGAGCAGCGCGCCGACGAAGGCCGCGAAGCTGACCAGCGACGCGAGTCGCAGCTTGGTCAGCTGGACCCAGTCGTTGAGGCGGCTGAGGACCGTCTGCGCGTCGGAATCGACGACGTGCGTGTTCGCCTTGCTCACAGCGTGCCTCCGATCGGCGCCGACGTGGCACCGCGCGCCGCGGCGCCGGAGCCCGACGAGACGATGCGACGCGACCAGAGCGCGGCGCTGAGGACTTGCGAGAGCAGGAGCGCGCCGCACAAGACGTGCAGCGTCGGAATGAGCGAGTCGTGAACGTGCGCCGCTTGCGGACCGCTGAAGCCCCAGACGACGACGAAGGACGCGAGTCCGAGCGCGACTTGGACGCCGAGCAGCCAGCCAAGTCGCGTGGCGAGGCTGGAGAGGATCGAGCGATCGTGCCCGCCCTCCGCGCCTTGCTGCGCCGTAGCGCGCAGTCCGAGGATCAAGCTGACGACCGCGATGGTCGCGAACACCACGAGCGTGACGTGCACGATCAGCGCTTCGATCGAGTCCAGCGGCGGTTGGTACGTGCCGCCGTGACGCAGGCCGTGGCGCAGCATGGCCCCCATCGCGATCGCGGCGTAGACCGCGACCACGGCGACGGTCGAGCGACGTTGCACGGTGCGCGCGAGCTTGCACGGACGGCGATCCGCCGCGACCCAGCGCGGCGAGAGCACCACGGCACCCGCGACGATCAGTGCAAAGGTCAGCTGACCGAAGGCGCCGTGCAAGAAAGCGAGCTGCGGGCTGTTCTCGAGCACGCGGAAGCCGCCGAGCGCGCCTTGCACGATGATCGCGGCGAGCACGATGGTTCCCGCGACGGTCGCGGCGCGCCGGCCGTCGCGCTTCCACGCGAAGAAGAGCGTCGCGATCGCGAGCAGGCCGACCAGCGCACCGATCAAGCGGTGCACGTGCTCATAGAACTTGCCCGTGCTGTGGAGCCAATCGCCCACCGGATAGAACAGCAGGAAGTGGTCGCCCTTGCCGCGATCCACGATCCACCAACCGTCGACCGCCATGCCCGCACCGATGCCGGTGACGGTACCGCCGAAGAGCAGCAAGAACACGGCAGCCACCGCCGTGGCGATCGCCAGGCGGTGGGCCGTTCTCGAGCTCGGTTGCGCGGTCATGCGGACGGGACGAAGCGGGGCGTTCTCGAGAGCGCCGGGCTAGGCCTTCGCCTTCTCGACACCGACGTCGCGCGTCTGCGGGAGGTAGTCCTCTTCCACCAGCGGCGAGGCGTACTCGTACGGGCCGCAGTGCACTGCGAGCTCGTGGTCGAAGTTGCCGTGACCGGGGGGCGAGGGAGCGTCCCACTCGACCGTCGTCGCCTTCCACGGGTTGCGCCCGACGCGCTTGCCCCAGAACATCGACTGGAAGAAGTTGTAGACGAAGATCAACTGCCACGCGAAGAGGCAGAACGCGCAGATCGAGATGATCTTGTTGATCGGCTGCAGGTGCGCGAAGGCTTCGTAGTCGTACGGGTCAGCGGTACGACGCATCAGACCGGCGATGCCGAGCTGGTGCATCAAGTAGAAGACGCCGTTGGTGAAGATGAACGATCCGATGAAGTGCAGCTTGCCGAGCGTCTCGTTCATCATCCGCCCGAACATCTTCGGGAACCAGTGGTAGATGCCGGCCCAGATCGCGAACACCGAGCCGCCGAACACTACGTAGTGGAAGTGACCGACGACGATGTAGGTGTCGTGGATGTAGATGTCCACGGGCGTCGCCGCCATCCAGATGCCGGACAGTCCGCCGATGATGAACATCGCGACGAATCCGAGCGCGTTCAGCATCGCCGCCGTCAGCTGGATGCGTGATCCCCACAGCGTGCCGAGCCAGTTGAAGACCTTCACGGCGGAGGGCAGCGCGATCATGATCGTCGAGACCATGAAAGTCATGCCGAGCGCCGGGTTCATGCCCGAAGCGAACATGTGGTGACCCCAGACGATGAAGCCGAGGCCCGCGATCGCGGACATCGAGTAGACCATCGGCTTGTAGCCGAAGATCGGCTTGCGCGCGTGCGCAGCGATCACGTCCGAAGCGAGGCCCATCGCCGGCACGACCATGATGTACACGGCCGGGTGGCTGTAGAACCAGAAGAGGTGTTGCCAGAGCAGCGGTTGACCGCCGGCTGCGGCGCCGACGCCCTCCGAGTTGAACTGGTTGACGATCAGGTTGGTCGGCGTGAAGAAGCCGGTGTCGATCACGCGATCGAGGATCTGCAGGATCGACGCCGCCGTCAGGACGGGCAGCGCGAAGAGCTGCAGCAAGGCCGAGATCAACAGCGCCCAGATGGTCAGCGGCATGCGCATCATCGTCATGCCGGGCGCGCGCATCTTGACGATCGTCGTCACGTAGTTGACGGCACCGGTCATCGACGAGACGCCGGACCAAGTCAGCGCGAGCAACCAGAGTGTCTGTCCTTGTCCTGAACCCGGCGCTGCGCTCTCGATCGTCGAGAGTGGCGGATAAGCCGTCCAACCGCTCGCTGCTCCACCGCCTTCGACGAAGAAGGAAGCCAGCGCGAAGCCGATACCGGGCACCATCGCCCAGTAGCCGATCATGTTCAGCTTCGGGAACGCCATGTCGGGCGCGCCGATCATGAGCGGAATCAGGAAGTTGCCGAACGCCCCCGTCAGCAATGGAATGATCACGAAGAAGATCATGATCGTTCCATGCATCGTAAAGAGCATGGTGTAGAACTCCGGCGAGATGACCTTGCCGGTCTCCGGGAACAGGAGCTTGCCGACGATCGGCATCTCGGTCCACGGCCACGCCAGTTGCCAGCGGATGGCCATCGCCATCAAGCCGCCGATCAGGAACATCACCAGTCCGGTCAGCATGAACTGGATGCCGATCACCTTGTGGTCGGTGGAGAAGATGTACTTCCGCCAGAATCCGAGCTCGTGGTGATCGTGGTCGACACGGACGGTGCCGGGGGCCCCCATTCCGGGGTGCACGCTCGAGGATGAAGAAGACATCGGGCTATTCCTCGATTCCGTTGCTCATGAAGTGCGCCTGTTGGTCCAAGACCCAGGCGTCGTATTCGTCGCGCGGCAGTGCGCGCACCATGCCGGCCATCTTGTAGTGACCCCAACCACAGAGCTCCATGCAGATGAGCTCGTAGTCGCCGGCGTTGTCACCGTCTCCGACCCCGTCCCCGTCATTGTCAGGGTCCTCGACCTTGAACCAGACCGGGATCGCCATGCCGGGCATCGCGTCCTGCTTCAAGCGGAACTGCGGCACCGAGAAGGAGTGGATCACGTCGCGCGAGCGCAGGATGAACTTGACGGGTTCGCCTACCGGCACGACGAACTCGTACGCCGACTCGAAGTCGTCCATCGTGCCGAACTCACCGTCCGCGCCCGGGTACTGGAAGCGCCAGTCGAACTGACTCGCCCAGGCGATGGCGATCGGTTCGCCATCCGGGAGCTTGCTCTCGAAGCGCATGTTGGCCCACGCGCTCATCTGCGCGAACGCGATGACCAGCAGCAGCACCGCCGGGATCGCCGTCCAGAGCATCTCGAGCTTGTGGCTACCGTGCGAGAAGAGCGCCTTGCTCGGGTCCTTCTTCGAGAAGCGCCAGATGCAGTAGACGAGCACGCCTTCCGTCAGCACGAAGAAGAACGCCACCATCCACAGGATCAGATTGAACAGAAAGTCGATCTCTGCTCCGAAGGATGAGACGTGCGGAGGCAGCCAGGCGCCGAAAGACTCCGCCGCCTGGAAGGACCAGACGCCGAAGACCAACAGGGCTAGGAAGAGGAGTGTCGCCAGGAAACGCATGCGTTCACCGGGAGGGGACGAGGGAGATGGGGAATGACGCGAGTCGCTGCGCGGCTCGTGCCGAGGCGCGCGGGCGCGCGCCTCGAAGGTGGACCGGTTTCAACGGACGACCTCAGTGAGTGGATTCTTCGCCGTGCTCTGCGGGAGCATGCGCGGCGTGATCGGAAGCGGTTTCGTCGTGCTTGACGAGTCGCTGAGGCATCAGACCTTCGCCGTGCTGCTTCTCGGAGAGCGAGCGCACGAAGTGGACGAGCGCCCACATGTCATCGTCGGAGAGCAGCGGGTTGCCGTCCGCGTCCTTCGACTCGCCGATCGCGGGCATCGGGGTGCCGTTGATGCCGGCGTAGATGCGGCGGTAGATGTCGATCGGGCGCTTGCCGAAGCGGAAGACGCCTTCCGCGAGGTTCCGCGGCACGATCTTGTTGCCCCAGTCGTCGAGGTAGAGCGGTTCGATGCGCGGCAGGCCGGTCCAAGCGCTGATCAGCGGCTTGCCGTCCTCGTCGACGATCGGATTGCCTTCGTCATCGGTGACGGGTTGCCAGGCGGAGATGCCGTTGCCGCGACCGCCGGAGCTGATGCCGGTCTTCTTGTCGTAGGACGCATCACCGTGACAGCTGAAGCAGTTGCCACGATTCGCGTCGTTGAACAGCTCCGCGCCGCGCGCGAGCAGCTCGGGCGTCGGCTCCGGGATCGGACCGTCGAAGGTGATCAGCCTCTCGTCCATACCGGACCAGCGCTCGAACACATCACCGTAGATCTCGAGGACCATCTCGGTGTTCATGCCCTCGTCGGAGACCATCGTCGCACCGAGCAGCATCTCGGTCTCGCCGCGCATCGCGAGCAGCTGGACGTAGTCGACGAGGCCGTGCAGTTCGGCGTCGGTGAAGCGGCGGAAGTTCGGCATGGCCGTCGAGTAGACGCCTTCGGCCAGCGTGTTGTAGAGGTCGATGCGACGCGGGCGCGCCTTGTCCTTCAACGCCGTGTACTTGAAGATCCCGCGGCGGTAGTCGCGCGGCAAGGGATCGAGGAAGTTCGCGGTCGGGCCGTCCGCGCCGCCTTCGTTGCCGTGACAGTGCAGGCACTGCAGGCGGTAGAGTTCGGCGGAAGCCGCGAGCGAGGGGTAGTAGTCCAGGAACCGATCGATCTCCGCCGCGGCGAACTCGGTGAGTTCTTCGGCGCTCCCATCCTCCGGAGCGAACTGGAGTTCGTTCTCCCACCACTCACCGATGAACCCGCCACGCGGCATCTTCGCGAGTTGGTCGGCGACCTGGTCGACTTGGCCCGCTTCGAGCAGTTCGATCACGGGAGCGAAGCGCACGGCGTTGCCGGCCCTGATCTGCTCCTTGTCCTTCTCCGTGAGCGAACCACTTCCGTTGTCGTCAGCGGCGTACCACGGGTAGTTCGGGTTGAAGCCCTCGTCGAGCCACTCGCTCGTCGACAGATAACCCGGCGCTTCGGGCGTGCCGAAGAGCATCTCGAGCGAACCGAGCAACTGCCCTTGCTCGCGCGCGCCGAACGGAAAGGACTCGAGCTCTTCAATGACACTCTCGCTGAGCTTGTACTCGCGCGGAGCATCGGTCGGCTGCATGTCGCAACCGAAAGAGAACAGACCCGCGGCAATCACGACGGCCGTTCCGAGACGGCGATGGCTCTGACAGTTCATTGAGATCACTCCTCGATGGACCTCTCCGACCGCGGAGTGTGCGCACCCACGAGAAGGGCACGTAAACACGTCTGGACGAACGCGGGGGGGACCGCTGAGAGGGGAGCCCGGCGGGGATGGAGCCAGGCGGTTCGACGAGTGTGCAGGGGGCCGGAAGCAAGTCAAGCTGCGAGCCCGGTGCCCTGGGGCCCTTTTTCGAAACTGCGCGCCATTTTGGCACACTTACGCATCCGGTTATCTTCTTTCGGTCCCCCCTAAGGGCCCAGACCACCTCCGCCGCGCGGAGGTTCGCGCCCTTCTTCGCGCGGCGTTGCGGGAAGTCCCAGTGGCGCACTCGAAGCCACCGAGGCGCCGACTATCATCCTGCGCCCCGAAGCGCGCATGCCGCGCGCTTCCCCACCGAGCCACTCCCCGTGAATGTCACTCCCCTGCTCGCGCTCCACGAAGCGGCGGGCGCACGCATGCTGCCCGGCGGCACCCCCACTCCCCTCCTGACCTACGGCGATGTGCCCGGCGAGTACCGGGCCGCGCGCGAAGGCGCCGCGCTCTTCGACGAGTGCGACCGCGGGATGCTGCGCGTGGACGGCGACGACGCGCCGGAGTTCCTGCACCGCTTGCTCGCGAACACGGTGCTCGACCTGACGCCCGGTCGCGGTGTGCGCAATATGTTGCTGACGCCGCAGGGCAAGGTCCGCTTCCTCTTCGAGCTGCAACGCACCGACGCGGGCTTCCTGATCTCGACGGCTCCGGGCGATGCGCCGCGCTTGCGGGAAGCCCTCGACATGTTCCTGTTCGCGGAAGCGATCGAGCTCGAGGACATCTCGGACTCGCACGCGCCGGTCTGCTTGCTCGGCCCGAACTCGGACGAGCTGCTCGCCGGCCTGCTCGGCTCGAGCTTGCCCGAAGAAGTGCAAGCGACGATCACCGCGGAGCTCGCGGGAGTCGCCGTTCGCGTGACGCGCACGACGCGCTTCGGATCCCCCGCTTGGCGCATCGACGCCGGACCTTCGGGAGTCGAAGCCGCTTGGAACGCCATCGTCGGCGCCGGCGCACAACCCGCCGGCCGCGTGGTCGCCGACTCGCTGCGCGCCGAGGCCTGCACGGCGGAAGCCGGGGTCGACATCGACGACACGGTCTATCCGCAGGAAGCGCGGCTCGAACCTGCGTTCAGCCTCGACAAGGGTTGTTACATCGGACAAGAGGTCGTCGCCAAGATCGACACCTACGGCGGACTGAACAAGCGCATGGTCTGCCTGCGCGTCAGCCACGACGATCCGGTCGCGCCGGGCACGCAGCTCGAGCGCTTCGATGAGAAGAAGGACGAGTGGCGCGCGCTCGGCGTGGCGACGAGCTGGGCGTACTCCTTCGAGCTCGACGGCGGCATCGTCTTGGCCTACGTCAAGCGCCGCCACCAAGCTCCCGGCACCGAGTTCCGCCTGATGGACGGTTCGGGCACGGCGACGATCGTTGCGTCCCCCATCCGGCCCGACGCCGTGCCGGTCACCGGCGAGTTCGAGTGAGGACTGCCGCAGCCGGCACTGCGCTTGTGAGCGCTCCGGAACCAGGCACGAGTTGAGGGGTGAGTCGAGGGCGTACCCCGCAGTGCGCGCCCCCCTCCTCTCCGCCTCGAGTCTTCGGTGGACTCTGTGAGTTGCTCCAAACTCGAATCCTTACAGCAGCGAGGCTGGAGAACGCCAGGAACTACTCCAACCTCAATGCTGAGAGGACTCACCCCTGACGTCGCGCCTCACTTGTCGGTTTGCTCGCGCCCTTTCAGAACGAGGGGCTTCAGGGTTTCGTGTGGTGACCGGCCCTGACGGCCCCAAGAACGCGGGTGCCCGCCGACTCTCTCTTGCGTCTCTCCGTAGGGCACAGTCCTGCTAGACGGTCTTCGAGAGAGTGCCGTTGTCGATCTCAGCGCCACCAACCGTCCAGTAAGCAGTCCAGGTGTACTCACCCTCGATCGGCTCCTGCTGTGCGTCAAGGACGGCCTCCACCACGACGTAGATATCGCCGTTCGGGTCCTTCTCGTAGACGCTTGCTCACTCGGGCTGCGGCAAGAACGCCTGCGGGGTGCCCTCGTGGCGCTTCAGTTCGACCTGCACGTCGAGCGTGAACAAGCCGCCGACCGGGACTTCGCCCTCGATCATGACGGGCACGCCGGTGCGCGTCTCGGCCCAGATGTGGATCTCGCCGCGGATGCCGAAGATGCCGGAGAAGCCGCGATCCGGAACCGGTTCGCCCTCGGGCAACGACGTCTCGAGCAGCACTTCGGTGCACTCGTAGTGGCCGGCCTTGGTCTTCAAGAGCTTGGTGCCGCCGGGGCGCAGCGTGACGTTCCAGAGCCGTGTCTTGTCGAGCATCGGCACCGTCGTCGACTCGAGGCCTTCGACCAGCAGCGTGCGTGAGAGGTAGATCGCGCCGAGCATGTCGACCGCATCTTCCGGAACGTCGCGCGTTTCGATCTCGGTCCAGAGGCGGTGCTCGCCGCGCTTGCACTTCTTGCAGTGGTGGTCCGATCCCCAAGGCAAGGTGGACGCGACGATGTGCTCGAGACGGTCGCAGCCTTGACAGTGTCCGTCGTCCTGGAAGGTCGAGATGGACTTGCCGCCGCGTTCACCGATCTTGATCTCGCGCTTGCGGTTCTCGCTGCCGGTCTGCGTGTCGCGGTGGAAGATGCGCGGGAAGGCCACGGGTTGGAAGGTCGTCTTGAGCTCGTGGTCGAGTTCATAGCCGAGGTGACCGCCGCGCGCGTTGCTCTTCAGCCAACCGCTCTTCTGTTCGTCGCCCACCTTGCCTCCGGGCACCGGCAGTCCCGCGCGATAGGGTTCGATGCCGCTCGACAAGGTCACGGTGCCGACGTTGACGTCACCGATGCCGAGGTCGACCAGCACGCGGAACTCGAGTTCCTCCGCACCGGGGATGCGCAAGGGCAACCGACCCTCGCCGCGGTCCACCAAGAGGCTCTCTTCAGGCAGCTGCAAGGCGCGCGAAGCAGAGGCTTCAGCCACTTGCCCGCCCTGCGCGGAACCGTCCGACGATCCTTTCGACTGGAACCCGACGGTCAGGGAGAGCAACAGCGAAGGCAGGATCAGGTCGCGGATCATGACGCAAGAGGACAGGGCTGGAACGTTCGTCTCTTGGAAGTACGAAAGCACGCAGCCGAAGTCCCGCGCGCAGATCATTCTTTCTGAGAACGCCGCGTGTTGAGGCGGTCTTCGGCCTCCAGAGCGGCCACGCGCGCCGGCGGCAGCCCCTCCTGAACAGCGCGGTCAAGCACGGCTCGCGTCGCGTTCGCCACGCGTTCTCCGATCAGCACCAGCTCTTCGCGACGACCCTCGAGGTGGAAGATCGCGCCCCGGATCAACGCCCCCGCGTTGACGATGAAGTCGGGTACGAACAGGATTCGGCGCTCGTGCAAGCGGTCGCCGTGTTCGGCGCGCGCCAAGATGTTGTTCGCCGCGCCGGCGACGATGCGGCAACGGAGGCGCGGCAGCGACAGGTCGTGCACGATGCCCCCCATCGCGCAAGGCGAGAAGACGTCGCACTCGACGTCCAGCTCGCGGCTCGGATCGACCAGCTCGATGTCCAGTTCTTCGGCGACGCGCTCAGCTCGATCCGTATCGATGTCCGAGGCGATCACGGTCGCTCCGACGCGCACGAGGTGCTTCGCGAGCCGCTCGCCGACTTCACCGAGGCCCTGCACGACGACCGTGCGCCGCGACCAGTCCTCTTCGCCGTCGAGCAAGCGCAACGCCGTGCCCATGCCGGCGAAGACGCCGACGGCGGTCGACTCGGGCAGCTTGCCCGGGCCGTGTTCATCGGGCCGCGTCACATAGCCGGTCTCGCGCGCCATCCAGGCGAGCTCGTGCTCTCCCGTTCCGACGTCCGGACCGGTGTAGAAGCGGCCGCCGAGGCGCTCGACTTCGCGACCGAGGTACGCGTAGCCCTGCTCCCAGTCGACCCCCGGCAGGTCCAGCGCGACGAGCTTGCCGCCACCGGCGGGCAGGTCGGCGAGCGCCGTCTTCTGCGACATCGCCGCGGCGAGCCGTAGACAGTCGCGCAGGGCTTCCCGCTCGTCGCGGTACTGCCAGCGACGGATCCCGCCGAAAGCCGGCCCGGCGGAAGTGTCGTGCAAGCCCAAGAAGGCCCGCAGACCGGACCGGCGGTCGTGCAGCGCAATGATCTGCTCGAAGCCCTCGCGGGCCATGGCATCGAGGACGTGGATCTCCATCGGCGGGGTGTCTCCGCGGCCCTCTCTCGCCGCAGTGCATCCCTCCATTGTACCCTGCGCGGCTGCCGGAGAGGTCCGCCGAAGCCACGCAGCTTTTGGGGAAGACCCCCCACGCCGCGGCGTCCCCTTCCGCACCCCGACGAAACGACGACTCCATGCGCGCCCTGCCCCTGCTCCTCCTGACTCTCCTCGCCGCCTGCAACTCCACGAAGAACGCGGAGGAGCTGGAAGCCGAACCGTACACACCGATCGAGACCGTCGATCCGACGGAGAAGAGCATCGGGCTCTTCCTCTCCGAGCTCTCCAACTGGCTGCAAGCCTGGACGACCAAGACGGTCTCGGCTTCGACGCGCGAAGACCGCAGCAAGCAAGACTTGCTCGAGCTGCACTTGATGCAGAAGGTCAATGAACGCCGCTTGGAACTGATCACCGAGCTGCAGAGCGGTCCGCCGCAGAACCGCATCGTCGCAGCGGGCGCACTCGGATTCTCCGGCAACCCGGATGTGCTCAGCCCGCTGGTCGCCGCGCTCGACGACCAGAATCCGCGCGTCGTGACGAACGCGCTGATGTCGCTCGGCGTGCTGAAGTCGCGCGATACGCCCCTCGCACCGCTGTGCGAGATCCTCAGCTCGGCGCCCGAATCGTCGCACCGCTGGGGAGCCGCGAACGCGATGCTCAACGTGCTGCAAGCCGGCGCCTACGACGAGACGGACTGCGCGCGCGGCAGCGCTCGCATCGGCCTGACCGACGAGGAACCGATGGTCCGCACGCAGTGCGCGCTGATCCTCGCGCAGCTGATCGACTCCGACTCACTCGGTGAGATCTCCGGCCTGCTCTACGACAGATACCAGCTCGTCGCCTCCGCCGCGGCGCGCTCGATCGCGCACATCGGCATCAAGGACTCGCACGCGAAAGGCCGCGCCGCGCACATCTTGTTCGACGCCCTGGCCAGCTCGCCGAAGAACCGTCAGATGGTGATCCTCGACGATCTCGTGGCGCTCTCGGAACGCAACTACGAGCTCGACCTCGAGAAGTGGCGCGAGTGGGTCGATCGCATGCCCACCGACTGACGCCGCTCGTCCTATGATGGAGGTCGATGCGCTGCGCCCTCTTCCTCCTGCTGCTGGTCTCGTCGGCCGCGACCGTCCAAGACGCGGTGCCCGACCCCGCCTCCGCACCCGAAGCGATCGCCTTCGCACCACGCGCCGCGGTCGCGGGGATGCGGCTGGTGTCGGCGACCTCGACGCTGCACTTCGAGGGTCTCCCCGACCGCCCGCACCGCCTGGTCGCGACGTACCTCTTCCCCGACCGCGCTCGCTGGAGTCTGCGCGCCATCGGCGAAGAAAAAGAACGCGGCGCCAAGCTGCTGCGCTATCGCGCGGGCGAGCGCTGCTTCGCCTTGGCACCGGGCGAGCTGGAGTCGCAGGAACTCCTCGAACACGACGTGGACCAAGCGATGTTGCAGCTGGAATTGCGTCGTGCGGCGCTGCTCTGGCCGGATGGCTTCGAGTGGAAGCTCGACGGCGCGACGCGCATCGCATCCATCCCCGGTCACGGAACGCTGCACGCCGAGTTCACGGAAGCCGCGGAAGAGGGCGCGCGTCCGATTCGCTTCACCAGCCGCTACGCCGATGGTTCCGAGTGCGAGCGCTTCGAAGCGGTGCGATGGCGCGCGGACGAGCGCTGGCCCGCGAGCTTCGAGCTGTGGCTCGGCGAACGGCGCGTCTGGACCGAGGAGCTGACCGAGATCCTCCACCGCGGCGACTTCCTCGACTGCTTCTTCGTGCCGCCGGACCGTCGCGAGCGAGCCGCCGCGCGGCTCGGCAGTTCCGAGGTGCACCACTTCGACCTGCCGCAGCGCGCCGTGCGCCGCCGAGCCGTCGACCCGCCGAGCACGGAACTGTCGGCCTCGCGCGCCGCCGCCGGCGCCGCGGCGCAAGCTTGGCAACGCGAACTGGAAGCCGCCGGCGACCCGAGCGAGGTCGCTGCCGGACTCGAGCTCGACGAAGAAGGCCGCGTCACCGCGCTCCTCGCGCGCATCGACGCCCCCCGCGAGGTACCCGCCGCCTGGCGCGCCGAGCTGCTCGAGGACGGCCCCGCACTCTTCCGCAGCCTCGCCGGGCCGGAGGCCTTCGACCGCGATCTGCTGCGCCAGCTGAGAGAGAGCCGCCCGGTGGGCGCCCGATCCGGCGCATTCGAGCTCCGCTGGGATAGTGCGGGCGGAGCCCGGGTGCTGATGCCCCTGCTCCCCCGTGACTGCTGAGCCCGCCCGGCGACCTCTTCGGAGGACACCGACTGGGGCGAACCGCGCTCTCAGGCCCTAGAGCGTCGACCGAGGGCAGGCATCCCGCTTGCAGGAGATGGCCTCCAGCCGACCTGAGCCCTTCGGGGCCGGAGAAACTCGCGATGCCGATCCGACGCCTATCACTCGCCCTCAGCTTGATCCTCAGTCTCTGCCTCTGCGCGGAACTGGCCATGGCCACCCAGCGCGGCGCCTCCCGGGGGGGTGGGCGCGGCTCGACACCGACGCGATCCAGCGGCGGTGGCGGTGGTAGTCGCGTCGGCGGCTCGCGTCCGGCTTCCCGGCCCAGCCCGGTTTCGAGGCCCAGCCCGGTTTCGAGGCCCAGCCCAACTTCACGTCCGAGCCCGGTCTCGCGCCCTTCGGCTTCACCGACCTCGCGACCCAGCCCGGTCTCGCGCCCCGCAGCCGCGCCGCGCGCCGTGGACTCGCGCTCCGGAAGCTCCCGCACCCGTACGACGGGCACCACGCCCCTGACCGGTCGCAGCACGGGCAGCTCGCGGGACACCGGCAGCACCCGAGCGACGGGCAGCGCGCCGACGCGCGACCGCTCCCCAGCCAGCGACCGCGCCGACGGTCTCTCCGGCGGCATCCGCGACGCGCTCTCCGGCTCGCGACCGACGACGGGCCGCGGCACCCCGGCGAGCGTCGACACGAGTGGACGCCCCAGCCGCACGACCTACGGACGCCCCGATGTCTCCGACCGCGGCGCCGATCCGATCGTCGACTTGCGCCCCGCTTCTTCGCCGCGGCCGCAACGCGTGCGCTTCCCGCGCAGCTACGACGCCGGTCAACGCGACCGCCTGACCGAGAACGTCCGCGGTGAACGCGCCGACGCACTCGACCGCAGTCGACTCTACGCCGCGCGCATCGCCGGCCGCGACGCCGCAGTGCGCACCGAGCGCACGAACGCGCTCCGCGATCGCACCGAGCGGACGCGGACCAACTCCGCTGTAAACGGCGCCACGAGCCGCGACAAGGCTCGATCGGATCGCACGCGCAACAGCTTGGCGGATCGCAGCGCGACGAGAACGCGTTCGAACGCAGCCTCGCCCGATCGCGCGCGCCTCTCGGACAGCCGCGTCGAACGCGCCCGCGCTGCTCGCGAACAACGCGCGGAGAAGCAGAAGCGCACCGAACGCGCCCAGTCCGCTCGCGATCAGGCCGCGCAGACTTCCCGTCAGAAGGCGCGCCAGAACGAAATCGCGAGAGACGCCCGCGCGGCGCACCGCGTGAAAGCCAAACAAGACCCGGTCTACGCCGATCGCGTGCGCGCCGACGCCAAGGCCTCGCGAGTCGCGACCGAACTCGCGCTGAACACCGGCCTGAGCCTCGGCATCACGCTCAGCGGCGGCTACTCCAGCGATTTCGGCCTGTACAGCGGCCCCGGTTACTGGGACGACAGCTACCGCCCGGCGTGGTGCGCCTACCCCAGTTCCTATGGTCTCTACAGCGGCTGGGCTTGGAACGCCGCTTGGTGGTGGTATCGCCCGTACTACCCCAGTTACTCTTCATACATCTACGCTGGCTGGTGGTATCCCTGGAGCTACGGCTACTACGGCGGTTCGACGGTCTACCGCACCGAAGTGGTCTACGTCCAAGAAGAGACGCTGCCCGCCGAAGAGCTCTTCGAAGAAGGCGCCGGCGGCGGCAAGGAACGCGCTCCCGGTGCGGACAGCGAAGCGCTGCGTCGCTCCGCCAGCCGCTACCTGCAGCTCGGCGACGACGCCTTCCAGCTCGGCGAGTACGGACGCGCGGTGCACTACTACGCCAAGGCGATCGAGCTGTCGCCCAACGACGGCGTGCTGTACCTGGTCCTCTCCGACGCGCTCTTCGCGACGGGCGACTACCACTACGCGGCGTACGCCCTGCGTCGCGCCTTCGAGCTCGAACCGGAACTCTCGGAGATGCAGTTCGACAAGCGCGACCTGTACTCCGATCCGCAGGACTTCGAGAAACAGCTCGGACAGCTCGAGCTCTACTTGGACGACCACTTCCTCGACGAAGACGCACGACTGCTGCTGGCGGCGAACTACTTGTTCGGCGGAGCACCGGAGCGCGCGCTCGAGTTCCTCGAAGATCCGTTCAGCGTGGAAGTCTCGCAGAGCGAAGTCGGCGGGCTGATCTATCAGTCCGCAGTCGCAGCGGTCGAACTCCAAGAGAAGTAAGCCGCAGCACCTCCCGCAGAGCAGCGCGCCGGAGAGCTCCACTGAGCTCTCCGGCGCGCTGTTTCGTGTCGATGAGCGGGCTAACGGACCACTTCGCGCGGACCGCGATCGCCGTGGAACAACTCGAGCTTCGGCGTACGACCGAAAGCTCGGCGGAAACCTACATCGAGCGCGGACCGCAGCGCGTCTTCGGCTCCGCGCTCGAGCAGGATCACGCTGCATCCGCCGAAGCCTGCGCCGGTCAGGCGCGAACCGAGCACGCCGGGGACGCTGGTCGCGTCTTCCACCAGTCGGTCGAGTTCGGCGCACGAGACCTCGAAGGATTCGCGCAGCGAGGCGTGCGCTTCTGTCATGGCCGACCCGAATCCCGCCGGGTTGCCGGCGAGCAGCGCGGCGCGCGCGTCGAAGGTGCGCTCGACTTCGCGCAAGACATGATCGGCGCGCAGCGCGACGGCGGGCGGCAAGCTCGAACGGTGTTCTTCGAGGACGGCGGGCGGCACGTCGCGCAAGCACGTCGAGCCCGGCGCGTGCGCGCGCAGCAGCTCGAAGGCGCGCGCGCACTCGGAGACGCGTTCGTTGAACGCGCCTTCCGCCAGCTCGCGTCGCACGCCGGTGTCCGCCACCGCCAGCGCGAGCCTCGAGAAGTCGAGCGGCAGGTGTTCCCAGCTGCGGTCTTTGCAGTCGAGCCACAACAGGTGACCGGGCTTCGCGAGACCGACCGCGTAAGGGTCCATGATCCCGCACTGCACGCCGACGAACTCGCGCTCGGCTTCCAGCGCGCTGGCGACGCGCTCGAGCGGATCTTCTCCGAGCTCCCAGACCGCGTCGAGCGCGGCGGCGGTCCCGACGCAGATCGAAGCGGAAGACGAGAGGCCGGCACCGACCGGCAAGTTGCCGCCGAAGAGGATCTCGATGCCGCAGGGCTCGCCGCGTCCCGAGAGTCGCCAGCGCGCGAGCGTGCTGCGCAAGACGCCGAGCGGGTAGTCCGCCCAGCTGCCCGTGCGTACGTCCGGCAGCTCATCGAGCGAGAAGCTCTGGCGGCCGGACTCGCGCAGGGAGGCGAAGACGATCCGGCGGTCCGCTCGCTCCCGCACCGCCAAGAAAGTGCCGCGGTCGATCGCCGTCGGCATCACCGGGCCGCCGTTGTAGTCGAGGTGCGCCCCCATCAAGTTCACGCGCCCCGGCGCGAAGAACAGCCGGTGCGGCCCCCCGGCCCTGAAGCTCGTCTCGAAGGCCTGCCCGTGCTCGTGGAGCGCTGTGGCGTGCCGTTCTTCGTCCAGGGGGGTGGATGCGCTGACCATCTGCTCAAGGATACGGAGCGCGAGGTCGAAGACCAACGTGCCCCCCGCTCTCCGAGCGGCTGTGGACGACGGCCTTCGTCCTCACTACCCTCACCGCCATGCGCGCGCCCCGAATCCTCCTCGCGATCCTCTGCTGCAGTGCCGCCAGTTCGTGCGCCACGCTCGACTTCACGCGAGACACCCAGAGTTCGGGTCACTTCGTCGCCACCGGCAAAGCGGTTACCTTCCTCTCCGTCGACTTCCCGACGGGTGCGATGATCCAGGCGCGCGAGAACGTCTCCGACGCGAACCTCCCGAACATGACGGTCACCTCCGCCAAGGTCGTGCCCGACTTCGGAGGCTTCAATTGGATCCTCGACATCCTGAGCTTCCGCTACGCGAAGCTCGAGGGCACCTGGGGTTTCGTCGAGAAGTGAGTCCGCGCGAAGCGGCTCGCGACATTCGGTAAGGGCTGCGTCGCGACTCCGACATTCCGCAGCTTCTTCCGACTCGTTGTGACACCGCTCAGCGCGGGGTGGGTAACCTCTCGCGCCCATGAGTCGCGCGACTGCATCCCTTCCCGAGCTCGAGACCCTGCTGAAGCTCCACGACGCCGCCTTCGGACGGACGGATCGAGAGTCGCGGCTGGTCGGCGCACTCGCCTTGGGTCATCCCGCCTTTCGGGACGACCTGCACGTCAGCCTGTGCTCGGAAGCGGACGACGAACCGATCGCTGCCGCCTTGGTCCTGCCGCGTCGCATCGAACTGCGCGGTGCCGCGGTTCCCGTCGGCGTACTCGCCCCTTGGGGCGTCTCGCCCGCGCACCGCGAGCGCGGCAACGGCAAGCGCATCGTGGAACTCGCCGCGGAACGCGCGCACGAGCTCGGCTTGCTCGCGCTGGTCACCATCGGTGATCCCGACTTCCTCGGTCCGCTCGACTTTGGCTCCGCTTTTGATCTCTACACGGTTCACGCGACGACCGAACGCCTGCCGCAGGAAGGCTCGAACGACGAGTGGCGTGGCTTGGTCGGCCACGACCTGCCGCAGCTGGCTGAGCTCTTCGCCTCCGCACACAGCGGCGTATCCGGCACCGAACTGCGCGACGCCTGCGTCCCCGACTGGGAAGCGCACGCCGCCGAGAGCTACGCACTCGTGCATGCGCCCGCCGGTCGCGTCGAAGCCTACGTGCGCTTCCGCGTGCGCGAAGAGCTCGAGATCAGCGAGTGCGCCGCTGCAAACGCCCAAGGCGTCGAAGCTTGCCTGCGCCTCTTCGCGCGCTTGGCGCGAGAACACTGTCGACTGAGCCTGTTGGTTCACGCCGCGCCGACGCAACCCGTCGCGCTGGCGCTCGCCGCGCGCGGATGCGTGCAAGAACGCAGTCGCTTCGACGGAGCCGCACAGCTGCGCGTGCTCGACTGGCCGGAGATCTTCAACGCCACCGCGAGCTGGTGGCGCCCGCTGCTCGGCGACGCCTCGCTCGGACTCGAGATCGACGGGCGCTGCTTGCAGCTCGATGCGGCCGAAGCGCGCTTCGTGGACACGGCTCCACCGGACTGCGTCGCCGTTCCGGCCGGGTGGTCGCCCGGTCTTCTGACCGGACAACGCACGGCGCGCGAGTGGCGGTACGCCGCGGGTCAACCGATCGAACTGAGCGCTGCGGCCGACCGCGCGCTCGACGCGCTGTTCGACGGCGCTCCGGCGCGGTGGTCGTACGCGCCGGTCTACGAGCTCGCCGACGAGTAGCGCGCGGTCAACGCTCGCGCAGGACCAGCACCATGCCCAGCGTGGTCGAGTGCGGATCGGACCACTCGCCCGGCTCCATCAAGAACGCCGAAGCCAGGAAGGTCGGCAGCCCCGGGCTGCGGCGGTGCACCCAACCGAGGTCGCCTTTGCGTTCTTTTCCGCCGCTGTCCTCGTCGAAGCTCGCCGCGAGTTCTGCGAACGGACGCCCCTCGACCAACAGATCGATCAGACTGCTCGCCAGCATCTGTGCGTCTTCCAGCGAACGCGGACTCGAGCCGTCGTCACTCAGCTGGTGGCGGATCAGGATCGTGCGCAAGCGTGCGAAGTTCGACTCGAACAGCTCCGGCGCGTAGTCGGCGGGGTCTTCGCGCAGCAAGAAGTGCAAACCGATCGGCGACTCCAGCGGCCCGTTCCACTTGCCGAGCTCGAGTTCGAACGCTGCACCCTTGAGCAGCACGTCGCGCGGCCCGCGCTCGAAGACGGCGAGCCGCCCGTCACGCGCGGCGCTCTCGGCGTCGTCGGAGAGTTCTTTGGCGAGCGCGCCGAAGTCTTCACCGGCCGTGAGGCGCTCGGCGATCTTCGTCGCACGTTCGCGAGCCTCTTCGCCGAGTCCATCGACGCGGATCGTGCGGACCGCCGCACGCGTCTCGATGCGCTGCATCAGCACGACGCCGCCGGCGGTCGCGATCGGAGCGCTGTGCGCGCCCAGTTCCGCGGTGAACAGGAACTCGTCGAGTTCCGTCGCGAGGGCGCCCTGCACGAAGCTGCCGAGGATCGCCGTGTTCGGTCCGGTGCTGGAGTAGCGGTCCGCCAGCATCGCGAAGTCCGCGCCGCCGGAGAGATGCCGGACGAGTTCTTCGGCCAGCTCGAGCACTTGCGCTTCCGTGCGGCCGGGACGTCGCGCGAGATCCTCCACGCCGTCGTGCAGCAACAAGATGTGCTGCGCTGAACGGAGCTCCGGCGGTTTTTCAGCCAGGTGCAGCGGCGCGAAGAGCAGGGAGCCTTGGAGGCAGAGTGTCGCGATGATCATGTGGGGCCCGGTTACGTCGTGGAAGCGGCCGTGTTGGAAGGCGCTGTGATGAGTCCCATCTCGCGCAGCGCGGAGTCGAGCACCGCGGGGAACGGAGTCGGCGCCCAACCGAGCTCTTCTCGCGCTCTTGCTGCGTCGGCGCGCCAGTGCACTCCGATCATGCGCATCGCTTGCGGAGTCAGTCGCGTGAGCGGCTTGGCTCGATCCACCAAGCCGGCGCTCTTGCCCAGTGCGGACCACACTGCGGACGGCACGGTGAGGCGCGGCGAGGACGATCCCGCGCGCTGGGCGACGAGCTTCAGCAAGTCGTGCAGTCGATAATTCGACTCGCAGAGCAGGTAGCGGCGACCACGGCGACCGCGGGTGAGCGCCAACACGACGCCTTCTGCCGTGTCATCGACGCCCACGACCGAGACGCCGCCGGGCGGCGCGACGCGCACGCCGCCGGCCGCAGCTCTGCGCAAGAAGTACGCCGAGTTCGAAGCCTCCGCCGCCGGCCCGAAGATCGCGCCGGGGTTGACGACCACGCAGTCCATCGCGGACGCGGCCGACATGACTTGTTCTTCCGCTGCGCGCTTCGTGTCGACGTAGTCCACACCGAGCTGCGCGCCGTTGAAGGCTTGGTCTTCGGTCGAGACCGAGTCGCCTTCCGCGAAGCCGACAGTCACGATCGACGAAGCGTGCAAGACGCGACGCACGTTGAACGCCAGCGCGGCGGAAAGCACGCGGCGCGTGCCTTCCACGTTCACCTCGCGTGCGAGATCGGCATCGCCCGAGCGATAGCTGATCAGCGCCGCGAGGTGCACGATGTCCAGCGAGTCGTCTTCAGCGAAGTTGCGCGCCGAACTAACCGCTTGGCGCAAGCTGGCGTCATCGGTCAGATCACCCGCATGCCAGACGATCGGTAGATCGGACAAGTCTGATTTGTCGGAGCCCTTGCGGGCGAGTGCGTGCACGCGCCAGCCGCGTTCGACGAGCTGTCGCGCAACGCGCTGTCCGAGGAAGCCGGTCGCACCGGTGAGGAAAGCTTGACTCAAGAGGATGGCTCCAAGATCGGGAGTTCGATCACCGCGGTCGTGCCGCGTCCGTCCTTGCGGGGTTCCAGCGCAAGATCGCCGCCGAGCTCGGTGACGACACGCCTGCAGATCGCGAGCCCCAGTCCGGTGCCGTGCGTCCGCGTCGTGAAGTAGGGCTCGAACAGACGCTCGCGCGTCTCCGGCGTCAAGCCGACGCCGTCATCTGTGAGTTCCAGGCGCAGGCGCGCCGAGCGCTGCATGAAGCGCGCGACGAGCTCACCCCCGTCCGGCATCGCCTCCAGCGCGTTCTGCACCAGGTTGACGAACACGCGTTGGAGTTCAGCCGGGTCCGCGAAGACTTGCGCGCCTTCGCCTTCGATGCGCATCGTGACGCCCAAGTCCGCGGCCCACGCAGCGTTCAGTGAGAAGACATCTTCTAAGACGGCCGCCGGGTCCAAGGGCCGAGGTTTCGGTTGTTGTTCGCCGGCGAAGGCGTGGAAGTCGCCGGCGATCCGCCGCATCACTTCGACTTGTCGTTGAACCATCTCGGTGGTGCGACCGAGGATCGACTCGAACTCCGGGCTGCCCTCGTCGTGCGCGCGCTTGAGCAGCGTCACCGAGAGCTGAATCGGAGTCAGCGGGTTCTTGATCTCGTGCGCGACTTGACGCGCCATCTCCCGCCAAGCGGCTTCTTTCTCTGCCTGGATCAGCCGCGTGCGATTCGTTCGCAGCTCTTGCGTCATATTGTTGAAGGCTTCAGCCAGCTGACCGAGTTCGTCCTTCGAGGTGACTTCGATGCGCGCTTCGAGGTCGCCGGCGGCGACGCGACGCGTGTGTTGTTCGAGCTCGAGGATCGGGCGCGTCGTGCGCCGCGCGATGAACACGGTCACGAGTGCGACGACCCCCAGCACCAAGATGCTGGCCTTGATCAGCACGCGACGCATCTCGCCCACCGCGGCGTAGATGTCGTCGTTGTCGATGCCGATGCCGACGATCCAACCGAGGCCCCCCTCGCTGATCGGCGCGCAGTGCTTGTACGCGGCGTTCTTCCAAGCGCCGCGGAACTGATACTCCGGGTACATGCCCCACTCGGACGAGTTGGCGGCCCGAGTCAGCTGCGGCAGATCGATCGGCGGCAGTGACACGCGCTGGCCGTAGAGCGAGCTGACTTTGTGACCGATGATCGTGTCCGCGTCCGCCTTCCAGAGCCACGCGTAGCTCGACGCATAGAGGTCCGAGCCGATCAGTCCGCGGATCCCCGAGCTCTCCGGGTTCTTCGAGTCGAGAATGTCGTGCTGGATGTGTTCCCAGTTGAACAGCGCATAGACCACGCCGGTCGCGCCGGCTCCGTCGACGGGCCGAACCGGCGCTGCGATGCCGACCGCGTATTCCGACGGCTGCACCTCCGCGTCCTCCGGGGTGGGGTACAGCAGCGCCGGGCGATGTTGATCGACGAGCACGATGTCGCCGGCAAGTGCACGGTGGAACCAGTCCTCCGTCTTGAAGTCGTGGTTCGCGAAGGCTTCGCGCCGCTCCTTCGACCAAGCGTTGCCGTCGCGCGAGACGGTGTTCGAGACGACCGCGCGGCCCTCGGTGTCGATCACCAGGACAAGGTCGAAGTCACCACTCTTCTCGATGTAGCGGTTGATGCGGTCCTCGACCTGCAGATTCATCACGCGGCCGTCGAGCTTGCTCAGGGCGTACTCTACGTTCTGATCTTCCGCCCACAGCTCGATGTCCAAGCGTCGTTCGCGCAGTTCTTCGTCCACGCGCGTCGCGAGATCTTCCGCCATGCTCAGCATGAAGTAGCGCACGACATCCCACGACTGCCGACTGCCGATGCGCTGGTCCACGTACCACGTGAAGCCCAGGAAGGGGATCACGACCGCGGCGAGAACGGTCAACACCCACTTGGTTGATATGCGGCGGATCATCCGGCGCTTATCCTAGCAGCCCGTGGCATCCCCCACCCGCATCCTACTCGTCCGCTTGTCGCACCTCGGCGACGTGGTCCACGCCCTGCCGGTCTTTCACGCGCTGCGCGCCGCGCATCCGATGGCGCGGATCGGCTGGGTCGTGCAGCCGGAGTTCGCGGGCTTGCTCGACCGACTCGAAGGCCTCGATGATCGAATCCTCTTCGCACGACGCGGCGGCGCAACGGCGTGGCTCCAGCTACGAGACCGACTTGCGGCCTTCGACGCTGACTGGGTCATCGACGCGCAAGGCAACTGGAAGAGCGCCATGGTCAGCTTGGCGAGCGGCGCGACGCGACGCAGCGGGTTGCACCGAGCGGACTGGCGCGAGCGTCTCGCGGCGACGACCGCGAACGATCGCGCGCCGCGCTGCGAGCGCGGTCCGCACGCCGTGGATCGCATGCTGACGCTGGCCGACTTCGTCGCGCTGGACGCTGCGCCTGCAACCGGCCCGCGACTCAGCGTCGATGAGACCGCGCTCGCAGACGGTCGAGCGCAGCTCGACGAACGGCTCGGGACGAGCGCCGCGCCGCGGCTGATCGCGCTCGGCCGTCCGGGGGATCCGCGCAGCTGGCCCGAAGCGCAGGTCGCCGACTGCGCCGCTCAGCTGGCTCGCGCCGGCACGCCCGTCCTGATCCTGTCCGGCCCGGCCGAAGCGGAATCCGGCGCGCGCTTGGCCGCCTCGCTCACCGTCCCCGGCGTCGCCCACTGGGTCGGACAACGCGGACTCACGCAGCTCGCGGGAGTCTACGCCGCCGCGGCCGAACGCGACGGTCGCCTGCTGTCAGCCGACTCAGGGCCCGCGCACCTCGCGGCCGCTGTCGGCTTGCCCGTGCTCTGCCTCGCCGGCCCGCAAGATGCCGCACGCACCGGGCCCTGGCCGGTCCCGGGCCACGCCGGCCCCCATCGCGTGATGCGCGCGACCGTCGAACCGGACTGCGCCCCGTGCTTCGCCCGTCGCTGCGTTCACCCCGGCGGCCTCGTCTGCATGCAAGGCATCTCGGCCAAGTCCGTCGCCGAAGAGCTGCGGCTCGGTCGGACGGAGAGCTACACTGCGCGCGTGTCTGCGAACACCCCTGCAGACTGAACGGAGCCCCCACCGTGCGCATGATCCATTACTTCGCCACCCTCACGGGACTGGCGACGATCCTCCTGGTGCTCGCCACCTGGGCCGGCCTCGCCGGCTCGCCGAACCACCTCTATCTTGGTCTCTCGGCCGCGATCACCGCCGGAGCGACGCACTCGCTCGTGATCTTGTTCTCGATCGTCGCCGGTCGCGTGCTGCGCGAAGCGATCCGCGCGCGCAGCTTGGGCGACGAGCTGCTGAATGATCTGAACCAGTTCTTCGCAAAGAAGGCCGCCTACCCCGCTGCCTTGATCGCGGTGCTGTTCATCGCGACGGCCGCTGTGTTGGGCTTCGGCAACCGCGCCTTCGGCTTGCCGCCCGAGGTGCACATGATCGCCGGGATCTTGGCGCTGGTCGTGAACCTCTGGGCGTTCAGCGTCGAGGGCAAGGCGTTGCTCGCGAACCAAGGCATCCTCGACCGCGCGGCTGCTCAACTCGATGCCATCGACCAAGCGGCGAGGGACGCCGGCGAAGAGGATGAGTTCGTCGAACCCGAACCGGTCAACCTGAAGCGCGTCGGCTGGAGCCTGACGATCGGCTCGTGGCTGCCGTACCTCTACCAGGCGTTGATCCTCTGGAAGGGCGACTTCGGACGCGTCGGCATCCACCCCTGGCTCGAGGGATCGCTGCTCGGTGTCTGGGTGCTCTGGCTCGCTTCGCGCGAGTCGCACCGCGCGCGTGCGGTGGAGTGATCCAGCTCGACGCCGACGCGAACGCCGGCGACCGACTCACTCCGGCTTCTGCTCGCCGAGCTGACGCTCGAGTTCCGCGATGCGGTCCTCGACGTCGTTGTACTCGGGCCACATGTCGCGCGAAGCCTTGAACAGTCGCAGCTTGATCTCGGGATCTTGCTCCGCTTCGGCTTCAGCGTAGTAACGCGGCGCTTTCTCGATGTAATCCTCGAGCGTACCTTTGCGCGCCAGCGCGTCCTTGTAGTACTCGAACTCGTCGACCAGCCGCTTGTAGCTCGCGATCGCGCGGTGGTACTTGTAGTCCTTCTCGAAGTCGAGAGCAGTCTGATACATGCGCTCGACGCGCGCTTGATCGATATCCACCAGCACGCCTTCGAACTCTTCGTCCTGCAGGTCGCTGATCTCGATGCCCTGGGCGACGAGCTCGCGCGCGTTGTCGAACTCCCCGCGCAGGACCTGCATGCGCGCGTCGCGCAACAGCGTCGCCGCTTCGGACTCGCGGTCCATGCGTTCGAAGCCGGCCTTCGCGTCTTGGTGGTCGGAGTCGAGCGCGAGGCACAAGCGGTACTCGTTGCGCGCGGCATCGTAGAGCCCGTTCAACTCGAGGCTCATCGCGACAGCCGCGCGTTCGTCAGCCAGGTAAGTCTCGACCTGACCGCGGCGCTTGTTGACGCGTTCGGGCGGCTCGTCCACGTACTTGTTTACGACCGCGAAGCTCCGGCGGGAGCGTTCGAGGTAGTAGTCGTGCAAGGTGCGCACGCCTTCGTTGTAGTAATCCATCGCGAGTCCCGCGCGATAGTTGATCTGCAGCGTCGCTTCGGTCATGCCGCGCACCGCGCCGACGTGTCCGGGCGTGTGCTGAAGCGAGATCTCGTAGGCTTCCACCGCCGCCTGGAGGTGACCCTTCGCGTGCAGCTGAAGCGCGCGTTCCAACCAGCGCTCCGACAGCTTCTCGTGCGTCTTGTCGATCCAGGCCCGGATCATCGGTTCCTGGGGATCGAGCTCGCGCGCCTGCTCGAAGAAGACCAACGCCTCGTCGTCGTGGTCCTCGAAAGTGGCGCGCCTACCCTGTTCCATCAGGAAGGCGATCGAAGCCTGCCTGTAGCGCTCCTCGGTGCGCGGCTTGTCCGGGTGCGCGTCGTACTCCTTCTTCGACAGCTCGACCGCTTCGGCGTACTGACCGTGGAGGATCAGATTCGCGACAGCGTCCTCGCTGCGGGGCACGGTCTCGGTGCTCCGGCAGCCTGCGAGCAGGCCGGCGGCGAGGAGACCGAAGAGGACGAAGGAGGTTCTGGGCTTCATGGGCAGGTTCTCGGGAGGCGGAGCGCGTGGTGGACGAGGACCGACAGCGGTTCTTCCCGGTCGGGCGGCATTCCGTGCGGGCCGAAAGCGGCGCGTTGCCACACAGCCCTCCACGTCGGGGCAGGATAGCGCCGCGAGGGCCGCCGATCCAAGCCGCGCGGGCACTCAGGTGGCGATCGAGTCGTAGAGCACGACCCCCACGCTGCCGAACAGGATCACTGGCGCCCAGCTCGCCACCAGCGGATCGAGGTCGCCCTGGATGCCGAGATTTCGGAAGACGAAGTCGAAGCCGAAGAAGAAGACACAGAGCAGGATCCCCTTGGCCAGGCCTTCGGCCCCGCTGCCGCGGTCGTGGCGCAGCAGCAGCGGAACCCCGATCAAGAGCAGCACGAGGTTCGCGAGCGGGAAGGTCAGGTGGTACTGGAGCAAGGTCTGGTAGACGACGCTGTCCGGGTCGCGGCGCGCGAGGCTCAGCGCCTCGGCGAACGACAGCTCGAGTGGGTTCTCCAGGTTGCGTTGGAAGGTGAGCGCCATCTCGGGCGTGAACTCGAAGCCGTCGAGCCACTCGACCGATTCGCGGGTGCGTGCATCTTCGCCGACGATCTTGCGCACGCCGTCTTCGAGGTGCCACACCGGGCCACCTTCCCGCTGCACCCAGACCGCACGCGAGGCTTCGATGCTGACCGTTCCGCGCTCGTCGCGCAGCACGGCCCGCAGATCACGGATCTCGGCGACGGGCGGGTCGCCGACGACGGGGCGGTACTCGCCGAGGCGCACGACGGAGCCGTTGAGGTCTCGCAACCAGAGCTTCTCATAAACGCGCTCGTGTTGTTTCTGCGTCAGCGTGTAACGGATCGCGTCGCGTTTCGGCACGAGCGCGACGCCCATCCACTCGCGCAAGCCGAAGACCATGCACGCGACGACAAAGCCGCCCAGGAACACCGGCAACAAGGCGCGCCGTGCGCTTAGACCGGCGGCCAGACAGGCTTCGATCTCGTTGCTCTTCATCAAGCGCACGACCGTGAACATGCCCGCGGTGAGTGTGACGAACGGCGCGGACTGCAAGAACAGGAACGGGATGTTCAGCGCATAGAAGCGCAGTACGGTCGAGGTCGGCACCTTCGTGCCATCGGGCCACGGCTGCAGATAGCGGTCGAGGTTCGCGGCCATGTCCATCACGAAGAACAGGCCGAGCACGATCAACAGCGACGTCGCGTAGGAACTGACGAAGATCGATGTGACGTAGCGGTCGAGGCGACCGAAGAGGGCGAGGCGGCGCCTGGTGATCATCGGCGGAACGCCCTTCTAAGCAGCCAGAAGCCGCCTGCTGCGCAAATCAACAACGGGCCCCAAGTGCCCATCCAGGGCGCGATGACCTGCTTGAAGATCAGTTCTTTGCCGAGGCGCAGCGCGAGCACCCAGTACATCACCGCGTAACCGACGCTGACCGCGAGCGCGGCGAGCTGCGTGCCGCGGCGCATCAGGATACCGGTCCCCGTGCCGACCAGCACGAACATCAGGCAAGTCAGCGCGTTGGTGATGCGTTCGTGGAACTCGTAGTCGTAGCGGTGGTAGCGCTCCGGCGGAATGACGTCGCCGTTCGGCGTCGTGTGGTCGCGCACCGCGAGGTACAGATCGCGCGAGCGCAAGTAGCGCGCGTCGATGAAGAACTGCGGCTGCGTCTGAACGATGCTGTCGAGCGGCACTGCAACGGAGATGTACGCCTTCTTGAGCTCCGCGCTGTCGTGCACGCCTTGCACACCGCGCATCTCGACGCCCATGTGCGTGTCAGTGAAGGAAAAGCTGACTTCGTCCGCGAGCACCGTCATGCCGCTGTGGTCTTCGAAGGGGGGCAGCTCGATGAAGGCGTCGAAGAACACGTCCCCCTCGCGGAAGGGCGCGAAGAGGTAGAAGTCCTCGAACTGCACTTCGGTGCGACCCGGAGCGAGATTCTTGACCATGTCCACTACGGCGTCCTGCTGGAAGGTCTTCATGCGGACCTTCAACCAGGGCAGAAACTCCGTGTTCATGTACATGATCAGGCTCGCGACCAAGAGCCCCATGGTCAGCGCCGGGCGCACCATGCGCGACGGGTTGATACCGGCCATGCGGATCGCGGTCCACTCGTTCTCGGCGGCCAGTCGGCCGTAGGTCGCGACGATCGACAGCAAGAAGGCGATCGGCAACATGAACGGAACGAAGCCCGCAGCGGCCATCGGCAGGAAACGCAGAACCGTTGCAGTACCCACGCCGGCCAGCTTGTGCACCGCACCCACCGCGAGACCGGGGAGTGCAATGAACAGCATGCCCCCCGCGGCGATCGAGAAGGAGATGACGATCTGTTTGAAGATGTAGCGGTTCAGCAGCATGACCGGGCCGAGGATTCTCCCCCGGCGCGCCGCGCAGTCCAATCGCTGAGGCGTGAATCCCTGCTGGTCGAGCAGGTGGAACGGCTTCACTCGTCCTCGACTCGCCGTATGCTCTTGAGATGCCCGACGGCGAGAAGCTCCTGAAGCGAGGCCTGCACCGCAGCGTGTGGCTGTCTTCCTCCGGCGAGACGGTGACCAAGCGCTTCCGGTCGCGGGGCGCGTGGCGCCGTGCGACCGACGGACGGCGAGCGCGGCGCGAAGCTCACATGCTCGTACGCCTCGCCAAGCTCGGACTCCCCGTTCCGCAACTGATTGCGCTCGATCGCTCGCGCGACGGCTGGGAACTGCGCAGCGCGGCCTTGCCGGGTGCGCGATCGCTCGAAGATGCGCTCACGGCTTCGGCCGCCGAGCGTCTGCAAGCGGACACTGAGCCCGCGGAGCTGGGCGACGCCCTGGCGCGCTTCCACGCCAGCGGATTCCTCCACGGCGACTTGCACCCCGGAAACCTGCTGGCGACACCACGCGGTGACTGGTTCATGATCGACGTCTCCGGTGGCCGTCTGCGCCGGCCGCTGAACCGCGCCGCCGCGCTGGACGAGCTCGTCGGACTATTCGGTGCCGTACGCGAGCGCGTGCTGACCACCTGGCGCCGCGAGCTCTGGCGAGCTTGGAGCTCCGGGATGTCCGGCGGAACGGACTCCCCTTCCGAGAGCGAGTGGAACGCCGTCGAAGATGCGGCACGACGCGCGCGTCACTGGTCCGTCCTCACGCACGCGGATCGCTGGCTGCGCCCGAGCAGCCGACTGCGGTCGCAGCGAGTCGGCGACGATGCCTGGCTCGTGAACGCGAGCGCGACAGAAGTCGACGCGCTCTTGCAGCAGCTCGGCCGCGAGACGCTGAGCCTGCCGTCGGGCGTCGCAGCGGCGCGCGAAGGTGCGACGCTGATCAGCGGTCCGGACGCGAAACAGCGCTGGATCAACACGGCGCGCGCGATGGAACACGGACTGCCCGCACTGGGCCTGTGCGCTTGGAACGCAACGCGATCGCTCGCCGTCTTCGAACCGACCCGCGCCACGGCACCGCGGCCGCTGCGAGCCGATGATCCGGGGGCGTTAGCGCTCGCCGACGCACTTGCCGATCGCGGCCTGTGGCTCGCCGCAGCTCCGTTGATCGAGTTCACTTCGAACGACAGGCTGGTGATCTCCCCCGCGCAGACGCTGCCGAACAGCTTCACGCCGGGACCGACGACGAACGCGCTCGATCACTGGTTTCCCGCGCGATCGACCGAAGCCGACAGGGCAGCCGAGTGACCGATCCATTGCGACGCAGAGTGCGCGCCAAGTTCTTGCGCGCACTGACTTCCAGCACGGCGCTGCTACCGCCGAGCGCAGTGCGCCTCGCGCTCGCGCCCTTCGGGAGCTTGGCTCGTTTCTCCAAGCTCGAACAGCGGGCCAGGGACAACCTGCGCATCGCGTACGGCGACGAACTCGACCTGCGCGGCCGCAAGCGCATCGCAGCCGGTGCACGCCACCACGCGCGCGAGCTGGTCGAGCACTGGTTGCGACTGGCGCGCAGCCAAGCGCCGGAAGATGGACCGGGCGGAGACTGGATCGAGGACTACGTCGACGTCGACCCCAGCGTGGAACGCATCGATCGTGAGCTCGCCAAAGGACGCGGCGCGATCGTTGTCACAGCACACCTCGGCGACTGGGAACTGCTCTGCGCGCGCTTGCGACGGCGCGGCTACGCGGGCGCCGTAATCGGTCTCAAGAAACTGAATGACCCGGTTGCCGACTGGCTCCTCGACATGCGCAAGGCTTACGGAGTCACGACGCTCGCCCAGGACTCGTCGCCGCGCGAAGTGTTGCGCGTGCTGCAGGCCGGCGGCACCGTCGGGATGCTCTGCGACCTCGAAGTGCGTCGCCTCGCGGGCGAGTTCGTGCCGTTCTTCGGGCGCTCCGCGCTGACGATGACCGCTCCGGCGGCACTCGCGCGCGCGCACCGCGTGCCGCTGATCCCGGTGCGTTGCGTCAAGCCGCCCGGATCTTCGCGTTACCTGCTGTCCGTCGACGAGCCGCTCGAGATGGATCGCTCGCTGGACCGCAAGGCCGCGTCGATCGAACTGATGACGAAGGTCAACGCGCACTTCGAGAGCTGGATCCGCGAGACGCCCGAACAGTGGGCGTGGCACCAAGCGCGCTGGCGCACGCTGCCGGGCGAGATCGAGGCGACGCCGCTCCATGCCCGCTGAGCGCCACCCGACGACCGATTCGACGCATGCCTCGCGCTCGAGCGCCGCGTCGGTCAGAATCCCCGCTCGATGCACATCGCCTTCCTGCACAGCTCGCTGGCCTTCTCCGGCGCGACCGAACGCTTGCTCGCCGCCGCACGCGCCGCCGCCGATCACGGTGCGCGAGTCAGCGTGCTCGCTCCGGGTGGATCACGATCAGAAGCCTTCGAGTGCGACGGCATCCAAGTCGTCCCGGCTGAAGTTCACGAGAGTTCGGTCCGCGCGCCCTTCCTCTTCTGGCGCACCCGCCGCTTGCTGCGGCAGCTCGCGCCGGACCTCTTGCATGTCACGGATCAAGGCCTCGCGCCCTTCGCCGCCGAACTCTCGCGCGCGCTGAACTTGCCCTGGATGCTCGAGCTGAACCGACCGACTCGCCGCACGCTGATCGCGCCCAGCGCGTTGCTGCGCGCCGTCATCGTTCCGTGCGAGACGTCGATCGAGTCCGCCGTCAACCGCGCTCGGATCCCGCGCCCGCTGCTCAGCGTCCTGCGCCATGGACCGGCGCTGGAACTGGTTCGCGCTTCGCGCACCTTCGACGAAGTCGAGCGCCCGTGCATCGGCAGCGTCGGGTACCTCGACGAAGATCACGGAACCGAGGTCTTCCTCGAAGCCGCACGTCGCTTGACGCGCTCGGGGCGCCGGCTGCGTTTCCTGGTGCTCGGCGAAGGACCCCGCGAAGACCACCTGCGTCGCCGCGTGCGCCAGCTCGAGCTCAACGAATCGGTCACGATCGCCGCGCCGGCGCTCGATGACCCACGCAACGCGCTGCGTGAGTTCGACATCCAAGCGTCATGCACGCTCGAAGGCGATCCCGGCTGGCTCGCTTGTCAGGCGCTGGGCATGGGCATCCCCTCGGTCCTCTCCAGCGTGCACGCGTCCTACCAGCTGATCGACGACAAGCGCACCGGCTTGATCGTCGAGCGCGCCGATCCCGCGAAGCTCGCAGGACAAATCGATGTGTTGCTGGAGAATCCGCGCGCCGCGTGTCAGCTCGGCGCGCGTGCGCGTGTTCGCATGCTGGAGAACGAGAGCGCTTCCCAGTTCGCCGAGAGCCTCGCGCGATTGCACGAGCGCGCGCTGTCGACCGCCGCGACCAGCCCCGCTTGAACGCGAGCAGGTACGGAGTCAGGGCACTTCTTCCACGCTTTCCCGCCCGCGCCTCGCTCAGCGATGCGGCCGCACGAGGACCCCGGAAGAAGTGCCCTGACTCCGTACCCGCGCCGCCTGTCGAGTCGAGCGTGGTGTCGCTCTAGCCCGGATTATTCATGAAGACGTGCTCCAGACACAGCAGATCGGCTCCTGTCGGTGCTTTGAGGGTTCTGGCGATGATGGCGACCCTGAACGGGTCGTCGAAGTAGCCAGGTTCCTCAAAGTGCCGTCAGGGGCCGAGAGGCCGGCGATGCCGGCCGGCTGCGCAGTCTGGGGTGCGTGTTCATGAATAATCCGGGCTAGATCAGGCCGTCACGCTGTGCGACCTCCCGCACGTACTTGTTCTTGACGATGATCTCGAAGTCCTCCGGTGAGTGCTTCTTGAAGTTCTTCAGCCAGTCGGAGAAGCCTCCGAGCTTGGTGATCTCGGACGCGATCTCGTTCTCCATGTCTTCGTCGCCCCACCACTTCAGGTGATAGACGAAGTGCGCCATCGCCTTGCCGGTCTCGCCCTTCTCCCAGCGGTAGCGGATCTCTTGCATCCGGTCGATCTGGTGAGCCTCACGCTCTGCGAGTTTCTCATCTCGCAGCGCGAGCGCGACCTCCCGCTCGCCACCTTCGGCGTACTCGAGGAATTCGTCGATCGCCTCGAACACACGGTCGTAGCGACGCCCGGTCGCCGTCCAGGTGCACGTTTCGACCTCGTACTGAAGGTCTTCGAGCGTGGCCGGTTCGTCGAGCTGAGCCAGCTCGGCGAAGCGCGCTTCGTAGCGTTTCACCCAGTCGATGTCCGGGTGATCCGGGTAGAGCCTGCGGAACTCGCGGCAACGCCGCACGAACACGCGCGCCTTCGGACGGTTCGCCATGTTGCCCGACATGCGGTCATCGACGAAGCCCTTGAGCTTGGCGTCGAGGACCTGCGTCGCGCGGTCCAGCACGCCTTGACGCGTCGAGAGCTTCTCGAGGTCCGCGAGCACCTTGCGTAGCTCGCGGGCCTTGCTCTTCTGGTCCTCGCTCGCCTTGTCCGCGACCATGTCGAACTTGTCGAGGTGCGTCGCGCCGGCGAGGAGCTGCGCGTTGTTGATCGCCTTGGCCGCCTCGTTGAGCTGCACGCTCGGATCGACCGTCGCGACGTTCGACGAGTCGAAGAAGGCCTTCACGCCGAAGACCAGACCGGCGGCACCGCCGAGCAACAACAGCATGAGCGCCCAAGTCGGCATGCCGGCCTTGACTTCGCGGCGACGGGCGCTGACGCGCTCGGGTCGGTCTTCGCGGTCGGCGGCCGCACGCACAGCGGGCTTGCGTGCCGGAGCGCGCGTGCTCGACTTGGTCGTCGAGGCCGCTTGCTTGCGCACGGCGGGACGCTTCGCACCGCCGGAGGCAGCCGCGGGCTTCGCCGGCGCGTCGTCGTCCGCGCTCATCTCGAAGACGGCGTCACCGATCGTGAAGCTGCAGTCGGCGGGCAGCTCGACGCGCTCCGCCACCGGGCGCCCGTTCATGCGCGGCGGTTCAGCGCCGGCGGCGGTCGAGAGGACCGCGCGGCCGCCCTTGATCACCAGTGTCGCGTGGAGTTCTTCCACGCCGGGTGACTCGAGCGTCAGCGTGCAGCCTTCACCGCTTCCGATCGTGAGTTTGCCTTCTTTGAAGCGGAAGGCCCGGCGAGCGCCGGCTTCCTCGAGGATCAGTTTGGCCATCGAGCTAGAGTTCGGAGGTGAATGAAGTGCCGGTCCCGTAGTTCTGGGTCCAGTAGACGCCGGCGAGAGCGCTGGCCATCTCTTGGTGTGATGCAGTCAGGATGTTGCGGTGGTGACCGCTCGACTGCAACCAACCGAGGTGTGCATCTACCGGTCCGGACCGGCCCATGCTGCAGTTCTCGCTCGCACCTTGCGTGTAGCCGACCAGCTGCATGCGGTCGAAAGGCGTCCTGCGAGCGGGATCTCCGGCCTCGTAGTGGCCGAAGTCGCCGGTTTCCGACATGTAGTCGGAGTGCATCTGCGTCGCCTCTTGGAGCAGCGGATTCCAGGCGAGCGCACGACGGCCGAACATGCGGCGGTAATCGTTGGTGACCGTGACTTGTTCGCGCTCGCTCGCGTTGGCGGCGCGCGCGGGGTCCTCCTTCTCGGTCTTGCTCCAGAGGCGCTCGTTGAAAGCGGCGACTTGGGCGTCGCGCTCGAAACGCTGGCGTTCCCCCGCGTTCAGGGCGAAGTTGCGCAGGTCGATCGATTTCGCCTCGAGGTCGATGTGGAACACCCATTCGGGCAGGTCCGGCGGCATGCTGAGCTGCGCACCGACGCGGCGCGCCGTCGCGACGCACCAGTTCAGTTCGTCGAGGCTCGACTTCAAGCCGCTGGAGGGCTTCGCGGAGTGCGGATTGTCCCAGACCTCGCGCACCGCTTCGACGAGCTCATTGACGCGTCGCTGCACGCCGGCGTAAAGGCGCGCCTTCTGCGGCGGGCACTCCGGCGGACGGTAGGGATAGAAATACTCCTCTTCGTCGAAGATCAGCGCGAGCGCTTCATCGCGTGCCGCATCCAGTTCGCGCCGCTGGTCAGCGAGTTTCTCGAACTTCTTCAGCGCGGGGTCGCGTTGCAAGCTGGTCGCGGCGATGCGGAAGCGTTCTTCGAGCGCGGCGACGACCACCCCGCGCGCGGCGACGCCGTGTGACAGCAGAGCTTCGAGAGCTTCTTCGCGCTTCTCACCCTTCGCCTTGACGAGCGCCGATTCGTACTTCGCGAGCGCGGCACGCAGCGCCTGGTCGTCCGATTCCGCCGAGCTGATCCAGCGACCATCGAGGTAGACGTAGCCGCCGTCCGGAACCGGTTCGCCGCGGCGTCGCGCGAGCAACGTCCAGGCGTCGAACTCGTCGATCGCGCCGGCGCCCAACAAGACGGCCAGCTCGGACTCGACGGATTCGTAGTCGCCTTGTGCGTAGGACTCGGCGAGCAGGCCGACGCGGCCCTTGTCGCCGATCTGCGCAAGGCTCACCGCGCGCTTGAACCAGCCGAGCTCGATATCGCGCCACGGAATGCGTTCGCCCTTGCGCTCGATGCCCTCGAAGCCGATCGAGTCGGCGAGCGAAGCCCGGAACGCCGCCGGGTCGATCGCGAAGGCGTCTTGGATCGACTGGCGCAGCCCGAGGCGTTTCTCGACCCATCGCGCGCGACCCAAGTAGTTGTCGCGTTCGGCGCCGGGGCCCGCCTGCATGCCCGCCTCGGTCCACAAGTCGAGGGCTTGCGCCAGCTCGCCGACGCGCTCGTACGCGCCGGCTTGAATGTGCAGCGGTGCGTCCGAGCGGAACTCGCGTTCGGGCAGCGCACCCGGATCGGAAGCGTCGGCCAGCGCGATCAGTTCCAGGCGATCACGCAGCTCGTCGAGCTCGGTGAAGAGTCGTTCGGTGTCGCCTCCGCGCGGGAAGCGTTGCGCGACGGCTTGGAGGCTGTCGAGTGCGGCGGCGATGCCGGACTCTTCCTCGAGTTCACGCGCGGCCGTGAGCAGACCTTCGACCTCTTCGCGGGCGCCCTCGCGAGCCTGCAAGCGCATGCGACGCAGCTCGGCAGCAGCGCCCTCGTCCGGCGCCACGGCCATGTCCAGTTCGGTGAGTGCGCGGCGCCACTCGCGTTCGGCGATCGACTCGCGCACTCCGTCGTACACCCCGTCGAGGACCGCCCGCTGTTCACCGTCCCCTTCCACGATCGCTTCTTCGAGCGACTGACCGTGGTTCGCCCGCGCACCACGCTTGACCTGAGTGACGTAGTAGTCTGCGCGATCGTGTTTCGTGGTGCGCCGTTCTTCGGCGACGCGATCGTGCGCGGTGCTCACAGCCGACTCGATCCACTGCGTGGCGATCGGGTCGGACTTGGCGGAGGCGAGCAGGTCCTCGAGTTCGACCAACGCTTGGGCCGCCGGGATCGACTTGGTGGCGTCGATCGCAGCGCGCAACGTCGAGCGATTCTCTCGCGCGACGGCGACCCGTTTCCGCAGGCGTTCCGCCTCGGGACCGCTCTTTCCGGCGAGGTAACTCTCGGCGACCTCGAGGTTGCCGTTGCCGATCTGGTGCTCGGCTCGGGCGAGATCCTTGCCGCCGGAACAGGCGCTGAGCAGGAGGAGTAGTAGAGTGCAGAGGAGTAGCGCGGAGCGAAGCATGTTTCGGACGGTGCTGAAGCCTTGAGGCAGTGGATCGGACGGCCACGGGGGCGATCAGCCTATACCCCTGGAGGGGTCCAGGGGGACAGATCCTCTCGAGGGATCACACCCCTTCGGCTTCCCGCTGCGGCGACCCCCAGCGGGAGGCACCAGCACGAACCGGGCACGCGCCGGACTTACGGGCGCAACCCTCCCGGCCTGCGCGACGGAGAATCGGAGGCCCCCGCTCGCGAAGCTGGACCTCGCGAAACGAGAGGCCGGCAGTCCCCGTTGAACACGTGCTTCAGATGTCAGTGCGGTACCCTCCGCTCCAGCTCGGTGCGTGAGGACGCGACTGAATCAGCGGATTCAGCGAGGCCCGGGAGTACCGAGCTGGAGTGGAGGACCACGGTCATGGCGCCGAGTGACTTCTTCAATGGGCTGCGGGACCCTATGGTATGCACTGCCGCCGGCGAGCAATTCACCGAGCAGGCACCGAACGCCCCCTCGCAGCCGGACCACGCGGCAAAGGTCACCCCCCCCCGCTTCTCATCCCCGCACCGGTGATGCTGATGGAGACCGTTTCCTCCCCGCCATGCCTACGACGATTTTCGCCCGCATCCGAACACAGCTGAGCAAGCCGCGGGCATCCTCCCACCGGCTGGCCGTCCTCTCGGCGGCATTCGTCGCTCTCGTCAACAACTTCAAGTTGTACGGGCTGCTGTTCGAACGGCTCGACCTGCACTCCGCGTCGGGCGCCGCGGCGTTCTTCACCATCTACCTTGCGCTCACCGGCATCGTCAGCGCGGTCTTCTTGCTGGTGGGCTTCAAGTATGTGCTGAAGCCCCTGATCATTACGGTGATGCTGCTCTCCGCGGTGTTCAGCTACTTCACGCAGCAACTGGGAGTCGTCTTCGACCAGGAGATGATCCGCAACATCTTCGAGACGGTTCGAGACCGCAATACGCCGGAGGCGCTGGAGTTACTTTCGTTCTCGTTGGCACTGCACGTCCTGCTACTCGGTGCACTGCCTGCCATCCTCGTCGCTCGAACGTCCATCACCTACCGTCCTCCCGTCCGCGAAGCGCTGAGTCGTGCCGCGTACCTAGGAACGATCGTGGCGGTCGCCGCCGTGCTCGTCTTCGGGAACTACAAATACATCACCTTCTTCGTGCGCGAGAACCGAGACCTGCGTTACTTTGCAACGCCGACTTATGCCGTCCACTCGTTGAGCGCACTGCTTCACGAGGACCAGCCGACGGCCTTCGTGGAGATCGGCCGGGACGCCGCCCAGGTGAAACCCGTCAAGCCTCGAACCGTGGGCATCTTCGTCGTGGGGGAAACGGCCCGTGCGGATCACTTCTCGCTCAACGGTTATGCTCGAGAAACCAACCCACGCCTGAAAGCACGCAGCTTACTCAACTTCCCAAACTTCCTATCGAATGGCACGTCAACCGCTTACTGCGTGCCCGCGATGTTCTCCTTCCTCACAGGTGGAGCCTACTCACCGCGCAAGGCGGGCAGCCAGAGCAACACTCTGGACCTGCTCGACGCAGCCGGTGTCGACGTGATCTGGATCGACAACAACTCCAGCAGCAAAGGAGTTGCCGAGCGCATCGGATCGATCAATCTACGCTTCGACCCCGACCGCGAAGAATGGCGCGCTGGAAGGGGAGAGATGCTGGATGAGGTGCTGCTCGACGAATTCGATGAGGAACTCGACAAGGCGCAGGGGGATGTCCTGGTGGTGTTGCACACCATGGGGAGCCACGGGCCCGCGTACCACAGACGATACCCGCCTGAATTCGAGGTCTTCAAGCCGGCCTGCAGGTCGAGCGCGCCGCAGGACTGTGGTGATGAACAAATCATCAACGCCTACGACAACACGATTCTGTACACGGACTACATCGTCGACGAGTTGATTGAGCGCCTCGAAGCCCGTGACCCAGCGGAAATACGCTTTCTACTCTACGCGTCCGACCACGGCGAGTCATTGGGTGAGAACGGAGTTTACCTGCACGGACTGCCGCGCTTCCTCGCTCCGAAGTCGCAGTACCATGTTCCGGCATTTGCCTGGCTCTCCGACTCGTACCTCGCCAGTAATGCCGTCGATCTCGAGCAGCTGCGGGAAGCTGCGGAGGACGAGTACACGCTCGAAAACATTCCGCACACCCTGCTCGGCTTGTTCTGGGTCGAGACATCACTCTACATCCGGGACCGAGACCTGCTGAAACCACCCGCGAAGAGATGAGTCTCCTGGTGACCGCACCGAACAGCCGGCCCGACATATCTATTCGGCGTCTCCACGACTTCCGCTCGCGCCGGTTCGGCACCTCCGAGCCTCACTGATTCGACCGCCTTATCACGCACCCGACCTGCGCCGGACGCGACGGCCCTTTTGTCCGAGGCAGTTCTTGAGGCGGACTGCCGGCCGTCGCGCTTGGCTCATTCCGCGCCCAGCACGCGTCGAGAGAGGTCCTCGCGCCGAATCGTCCCCTCCGCGAAGACGGCGGCGCGGCGCAGCTCGTTCTCGAGCTCGCGGACGTTGCCCGGCCAGCTCCATGATTCGAGCGCGGCCAGGGCGTCTTCGTCGATGCCGATCTCGCGACCGATCTCAGCGCTGATCGACTTCACCAGGAAGCGCGCGAGTGTGCGCACGTCGCCCTCGCGATCCCGCAGCGGCGGTAGCGCGATGGTCACGACGTTCAGCCGGAAGTAGAGGTCTTCGCGGAAGGCTCCCGTCTTGCACATCGCAAGCAGGTCGCGGTGCGTCGCGGCCAGGATGCGCACGTCGACCCTGATCATCTTGTTCGAACCGACCGGCCTGACTTCGCCTTCTTGCAGGACGCGCAGGAGCTTGGCCTGCATCTCGAGCGGCATGTCGCCGATCTCGTCCAAGAACAGGGTGCCGCCATCCGCAGCGACGAAGTGCCCCGCTCGGTCCGCGACCGCGCCCGTGAACGAACCGCGCTTGTGACCGAAGAGTTCGCTCTCGAGCAGATTCGCCGGCACCGCGGCGCAGTTCTCAGCGAGGAAGGGCTTGCCCTTGCGTCGACTCTGTTCGTGCAGCGCCTTCGCGACCAGTTCCTTGCCGGAACCGGTCTCGCCCCGGATCAATACGGAGACGTCGGAAGGCGCGACGCGTTCGATCAACTCGAAGACGGCGAGCATTGGCGCGCTGGCGCCGATCAGCCCGAAACGGCCCGGCAGCTCGGAATCATCCGCGGGTTCGCTGCCCCTCAAGAGGATCTGCCAGCGAGCGCGCAGCCGATCCAGTGCATCGTTCTCGCGCGCTTCCGCGACGAGTTCCGCGAGCCTGTCTTCGAGCGACGACGAGTCGGTCAACGGACGACCTTGAGGTTGGCGTACTGCAGCAACAGCTGCTTGTTGCCGTGTTGGATGAAGCGCACCGTCGCGCGCGCGTTGATGCCCGAGCCCTGCAAGGCTTCGATCGTGCCGCGGCCGAAGTGGTCGTGATCGACGCGCACGCCGATCTTCAACGCGCTGTAATCCTCGCTGGGCGCCTCGTACACGCCGAGCGCTTGCGATTCTTCTTCGTCGGGATCGAAGCCTTCGAGCAGCTCGGGCGGGATCTCCTCGAGGAAGCGCGACGGCAGCGTCGACGTCGTCTGTCCGAAGTGCAGACGGTACTGCGCGTTGGTCAGGAACAGTCGATCCTGCGCGCGCGTCATGCCGACGTAGAACAGGCGGCGTTCTTCTTCGAGACCCGAGTCCGCGTCGCCTTCGCTGAGCGCGCGGAAGTGCGGCAGGATCTCTTCTTCGACGCCGGCGATGAACACCGCTGGGAACTCGAGTCCCTTGGCGGCGTGCAGCGTCATCAAGGTGACCTTCTCGGTCGACTCGTCCATCCCGTCGATCTCGCTGACCAGCGCGATGTCTTCGAGGAATCCGCGCAGCTTCGCATCGGGGTGCAAGCGGTCGTATTCTTCGGCGTGCGTGCGCATCTCGTCGACGTTCGCTTGACGCTCGTCGAGGCGCTCATCATCCATCTGGCGCAGCCACTCTTGTTCGCCGACTTCGTCGAGGACCAGCTCGAGCGCGCTGGACGCCGGAAGCTCGCGCGCGCCGTCCATGCGGGCCAGCAGCTCGCCGAAGGCTTCGAGCCCCTTGCGACCGCGACCGCGGATCGCCGAGAGCGCTTCGCTGGAGCGCGCCGCTTCGGAGAGCGGAACGCGGCGGTCGGCCGCCCACGACGCGAGTCGTGCGAGGCTGGTGTCCCCCACGCCGCGCTTCGGCGAGTTGACCACGCGGCGGAAGGCCACGTCGTCGGCGGGGTTCATGATCAGCTTCATGTACGCCACCAAGTCGCGCACTTCGCGACGAGCGTAGAATTCGACGCCGCCGACAACTTGGTACGGGACCTTGCCGAGGCGCAACTGCGTCTCGAGCGCGCGCTGCATGAAGTTGACGCGGTAGAAGATCGCGATGTCGGAGTGCTTGCGACCGTCCGCGACCAGCGCGCGTATCTGGCGCGCGATTTCCGCTGCCTCGTCGTTCTCGTCGCCGCACTCGAGGATCGCGATCTTCTCGCCCTCCTCGCGCTCGGACCAGATCTCCTTCGCCTTGCGACCGGTGTTCTTGCGGATCACACCGTTCGCAGCACTGAGGATGTTGCCGGTCGAGCGGTAGTTCTGCTCGAGCTTGACGATCTTCGGCGCGCCGAAGTCCTGTTCGAAGTCGAGGATGTTGCGGATGTCCGCGCCGCGCCAAGCGTAGATCGACTGATCGGGGTCGCCGCACACGGCGAGGTTGCCGTGCACCCTCGAGAGGTGCTTCGTCAAGCGGTACTGAACGCGGTTGGTGTCCTGGTACTCGTCGACCATCACGTGCCGGAAGCGGCTGGAGTACGCATCGCGCACGCCGGGGTGGTTGTCGAACAACTCGAGGACCTTGAGCAGTAGATCGTCGAAGTCGAGCGCGTTGCTGGACCGCATCGCTTCCTGGTAGCGGGCGTAGACCTTTGCCAGCACTTCTTCTTCCATGCCGTCGGTGCCGTCGAGCAGCGCGGCGGGCTCTTCCACCATCAAGTTCTTGCGGTTGCTGATCCAGCCACCGACCGCGCCGGGTCGGAACTGCTTGGTGTCGTAACCGCACTCCTTGATCAGCGTCTTCAAGAGCAGCGTGCGATCCGCCGTGTCGTGGATCGAGAAGTCGCGCGTGTAGCCCTGCGCCAGCATCTCGATCTCGCGCCGCAGGATGCGCGCGCACATCGAGTGGAAGGTGCTGATCCACGCTCCGCGGATCGGCATCAGGGTTTCGACCCGTTCGCGCATCTCCTTGGCGGCCTTGTTCGTGAAGGTGATCGCCAGGATCTCGCCCGGATGCACCCCGGCCTGGCGCACCAGCCAGGCGATCCGGCGCGTCACCACGCGGGTCTTGCCCGAGCCCGGTCCGGCCAGGATCAGCAGGGGTCCCCGCTCGTGCACGACCGCTTCGCGCTGGGGTTCGTTGAGGCCCTCGAGCAGCTCAGCAGCGGCATCGGGATCCCCACCTTGCTGTTTCGCCTCCGTCTCGCGCACGTCCATCCAGTTCACCATCTCGCGGACGATTCTAAACGGAAGCGCGGCTCGATCCCCCACGTCCCGCGGCGCATCTCGGGCGAGAGCTGACTTCCAAGAGACCGACCGACCGACCCCGGGGTTCGAGTTGGTCAGCAGAAAACCGTAGCTGGTTCAAGCGCGAGGCCGAGAGCACCCGATACGAGCGGTGACTCAGAGCTAGCCGGCGAGATCACGCCGGTGCTCGAGGAGTCGCGCGGGCCAGGCGGCCCCCGGCCGTGAGTGGCCCACCCACATGTTCGGACTCGGGAAGCAAGAGAGAGACTCGTCGGAGGCGCAGGCAACAGCTGAAGCCCCCAAAGACCAGACGGCGCCGGTCACCCAAGCGGGAGGCCAGCGCCTGAATCTCGTGGGTCGCGACCAGTTCGCACGCGCGGTCTCCGCTGCCGTTCGACACGGCATCGAAACCCACTTCCGCGGCGCGCCGCCGGAACACATCGAAGCCGCGATCTCGACCGCCAAGAGCAGCATGGTTCACCTGCTGCGCAAGGACTCGAAGGCCGTTCGCGGCCTCCCGAAGGCGGCCTTCCTCAAGGAAGTGCAGGAGTCCAAGGCCAAGATCGAGGCCGAGCGCGAAGCCGCTCGCCGCGAGCTCGAAGCGATGCTGGGCCAGCTCGGCTCGCGCCGCGAAGAAGTCGGCCAGATGAAAGCGAACCTCGTCGAGGAGTCGCGCATCACCGGCATGGAGCAGGACTACGAGCTCAGTCAGCGCATCTCCGCGCTGTTCGATGCGTCGGGCAACAGCCCCGAGCTCGAGGCCGTTCGCGAGCAAGTCACCGCGCTCATGATGCAGCAGATGCATGCCGAGCGGGACAAGGTCATCGAAGCGCAGCTCTCCGAGCACCGCCGCGAAGTGACCAAGTTCGAGCGCCGCATCTCGAAGCTGACGAGTTCGCTCGAGCTGACGGAAGAGGAGCTCAAGAAGATCGCCGCCGCCAAGGGCATCGACGCCGGCGTCGCATCGATCTATCGCAACGTCCAAGGCTTGAACGCGGGCGATGACGACTTCGAGACCAAGAAGGAGCTGATGTCGAGCATCTTCAACGCGAACCTGGAACTTCAGAAGGGCCAGGCCGCAGCGACTTGATGCTCGGCGAGTGAGGAACACCGACCCGGACGCGAGAACCCGGGTCGACTTTTTTTGGACACCACAGGGCAACGGGAGACTGAACCAATGACCGACATGGATGTAATGGAGTCGACGGACACGAACGACTTCGAAGAGAAGAAGAACACCGACAAGGACCAAGGGGTCCTTTACCTCGGCATCGACCTCGGTACCTCGCGTACCTCGGTGACGGGTTCGAACGGCGAGCGCGTGACGATCAGCTCGTGGGTCGGTTATCCGAAGGATGTGGTCAGCCGCAAGCTGCTCCAAAAAGACGTCCTCTTCGGTGACGAGGCCCTCGAGAAGCGTCTGTCGCTCAACCTCTACCGTCCCCTCGCGCAGGGCGTTCTCAAGTACAACGAGAATGGTGAAGAGGACTACAACGGCAACCTGAAGGCCGCGAAGGACCTGATTCGTCAGGCGATCTTCCAGGCCAAGCCGCGCAAGGACGAGCTCGTCTACGCGGTGATCGGCTGTCCCGCGGAAGCCTCGATTCACAACCGCGAAGCGATCCTCGAGGCCGCTCGCGAGTCAGTGGACTCGGTGATGCTCTGCTCGGAGCCCTTCTCGGTCGCCTACGGCCTCGACATGCTCGACGACGTGCTCGTCATCGACATCGGCGCCGGTACCACGGACCTCTGCCGGATGCACGGCACGATGCCCGACGAGTCGGACCAGGTGACGCTGAACTTCGCCGGTGACACGATCGACAACAAGCTCTCCGAGCTGTTGAAGGAGCGTTACCCCGAGGCGCAGTTCACGACCCAGATGGTCAAGTCGATCAAAGAGAAGTTCGGCGCTGTCGGCGAGCTGCTCGACGCCTGCGTCGTCGACCTGCCCGTCAACGGCAAGCCGACTCCCTTCGACATCACCAACGAGATCCGCGAAGCCTGCCACACGATCGTTCCGCCGATCGTCGAGGGCCTCGGCAAGCTGATCAGCAGCTTCGACCCCGAGTTCCAGCACAAGCTGAAGGACCGCGTCCTGCTCGCCGGTGGCGGTAGCCAGATCAAGGGTCTCGACAAGGCGATCACCGCCGAGATGCACCGCATGCTCGGCAGTGGCAACGTGATCCGCACCGAAGAGCCGATGTACGGCGGTGCGAACGGTGCGCTCAAGATCGCGCACGACATGCCCGCCGAGTACTGGGAACAGCTGAAGTAGTCGTCACTCGACGATGACCACGAGCGGCCTCCGACAGGAAACCCTGTCGGAGGCCGCTTGTACGGAACCAGGTTCGAATCCTCACCCCCCCCCCCCCGCGGCCATCAGGCCGTGGGGGGGGTGTGAGGATTCGAACCTGGTTCCGTACGCTCGGTCGGTGCGCTCTCACACCACCTTTCTGCTGCTCGGCGTGCTGGCCATCTCGACCGGCTCGATATTCCTACGCCTCGCGGAGGCGCCGTCGCTCGGCGAGGCCTTCTGGCGCTGCGCGCTCGCCACGCTCTGCCTGCTGCCGCTCGCGGCGCGGCGCCTCGTCTCCGACTGGCGCGGGCTGAGCCGGGCCGGCCGCCGCAGCAGCCTGGTCGCCGGCCTCTTCCTCGCCGGCCACTTCGCCGCCTGGATCGAGTCGCTGGAGTGGACCGGCGTCGCGCAGAGCGTGCTGCTCGTCTCGACCACGCCGCTGTGGGTCGCGCTGATCGCCCCCTTCGCCACGGGCGACCGCCTCAGCCGCGCCGCGCGCTGGGGTCTCGTCGCGGCGCTCGCCGGAACGCTGCTGATGCACGCCCAGGTCCCCGGCGATGCCCGCGATCCGCTGCGCGGTGCCATCCTCGCCCTAATGGGGGCGTGGTGCGCCACGGGCTATCTGCTGATCGGCCGGCGCCTGCGGCCCGAGCTCGGCCTCTTCAGCTACAGCGTGCTCTGCTACGGCAGCGCCGCGGCCGCCCTGCTGGTGCTCAACCTCGCGGCGGACAGCCCGCTGGCGGGCTACCCGCGCGCGACCTGGGGCTGGCTCGCCCTCGCGGCCGTGATCCCGCAAGGCGTGGGCCACACGACCCTCAACTGGGCCCTGAGGCACGCCAGCGCCCCCCTGGTCTCGATCAGCCTGCTCGGTGAGCCCGCCTTCGCGACCCTGCTCGCCTGGTCCATCCTCGGCGAACGACCGACCGTCTTCCTGCTTCTGGGAGGGCCAATCGTATTGTTTGGGATCTGGCTGAGTTCTCGAGGGGAGTCGGAACGTCCTAACTCATAGACTGCGCCGGCGGGGCCCCCCCACACCACGACGTCCACTCCTGCACCCCCCGCAGCCGGCGGCCTCTCCAGGCACTCTCCCCAAATAGAACGGCCCTCCCCGGACTTTGCATCAAGTCGGAGGGGGCACGGGCTCCGAAAAGGAGCGCGGGGACTTAGCATGGGGAGGTCCGGACTCGGTCTTCCTGGAAAGCGCTACGATCCAGGGACCTCCCCCTCGAGAAGACGGACAAGGAAGCGGGAATGATCAAGTATACGAACTGTAGGATTCTGCAAATTGGAGCGCGGCTCGGAGTCGCGCTCTCACTCGTGGCCGCCATGAGCGCGCCGCTTGCACACGCGCAGTCCTGGGATCACGACTGGACCTACGAGACGATCGCCAGCGGCGCGCTGCCGCGCGATGTGGCGCTCGGTGGTCAGGACGCATTCGTCTTCTCCAGCTACGGAGGAGTCGAGGGTCGGACCGTCCTGATCGACTCGGACAGCACAGACCCGGTCACCCCTGAGTGGCTGGAGATCCGTGACGACGAACCCGAGTACGAGACGATGGCCGCAGCGACCGAGGCGAACGTCTTCGCCACTCTGCGCGTCGAGCCCAACAGCGCCTCGACTACGGGCATCCGCGCAACACTGAACAAGTACTCAACCGGCTCTCAAGGCTCACCTGACTGGAGCTGCGAACTTCCGATCGACGTCTTCATGGGACGATCCACCGGAGTCGCGGTGTCCGCCGACGGAGCGCGCATCGTCGCCACTGGATTCACATCCGGCGGCGACACTCACGTGTACGAATTCTACTCCAACTCGCCGAACTGGTACGCCTCCCACATCTTCCAGCTGGGGAGTCTGATGGACGAGATGCGGGCTTCCGCAGACGCCCAGCGCATCTACTTCCGTCGTGGTCCTCGCGTGCGCGTGGCTGATCTCGAGACAGGCACCCTCACGCAAGTCGCCAGCCATATCGGAGGCTACTTCACGGGCGGCGACGCGATGTCCGGCGACGGTCGGACGATCGCCTACTCGCTGCGGGACAAGGTCATCGTCCACAGCCAGAACTCACAGGGCCTCTGGTCGCAGAAGCTCTCGCTTGCGATCGATGATCTCTCCGAAGTCTGCACTTCGCTGAACCTGTCCAACGACGGATCTGTCATGGCAGTCGGCATACAGGAATTCGACTACGTCACCTCCGGACTGCTCGTGGTCGACACGACGGGCGGCGCGGTGCGGAACGACTACCGCTTCGAAGGCTCAGGGAACCTCACCAACGGCATCGGAGATGTGGACCTCTCGCGCGACGGTACACTGGCCGCTCTCGCGCTGTGGGGAGATGCCTCGGGGGTCGTCCCCGAGGTTTCGGTCTTCGACACGACCGGCCCGGTCAACGCTCCTCCCATCTACATGGTCGACCTGCCGGGCTCTGCCCTGAGCGTCGACTTGTCGGATGCAGGTACCCAGCTCGTGGTGGGCAGCCGAACAGCCCACATTGGCACTGGCGGCTTCTTGCGCGGACGCATCGATCGTTACTCGTTCGACGATCAGGGTGAAGGCGGCGGCGACATCGACCCGCCCCCGCCCGTTGGAAGCGACTTCGTCGTCCAAGGGATCGTCGACATGGGCAGTTACTCGCTCGTCACCTTCCGCTTCCGACCCGAAGGCGCCGGGCGGGCGTTCCTGCTGGTCTCGGACAGCCTAGCTTCGAACCCGATCGACTTCGGTGGGGTCGGAATCCTGCAGCTGAACCGCGGCAGCACTTCGATCCTCCAGTACCACAACTTCGCCGAGGGTTCTGAGGTCGAGATCGTGTACGGCATGCCGTCCGGTTCGACTCAGTTCTTCCAGGGACTCAGCCACGCGCCTCGTCGCCTCTCGACCGATTGGGCCGAGGTTACGGCTCCTTGAGTCTGGAAGCATAAGCCGCCCCGGCCGCTGCTGCAGACATCGAGCGGCGTGGGGGGCGAGCCTCGGCCTTGACGTTGAAAAGTGGGCAGCCCTCCTCGCAGAGGACTGCCCGGCGACCGACGCGCAGCGCGTCGCAGTGGCGACTCCCGGTTGCTCTCCTTCGGGGTTCCCCCCAAGCACCGGCATCGGCCGCGTGGTTCTTCGACTCGCCGCTTTCACGACGGGCTCTGGGTCGTGCGCGGTTGTGTTCGGCGCCTGATCCGGATCTGGGGCTCGAACATCTTCGCGGTCACTCATCGCTTCGCGATGCTCAGCGCCTCGACCTGATGACAAACCGCCTGCGGCGTCACCGAGTCCGACAAGTCGGCTCTGCAGGCAGGGTCCGGTGGGTGTCAAGATAGTTGCCGCGTCCATCTGTTCGTTTACGCCGGCAGCCTCACCTCGCCATCCGGTTCCGGGTTGAGCTCGACCGTCGCTACGTTCGACCAATCGCGGGTCTCGCCTGACCAGCGTTCGGGGTGGCGTGCTTTGGCCTCTGCGTAGACGCGTTCGCGGCCCTCGAGGATTTCCAGGTGGCGGCCGGCGTGCCGGTCTTCGGGCGTGACGAAGTGGATCGAGCTGTGCAGGTGCTCGGTGTTGTACCAGCGGACGAAGTCCGCGGCCCAGGCCCGCGCGTCCTCGACCGAATCGAAGGGCTTTGACGGAAAGTCGGGCCGGTACTTTGCCGTTCGGAAGGCCGATTCGGAAAAGGGGTTGTCGTTGGAAACGCTGGGTCGGCTGAAGGACGCGGCCACGCCGAGTTCTAGAAGCTTCGCCAGCATCGTCGCGCCTTTCAGCGGCGAGCCGTTGTCGGCGTGCAGCACGAGTATGCCTGGCAGGACGCCTTCGGCGGTGAAGCACGCCTCGAACAATGCAGCAGAGAGCTCGGAGCTCTCCACTTCGTGCACCACGAAGCCGACGATCTTCCGGCTCCACACGTCGAGCACCATGTACAGGTAGAAGAAAGTGCCGCGCCGCGTCGAGCGCAAGTACGTGATGTCCCAGCTCCAAACCTGGTTCGGTGCGATCGCGAGGCATGGCTGCGGACGGTAGCGATGGCAGGGTTCTCTCGACGGCTCGCGATGATGAAGTTGATTCGAGTCGCGCAGGATGCGGTAGACGGTCGACTCGCAAGCGATGTACTCGCCCCTGTCAGCGAACATCGGCACGATCTGCTTCGGGCTCTTGTCACGGAATTCCGGTGAGCCCACGACTGTGAGGACATGGGCGCGTTCCGCCTCGGAGAGCGCGTTCTTGGGCTTTGCGCGGGGACCCGCGCGCCGGTCATCGCCGACACCGGCGCGCATCCAGCGTTGCACCGTTCGTGGATCGAGGCACAGCACCGCGCAAGCGGGCGCGAGCCGCGCGCCTGCTGTCATCGCTTCGTCGAGTAGGCCGAGGATCATGTCCCGCTCCTCGTGTCCGTGTCGTCGTCCCCGTCCCCCAGATCGCCTGGACTTTTTCTTGGAGCGTGATCAGCGCCGCCATCTCGGCCAGCGCTTTCTCCTTGCGACGGAGATCGCGCTCGAACTCCTTCACCTTCTTCGCCTCGGGGCTCTGCTTCTTGCTGCGCGTCTTGTTCGCGGACGCGAGGCCGGCAGCGGCCGCCGCCTGCCACTCGCGAAGCGTCGCCTCGTGCACACCTTGCTCGCGCAGAAACGCACCGAGGTCGTCGTCGCCGAGCCGCATGGCCTCGCCAAGAATGCTCAGCTTCTCTTCGGCCGACCACGTCTTGCGCCCGGCCTGCCGGCCACTCTTGCTCTTCCTTTTGCCCATGCCTTCGACACTGCGGGCATCGCGCAGCCAGCGCGATAGGGTCGGCTGTGTGATCCCGACCTCTTGTGCCAACTTGCTGGCCGAGATGCGTTCCGCGCCAGCCATCCGGCGCACCATGCGCGCCTTGAATCCGTTCGAGTAGATCATCGTTACCTTGCGGCCCCCGGGTTTCGTGGGAGAGCCTGACTTGCGGAGGGTTCTCCACAAACTGTCAGTCTCCTCCCCCTGGACCCCCTCCTCCTCGGAGGGCTTCGCCCCCCGGACCGCCGCGCTTCGCTTCAGCCAGCCAGGGGCTGGCTTCGCGCGGCTCCCCCCGTGTTGGGGGTGGGACGGCCGGGAGAGGTCAGGCGGCAACTACCCTGACACCGGGGGTCAGCTGACGAAGCTCTTCATGCTCCGCACTCCTCAGAGCGCCGTCTGGGCCGCCGCCTTCGTCGAGCTGGGCTTGATTGACGCAGCGGCAAAATGCCGTCACGGTCAGGTCGGGGTCACCGGCAACCTGTGCGACAGCTTGCCGACCTCGCGCACCATGAGAACGGCGTCCGATTGCTGCTCGGCGCCGGCCTTCCGTCGCTTCCTCTTCGACATGCGAGAATCCTCGAGCCTGGGCACAGATCAGGTGTCCACTCTCTCGGGAGAAGGTCGGTCAAGCGTCGAGGCCGAGCCCTTGTGTGGGGCCCGGCCTCGCGGAAGAGTCGGGAGTCGCTCTCAGGCTGAGGTCGGCGGAACCGGCCTCAGCCCCGATCGAGCGGCCTACTGGTTGTCGTTGTTGACGGCAACCGGGTCGCCGTCACCAAAAAGACCACGCGGCAGCAGCGCGCCGTTGTCCTGGCGACCGCACTCGAACGGCAGGTCGGAGACGCTGTAGTTCGAGATGCGCTCGACGAGCACGGCGTAGAAGGCCGGGTCGACGATCGTCTCCTGCTGCGAGGTGGCGAAGCAACCGTCGATGCAGATCCAACCGGACTCGCGGCGGTTCGACGCGCCGAGGATCTCAAGGGGATCGTGGTCGGTCGACCGCAGGAAGGAGTTTGCGAAGGTGCCGCGCACCTCGAGGAGCGTCGGCTTCTCCCAGCAGTAGAAAGAGTACTCACCGGAGAAGGACTCTTCGTTGTCGTTGAAGACGTCGAAGCAGATCGTCGTCGTGAAGTCCTGTCCGCCGGAGAGGCCGATCAGGATCAAGTGACTGTTGATCGGCGCGCCTTCACCCTGGGCGTCGACGCCCTGGCCGAGGAAGCGCGGGACGGTGATCGTGTCCGGAGCGTGGTCGTATTCCGCGCCATCGAGGTCACGGACATCGTCGCCATCCAGGTCGGTCGGGGTGCCTTCGGCCGTCATGCCGAGGAACGCCACCGGGTTGACCTGATAGTCGAACTGCTCGATGCCGCTGATCACCATCGAGCTGCCGATCAGTCCGTTGTGGGTGATCGCTTCTCCGTCCGAGTTCTTCGCGAACGCGTAGAAGTAGCCCTGCTCCATGTTCGGGTTCACGAAGTTCGTGATCGCCGTGAAGGTGTCGCAGGGGGTCAGCGTGATCGTCGTGTTGAACTCGCTGCAGTCGTCTCCGTCGATGAAGACGAACTCGACGTCCACGTCGCTGCTCGTGCCTTCGCAGTCCGTGTTCGTGATCGTGATCAGCGTCATATCGCCTTCACGGTTGTCGAACTCGGGGTACAGCAAGAGGCTACCGGGGCGGCGGTAGTGCGGCGACGGGCCGGCGCACAAGCAGCCGGGAGGCGTCGAGGTCTCGATGCAAGTGATGTACTCCACCGTCACCTTGACGCGCGCGTCGAGGATCGATCGTTGAGATTGCGGGGAGCAGCCCTCAGCAGTGTAAGAGGCTCCGATGGTCGTCAGGAAGGTGACCATGTCGCCAGGATTGCCAACGAAGACTTGAGCGTCAGCGTCCTTGAACGTGTACGGACCGATGGTGTCATCGATGAACGTGTCGGCAGTCGACACTTCAACGCCGACAGGTGCGTTCAGGAAGAACCCGGTAGTACCCAGCGTCTCGTCGAGCGGGAAGTCGGGCGGCAAAGGAATGGAGGTCGATGCCTCCAGATCTGCCGTCAGCGTCCATTCAACCGAGGGGCAGCTCGCACCCGTCTGGTTGGTGAAAAACAGCTCACCATCGATTTCGAGTTCGAAGCTGATCTCCGCAGCGACCAGTGTCTCGGACCCCACCGGAGTCCACATCGGGACTTCAACCGCGATGTCAACCCAGTTGAATTGGAAAAGGGTGTTCTCGAACTCGTCCGACACCGGGGGGAGCGGGTTCAAGACTCCGTTGCAGGTCTGCGCAAAGGCGCTGCCAGAGGCAGCAGCCACAAAGACGGAGCTCACGAGTAGCTTCGTCGAGATGTTCCAGATGTTCATTCCCAGTTGTCCTCCTTCGGAGCCTCCCGTGAGGAGTGAGAGCGATCGGCAAGCGTTGCCGTCGGTCCCCCCCCGATCTCCGAACCCTTCTTTGTTGTAATCGTCACCGTTCATCGCAGCTCCCTGACTCCTCGGTACCACCTGCGTCGTCGGGACACGCCGCAGGAGAGGGCCGGGAAGGAAGGATCTAGAACGGATCAGCGAGTGGATGTTCTCACGCGCTCGGAGCAGCGTCAAGGCGAGGAGAGTCATTCCGAACTCCTACCAATGCCCAATGCGGGGCGCACGTTTGCGCTCTACGGCACGCAGCGAGGGGGCAAGAAACGCGCAGCGCATTGCGATCTCGAACAGAACCAGGCCAAATGTTCGAAGTTGCTTTCGCGGAGAGTCACAAGAAGGGCCTTCACCGAGCCTGTGTAGGCACAACGGCTCGCAGTTGCCCACGCAATCTGCTTTACACCTTCGTTGCACTCACACACTCAAGCGGAGCTATCCCCGATGCGCGTGAGGAGTCCGGCGCGGCCGTCGCGCTCCACTGCGAATTCGCAGGACGCCGAGGGGAAGGTCTCGGCGAGCTCGCACGGCCGGAGACACCAGCGCTCGCTCGGATGCTCTCCCGTCCGATCGGTGGTGTAGGTCGCGACCAGCAGGCGCCCGCCGGGCGCGAGAAAGTCGGGCAGCGCGCTGAAGAGCGCACGGTCGAGGTAGTTGACGACCACGATCAAGTCCGCAGGCGAGAGGCCGTCGGCCCACGCAGCGCTCTCGAGGTCGCGCTGGAGCGCCTCGACGTGCAGACCCGCTTCCGCAGCGTGTGCGGCGAGCTGCTCGAGTGCCTCCGCACTGCGATCCACCGCCGTTACGGCGAAACCGCGCCGCGCGAGTTCGAGCGCGTGTCGGCCGCGGCCGGCGGCCAAGTCCCAAGCGCGACGACCGGCGCCGGGGCCCAACTGATCGAGCGCAGCACTCACGAAGGGGTCGAGCTCCCCCACTTCGGCAGTGCGTCGCGCTCGGTGCTTTGCGTTCCACTCGTCGTGCTCGTTCATCGGCTCTCCTGACACGGCTTATACTCCTCGCCGATGCAGAGTACGCAAGACTCCCCCCAGACCGAGGCTCGCTGGCAGCAAGCCGAGGTGGCCGAGCGGTACGCCGGCGAGCGCTTCACGGGCAGCCACGCAGACCGCGACTTGCGACTCGTACGCCGCTTGATCGAGCGCTTCGACGGCCCCGGCACGGCGCGCAGCGTGCTCGACCTTCCCGCCGGCACCGGCCGACTGCATGACGGCTTGTCCGCGCTGTCGTCGAGCCTCGTCGGTGCGGATGTCTCCGCCGCGATGCTGGAACGCAGCGCGTACCGGCAACACGGTGGTGCGCTGCTCGCCGACGCGCGGCGGCTGCCGTTTCGCGACGACAGCTTCGACGTCGTCGTGTCGTGCCGCTTGCTGCATCACATGGACGACGAACAAGTGTCCTGCGCTCTCGCCGAGTGCATGCGCGTCTCGAACCGACTCGTCGTCGCGTCGTTCTGGGACGCGGCTTGCTGGACCGAGACGCGCAAGCGCTTGCGGCTGCGCGAACGGACCGACGCAAGACGTGCGATCGCCCGCCCCCAACTCGCCCGGCTCGTTGCGGCAGCGGGCGGTAGTGTCTTGGGTCACGCCTCATCGTTCCGCTTCTTCTCGCCGCAGACCTTCGTCGCGTTGCGCTCGAACGCGCGCTGATCCGCTTGTCCGAGATCGAGCGCAACACGCCGGACGGACGTTGGCGGATCTTCGGTTGGCGCCAAGCCGAGATGGAATCCGCAGCGCGTCTCGGCGGGCAGCTCGCGCGCGAGGGCGCAGTGATCGGCGAGTTCCGTCAATTCGGTGAAGAACGCGTGTACTTGAAGGGCGCTCCACTCGCGACGAAGCCGTCGTGGCGCCACGCGTTGCGGCAAGCTCTCCTGCGCATCCCGCCGCCGCGACTGTCCGAGTACATGAACCTCTCGTGGATGACGGAACGGCACTTTCAGTGCCCGCTGCCGCTCGCGGGCGGAGCGCTGTGGCGTGCGGGAAGACCACGCTACCAGTTCTTGATCACGCGCGAAGTGCCTCACGCGACCGGCATGCGCGCGTTCCTGGAAGAGCCCGATGCCCGGCGCGCAGCGGTGCTCGGTGAGCTCGCGAGCGAGCTCGCTCGGCTGCACGCGCTGCGCTTCGTGCACCGCGACCTCTACCCGCGCAACTTGTTGGTCATTCCGCCCGTCGCTGGCCGCAGCGTCGTGTTCCTCGACGCGTGGCGCGGTGGCGAACGCTGGCAGACGCGCGGTCCGGCTCACGACCTCGGCTGCTTCTTCCTGTCCGCTGCCGCTCTCCTCAGCGAGCCCGAACAGGCGCGCTTCTTCGACGACTACGCAGCGGAACGCTCAGCCCAAGGTCGACCCGTGCGAGCAGGTTGGCTCGCTGCCGTCGCACGAACTCGGGCGGCAGAGTGGCGCAAGCTCGAGCGTCGTCCGGAACGACGCCGAGGCCGTGAGCTGCCGCCGCGTGACTGGCAACCGCGTTCCGCGTCGACCGTTCACTCGGTATAGCGGCTCTCGCGACCCGCAGCTACTCGCTCCAGTTGTTCGCGCAGCTCGGCGTGCACTTGAGACGCGGCATCGACCGCATCCCACAGGCGGCCGTCGAGGCGGAAGCGCAAGTGTTCGCCTGACAGTCGCCACTCGATGAACTCTCCGAAGCACGCGTTCTGCCAACCGCTCTGCACGCCGGTTGTCCCGAGCACACGAATTCCCGGCCGCGGCGAGAGCCTCATGATCACCGCTCCGCCGATCAGCAACGCGAGCGCGGGGCCCCGGAGGCTCTCGTCCGCGACTTCCACCCCGAGGCCCGGGATCCAGAAGGACGCGGCAGCCAACCAGACCAACGCGAACACGAGTCGCTGCCAGACTTGTCGCGGCGCGGTCGACTGCAGGCTGCGTCCAAGTCGCCGCGCCGCCGCGAGTCGCCGCCAGAGCAGATAGCTCGCGACGAGCACCAGCTCGATCAAGGCGATCCACAAGATCAGGTGTAGCGTGTGTTCGGTCATGGCGGTTCGGCCCGTGGGCGCGAAAGACTACCCTAGCAGCCCGCCCGAAGAAGTCATTCGGCGCCATGACGGCATCCTCCACTCCAGCTCGGCACCTCTTGAGCCTCGCTGGATCCACTGATTCAGCTGTGTTCTCACGCACCGACCTGGAGCGGATGCTACCGCCCTGACATCCAAAGCACTTCTTCTGGCGGACTGCCAGCGGCCACCCCCAGATACCCGACGATCGACATGAACTCCGCCAACCACGCGCTTCTCGCCACCCTCGTCTTCCTCGCCGCCGCCTGTCAGGGCACCGCCCGCGGCCGCATCGAACAAGTCGATCCGCCGCGCTCGTCCAGCGTCGCGGAAGCCGCCGACGCCCTTTCCGCTGCCGACGTCGTCTACCTCGGTGAGGAACACGACAACGACATCGGTCACGAGCTGCAGCTCGCGTTGACCGTCGAGCTGTTCGACCGCCGGCCTAACTTGGTCGTCTCGATGGAACAGTTCGAAGCCGACGTGCAGGTCTTCCTCAACGCCTACTTGGCCGACGAGATCGACGAAGCGACCTTCCTCACGTTCTCGAGACCTTGGCCGAACTACGCCGAGCACTACCGCCCCGTCGTCGAGTGGGCCAAGCGGAACGCGGTGCCGGTCGTCGCAGCAAACGTCCCGCGGCGTTACGCACGCGCCGTCGCCCACCAAGGCCTCGGCACCACCGATCACTCGCTCTGGACGCCGTGGTCCGTGAACGTCGACGAGCCGCCCTATCTCTCGCGCTTCATGGTGGCCATGGGGGGCAATCCGCACGACGTCCCGGGCGAAAACCTACTGCGCTGGTTCGCCGCGCAGTGCATCAAGGACGACATGATGGCGCAGAGCATCGTCGACGCGTTGGATCGAGCACGCGTTACCGGCTCCGCCGATCCTCTCGTCGTCCATTGGTGTGGACGCTTCCACTCAGACTACAGACTCGGCACGGTCTCGCGCGTTGCACTGCGTCGACCCGACTTGGATCAGCGCGTCGTGTCGATGATCTCCGGCGACAAGGACGACCGCCCGGTGCCGGAAGGCCTTCAGCTCGGTGACTTCGTGGTGCGCGTTCCGAACCAGGACTAGACAGCCTGGGCGCTCTGCGCCGACGGGCATCGCCGGCGCGTTGTTCATCCTTCTTCGCGGCCTCGCGTGAGACTTCTTCTCGAACCCGCGGGCTGCATGTCGCCGAAGGCATGCTCTCCGGGCAGGTACGGAGTCAGGACACTTCTTCCACGATTCTTGGGCGGACGCATCGCCGGCGTGGCGCTGGTCAAGGATTGTGGAAGAAGTGTCCTGACTCCGTACCTGCCCGATGGCGCTCTTCGATGAGGATCGCGATGAGTGGCTGCGGGCGTTACGCGGACGCTGGATTGAGGACTAGTAGAAGTAGGTTCGAGCCGACCTGCGGATCTGTTCCAGCGGATCGCGATGGTGGATCTCGGCTTCGAGCACCTTGATCTCGGCGCTGTCTCGCGGGATCCAGATCGACGAGCCGCTGCGCACCGAGTGGTTCTCCGCTCCCTCGTGCACCGGATCGACTTCGACGTCACCGTCGAGGCAGCAGACGCACGTTCCGCGCCCCTCCAAGACGTCGACACCGATCGCTTCGCCGCACATGACGATGCTCGCGTCGGGCGTACGGATAGAGATGCGGTGTTCATGGCCCGGTTTGCCGGAGATGCGCACCGCGCCCTTGGTCAGCTCGAGCGACAAGTTCGTGTCGTCACTCAGCGCTTCGTCGACATCGAACTCCGTGCCCGGGTCCGCCTCAACCAGCAGATTCTTGCCGTAGCGCATCAGCAGCTTCTCGCCGCCCTTGTCGACGCTGCACCCACCTGGCGCGTGAATCGCGCGGTCGAGATTCGTGTCGCCGGGTCCGGAGACGGTTTCGCCTTCGACGACCAACGCTCCGCCTTCGAGACGTTCCCAAGAGGTGTCGTCGCCGAACAGCTCGGGGATCAGCAGTGCCGCGACGAGAGCGGCCGCAGCAAGCGGCAGGAAGCGCAGCAGCTTGCCGCGCTCAGCGTCCGGCGACACTTGTGCACCGGAAGCGGACAGGAAGGCCTCGCGGCAGTTGGCGCGGAACGCAGCGCTCGCGGGCGGTGCGCCCCACTGCTCGAGCGCCGCCTCGACCATCGTGTCGCTGCAGCGGATCTCGCCGGCGACGAACTCGCCGCGGAGCTGGGATCTGAATTCGGGTCGCGGATCGGGAGTGGTCATGGAGTCGAGAGCCTCACGCAGCTCGGGAGGCAGTTCTTGATCGAAGGATGAATCGGAAGCCGAGGTCATGCGACTCCTCCCCCGGGAAGACCGAGCGTTCCGCCCAGTCGTTTGCGTAGCTCCTCGAGAGCGCGCGAGTAGCGCTTGCGAACGGCCGTCTCATTGCGATCTACGATGCGGCCGATCGCTTCGAAACTCATCTGCTCGAAATAGCGCAGGATCAGCGTGGTGCGCATCCCTTCGGGCAGGTCGTCGACCGCTGCGGCGATCTGTTCGGAGAGTTCCTTGTTCTCCAGATCCTTGGTCGGTGTCGGCAGCTTCGAGACCGCCCAGTGTTGCCGCTCTTCTTCGTCGATCGTGATCTCGCGCTGCGTCGTCTTGTGACTGCGGCTGCGCCAGTAGTCGCGGACCTTGTTCGTCGCGATGGTGAACACCCAGGGTGCCAAGGGACGCGCCGAGTCGTAGCCGGCGAAGGCCTTGTGCAAGTGCAGGAAGATGTCCTGCGTCAGGTCTTCGGCGAGGTGGTCCTTGCCGACCATGCGCCGCACGAAGCCGTAGATCCGATCGAAGTAAGCCTCGTAGAAGAGGCTCAGGGCCTCGGCGTCCAAGGCCGGCAGGCGATCAAGGACCTCCTGCGGGAGGTCGGGGTCGCTCGTCCGGGTGGTTCCGCTCATCGCCCTGTCTCTCGTCTCATCTATGTCTAGGGTCAGCACGAGGCGCTGATCCGCGAACTGTAGTCCGTCGTGACGCGAAAGGTCCGGAAAAGCCGCGTCCGGCCGCGACCCACGCACTCGTCGATCCGCAGATCTTAGCTCACGGCACTCCGAAGGCGTCTCCTTCGCTTGACCGCGCGGGGGTGCGCCGTGAGGATCTCCGCATGCTCAGGCACCGCCCCCCGCTCAAGACGCTGTCCGTCACCTTCTTGCTGGTCTCCGCACTCGCCGCCTGCTGGGCGCGCGTGCCGGGTCAGGCGTCCGGCGACGAGATCGTGCTGAACCTCCCGATCCGCGCGGCGGGCCCGGGCTCGCTCGACCCCGTACGGGGTTCGACGACCTACGACAGCCAAGCGTGCTCGCTCGTCTACGAGACGCTGCTGCAGTACAGCTACTTGAAGCGACCGCTCGAGCTCGAGCCGCTGCTCTTGAACGCGATGCCGGTCGTCGCCGAGGACGGCCTGACGTGGAGCTTCGAGCTGCGCGACGACATCTTCTTCCAAGACGACGCGTGCTTCGCGAGCGACGCGAACCCGGACGGCAAGGGCCGGCAGATGGTCGCCGAGGACGTGTTCTACTCGTGGAAGCGAATCGCCGACAAGTCGATCGACACGAAGAGCTGGTGGCTGGTCGAAGACACGATCGCGGACTTCGACGAGTGGCGCGACGAACGCAACCGACTGCAGTCCGAAGCTGAGGCCGCGGGCGAAGCGTTCGACTTCTACGCGACGGACGTCCCCGGCATGCGCATCACCGGCGAGCTGACCTTCGAAGTCGAGTTGGCCGAACCGGTCAGTCGCTTCCTCTATGTGCTCGCGATGTTCCAGCTGTCGGTCGTGCCGCGCGAAGCCATCGAGTTCTACGGCGATCGCTTCCCGCGCACGCCGGTCGGATCGGGGCCCTACGTACTTACGAAGTGGCAGAACTCGCTCAGCTTGACGTACCAACGGAGCCCGACCTATCGCCCGGACTTCTACCCCACGGATGCGCCGGAAGACCGCGATGCGGAAGATGTCGCGCGCGGCTTGCACGAGGACGCCGGCAAGCGCCTGCCCTTCGCCGACCGCATCAACATCCGTTGTTATGTGCAGGACCAGCCCATGTGGCTCGAGTTCCGCTCGGGCGTCTTGGACTACGCGCAGATCCCGGCGGAGAACTTCGTCGACGCCATCAACAAGCGCACCAAGTCGTTGCGTCCCAAGTACAAGGCCGAAGGGCTGACGTACCATCCGGTGCCGTTGCTCGACTTCATCTTCCGCGGCTTCAACTGCGACGCCAAGACGAGTGAGTTCATCGGCGGCTACACCGAGAGCGCGCGCAAGCTGCGGCAGGCGATCAGCCTCGCGACCGACTTCGATGAGTTCAACGAGACCTTCTACAACGGTCAGAACATCGTCTACGACGGCATGATCCCGCCGAAGCTCGCAGGCCACCCCGCGGGTCACCGCACTTCGGCCGCGTACTCGGGGCCTGACCTCGACCGCGCTCGACGCTTGCTGGTGGAAGCCGGTTACCCGAACGGCGAGGGCTTGCCGGTGCTCGACTACTACGTCTCGCAATCGGCGAACAGCCAGGAACAGTCGGAGATGACGCGCCGGCAGCTCGCTGCGATCGGCATCAAGGTCAACCCGATCCTGCTCGAGTTCGCGCAGCTGATCGACGCGATCGACAAGCGCACCGCGCCGATGTTCTCGTTCGCGTGGGGCTCCGACTACCCCGACGGTGAGAACAACCTGGCCCTATTCTACGGACCGAACCAGTCGCCCGGCTCGAACCACTACAACTACGAGAACGCAGAGTACGACCGGCTCTACGAACGCATCCGCACGATGCTGCCGTCGCCCGACCGTGACGCGCTGTACGAACAGATGCGCGACATGGTGCTCGAAGACGCCGCCTTCTGCGGCTCGATGGCGCGCACGCGCAACTACCTCGGCACGCAGCGGCTGAAGAACTTCAAGCCGACCGAGGACTTCTGGAACTGGCCGAAGTATCTGACGCTCGACCACTCCGCCGGCTCCGACAACTGACCCCCCATGTGGACCTTCATCCTGCGCCGGCTGCTCTACAACGTGCCGGTCTACCTGGGCATCCTCGCCCTCCTGATGGGCGCGCTGCGCGTCAACGACCCGATCTCCGGCAAGCTGGGCAAGAACCCGGCGCCCGGCGACCGCGCCGTGCTGGAAGAGAAGTACGGCCTCGACAAGAGCTTCCCGGTGCAATACTTCGCGCTGGTGGCTGACGTCGTCACGCTCGACTTCGCGGAGGTCGAGAGCTGGACCAACGACGGCTTGTTCGTCGGCGAGATGCTCGCGGACTCAGTGGTGCCCAGCCTCGCGATCACCGTCCCCGCGCTGTGCTTGACCAGCGTGCTGGCGATCTCGATCGCGATCATCTCCGCCTTCTTCCGCGGTCGACCAGTGGACAAGACGTTGATGGTGCTGGCGGTGGTCGGAATGAGCGTGTCCTTCCTCGTCTACATCATCTTCGGCCAGTACTGGTTCGCGTACTCACTGGGCGCAAAGACCGGCACCAGCTACTTCGCGATCGGCGGTTACGAACCAGGCATCGCCAACTGGCCGTACTACTGCCTGCTGCCGGTGCTGATCAGCGTGTTCGTCGCGATGGGCTACGACACGCGCTTCTACCGCGCGGTGATGGTCGAGGAATCGGGGCGTGACTACATCACGACCGCCAAGGCGAAGGGCGCGACCAAGCAGAAGATCATGTTCGTGCACATGCTGAAGAACGCGATGATCCCGATCATCACGCGCATCATGACGACGCTGCCGTTCCTCGTGATGGGCTCGTTGCTGCTCGAGGTCTACTTCAACATTCCGGGCATGGGTCGCGTGCTCTTCAAGGCGATCCAGGAACAGGACTTCCCCGTGGTTCAGACCTTCGTGGCGATCTTCGCTGCACTCTTCATTCTCTCGAACATCCTGACGGACGTGCTCTACGCGCTCGTCGATCCCCGTGTGCGACTCTCCTGATGGCCAAGTTCATGCAACAACGCGGCGTCCGGAAGCTGCTCAAGGATCGACTCGCCGTCAGCTCGATGTGGGTGATCGGTGCGTACCTCACCGTCGCCTTCGCGGTCCTGCTCGGAAATTCCTTCTCCGGCGGCGCACTGAAGGCGGAGACTGAGCTGCGCATAGGTGCCGACAACGTTCCGGGCGCGTGGACCTCACAGACGGCCGAAGAACGGTTGCGCGACGCGACCTTCTACTTCGACAACATCAAGAAGGCGTCGCGCAGTTCGGACCCGGCGTCCGCCTACGCCGCGCTCGAGTGGGGTTCCGATCGCTTGCCCGCTTGGAAGGCGGACCGCATCGAAGCGGAGCTCATCGCGCCCGCCGCGGAACTCTCCACGGCACTCGAAGTGCACGACGAACTCGAAGGCAACATCGAGGCGCTCGCTCTGCTCCAGCAGTTCGAGGCCGTCATCCGCGGACACATCGGTGCGTCCCACGACGCGGATGGAAACGCTTCCCGCAGCTTCGGACAGTCGTTCCGCATGCTGCTCGGAACCGATCGGCAAGGACGCTCCATCCTGGTGCGCGCGATCTACTCGACCAAGGTCGCGGTGCAGATCGGCATCATCTCGGCGCTGATCTCCGTCTTGATCGGCACGATCCTCGGCGCTGCGGCCGGCTACTTCGGCGGCATCGTCGATGTGATCGTCGTCTGGCTCTACTCGACCTTCTCGTCGATCCCGTGGATCGTCTTGCTGATGGTGCTCGCATCCGCCTTCCGCGGTACGGAGCTGGACGGCACGCTGATCCCGGTCTACGTCGCCTTCTGCATGAGCTTCTGGATCTCACCGTGCCGCGTCGTGCGCGGCGAAGTGATGAAGCTCAAGGAACTCGAGTACGTGCAAGCCGCCTCCGCGATCGGCTTCAGTCGCACACGTATCTTGTTCAAGCACGTCATCCCGAACACGGCGCACCTGATGTTCATCAACTTCTCGTTGCTGTTCATCGGAGCGATCAAGGCGGAAGTGATCCTGTCGTTCCTCGGCCTCGGCGTGAAGCACGAGCCCAGCTGGGGCGTGATGATCAACCACGCGAAGGCCGAGGTGCTGAACGGTTTCTTCTGGCAGATCGGCACGGCGACCATCTTCATGGTGATCCTCGTGCTCGCCTTCAACACGCTCTCGGATGCACTCCAAGACGCCTTCGACCCGAAGCACATCTAGCGAGTCGAAGGACGCACCCCCATGAGCACACAACAAGCCGCCAAGCCCGTCTTGCAAGTCGAGCACCTCTCGACCTGCTTCAAGACCGACCAAGGCGTCGTCACCGCAATCGATGACGTGTCGTTCGAGTTGTTCGCCGGCGAGACGCTCGGCATCGTCGGGGAATCCGGTTCCGGCAAGACCGTGACGAGCAAGTCGATCATGCGCTTGCTCTCGGAACACCTCTCCTTCCAGAAGGAAGGTTCGGTCGTGCGCTTCGAGGGCAAGAACCTCGTCACCGCCACCGAAGACGAGATGCGCGAAGTGCGCGGCGCGCGCATCGCGATGATATTTCAAGAACCGATGACCAGCTTGAACCCCGTGTTCACGGTCGGCTGGCAGCTCGATGAAGCGCTGAAGTACCACACCAAGCTCGACCGCACCGAACGCAAGCAGCGCGCGATCGAGATGCTCGAGCTGGTCGAGATGCCCAACGCGAAGCGCCGCTTCGACGAATACCCCCACCAGCTGTCCGGCGGCATGCGCCAGCGCGTGATGATCGCCATGGCGCTCTGCTGCGAACCGGACATCCTGATCGCCGACGAACCGACGACGGCCCTCGACGTGACGATCCAGGCGCAGATCCTGCGCTTGATGGACGAGCTCAAGTCAAAGCTGAACACCGCGATCATGTTGATCACGCACGACCTCGGCGTCGTCGCACAGACTTGCGATCGCGTGCTCGTCATGTACGCCGGTCGGGTGGTCGAAGCGGCACCGATCGCACAGCTGTTCGACGCTCCGCGACACCCCTACACCAAGGCGCTGCTCGGCTCGATCCCCAAGTCCGGCCGCCGCGAACACGGCAAGCGCCTACCGACCATCGAAGGTCTCGTGCCCAGCCTGTTCGACCTGCCCCCCGGCTGTCGCTTTGCGGCGCGTTGCGCGTACCGCGACGATCACTGCGACGCGGTCGAACCGGACCTGACGCCCGCCGGTCCGCAGCGCGAAGTGCGCTGCCACTACCCCCTCGAAGCGCCGGAGGCCAACTGATGTCCCTGCTCCTAGTCGAAGGACTCGAGATGCACTTCCCGGTGCGCGGCGGCGTGTTGAACCGCGTCGTCTCGCACGTGCACGCCGTCAACGGCGTGTCGTTCCAAGTGCAGCGCGGTGAGACGCTCGGCGTGGTCGGCGAGTCCGGTTGCGGCAAGTCGACGCTCGGCAAGTGTCTCGTGCGACTGCACCAACCGACCGGCGGCAGCTTCGAGTACGACGGCGTCGACTACTCGCACTCCAATCACAGCGAGCTGATGGAGTACCGCAGCCGCGTGCAGATGATCTTCCAGGATCCCTACTCGTCACTGAACCCGCGCCTGACGATCCGCGACTGCCTGCGCGAAGTGATCCTGTTCCACGAGACGAACTACGTCGAGCGGGGCGGCGTCCGCGAACCGATCGACGCCGACGAGCTGATCCTCGAGCTGGTGCGCAAGGTCGGACTGCGCGAGGACTCCGTCGACAAGTATCCGCACGAGTTCTCCGGCGGCCAACGCCAACGCATCGGCATCGCGCGCGCCCTCGCGTGCAAGCCCGAGTTCCTGATCGCCGACGAACCCGTCTCGGCGCTCGACGTGTCCATCCAAGCGCAGGTCTTGAACCTCTTGATGGACCTCAAGGACGAGTTCGGCTTGACGCTGATCTTCATCAGCCACGACCTCAAGGTCATCGAGCACTTCTGCGACCGCGTGCTCGTGATGTACCTCGGCAGCATCGTCGAAGAGGTCCCCTGCGAGCTGCTGCACGAATCTGCACAGCACCCTTACACGCAGGCGTTGCTCGGCGCGAACCCGATCAACCATCCGTCCGAGAAGCGCGAGCTGACCGTGCTCGAAGGCGATGTGCCGAGCCCCTTCGATCTGCCCAAAGGCTGCGCTTTCGCGGGCCGTTGCCCGATCGTCGAGCCGCGTTGTCGCGAAGCACGCCCCCCGCTCGAGACCAAGGCGTCAGGCCACCGCAGCGCCTGCTTCCTGATCGACTGACCCGCCTCGAGGGCAGCCATTTCTCGATTCGAGACGCGCGCCTCCGCTGCATTCGAGAGACACCCCCTTGCGCAACCGACCGACGCACAGGATCCTCTCGCGCCCAGTTGTTCCCCCTCAGTCTGTCAGCCGAACCAAGGAACCCCTAGTGCGTCACCTCAAACTCGTTACCGCTTCGATCGCGCTCGTCGCCGCCGGCACCATCGCCGTCGCCGCCGTCCGCCCCGCCGCTCTCTTCCCGCAAGAGATGCCCAAGCCCACGGCAGAACACAAGCTGATCCACCAGGGCATCGGCACTTGGGAAGGCACGCTCACCATGCACATGCCCGGTATGTCGACCGAGCCCGTGCCGTCCACGGAAGTCGTCACCGCCATGGGTCCCTTCTGGACCACCTCGCGCTTCGAGTGCGACTTCATGGGCATGCCCTTCGTCGGCGCCGGCAGCATGGGCTACGACCCGAACAAGAAAAAGTACCTCGGCACCTGGATCGACAACATGTCGCCCGCGCTCGCCGTCATGGAAGGCGAGATGGACAAGGAGTCCGGCAAGCTGACCATGCACTACGAAGCCATGAACATGATGACCGGCAAGCTGTCGCCGCACAGCAACGTCATGACGATGACCGAGAACTCCTACAAGCTCGAGTTCTACATGGGTGAAGGCGACGCCGCGATGCACACCATGACGATCGAGATGCAGCGCAAGAGCGGCGGCGACAAGTAAGCCGACTCACGCGAACGAGCTAACGGCGGCGCTCCTCTCACGAGGGGCGCCGCCGTTCTGCGTTCAGCTCTCAGAGTCACGCGGTGAACGCCGATCCTGCGGTCGAGACCGGTCCGGGACTCCCCGGATCGGCCCGTTGCGCGTCAGAACTGTGTCATCGAGCGAACTGCGGTGGGAAAGCCGCGAGCTCCCCCCCCGGCAGCGCGCGCGGACTCGTGGGAACGGAGATCCCCATGGAGCTTCCCATGCTGCACCACATCGCCCGCGCCACGCTCGCGTCTCTCGCACTCTCCTTCGTCTCGACCGCTCCCGCCCTCGCGCAGGATTGCTGGCTGCCGGATGCGTTCGAGCCGAACGATGTCGTGCCGACGCCGATCGGAGTGGGCCTGCACACGAGACTCGCTCTGAACATCACCGGTCTCGGGACGTCGATCGACGTTGATCGCTTCCTGATCACCATTCCCCCGCGCCTGCGCTTGACGGTCGACTTCTCGTACGAGTCGACGCCGGGGAATCTCTCGTCGGAGCAGTTCCCGATCCGCGGCGTGATCGACTCACAGGATGGTTCCGTTGATCCCCGCGGATATCGAGCGGTCGGTGACGATACGGACATCTCCGCCTTCTACGACAACCCTCATGCGCACCCACTGAACGTCGTGGTCGACGCCTCGATCGACTGGAACTCCTTCGTCGGTTGCCGTCGCTACGACCTCTTCGTCGCGCTGTCGGCGCGACCTTGCGACACGCTCCCCGACGACGCCCTCGAGGGACCCGATGACTGCGGGACAGGCTCCGTCCTCCTGCCGGGGCTGCACGAGGACCTGATCGTGTTCAGCGAGCTCCGCGCGGCGGGTCGAGATGTCGACTACTACCGCATCCTCGACGTCCAGCCGGGCAACGCGTTCGAGATCCACGCGCTGGCGCCCGACGGTTCGCCCTTGCCGATCCGGATGGAGGTCCATGAGGACGCGAGCTGCACCACCGCGGGCGGGAGGCTCCGGGCGGAAGGCAGCGACGTCGCTCTGAACGATGACCTCGTGCTGCAAGTCGCCGGATTTCCAGCACACGGCACCGGAATCGTCTTCCACGACAGCGCGATCGGCGGGTCCAGGCGCGGCTTCCAGGACGGACTGCTGTGCGTCGGATCGGGCTCCACTCCGCTGTGGTTCTTCGCGGTGGACTCGACCGGCCTCTGGACCGCTCCAGGTCCCGCCCCATCGGCGCTCGCAGCCCTCGGTACGTCTCCGTCCCGCTCACACTTCCAGGCCTGGTACCGCGATGCGAGGGGCCCGTGCGGGTCCGGGTCGAACACGACGAACGCGATCCGCGTCGAGTGAGAATAGCGAGCACTGCAGTCGTAACGGCGCCTTCGGGCTTCGCCGTCGCTGACTCCGACGGTTCAATGGCCGCCCCATGACCGAATCCACAGCCGAGCTCGAACCGACCCCCTTCGCCCCCCCGACGCGCGGCAACCTGATGCTGCGCTTCTGCTTCGGTGCGATGCTCGCGAGCGCGGCGCTCTGGCTACCGATCAACCGCGTGATCTGGTCGCTCGCGACGGCGCGGGACGGGGTGTTCGAGGATGCCGTCGTGTTCGACGAGGACGTCTCCGAGACGCACGCCGTCGACTCGGGCGGCGGCGATGGCGCGGTCACTGCGACGCGACGCGTCGTCTTCTGCCGCTACGCCGACGGCCAAGAAGAGCTGAGCTTCACCGACCAGAGCGGCCTGCAACCCGGCGCATTGGTCCCCGTCGCCTACCTGCCGAGCGAGCCGCAGCGCGCCGTCCGCGCCAAGCCCGGCACCGGTGCCTTCGGCCTCTACTTCGCGACGAAGAGCTGGATCGTCGACGCGGCGCTCTGGCCGATCGGGTTGGTGCTCGCGCTCGCGTCGCTGCTGAACTTGGTCGCGCTCAGGCGAACGCGACCCTGACCGTCCTTCAGTCCATCATCGGCACGTCCACGCCGCGCTCCTTCGCGCACGCGATCGCTTCGTCGTAACCCGCGTCGACGTGGCGGATGACGCCCATGCCGGGATCGTTGGTCAGCACGCGGTCGAGCGCTTGCGCCGCTTCGTCGGTGCCGTCGGCGACGATCACCTGACCGGCGTGCAGTGAGTAGCCCATGCCGACGCCGCCGCCGTGGTGGAAGGAGACCCACGAGGCTCCGGAGGCGACGTTGATCATGCAGTTGAGCAGCGGCCAGTCGGCGACGGCATCGGTGCCGTCCTTCATCGCTTCGGTCTCGCGGTTCGGGCTGGCGACGGAACCGCAGTCGAGGTGGTCGCGGCCGATCACGATCGGCGCCTTGACCTTGCCGGTGCGGACGGCTTCGTTGAAGGCTGCGCCGGCCTTGGCGCGGGCGCCGTAGCCGAGCCAACAGATGCGCGTCGGCAAGCCTTGGAAGGCGACGCGTTCGCCGGCCATCTTGATCCAGCGAGCGAGCGCTTTGTCTTCCGGGAACAAGTCCAGGATGATCTGGTCCGTCACCGCGATGTCGGCGGGATCGCCGGACAACGCGCCCCAGCGGAACGGGCCCTTGCCCTCGCAGAACAGCGGACGGATGTACTTGGGAACGAAGCCTTCGAAGTCGAACGCGTTCTCGAGGCCGGCTTGCTCCGCGTGACCGCGCAGGTTGTTGCCGTAGTCGAAGGTATCCGCGCCGCGTGACTGCAGCTCGATCATCGCGAGCACATGGTCCTTCATGGTGCGGAAGGACTCGGCTTCATAGCGCTTCGGATCCGACTCGCGCAGGGCGAGCGCTTCCTCGAACGACATGCCGTTCGGCACATAGCCGCCGAGCGGATCGTGCGCGGAAGTCTGGTCCGTCAGCACGTCGGGCGTGATGTCGCGTTCGATCAAGCGGTGCAGCAAGTCGACCGCGTTGCAGACGACGCCGATCGACTTGGCGACGCCTTGTTCTTTCCACTCGAGCGCCTGATCGATCGCAGCGTCGATGTCTTCGATCATCACGTCGCAGTAGCACGTCTCGAGGCGCTTCTCGATGCGCTTCGGATCGACATCGGCTGCGAGGCACGTCCCCTCGTTCATCGCCGCGGCAAGCGTCTGCGCGCCGCCCATGCCGCCGAGGCCGCCGGTCACGACGAGCTTGTTCTTCAGCGTGCCGCCGAAGTGTCGCGCCGCGGATGCCGCGAAGGTCTCGTAGGTGCCCTGCAGGATCCCCTGCGTGCCGATGTAGATCCACGAGCCGGCCGTCATCTGGCCGTACATCATCTTTCCGGCCGCTTCGAGCTCGCGGAAGTGTTCCCAGGTCGCCCACTTGCCGACGAGGTTCGAGTTCGCGATCAAGACGCGCGGCGAAGCGGTCGTCGTGCGGAAGACGCCGACGGGCTTACCCGACTGCACCAGCAGCGTCTCGTCCGCTTCGAGTCGCTGCAGCGTTCCGACGATCGCCTGGAAGCTCGGCCAGTCGCGCGCGGCTTTGCCGTTGCCGCCGTAGACGATCAGCTGATCGGCGTCCTCGGCGACCTCGGGGTCGAGGTTGTTCATCAACATGCGCATGGCGGCTTCAGCCGCCCAGGTCTTGCACGTCTTCTCAGTGCCGTGCGGTGCGCGTTGTGGTCCGGTGGGGATGTGATCGAACTGACCCATGTCGTCGTCTCGTCGTTCAGATTCGCAGGAAGCAGGAAGAGTGAGAGTGGCGTTCAGGCACCGAGCGGGCCGACAGCGGCCTCTACGGCCCGAACGAGCTCGCCGGATGCGATCAACTCGCGCGCGGCTTCGATGTCCGGTTGCAGGAAGCGGTCGGCCGCGAGCGGCTTGACGCGCGTGCGCAGCAACTCGTGCGCGGCTTCGGCGCCGGCGCCGGCTTTCAGATCCTTGTGGAACTCGCGGCCTTGCGCCGCGCAGAGGTACTCGATCGCGAGCACGTTCTCGACGTTGTCGAGGATCTGCCGACCCTTGCGCGCCGCGGTGACCCCCATCGACACGTGGTCTTCTTGGTTCGCGCTGGTCGGCACGCTGTCGACAGACGCCGGATGAGCGAGCACCTTGTTCTCGCTGGCGAGCGCCGCCGCCGCGACCTGCGCGATCATCATGCCCGAGTTCAAGCCGGGCTTCGGCGTCAGGAAGGCGGGCAAGCCCGAGAGGTCCGGGTTGACCAGCTGTTCGATGCGTCGCTCGGAGATGTTCGCGATCGTGCACGCCGCGAGCCCGAGGTAGTCGAGCACCATCGAAACCGGCTGACCGTGGAACTGACCCGCGGAGACCGTCTCGCCGGTCTCCGGGAAGATCACGGGATTGTCGGTGACGGCGTTGATCTCGCCGCTGAGCACGTCGCCGACGTGTTCGACCGCCGCCTTGTACGCGCCGTGCACTTGCGGGATGCAGCGCAGCGAGTACGGATCTTGCACGCGATCGCAGTCCGCGTGACTGGCGAGCACGCCCGAGCCCTTCAGCAGCTTGCGCATGTTCGCGCTGGTGCGGCGATGACCGGCGCTGCCCTTCAACACCGCGAGTCGATCGTCGAACGGCTTCAAGCTGCCGAGCAACGACTCGAGCGACAGCGCGGCGATCGCGTCGGCCGCCTTCGACAAGTTCACCGAACGCAACCACGAGCGCACGCCGATGGCCTTCATGATCTCGGTGCCGTTGATCAGCGCGAGGCCCTCTTTCGCCTGCAACACGATCGCGTCTTCACCGACCGCCTTCAGCGCGGCCTTGGCCGTCCTGGTCTTGCCGGCGATGCGCGCCTTGCCGTACCCCATGTACGTCGCCGCCATCGTCGACAGCGGCGCGAGGTCACCCGACGCCCCCACCGATCCTTGTTGCGGCACGACCGGCGTGAAGCCCTTGTTGAAGAGTCGCACGAGCGTGTCGACCAGCGAAGCGCGCACGCCCGAGTGACCGCGCACCAGTCCGTTCAGTCGCAAGACCTGTGCGATGCGCACTTCTTCGTCGAGCATCGGTTCGCCGACGCCGCAGCAGTGCGAGAGCACCAAGTTCTTCTGCAGCGTCTCGAGGTCTTCCGTCGCGATCGCGACGCTCTTCAAGCGACCGAAGCCCGTCGTCAGTCCGTAGATCACATCGCCGGCAGCAACGTGGTCTTCGACCAGCTTGCGTGCGCGTTTCACGGCGGACTTGGCGTCCTTCGTGACGCTGAGTTGAAGGTCAGCACCCCGCGCGAGCGGAGCGAGGTCGTCGAGGGACAGCGACTGGCCGTCCAGGCGGAGCGTGGGCACGAGGAGTGTCTCCGGAAGGGCTCTGGGGCGGGTTGAGGGCCCGAGAGTCTACACCGAAGCCCGCTCGCGATGATCCCGCGGCGGTGCCCGATTCGCTGAGCGTCAGTCGCCTTCGCCCGGGCGCTCGAGTTGAGGCAGCCCAACGTAGAAGGCGGCGCCGTCCTGGATCAGGATCGGCTGCTCCAAGAACAACCAGTCGCGACCCCAGCGCACCGAGAGCTTCCAGTCGCCCTCCATCAGCCCGCCGATCTCGAGCTGGTCACGCGGGGCGAGCGCCGTCAGGCCGCGCGGCGTGCCGTCGATCATCACGTCGACGCGCAGCGGCAGGTCGCGGTCGGAGATCTCGAGCAGCAGCTCGCGGTTGCCTTCGCGTGCAGCGCCGAGCTCGAGGCTGACCTCGCGCGTGCCGGGTTTCAACACCTGGCCCGCCCAGAGCTTGCCGTCGAAGGACGTCGCCGTCAGGTACTTCACCTCGGTCGTGTCGCCGAACAAGCCGATGCGGAAGTTGCCGAGGTCGTCGGTCTTCACGGCTTGCGTGCCGGGCGGCAGGCCCTGCATGACTTGCGTCTCGAGGTAGGCGGCCGATTCGCCCAGGTAGTTGAGCATCGCGCGCGTGCGGTTCGGCGCTTCGACGCGCACGACGGCACGCGCGACCGGCGAGCCGTTGTGCGTCACGCGACCGGCCAACATCGGTGCCGGTTCGAGGTGCACCGTCAGCTGATTCGCGGAACCCGGGATGACCTTCGCCGTCGCCACGCGCGGCTTCGCAACCGCACCGGCGTGAAACACGAGCGCGCGCACCGGACCGGGCGGCAGACCCTCGACCAAGGTCGTCGTTCCCGGATTCACCGTGATCGGATTCAGCCGATGCCAGGCAAAGTCGGATTGCGCCATCATCGGATTGGAGGGCATCAGGTAGAGCTGAGCCGGTCCGCTGGCGCCAATCTTCTCGACGACGTAGACCTCGAGCGAACCCGACTGTTGCAGCACGTAGCGCTGCTTCCCGAGCGGGATCGTCGTACCCGACATCAAGCTCGTCTTCGTCCGCAGCATCGCGAAGCCCGGCTTCTCGATCGTGACGACCATGTCACCGTGACTGCCCGCGATCCCCGCGAGGTTGAAGCGCCCGAAGTCATCCGTCTGCGCCGGGACACCGTCCATGCGCACGATCGCGCCGGCGACGGGGTTGCCGGACTGGTCGTAGACTTCGCCGTTGACCGTCGAGAGCCTTCCGTAGCCGATGTTCAGTCGCGTCTCACGATCGTTGCGCAACACCATCTCGCGCAGCGAGCCGGGGATGCCCGGACCGCTGACTTCGACGACGCTGAGTCCGGGATAGAGATCGTTCGCGCCGAAGCGTCCGCCCGCATCGCAGTCGAGCACGCGGCCTTCGTTCGCGCCGGACACGAAGCGCACGGAACCGCGCACGCCGACGTTCTGGTGCGACCACAGCCCGCCGACCAAGGCGGCCGTCGATCCGCTGCCGAGCGGCGGCGCGCCTTCCGCGTGCAACCATCCGGCGGGACGCACCAGATCGAGGTAGACCTCGAGCGTCGTCTCATAAGCCGTCGCGGGCAGCGGCGCGTCGGGCACCGCGAGCCCGTCCTCGGTCGAGACGCGGTCGCCGATCTGCCGCGCCGGCTCGACTTCCTCGGTCTGAATCAGCGTCCCATCCGACTCGAGCACGAAGTTCGTGTGTCCGCCGTCACCTCCGACGAACAGCCACGCCGCGGCGAGGCCGAGGCACAGCAGGCAGAGGAACAGCGCAAGAAGGAGAATGGGTCGTCGCATGCGGGATCGAGCGGGTTGGTCGCGGCGGAGAAGAGTATCCACTTCGCCCCCTCGCAGTTGCCGTTCCAGGGGCGCGAATTCAGAATGCGAAGATGACCGCCCCCGCCACGGCCGCCCCCATGGCCAGCAGTGCGCTGCTCGCCCTTCCGCTGATCCTGGCGCCGTGCGGAGGCAGCTCAACGCCCAAGAGCGATCCCGCACTGCCCGCGGCCGGTGCGAGCCCCGCTGCGGCTGCTGCGAACCTCGCGCCGGCACCCGCTGCGGAACGAACGGATGCCTTCGAACTCCCGGCCCTCAGCGCCCGCCTCGAGCTGCCCGTCACCGGCAAGCCCGAAGGCGTGCTGCTGCGCGACCTCGACGGCGACGGCCACGGCGAACTGATCGCCGTCTCGCGCGAACCGGGAACGCTGAGCGTCTGGACGCAGCCGCCGACGGGCTGGGATCTGTTGCCGCCGCGCGTCGAGCTCGCGATCGGCGACTATGCGCTCGGGCCGCTCGCGTTCGAGCGCGCGGAACGCGACGCCGTGTTGATCGCGTCGCGGTCCGAGCCGGGCCTCGCGTTGATCGATGCCTTGGCCGGCGGCGGTCCCGCGCAACTCGCACGCATCGCGTTGCCCGCGGCGCCGCGCGCGATCACGGTCGGGATGCTCGAAGGCAGCGACGTGTCGAGCGCGCTGTGCGTCGACCGCGCGGGAAGCTTGCACGTCTGGAACGGAACGGACGAACCGCGCTCGTTCGCCGGCTTCACGACGCAAGCGAGCGCGCTGTGCCTGACGCGCGACGGTACGCAGCTGGCCATCGCAGACCGCACCGCCCACGAGATCAAATTCTACAGCTGGTCGAGCGCAGCCTTCGAGCTCGTGCGCACCGTGCCGTTGCCCGGGATTCCGCGCGACGTCGTCGAGTGCGATATCGACGGCGACGGCACGCTGGAGTTCCTCGTCGCCGGCGGCGACCACCACCTCTGGACGATCCCGTCGGATCCGCACGCACCGATCACCGTGCGCGATACGGGCGACATTCCGCTGCGCCTCGAAGTCCTCGCGGCGACGGAACCGAACACGCCGGACGACGTGCTGCTCCTACCGTTCTATCGCTTGCAAGTCATGCACTACGAGGGTGCCGACGCAGCGCCGCTGCGCACGACTTACGCCGGACAGACGCCCTGGGATCTCTCCAGCGGCGACTGGAACGGCGACGGCGCGCGCGAAGTCGTCGTGGCGAATCGCGATGCGCATCGCATCAGCGTAGTGTTCGGCGACACGCAGGGCATGTGGCGCGTCGACAGGCGCATCCCGACCGGTCGCGGCCCCGATGTCGTCACTTGCGGTGCGTTCACGCCCGACGGAAAGACGCAACTCGCGGCCTTCTGCGCGCTCGACGGCACGCTGCGCTTGCACGATCCCGTCACGGGCGCGAGCACGTCGGAACCGATCGCCGTCGGCGCCGGCGCGTCGAATCCGCGCATCGTTCCGCCCGGCTTTCGCGAGTCCGGCGACGAGCTGGTCTGGACCGTCGTGCACGCGACCGCGGACGGTCGAGCGCGGCATTGGCTCTCCGGTCTCGAGCCGACCGAAGTCGGGCTGAGCGCTGTGCTGCACTGCGAGCTCGCGGCGAACGCGGCAGACCTGCTCGTGCCTGACGTGCCGCGCAACCCCGAGCTGTGGGTCGCCGATGATCGAGCGGCGAACCTGCGACGCTTCGACGCGAACTGCGAGCTGCAGGGCGAGATCATGCCGGGGCTCCCCCCGCTGCCGCCGATCGCGCTCGCGACGTGGCGCCAAGACCGACATGCGCGCGTCGTCGCCGCATGTCGCGGAGCGAACGGCAACACCGCGCTCTTCGTCTACACCGAGACGCTGTCGCTGTGGTCCGAATCGGTGCCCATCTACGCGCCGCTGATCCCGATCGACATCGAAGCCGCCGACGTGAACGGCGACGGCGAAGTCGACCTCTGCCTACTCGGCAAGCCGCGCGAGGGCGACGGCCCCGGCGCCGTCATCGTCTTCCTGCGCGAAGGCGACGCCTGGCGCGAGACGCCGGCACTCGAAACCGGATTGCGCCCCTACGCCCTCGACTCCGCCGACCTCGACGGAGACGGACACGCCGACCTCGTCGTCAGCGCACAGAACAGCCACCAGCTGAACCTCTACTTCGGCCGCCCCGGCAAGCTCCCGCTCGAACGCAGCGCCGACCTCGGCGCCGGCACCGGCTCACTCGGCCTCTGGATCGGCGATATCGACGGCGACGGTTCCCCCGAGATCATCGCCGCGAACGCCTTCAGCAACGACCTGTCAGTGATCCGGAGGTACTGAACCAGGTATAAGTCCTCACCCCCCTGGGGCAGTCAGGAGCGGACTTTCGGCCGCTCCTGACTGCCCCAGGGGGGTGAGGACTTATACCTGGTTCAGTACCTCCGCCACCGCCGGCTCCCACTCGCCGTCGCGCGCCATCCAGGCGCGGCGGTTGATCGAGAAGAAGCGGCGCTCGACGAGTTGGCCGTGTTTGGCGACCTTGGCGGCGCCGGCGGGGTCCTCGGTGTAGCCGGTTTTTTCGAGCACGCGCGCGCTCGCGTCGTTACCGACGAAGACCGTCGCGTAGTGCAGCATCGAGTCGGCCTGGCGGAATCCCAGCCAGTCGATCAGGCGCAGCGCGTCGGACGCGTAGCCCTTCCCCCACGCGTCGGAACGAATCCAGTAACCGATGTCGCCCTGGTGCTCGTGTCCCTCGTAGCGCAAGCCGATCGCGCCGAGGAAAGCGCCACCCGTCAGGCTCTCGATCGCGAAGTGATAGTTCACGCCGCTGCCCGAGTCGTTGCGCCACTGCGCGTAACCGTCCATCAGTTCGCCGACGACCGACGGCCCGTCCCAGATCAGCCAGTCGAGGATCTCGGGATGACCGTGCAAGTGTTCGAACGCCGGGCGAGCGTCACCGCTGCAGACCGGGCGCACGCGCACCAGCGAGCCTTCGAGCAAGACCGATTCGAAGCGCGGTTGCGTCAACGTGCCTCGGCTCCGAGCTGGTGAAGCATCTCGACCATGCCTGCCGCGAGTCGCACGCCGCCGCCCGCCGGGTTCACCCCGGCGCGTTCGGTGCGCGACGAGAGGTAACCGAACTCGCGCTTGTAGTGATCGCGCGACGAACGAAAGACAGCCGTGAAAAGCGCCCGTTGTTCAGGAGTGGCGAGATCGAGATCGTCTTCGTAGACGAAGGCGAGCCCCTCGACCAGGTTGCGCGCGATGCCGGGCAAGTCGCCGACTTCGAGGTACGCCTTGGGGTCGAAGTTGTAGATCGTCACATCGCCCCAGGTGCCGTCCGCGTACTGCTGGCCCTTGAAGTGATTGCGCGCGGCGAGACGCAGCAGCTCGGCGACTTCGTCTTTCAAGCTCGGTTCGAGCGCCGCGACCTCGCGCAGGATCTTCCAGCAGCGCACCTGGTCCGCGGCGATGTTCCCGCCGAGCTGCAGCGCGTCGCGCCAGATCGGCAAGTAGTGCCGCGAGCCGCCTTCAGCGATGTTGCGGAAGGCCGGTTCACCCGGATGCGCTTGCCACGCCTTCACCGCGCGAGCCGCGTAGTGGCCGAAGTTGTCGTCGAAGCCGGGATCGATCGCGTCCCAAGTGCCGGGCCACGAGTGCGTGAACTCGAACTGCGCGAAGGCGTCGCGCGCCGCTGCGGCGTAGCGATCGTCGCCGGTCAGGGCGCCGAGCCGCGCCAGCTCGCAGGGCACGTCGAGTCGTCGCAGCGGCGGGTAGGACGTGTTCGGTTCACCATCGCGCGGACGATAGCGCGCCGCGACTTCACCGTCGGGCAGCACGCCGCGCTCGAGCACCATCTCGCCGATGCGCACGGCTTGCGCGAGAGCCATCTCGCGCCACTCCGGCGGGCCCTCTTCCGCGATGTCGAGCAAGTGCCCGAAGGAGTACGCGACTTCGCGCGGCGTCTCGTCGTCGGGTTGATCCGTGTTCACGTTCCAGACGCGCGGTAGGCCGGTGTCCGGGTGATAGGCGAGCGCGAAGAGATCGGTCAGATAGGCGTCGTAGGCGGCGCTCCAGCGCTCGTTGTCCTCGACCTGCAGCGCGCGACCGAGCAGCGCGTAGAAGGGATGCGCTCCGCCGTCGAGGTAGACGAGCGGCTTGCCCGTCTTCGCGTCGAAGGCCGTCGACAAGAACGCCGTCTCGCGCGGACCGATACGGTCGAGGCCGAGCTCGAGCCAGTTGTCCAGGATCCAGGTGAGCTCGGTGATGAGCTCAGCACGTAGCTCGTCTTCGGTCGGGCAGGGCAGAGGCACCCAGGCTTCAACGGATCGGAACCGCGCGTCTTCGACCCCTTCGGCAGCGCTCAACTCGATGGTGAGTCGAGGCGTGAGCGGGCTGTCCGCCCACTCGGGGAACTCGCCGAGCTTGATCGTGAGCCGACCGCCGCCGTCAGGGAGGTGTACCGCAGCTCCGGTCTCATCTCGCACCAAGAGTGCCCCGCCCACGGAATCGAATTCGAAGCGCACGAGCGGGGCGAGTTCAGGAGGAAGCGCCAGTGGCTGGACGAGCCTCGCGCCGCCGCTGAGGGTAAGCCCCTTCTCGTTCAACTCCGACACCCCACCCGCTGCCTTCGCAGTCCACCACGGGATGCGCCCGGGCAGAGAGGAACTAGGTGCGCCCATGAAGTCCGAGTTGTCGAGCAGTTGCACGCGGATCACGTTCTCACCGACCGACTCTGCGCTTCCCACCACAGCCACGAGAACCCCGATTCCGAGCCAGGAACCGGCGATCCGCAAAGGTCTTCGAACGTGATGGGCTGCGCACTTGGGCATGGCTCGCTATCCTATTCGCCTCAATCGCCACGATCACGGGCCGATTTCGGCCCCGCACGACCTCGAGACGGCTCGTTCGAGCCACCCCGGCCATGACCGACACCAGCTACACCATCGTCGAGCTCCTCGGAGACGGCATCTCCGCCGAGCTCTCGCAGAGCGTCCACCGCATCGCGGAGAGCCTGCCCTTCCGCTTGAGCTTCGTCCCCGTCGACCTGTCGGATGAGGCTCGCTGCAAGGGTGGCACGGATTGCTACGACGAGGCCGTGGCGCTGATGCTCGAGCACGGGACCTCGATCAAGTATCCGACGGCGACGACGCGCGAGTCCCCGAACAAAGTGCTGCGCGACCGCTGCAAGTTCGCGGTGATCCACCGCCCGGTCAGCACGATCCCCGGCATCGAGAACAACTTCACCAAGTCGATCGACATCGACGTGGTGCGCATCGCGACGGGCGGCACCTACGAAGACGCGGGTCGTCGCGTCGGACCTGATACGGCGGTCAGCTTGCGCGTGATCTCGAAGGGTCCCTGCAAGCACGCATCGCGCTTCGCGTTCCGTCTGGCGATGCTGAGAGGCAAGGGCGTCGTCTCGACGTCGAAGTGGACGATCCAGAAGGAGACCGACGGCCTCTTCGAGGAAGTCGCCGCGCGCGTCGCGAAGGATTACCCGACGATCCCCTACCGCAAGGAGCTGTTCGACGCACTGCTCGCCGGCTTGATCATGAACCCCGACCGTTACGGCGTGATCGTCACGCCGAACGAGTACGGCGACTTCTTGTCGGACACGGCGTGCGGCTTGATCGGCTCGATCGGCCTGGGCGACAGCGCGAGCTACGCCTTCGACGACGACGGCCAGATCACGACGGCGATGTTCGACCCCGCGGGCGGCACCGCGCCGGACATCGCGGGCCAAGATCTCGCGAACCCGACGGCGGCGTTGCTCGCGATGGCGAACATGCTGCGCCACCTCGGCGAAGTGAAGGCGGCGGACGCGCTCAAGGCGTCCCTGCTCGCCGCGCTCGCCGACGGCGAGAAGACGCGCGACATCGGCGGCACGCTCGGCACCAAGGCGTTCACCGAGACCGTCGCGAAGCGCCTCGAGTCGCAGCTCGCCAGCGCGTAGCCGAATTCCGGCACCGCACTTCGCTAGCGGTTCGCGAGGGCTTCCGGACCCCAAGTGTCCTCGATCAAGCCCGTCGCCTCGTCGAACTTGTCGATCGGCACCGCGACGGTGAGCTGACCTTCCGCGGAAGAGCCCTGCAGGACCTCGAGCATCTCGACGCGATCGGATGCGCCGATCACGACCGGGATCCCCGCTTCCTCGAGCAGCTGGCGGCCGAGCTCCATCTCTTGGCGGTTCTTCGCGTGGAACAAGATCGTGAAGTCTTTGCTGCTCGCCATCTCTGATCTCCTGGTCTCTCGTCCACGGGCTCTGTCAACGCTCTGATTCTGCGCTTGGAACCGGACTTTGCGCAAGGACTCCTCGATCGAGGTCGTATCTTCCCTGCCATGACCGCGCCCCCCAGCGATGCCTCAGCCGAGAGCGCCGGCGTGCTCCGGCGCGTCTGGCGCGGCACCGGCATGCTGGTCGCGGGGCGCGTCTACGGCGTCCTTTGCACGCTGACGACCTTCGCGCTGCTCGCCACGGCGCTGCCGGACACCGACTTCGGCCGCTACACCTACTACCTCGCCGTCTTCGCGCTGCTCGACAGCATGGTCGACTTCGGCACCGGCGCGGCGGCAGTGCAACGCACCTCGGAGAGGCCTGATTCGATCGGCAGCGTGCTGCGCACCGCGCGACGGCTGCGCACGATCGCCGCGATGATCGGCGTGCTGCTGGTCGGCGGCGGCGCGTTGTACTTCGAAGAGCCCGGCGCGGGCTGGATCTTGCTCGCCAGTCTCTATCCGCTGACGCATCCGCTCGAGCTCTCCGCGACGGTCTTCAAGAACCGCATCTCGCTCGGGCTACCGGTCATCGCGCGCGCCGTCGGCAATACGGCGAGTCTCGTCATCGTCGTCGTGCTGCTCGCCTACGAGATCCGCGACCCGGCGCGCATCCTGACCGGCGTCGCGCTCGGCAGCATGCTCGGCAACCTCGGCCAACACCTCGCCGCGCGCAAGCACCTGCCGCGCATCGCGGCCGATCCCGCACCCCTGCGCGACTTCCTGCGACTCTCCTTGCCGCTGGGCCTCGCCGCGCTCTGCCAGCAGGCGTACTTCTACGTCGACAACCTCTTCATCCGGCCGATCGAGGGCGACGCCGCGACGGGTCACTACAACCTCGCCGTGCGCATCATGTCAGTCGGCATCATGGTCGCCGTGCTCGCGTCGCAAGCGTCGCTACCGTGGTTGACAAGCGAGTCACAACGCGGCGCGCTGTGGCGCGCGGTCGAACGACTGTCACAGCCGCTCTTCGCGCTCGCCGGCTTCGGCGCGGGCCTCGCCGGCCCCTGGGCGTCGTCGATCTTGCGGCTCTTCGGCGAGGAGTTCGTGGTCGCGGGCGACAGCCTGCGCTGGCTGCTGGGTGCGACGGTCGTGGTCTACCTCGGCTCGAGCTTCCTGACGGCCGTGATCGCATCGGGCCGCGGCACGGCACAGCTACGCATCGCCTTGCTGGGACTCGCGACGAACCTCGTCGGCAACGCGTGGCTCGTTCCGCTCCGCGGCATCGAAGGCGCAGCCATCGCGACCTTCGCGACGGAGTCCGTCGTCGCACTCGCGGCGCTGGGGGTGCTCGCGCGCGCCGGCATCGCGGAAGTCCTCTCACCACGCGGCTGGCTGTGGACCGGCGGGCTGCTCGGATTCATGGCCGGTTGGGCAATCTCGAGCTACTTGCCGCTCGCTCCGCTCTTCGACGCGCTGATAGAGTTCGTGCGATGAGGGTCGGCATCGACTACCGCAGCGCGCTGGTGAACCGCGAAGGCATCGGGCGCTACACGCGCGAGCTGGTGCGCGGGATGATCGAGTTGAACTTCGATCAACACCTCGGCCTCTTCGGTTACACGCTCGCGAAGTCGCGCTTCTCGCGCGAAGAGCTCGGGATCGCGAACTCGCGCGCCGAACTGCTGCGCCTGCGCGTGCCGTCGAGAGTGGTCCCGTGGCTGCTGAAGAAGACCGGCAAAGGCGTCGACGACCTCGTCGGCGGCTGCGAGGTCTACCACCACACGCAACCGCACTTGCTCGACGTCCGCGAAGCGATCGAAGTCGTCACGATCTTCGACTGCATCTACATGCTCGACGCGGGCTACATGGACCCCGCGAACGCGGAACGCATGACGCGCATCGCGCGCGAACAAGTCGAACGGGCGCGCTTGATCCTGGTGCCGTCGAAGTTCGTCGGCGCCGAGGTCGTGATGTCGTTCGGTGTCTATCCGTCGCGCATCGCGGTCACCCCGCTGGGCTGCGACCACATCGCGCGCGGCTTGCCCGCCGGCGGCTTCGCGCCCGAAAAAGCCCCCTACATCCTGACCGTCAGCCGCGTCGACGCGCGCAAGAACCATCTGCGCATGCTGGAGGCGTTCGAGCGGCTCGTCGCGGACGGCTGCGAACAACGCTGGATCATCGCGGGCCCGCCCGGCTACGGACACGAAGACTTCGCGCGCGCACTGGACCGATCCCCCGCGCGCCGCCGCGTCGAGTGGCGGCGCAACGTTCCTGACTCCGACCTACCGCGCCTCTACTCCGGTGCCGCCGTCTTCTGGTTCGTCACCTTGAACGAGGGCTACGGCCTGCCGCCCGTCGAGGCGATGGCGTGCGGCACGCCGGTGATCACGTCCTGCGTGACATCCTTGCCGGAAGTCTGCGATGGCGCCGCGCTGCTCGTCGAACCCACCGACGTCGACGAGATCTACGCCGCGACGCGCCGCGTGCTCGAGGAACCCGAGCTGGCGACCGAGATGCGCGCGATGGGCAAGAACCGCGCGCGCCAACTGACCTGGCGCGAGAGCGCGAAGGCCACCTTGGCCGCTTATCGACAAGCGAAGGAGCCGGCGGCCGACGAGGACCGCCTGTTCCGTTCGTTGTAGGCGTCGTCTTCGCGTCGCGCGTCAGAGCACACGCAGGATCGCGAATCCGACCACGACGAGCAGCACCAACAACAGGCAACCGAAGCCGCCGTAGCCGGCCCACTCGAACTCGCCTTGCGGTCCGTTCTTCATGCCCCATCTTGGACCGCGCCGCGTCCGAGCAATAGTGGCGCGTTGCGGGCGATCGGCGCTCAGTTCGAGGTCAGGTGGCCCTCATGCCCGGCCGCAGCGGGATGCACGAGGTCGAATCCGGCGATCGAGCTCGAGCGCAGCCCGTCGCGAGCCACGCGCACGCGCAGGATGCGGATCGAGATCAGCGCATCGTCCCGGATCTCTTCCGCGCTCGCGACGGCCGCGAACAGCAGATCCTCGTTGTTCGGATCGAAACAGAGCGCCAGAACCACGCCGTCGATCGTGGTCTCGCGGTCCACCCCCGACTCGTCCGTGACGCGCAAGATGCAGTCATCGAGCGGTCCGTAGCGCACGCTCGACGCATCAGGCGAGCGCTGGCCGCGAACGATCGCGAGGTACTTCCCGCAGCCCGACCAAGCGGGAGCCCAGCCCTGCGCGTCGATCAGCTCGGCGCGCGGACGGTTGCCGCCGCGCAGCTCGAACAGCCCCGACTCGACGCGCGAGCCATTGCGGCGCACGCCCGAGGCCAGCGTCCGCCCCGTGTGCGGGTTGCGCGCGATGTGAAAGACGGCGTCGAGATCAGCCGGCTGCAGCTGCACCGCGCGGCGACCTTGCATGTCGGCGGTGACGAGCACCGCGCGTTCATCGCCGCTGAGTGAGGTCGATGCGAGCCACGCCTCGCGCGCTCCGACGCGCACCGGCACGCCGAGCGCGCGTCCATGAGCCTCGTAGAGCACTTCCGACTCGGAGCCCAAGTCGGTCAAGACGACGCGATCGAAGTCGTCCAGCGTCATCGCGGCTTCGATCGCCAAGAAGCCCTGGTCCGCGCCCGCCGGCGCGATCGCAGCGATCGGTCGCGAGCCCGCGTTGAGCGACTCGACGTGGCCGGCACCCGACTCGGGGCAGGCGTAGACACCGCCTTCGACGCAGAGGATCAACCGGCGCTCGCCACTCTCCTCGAAGACGATCGTCGCCGGAGGGCGCAGCCTGGATCCGGGGTCTTCGGACCAGCTGCGCTCGAGCGGGCTGGTTCGCACGCCCGAGCTGCCGGCGCAGGCCACGAGGAACGGCAGGATCAGGGCCGGAATGGAAGCGTTGCGGCGCGTGGTCATCGGACTCTCCTTCGCGGTGAGGAGGTCCAGCGAGCGGCGACCTCCGTTCCGCCGACAGGGGATCGGCGAGGCCGCGAACGATAGCAGAACGGCGCTTCTGGATCGGCGAAGCACCCGCAATTTAGAGCCTAATCAGAAAGTCGCTTTCTCCAATCCGGTTCGCTCGAGCGCGGCGGGAAGGGATCACGCGCGATCACGTTCAGCTGGTTCCCTTCGAGCTCGATCGCGAGCAGTTCCCAATCGACCTCGTCGCTCTCGATGATCGTGCCCAACGCATAGAGACGGAAGGCATCGCGCGGATCAAAGGATGTTGCAATCACGTCGAGACCCGTGTCGAGATGACGACCCGCGCCGGTCTCGCGATCGAGCACCGTCACGCGCTCGTGCGGACCATCGTCGAACTCGCGACCGCTGCGCGCGGCTTCGCGATCCGACTGCCAAGCGAACGCCATGCGACGCCCCTGCTCCGAGAAGGACGGCGCGACGACGCGCGGTTCCCACAGCTTCGGACGGCGCTCGGCGCCTTCGAGCCGATAGAGCCCCCACTCGTGTGCATCACCGGAACGACGTTGCCCGAGCACCACGGGAACCTGATCCGCCGGGTCGATGACCAGCTGCGAAGCGTGCTCGAAACCGGTCAACGACAAGTTGCCGATCGCATCGTCGGAGTAGCGCAGCAACGCCGTGCCGAAGCGTCGGCCCTCTTCGGCGCTGCCGGCATAACGGATCGCGAGGCAGTAGCCGTTACCGAGCGGCGCGAAGCTGCCGAGGATCACATCGCTCGTCTCGAAGATCAGCTCGTCCACGCCGTCGTCAGCTTGGCGCCAGAGTCGCGACACTTGCACGACTTCCGGTTCGTTGCGCGAGCCCCCCACCACCACGTCGCCGGTCATGACGAGCACGTCTTCCCCTTCGAAGGCCACCGCGGGAAGTGCGCCGAAGAATGAGTAGTCCGCATCGTACCACTGATCGAGCGCCGCGTTGCTCCTGAAGGTCTTCTGACCGATGCGCAGCAAGGCCCGCGGTTCGCCGCGCTCGCGCACGTGCAGAGCCGCTGCCTGTCGCGTCTTGACGATCTGCTCCAAGGTGGCGCTCGTGTCGACCGTCGAGCGGCACGCAGTAGCGCACAGGAGCAAGGGCAGCAGCAGGCGAAGCGAGTGGTTCATGATGCGTGTCCCGGCTCAGCGGGCTGGAGAGGTCGTGGTGGACGGATCGGCACGCGCGACATCGACGCGCGTGCTGTAGTAAGTGTTGCCGCGTCCCAGATCGCCGGGCTCCGCGGACGTCAGCGCGTTCAAGCCGACGCATTCCGGCGTGTCGCAGGCACGGAACAGCCCATCAACGCGAACCATGCCGCGCGGCACGTCTTCGCTCAAGTCGAGCGTCAAGCTCAGCGCAGCGCGCGGGTTCGAGAGCCGCACAGCCGAGCCCTGCGACAGTCCGAGTTCCTGCGCGTCCGCCGGATTGAGCGTGCAGCTCGGCGCGCCGATGCGCTTCACGTGTCGCGGCGAGTGCAAGTAGGTCGAGTTATGCGTGTGTTCGGACGGCGCGCAGTGCAGCTGGAAGCGGCCTTCTTCGCGCGGCGGATCGCCGGCTAGCCAGCAGGGCACGCGCGGGCCGCCTTGCTGTTCGGCGGCTTCGGAGACCAGCTCGAGCTTGCCGGACGGCGTGCCGCGATCGAAGCCGGGCGTGCCGTCGAGCTTGACCGGTTCACCGGCGGCGAGTCGCGCGCGTCCGTCTGCGTCCAAGCGCTCGCCGACCAGCGCGGCGAGTTCGTCCAGCAACTCGTCTCCGGTCGCTTTCCAAGCCTCGGGCGGCAAGTCAAGCGCGCGCGCGATGCGCGAGAAGGCTTCGACGTTTCCGCAAGCTTCGCCGGGCGGCGCGATGATGCGCCGCGTCAGCTGCGCGTGACGATGGCCGTAGGAGAAGTAGAGGTCGGATTGTTCGAGGAAGCTCGCCGAGGGCAACACGACTTCGGCAAGTTCCGCCGTCTCGGTCATGAACAGCTCGTGCACGACAAGGAAGCAGTCTTCGCGCTCGAGACCGCGGCGCACGGCTGTCGAGTTCGGAAGCGTCACGGCCGGGTTGTGCCCCCAGACGAAGACCGCGCCGAAGTCGCCGGCCTCCAGCGCACGGCCCAGCCCGACGTGCGCGACGACTCGGACGGGTGCATCGGCGGGTCGCAGATCCTCGCGCACGATCGACGACACGACTTCGGGGAACAAGTCGCCGCTCTCGAAGTGAAAGCAGTCTTCGAGCCCGTGGACGGCGACCAGGCTGCACAGCGCGCGCATCGCGTTCGCGCCCTGGAAGCGTCGCGACCAGCCGATTCCGGCCTTCGTCCATGCGCGCGTCTCGTTGAGCAAGTCGTGCAGCACGCGCGCTTGGTCGACGCAAATGCCGCAGATCTCGGCCGCTTCGTCAAGCGCAGGTGCCGCGGTGAGGCTCGCTTCGAACTCGTCAAGCCCATGGCAGTCCTGCGCACGCGAAGCGCGGTCGACCGCGCCGCACGCGAAGGCTTCGCGCGCGAGAGCGAGCAACAACGCTGCGTCGGTGCCCGGTCGCAAGATGATCGCCGAGCCGCCCCAGCGCTCGACGCGGCGTGCGGTCGCGGAACGGTGCACGTCGACGACCACCACCGGCTTGCCGGCTTTGCACAGCGCGCGCACGCGCGGCAGGCTGTGTTGAACGGTGCGAGCCAAGTCGCAGCCCCAGACGATCAAGCCGGGGGCCCGTTCGAGTTGTTCGAGGTCGAACCCGATCGCGTTGCCGAAGACCAGCCCGTGACCGCACAGCGCTTCGCCGTCGCAGATCCCGCCGTCGTGTTGTGTCGCGCCCAGCGCGTTCATCACGCGTTCGGGAAACTTGCGCGCGAGGCGTCCCATATTGCCTGCGTAGCCGAGACCGAGGATGCGTTCCGGCGGCATCGGCGCGACGCGTGCTCGGATGCACTCGAGCGCTTCATCCCACGTCGCCGGGACCAGCTCGCCGTCTCTGCGCACCAGCGGCGTCTTCAGACGGTCCGCTGAGTTCTGCACCTCGTGGAAGATGGCCGTCTTGCCGCACAAGTGACCTGCGGAGTACGCGTGCTGCGGATTGCCGACGAGCTTGACCAGCGCGCCGGACCCGTCGACCTCCGCCAGCATTCCGCAGGCGTCGGGACAGTCGAGCGGGCAAGTCGTCGAGTAGATCGTCATGGCGCGGTGAGAGCTTAGCACTCCGCGTCGAGCCTGCGCTGCTCCACCCGTTCGGCGGTCAGTTCGGTGCGTCTCGGCGCAGCTCCTGCGCTCGTTCCACGTCGAAGTTCGGAGGCCTCTGCAGCTCGTCCGCGATCTCGCCCAGGTAGCCCTTCTTGACGAAGACGAGTCCGTCCGCGTCGTCGAAGACGAACACATAACCGAGCAGACGGTGGTCGATCCAACCGTACTGGAAGGACGGATCGGCCGGCGAATTGCTCGGCACGCTGACTTGGACTCTCACATCACGCGTGTTGAACCAGCCCCACGCGAGCGCCGCATGACCACGCGGCAGCTGCCAGACGTAGAGCGGCGCTCCTAACTCGTCCAGCGCATCGGTCATCGAGCAGGTGCCGACTTCGAAGCCCGTCATTCGCGCGTCATCGATCGGTTGATGCAGCGACGAACGACTCCACTGCAGCTGGATGCAAGCCGTGGAGCAGAGTGCCGCGAACAGTCCCGCGAGCGAGAGTCGATTCACCGCGCCGCGCTCCCGGCGGAGCTTCCGGTCGTCGCCGCGGGATTGACGTCTCGGACGACTCCGATGCCTTCCGCGCTTTCCGCCTGAGCCGTCGTGGCGGGATAGTCGCGACCCTGCCAAGGCATCTGATACTGAGCGCCGCCGGCTTCGAAGGTGCTGCCGAAGTTCGTCAGCAGGTCGTTCTCGTCGAAGAACACCCACACGCGGTCGGTGCGCGCGTCGGTGTCCATCAAGGTCACGACGAGGATCGTGAAACCGGCACGCTTCGCTCGAATGTGGTCGTAGCGCCAGGCCGAACGGAATCCGAGCTGCACGACCTCGGTGGGCGCGCCGAGCAGCTCGGCGACTTCCGTTGCCGTCGTGATGCCGGGCTCCAGCTGATCGACGAGTTCCGGCGAGAGCGGAACATTCGTCGTCTCGCGCGAGACGAAGCAGGAAGTGGAGAGGGCGAGTGCGGCGGCGCAGACGACGAAGCGGGTGAGTTGGATCATGGCTGGTGGTGGAATCGTTCACGGCACTCTGCCGTTTCCACCACCAGTTGTTCGAGCCGCTTCCACCACTTTTCGGTAGAGCGTTCACGCACGCACGCACGCACGGCTTCGTGATCCGTGGGTTTCTCGTGCAGCCGCGCGAGGCGACTGCGCAGCGCCGAAGTCCACGCGGGGCGTTCTTCGAGCGGCGAGACAACTTCACCGGCTTCGATCAGGCGGATTGCATCGCGCGAACCGACGCGATCGGAGACGAGCACAGGCGTACCGGCTGCGAGCGCTTCGAGCACCACGAGCGGGCACGGATCACGGCGACTGGGCAAGACCAAGAGGTCCGAGCCCGCGGCGAGGTCTTGACCGTCCAAGTGTTCGAACATCGCGATGCGATCCGCGCCGAAGCCGAGGCGCACGGCGTACGCGCGCCACGCGGCGAGATCGTGCGGTCCCGCGACGATCAAGCGCCAGCGACGCTCGCGCAGCGGAGCGAGCGACTCGAGCAGGATATCGAGTCCCTTGAGCGATGCATTGCGACCGACGAAGCTGATCAGCGGCGCGTCGTCGCGGAAGCCGCACGCTGCGAACAACTTCTCACGCGCGCGTCGACGCAAGCGTGGGTGGTGTCGCTCGAGGTCGACGCCGTTCGAGATGACGACGAGTCGCGATGCGCTCGCGGGGTAGATGCGTTCGAATTCCTCGCGCACCGTCTCGCTGACGCAGATGATCTTGTGCGCGCCCTCCGTCGCCGCCTGGCGCTCGAGTTCCAGGAACACGCGATGTCGTCCGCGCGGAGCCTTGTCCGTCAAGCGCAACGTTTCCGCGTGCGAGCCGCCGTGCGGCCAATAGAGGTCGACGCGCGGCAAGTGGCGCACGCCGATCGTGCAGTCGAAGTTGAGTTCGTCCGCGGCTTGCAGCATGCGTTCGCCGAGGCTGCGTTCGCGCGCGCCGCGCGTGAGGCCGGTGGGAACGACCGAGTGGAAGTGACCCGGCGCGTGCTCTCCACCTTGCGGGCCGCGTTCACCGATCGCGTGCACGTCGAAGCCGCGCCGTTCGAGGTGCCCCGCGAAGCCGGCGAGCGCCGATTCCGCACCGCCGCGGCTCGGTTGCCATCGATCGATCAAGAAGGCGACTCGCAGCGGCGAGCCCGCATCTCTGCCGGTGTTTTCCACGACCATATCCTACCCCCATGGCAGGACCGTGGAGTGCCTGTCAGCTACCGGTCCCGCGCCCACTCGTAGCGCATGCCGTTCCTGAGTACATGCATGCGCAGCCCCGTCGCCCCCGGCACCTCGCCTTCCTTCACGGTAAGGACTTCCGCACCGCGCGCATCCAAGACAACGACGTTGTGCGCTCCGATCACCTCGAGTTCTCCAGCTTGTACGAGAACCCCCGTCGATTCCCCGAGAGCGACGCCCAGGAGATCAGGATGCGAGAGCACGGCCTCCACGAAGCGATTCCAGCGACCGCGGCGCAGGAAGTGTTGATCTACCGTAACGCCGGGCCACAGGCCGAGTCCCGCGGCGACTTGGGTGCCGCCCGATTCAAGGCGGACGGGAACCTCCTTGCCGGTGATCATCCACTGCGGAGCGGCCGCGGCTCCGGCGCTGGTTCCGCCGACCATGGCACCCGCGGCGTGCCTCTTGCGCAATTCATCGAGCAGATCGGCTTCGGTGAGCGCATCGACGAGCCGCGACTGACTGCCACCCGGCATCCAGATCAGGTCGGCGCGACGGATCGCAGCGCGCGCCTGATCGATGTCGGCGAGCTCGAGGCGCGTCACATCGCGCGCTCCGGCCGCTTTCCACATCTCGATGCTGCCGAGCCCCGCGCCCGGGTCGCTCGAGCTCTGAGGAACGATCAACACCACCGCCTCGGCGCCTCCCGTGAGCTCGAGAGCGCGCTCGCAGAAGACGGGCAAGGTGCGGCCCCCGCCGATCAAGAGCAACGGACCGGATTCCTTCCCCGAGCCGGCCGAAGCCGCCCAGGCGAGCGTGATCAGGAACGGCAGCGCGATCAGCGCGAGAACGATGCGCACGCGGCGCGGACGACGATACGGCATCGCCCGAGTGGATGCTTCGAGCGAGGCAGAGGCAAGCGCACTGGACAGACTTCGCCGTGCGTTCCACGATCCGGGTCATGCGCGCCCCCCACTCTCCCGATCTTCGCGAACTCACTGGACTTCCGCTGCCGGTGTTCGTCGCGCCCTCCGCACAGGCCGTGGCGCTCGCACTCGCGCAGCAACTCGTCGACGTCGTGGGCTCTGCGCAGGCGGAAGGCCGCGCGCCCCGGATCGGGCTCGCGACGGGACGCACGCCGCAAGCGCTGTACCGCGTGTTCGCGCGGCGCGTCGCGGACGAAGGCGTGGACCTCTCCACCCTCTTGACCTTTCACCTCGACGAGTACCTCGATCTCCCGCGCGAGCATCCGGCGAGCTTCCGCGCGCAGATGCACGAGAGGCTCTACCGACACATCGAACACCCTGCAGTGCGCGCGCACTTTCCCGTCGAGTGCGATCAGCGCGACGATCTGGACGCGGCGTGTGCGCGCTACGAGGCGTTGCTCGCCGGCGCGGGCGCCCTCGACTGGCAGCTGCTCGGAATCGGACTCAACGGGCATGTCGCGTTCAACGAACCCGGTGCGGCGGCGGACTCGCGCACGCGCGTCGTGACGCTCTCGGAGTCCACGCGCCTCGCCAACAGCGGCGACTTCGAGTCCCTCGAAGCCGTTCCGCGGCGCGCCGCGACGATGGGGATCGCGACGATCCGCGCCGCGCGCCGACTGCGCATCGTGGCGCTCGGGCCGTCGAAAGCGGGGATCGTGCACGAACTCATCCACGCTCGCGTGGGCCCGGATCTGCCGGCGACCTTGCTGCGCGACCACGCCGGCTGCGAGCTGTGGTGCGACGCGGCCGCGGCCTCAGAGCTCTGAGGAGTACGGTCCCGCTCAGCGCGAGAGCGGCTGCACGAGCGAGATCTGAGCGCCGAACAACGGATACTCGATGCTGGCCCGTGCATGGCGGAACTCCTTCGAGTCGTACCCGAGGTGCCCGAAGAGGTCGCGCATCAGCGCGACGTAGGTCGGAGCTTCAGCCAAGCGCAGATGTTGCGTTCCGTGACCGGTGATGCTGACCCGCTCGTGAGTCTCGATCAAGTCGAGCGAACGTTCGATCTGCGTCGGCCGCGCGGGTTCTTCGCCGATCGACCAGTTCACGACCAACGAAGGGTCGTCTTCACTGATCAGGTCGCGGTGGACCAAGGTGTCGATCACGAGCTTGTGACACGGAAAACTGACGACGGAGTAGAAGTAAGGCTGTCCGGAGACCTTCGAGTCATCACGCAGTTCGATGCCCTTCGGGTGGTGGTGTGCGATCCAGTAGTCCACCGTCGAGTCGGCACCGAACTTCTCGTCCGCCAAGCTGAAGCGCGCACGTTTTCCGAGCTTGTGTACCTGCACCGACGCCGGCGGATTGACGCAGTACTTGTCCAGCGCGCCGAGGCCGAACGGCCCCGATCCCTTGCGCTTGCGCAGGCGCATCGCGTGTTCGACGCCCTCGAGATCGACTTCCAGAGCGCCGACTTCGACGAGCACGCCGGGGCGATGCCGTTGCACGCCGAGCGACCCTTGAATGACGGTCAGGTCGATGCCTTCGCGGTCTTTCGACAGAGTCAGTACGGCGGCGAGCACTTCGACTTCTTCCTGCGCGCCTTTGAGCTCGGTCATCGCGCGGAACACCGACTGGCGACGACGCATCTCGAACTCACGGCGCGACTCGGGTACCCAAGTCGACAAGATCGACGCGAACTCGGCGCGGCCGCCCGAGTACTTCAGGATCAAGTCGGCGAACTCGGTGATCGATTCGAGCGCACGCTTTCCACACTTCTCGTCAGCACCTGCGCGCAGCGCGGACGCCACGCAACGGCGCAGTGGTTGCGGTCCGGGCAGCTGCAGCAAGGCACCGAGCGGATCGGGATTGGTCACTCCGCGCAGGAGCCGCCCCGTGATCAGCACCGTCTGGCCGAGCACGTCCGCCAGGGCCTGGGGACGCCAGTTCTCCTGGGGGAGACTCGCGAGCAGGTTGTGGAGGCTGGTGGCGAGCTCGCGTCCGACCGCCTCGGACTGCCCGCGCAGCTCCTGGGGATCGACCGAGCCTGATTCGGCTTGTTCGGGCATGCCCGCCAAGGGATAGGGAATGGCCGGCGATCGGTCCAGGGCTGCGACCGGACAATCTGGGCGGGCGTGTCCGCAGATCGGTGCGCCGTCATCAGGAACGGCCGCGCCATCACAGGCCTACGAGGCTTTCGGCCCTGGCGGGGCTGCAAGATCGAAGGGAGCTCCTCGCCCATCTCCAGACCTCAAGGTATCTTTAGGGGCCTCGAGGCGCCCCGATGTCCACACCCCTCCTTACCCCCAAGCCCTACGCCCGCTGGCGTGCCTGGACGCTGTTCGGCGTGCACGTGCTCTTCGCGGCCCACATCGTGCATTGGAAGCTGGCGGGTCGGACCCTCGCCCCGCTCGAGCTCAACGAGCTGATGGTCACCTTGGAGCTGGGCGTCGTCACGGCCGGCTTCGCCTTCATGCTGCTGGTGATCGTCGCCACGCTCTTCTTCGGCCGCTTCTTCTGCTCGTGGGGCTGTCACATCCTCGCGCTGCAGGACGGCTCGCAGTGGATCCTCGACAAGCTGAAGATCCGCCCGAAGCCGCTGCGCTCGCGCCTCTTGCTGTGGGTGCCGGTCGGAGCGACGCTCTACATGTTCTTGTGGCCGCAGCTCTCGCGACTCGTCGCCGGAGATCCGTTGCCCGAGCTGCGCATGCACGACGACGGCAAACCCTGGGCATCGTTCATCACCGACGACTTCTGGCGCAACCTGCCGCCGGTCGGCATGGCGCTCTTGACCTTCTTTGTGGTGGGCTTCGTGGTGACGCTGTTGCTCGGCTCGCGTTCGTTCTGTACGTACGGCTGCCCCTACGGCGCGCTGTTCCGCATCGCGGATCGCTTCACGCCGGGACGCATCAAGCGCGTCAGCGACTGCTCTGCCTGCGGACACTGCACCGCGGCGTGCAGCTCCGGCATCGAAGTGCACAAGGAACTCGAAGCGTACGGCACCGTCGTGAGCTCGTCATGCTTGCGCGACCTCGACTGCATCGCCGCATGCCCGAGCGGCGCGGTCGGCTTCGGACTCGCCAAGCCGACCATCTTCCGCAAGCTCGACAAGGGACGCCCGCGCAAGCCGTGGACGCTGAGCTGGCCGGAAGAGCTCGCCGCCGCGCTGATCTTCCTCGCGGGCTTGTTCGTCTTCCGCGGACTCTACGGTCGCGTTCCGTTCCTGCTCTCGCTCTCGCTCGGCGGCTTGCTCGCGTGGTTCTCCATCGCGATCTGGAGAGGCCTGCGCGCGCCGCACGCAGCCTTCGGACCGTGGCGCTTGAAGATGAGCGGCAAGTGGACGCGCGCCGGGAAGCTCGCCTTGCCGATCGCGCTCGCCGTCTGGGCATTCGTCGGACACAGCTCCTTCGTGCGCGTTCACGAGCGTCGCGCCGATGCGGCCTTCGAGCTCGCCATGCAATCCGAGATCGACGGCACCGAGCGCGTCGTGCGCGCACGCGATGCCGCTGCGCGCCTGAACGAACTGCGCGCGCTGAGCCCGCTGCCGCCCAAGAACACGGACTTGCGTCTCGGTCAACTGCACCTGATCGCCGCAGCGCCGGGCGGGGCGGTTCCGCTCGCGCGCGCCGTCGAACAATCACCCCAATCGGCCTACCTGCGTCTCTTGCTGGCACGCGCCGAGCTGCAAGACGGGGACGAAGCCGCCGCGGTTCGCCAAGTGAACATGGCCCTCGAGCGAGGCGCGAGACCGCACGCAACGGTCGACAGCGCCACGTGGATTCCCGCCCTGCTCGCCGAACTGCACCTCGAATGCGCCCGCGACTTGTGGGCGCTCGAACGCCACCGCGATGCGTTGGATCACGCGCAGGCCGCAGCGCGACTCTTGCCCGACGACGCGGACATGCGCTGCGAAGTCGGCAGCTTGATGCTGGCCGCCGGACGCATCCAAGACGGCATCGCCGAGCTGCGCGCCGCGCTGGCGATCGATCCGGACCACGCCTTGGCCACGAAACGACTCGCGGCCGCGCTCGAGAACTAGTCTTCGATCAGTGCGATCAAGCGGTCGACCGCCTCGTCGACGAAGTCCGGGTCTTCAGCGTGCAAGTCGCGCACGACGAGTTCGATCGATGACGGCAAGCCGGCGCGCAGTTCGTCGAGGAAGGCCTGGTCGCCTTCGGGATCGCGCAACGGGCCGCCTTCGGCGCCGTAACAACTCGTGCCGGCAGCGGGCATCATGAAGCACGCCTTGCCGCGCGTCTTCTCGAGGCGCTTCGTGACTTCACGCGCGACGGAACGCAGCTCGTCTTCGTCGAGGCGCGGCGCGAGGATCACGGGGTTGTGGAAGACGACCTTGTGGTCCTTCCAGCGCTTGGGCACCTGGTTCGGTTCGACGAGCAAGCCGATGTGTTCGAGTCCGCCGGGACAGATGACCTGCGGCAAGCCCAGCTCGCCCGCGACGGTCAGTCGCTCCGGTCCGCCGGCGCGCAAGCCTCGGAAGAGCTCGTCGGCGATCTCACCGAGCGCGTAGTCGAAGACGGCCGTGATCAGGCCTTCCTTCATCATCTGTTCCATCGCGCGGCCACCGGAACCGACGGCGTGGAAGACGATGACTTCATAACCGGCGTCCTGGAAGCGCTCGACGGCGTGCATCGCGCCCTGCGTCAGCACACCGAGGTTTGTGATGCCGATCACGGGCTTGCCGGACTCGCGCACGTCGAGCTTGACGCGCGAGATGGCCATGCCGTGCGCCGCGCCGGCGGCGTTCGCCAGCATCTTGCGCGTGATCGGATTCAAGCCGAGCAAGTCGCCGACGCTGAACATCATCGTGATGTCCTTGATGCCGACGAAGGCCGAGGTGTCGCCCGACGCGACCGTCGACAGCATCACCTTCGGCAAGCCGTACGGCAGCTGCTGCATGACTCCGCAGCAGTTCGACGTGCCTTGCGTGCCACCGAGGCCGATGACTGCGTCGAGCTCGCCCGCTTCGAGCTTCGCGAGCAGGAGCTTCGTGGCGCCCGCGACCATCACCGGCGAGGCGTCTTGACGCGTGGGCGCCTTGCGCAGCTTCGCGAGCGGCTTGCCGCCCGCGTCGGCGACTTGCGCGTTGGTCACATCGGTGCGCGTGCCGGGTTCGCCGACGACGCCCATGTCGATCACGAACGCGCGGCTGCCGAGTGCTTCGACCTCCTGGCGCAGGTAGTCGACTTCTTGGCCCTTGGTGTCGAGCGTGGCGAGGATCGCGATGGTCGGCGTCATGTCGGTTGCCTTCTGGTCTCAGCTCGGGAAGCTCAACGCGCGGAACTCTTTCGCGGTCGCGAGCACGGCGCGCTCGATCGGCAAGCGTTCCGTCGATGATCCCGTCCAGAAGCCGTGCCCGCTGGTGTGATTCAGCATGTACTGGCCGTCCTCGGGATTCTCGAGCGCAGCGCCGTGCGCGACCAAGATCACGTCGGGGTGCACTTCGCGCACTTGGTTGTACGCTTCTTCGGTGCGACGCGCGGTTTCCTCGATCGTCTCGCCCGAGTCGTAGCCGACTTCGCCGCCCTTCGTCGTCCCGGCGTGGTAGCAGAAGATGTCAGGCTTCGCTTCCGCGTTCAGACGCAGGCTGTCTTCCATGTCGAAGGCGAGGCCGATCGTGACCATGTCCATCTCCTTCGCGAGCTTCAGCATCTCGATCTCGTTGTCGAAGGTGATGCCGGACTTCTCGAGCACCTTGAAGATGTTCGAGTCCTTGTCGACGTAGCTGATCGACGGCCCGATGTTCGACACCGACGGCGCGCCCATGTCTTTCACGCGCTGGATCACGGTGCGCATGTCGCGCAGCGGATCGTTCGCGTTGAGGCACGCGCAGACGAAGGCATCGCCGGTCATCGCCGGCAAGATGTCTTGTTCGGTGTACTCGAGCGTCTGCTTGTTCGAGTCGAGGATCGGCCACATCATCGACATCGTGCCCATGCCGTTCGCGCGCAGCCGCGCGCCGGAGAAGGTGTTCACGCAGTCGACACCGGCTTTCTCGAGCAGCTTGGCGACGAGACCGGAGCCCGCGCTCGAGATCATGATCGGTTGACGCGCGTCGACCTTGGCGCGGAGCTTCGCGAGGACTGCCTCGCGGGTGGTACGGGGGACGATCATGGGTGCTGACTGAGGTGGGAGAGCGAAGGACCGAGGCTAACCGAAGCGCTCCACAGTGCTCAAGCGGTACGCTGTGTGCACCATGTTGACACCGATTCTCTTCGCAGCTTGCCTCGCCCTCACCATGCCTCTGCCCACACAAGAGCCTCGGTGGGTCACGTACCCCGGCGGCGAAGGACCCGGCGCCGGCAAGCACATCGTGCTCGTGTCCGGCGACGAAGAATACCGGTCCGAAGAAGCGCTGCCGCAGCTCGGCAAGATCCTCAGCACGCGTCACGGCTTCCGCTGCACGGTGTTGTTCGCGATCGATCCTGAGACCGGCGAGATCGACCCCGAGAACCAGAACCACATCCCGGGACTGGCGGCGCTCGACAAGGCCGACATGCTCGTGATCTTCACGCGCTTCCGTCAGCTGCCCGACGCCGACATGAAGCACATCGTGGACTACGTCGAGTCGGGTAAGCCGATCCTCGGCATCCGCACCGCGACGCACGCGTTCAGTTATCCGGCGGAGTCCGAGAGCAAGTACGCGCACTGGCGCTGGAACGACGCCGAGTGGCCGGGCGGCTTCGGCAAGCAGGTGCTCGGAGAGACCTGGGTCAACCACCACGGGCACCACGGCGTCGAGAGCACCCGTGGTGTGATCGTCGAGGCCTCGGCGAAGCACCCGATCCTGCGGGGCGTCGACGACGTCTGGGGACCGACCGATGTCTACGGCGTGCGCGAGCTTCCGAAGGACGCGGTGGTCTTGCTCGAGGGCGCGGTGCTCTCGGGGATGAACCCGGAAGACGCGCCGGTCGAAGGCGAGAAGAACACGCCGCGCGAGCCGCTCGTCTGGTTGCGCGAACGCGAGCAGGGCGGCGAGCGCAAGCAGCGCATCGTCACCTCCACCGTCGGCGCGGCGACCGACTGCGCCAGCGAAGGCGTGCGCCGCCTGTTCGTCAACGCGTGCTACTGGGGCGTCGGTCTCGAGGACAAGATCCCGGAACGCAGCGACGTGACGATCGTCGGCAAGTTCGAGCCGACGCCCTTCGGCTTCGGTGGATACGTGAAGGGTGTCAAGCCGTCGGACCACGCACTGTGAGGTACCGAACCAGGTACCTCACAGTGTCAGGCTGCGCAGGTAGGCGACCAGGTCAATGATCTCAGCCCGCTCGAAGGTCGAGAGCAACCCCGTCGGCATCGTGGACACGCTCGACACCCGCCGTTCCTCGATCTCGGCGAGCGGCAACACCAGGGTGTCATCGCGATACGGATCGTCGCGTACGTAGACGTTCTCGGCGTCCTCCTCGACCGGCTGGCCGGCGATGATCTCGCCGTCGAAGGTGCGGAAGACCTCGGACTCGTAGCCCTCGAGGATCACGCGCGAGGGTTCGAGCACGTGCGCGAGCAGCTCGCCGGGCTCGTACTTCGCGACGACTTCCGCGAGCACCGGACCCGTCTTGCCGCCTTCGTCACCGACGGCGTGGCAGCTCAAGCACGACGCCGCTTCGAACACCTCGCGACCGCGCGCGACTGAAGCGCGCGAGAGTTGGTCAGCGATCCCATCGAAGTCCGCGGGCGTCCAGTTCTTGACGAACGCGCGCGTCGGAGCAGCGTCCACATCGGCAATCACCGGCCCGACCGGCAAGGCCGTGACGTCGCCCAGCTCCGCCACCACGTGCATCTTGCCGTTCATGCGGATCCAGTGGCCGGGGAAGGTGCAGACAAAGGGGTAGTCCCCCACCTCGGTCGGCGCGACGAAGCGCAGCGTGAACGACTCGCCCGGCTGTTGCAGTCCGGTGGCGTACAAGACTTCCGGCAGCTTCGGCACGAAGCCGCGCTCCCAAGCGTCGGCTTGCGAAGCCATCGCTTCCGCCGCGGTGCCGACCTTCGCCAGCGACCCCGGCGTCGTGATCACCAAGTTGTGCGGCATGATGTCGACGTTCGTGAAGACCAGCTCCACCGGCCGACCGGCGACGACGGTGAACTCCTCGCGGTCATAGAGCAGCGTGTCCGGACGCGGCCGGATCACGACCACTTGCGGACCGCGGTGGCGCCGCGCGGCGTACAACGCGAGCGCCGCCTCCTCGGGCAAGACCGCGATCAGGTCGTCTGCGAGCGAGAGGCTCGCGCGGCCGGCGACGGTCTCGAACTCGGCCTCGGGCGCGGACGCGAAGTAGACGCCCAAGCGCTCGGCGACCAGCGCGCGCGCTCCGTCCGACCACTCGGTCGGCGACAAACTCGCGAGTCCCGTGATCACCGCGCCGCGCAGCTCCTCGTCGTCGAAGTGCGCCACCAACGCGCGCAGCGATCCATCGCGCTGCGCGTCGAGCGCGGGCAAGTTGCGAGCCGCCGCACGGCGCAAGCGCAACGCAGGACTCGACAACTCGACGCGCGTCATCGCTTCGCGCATCTCCCCCGCCTGCCACTCGAAGGTCGTCCGCCGCTCGGCATCGAGCACGCGCACGAGGCAGTTGTCCAAGCGACTCAAGAACTGGCCGTCGTTGTCGAGACGGTTCCAGAGCGCGATCGTGTCGATCGGGTGTTCCGCGCCGAGATCGACTTCCCACCACGTCTCCGGTTGATCCTCGACGGTGTGCGTCTGACCACCGTCGGCCCAGAAACCGCTGGTGATGCCGTCGATCCCGCGCGAGGCAACGCCGCCCCACGCTTCGGACGACTGCGTCGCGGTGCCGTCGCGCGCGACGTTCGTACCGCTCGAGAAGACCTCGACTTCAGCGAGCGTCAAGGTACCGGTCACGCCCGGCAAGTCGACGCGCACGAAGCGCCCGAGCGTGCGATCGCCTTGCGGTGCTGTGTTGCGCAGTGCTTCCGGCGGGCCGTCGAGCAACGCAGTCACGCGCGGTTCGAGCTGCGCCGCGAGCGCAGCGTCGCGCAACCACGGCACGGCCTCGACGAGGTCCGTGAGCTTGTCGATCGACTGCGACGCTTCCGCCCAAGCCGCGTCCACCGAGCCGGTCGCCTCGATCTGCGCCGCGGTCGAGAGTCGCCGCGTCGAAGATCGCAACGCGTGTTTGGCAAGGTCCTCCATCAAGAAAGCCAGCTCGTCCGTGTCCGATTCGGGCAACAGCGGGATGACCTTGAACAGCTCGGACAAGAGGTGATCGGTGTGGCCGTGGTCGCCGTAGTCCGCGCGACGGATCGCGCCGCCGAGCGCGCGCGCGGCGCTCTGGCCGCGCTCCTCGCCGAGCAGGCGCGCGAGTTCGTGGTACTCCTCGGTCGTGCGGCCGCAGCGACCGAGCTGCTCGACGTAGACCGCCACGCCCGGACGCGCGAGGTCGAGGTCTTCGTCGCTCAGCTGGGACAGGGCGAAGCCGAGCGCGCCCGGATCGTCGGCACAGAACGGCGCGCCGCTGACGATCGCGCGGCGCATCGTGCCCTCGAGCGCCTTGAGCGTCTCCTTCAGCGCATACGGCTGGAAGCGGTCCGGCATGAAGCGCGAGTTGAACTTCAGCGCGAGCTCCGCCGCGCGCGGATCGTCGAAGAAGCTCAGCGCGACGATCGCTTCGAGCTGCACGCGAAAGTTGTCGTCGTCGAGCGACTTCTCGAGCAGCACGAGCGCGTCCGGCAGGTGGTGCCGCAGGTTGCGCACGACCCGCGTGGCGGCGGCGCGCGCGCGCGGATCGTCGGCGTTCAGCAAGCGTTCGAGCAGCTCGCGGTCGAGCACGTCGTGCTGCGTCTGCAACCAGAGCGCTTCGAGCAAGTGGTGCTCGAGCTCCGAGTTGGTCGTCTCGACGCTCGCCGCGAACTCGCGCGCGGCGGCGACGACTTCGGCGGTGTCGCGACCGGAGAGCTCGATGCGCACGCGATAGCGCTCGCGGTCGCTCTCGCTCGCGAGGCGCGCGACGACGTCAGGCGTCGGCAACTCGGGCAGTGACACGGTTTCTTGCAGCGCACGATCCGGACAGTGAATGCGGTACACGCGACCGTGCGACTGATCCCGGCTGGGATCGCGCAAGTGGTGCTGCATGTGCCCGATCAGCGGGTTCTGCCAGTCGAGGAAGTACACCGCTCCGTCGGGACCGATCTCGATGTCAACGGGACGGAAGTTCGGATCGGTGCTCTGGATCAGCGGCGTGACTTCGTTCGCGGCGAAGCCGGAGCCGTCATCCTCGATCTCGTACTGGAAGATCCCCTGGAAGCCGATCACGTTCGCGATCAGGTAGTTGCCGCGGTTCTCTTCGGGGAAGTGCGTGCCCGAGATGATCTCGGTCGCGGCCGACGGGCGACTGCGCTGGCGGAAGAACGGGAAGTAACCCGAGTGCTTCAGCGGCGCGTCGAGGTGCCCGGAGAACGGCAGCGCGTAGTAGTTCACGTTGCCCGTGCCGTCCGTCACGAAGTCTTGACCCCAGCGGTCGAAGACGTGCCCGTGCGGGTTCGCGAAGTTGTACGGGATGTAGCGTTCGACGCGCCACGTGCGCGGATGGAAGCGCCACACACAACCGTTGGTGTTGCGGATCGGGCCGTAGATCGACTCGACCTGCGACATGTGGAAGGTGCCCTCTTGGAAGTAGAGCGCGCCGTCCGGGCCGAGCACGAAGCTGTTCGCGGAGTGGTGCGTGTCCGCCGAGCTCAAGCCGTGCAAGAGGCGCTCGCGCGTGTCCGCGACGTCATCGCCGTCGGTGTCCTTCAAGAACAGCAAGTCGGGCGCGTTCGCGACGATCACGCCGCCGTTCCAGAACTCGAAGCCGGTCGGGTTGTGCAAGTCGCCGGCGAAGGTCTCACACGTGTCGGCGCGACCATCGCCGTCGATGTCTTCGAGGATCAACAGCTTGTCGTTGATCGGCTTGCCCGGTTGCCAGTGCGGGTACGTCGGCCAGACCGCGACCCACAAGCGACCGCGCGTGTCCCACGCCATCTGCACCGGGTTGGCGAGCTCGGGGAATTGCGCTTCGTCGGCGAACAAGTTGACGGCCATGCCTTCGGGCAGCGTCATCGTCGCGATCGCGCCTTCGCCGCTGTCGAACTCGTACGCGCCATCGGGACCGGGGCCGGGGCGGTTCGTCGGCACGGGAATCTGGTCCGGGATCGGCGGCAGCTCGGCCGGGATCTCTTCTCCCCGCGCGATCGCGTGGATCACGCGGTCCATGCGATCCGTCATCGCGTCGAGCACGACGAGCTCCTGCTGCAGCACTTCGTAGTTCGTCTGGTCGTTCTCGTACGCGAGCGACGAACGACCGCCGTAGACGTTGTAGCCGTCGGTCGCGCGGTAGCGGTTGAACCAGTAGAGGTTCTTCTCGAGGACGGCGGCGCGGAGTTCCTCCAGGGCGGAGTCCGGACCAACGAAGCCGACCGGGCCAGCAAGCTGAGCAACGATAGAACGCGAGCTGACCCGGTTGCCTGCCTCCGTCAGATGGATGCCGTTGATCGTGAGGGGCGGGCGGATCTGGGTGGAGACGACTGGATTCAGAGAGCGGAGTCCGACGTAGGGTAGCGCGCGCTCGATCGCGACCTGGGCGGTGACGGCGTTGTATGCGTAGATCTGTGCGTTCATCTCCTCCCAGCTCCGAAGGCTTGGCGATTCGTCGTCGGCGAGTTCGGTCGATCCAATCAGCACGAGACGAGGGGCACTCTCTCCGTTGTAACGCTGCACTTGGGTGTGCTCGATGAAGCGCTCCAAGTCCGCGCGGAACTTCGGCAGCCCTTCTTCGCCCGCGAACGACTCGTTGAACCCGAAGCACGCAATGATCACGTCCGCCTCACAACGCGTCAGCCACTCGTCCTGCGTCCCGAAGCCCGCCGTGCGCTGGCGCACCGTGAGCTCGTCGGCCGAGAAGCCGAGGTTGCGCACCGTCAGCCCGAGCTCGGGGAAGGCCGCCTGCAAGCGCGCCTCGAACCACCCGTGATGCTGCATGCGTTCGGCGAAGGCGTTGCCGATCAGGCAGATGCGGTCGCCTTCGCGCAGCTCGAGCTGCCGGGGCGATTGCGCGCGAGCTACCTGCGGCGCAAGACAGAGGACGAGGGTGGCGAGGAGCGAGACCGTGGGGCGCGTGATCGACTGCATGCGCACAGCGTAGAGAAGTACGGTACCGCCTTCGATTTTTCCGTTTAGCGGCGTGCCCGCGTCCGCGGCGCTGGCACGCCGCTAAACGGAAAAATCGAACGCGGTACCGTACTTCTCGGAGGCGTAGGATCGAGGCATGACCACTTCTCAGCCCACCCTCCAGCATCCCGCCCTGGAGCCCCGTCAGTCCGGCGAGGTGCGCTGAGTGCAACGCCGCGCCGTCTTCACGCTGCTCGCCGTCGCCTCACTCTCGCTGGCGATCGCGAGCTGGTGGGGACAGGTACCGAGCCGGGACCAGTTCCGCACGACTCGACGCAATCCGCGGCCCAAGGGCCGCGGATTGCGTCGAGTCGTGCGGAACTGGTCCCGGCTCGGTACCTCAGCGCTCGGTGAGCCATGCGGTGAAGGCGGCGTCGAGGTCCTGCGGCGCCCAGCCCCAGAGCGCTTTGAGCTGCGCGCGCTGCACGCCGCGCAAGTCCGAACCGTCGGGGTAACCGGATTCGTTCAGCTGCCCTTTGATCGCACCGATGAAGGCCGCGAGTTGGTCGGGATGTACGTCGAGCAGGAACTGCACCATGCCGTAGGATGTGACGTGTTGGTCCTGCGTCAGCTCGCCGAAGGTATCGATGCGCATCAGCTCGGCAAAGGGCGCGAGCTTGCCGCGGCGGCGCAAGGTGCCGAGCGCCTTGTCCCAGTCGGCCGTGCCCTTGTTCTGCGGCAACGATCCCTCATCGCCGTCAAGCGTGTGAAAGTCCGGCTCGATCTCGTGCTCCATCACGTGCGCGAGGCCTTCATCGAGCCAGATCGGCGGGTCGTACGAGAAGTGCTTGTACGCGCACAAGAACAAGTGCGAGAGGTTGTGCACCGTGTGCGGATAGAGCGCGCGGTCGTAGCGCAAGTCGGTGTCGACCGCCGGGATCGACACGAACATCTTGTGCAGGCCTTGGAAGTGCCAGCGCATCGAATCGGTCACGCTGACGCCCATGTGATCCTTCGTGAACATCTGGTGCGTACCGCGGTTGACGTGCAAGAGCACCTCGAACTTGTCCGATTCGCCGAGGTACTTGCCGTTCCCCATGTACGGACCCTCGTTCTGCCGCGTCTCCGGAAAGTCCGCGTCTGTCACGCCGAGCAACTTCTGGAAGCGCGCGTAGAACTGCTCGCCGCGGTACGCCATCAAGTGCAACCGCAGGTGAGGATCGAGCCGCTTGACCTTCTCGGGGATCTCGGGGAAGAACACCCGCAACGCATCCAAGTCTGGCCCGAGCCGCTCACGATCCTTCGTCTTGACCGTCTCACTCGCCAGCGACGACCCCCAGCGGATGTGCGTCGACTCGAGGAACAACCAGTCCGACATCGCCAGCCGTTCCGCGATCCCCTCGCTGCCGCCCTCCGGACCGAGATCGATCGGGCCGTGTGAGACGAGACCCGCCGCCGCGAGCAATTCGGGTTCGTTCTTGCAGTACGGACAGACGTCATCGTCCGACTTCTGCGGAGCGACGAAGCCGATCAGCGGAATCAACGAGAACACGCTGCACGCGAACCAATGGCGAACCTGCATGGTGCTCAGCATAGCGTGGAAAACGCGCCGCAACCCGCGACCCGACACTTCGATGCGACTCGGCGTTTCGCTAGTATCGGGATATGAAGCTCGCTCCGGCGCTTGCGCTGCCCGTCGCCCTCTCATTGCTGTTCGCGCCTCGACAAGACGGCCCGCCGGAGGAGCGCTGGACTCGCCTCGGCCACCGCGACGTCTTGCTGACCCACCGTGCGATCGATCCCGACGCTCCGATCGAAGAGTGGTTTCCCTGGGCTCCGCTCAGCGTGCAGGCAGCGATCCACAGCTTCCGAAACCCGGCACAGCCACCGCGCCGGCTGTCGTTCGGCTACCTCACCTCCGGACTCGAGATCTACGTCTACGCCGCGCCTTGGCATCCGGAGGCATCGATCAACGAGGGCTGGTATCTGTTCCTGCGCGATCCCAGCACCGACAGCGTGTCGCCAACACCGATCGGATTCGACAACGAGTGGATCCTGAAGGAACGGCCGCGTGTGCGCATGGTGGACCTCGACGGCGATGGCCGAGACGAACTCGCCTTTCGCCAGTTCCTCCACAATGGAACCGCCAACAACGACGACGTCGAAATCTACGTCGAGATCCTGCCCGATCTTGGCCTGCGCGGCGTCTTCATCCACGAACCGAAGATCTACGATGACATCCACCCGAAGGGAGCGCGCTACGTCTACTCGGAGCTGTGGCAATCGAACCTCGGCCGACTTCAGTCACGAACTTGGCGAGAGGCACCTGACGCGCAGTTCGCGCCGGAGCACTATGGCACCGCAACCCTCGCCCGCGAACCCGAGTCCTGCTACGAGATCATCGAGGTCGAGCTGACGCCGGCCTCTCACGTGGGCAAGTACCCCGGCAGCGACTACGTCACCGGCAGCTGCGAGGCGAACGCCTACGGATTCCGTCCGTACTTACAGGCCTGCGGCGAGAGACCGCGGGTGAAGTAGCCGTACCGAGCCGGGGCCTTTTTGACCCCACTCGAGCGCCGCGACAGGTGCCTGTCGACGCAGCGCTCGAATAGGCGGGAATCAGCCCCGGCTCGGTCCCCATCCGCTCGGTAGAGTCTCTGGCCCCATGCGCGTCGGATTCGATACCTCTCCCCTGGTCCGTCCCTTTCCGCTCGGCATCGTGCGCCTCGTGCGTTCGCTCGTCGAAGCGTTGGAAGCGCGTGGGCGCATCGAGGTGGTCAGGCTCGAGCCGCAGCCGAAGGAGAAGCTGTCGCGTTGGCGCCGTCGGTTGAGGCGGCGCGCGGAAGAAGAGCAGCTGCTCGGCATTCATTCGTTCTTGTCCGCCTTTCCGCGCGGCGGTCACGGCCGGCGCGTGCAGACGATTCACGAGCTGCCGTGGCGACACGGCTGTACGGAGAACGCGGATTGGAAGCACAAGGCCTGGGCCGCGTGCGGACCGCTGTTCGCCGACCGCGTGGTGACGGCGACGGAATCGACAGCGCGCGACATTCGCAAGCGCCTGCTCCCCGGCGCGCAAAAGGTGCGCGTGATCCCGTGGGGTGTCGGCGAAGAGTTCTGCGAAGAACCGCCCGCGGGTGTCGTCGATGAAGTGCTGCTCGGTAAGTACCGCATCCCCGAAGGTCCGTTCCTGCTCGCGCCCGGCGCGGTGCGCGCGAAGAAACGCCTCGCGCTCGTCGTGCAAGGCCTCGCTAAGCTGCACGCCTCCGGCGGGCCGAAGGCGAACTTGATCGTGACCGGTGATCACACGGTCGACCTGCGCAGCGACTTGGGTCTCGTGCAGAAGCTCGGGCTGTCGCGCTACATCTCGACGCCCGGCGTGATTCCCGAAGAAGACTGGCCCGGCATGTTGCGACTCGCCTCGGGCGTCTGCGTCTTGTCGGCATCCGAAGGCTTCGCGTTGCCGGTGCTCGAAGCGCTCGGTTGCGGCACGCCCGTCGTCGTTCCGACCGAGAGCGTGCAAGCCGAAGTCGCCGGCGCCGACGCCATCCTGGTCGACGCACAAGACGCCGACTCGGTCGCTCGAGGAATGCGCCGCGCGATCGAAGAACGCGAAGCCTTGCGCTACGTCTTGCCGGATCGCGCGCGCGAGTTCCCTTGGGCGCGCACCGCAGAAGGCGTCGAAGCGCTGTGGAAGGAACTCGCTTGACGAATCCGCTGCGCGTGCTGCTCGCCGGCGCTGTCCTCGGTCAACCGGCCGGCGGTGTCCGCCGTCACAACGCCGAGTTGTTGCCGATCCTCGCGCGCCGGCTCGCGAGCGAAGGCGGGCGCCTCGACGTGCTCGCGGGCATGGGCGGTATCGCCTTCGACCTGCCGCCCGAAGCGCGCGTCTTCGAGTCCGAGGTCCCCGAAGGCCCGCCCATCCTGCGCGCCGTCACCGAAGGCCGCGCGATCCGGCACCGCTTGTTCGAAGCTCAAGAAGCCGGCGAAGCCTACGACTTGGTCCACACCGCGCACTTCCCGGTGCCGCGGCAACTCGGCGCGCCGCTCGTCGCCACGGTGCATGACTTGCGCGCGCTGTCGCTCGAACACACGCCGCTCTCGCGTCGCTTGATCGCGGGGCGCGTCTACGGTCAAGCGCTACGCAACGCCGCCGGCGTGATCGCTGTCAGCTCCACGGTTCGCGACGAGCTGATGGAACGCTTCCAGCTGCCGGAAGAACGCGTGCACCTCGTGCACAACGCCGCCGATCACTTCACGCCGCTTCCGCGCCGTCCGCGCACAGACGCGCCGATCCTGCACCTCGGTCATCTCGAACCGCGCAAGAACCTCGCGCTGTTGATCCGCGCGCTCGCCGCCGACCCGAGCCTGCCGCAGCTGGTGCTCGCCGGCGCCGCGAAAGGCGACGAGAAGGAACGACTCACCGCCTTGGCCCTCGAGCTCGGTGTCGAGGAGCGCGTGCACCTCTTCGGCCCCTACGACGAAGCCGAGCTGCCCGACCTGCTCGCCACTTGCGCGGCGTTGGTCGTGCCGTCGAAGCTCGAGGGCTTCGGCATTCCCGTGCTCGAAGCGCAACGCGCCGGGGTGCCCGTCGCCATTTCGCGAGCCGGCGCGTTGACCGAAATCGCCGGACGCGAAGCACCCAGCTTCGACCCCGGCGACGCCGACGCATGCGCCGCCGCCATTCGCGCCGCGCTACAGGCCACGCCGGAACAACTCGCCACCGCGCGCCTGCGCGCCGAGCAGTGGACCTGGAAGGCAGCCGCCGAAGCGTGGCACACTGCCTGGCAAGCCTCGCGCCGATTCCCCTGTGATGACGACTGATCGCCCCCCATAGCCCGGAGTATTCATGAACACGTGCTCCAAGGCCGGCAGATCGGTTCCTGTCGGTGCCTTGAGGGTTCTGGCGATGATGACGACCCTGAACGGGTCGCCGAAGTAGCCTGCTTCCTCAAAGTGCCTTCAGGGCCCGAGAGGCCGGCGATGCCAGCCGCACGCGCCGTTTGGGGTGCGTGTCCATGAATACTCCGGGCAAGCGCGCGACGACTCTGCTGCCCGCAACAAGCTGCGCGCTGTCCGCGATGGCACTCGCTTGGCTCGCCACGCGCGGGCCCGGTGAAGGTCGACTCGGGCACCTTCGCGTCGAGCGGTTCGCACTTGCTGAACGGCAAGGCGCTGCACTGCGAAGTCTTTGGATCGAAGCCACCTGGCAGCTTCTCGCTCCACACTCCGGCGCTCGCCGTCGGCGGCCGCAAACTCGAGAGCGTGCGCACGGTGGAGATGCTGTTCGGCAGCGCAGCGGCGCTGCTCGTCTTCCGCATCGTGATCGTGGCGCTCGCATCGCGCGCCGTGGCGGTCGTCACCGCGCTGCTTTTCGCGGTGTGGTTCTACAGCGGCAATGTCTTCGCAAGGCGGCAACCTCATCGAAGAGTACGCCACCGTCTTCGCGCTTGCCGGCGTGCTCGGTGCCGTCGAATCCGTGCAGCGCCGAGGCAACGGCAAGCTGATCGCCTGCGTGTTCGGTGCCTTCGCGTTCGGACTCGCCGCGCTGACCAAGGACCCCTTGATGCTGTCAGCGCTCCCGTGATTCGACTACAATTCGCTGGTCCGACCGGCTGGCGGCGAACCGCAGCGTTCAGCCCGCAGCGCGATCGTCTAAGTCGTCGCCGGCTTGCTCCCGATCGCGCTGGTTCTCGGACTGCTCGCGTCACAAGGCGCCGTGTACTGGTGGGATTCGCTCACTCACCACCTCCCGACGACCGCGTGTGTCGCGTAGGCTTCCGCCGGTGATCGTGGCGATGTTTGCGCTGGCCTACGTGGGCCCGCTGATCTGGTCGCCTCAGTAGGAGCGCCACTCCATGCAGCTGATCGGCTCGTTCGTGCTCTTCGCGGCCTGCGGCGGCACGGCGGCACGGCGGTGCGGCGGTGCTCGAGCACTCGAACGGTCTGCGCTCACGCCTTCCGTCCGTCTCGGTCAAGCTGCACCTCTTCGCGAGACTGTTGCGTGTGGCGCTCGCAGCCTTCGGGATCTTGCTCGAGGACATCGTGGGTCGTCTGCGGTCGAGGCTCTCGCACGCGCGTCACGAGTCGCACAGCGCCATCGCCGACTCCGTGGCGGATTTCGCGCAACCCGGCGACCAGCCGTGGGCGACCGCCGGCAACAACTCGCGGCACTACCTCGAGACCAGCCTGCTCTCCCCCACGCGCTTCCTGTTCGTCTACGACGACGTGTTCGTCGACACCCGGCTCGACAGCGGAACTGACAAGCCGCGCGGCTGCGGTCCGATCTGGACGAGCACGCTCCGCGCTTCGTCGTCCTCAGCGACGGCGCGACGCGGCTCAGTGATTCGCCGGTAGCGGCGGATACCAGACGCAGCGCCACTGATCGTCGTCGTAGACCAACAATGCTCGCGCGCGTTCACGCAGCAGCTCTTCGAGTTCCGCCGGTTCGATGCGTCGCTGCTCCGAGCTGGTCCAGGTGTCGAAAGTGCGCAGCGGAATCCACGCGCCCGATACGCCATGCCGGCGGATGGCCTGCGTCAGACCCCAGTTGAAGACGGGCAGGTCCTGCTCCGCGCCCCAGTAAGCCGGCACGTCGACCAGCGTGATCGGGTCGTCCTTTCCGAGCGCCGTGCGCGCCTCGGCGGTTGCGGCGAGCACCTGTTCGACGACGTGACCGGCTTCGCGGCTGTCGCGCAGGTCGACGTAGTGGTCGCGGCTCCAGAAGACGACCAGCGCGAGTACGCCGAGCACCAAGCGCCGTTGTCGATCCGGTCGGTCGAGGTTCGCGTGGAAGATCACGCCGAGCGCGACAGCAACGAGCGCGGCGCTGAAGTACGCATAGCGCATCACGAAGCCGACCGAGATCACGGGCAGCAACAAGTCCGCCGCAGCACCGAGCAACAGCACGCGCGCGAGCGGCGCGGTCTTGATCACGACCCACACGAAGAAGATGACCGCGCCCAGCAGGATGCCTCCGCCGGCGATCATCCCGAGCGTGCCGTGTTCGCCGCGCAAGCCGTCGACGCTGATCACGCGCAACCACTCCGGTGCGAGCGCGAGGCCGGCGCGCACGCCATTGGCTGCGATCGCGCCGACCTGTTTGAGACCGTGGTGGCGCCCTTCGCGGATCGCGCCGACGTAGATCGCGAAGCTGATTGCAACGGCGAGACCGCCGAGCACCCACGGATCACGCAGCGCTCTCCACAGGCCGGCGAACCAGCCGTTGTCGGTATCCGTGCTGCGGCGGTGCGCGGCGAGCAGCAGGTACAAGAACGGCAAGAGCATCGCGCTCTGGTGGAAGCCGAGCGCCGCGACGATCGCCACCAAGCTGCCGAAGGCTGCGAGCGCGCGACCGCTGACCAGGTAGCGCTGCATGCACAGCAAGCCAAACAGCATGCATGTCACGCGACCGGGCCCGCTGATCGCATCGACCCACACCAAGCAGCGCGCTGACGGGAACGCCAAGAAGACGAGGACTGTCAACAAGCACGCGTTGCGCGAGCCGCCGAAGGCGCGCACGAGCAGCATGACGAGCACCGCGTTTGCGAAGTGCAGGCCGTAGGTGAACGTCCTCGCGATCGCCGGATCATCGAGTCCGGTCGATGTCAGCAGCTGGAAGAACGCCCATTGCAGCGGGCGGAAGGGCGTCAGCTCGGCGCCGAAGCTCGCGAAGAGTCCGTGCAGCTGCGCGCCGCGTTCCAAGTGGATGTACGACTCGGAGAAGAACGGCAAGCCGGCGACGGTCGCCCACGTGCTGACGACCGCGATCAGCGCAAAGACGGTGCCGACGAGCAAGGGGTGCGCCTTCGGGCGCTTCGGCGAGAAGCTCGTGCCGAGGATCGTGGTCAACACACCGACGCCGAACAGCGCCGTCGCGAACCAGAACGACACGCCGCCGAGCGGAGTGGTTCCGCTGAGCAAGCCGCCGCCGATGAACGCGAAGTGCAACATCGCGGAGAGGATCAAGAGGCCGCCGGCGAGCACGACGAGCCGCGAGGGCGCGCCGGGGTCGGACAGGAAGCCGTCGCGAGCGAGCGCGAACATCTTGCGCGTGTTGTACTTCGTCGCACCGGCCGCGCGCTCGGGCGCCTCGAACTCGAGGAAGCTGCGTTGCAGACCTGTGCGCGCCACGGCGCCGCGCAGGAAGAAGTGCGGTTCGTCGAGATCGATCGCCTCGCACGCCGCACGCGTGATCAGGCAGAAGTCGGGGCTGGCCGGCTCGAGGGGCGTCACGGCGAGCCAGTTGTGCAGGCGATAGAACAAGAAGGTGCCGGCGCGCTTCTCGAGCGACAGCTCGCCGACGTCCGTGCGCCGCGTCGAGACGACGTCGTCGCCCGCTTCCCAGCGGCGCACCATCTCGACGATCAGCTCGGGCGGGTGCTGCAGGTCGCAGTCGAGCGTCACGATCGCGTCGCCGCGCGCGGCCTTGAGTCCGGCGCGCAGGGCTTCCGGTTGCCCCCTGTTCACGGCGAGCGCCACCGGCTTCACGCGCGGATCGCGCTGTGCAAGTTCTCCGATCACGCCCAACGTGCCGTCCGAGCTGCCGTCGTCGACGAGCAGGATCTCGGCGTCGAGCTGATCGAGCCCGTCCAACACGCGCGCGAGCTCGGCGTGGAAACGCTCGAGAACCAGCTCCTCGTTGAAGCACGGCGCGACGATGGAGAGCAGGGGGCGAGACATTCGGCGGGGGCTCGAGGCGACGCCTCGCTCGGAGGATACATCATCTTCCGGCGCTCCGAGCCCGCAGCAGAACGCTCCCCCCACCTCGAAGCTCCTCGTGACAGCCCGAACGAGGATTCACGCCTGCCCCTCGAAACGCTCGCCACCGGATCCCAGTTCGCGCTCGCCGCGGCCTTCGCGCACTTCCGGCAGCCGCAGCAACTGGTCGAGTCGGTCCGGCTCCGGCCGCGTTCGATCGAGCGCCCGTTGCTCGATCCGGTGACCCACGCGGCGCTGCTCGCGATTCTGATCGCCGACCGTATCGCGCCCGCCGTTCCGCGCCGGCCCAGCCTGAAGGGCGGCGCGCTGCAGGACGCGCTCTACTTCTTCGTGCTGATGCCGGCGGCGATCATCGTGGTCTTCGCTTGGCTGCGTCTGCTCGACGGCTGGTTCGAAGGCGGGCTGAGCTTTCGCGCAGTCGACTGACTCGTCACGCAGACCGTCGGCTGCCTGCCGTTCTTCGCGCTCGGCGGGCGCCTCGAAAACCGCGTGGGCCAAGCCGCGTTGCTCGCCGACGCGCGCGCGTTGATCGCGGACATGGTCCACCCGTCCCGACGCTCGATCTGAGTCAACACCGCACCGACGTGAAGCAAGAGTAGCGATCGTTCTCGACGGCGGATGTGCGTTGTAACCCTCGCTCGCGCCAATCGTTCCACACCTGGAAGCGAGAGCCGGAGATCAGATGCCGTGGCGACGAAGCCCACTTCGATTCGGCGGGACGCCGTGCTTCCAAGCGCGAGGTCAACGTTCCCCCACGCTCGGCAGACGCACCTCCAGCCAGGTCCGCTCGCCGGGGACGAGATCCGTCGCTCCCAGCGGGGTGTTGGTCTCTGAGAAGAGTCGATCGAACGCCATGCGCAGTGAGACGCGCACCCTTCGGGGCTCCAAGCCGACGATCATGTAAGGGGGGCCTTCGAGACGGGCATACTCGATATCCTCTCCCGTGTCGAACATGACGACCAAGGGGCGCAGATACGCTTCGCCTTCGCTGGTCAGCGGCACGAGACGCAAGATACTGAGCGGCTCGTATTCGAGCAGCACCTCGGAGACGGCCGGCCCGACGTGAACCACCGGGGCCTCTGCTTCGGAGTGTGACTGCCACCCCGTTTCATTGATTTCGAGGAACACGCGGTAGGTGCCGAACGGCACACCGCGGACCTCGAACCTCTGCCGCACGGGCGTCGAGATGTTGAAGAAGAACGCGCTGCCACTTTCGCGTTGCGTGCGTTTGAATCGGAGCTTGGCCACGGACCTTCCAGGCGGTGCACCCGCTTGCTCGAAAATCCGCGGAAGTTCGGGACCGATATCCGCCACGACGATTCCGAATTCCGTGCCGTCCGACTCGAGTACGACATCTTGAATGACCGGGACCGCGCGGATCGGAAGCAGAACGAGTTCTCCAGCCCAATCTCGATACCCGGGCAGGGAGACACGCAAACTGGCGCCGGAGATGCCGGCCGTGCGCTCTTCGCCAAAATACGTGACCCAGCCGAATTGGGAGTCCCAATCGTCGAGTGTGCGCGGCGGAGATTCGTCGGTGCTCTGCGCGGTATCGACACCGAGCAGCCGAAGCGCCAGATTGTTCTCAGGCAGACTTCCTAGTCGAAACGACCCCAACTCGTTCGGACCATAGCCGAAGTAGCCGAACAACCCACGGTCGACGAGCGGGCGACCGAAGTCCGGCGTCGAGCAGCGGAAGTACGCGACGTAGGCCGGGTGAACGGTCACAAGAGGCTCTACGTCAAGCGCGAGCCGAGCGGGCTCGCGGCTCGTGACGCCTTCCGCGACTGCGATGGCGCGGAGCTCCTGCTGCAGCAGCGACTTCGGCACGCTGAACGAGCCGTCCGCTTCCGCGGTTGCGAATCCAGCGCGCAGCGCTCCAGTCCCAGGCTTCTGCGAGATGGCCGCCGGATCGAATCGATCGCGCGCTAACCAGTAAGCCACTCGCGCTTCCGGCACGGCGACGCCCTGGTGATCGCGCACGAAGACTTGCACCACATCGACCGCCCCGAAGACGAGCTCGTACGCCAACGAAGCGTCGCGGCTGGGGCCGCCGGACTTCATCACGAAGCCGTTTGCTGACCCGATCACGGAACTCGTCTCCAACGCATCGACCCCGGTGACGGAGGCGATACCGTCCGGCCCCGAGATGGCTTCCGCGGAGAGCGCGTCGCGCGACCAGACCTGCACGGTGGCGTTCGGCACGGCGGCCCCCCCGACGCTTCGGCAGAGGATCCGCAGCGCGTCGCCGGGCGGCTGCATGCTGGAGGATTGGACTTCGACCCTCTCGGAGCCGACCGCTGCCTCGGGGGCCTCGCCCGTCATCGGACCGACCCCCCGCTCATCGAGCGTGACCGCAACGGACTCGGTCGTCCCCGCCTCCTTCGGCAGGCTGTGATCCCAGCCTCGTGCGAAGTACCAGGCGATCGAGGCGCCGATCAACAAGAGCAGGACCGAACCAAAGACGCGCTGTGATTTTCGCGCGCGAGCCCTCGCTGCGTCATGCACCGGCGCGTCGGCTCGCGCCTTCATTCGCACACCGCGTAGACGGCTGTGTGGGTGCCGATGACTTGAGTGTCCTTCTCGCACTTTCCGCTCAGTCCGCAAGAGGCACACTCTCCCGAGGCATACACCTTCGTTCCATCCTGGCTGATCAGCAACTGACAGCAGCTGAGCGTCGGCCCCGCGTTGAGCTCGCATCCACAGCCGATCAACTTCAAGCCACCGATCTCGCAGTTCTGGACAGTACAGGGCCCCTGCCCCTCAGGGCATGAACCGGCGCAGTTGTCGAACTCGTACTTGTCGTCGCCATCCTTGGAAGCGGCGGTCGCCGAGCACTCTTCGTAGAAGGGAGTGTCAGGGGTCGGCGGATCATCGGCCGAGACGACAGCCCCCAGGGCTCCGATCGCGACGATGGCGACGGCAGCCGCGCGAGACAGACGTGCGAGGGCACTTTTCATGATTGGAGCTCCTTGATACTGGCGACCCGTGGCGACGCGTACGCGTCAGAGTCGAGCCATTGCATCAGTCGACCTTCTCGAGCTTGCGAGACATGCCAGACTGTAGAGCGGGAAGCGGGAAGCGGGAAGCGGGAAGCGGGAAGCGGGAAGAATCAAGTGTGCACGCGTCCCACGATGGGGTGAAACACCGGAGATTCCCGGACCGCTTCTCGACAAGGAATCTGCGGGGCTTCGCGTGGAGAACGCGCTCGACGGCGCGTGAACGCCGGGGCGGGCGAATTCGTGGACCTGCAGGACCGCGATCTTCACCCGCACCCCTGAATTCCCGCATACAAATCCCAAATTCGCGATTCGCGATTGGCGAACCGCGAAGCAGAAATGGCGCGACGGACGGTCGGTCGCGGCGAGACGAGACGAGGCGAAGCGGGCTGTTAGCCCTGGAGGCCTGGAACTGAGGCGTCGAAAGAAACCAGCTCGCACCGGCCGAGCACTTGGCCAAGTTCTACAGAGAGTGTGGAAGCCGCTCCCGCGCGGGATCGGGCCTCATCGCCCGCGTCACGCTGCACCCGATAGCGAGCCCGGTCCGGCGCCGACCTGTGAAGTTCCCGTCCGTCGCCGGCCGGGGCTCGCACTCGCTGGAGTCGCGCCGGTCGCGTGGTGAATCCGTACGGATTCGGCTCGGGTTTTGACTACGGGGTGAACTCGACCAGCATTCTCATCGTCTCGACCTTCAGGCCGTCTTCGCGCATCGCCCTCAGACCGTCGTCGGATTCCAGCAACTCCTGGAATTTCGCCATGTCAGGTATCTCGGCCACGACGCCGGTTGAATTGGGGTCGCTGGGGTCACGGAAGTTCCGGCACTTGACGCCGATTCGAGCAAACAGCTCATGCCGGCTTCCTGGTCCCTGCTGCCAAGCTTTGGCCCATACGGCGCCGTCCCGAACTTCGTGAAAGATGATTGCCGTGGTCATCGTGGTCATCGTGCTTTCCTCGCACCTTGGTGTGGTTGCTTACCGTTCCGGCACCCGACTGTCAGGCGCCTCAGTAATGGCCGTTCGCGTACCATGATCTTGCCCCATCTTCAAGGGCTCTCCTGTACCCTTAGTCCCAGATCCAGCGTCCATCGCGACCTGAGATCGCTCTGCATCACCTGGAAGCGGTGGGTGTCAAGGTAGTTGCAGCCTGACCTGTTCGTTCAGGCGGTGATTCTCAGGTTGTGAGCCTCGGGTTCGGGGTTGAGCACAACGCTGTCGATCGGGTCGAGGTTGCGCACCGATCCGCTCCACCGTTCGGGATGCCGGCTGCGTGCGGCCTCGTAGACGACCCGGCGTCGCTCGAGGACTTCGTGGTGATGCCCTGCGTGTCGATCCGAAGGCGTCACGAATCGGATGCCGCTGT